>Ga0207657_10000025_pt1 | contig 143407 bp, 117 predicted proteins | sample KBSC33metaG_FD_184316 | JGI IMG/M metagenome (GOLD analysis project Ga0207657, IMG submission 184316) | Corn rhizosphere microbial communities from Kellogg Biological Station, Michigan, USA - KBS C3-3 metaG (SPAdes) (version 2) | ecosystem: Host-associated > Plants > Roots > Rhizosphere >...
GTTCTGGATCGATCGAGGGCCGCCCCGTCTCGCTGTAGTAGGGCCCAAGGTGTTCGCGGACGCCGCCGAGGTCAACGAACCGATCGATCGACCGCAGCAGGTGATCGGCCGGCACGTGTCGCTCCAGGCTGAACTCGTAAAACAACGCCGCTTGCTCGGTCTGGCGCTCGCCCATCATCAGCCCATCTCCCGTCTAACGGGAATGCTGAATCAGGACTTCGCTCCTACTGCAAGGGCGAGTTTTTCAACACTATCGGCGCAAAGGCGACGTTTCAATCTTCAATATATTCGCCCCACTTACGACTGCTCTTTGGCCGCTTCCGGTCCTCGATAAGCGCATGCAGTGTCTTACCCTCGCGCGAAGCTTCCGAATGGTACGAGCGATTCTCGAGGTTGACCTTGTATCGCTCCGACATCGCGTCGTTGATGATGTCGAACATGCGCTGCTCGAAGTGCCACTCATCGAGCCACATCCGTTTCTCCTCATCGGTGTGGGCCGCCCGATAACGGGCGGCAAACTCGTTCACTTCGCGCTGCGCCTCAGCGCGCCGTGCGAGGGCTTCATCGTGCCTCGCCTTGGCCTCGGGCGTGATCGGGCCGAGGAACTGGACATTACCGTTGTCGAAATCGAGCCTGACGTCATCGGGATGAGGAAGCGGCTCGGGCACTGGTAGGTCAAGGCGAGTGCAGCGCTCGATTTCGTCGGACCATTTATCCTTGTAGGTGAACCAGGTTCCGAAGTTCTCGAGCTTGGACTTATAGTCGGCTTCCTCGACGTTGCGCATCATCTCGGCGAGAGTCTTCTGGGCGAACCGGTTCCCCTTGAGCGCCGAGACCCCCATCGCGCGGAACACCGCCTGGATGACGGGGAGTTCGATAAACTCCTCGCCCTCGCGCAGGGTGACGGTGCGGTACGCCTCGCGCTTGAGCATGACTTCGGTTGCGCGCGCGCCGAAGCCGGTGTCAACTGGAGGCTTGTTCCTTGCGCCCCTGGGCCGGCCGCGGGGATTGCCTGACTGTCCTTTCCGAAAGCGGTGCTCGGCAGGCGGTCGGCGATAGCCAACCTCGTACGGGATCGGAAGGTTGGGGGAAGCGCTTTGCTTGTCGTCCTCGCTGCCCGGCGCGCTCATCCCGCGGCCTCCAGGTCGGGTCCAAGTCGGGCATCGGCAATCGCGTCGAACGAGGCGCCACACGTTGCGAGCCTCGCTTGCTTGCCCGTGAACGCGTCCCATCGGCGGATGATCGTGTCGCAGTAGATCGGGTCGTACTCGATGAGCCTCGCTGCGCGGCCTGTCTTCTCGGCTGCTATTAAGGTCGAGCCAGAGCCGCCGAACCCATCGAGCACGATCTCGCCGCGACGCGAGCAGTCGCGGATGGCGTCGGCAACGAGGGCCACGGGCTTCACGGTCGGATGCATCGCCAGCTCGTCCGAGCGGCCGGCGCCGATCGAGCTAATGCCGGCGTAATCCCAGACGTTGGTGCGGTAGCGGCCGGTCTCGCCAAGGCCGAAGCTGTTGGTGTGCTCGGCCGTGCCTTGCTTGAATACGAAGATCAGCTCGTGTTTCGAGCGGTAGAACGCGCCCATGCCGCCGTTGGTCTTGTTCCACACAACGAGGTTCTTGAGCTCGGTAAACGCCTGTTCGCCCGCGGTGAGCAACTCGCCCATGTGGCGCCAGTCCATGCAGACGTAGGCAATGGCGCCATCACGCATGACACGGCCGATGTTGCCGAGCGTCTCGGTGAGGAAGGTTGTAAACTGCGACTGGCTCATCTCGCCGGATGCAAACGCGAACTCGCGGTGCTTGACCGAGCCAAGTCCGCAGACGTTGCCGTCGATGGCGACGTTGTACGGCGGATCCGTGAATACGAGATCGGCGCGCTCCCCGTCCATCAGCCGGTCCATGTCGGCAGGGCTACGCGTGTCAGCGCAGAGGAGGCGGTGGCGTCCTAAGAGCCACAGGTCGCCCATTCGCGTGACCGCCGGGCCGGCAGCTGCGGGGACGAGGTCCTCCGGCGCCTCGGCACCGTTCGGGTCAGCTTCGCCCGCCTCGTCGAGCACGAGGTCGATCTCGGCGAGGCTGAAGCCTGTGAGTTCCACGTCGAAGTCGAGGCCGACCAGCGCCTGGAGCTCAATGGCGAGGATTTCCCTATCCCAACCGGCATTCAGCGCGAGCTTGTTATCAGCCAGGACATAGGCTCGGCGCTCGGCTTCGGAGAGATGCGAGAGCGCCAGTGTCGGCACCGTTTTGATGCCGAGGAGCCTGGCTGCTTCTACTCTTCCATGGCCGGCGATGATCTCGCCGTCGTCGGAAACGAGGACCGGGTTGGTGAACCCGAAGCGCTCGATCGACACCGCGATCTGCTTGACCTGTTTCCTGGAATGCGTCCGCGCGTTGCGCGCGTAAGGCCGCAGCGCCTCGATATCACGCTCGACCAGTTGCTGATTGAACCTCATGTGTAACGATCCCACCCAGTTGCTTCATCGGTGCGAGCCCTCCCTCTCACTCGCGCATATATTATAGCACAAAACAGGAACACTTGCAGTCCTCAGAGGAGCGCATCCCCAGGAGTTTTCGCACGGGTGCAAACGAGCGGGTCGTGTGCGCAGGATCGCTGTTCGGTCGTCGCGAATTCGCTGTTACGGCGCGGCAAGTTCGCTGTTCGGCAATCAGGAATTCCCTGTTTTGGGCGCAGGGAATTCGCTGCAGAAAGTGGCGGAATTCTGCCATTCCTGGCGGCACCAAGCGCACTCAGGAGCGCCAGGAATTATCAAATTCCCTGTAAATTCCCGCAGAACAGGGAAATCAGGGGGCGGAGAGCCGTTCGCAGCGGACTACCTCCTCCGCCACCGGCCATTGATTTTCCTTGATTAAATTCAGATCAAGCCGCCAGTTCTCATAACCGCTCCCCGATAGGCGCTGCGCTTGAGGCGAACGCCTTCGGCTGGATTCGTTCAATCGGCACGCACCAGCTGCTTCAAGAAATTGGTGATCGTCTTGCCCAATGCGTTGCGGCGGGCGATCTCGTTGCGCGGCTCGGCGGCGATGAGTTCGCAGTGGTGGTCGAGCGATGCACTGCGGGAGCGGATCTGCTCGAAATAGGCGATACTATTCTCCGGCAGCTCAGGCGCCCGTTCCAGATCGGCGGACGGACCATCAGTCTCGATGGCAGCATAGGTGGCGCCATGTTTCCGGGGGACGCCGAAAGTGCGCACGAACTCTTCCAGCATGCAGATGTTGCGCTTTATGCGCTCAAGGAGAGCGGGCGCGGCGGGACGAGACTGTTCGATCGTGACATGCTCGATCAAGCGCTTGTCGTGGCATCCCAGCTCGCCGCGGCGCGAACGGCGGTTTCTGGCCGTTCGGTTGATCCGCATTACCAACCCAAGGTGGATCTCGAGAGCGGCCGCATCGTCGGCTTCGAAGCCTTGCTGCGGTGGCACGACGAAGCCTGCGTGCTGCAGTCGCCCGATACCCTGGCTGAGGCCTTCCGGGACTATGAGCTGGCGTCGCGGATTGGCGAGCTGGTTCAACGGCGGGTGTTCGGCGATCTCAACGCCTGGCTGCGGGAGGGTTTGCCGGTCGGCTGCATTGCGCTGAATGCGGCGCCGGCGGAATTCCTACGGGACGATTTCGCTGAACGCCTGCTCGACCGGCTGCGCGAGCATCACGTTCTTCCGTCTTGCGTCGAACTCGAGGTCACTGAGCATGTGTTTCTCGATCAGGGTGCGCAATTCGTGGCACGGGCCTTGAATTTGCTTCATCAAAACGGCGTTAGGATCGCGCTCGACGACTTTGGAACGGGCTATTCCTCTCTCTCGCACCTGCGGGACTTTCCGGTGGATGTAGTGAAGATCGACCGCTCGTTCGTCCACAAAGTGACGAGCAACCATGACGCCCGCGCCATCGTCTCGGCAATTGTCACCCTGGCAAAAAGCCTGAACATCGAGGTGGTCGCGGAAGGCATCGAGACAGACCGACAAAGGCGCGTGCTGCAAGAGGAAGGATGTCATTTCGGCCAGGGTTACTACTTTGGCCGCGCCGTCTCGGCCGCCGAGGTGAAGGGCCTGTTACATCAATCGTGTTCGGCGCTGCCCTGACCAACCGAGGGATATGTCGCGAAAATGAGGCCATAACCGCGTGCGCACCCGCGCGCCCGATCGCCTACAGCACTTGCGCTCGAACACGATAGCGGCTCTGTTTTGGCTGGGTCGCCGGGAGGGCATATGCTCGGGTGGTGGCAGCGGCTGAAGTTGGGTGGGCCCGTGCTCGCGGGGCTGGCGGCGACCGCGTTGGTGGCGGTTCTGCAACTGGCCAGCCTTCCCTTGCTCGAGCGCATCGGGCTCCAGGTGTTCGACGCATACCAGCAGATAAGCCCGCGCGTGGCGCAACACGCTCCCGTGCGCGTTGTCGACATCGACGAGGAATCGATTGCCCGGCTCGGCCAGTGGCCATGGCCGCGCACGGATCTCGCTCGGCTGAACAAGGTGCTGACAAAGGCCGGCGCAAAGGCGATCGCTTACGACGTCGTCTTCTCCGAGCCCGATCGGACCTCGCCGGAGGCCGTCGGCAAGCGCCTGGGCATGGCCGATCGCTTCGCCGGTTTGCCGGATAACGACAAGGTCTTCGCCGACAGCATGGCGGGGTCGCACGTGATCAACGGGCTTTTCCTGCTGTCGGAGCCGCGCGGGGCGCCGGTCGAGCCGAAAGCGGGCATCGGCCTGCTCGGCAGCCTGCCCGACAAGTCGATGCGAAGTTATCCCGGCTCAATCCAGGCGCTGCCGCTGCTACAGGCCAACGCCGCCGGAGCGGGCTCGCTCAGTCTGCCGGGCGATGCCGACGGGATTGTCCGCCGCGTGCCGCTCGTGACGTTGAACGGTCGGCAACTCGTGCCTTCGCTTTCGCTCGAGGCGGTTCGCGTGTGGGCGGGCGAGGACAATATCATCGTCAAAGCAAGCGACGCCAGCGGCCAGACCCGTTCGGAGCCGGGCTCGGTGGTTTCGGTGCGCATCGGCCAGCGTGAGGTACCGACCACCCGCGACGGCGAGATGTGGGTGCTCTATGCGCCTCACGCGAAGGACGAGGTCATTCCCGCGTGGAAGCTCCTCACGGGCGCGATGACACCCGCCGAGATAACGAGGGCGGTGAGCGGCGCCATCGTGTTCGTCGGCACGAGCGCGACCGGCTTGCGCGACCTCGTCGCCACCCCGCTGGCCGACCATGAACCGGGCGTGATGGTCCACGCGCAAATGGCCGAACAGATGATCCTCGGGCAATTCCTGCAGCGGCCCGATTGGGCGGCCGGTCTGGAGTTCTTCCTCGTCGTGCTGCTCGGCGGCGGCCTCGCTCTGATTTTGCCGCGGGCCGGCGCGGCGGTGGGCGCGGTGGTCGGTGCGCTCGGCATTGCGGCGGTCGGCGCCACGAGCTGGCTCGCGTACACCCGGGCGAGCTATCTGCTCGACCCGACTTATCCGGTCCTCGCCATCGCGCTCGTGTATGTCGTCCAGACGGTCATGGTGTTCTATCGCGAGGAGCGCCGCCGGGCCTACATTCACCGGGCGTTCGACCGCTATCTGTCGCCCGAGCTGGTCAAGCAGATCGCCGCCGATCCAGGCCGCCTGGAACTGGGCGGCGAGGAGCGCGAGATGACGGTGCTGATGTGCGACATCCGCGGGTTCTCGCACATTTCCGAGCAGCACGCTCCACAGGAAGTGATCCAGTTCCTGATCGCCTTCCTTACCCCCATGAGCGACATCCTCCTCGCCCACAGGGCGACGCTCGACAAGTACATCGGCGATGCCATCCTCGCCTTCTGGAACGCCCCGCTCGACAACCCCGACCAGTTCCGCGACGGCGCTCGTGCGGCATTGGCGATGGCGAAGAAACTCGGCGAGCTGAACCGCGACATGCCGGCTCGCATGGGTTCGACCTGGCCCGAGGAAGTGAAGATCGGCATCGGCCTCAACTCCGGGCCGTGCTGCGTCGGCAACATGGGTTCGCGCCAGCGCCTCTCGTACTCGCTCATCGGCGACACCGTGAACATGGCCTCGCGGCTGGAGGGCCTCACCAAGCAGTACGGCGTGACGACAATCGTCGGCAGCGCGCTGGCGGCGCATCTTGCTGACTTTGCGCTGCTCGAGCTCGACCGCGTCAGGGTCGTCGGCCGCGAGGCGCCTGAGATGATCTATGCCTTGCTCGGCGACGAGACGGCGCGATCGGACGCCTTCCAGCAGCTCGCAGCGGCGCAGGCCGAATTCCTCGCTGCCTACCGCCGAGGCGACTGGGGCGAGGCCGCAAGACTGCTAGACCGTCTGTCGCCGCGCTATGCGACCATCGCCGTCAGCGGGCTAGAGGCGCTTTATCGCGAGCGCCTGGCCGCGTTGGCTGCCAATCCGCCGGGCGCGGAATGGGACGGCGTATATCGCGCGACACGCAAGTAGCGGGTTGGACCTAGGGCTTGCCGGGCGTCGGGCTGGGGCTCGGCCTCGGGCGAGGATTGTTCGGGCTGCTCTGCGGCTGGCCGGAAGGGATGGTCGAACCCTGCGTCCTTTGTCCGTCAGAAGGGGGCTTGTCGTCGTGATCGGACAGGATCGCCGCCCCGGCCCCGAGGATGGCCGCGCCGGCGAGGATCTTGCCGAGCGAATTGCCCTTGCCGGCCTGCACGACCGCGGGCTGGAGAAGGTCCTGCAGCTGCGAAAGCCCCGCCGGCGAGATGCGGAACGGGCCGATCGGCGGCGCCCCGGGCCGCGGAATGTAGGCCGCCAGTTCAGGCTGGTCCAAGGTGACGGTCTGGCCCGCCGCGGTGACGTCGGCGTTGCCGACGGTGAGCCCGCCCTCGGTCGCCGCTCCCGGGCCCCGGAGGACGACGAGCGTCGCGCCCTCCTTGTCGCTCCTGACCTTGCCGACGGCCGCCTCCGCCTCGGCGATGGCCACGGCATTTTCGCCCACCACGCCATCGAGCGCCGTCCCGCGGATGCCGATGGTGCCGACGGGGGACTGGATCGTCGCACTCGAATTGGCGTTCCTGGCCCCCGACAGGAACCGGAACGCGCCTTCGAGCACGCGGGCGAACAGCGAGCGGCCCTGGCCGGGATCGTAGACGAAGCGGTCGATCGTCATCCGCGCGTTCGCGCCGATGGTGAAATTCGAGCGGTCGAGCAGCAGGATCTGCAGCTGGCTTTGCTTCTTCGTGCTGACGATATCGCCCCATGCGACCGGCTGCCGCCGCGCGACGGCGCGTTCCTTCTTCGGAGCGGCGGCCACGGCAATCCGGACATCGCCGAAGATCGCCGCGGCAATGCCGACCTGGACTGCCTGCCCGTAGGCGGCGGTCATGCCAATCGTCGAGACGCCCAAGGCGAGCATCGCGAGGCCGAACCTATGCCTGGCGTGGAAGGCATGCCGAGCCATCGTTCAGCCCTTCGCCGGCAAGCCGCACGCCGCGCGGACCTGGGCGATGTCCTGCTTCGGGTACTTCTTCGCCTTCAGCTTGGCGATCTCCACCGCGCCCCCGGTGCGATCGTCCACCTTGCACAAGTAGAACGCGTGAAGCAGCCGGGCCGCGTTCGACTTGGGGTTGGCGGCGAGCGTCCTCTCGAGCGTGGCAATGGCCTCGAGGAACTGGCCGGCCCCGGCTTGCTCCTGCGCGAGAGCTATCCCCGACTGCTCATTGGCCGAGCGATCGGAAAGGGCGCCCAGTTCTTCGAGCGATTGAGCTCGCAACGGCAAGGCTATCACGAGTAGCGCCGAGGCGAGCGCAGTTCCGAAAACGAGCAGCCGCATAGTCTCTCCCCCGCGTGGCGCGAATATTGCGACGCCTGATACAGCCCGTGGTGTCGGCCGGGAGAATGCCACGGACCGGGCTTCGGCCGCAAGGGGACGCGCCATCGCGGGCGCCAGGGACCCGCGGCGGTCGACAGGCCGCCGCGCCTATCAGACATCGACGACGGGCAGGCGAAACTCCCGCGCTGCCCGGCCGCTTCAGACGACCCCGAACGCCAGCATCGCGTCGGCGACCTTCTTGAAGCCCGCAATGTTCGCGCCCTTCACGTAATCGATGTAGCCGCCGCCCTGGTCGCCGTAGGTCAGGCAGGACTGGTGGATGCCGAACATGATGTCCTTGAGCATCTGCTGGAGCTCTTCCTCCTTCCAAGCGCGACGTTCGGAGTTCTGGCTCATCTCGAGCCCCGAAACCGCGACGCCGCCCGCGTTCGAGGCCTTGCCGGGCGCGTAGAGAATCTTGTTGTTCTTGAAGACGTGCACGCCTTCGAGGTCGGTCGGCATGTTGGCGCCTTCCGACACCGCCTTGCAGCCGTTGGCGACCAGAGTCCTCGCGTCCTCGCCGAGGAGCTCGTTTTGCGTAGCGCAGGGCAGGGCGACGTCGCATGGCACGCCCCAGGGCGTCTTGCCGGCGTGGAACGAAGCGCTCTTGAACTCGCCGCAATACTCCTCGATGCGGCCACGCCTGTGGGTCTTGTGGGTCTTGACCCAGTCGATCTTTTCCTGGGTGATGCCCTCGGGGTCGTGCACGAACCCGCCGGAGTCCGACAACGTCAGAACCTTGCCCCCGAGTTGGACGATCTTCTCTGCGGCATGGGTGGCGACGTTGCCCGAGCCCGAGATGACGGCGGTCTTGCCGGACAGGTCCTCGCCCTTCGTCGCCAGCATGTTGGCCATGAAATAGACCGCGCCGTAACCGGTGGCCTCGGTGCGGATCAGCGAGCCGCCCCATTCGAGCCCCTTGCCGGTGAGCACTCCGGTGAATTCGTTGGTGATGCGCTTGTACTGACCGAACATGAAGCCGATCTCGCGCCCGCCGACGCCGATGTCGCCCGCCGGCACGTCGATGTCGGCGCCGATGTGGCGATAAAGCTCGGTCATGAAGCTCTGGCAGAAGCGCATGATCTCACGCACGCTCTTGCCCTTGGGATTGAAGTTCGAGCCGCCCTTGCCGCCGCCCATCGGGAGGCCGGTGAGCGCGTTCTTGAAGGTCTGCTCGAAGGCTAAAAACTTGAGCACGCTCTCGGTCACGCTCGGGTGGAAGCGGATGCCGCCCTTGTAAGGGCCGATGGCGTTGTTGTTCTGCACCCGCCAGCCGCGCTGGACGCGGATGTTGCCGTTGTCGTCCTCCCAGCAGACGCGGAAGCTGACCACCCGGTCGGGCTCGGCGATACGGCGCAGGATCTGCTGCTCGTGGTATTCTTCCTTGTCGGCGATGAAGTCGAAGATGTCCTCGGACACTTCCTGCACGGCCTGGACGAACTCGGGTTGGCCCGGGTTGCGCCGTTTGACGCCTTCCATGAATGTCGCAAAGTCGACGTGATCGGAAACAGCCATTTGTCGTCATCCCCCCGTTCGGCCTGCCTGCCGACTCCGTGGCCGGGGCATGGCGAACCGCTAGAGAATACCGGATCGGCAAAGAACGCAAGTAGCCCAAAGGACAATTGGCCTCTTGCCCTCGCGCGTCCGTTGGCGCACCTTCGGCCCGCTGGGACTGGCGGGTGTCTCGGGGGGAAGATACGGATGTTCAATCGATTTTTGTCGTATGCGGCAGCTGTGGTCTTCGCATCGTGCTGCGCCGCTCCGGTCGAGGCCCGTCAGCCGGGACCGCTTGAGGCGCAGAGCTTCCCCATCGGCACGCAAGGTGCGCTGTGCGAGGCGCAGGGGGTCACGCTGGGTGATGCGCGCAACAGCGTTTTCGATCGCAAATGGGCGCTCATCTGCCGCGACGTCAGCCAGCCGATCGGCGCCGCCTATAGCTGGCGGGATCTCAAGGACGTGCAGGAAAGGATCGGCCGGTCGCGCGGCCTTAAGCTCGATTGCGACCAGAGCGCTGCCGCGGCCGATGCGATGCCGGGCGTCACGCTGCGCCATTGCCGCGATCCGCAGACCGGGCTCGAATGGAACCACTACACGACTTCGGCGGGCGGCTGGATCCACGTGGTCGAGGGCTTGTCCGCCTACGACAGCGCGTTGCGCTTGGCGCTGGCCAACCTGATCGAGGATCGCGTGGTCCCCGGCGAAGTGGCGGTCGTCACCACCGGCGGCGCCGGCTCGCTGGCCGAGGCGCGCGCCAGCATCGGCGATAGCGACCTGCTCATCGGCCAGGGCTATCGGCAGAACAACGCGGGCGACTATGTCGAAGCGGTCCAGTATTTCAGCTCCGAGTTGCTGAACGCCGAGCAGGGGAAGCAGACGCCTCAGTCCGCGGCCCTGCTCGCCGCTCGCCAGCATGAGTTAATGGTCAATCGCGCGCTGCAGTTGTCCAACCTCGGCCGCTATGCCGAGGCGAGCAATGCCTTTGCCCGCGCCGAGGCGATGGGGCTGCGCGATCCGATCCAGGCGCGCCTCGCCCGCAATTTCGAGGCGATCGACGCCCTTAATCGCGGGCAGCTGGGCGAGGTGCAGGACATCCTTGCCCGGCCCGTTCCGGCGCTGTCGACGCCCGTTGAATCGCAGGGCGGCGCGGTGGCGATCGATACACCCCTGGCGGACAGTCTGAATGCGGGCCTTGCGGCGAGCCTCACCGATCCGCTCAACCAGGAGACACGGCTCACCACGGTCGAGCGAGCGGCGATCATCGATGCCCAGGCGCACCAGATCGGCGCGACCGTGCTGCGCCTGGGCGGAAAGCCGGACGAGGCACTGGTCCAACTCGCCGCGGCACGGGATCAGATCCTGCAGGTGAAGGAAGGCCGGGTGCTGTCGACCGCCCGCCTCCTGTCGCAACTGGATTCGGAGATGGCGCTCGCGAACGAGGCGCGTGGCCGCTACACCGAAGCCGAAGGGTTGCTGCGCGATGCCGTCGCCCTGACCCAGCGGCGCTATCCCGACAGCGCGGCGGTGAACGAGGCCCAGGCGCGGCTGGCCGCCTTCCTCACGCGCCGCGGTCGCGCGGGCGAGGCGATGCAGCTCTACAGCGGGATCGTCCAGGATATCTCCGGCCGCCGCGATGCCCTTGTCGGGCTCGAGCATCAGATCGAACCGTATTTCCAGATGCTGGTCGATCAGGTGCCGCAGAAACCGGAGCTCATCTCGAACCTGTTCCAGGCCGCGCAGCTGGTCGAGCGCCCCGGCGCCGCACAGACGCTGTCGCAGCTGAGTCGGCGCCTGGCGGGAGGCAACAGCCAGGCTTCCGACCTGTTTCGCCGCGAGACCAACGTGGAGCGGCAGATCAAGCAGACCAACGTCGCGCTGGCGCAATCAAGCTCTGCCCAGGGAAACCCACCGGCTGCACAGCTGGCGGAATTGCAGGACACCCTTAAGCGGCTGCAGCAAAACCAGCTCGAGCTGGTGAACGCCCTGTCCGCCTATCCGGCCTACCGCTCGCTGGCCCATATGTATGTCTCGGCCGACGACATGCGGGCCCTGCTCAAGCCCGGCGAGGCCTATCTCAAGCTGGTGAAAGTCGGCGATTCCATGTTCGCGGTCTATCTCTCGCCGCAACGCTCGACGGGGTGGAAGGTCTCGGCGAGCGCGGCTGACGTCGCCGACCTCGTTGCCAAGTTGCGCGACAGCATCTCGGTGACGGTCGGCGGCGTGGCGGCAACCTATCCGTTCGACGTCGACAGCTCGCGCACGCTTTTCAATGACCTGTTCGGCCCGGTCGCCGGTGACCTCAAGAACGTTCGTCACTTGATCTTCGAGCCCGACGGCGCGCTGCTGCAGCTGCCGATCAACCTGCTCATTGCCGACCAGCCGGGCGTAGAGGCCTATCACAGGCGAGTTGCCGCCGGCGGAGACGAGTTCGACTTCCGCGGAATCGACTGGCTCGGCCGCAACACGGCGATCAGCACGGCTCTTTCTCCGGCAAGCTTCCGCGACATGCGCAACGCGCCGGCGTCGAGAGCCCGGGAGGCCTACCTTGGCCTCGGCCAAAACCAGCCGGTGGGCAAGCTTACCCGCGCAGCGCTGGTTCGCGGAGTGCCGGAGTCCGATGATCCGGGGTGCGACATCCCCATTGCCGCGTGGAACGATCCCATCCCGCCGGACGAGTTGAAGCTCGCGAGCGAGGTGTTCGGGCCGAGCCGTTCGCAACTGATCACGGGCGCCGCCTTCACCGACACCGCCATCCAGGGCGATCCGAACCTCGACAAGTACCGTATCGTCCACTTCGCCACCCACGGGCTCGTCGCCGCGCCGAAGGCGGGCTGTCCGGCGCGACCGGCCCTGCTGACGTCGTTCGGCGCCCAGGGCTCGGATGGGCTGCTCGAGTTCGGCGACATCTTCGACCTCAAGCTCGACGCGGACCTCGTCATCCTCTCGGCGTGCAACACCGCCAGCCAGGCCGGGGTCGAGGCGACGCGCGAAGCCGGTATCGAAGGTGGCGGCGGGCAGGCGCTCGACGGATTGGTGCGCGCCTTTATCGGCGCCGGCGGACGACAGGTGATCGCCAGCCACTGGCCGGCGCCGGAGGAATATGGCGCCACCAAGCGATTGTTCGAGAGCCTGTTCCAAAGCCGGCCGGGCGAAAGCCTGGGCCAGGCGCTGCTCGACGCCGAGCGCAAGCTGATGGACGATCCCGATACGTCGCACCCGTTCTACTGGTCGGGCTTCGCGCTGATCGGCGACGGCGAGCGGCCGCTGATCCCGTCGAGCTGACGCAAGCGCCGGGGGAGGGACAATTGGCGGGGGAGGCTCGTTTGGGGCTGCTGGAGCGCGGCTGGCGCAGCATACGATCGGCCGGGGCACGACGATTGACGGTGACCGGCGTCATGCTTCTTGCGGCCCTGGCGATCGCGCGCTTCAGCTGGGCCATACCCTGGCCGGCCGCAGCGGACCCCGGCAATCTCAAGGCTCTCAGCACAGTGCAAATGCCGGTGCTCGGTCCCGCCGAACAGGCGCTTTACGATTTTCGCAGCACGCTTTTCGCCGATTCCGTCAAGGAGCAGGACCCGCGGATCCTGCTCGTCGTCTACAATGACCAGACGTTGATAAACGCACGCAAGCGCTCGCCGCTCGATCGAGGCTTGCTCGCCAAGGCGCTGCGAAACCTCGATACGATGGGCGCCAAGGCCATCGGCATCGATATCCTCTTCGACCAGCCACAGGACGAAGATGATCAGCTCGTCGACACCTTGCGCGCCATGAAAACCCCGATTTCGGTCGGCTATGCCGAGACGGGCGTGAACGCGGCCGACATTGGCTACGAACAGCAGCGCTACCTCGATGCATTCCTCGCACGCCTCAAGGGCAGCAACGCGCGCCCGGCCAGCATCGCGCTCGACGATTCTTATGGGGTCACGAGGGTGTGGCCGAAGATCTTCCCGCAATTGCCCGCGCTGCTTGGCAGGACGATGCTCGCGTCGGCAGGTGAAGGGGCAAGGACCTTGCCCGGCTACGAGGGCGCCATCCGCTATCAACGGGCGGGCCTCGAAGGCCAAAGCCTGTTCACCGAGATAGCGATCGACAACTTTGCCGATCCGTCCCTTGCGCCCGCGATGGCTCCGGTCGTCGCAAACCGTTACGTCCTCATCGGAGGCGACATCGTCGACGTCGATCGGGTGGCGACCAGCCTCACCGGTCCGACCGGCGAGATGGTTCCCGGGATCGATGTCCACGCCCAGATGATCGCGCAGATGCTCGACGGCGCGCGCCTGCCGCATCCGTCGCCATGGTTCCTCTGGGCACAGGCGCTGATCGTGGTCATTGCCGCGACGCTCAGTGGACTGCTCGAAATGCGCAGCTGGACGTTTCTGCCGCTGGTCGCGGCCCAGTTCGTGGTCTTCGTCGGGTTGTCGTTCTGGCTCCAGTCCCATGGCGTGGACACGTACGGTCTGCCGGTGCTCGGTCCGGCGCTGGCATGGATCATAGCCTTTGCAGCGATCGTCTCCGCCGCGCGGGCCTCAGGCGCCGTGCAGCGCCGGTTCGCGCATTCGGCGCTGGGCAAGTACCTGCCGCGCAGTATCGCCCAGGAGATCATCGACAGGCCTGAGCTCCTCGCGCTTCACGGTGAAAAGAAGGAGATCTTCGTCCTGTTCAGCGATCTCGAGGGTTTCACCAAGATGAGCCACGCGCTCGAGCCCGAAATGGTCGCGACGCTACTCAACCGCTACCTGGAAATGCTCAGCCAGGTGGTGCTCGATCACGGCGGCGTGATCGACAAGTTCGTCGGCGACGCCGTGGTCGCGTTCTGGGGCGCGCCGATCGCGCGGCCCGACGACGGCACTCGCGCGGCCGAGGCGGCTTACGCGATGTGGCAGGCGGGCGAGGAGTTCCGCGGCAGCGTCGATCCCGGGCTGCCGCCGGTCGGCCGAACCCGCGTGGGCATGCATTTCGGCGAGGCGGTGGTCGGCAATTTCGGCGGCGCCAGCCGGATCCAGTACACGGCGCTCGGGGACAGCATGAACACGGCCGCTCGACTGGAGGCGGCAAACAAGTCACTGGAAACCCGTGTCCTCGCAAGCCGCGAATTCGTCGAGCGTTCCGGCCTCGATTGGTGGCGCCCGATGGGCCGCGTGGTGTTGCGCGGCCGGCGTCGGCCCGTCGATGTGTACGAGGCGGCGCCGGAATTTCCGGACGCGGATCGCCGCGAGCTCGAGAAGGCGCTCGAGTTGCTCGAAGGCGATGCCGCCGCCGGCGTCGCGCTCCTGGCCGAGATCGTGAATCGCAATCCCGATGACAGGCCGTTGAAAAATTTGCTAGACCGTTGCCGGGAGCTGAATGAGGAGGGAGCCTATGTCCTCGGCTAGGGAGGCAAAGGCGTTGATGCTTGCGGTCGGCGCGGCCTTGGCCATGACCGCGACCGCCGCACAGGCAAGCGGCGTCGTGGTGGCGACGAGCGGGCCTTCGGCGGGCAAATATCCGGTCGGACACAAGGTCGGGGACGATGAGCGTATCGTGCTCGCCGCCGGCGATTCGGTGACAGTGCTCGACGCTCGCGGAACGCGGATCTTCAAGGGCGCCGGCACCTACACTCTGGGGCAGCAGGCGGCCGCGGCGAAGACGGGCACGTTCGCCCTGCTGACGCGCGAGCGAGCGGCCCAGCGGATGCGCACGGGCGCGGTTCGCGGCGGGGTTGGCGAACCGGTGACAAGGCCTAATCTGTGGTACGTCGATGTCGCCAGCTCGGGCGCCATGTGCGTTCCCGACACCGACGACATCCGCCTGTGGCGTGCCACGACCGAAGGCAACGAGACGGTCACGATCAGGCCGGCTGGCAGCGGCGCGGCCACCCAGGCCGTCTTCCGCGACGGCGAAATGCTCTCTCCCTGGAACGCCAGGGACCTTCCCGTTCAGGACGGCTCGAGTTTCGTGATCTCGCAGCCGAAGGCGGCCGACCGCACGGTGACGTTCAAATTGCTCGGGACGGTTCCCAGCGAGCCGGAAGCGCTCGCGGAGGACCTCATCTTGCACGGCTGCACGGCGCAACTCGAGGTGTTGGCGCAGGCCATGAGGGTGGACGAGGAATAGGGAGGGGACCGGCCCTTAGGGCCGGATATTTGACGCTCGAATTCTGCGGCCGGGCGCGCCCGGCCGACTTCAGGCGTCAGCTATGTGGGGGGAAATGGTGCGAAGACTGCGCGTTGACTGGGTTCGTTCGCCTGCTCGTTGGGTCTTGCTCGCCGCAGGAGCGTGGGGGCTTGCCGCGCCGGGTGTCGCCAGCGCCCAGGCAACGCCAGCGCCCCCTAGCCGTGAAGAACTGAATGTCGGCCGTCCCGCGCAACCGGAAAATCGCCCTTCCCGGCTCTCGGTCGAAGGCGGCATCGAACGCGGACCCTGCCCGCTTGCGGAACCGGCGTTCCACAATGTGCGCGTCAAGTTTTCCGCCGTCGACTTCAGCGGCCTTCCCGGCATTCCCGCCCAGGCGCTCGCCCCGGCGTGGCGGAGCATGGCCGGGCAAGACCTGCCGATCGCTTCGCTGTGTGAGGTGCGCGACAGGGCGTCGACCATCCTGCGCGATCTCGGCTTTCTGGCCGCGGTGCAGATCCCCCCTCAGCGCGTGGAAGCGGGCGGCGTCGTCAAGATGGATATTCTCGCGGCGAAGCTGGTCGAGATCCAGCTGCGCGGCAAGGTCGGGCCGAGCGAGAACCTGATCGCGGCCCAGCTGGCGAAGCTGAAGGACCGCCCGTGGTTCAACGTCCACGAAGCGGAGCGCGACCTGCTGCTGTTGCAGGACTTGCCGGGCTATGACGTGCGGCTGACGCTTCGCTCGGCCGATCGCAACCCGGGAGAGGTCATCGGCGACGTCCAGGTCGTGCGCCATCCGGTCGAGCTGGTGGTCGGCGCGCAGAACCTCGGATCGGGCGCAACCGGCCGCGCCGGCGCCTTCGTCGAGCTGGCCGTCAACGACCTTGTCGGCCGCGGCGACCGGACGACGTTCAGCTATTACAACACGATCGACTGGAGCGAGCAGCGCATCTTCCGCGCAGCGCACGAGCTCGCGCTCAACGCGAACGGCTTGCGTTTCGGCGGCAGCTTCCTTCTCGGCCACACCGAGCCGAGCCTCGCCGGCGGCGCGTTCAAGTCGAACACGGTTTCCGGCGAGGTGCACCTGTCGGATGCGCTCGTCAGGAGGCAATCGAGCTCGCTTTTCGCGACCGGCGGGCTCGAGATCGCCAATCAAAGGCTTTCATTCGGGCACACCGAGCTGAGCGACGACAGGCTACGGGTGCTGTTCGCGCGCGTCGAGCACCAGGCCATCGACCCCGACAGCATTCGCGGGATCGGCGGCTACAGCACGCGCGAGCCTCGCTGGCATACCGATGTCTCGCTCGAGCTGCGCCAGGGCATCGACGTGTTCAACGCCAGCCGCGACTGCAGAAACCTTGCGAACTGCCTCCCGCCCCATGTCGGCATCAGTAACGTGCGGGCCGATCCGACCGCCTTCGTCGCCCGGCTTGAGGCCCACGCGGAGTTTCGGCCCGAGCCGCTGCTGACGCTCGCCATCGCGCCGGTCCTGCAGGTCAGCGCCAGCGCGCTGCTGCCTTACGAACAGATCAGCTTCGGCAACTATACGATCGGCCGCGGGCTCGATCCCGGGACCCTGCAGGGAGACGGCGGCTTCGGCAGCTCGTTCGAGCTGCGCTACGGCAGCCTGCTGCCGCGCAAGCGCGACGGTCTCGCTTTCGAGCCGTTCGTGTTCCTCGATTACGCGACCGCGTGGCTGGAGGACCAGCCGCTCACGCCTACCCCGCGCGACCTGATGACCGCGGGAGCGGGCGTGCGCGGTCGCTGGGGCGATCATTTCGATTTCGGCGCGACGGTCGCGGCGCCCCTCAAGCGAGCGGCCTACCAGACGAAGACAGGCGACGTGCGCCTGTTGTTCACGCTCACCGCGCGCGTGCTGCCGTGGGGAGGTCGCTGATGAACCGGGTCAATCAATACCCCAAACTGCGACCCGTCCGTGGCGCCTTTCTCTCGACCGCGGCGATGGCGACGGCGCTGGCGGTTGCTCCGCAAGCGGCGCGGGCGCAGGCGTTCCAGGGCACGGCGAACGTCGTTACCGGGTCAGCTGCCATCTCGACCGGGGCCAACACGACCACCATAGACGTCGGCAGCCCTGAAACGGTCATCAACTGGACGCCGACCGACCTCGCCGGAACGGGCACCATCGACTTTCTTCCCTCGGGCACGACGGCGACCTTCCAGTCCAATGGCGATTTCACGGTTCTCAATCGAATCCTGCCCGAGGATACCAAGGGAAATCCCGCGGCTCGCATGGTGGCGTTCAACGGGACGGTCGATTCGAAAGTAGTCGGAGCCACAACGGCCGGAAACGTCTGGTTCTACACGCCGAGCGGATTCATCATCGGGCCCAGCGCGGTGATGAACGTCGGCGGACTCGTGCTCACGACCGACGACATCCAGTTCACTCCCAACGATCCTTCCGGAATACCGGGGTCGATCTACGGCCCGGGCGGCGTAATCCAGTTCCGCGGGCCCGCCGGCTCGACCGGCCTCATAGACGTGCGGGCGGGCGCCAAGCTTAGCGCCGTCGGCAACGCTTCGTACATCGCCATGGTCGCGCCTCGCATCCAGCAGGGCGGGGTTGTGTCGGCCGACCGGTCCGTCGGCTACGTCGCCGCCGAGCAGGCCGACCTCACCATCAACGCCGGCCTGTTCAACATCTCGATCCTTGCGGGAACGACTGATCCCAACGGCATCGTCCACACCGGCACGACAACCGGCTCGGCCTCGGCCAGCGCCTTCGACGCGAAAACAATCTCGTTTGTCGCGATGCCAAAGAGCACCGCACTGACGATGCTGCTGTCGGGATCGATCGGCTACGCCCCGGCCATCGATGCAACCAACGACGGCAGCGCGGTCGTGCTGAGCGCCGGCTATGCCACCGACCTGCCGAGCGCCGAGGTCGCCGGCTCGCTCGGCAACATCTCGATCGACAACGCCAGTTTTGCCAATCCGACCCGCGCGTCCGCCAGCTCGAATATCTCGATAACTGCGGCGAGCGGCCCGGTATCGTTCGGCGGCGACGCCTTCCTTTTTGCGCAGGACAGCATCGACGTCACGCTCGGCAACAGCGAGCAGCTCAACGCCGCCGGCAGCCTGTCCCTGAGTTCCGCCAGCGGCGGGCGAGGTGGCACGATCGACATCTCGCTCGGCAACAAGGCTGCGCTCGCCGTCACCGGCTACCTCGACCTGAATGCGGGAACCGGTGCTTCGCCCATCGGGAGCGGTTCGAGCGTGAACGCGGTCGGCGGGACGATCGACGTCGTTGGCAACGGCGGTCAGCTCTCGGCATCGAGCATAAGCGCGGTTGCCGACGCCTACGCCGGATACGATCCGGTGACCGCCGCTCCGGCTACCGGGGGGTCGGTCTCGTTCTTCGTCACGAACGGCGGGGGCATCACGGCCGGGTCCCTTGAAGCCAGCGCCACTGCCTTCAGCGGCTATTCCGATACCGCGGGCGGCGATGCGGCCGGCGGCGAGGTCAGCCTGATAAGCACCAACGGGTCGCTCGATTTCGGCTCGGTCACGCTGGACGCCCAAGCTTTCGCTTCCGCCGGCAGCGCCACATCCGGCGCGGCGACGGGCGGAGTGGGAACGGTTTTCCTGAGCGCAGGCACATACAACTGGACCGATCTTTCTCTGTCCACCGATGCCTTCGCCGGCTACACCTCGGGCGGGCAGGGCAACTCCGCTTCCGTCGCATCCGATGCCATCACGCTGACACTGGCGAACAGCGCCACTCTCAACGTCGCCAACGACATCACTTTGTCGGGTAACGCGTTCGCGACAGTCGACGCGCCGGGCGGTTCGACCGCGCAGGCCGGCGGGATCGCCGTCGATATCGGTTTGGGCTCGTCGCTGTCGTTCGCCAATTTCTCTGGGTACGCGGAAGCCGGCATCGACCTTGCGTTCTTCGCCGATGTGACCCCGACATCCACCCCCGACAGCTTGGGCGGAACAATCGATTTCACCGCCGCGGGCAACGTGACCGGCAGTTCCATCACGCTGCTGGCCGATGCCTCGCAGCTCGGCGCCAGCACGTCGGCCGGAAAGGCGACTGGCGGCACCATAAACATGACCGTCAACAACGGCGCCCTGGTCAGCCTCGACGATGGCAATGGCACGGCCTCGCTCTTGCTCGATGCCGGGGCGTCGGGAGCTGTCGGCGCCTCCGCGGCGGATGCTTTCGGGGGCTCGGCCAAGCTGTCGCTTGACGATGGATCGGTCGATGTCGCCGGCAGTGTCAATCTCTCGGCAGGCGGGAATTGGCACGAGGGCAGCGTCTTTTACAACTCCGGCCCCGATCCGCTGAACGGTTTTGCGGCGCAGGGCGGAACGGCCACGGTCGAGCTTCTGGCCGGAACGGCTCGCACGGCAAGCCTCACTGCAACTTCGCTTGAAGTCGACGCTTCCGGCGATGCGACGACGCCAGTTTTCAACTTCGTCAACCTAGGCGACGGCGGGCCGCCGACCGGCACCTACGGCGGCCCGATGTTCGCCAATGGCGGTGACGGAACGGGCGGCACTGCCGGGCTGACGGTCGCCGCGGGCACTCTCGACGTGGGCGACGTCACCGTCAAGGCCGCGGGCTCTGGCGGCATTGCCGAGACAAGCTTCCTTGCGACGTCATACCAGAACGGTGGCGGTTCGGGCGGCACGGCCACCATCGGCATCACCGGCGGAACCACCACCCTCAGCAATCTCGTGGTGGACGCCTCCGGCACCGGTGGCGGCGGCAGCCCTGCCGCCGGCCTCGAGGTGTCGAGCGAACTCGCGGCCCTGGCCGGCAATGGCGCCGGTGGCAGCGCCATGTTGACGGTGGGCGGCGGCTCCTTCGATTCCGCTTCGATCGAACTGAATGCCACGGGAACGGGCGGCGCGGGCACCGATCACATCTCGGGTGGCGCCGCGACGGATGGCGGCAACGGCACCGGGGGCACGGCAAAGCTCGTCACTTCGACCGGCGGAACGGGGCAGCTGACGAGCTCGAACGTCCTCATCCTCGCAGGCGGCTCGGGCGGGGCGGGGGGCATTTCCTCGGGCGGCACGAGCGGGAACGGCGGCGACGGCATTGGCGGTGCGGCCGGCACGCAACTGGCGGACGGCGCCTTCACGCTCGGGCCGGTGACGCTCGGCGCAGACGGAACCGGTGGGGATGGCGTCATCGGCGGCCGGGGTACGGGCGGTTCGGCAAACTTCGACCTCGTGGATTCGAGCGGGCCCTCAGGCGCCCGCACGATCGGGGCGATGTCGCTTTACGCCAACGGCATCGCAGGCTCCGGGACCAGCGCTGCTGGAACAAGCGATGCCGGCAGCACCGGGTTGACGGTCGATGTCGCCAGCAGCGCAGCGGCGCTGTCGATCAATGGAGACCTGACGGCGCAGGCGAACGGCACGAATGCGGCAGCGGGCAATGGCTTCGCGGCGACGATATCCGGCGCCACGTTCGGCATCCTGGGCAACGCGGACATCGCGACCTCGCGCGACGCCACCATCACGGCCAATTCACCCTTGAGCATCGCCGGCAGCCTGACGGTGTCGGCCCGCGCATTTGCCGAAACGGGATCGACCCAGGCGGGCAGCGCGGCCATCACCGCGCCGCAGGGCATCTCGATCCAGGATCTCGGCTCCAATGGAACCACTTCGCTTTTGGCGGCGAACGGCGCGATTACCGCCGCCGAGCTCGTCTCAACAGGAGATGTCACCGCTCAAGCGCGCTCGATCTCGATCGCGAGCAGCGGTTCGCTTGGCTTTGCAGGAGCTCAGGCAACGGCGGGTGACCTCGCAATCACCACCGGCGGCGACCTGACGCTGCAATCGGCCAGCGCCACCGGAGCCGTCAACCTCGCCAGCGCCGGCGGTTCGATTTCCGCCACCGGCCCGGTCAGTTCCGGCGGCGCATTTGCCGCCTCCGGCCGCAATGGCGTCTCGTTCGGCACGCTCTCCTCCTCCGGAACAACGAATTTGACTGCCGTGAACGGCGCCGTCAGCGTGACCGACCTCAATTCGGCAGGGCTGGTGACGGCAAGCGGCGTGTCGCTCGACATTACGTCGACCGGCGCCCTCGCCTTTGACAGCGCCGCCGCCACCGGTGGCGAGCTCAACCTCACCGCCCTCAGCCTTGCGGCGAGCGGACCGCTTTCCGCCACTGGCAACACCAGCATCACCGCCGCCAACGGGATCTCGCTCGGCTCTTTGACCTCCGGCGGAACAACGGATCTCGTCGCGCTGAACGGCCCGATTTCCGTCACCGACTTGCGCTCGAGCGGATTCGTCGCGGCTTTCGGCCGTTCGATCGACATCGCCTCGGGGGCCGGGCTCGACTTCTCGGATGCGGTCGCGAGCGCGGGTGACGTTTCGCTTAGCACCCAAGGCGATCTGTCGACCGGGACCACGACGGCGACAGGCGATGTGTCGCTCACGAGTGCTTCGGGCGACGTTCACACGATCGGCCACACCGGAGGAACGGCGGTTACGCTCGACGCGGCCGGCGACGTGCAGGTCGATGGTAGCCTCGCTGCGACCGGTGCGCTGCTCGTTTCGGCCGGAGGAACGTTCGGCCTGACCGCCACCGCTCAAGGCTCTTCCATCGCCGTGAGTTCGAGCGATGTTGATCTTACCGGTAACGCCAACCTGGGCGCCCGGGGCACGACGAGCGATATCACCCTCACGAACGCCACAACCACAGGGACAGGCCATCTCGGCGGCGCGGGTAGCGCCGGCGGCTACGACCTCGATTCGGCCGAGGCCGCCCGGCTGTTCGCCGACAATTCGATAACCCTGGCCGGCAGCAGCGATGTCGTCATCGGCGATCTGGCGTTGACCTTCGGTGCGGCAGGCAACATCGGCACCGGCGGACTGCTCAAGGTCACGACACCGGCCAATGTCGAGGTAAGCGGCGCGGTCAACTTCGCGACCAGCTCCGATGCCGATACCTTCTCGATCGATCCGTCACGCATCGACGTGATCGTCGGCGAGGGCTCGATCGTGATGGGGTCGGGATCCGCGGCGCCGCAGGGCACGCTCGACCTGACGGCCGCCATCGTCACGGTCCTCAGCCGTTCCAAGCTCGATGCCATCGCCGGCCTGACCGATCTTGCACAAATCTCAAGGGTGCTCGGCGAACCCGACGGGCAGGGCGCGACGGCGGCCACGCTGCAGGCAGGAGTGATCCAAATCGGGGTCGATGACGCGCTCCTCATCGGCAACGGCGGGCTGACCGACGCCTTCGCGGACCGTCGGGGCTTTACCGCCAACGAACTCGACATCACCACCGGATCGGCGAGCACGCAGATCGCGCTCAACGGCGTGATCGTGCAGAACGGTGTTTCCGTCACCGGCCTCGACACTGCGCCTCTTGTCACCATCAATGACGAGCCGGCCGCAGCGGGCGGCCAGTTCGATCCGCTGTCCACGATCAACGGCTGCGTCATCGGCGGGGATTGCACGTCGCTGCCTCCTCCGTCGCACGAAGTCGATTTCACCAATCCGACCGACGACGACCTGACGCAGCCTCTCGAACACGGCGACGGCACGAACGGCAGCCAGGGCAACCCGGTGTTCGTCGACGACCTGTTCGCCCTCGGTGAGAACGCTCCCCTGATCACCCCGCCGCTGGTCGACGAGCCGATTACCGGCGTCGGCAACGACGACTTGTGGGTGAGCGGCTGCTCGGCCGACAACGACGGCAAGTGCAAGGACACGAAGGAGAAAGGTGAGTGACGGCCCCGGTCTTCCCTCGCCTGCCACGTTTGCCTGCGCTGTTGCTGCTGGCGCTCCTGGGCGCGGCCCTGACGATGAGCGCGGAGGCGCAGGCGCCGGTGACTTACGAAGGCGTAGCGTCCTGCGCCGGGTCAACCTGTCATGGCCGCGCCGAGGGTAACGGGAAGGAAGTCCGCCAGGACGAGATCGCAACGTGGCAGGAGCCGTCGTCGCCGAGCGGCGCGCACAGCCGCGCCTTTGCCGTGCTCGACAGCCCGCGTGGCCGCCAGATTGCCGCCAGCCTCGGGCTCGGCGCTCCCACGGCCGCGCGCGAATGCCTCGGCTGCCACGCGACACCGACCGCCGGCTCGCGCGGCCCCAAGTTCCAGGTTTCCGACGGCGTCGGCTGCGAAGCCTGCCACGGCCCGGCTTCGCCCTGGATCGCCAGCCATTACGCCATGCGCGGCACGCACGCGGCGAACGTCGCCGCCGGCATGACGGCGCTGGACCAGCCGCAGGCGCGCGCCCGCGTGTGCCTCGACTGCCACTTCGGCAGCGCCGCGAACGGACAGTTCGTCACGCACCGGCTGATGGCCGCCGGCCATCCGCGGATTTCGTTCGAGCTCGACCTGTTCTCGGCACTCCAGCAGCACTGGGACGTCGACAGCGATTACGTCGCGCGCAAGGGACGGCCGAGCAGCGTGCGCCTCTGGGCCGTCGGTCAGGCGGAAGCGGTGCGCCGCTCGGTCGATCTGTTCGGACGGCCCGACCGCGGCACATGGGGCGTGTTCCCCGAATTCTATTTCTACGACTGCCACAGCTGCCACCGCACGATCACCGATGGACCTGAGCGCAAGCTCACCTTCGAGACCAATCCGGGGCGGCCGATCCCGTTCAGCATGCCGCCGTACAACGATGAGAACATGATCATGCTGTCGGCCGCCGCGCGGGTGCTGGCGCCGGCGCAGGCCGCGAGCTTCGACGCGGCCAGCCGGGACTTCCATCGCGCGATGGGCCAGGGACGCGAGGGAGCCGTGGCGGCGGCGCGCAAACTCGGCGCATCGGCCGCCTCGCTCTCGGATGCGCTGGCACGCGGTCAGTTCGCCAGCGACGACGCTTTCCGTGTCATCGCCGCCATCGCCGACAAGACCACCCAGCCGCGGTTCACCGATTACGAGGGCTCGGCCCAGGGCGTGATGGCGATCGACACGCTGCTCAACGCGCTCGTCCGCGAGGGGCGCATCACCGTCGGCGCGGCTGCCGGCATCCGCGCGGACGTCAATCGCGCCTATGCCGCGGTGCGCAGCCCACAGACCTACGACCCGCCGCAATTCCGCTCGGCGCTGGCGAGCGCTGCGCGCAGCATCGGAGTCCTGCGATGACACGGGCGTTCGGCAAGGCGGTCGCCGTCGGCATCGCGGTCCTTCTTGCATCCTGCGGCGGGGGAGGCGGTTCGGGAGGAACCGGCGGCGGCACTCCCGGGGGCGGCGGTAATCCCGGCGGTGGCGGCACCACGACCGTTTATGCCGTTCCGGCACCGGAATCGCTCGGCACGAACGACGTCGGGGCGGTCGTCGCGCACGCGGCGGCGCAAGCCAAGAGCCAGGGCACACCGGCGACGATCGCCGTGGTCGACCGGGTGGGCAACGTCCTTGCGCTGTTCCGCATGACGGGCGCCCCGGCGACGGCCCACGTCACCGATGCGCCGAACGGCGACAATATCGACGTTCAAGGGCGCGACGTGCCGGCCGAGGCGGCGGCGGTCGCGAAAGCCGTGACCGGTGCTTACCTCTCGAGCGGCGGCAACGCGTTCTCCTCGCGTACCGCGAGCATGATCGTGCAGCAGCACTTCCCGCCCGCGACGAGCACGGCGGGCCTCGAGAGCGGCCCGCTTTTCGGCGTGCAGTTCAGCCAGCTGCCCTGTTCTGACCTCAACACCCGCCCCGGCATGGCGGGGGTGTCGACGCTGGTCGGTCCCAAGCGCTCGCCGCTCGGGCTCGCGGCCGATCCGGGCGGGTTCCCGCTGTACAAGAACGGGGTGCTGGTCGGCGCGATCGGCGTCATGGCCGATGGCCAGTACGGGTTCGATCCCAATGTGCTCGACGTCGACCAGGACAGCGACGAGGCGATCGCGCTCGCCGGTACCGTCGGCTTCGAGGCGCCGGTGGCGATCCGCGCCGATCGCATCTACGTCGATGGCACGCAGCTGCGCTATTCGGATGCGAGCTACGCGAACATCTTCGACAACTCGGCCGCCACGTGGGCGACCACGGCCCCGGCGCTCGGCGCGCTGGTGCCGCTGAAGGGCTATTATTCGGGTGCCGCGCTCCTCGCCGGCACGGCATACGGCACCGAAGCATCGGGCGTTCGTCCCTCGACCGCGGCGGAGTTCTCCAACCGCGACGCGTTTGTCCTCAGCGACGGCAGCGGCAACGACCGCTTTCCGGTCCGCGGCGGTACCGACGCGGGCGACGTGGCGCAGCCGCTGACCGCGACCGAGGTGCGCTCGGTGCTCGAGCAGGCCTTCAAGGTGATGTCGCGTGCGCGGGCGCAGATCCGCCAACCGCTCGACAGCCGCGCCCAGGTCTCGATCTCGGTCGTCGACACGCACGGGCAGGTGCTCGGGATCGTCCGCGCGCCCGACGCGCCGATTTTCGGCATCGACGTGAGCCTGCAAAAGGCACGGACGGCGACGTTCTTTTCCGGTCCTCATGCCGCGAGCGATCTGCAGGCGGATTCGAGCGCCGACGTGCGCGGCTTCGTCGCCAAGGTGCGCACTTTCCTCAACGACCCGACCGCGCTGACAGGGACATACGCGTTCGCCGACCGCTCGGGCGGCAACCTGTCGCGGCCCTATTTTCCGGATGGCCAGGTGGGCAATCCCAACGGCCCGCTGTCGCGCCCGATCGCGCAATGGAACCCGTTCACCACCGGGCTGCAGTCGGCGCTGGTGATCGACAACATCCTGCAGCACGTCGGTTACGTGACCGGGGCGAGCGCAAGCGACACGCCGCGCCAGTGCACCTCGCTGCCCGATGCCGCGCCGGGGCAGAAGCGCCTCCAGAACGGCATCCAGATCTTCCCCGGCTCGGTGCCGATCTACCGCGGCAGCACGCTCGTCGGCGGCATCGGCGTGTCGGGCGACGGCATCGACCAGGACGACATGATCAGCTTCCTCGGGCTCAACAACGCCGGCGTCCAGGTCGGCGGGATCGGCAACGCGCCGGTGGGCATCCGCGCCGACAACATCGTCGTCAACGTGAGCGGCAGCATGGTGCGCTTGCGCTACGTCAACTGCCCGTTCGCGCCGTTCCTCGACACCAGTGAGCAGAATGTCTGCCAGGGTCTCTGATGAGCGCGGCGTACCTCATCTCCATGGCTTTGCAGGCCTCGTCGCCCCAGCGGGCGGCGGATGCGCCGGCGGGCCAGCAGGAGCAGAAGGCGCCCGACCAGCCACAGGATGAGGAGGCGGCCGCCGGGCCGGTCGACAACGGCGTCATCCCGGGCCGCCGCCGGCCGGGCTATGTCCAGGCCCTGCCGCCGCCGGTCACGCAGGACAACCCGGGGGCGGTCCGCGCGCCGCCGCCCGAGGCGTTCCCGACCGACCAGATCCCGGTTCCCGATCGCTGGCGGCTGATCCAGTCGCTTGGCCTCGTCACCGAGCACTGGTGGGACCCGTACCACCAGAACACGCTCAAGGGCGACCGGCCGATCGACCGCGCGAAAGTCCCGTGGCTGCCGATCAAGGGCGACGACTGGTTCTTCACTCTCAACGCGGTCAGCGACAGCGTGCTCGAGCCGCGCACCTTTCCGATCCCCGTCGGCGTGCAGACCACGCATCGGCCGCACAGCATCGACGTGTTCGGCAAGGATGCGAGCTACGTCGCCTCGCAGACGTTCATTTTCGGCGCCGCGCTGACCAAGGGCAGCACCGCGTTCAAGCCGCCCGAGATCGAGTACCGCCTGAGCCTGGCGGTCAACTTCAACTACGCCAATGTGCCCGAAAAGCGCGTCCTCGACGTGCGCCCGACGAAGCCGACGCACCGGTTCGACGAGTTCATCGGCGTGCAGGAAGCGTTCGTCGACTATCACATCCGCAACGTCTCGGCGCGCTATGACTTCGACGCGGTGCGCGTCGGCATCCAGCCGTTCCAGTCCGACTTCCGCGGCTTCCTGTTCAACGACCAGCAGCTCGGCGTCCGCCTGTTCGGCAACCGCGACGACAACCGCATCCAGTACAATCTCGCGGCGTTCTGGCGGCTCGAGAAGGATACCAACAGCGGGCTCAACGCGATCCTGCAGCGGCCGCGCGACGACTGGGTGTTCGTCGCCAACCTCTATCGGCAGGACTTCCTGGTCCCCGCTCTCACCAGCCAGGTGACGGTGGTCTACAACCGCAACCGCGAGGGCGACGAGATCCACGTCGACGACAACGGTTTCCCGGTCCGCCCGGCGCTGATCGGCAACCTGCGCGGACGCGATTACGACGTGCTCTATCTCGGCTACAACGCCGATGGGCACGTCGGACGGCTCAACCTGACGGCGAGCGTTTACGGCGCGCTCGGGCAGGATCGCGACAACGTGTTCACCAGCAGGAAGGCAAGGATTCGCGCGTTCTTCGGCGCGGCCGAGCTCAGCTACGATCACAACTGGATGCGCTTTCGTCTCTCGGCGGCCCATGCGAGCGGCGACAGTCATCCCTACGACAACACCGAGACGGGCTTTGACGCGATCGTCGAGAACCCGGTGTTCGCCGGGGCCGACACCAGCTACTGGATCCGCCAGGCGATCCCGTTCGCCGGCGGCGGGCGCGTGATCTCGATCAGCGGCCGCAACGGGATGCTCAACGACTTGCGCTCGTCGAAGGACGAGGGGCAATCGAACTTCAACAACCCGGGCTCGGAACTGCTCGGCGCGGGCGCCGACTTCGACGTGCTGCCGCAGCTGCGCGTCTCGGCCAACGCCAACCACCTGTGGTTCCAGAACACCAAGGTGCTGCAGACGCTGCGCAATGAAGGCAGCATCCCGCGCGACATCGGCTGGGACCTGTCCGCGGCGGCGATCTATCGGCCGAAAGCGACGCAGAACATCGTCGCGCGGCTCTCGGCCGCGGCGCTCGTCGCCGGCAAGGGCTTCCGCGACCTGTTCGACAGCATCGAGCGCAGCCGCACTTACGTCTCGATCCTTGCCAACGTGATCGTGACTTACTGATGGCCCGCGGTCGCCTCCTCGCGCTCGTTTCGCTCCTCCTGCTGGCTTGCGGGATCGTCGGCCTGACGCGGCTGAGCGCGTCGGAAGGGGAGAAGCCGGTCGCCCGGCACTACCTCGCCGCGCCGCCCGCGCCGGAGCAGGAGACCCCGGCCGAGATGCAGGCGAAATCGGCGGGTTGCCTGTCGTGTCACACCGCCAGCGACGCGGCGACGATGCACACCACGCCCGCCGTGCGCCTCGGCTGCACCGATTGTCACGGGGGTGACGCCAGCGTGACGGGCGACCCGGCGCTGGCGCACGATGCCGCCGCCTACGTCGCCGCGCGCGACAAGGCGCACGTGCTGCCGCGCTATCCGAAGAGCTGGCACTACCCCAGTTCGGCCAATCCGCAGCGCAGCTACACCTTGCTCAACCGCGAGGCGCCGGAGTTCATCCGTTTCGTCAACCCGAGCGACTACCGCGTCGCGCGCGAGGCCTGCGGGGCCTGCCACATCAAGCAGATCGAAGCCGCCGAACGCTCGCTCATGTCGAACGCGGCGATGTTCTGGGCGGCGGGCGCGTACAACAACGGCGTCCTGCCGTTCAAGACGGCCGCGCTCGGCGAGCAGTACACCCGCGACGGCGAACCGGCGAAGATCCTCAGCCCCGGCAACCCGCCCGGGAAAGTAACCGACAAGCAGAAGGCGCGAGGGGCGCTGGCCGAGCTCTACCCGTTGCCGACGTGGCAAGTGGTGCCGCCGTCGGACGTGTTCCGGGTGTTCGAGCAGGGCGGGCGAGTGATCAATCCGGCCTTCGCGGAGATCGGCCTGCCGAACGAGAGCGGCAGCATCCAGAAGCTCGACGAGCCGGGCCGGCCGGACCTCAAGCAGTCGAACCGCGGCCCCGGCACCGGCCTCAGGATCGCGATTGCGGTCCTCAACCTCCACAAGACGCGCCTCAACGATCCGTACATGTGGTTCATGGGCACCAACGACCAGCCGGGCGACTATCGCCAGTCGGGTTGCGCCGGCTGCCACGTGATCTACGCCAACGACCGCCAGCCGCGCGAGAGCCTCATCTACGCCAAGGACGGCCGCGACGGGCAGACGATGACGGTCGATCCGACGATCGCCACCGGTCACGGCTCGCTGCGCCAGCCGGGCCAGCTCGGCGGCGAAAGCGGCCATCCGCTGCAGCACGTCTTCACCCGCTCGATCCCGACCTCGCAGTGCATGACCTGCCACATGCACCAGCCGAACATCTTCCTGAACTCGTTCCTCGGCTACACGATGTGGGATTACGAGGCCGATGCGCCGGCGATGTGGCCCGAGAAGCAGAAATATCCGACGGCCGAGGAAACGCTCAAGGTGCTCGACCGCAACCCCGAAGGCGCCTCGCCGCGCGGCAAGTGGGCCGACGTCGATTTCCTGCGCAACGTCCACGAGCTCAATCCCAAGCTCAAGGACACCCAGTTCGCCGACTACCACGGCCACGGGTGGAACTTCCGCGGCGTCTACAAGCACGACCGCGTCGGCAACCTGCTCGATGCCGAAGGCGACATGGCCACCTGGGGGACCGACACCGCGCACATCGTCAGCCACGACGACCCGGAGAAATGGCGCAGGAAGGGCGAGGGCGAGTTCGTCCCGCCCGGCACCAACCCGGGCAAGGCGGTCCACCTGATGGACATCCATGCCGAGAAGGGCATGCAATGCGCCGACTGCCATTTCGAGCAGGACAGCCACGGCAGCGGCCTCATCTACAGCGAGGTCGCCAGCGCGATCGAGATCGGCTGCAAGGACTGCCACGGCACCGCGGATGCCTATCCGACGCTGCGCACCAGCGGCCCAGCCGCGCCGCCGAGCGGCAACGACCTCTCGCTGTTGCGCAACGCCGACGGCAAGCGGCGCTTCGAGTGGGTCTTTGACAGCATGGGGCGCAAGGAGCTGGTCCAGCGCTCGGTGGTCGATCCCAACCTCGAGTGGCGCGTCAGCCTGGTCAAGGACAGCGTCGACCCGGCGAACCCGCACTTCAACGCCAAGGCCGCGCGCGCCAAGCTGATGAGCATCGACGGGGCGGAGGACGGCAAGTTCGCCTTCGGCCTCGGCATCGCGCCGGACCAGCGGGCGCACAAGGACAGCGAGATGGCGTGCTTCAGCTGCCACCTCTCGTGGACCACCAGTTGCGGCGGCTGCCACCTGCCGATCGAGGCCAACTGGAAGACCGACAGTCATCATTACGAAGGCGAGGAGACGAGGAATTTCGCGACCTACAACCCGCAGGTCGCGCGCGACGACATGTTCCAGCTCGGCATCCACCAGAACACCAAGGGCCACGAAATCGCCCCGGTGAGAAGCAGCTCCGCGCTGATCCTGTCCTCGACCAACATCAACCGCGAGCGGATCTACACCCAGCAGCCGCCGATCAGCGCCGTCGGTTTCTCGGCGCAGGCGTTCGCGCCGCACTTCCCGCACACGGTGCGGACGCAGGAGACCAAGACCTGCTCCGACTGCCACTTGTCGAAGAACGACGACAACAACGCCATCATGGCGCAGCTGCTCCTGCTCGGCACGAACTACGTCAACTTCGTCGGCATCAACGCCTGGACCGGCCTCGAAGGCGGGCTCGACGCGGTGCGCGTCACCGAGTGGAGCGAGCCGCAGGCAGTGCTCGGCAGCTACCTGCACAAGTACGCCTACCCCGACTATTACCGCCAGTTCGTCGAGGACAATCACCGCGAGCTCAAAGACTGGACCCGCGGCAAGACGCTCGACAAGAAGGCGTCGGGCGAGACCCATCCGCTCGAGCGTTTCGAGAACGTGACCAAGAGCACCGCCGGGCGCGTCGGCTGCCTGCAGCTGCGCGGCGAGTATCTCTATGTCGCGCAGGGCACCGGCGGGTTCGAGGTCTACGACGTTGCCTCGATCATGAACAAGGGCGTGTCCGAAAAGATCATCAGCGCGCCCTTCTCGCCGCTCGGCCATGACACCCGGGTGGCGACCAGGAACGCCACCTGCATGGCGATCCCGACCGATCAGTCGATCGCCCCGACGCGCAACACGCCCGACATGCGCCAGATGAACTTCGAGCAGCCGTTCAGCCCGGTCTATCACTACGCATTCGTGACAGATGCGGTCGAAGGGCTGATCGCGGTCAACGTCGACACGCTCGCCGACCGCGAGTTCCGCAACAACTTCTTGAGCCGCGCCTTCACCTTCAACCCGGGCGGCGTGCTCACCGGCGCGCGGCACATAACGCTTGCGGGCGACTACGCCTACGTCGTCACCGACAAGGCGCTGGTGACGGTCCACCTGCCCAAGCCGTGGTCGCCGGAAAAGCCGTGCGAGGTCGACGCCGCGAAGGGCGAAACCTGCCTCGATCCCCAGGTGACCAGCGTCACAGCGCTCGATGATCCGCGGGCGAGCGCGCTGCAGTTCCGCTACATGTGGGTGACGACGGCGAAGGGGCTGGAGCTTTTCGACACCACCGACCTTGCGAGGCCGAGGCATGTTCCGTCGGCCACGCTGCCGCTGGAGGACGCGCATCGTGTCTACGTGGCGCGCACTTATGCCTATGTTGCGGGCGGACGCGAGGGGCTGGTGATCGTCGACGTGCTGCGGCCGGAGGCGCCGAAAGTCTACCAGACGGTCACCTTCGGCGGGCAGCTGAACGACGCGCAGGACGTCATCGTCGGCTCGACCAACGCCTCCTTGTTCGCCTACGTCGCCGACGGGGCCAACGGGCTCAAGGTCATCCAGCTGACCAGCCCGGACAGCCAGCCGAACTTCTACGGCTTCTCACCGGCCCCCAGGCCCGAACTGATCGCGTGGGCGAAGACGCCGTCGCCGGCGCTGGCCCTGTCGAAAGGCCTCGACCGCGACCGGGCGGTCGACGAGACCGGCGGCCAGATCGCCATCTTCGGCCGCATCGGCTCGCGCCCGTTCAATCGCAAGGAAATGGAACGGCTCTTCCTCACCAGCAGAGGGGTGCCCTGGAAGGTGAGCGACGACGTCGACATGAAAGCCTGGGTGCCCGGACGAGGGCCGCTGCTGGCAGGCAAGTAACGCCTCGCCGGTGCGGGGGGAGGGAGGCCCTCGCAGGGACGGTGGCGGGGATTTGCCAGGCGCATGGCGCTTCGACTGCCTCCGCCACGCCTTGCGAAGGCCAGCTTGCCTTTCGGAACAGGATTTACCGCTCCGCGAACATGTCCCGGATCATCGGCTGCAGGTTGGCGGTGTAGTGCGCCAGCACGCGCCATTCACAAATGCGCTCGTAATGCGTGACGAGGTTGGTGCCGTCCCACCGATGCAGCGCGTAGGTCGGCGGCTCGGTCGTGATGAGGTCGCGCTCGTCCGGCCGGTCGGCGTCGATCGGGCGCAGGTCCATCGCGACGAGCGGCGCGACCGACGACGTGACCGACAGCGGTATGCCCTCGAACGTGGTCGCCAGCGGGCGGTGAAGATGGCCGCAATGGATCGCCACCACCTGCTCTCGGCCGCGCAAGGCCGCGGCGGCACGCCGCACCCAGGGCTCGTCCGGCCCGGGATCCATCCACTCGATGCCGCTGACGACCGGGGGGTGATGCATGAAAATCAGCGTCGGCGTGGCCGGCGCCTCGTCCAGCCGCGCTTCCAGCCAGGCCTGGCGCCGCTCGCAGAACGCGCCGCCGTGGCGGCCTTCGTCGAGCGTGTCGAGGAGCACGATCCTGAGGCCCTCCCGTTCGATCACGTACTGCAGGAAGCCGTCGTCCGCCTTGACCTGCGGAAACGCGCGGAGCAGCTCGGCGCGGGCGTCGTGGTTGCCGCACATCGGCCACACGGGAAACGGACACCCGGCGAGAAGCTCGGCGGTGCGCGCGTAGCTTTCCTGGTCGCCGCGGTCGGTGATGTCGCCGCTCAGCACCAGCATGTCGGGGCGATTGGGAGACTCGATGAGGCGCGCGAGCGTGGCGCGGAAGCGCTGCCGGTTGAGTTCCTCCGGCTTTTCGTGAGGCGCGAAACCGATGTGAATATCGGTCATCTGCGCGATCAGCATCCCTCGGCCCCCCTCATGCCTGTGCCTTGTTCGTGCTGCGCAACGACCCGCTCGTTCACTCCCGTTCCCGCATGGCAATCCGCTCCAGCGGAGCAGGGGCACCCTCGCGGGGATGGTAGCTATGGCACATCACGCAGCCGGAGGGCACCTTTGCCTTCCTGCTATCCTCACCCAAGTGACATTCGCGGCACTTGCCGATGCCCGGCAGCAGCAGGTCGCTCGAGGCCTTCGACGTTTTCGCGGCGTGGCAGGACTCGCATTTCTCCTGCCTGTGGTCGGCATGGCTGAACCAGCCGTGGGCGAAGAAGCGCGCCGGCTGGGTCACCGGCATCACGCCGAGACGCCCGTCCGACCGGCTGGCGAAGTGGCATTCGCCGCACACGCCGTCAGGAGCCATGGCCCGAGCGACGAGGCCGCTGCCGCCGGCGAAGTTGCCGTAATAGAGGCCGCCCGGCGCGTATTCGCCCGGGCGGCGGCGGCCGGTGACGATGGGCGCGTGGCCGGACCGGTCGGACGCGACGAGATCCGCCTGCATCTGCGCAATGTCGCCGTGGCGCAGCGTGCGGAACGTCGGGCCAACCTTGTCGTAGACCAGGCTGTGGCACGCCTCGCAGTCGTGCTCCATGTTCACCGGCAGAAAGCGGGCGCCGTCGGCCGTCGGGTGGTGACAGTCGTCGCAGTCGAGCGCAGCGCCGTACCCGCTCGCCTTCCCGAGCGTCACGGCCATCCTGGCGACGCCGCCGCGCGGGTCGAGGTGGACGTCATGCGGGAAACGCAGCCCGTCCCATTGGCTGGGATGCGAAGCCAATGAGACGCGCGTCGGCCTGGCCTGGTTCGGGCTCGTCGCCATCAACGCGACGAACTCGGGATGGACCTTGCCGAAGTCGGAGGCGTTGCCGAGCGCGGTGTCCTTCAGCCGCTCGTCGAGCGAGCCGTGGCAATCGGCGCAGAACTGCTGCCGCGTGTCGGGCATCGGCCCGCTGCCCTGGTGCTCGATATGGCAATCGGTGCACGCGCCGGGACCGGGCTTGTTGAACACCCTCGCCACCGCTCGCTGAAGGCCGGCGCCCCAGCTCGTCGGGCCCCTCGCCGCGAGCAGCTTCGCATGATCGCCATGGTCGCCGACATCCTGGTGGCAAGCGAGGCAGGCGTTGTCGCGCACGGCGACGAACGCCTTCACGTGACACGCCTCGCAATTCTTCTCGAGGGCATGGTGGACCTGGCTGAGCGGGCCGGGCGACCAGCTCGCGTCCATCACCACCGTTCCCGGCCTGTCGATACTCGGCTTGGTCGGGATTCGGGTCATGTGCGAGTAGATCGGCACCGCGAGGAAGGCGATGACGATGATCGCCAGCGCGCTCCAGGCGATGACGCGCTTGCCCGGGAGCACGCTCGCGAGGGAAAAGCTGCCGAGAGCGTCCTTGCCGTGATCGTCCTGGCCCTCGGTGCTGCGGACCGTGACCGCCACCGCGCCGTCGGCGGCGGAGGCAAATTCGAGCCGGTAGGAGCCGACGGCCAGCTCCGCGCCCTCGCGTGGCGAGAGGGTCGCCCCGGTCGTCGCTCGCCCATCGACCGTGAAGCCGAGCGTGCCGAGCGCCTCGGCCCGCAGCTGCCCGGCCGGTGTCTGCGAGACGCGCACGTGCTGCTGCTCGACGGCGAGGTCCGGCAGGTGCACGTCGCTCTCGGCCGCGCGGCCGATGACGAGGCTGTCCTTGGCGATCTCGCGCTCGCGCACGATCTCGCGCCCCGCGGCCGTCGTGTCGATGGTGCGGACACGGAAGGTCATCGTCGCGTCACCAGTAGTAGAACACGCTGACGATGTGGGCGGTCAGCGCGCCCAGCAAGGCGATCGTCGCCGGCACGTGGACATAGAGCCAGACTTCCAGCATCGCCTTGAGGCGCAGGTGCCGGCGGATCTGCTGCAGCTGGGCGATGCGCTTGCCGAGGAGGGCGCGGACGCGCTCTTCGGCTTCGCTCTTGCCGCGGATATCAAAGAACGCCGCGATCGCGGCCTGGGTGCGGCAGTTGCGGTAATGGCCGGACAGGCGCGTCCACACGCCGAAGCCGAACGGGTCCTGGTCGAGGGCGGCGATCACGAGATCGCTTTGCGCGCGCCCGAGCGGCTGCGCGGCCTGGTCGAGCTGGCGGTCGATCGCGGCAAGCGATTCGACCATCTCGCGCTTGGTCATTTCGCGCCGGTTGTTGCTGAGCGAGGTCGGCAGCATCGCGTAGACGACGATCCCGTAGATGCCCGAAAGGATCACCAGCATCATTAGCGCGTAGGCGAGGGTATGGACGTTCCAGCCGAACTGGAAACCGGTGTGGAGCGTCGCGATCACGATCAGCGACAGGCCGAGATAGACATGCGCGCTGGTCCATGATTTCAGCGACCAGGAGCCCGGCGTCATCGCCCGCTTGCGCACGCCGAGCAGCGACAGCCAGACGATCAGCAGCGCGCCGATCGTGCCGAGCGTGTAGCCGTACCAGCTTCCCCCGTTCGGGCGCGGCTTCACGTCGGCGAGGGCATAGCCGAGGATGGCGACGATCGAGACGATGATCGCGACCTTGAACCAGCGCATCCGTCGGTGGACGAGGAAGCTCTCGTGATCGGAGTCGCGCCGCCGTTCGTCAGCCGCGTACTTGCCCGCCGCGCTCGCCATCAGTCGGCGTCCTCGGCGAGCTTGGTGAAAGTGAGGAACTTCTCCGGTCCGACACGGATCGCGGCCCCGGTCGGGCAGGCGCGCACGCATGCCGGGCCGCCGTCGATGCCGGAGCACATGTCGCACTTGATGGCGAACTTGCCGGCCTCCTTGTCGCCGTGCTCCTTGCGCCACGAATAGCTCGCCTCGCCCGGGCCGGGGCCGTTGCCGAACAGCAGCCACGAGAGGAGCGGCGGCTTCTTCGGCGGCTTGGCGTCGAGCCGGATCACCCCGTACGGGCAATTGCGCTGGCAGTTGCCGCAGCCGATGCAGGTGTCGTCGATGAACACCTCACCGTCGGGCCCGCGCTTGATTGCGTTCGGCGGGCAGTCGGCCATGCAGTGCGGGTGCTCGCAATGGCGACACGACGTCGGCACGTGGAGGTGGGCATAGGTCCGCCCGGCCTCGCGATTGAGACGGCTGAGCCCCTCGTGGCTGTCGGCGCAGGCCTTCTCGCAGTTGTCGCAGCCCACGCAAAGCGTCTCGTCGATCAGCAGCACGTCGGTCGCCTCGCCGATGCCGTTGTCGACGAGGAACTGGGCGGTCTCCGAATAGAGGTCGACCGCGCCGCCGAAGCTGTCCTTGCGGCTTTCGATGAAGGCGTTGACCTGGCGCCGGCTGGCCATGTCGGCGAGCGCCCGTTCGCGAAGCCGCGGCTTGCGCTCGAGCAGCGCCGTGAACGCATCGCCCGGCAAGCGCACCAGCTCGGACTTGATCGCCGCCTTCACGCTGGCGGTGCGCTTCGAGCCGTCGATCACCGCCATCTCGCCGAAATAGGATCCGGCGGGCAGGTAGCTGAGAAACACCGGCCGCCCGCCAATGTCCTTCTCGACGATCATCGAGCCGCGGCGGATGACGTAGATGTCCTTGTCCTCGCCGCCTTCCTTTATGACCACCTGCCCGGCGCGCACGTCCTTGACCTCGGCCGCCTCGACCAGCCCGGCGACGTCCTCCTTCGTCAGGCCGGAGCCGAACATCTGCAGCAGCTGGCGCTCGATGGCGATGCGGTTGATCGCGCGGCCCGCGCTCGGCACCGTGGCGATGAGCTTCAAGGCGGCGTTGCGCGACAGCTCGACACAGATCGTCGGCTCGGCCGCGCGGATCGTCGCCCCGCGCCGGCGGCCGGAAATGAGCCCGACCTCGCCGAAGATCGAGCCTTGCTCGATCGGCACCGTCACGGCCGGATTGTTCGGATCGACCTCGACCAGCACCGAGCCGTCGGCGATGCCGAACAGCGACGAGCCGGGATCGTTGCGGGTGAAGATCACCTCGCCCGGCGCGTAGTGGTGAACGTCGCTGTCGAGCATGAACTCGCGCATCTGCAGCGGACTCATCCCCTGCAGGATGGTGATGCGCTCGCGCAGGTGCTCGAGCCACTCGGCGACGCTGCGCTTGCCGGGCAGCCGCGCGAACTTCGCTTCGAAGATCGGCTCGTCGGCCGGTTTGAGCGAGGTGTTGCCGTTGATGAACTCGACGACGTCGTAGCCCTGGTTCATGCAGTGCTTGATCAGCGGGTAGCCGGCGAGCGCGCCGATCACGAAAATGCCGGGAGCGGTCGATTCGAACACCGGCGAGAGCTTGGGGAACGCCAGCCGGTCGTTGCTGCTGAACTCGACGCCGCATCCTTCGACGAATGCGCGCGGTGGCGCCGAGCCGATGCGGGCGATGATCCGGTCGCAGCGGATCTTCTCCTCGCCGTCGCGCGTGGAAAGCGTGATCCAGCCCGGTTCGATGGCGGCCGTCTCCGATTCGAAACGAACGGTCAGCTTGCCCGCGTCGTTGTCGGCCATCAGCGCCTTGACGTTCGCGTCCTTTGCGGTAGCGAAATCCTTGCCGCGATTGAGGATGCTGACGGTGTTGTTCTGCGCCGGGTCCTCGGCGAGGCCGCGGGCGTTTTCGATTCCGGCATCGCCGGTGCCGACGATGACGATGTGCTCGTCGACGTATTCGCCCGGGTCGTCGAGCTGGTACTGGACGTGCGGCAGGTCGGCGCCGGGGCAGCGCATCAGGTTGGGATTGCCCTGCGTGCCGATGGCGAGGATCACCGCGTCGGCGAGGATCGTCTCGCCACCGGCGAGGGTGACCACGTAAGGCGGGGCGCGGCGCTCGATTTGGCGCGTCGTCACCGTGCCGTCGCGCGCACGGGTGGCGATCTCCATCGTCGAGACCACCTCCCCGGTGCCGACGATCGACTTCGCCTCCGCGTTGTACCTGACGTTGATCTTGCCGTCGGCAGCCTGCCGGTCCCAGATGCCGAGTATCGTCTCGCGCTTGCCGGCCTCGAAATCGAAATCGCTGCGCAGCACCAGGTTGCTGGGCGTCGCCATGACGTGCTTGCCCTTCTGGTACTTGAAGATCGTGTCGGACAGGTGGTCCGTCTTCTCGAGCAGCACGTGGCTCATGCCGAGCGCGGCGGCGCGGGCCGCTGCGCTGAGCCCCGCCGGCCCCGAGCCGACTATCGCGACGCGAACTCTTCCAGACGCTTCCGACGGCACCCCTCAACCCCCGTTCGGCTCCCATCATAAGCGGGTGGATGAAAACCGCCAGACTCGTTTGAACTAATCCAACGAGTTGCTATTTCCGGACAAATCGGCCGCTGGGAGAGGGCAATGGGAATCCGCATCGGGCGCAGCGGGGTCGCCGCCATCGTGGCGGTCATCATCGCCGCAGGCGCGATCGGCTATCGCATGGTCGGGGCGAGCCCGCCCGCGGGCGAAGCGCCATGGACCGGCCCATCCGGGTCGATCGCCGATCTCGAGCAGCATGCGCAGTCGGCGCCGGACGATGCGGGAGCGTGGCAGCGGCTCGGATTCGCCCAGTTCGACGCGGGCAATTATGCCGAGGCGGCGAACGCCTACCGGCACGCGGTCGAGATCAGCCCCGGCAACGCGGTGCTGTGGTCCTCGCTCGGCGAGGCGCGGGTGATGGCGAGCGAGCACGACCCGATGCCGCCGGCGGCGCTCGATGCCTTCAGGAAGGCCGCGGCGCTCGATCCCAAGGATCCGCGCGCGCGCTATTTCCTTGCCGTCGAGCGCGACCTCAAGGGCGATCACGCGGGCGCAATCGCCGACTGGCTCGCGCTGCTCAAGGAGACGCCGGCGGGTGCGCCATGGGACGGCGACCTGCAGCGCACGATCGAACAGGTCGGCCAGATCAACAAGATCGACGTGTCGACGCAAATCGCTCGAGCCACCGCCAACAGGCCCGCCGCGCACCCGGCCGGCGGCATGGCGATACCCGGCCCGAGCAAGGAGCAGCTCGCCGCCGCCTCGTCGCTTCCGCCGAGCCAGCAACAGGCGATGGCCGAGGGGATGGTCGCCAGCCTCGCGGCGAAGATGAAGGCGAACCCGGGGAACGTCGACGGCTGGCTCATGCTGATGCGCAGCTATCGCCAGCTCGGCCGCGACGGGGAGGCGAAAGCGGCGCTGGCGAGCGCCGTGGCGGCCAACCCTGGCCGCGCCGAAGAGCTGCGCTCGGCCGCGGCCAGTCTCGGCATCGCCCCGGGGAAATGAAGTCGCTTTCCTGCTCGCACGCGGTCCACGTATCTTTGCTCGAAGGCGGTTTTCTTTCCCGAGCCGGCCCACCGCGAGGGCAGGCCCGTAAATAGTCGAATGGCAGGCGGGTGGAGGCAACGGCGTCGCTTACCGCTCGCATTGCAAGCAGCTGCAAAGCGTAATGAATAGCGTGAGATCGAAAACGACGCGCTGGGAACCCCTCGCCAAGCAGGCCGGCGGGAAAAGCCCGATGCGGCCATTGGTGGGTGACGCGGCGCTACGTGTTTGATACGCCGCTTGTCTGGGGCCGCAGGGGGAGAACGCGAGTCATGGCGGAGGGGAAGACCAAGGCATCCGATCTGTTCGTCGAATGCCTCGAACGCGAAGGCGTCGAATACGTGTTCGGCGTTCCGGGAGAGGAAAACCTCGACCTGCTCGACTCGCTGTCACGCTCGAAGCGCATCGAGCTGGTGCTGACCCGGCACGAGCAGGGCGCCGGCTTCATGGCGGCGACTTACGGCCGGCACACCGGCAAGACCGGCGTGTGCATGGCGACGCTCGGCCCGGGGGCGACCAACTTCGTCACCGCCGCCGCCTATGCCCAGCTCGGCGGCATGCCGATGCTGATGATCACCGGGCAGAAGCCGATCCGCAAATCGAAGCAGGGCCGCTTCCAGATCCTCGACGTGGTGGCGATGATGACGCCGATCACCAAGTACGCCCACCAGCTCGCCAGCGCCGACAACATCCCGAGCCGTATCCGCGAGGCGTTCCGCCTGGCGGAGGAGGAGAAGCCCGGCGCGGTGCACCTCGAGCTGCCGGAAGACGTCGCCGACGAGCCGGCCTCGTCAAGCCCGATCCAGCGCTCGATCGCCCGGCGCCCGTCGGCCGAGCCCAAGGCCGTACGCCAGGCGGTCCACGCGATCGAGCAGGCGAAGGCGCCGGTGCTGGTCATCGGCGCCGGAGCCAACCGCAAGATGACCGGGCGCATGCTGCGCCAGTTCGTCGAGAAGACCGGTATTCCGTTCCTCACCACGCAGATGGGCAAGGGCGTGATCGACGAGCGCCACGAGCTGTTCCTGGGCTGCGCGGCGCTGTCCGCCGGCGACTTCGTCCATCGCGCGGTGGAGGACGCCGACGTCATCATCAACGTCGGCCACGATGTCATCGAAAAGCCGCCGTTCTTCATGCGCGAAGGTGGCCCGCAGGTGATCCACGTCTCCACCCGCACCGCCGAGGTCGACCCGGTCTACTTCCCGCAGATCGAGGTGATCGGCGACATCGCCAACGCGATCTGGCAGATCAAGGAAGACATTGTCCCGCAGGGCAAATGGTCGTTCGGCCACATGCTCGCCTACCGAAAGGCGGAAGTCGAGCACACCGACAAGCTCGCCGGTGACGAGCGCTTCCCGGTGTTCCCGCCGCACCTCGTCCGGCAGGTCCGCGAGTGCCTGCCGGAAGACGGCATCATCTGTCTCGACAACGGGGTGTACAAGATCTGGTTCGCCCGCGGCTATTGCGCGTACCTGCCCAACACCGTGCTGCTCGACAACGCGCTGGCGACGATGGGCGCGGGCCTGCCGAGCGCGATGATGAGCGCGATGCTCTACCCCGACCGCAAGGTGATGGCGATCTGCGGCGACGGCGGGTTCATGATGAACAGCCAGGAAATGGAAACCGCCGTTCGCCTGGGGCTCAACCTTACCGTGCTGATCCTGCGCGACGATGCCTACGGCATGATCCGCTGGAAGCAGGCCAACATGGGCTTCAAGGATTGGGGCCTCACTTACGGCAACCCCGATTTCGTCGCCTACGCCCAAAGCTACGGCGCTCGTGGCCACCGTGCCGAAAGTTGCGACCATTTGCGGCAGATCCTCGCCGAGTGTCGCGATACGCCCGGCGTGCACCTCGTTGATTGCCCGGTCGACTATTCGCAGAACGACCAGATCTTGAACAAGGACATCAAGGAGCTGAGCAAGGCGTTGTGAGCGTTCCTCAGGACGCGACTTCGCGACGCCCGCGTCGCGGGCTCGCCAGCCGCTCCTTAGAGATTAGCGAAATGAGGCAAGTGCGCGAGTTTCGCTCATGGCGAGGAGGGACAACGGGCCTGTCGAGGGCCCGTCCCGCATCATCCGCGCCCAGCCTTGGGAGATCCGAATGAAGCTCAAGGACACTTACCCGCTCTACCTCAACAACAAGGCTGCGCAGCCGAACGCCGACCTCGAGGTGATCGACAAGTTCACCGGCAAGGTGGCCTTCCGCACCGCGCTGGCGACGCCTGCCGTGATCGACCAGGCGATCGCCGGCGCGGTCAAGGCGGCGGAGCCGATGGCGAAGCTCGCGAGCTACGAAAAGCGCGACGTGCTGCAGCACTGCGTCGACCGCTTCGAGGAGCGCTTCGACGAGCTCGCCTATGCCTTGTGCGTCGAGGCCGGAAAGCCGATCCGCGATTCCGAGGGCGAGGTCACGCGACTGATCGACACCTTCCGCATCGCTGCCGAGGAAGCGACGCGCAATTACGGCGAGGTCCAGCCGCTCGACGTGTCGGCCCGCGCCAAGGGCTACATGGGCATCTGGCGGCGCGTGCCGATCGGGCCGTGCAGCTTCATTTCGCCGTTCAATTTCCCGCTCAACCTCGCCGCGCACAAGATCGCCCCGGCCATCGCCATGGGCTGCCCGTTCGTGATGAAGCCGGCGAGCCTGACGCCCTTGGGCGCGATCATCATGGGCGAGGTGCTCGCCGAGTGCGACGTGCTGCCCGAAGGCGCGTTCTCGATCCTTCCCGCCCACCGCGACGGCGCCGACATGTTCACCGAGGACGAGCGGCTGAAGCTCCTGAGCTTTACCGGCTCGCCGGCGGTCGGCTGGGCGCTCAAGGCCAAGGCGGGCAAAAAGAAGGTCGTGCTCGAGCTCGGCGGCAACGCCGCGGTGGTGGTCGACAAGGACGCCGACCTGGACCACGCGCTCGAACGCATCGTCTTCGGCGCGTTCTACCAGTCCGGGCAAAGCTGCATCGGCGTGCAGCGCATCCTCATTCACGAGAGCATCTACGAGACGTTCCGGGACATGCTCGTCGCCAAGACCAGGACGCTGGTCGCCGGCGACCCGAAGGACCGCAACACCTTCATCGGCCCGATGATTTCGGAAAAGGAGGCGCAGCGCCTCAAGGGGTGGATCGACGCGGCCGTGGAGGCCGGGGCAACGCTGCTGTGCGGCGGCAAGCTCGAGGGGGCGATGCTCGAGGCGACGCTGCTGGAAAACGTGCCCGGCGCCTGCGCCGCCAACAGGGAAGAGGCGTTCGGCCCGCTCGCCAATCTCGCCCCCTTCTCGGACTGGGACAAGGTGCTCGACGAGGTCAACAATTCGCGGTTCGGCCTCCAGGCGGGCATCTTCACCCGCGACATCCACAAGGTGCTCGACGCATGGGACCGGCTCGACGTCGGCGGCGTGGTGGTGAACGACGTCTCGTCCTACCGCGTCGACAACATGCCCTACGGCGGGGTCAAGGACTCCGGCCTCGGCCGCGAGGGCATCCGCTTCGCGATGGAGGACATGAGCGAGATCAGGAACCTCGTCATCCGTCGTGCCGATCCCGGCTAGGCGAGGAGATCCCGGCTCCAGCCGAGCGCGGTGATCTGCCGGCGGCCGTTTACCCGGTCGAGCTGGACGATGACGTCGATGACCGACGCTGCATATTCGATGGTGTCCGCGCGGCTGAGGCCGATGCCGGTCTGCATCACCATCAGCGCCAGTTGCTCGAGCGCTCCCGCCAGGCTGTTGGCGTGGATGGTCGAGAAGCTGCCCGGGTGCCCGGTGTTGATCGCGCGCAGGAAGCTGACGCTTTCCGCGCCGCGCAGTTCGCCGAGGACGATCCTGTCGGGCCGCATGCGCAGGGCAGCCTGGAGCAGGTCGTTGGGGGTGATCCTCGCCTCGCCGAGCTCGCCCTTGACCGCGATCAGGCCGACGCCGTTTGCCCCGGGGAGCCGCAACTCGGGCGTATCCTCGACGAGCACCACCCGCTCCTCGGGCGGAATTTCGCCGAGCATCGCGTTGAGGAAAGTCGTCTTGCCGGTGCCCGTTCCGCCGGAAATCAGGATCGTCTTCTTCGCGGCAATGGCGTCGCGCAGGAACGCGATGGGCTCCCGCTTCGCATCCGCCGGGCGATGTTCGACGAGGGGCTCGATCTGCCCTGCATCGTAAGCATCGAGCGGCAGGTCGAGGCGGCGGTGGCGGCGGATGGCCATCGCCCAGTGCTGGCGCGTTGCCGGCGGCCCGCAGAATTGCACCCGCGCGCCGTCGGGCAGCGTCGCGCCGAGCAGCGGATGCTCGCGGTTGATCCCCTGGTGGCTCACGCGCGCCACCTGTTCGGCCAGGCGCTGGACCAGCCGGTCGTCGATCTCGGGCGCTTCGATGCGCTCCATCGCCGCGTACCGCGAATCCTCGATCCACGCCTCGCCCGGGCGGTTGACGAGGATATCGGTCACCGTGTCGCAATCGAGCCAGCGCCGGAACGGCTGCAGGTAGGCGTCGAGGTAGGCGCTGCCGCCCTGCGGCAACGCCTCGGCCCCGGCAAGCTGGCGAACCTCGGCGCTCACAATTGCGGCGCGCGCGAGAAGTCGAGGTCGCGCGCGGTGAACACGCGGATCGGCTCGCCCTGCCGCACGCGCACCGTGGGAGCGATATGATTGCCCTGGTTGACGGCCGCCGCGGCCGCGCTTTCGCCGCCGCCGATGACCAGGCTCGTTCCGCCGGTCCCGATCGCCGAAAGGCCACCGACCACCGACAGCAGCAAGGCCGAGCCGAACCGCTGGAAGAAGTGGCTGTTGGTGTCGCCCTTCAGCCCCGCGCTGCCGTCGAAGGCGGTCGCCGGGGAGGCGAGGGCGACCGAGATGCCATCGGGACGGATGAGCCGGGTCCAAATCACGTAAGCGCGCTTCTGGCCGCCCTGCAGGCCCGATTGGTACTGGCCGATCAGCCGGCTGGAGCGCGGCACCAGCACCCGGCTGCCGTCGAAGCTGCGCACGTCCTGGCTCACCACCGCGCGGACGTAGCCCGGCACGTCGGTATTGATCGCGGTTTCGAGCACCGCCGGGATCATCGTTCCCTGGGTAACCGTCGTCTGCGGGTTGATGTCGGCCCGAGCCTGGGCGGGTCCGCCGCCGACGCCGCCGATGCGGCTGGCGAAATCGCTCGCGGAATCGCCCTTCGCCGCGTCGCCCGCGGGTGCGCCGGGCATAGGCAGGGGCAGCGCGCTGGCATCGAACACCACCGTCGGAGTGTTGTACGGGTTGATGACCGGCGCGGGTTGCAGTGGCGAGGCCGCGACCGGCGCGGCGCCCGGGGCCGCTGCCGTCGCGGGAGCCGCGGCCTTCGGCGCAAACGGCTGCGCGGGCCGGGGCATGGCCAACGGCGCAACCGGACGCCCGGTCGGCTGGGCTTGCGGCCCGTCCTTCTGCTGGCGTGCCGAATCCATTCCCCACAGCGTCGCCAGTCCGAGCAGCGCGACGACCCCAACACCCGCGGCAAGGCCGAACGCGTCGGACTTGCCCTTGCGCTGCGTGACCGCCGGGTAGGCGGTGCGGCTGGCGAGATCGATGATCTCGGCGGATTCGCCTTCGCGCGGATCGCGGTCGGCGGCCGGGGCCTTCGCCGGCAAGCGCATAGCGAGCTTCATTTCGTCACCTCGTTAGCCTGGGCCAATGCGGCCGGGCGGCGCTCGGGGGCGTTGTTGTCGAGCATCGCCAGTTGCTTGCCCGAGCGCAGGATGATCTGCTTGGGCACGCTCTCGACGACAATCACGTCGCCATGGACCGAATAGTTGACCGGGCCTTCGGTACCCTGGGCATCCTTGACAAGGATGGCAGGGACCGGAGTGCCTGCGGCCCAGGCGAGATAGGTCGCCTGACCATCATCGTAGATCCGCGACGGCAGCAGCTTCCTGTCGCCGGAGCGGCTCCAGGCGAAGTTCAAGGCCGCCGGATCGACGATCGACTGCGGATCGGTCGCCGCCGCCAGTTCGGCCGCGTTCGGCTTCTCGCTATCGGCCGCCTGGGCAGGCGCGGGCTTGTCCTTCTTCGGGTAAGTGAATGCCAATTCGTAGACCGGATGATCGGTGTTGGGGATCGCCACCAGATCGAAGAAATAGGTGTGAGCGGTGGTCACCACCGTCATGTTGGTCTTCGCCTTGACCGCGAGCGGCTTCACGAACAGCAGGTTGGCGCGCTTGTTCGGCGTGACCTGCCAGCCGTTGGCATCGCCGATGGCGACATTTTCGATCTGTTCGTCATCACCGAACCGGATGGTCGTCTCGACGCTCGGCTTTCCCTCGATCCGCACGATTGTGTGGGGATCGAACAGACGCGAGACGAGGCGCGGATCCTCGGCATGCAAGGGTGTGGCGAGGGCGAGCAGGCCCAAAGCCGCGCCCGGCGTCAGGCGGTTCATTTCCGATTCTCCCAGCGGTTGTCGGGCGCGGCGCGGAAGCGGCTGCCGATGCCCTGTGCGCGCGATCTCACGTGACCCGACGGGGCCGATGTCGCGCTCGCGTTGACCAGGCGTACCTCGCGGGTCGCCGGCCCCGCGCCGCCCGTGTCGTTCGCGGCCACGTGCGAGGATGACGACAGCCGGAGCGAGCGCTGCGCAGCGACGGCGTGGCCCGTGTCGACGGCCGCAACCGTTGCACCCGCCGCAGCGGTCGGCAGCCGCGGGGCGGGTGCAGGCTCGGGGCGCTCGCGCACAGCCTTGTTCGCGAGCCCGAACACCGACCAGCCGGCGACCATCGTTGCGCTGACCCGCAGCACCAGCAGCATCAAGGCCGCGTGGACGGCGGCCACCATGAAGAAGGCCATCGCCGCCTGCGGATCGATTTGCCCGGGCGTGGCGGCGAGGGTGGAGAGCACGGGCACCGCCAGATCCAGCATCAGCGATCCGCCGAGCACGGCGAACAGCGGGGCCAGTGCCAGCAGCACCACACCCTTGAGCCAGCCGGTGAACAGCCCGCGCGTTCCCCGAAACAGCGCCAGCACCACGAACACCGGCCCGAGGGCCAGCAGCACCGCGAGCGCGATGCGCGACGTCGCGAGGATGCCGACCGTGCCGAGCAGCAGCAGCGTGCCTCCGACCCACAACAGGCCGGGTGGCGAGAAAGCGCTGTCCGCGGTCTGCCCGTTCGAGGCCTGGATCAGCGCCTGGAACACGACGTCGATCTTCTGGGCAAATACGTCGGTGGCGTTGCCCTTGATGCCCATCAGGATACCCGCGAGCTCGTTCGGCGCGCCGGTGGCGAGGTTCCAGACCACGTTCTGGTAAGCGATCCAGCTGGTCGCGAAAGTCAGCACCAGGCCCAGCGTGACCAGCCGCGACGTCATCGAATTGATCCCGATGCGGCTGCGTCCGGTAATCAGCCCGAACGCGAACAGTGCCACGTACAGCGTCAGCAGGATGGTGAGGGCGGGGAGCAGCGCGCCGTTGGTGCCGAAAAGCCGGCCGAAAGCGGCTTCCGCCATCTGGCTGGCGGCGCAATCGACGCCGTGGAGGCTGGCGGCCACGCCATTGCCGACGCCATCGAGCGCATACTGGCAGGACGCAGCGTTCATTCCGCGGCCTCCCAAACGTCGAACGCATCGCCGGGCGCACCGGAGCCGGGCCAGCGCCGGCCGGTCAGCGCCGGGTACCAGTCGGCGGGATCGTCGCCGACCGCTTCACGCAGCAGGTCGAGCCGTCGCACGGTGGATTCGCGGCCGGAAAGGATCGTCAGGACTTCGGGGGCGTCCGAAAGGTCGAGGCGGACGACGACCGACGCGTCCGGCTGGCGGACCAGGAACGCCCGGCTGTGAGCAGGCAGGCTGCGGACCAGCGCCAGCTCATGCTCGGTCAGCCCGAAGCCGGCGCAATAGTCTTCGGCGCGGGCCTTCGGATTGGGCATGAAGATCATCGTCGCCGTCTGCTCGACGAGCGCCGTGGCGATGCGGCTGTCGAGCGCATCGCGAGCGCTCTGGGTGGCGAAACCCACCAGCGCGTTGCGCTTGCGCAGCGTCTTCAGCCAATCGCGGATGCGGGCGGCGAACACCTCGTCGTCGAGCGCCTTCCAGCCTTCGTCGATGAGGATCATCGCCGGGTTGCCGTCGAGGCGTTCCTCGATGCGGTGGAACAGGTACATCATCACCGGAGTGCGCAGCCGCGGCCTGTCGAGCAGCACCGTCATGTCGAAGCCGAGCACCCGGTTCGACAGGTCCAGCCGGTCCTCCTCGTTGTCGAACAGCCAGGCGTGCTCGCCATCCGCTATCCAGGGGCCCAGCCGATCGGCGAGGTCGCCCGGCTGCGGCCGGCGGGCCCCGGACAGGAGCTCGCGGAAATGCCTGAGGCGCCTGAGCGAGGGGTCGTTCGCGTAAGCCGCGTCGACCGCCTGGGCGATGGTCGCCAGCTCCTCGGGTCCTTCGGCATCGAGCAGAACCGCGAACCAGTCGCGCAGGAAGGCCCGGTTGGCGGCGTCGTCCGGCAGGGCGAGAGGATTGAACCCGGTCGGTTCGCCGGCGCGAATGCGATCATAACGACCGCCGATGCCGCGAACGAACAGCTCGGCGCCGCGATCCTTGTCGAACAGGATCGTGCGGGGAGCGAACTTCTGGGCCTGCGCGACGAGCAAGTTCATGGCGACGGTCTTGCCCGACCCGGAGGGGCCGATGATCGAGAAATTGCCGAGATCGCCGTGATGGAAGTTGAAGAAGAACGGCGTCGCGCTGGTCGTCTCGAGCAGCGTCACGGCCTCGCCCCAATGGTTGCCGTCCGCCTTGCCGAGCGCGAAGCCATGGAGCGAGGAGAAGCTGGCCATGTTGGCGCTCGAGATCATCGACCGGCGGACGAGGTATTGCTCGTTGCCGGGGAACTGGCCCCAGAACGCCGGCTCGAGATTGGTATCCTCGCGCACGGCGATCGCACCCGAGTCGGCGAGGGCGGCCGCGCAGGCGGCGGCGGCGCCGTCCAGCCGCTCGAGATCGCGCTCGCGCACCAGCACGGTGAGGTGATGGTCGCCGAAGCTGACCGACCCCTGCCCCAGCGCATCGCGCGCGGCGAGCATGTCCGCCCGTTCGGCCATCGCATCCTCGTCCGCCGACCGAAGGCGCCGGACCGCGAGGTCGATCCGCTCGCGCGCGGTCTGCCGCTCGTGCGGCGCGAAGGTCTCGCTGACGACCATCTCGCACGGCAGCCTCAGCAGCCCGTCAAGCAGCCCCGGGCTGGTCGCGTCGGGATAGTCCTTGAGGCTCAGGATCGCCGCGAAGTCGGCACCGCCCGAGCCGCGCAGCTCCATCGCGTCGAGCCCGAAGCTCGCCCGGCGGTAGGGCAGCATGCGGCCGATGTCGGTGTCGTCGGCCGGGCGGCGCACGGGGCGCATTTCGCCGTTGTAGAGCGCGCTCACAAGCTCGAGCAGCTCGTTGTTCGTCGCACCGCTCGGCCCCCGGTAGTCGCCCAGCGCCTGCGCCCCGTAGTCTCCGAGCGAGGCGGCAATGGCTTGCGCCGCGGCCCGCAGCGAACGCAGCTCGCGCGCGTCGGCCTCGACCGGTTCGCGGCCCTTGCGCCGCCATAGCCTCGCCGCCCGTTCCACCACCCCTGCCTTGCCGCGCGCGGGACGGCGGACCAGCGTCACGAACTGATCGTTGACGAACAGCGAACCGCCGGCGAGCTTGTCCCGGCGCCGCCGATCGATGTGCGCCGAAAACGGGTCGTCGAACTGGCCGGTGAGCTCGACGCTGACGCGCCGCCGGATGAGATGATGGTAGAGGACGAAGCGGGCATCGAGGTTGGAGCGCAGCATCACCTCGCGCGTCGCCGCATGGGCATTGAGCGAAATCGAATCCTCGGTTTCGAACAGGAGACCCGGCACGTGCAGCGCGGTCATCAGCGAGCCGTCGCGCAGCAGGATCGCGTTGTCCTCGATCAGCCGCGAATAAGGGAGGCGATCGCCGGCGTGAGCCTCCTTGCTGCTCCACCCCGCCGCGCCGATCCATCGCTTGGTCATGGCCGATCCCCGTTCACGCCGAATAGCTGTTGCAGCCCCAGCGGCGCCAGTTCTTCACCCGCGGACACTTGCTCACCTTGGTGATCCAGAGCTCGAAAACCCGCGGCTCCCGCAGGCAGGCGAGGTAGCCGGCGGCATGGATCAAGAGCGCTGCCGGCAAGGCCAGGAAGCTGCGGGTGACGAGGAACAGCTCCGTCGTGACGGCGGCATTGATGATGAAGAAGTTGTAAGTAACGCCGGCGAACATCTGCGGGCGCGTGAGCGCGCGGTGCACCGGGTGGCGGACGAGGTCCATGGGCCGGTTCAGCCCGCCGCCGCGGCGGCCTGGATCCCCGAGACGATCGACGCCGCCCCGAACAACACGAAACAGCCGACGATGACGGTCGCGCCGAACCGCCAGTTCATCCGCCCGGTGAGCATCATGAAGCCGACCGCGGCAACGGCCATCACCGCCACGGCCGTTGCGACATTGCCGAGCAGCGTTCCCTCCATCCAGTTGAGCGCAGCGACGATCGGTCCGGAGCCGCGCGGGTCGGAGGTGGCTTGCGCCATCGCTGCGGCCGGGCTGAGCAACGCGGCGAGCGCGGCGGAAATGGTGAACTTGCAGGTCATCGCTACCTCCGGATGTGATCGGCAAGGCGGGCCATGATGGCCGCCACGTATTGTCTGGTTTCGGGAATGTCGGGCACTCCGCCGGCCCGCGAGACTCGCATCGGCCCGGCATTGTAGGCGGCGAGCGCCTTTTCGACGTCGCCTCCGAAGCGATCGAGCTGGGCCCGCAGATAGCGGGCGCCGCCTTCGAGATTGGCCATCGGATCGTCGGCGTCCACGCCGAGGTCCTGCGCCGTGTCCGGCATCAACTGGGCGAGGCCGCGGGCGCCGACCGGCGAGCGGGCCGCGGCATGCCAGCGGCTCTCCTGCCATACGACGGCCTCGATCAGCGCGGGGCTGAGGTCGTAGCGCGCGGCAAGCTCATCGACCTTGGCGGCATAGGCCGCCGGGACGGAACCGACCGGGTTGCCTGAATTCACGAGCGCCTGCTGCGAAGTGACCGAGCCTTTCGCCCGGCCGGTGTCGCCAAGCATGGCGACCTGAGCCGTGCCGCCGGCGATCCAATGGGCGCCATCGGACCCGACTTCCAGGACATCGGCCCGCGCGGAGGCCGCCTGCAGCGCCATCGCCAACGATGCGCCCAAGTATGCGACTCGCCTCCCGTTCATCCGACCTCCATCCCGGCTCATGCTTACCGCAATTGCCGCGAGGGCGACAGTCCCGCCGGGGGATGGCCAATCGCCCCGCCAGGGACATGGACGGGCCGCCAAGGATCTGAAACACAAGCCGGTTTTGTCATATCGCCATCGCCTCGCGTGCGACGCTTTAATCCGCGCGACGAACCGCCTATCAGGACACCGCCATAAGCCAGTCGCCCCACTCACCTGCCTTGTCCCGATCCCCAGCCACCGTCGGCCTCGAAGCGGTCTTCCTGCAGAACCGGCAGAAGCTGCTGCAATTTCTCGCAGCACGCGGGGCCGGCGATGCCGCGGAAGACCTCCTGCAGGAGTTGTGGATCAGGATTTCGGGGCTTAAACCGGGGCCGATCGCGTCGCCGCTTTCGTATCTGTTCCGCGCCGCGGACACGCTGATGATCGACCGATACCGGTCCGAGCGACAGGCTGAGAAACGCAATCGCGACTGGAGCGAAGCCAACAGCGGCGCCCTCGCAGGGGTCTCCGATTCACCTTCCGTCGAGCGTCACCTCGTTGCGCGCGAGCATGCCCGCCTGGTCGCCGAGACGCTCGACGGTCTGGGGCCACGGGCCGCGGCGGTCTTCCGCCGCCATCGGGTGGACGGCATCCCGCAGCGGCAAGTCGCTTCCGAAATGGGCGTGAGCCTGAGCACCGTCGAAAGCGATCTTCGCGGCGCTTATCGCGCGTTGGCCGAACTGAAGGGGCGTCTCGATGAGGCCTGAGCCGAACGTCTCCGTCATCGCGGAAGGAGGACTGCCCGATGCCGCATGACGATTCCATTCTTGCGCAGGCGACCGAGTGGGCGGTGCGCGTGGGCGACCCGGCATTCGAGGACTGGGATGCCTTCACCCGCTGGCTGTCCGAAAGTCCCGCCAACCCGGAGGCGTATGACCGCGTCTCGGCAGCCGTCGCCGAGGCTGTCGAGCTCGACAAGGCGGCTCCAAGGGCCGCCAACGACGAAGCTGCGGCCCCATCGGGTCATGCCCGCCGGTGGTACCTTGGCGCGCTCGCCGCTTCGGTTGCGGCGGTTCTCGCCGTCGGCGTCTGGCAAACACGCGACGACCGCTACCGGGTGGAAACGGCCCCCGGTGAGCTGCGTTCGGTTGCGTTGGCGGACGGTGGAAAAATCGATCTCGCCGGCGGCACGCGCCTCGAGCTCGACCGCGACGATCCCCGCTTCGCCAGCCTCGAAAGGGGGCAGGCCCTGTTCACGGTCCGGCACGATGCAAGTCGCCCCTTCAGCCTCAAGATAGGTGAAGACACCGTCGTCGATGTCGGCACCGTGTTCGATGCCCGGCGGGACACAGGTTCAATGAGCGTGGCGGTCGCGGAAGGTTCCGTCATCCTGAACTTTGAGGCTCTGCACGTCCAGCTCAAGGCCGGCGACGTCGTCGTCCGTCGAGCGGAATCGGCGGACTACCGAATGAGCAAGGTCCCGATCGAGCAAATCGGCGAGTGGCGCGAAGGGCGGCTGACGTTCCGGCAATCGTCGCTCGGCGAGATCGCCGAGCGGCTCAGCCGGGCCACGGGCGTCGTCTTTACGGCAGCGCCCGGTTCCGAGGGACAGGCGTTCTCGGGCAGCGTGCTGGTCGCGCCGTTGCGTGGCAATCCGCGGGCGCTGGGGCCGCTGCTCGGAGTGAGCGTCACGCCGGCGGGCAACGGTTGGGTGATCGGAACGCAATAACCATGCGCTGGACGGGAGTGCTCTTGATCGCGGCGGCGGCCGTGGCGGCGGCGCCCGCGCAGGCCGACACCGGCGGCGTCTCCGTGCCGGCGGGCCGGGCCGACGAGTCCGCCATCGTCCTGGCGCGCCAGACGGGCACCAGCGTCATCATTGCCGATGCTTCCGTCGCCGGCCGGCATGTCGGGCCGATCAAGGGACGGATGTCGGCAGGTGATGCGGTCAGGAAGCTCGCGCGTGCCGCAGGTGCCAGGGCGGTGCCGGTGGGGCCTGGGGCCTGGCGGCTGGTCGATGCACCCCGCGCGGCGCTGGAAGTCGCCCGGGCGAGCAAAGGCCGGCAGGAGCGGCCGGCCATGATCGCGCCGCCGCCGCAGGAGCCTGTCGAGATCGTCGTCCTCGGCAGCAAGCGCGACACCAGGCTCGAGGATTATCCCGGCGAGGTGGCGATCCTCGCCGGCAGGGATCTCGTCCAAGGCGGCGTCGGCGGAACCGAAAAGATCACCCAGCGCCTCGCGACCGTCTCCTCGACCTACCTCGGCAGCGGCCGCAACAAGCTGTTCATTCGCGGCATCGCCGATTCCAGCTTCACCGGCCCCACCCAGGCGACGGTAGGAGAATACCTCGGCGACCTGCGCCTTACCTACAATGCCCCCGACCCGGACCTGCGCCTGTCGGACCTTCAGCGCGTGGAAGTGCTGGAGGGGCCGCAAGGCACCCTCTACGGCGCCGGATCGCTCGGCGGGATCATCCGCCTGGTGCCCAATGCACCCGATCTCGACGTCGTCAGCGGCTCCGCCATCGTCGGCGGCTCGCTCACCCAGCACGGCGCGGGCGGCGGCGATGCCAACGCAGTCCTCAACCTTCCGCTGCTGCCCGGCCGGGCCGCCCTTCGCGTGACGCTCGATGCCTCGAGCACCGGCGGATACATCGACAAGCCGGTGCTCGGGCGCAAGAACGTCAACCGCGCCAATATCCTCGGCGGCCGCGGCACGCTTCGCCTGGCGCTGTCGCCCGACTGGACGATCGACCTCGTCGGCCTGGCGCAGGCCAATCATGCGCTCGACAGCCAATATGCGGACCGCGCCGGCCCACCGCTGACGCGAGCCGCGGCAGTGCCCGAAGGGTCGGATGCCGACTACGACCAGGGACAAGTGGTTATCGCCGGCCGCCTCGGAGCCATGCGCGTTCGCTCCACGACAGGCGTGACCGGCCAGCACCTTGTTGAACGCTACGACGCGACCGTGCCCGACGGGCCGCCGCGACTGTTCGTGCAAGCCAATCGCACGGCCATGGTCGCCAACGAGACCCGGTTCTGGCAGCCGCTCGACCAATCGTTCGGCTGGTTGTTCGGGTTGAGCTATACCCACAATCGGACGGTGCTTAGGCGCAAGCTCGGCACGCTCGACCTGCAGGCGACCACGACCGGCGTTCGCAACACCCTCGAAGAGGTCACCGCGTATGGCGAGGCAAGCTGGCGGCTGTCCGACAGGCTCGTGGCCACTTTGGGGGGGCGCATCACGCGCTCGCAATTGGGAGGCGAGGGCGAAGACGTCGCTCCGGCCCTTGCCCTGGCCAACGCGGCCATCACCGCCAGCCGGACTGAGCACGCGTTCCTGCCGTCGGCTTCGCTGCTGGCCGACGTGGCGCCCGGGACGAGCCTCTACATGCGATACCAGGAGAGCTTCCGGCCGGGCGGCCTTGCGATCGAAGGCGACTTCGTGCGCCGTTTTCGCAGCGATCATGCCGCGACCTTTGAATTCGGCGCGCGCCATGGGCGGCCGGGCGCCGGCCCGTTCGACCTCTCGGCGAGTGTCTCCTACACCCGCTGGGACCACATCCAGGCCGATTTCATCGACTTCTCGGGGCTGCCGAGCACCGCCAACATCGGCAACGGGCGGGTCTGGACGGCCAGCCTCTCGGGCGGAGTGGCGCTCGCGGGCGGGCTGCATGTCGACGGCGGGGTCACATTCAACGACAGCCACATCGACGAGCCCGTGCAGTCGTTCCTCGCCCGCACGACGCATGTGCCCAACGTCGCCAATTTCGCGGGAAGGCTCGGCTTCGACTACGCTCATCCCATCGGCGACGATCTCGAGCTCACCGCCAAGGGCTGGCTGAGCTACGTCGGGCGCTCCCGCCTCGGCATCGGCCCGGAACTCGGCGAGCCGCAGGGCGACTATCTCGACAGCGGCGTCACGGCGCGGGTGGGCAGGGATCATTACGGCGTCTCGCTCACCGTGACCAATCTCGCCGACGCCAAGGGCAATCGCTTCGCGCTCGGCACGCCGTTTGCCGTCGGCCGCGATCAGATCACGCCGCTGCAGCCGCGCACGGTGCGCCTCGGGTTCGACGCCGCTTTCTGAAAAAACTCCGTGCTGCGCCAAGGCACGGCGCAATCGGCTCCGTCCTGCAGATCGACAAGGATCTGGAGGAACCCCCAAATGCATCGTTACCTGCTTGCCTCGACCGCCGCGATCGCGCTCGCCGCGCCGGCCGCCGCGACCGACGTTACCACCGCGAAGACGACGCCGTTGCTGACCTCGACCGTCAAGAACGGGCAGCCGGACAGCATCACGATCACGTCCGCCGGCTCCGTGACCGTCAACGGCGGCACCGCGGTGACGATGGACGACAACCATTCGGTCACGAACCAGGGAAAGGTGACGATCAGCAACGCCAACGGGGCGACCGGGATCGCCGCCAGCGCCGGAACAGCCGGCGACATCGCCAACACCGGCACGATTACCGTGGATGAGCCCTACACGCCGACCGACAGCGACAAGGACGGAGATCTCGACGGGCCGTTCGCCCTGGGCTCGAACCGTTTCGGGATCCGCACGCTGGGCGATCACACCGGCAAGCTGAGCAACAGCGGCACCATCACGGTCGAAGGCAACGATTCCGCCGGCATCTGGCTCGGCGGCAAGCTCAACGGTGCTTTCATCCATGATGGCACCACGAGCGTGCTCGGCGATCGAACCGTCGGCGTGCAGGCGCAGGACATCACCGGCAACGTGCGGCTGGCGGGCAAGGTGACGGCGACCGGCAAGGACGCGATCGGGGCGCGGTTCTCGGGCAACATCGACGGCGCCATGGTCGTGCAGGGGAACATCGTCTCGACCGGATATCGGTCGACCACCGCACCGTCCGACACGTCCAAGCTCGATGCCGACGACTTGCTGCAGGGTGGCCCGGCGCTCGTGATCGAGGGCAACGTCAGCGGCGGCATCATCCTTGCCGTTCCGCCGAAGGACTCGAGTTCGAGCAACAACGACGAAGACGGCGACGGCATCGACGATTCCAAGGAAGGCTCCGCCAACGTTGTAAGCTACGGCGCCGCGCCGGCCATGGTGGTCGGCGCGACGGATCACGCGATCGCCATCGGCGCAGTCGCCGGAACTGCCGATCATTACGGCCTGCAGATCGACGGCTCCATCGCCGGGCAGGGCGTCTATGCCGGGGTCAGCGCCACGGGGCTGCAGGTCGGCGGGCGAGGCGGGGCTGTGACAATCGCCAACGGCATCGGCATCAGCGGCTCGGTTTCGGCGGCTTCCAACGGCGCCAGCGCCACGGCGCTGGACATCGGCGCGGGAGCCACGACGCCGCTTATCCGCAATTCCGGTTCGATCGGTGCGACCGGCGGCAACGCCGGCACGGCCTTCGCCACCGGCATCCTGGTCGATCAGGGTGCCCTCGTGGGCACGATCAAGAACAGTGGCGCCATCAAGGCCGTCGCCTCGGGCGAAAACGGCAATGCCACGGCGATCCTCGACAAGAGCGGCGGCGTGACCTTGATAGAGAACTCGGGCACGATCAGCGCTTCGGGAGCCAAGGCGGATTCGACGCGCAACATCGCCATCGACCTGTCGGCCAATACGACGGGCGTCATTGTCAGGCAGACCCAGGTCGGCAGCGGCTTCGACGCGCCCGCCATCGTCGGCGACATCCGGCTCGGGAGCGGCAGCGACACCCTGTCCGTCGCCGACGGCACGTTCAAGGGAACCGCTTACCTCGGCAGTGGCAACAACAGTTACGCCCTGTCCGGCGACGCGGTGCATACCGGCTCGGCGGTGTTCGGAGCGGGCAACGACGCGATGACTCTGGCGGGAACGTCGCAGTTCCTCGGCACGGCGGATTTTGCCGGCGGCGGAACCGATACGCTTTCGTTATCCGGCACGGCGCTCTTCAAGGGGACCCTGGCGAACGCCGGCGGCCTGGCGGTGAACGTCGCCGGCGGCACGCTCGACGTCGCCAAGCCGGCGGCGATCGCGTCGCTCAACGTCGGCGCCGGCGGGACGCTCATCGCCACGCTCGACAAGACCGCTGGTTCCGGCACGGCTTTCGCCGTCTCCGGCACCGCCACGTTCGGCACCGGCGCCAAGCTCGTGTTGCGCCTGGCGAATGTGCATGATGCGGTCGGCAGCTACGACGTGGTTCAGGCCGGTTCGCTGCAGGGCGCCTCCGGCATCGCGCTGGACGACGACTTGATCCCGTTCCTGTTCAAGGCGTCGCTTGCCAGCAATCCCGGCCCCAACACGATCGCCGTCGACGTGGCGAAGAAGTCGGTCCAGGAACTGGGCCTCAACCGTTCCCAGGCGAGTGCCTACAACGCCATCTTCGCCGCGTTCGGCAAGGACGCCGATATCGACGGCGTCTTCCTCGGGACGACCGACGGCGATACTTTCCGCAGCGAAATCACCCAGATGCTGCCCGACCATGCCGGTGGCTCGTTCGAGGGCATCAGCGAAGGCATCAGGGCTTTCGCGCGGCAACTCGCGGACCCGGCGAGCCCGGTCTATTCGCTCGGCGGCCTCGACATCATCGTGAACGCCGCCGGGTGGTCGGCCGACAAGAGCCAGGGCGACACGGCCGCGTTCAACCTCGGCGGCTTCGGCTTTTCCGGCGGCGGCGGCATCAATACCGGGGTCGGCAGTTTCGGGCTGACCGCGACCTGGCTGTGGAACAACTACAATCAGGGAAGCGACAGCAACATCGTGCAGTCCGACACTTACGAGCTCGCCGCCTACTGGCACGGGAGCTGGGGCGGGTTTTCAGCGTACGCCCGCGGCTCGGTCGGCCGATCCGATTTCAACGGTCGGCGTACCTTCACCGGTCTCAGTGGCACCCAGCAAGTGGAGAAGAGCGCGCTCGCCGATCGCAGCGGCACGCTGGTGTCGGCAAGCGGCGGCATCGCCTACGAAGGGGGCGGCAGCCATTTCTTCTTCCGTCCCACGGCGAGCTTCGATTACCTGAAACTGCACGAGAAGGGCTACACCGATACCGGCGGCGGCGCGGGCCTCGATCTCATCGTCGATCCTCGCAACAGCGACGAACTTGCGGTCAACGGCGGCCTCGTGCTCGGCATCGACTTCACCGGCACGCGCAAGCGCGACGAGAACTGGTTCCGCATCGAGACCGAAGGCGGCTGGCGCGAGATCGTCGGCGGGGCGCTCGGGGCGACGACCGCGCATTTTGCAGGCGGTACACCCTTCACGCTCGAGCCCGATCAGGAGAAGAGCGGCTGGTTCGCTCGGCTGCGCGCGCTCGGCGGCAGCGAGACCTTCAACGTTTCCGGCGAGGCTGGCGCCGAACGACGCCTCGGCGGAACTGCCCTCTCGCTTCGCGGAAGCCTGACGATGGGCTTCTGACGCAGCTCGTTTGCCCGACGGCCACTCGCGGGCCGGGCGGGAAGGACCGGTCGCAGCGGTTTCCCCAGCCCCCCTCGCTGCGACCGGTCCAAATCGATTGTCGCCATGGGGGTGGAACCTCGCCACATCGGGACGGCCTTGCGCTCGCGTCGCCGGCAAAGCGTGCGGGAACGCCGGGTGTTTGCGCTGTCACCGATGCCGGCGATTGCCGCCGGCCACCGGGCGTCACTTTGCACGCGCGCCTCGTGAATCTTGCAAAGAGGCAAGCCTCGGTCCGCTCGCGTCGTCAGGGCGGCGGCCCGTCCCGGGCGGCTTCTTCGTCGGGCGAACGTATTGACGCGAAGGTTGAACCCGCATCGGCAACCTCGCCACCAAGGCGGTAAGACACCTGCCAATTTGGGAGCCGATGGAGTGACCCGCAATCTTGCGACCCTTTTCTGCCTTGCCGTGGCCTCGCTCTTTGCCGGCGGCCGCCTCGAAGCGCAAAAGGAGCCGCCGCAGGTCGTGTCGGTCGAACTTTCCAGCTTCAGGTTCACGCCCCATTCGCTGATCTTCGAGCACGGCCGGACCTACCGCCTTCACCTCGCCAACACCTCCGGCGGTGGTCACGATTTCACGGCGCCCGAATTCTTCGCATCGAGCGCAATCGCCCCAGCCGACAGGAGCGAGGTCGTCGGCGGCAAGGTGAGATTGTCGGGCAAGCAAAGCCTCGATGTCGTTCTCACCCCGGAAAAGCCCGGCACCTATGAGCTTCACTGCTCGCATTTCCTTCACTCCGGCATGGGCATGAAGGGCGAGATCACGGTCCAATAGGCGGGCATTCCGCTTGGCGGCAGACCGTGCGATAATTGAACCCGCCGGGTGCGGCTGCGGATTTACCCGCAGGACGAGAGACATGAGACCGATGACGTGAACGACAAGCTGGTCCGTAAGGCCGAGCGGGCGCCCTCGTCGCGCGGCTCGAATGCCGAGGAACTCCTGATCCTGGAGAAGATCAGGCTGGGCGATTATGGCGCGTTCGAACGGCTTTACCGCCTGTATCATCCCCGCCTGACCAACTTCCTCCTGAAGATGGTGCGTCGGCCGCAGCTCGTCGAGGAAGTGCTGAACGACACGATGATGGTCGTTTGGCAACGGCCGGACAGTTTCCACGGCGGCAGCAAGCTGTCGACCTGGATATTCGCGATCGCCTATCGCAAGGCCTTGAAAGGATTGAAGAGGTTCGACGATCCGCTTGAAGATCCCGAGGCACAGGAGCGCATCAGCGAAGAGGACAGCCCCGAGCAGAATTCAGCCGGCCAGCGACGCCGCGATCTGCTGGCGGAGGCCATGCAGGATTTGTCACCTGCGCATAGGGCGGTGGTCGACCTCACATATTATCACGAACTGGACTATAACGAGATCGCGAGGATCCTCGATTGTCCGGTCGGAACAGTAAAGACACGAATGTTTCACGCCCGTCGCCAGCTGCGCCGCGTCTTGGAAGGCGGCCTGGAAGACTGGGTCTAGGAGCCTGACGAGGACATGGCAGAGATCTTTTCCCTTCGGCCCAGCGAGCACGAAGCCGTGCAGAAGCTGTTGCCGTGGTTCGTCAACGGCACTCTCGCGGACCGCGAGAGTGCGCGCGTCGAAACCCACCTGGCGCAATGTGCCGAGTGCCGCGAGGACCTCGGCTTCGAGCGGAAGCTTGCGCACGGCGTCGCGACCCTGCCGCTCAACGCCGACGACGGATGGAAGGCGATGCAGCTTCGCATGGCCGAGACCGCGCCGGATGACAGTCCGGCACCCCCGGTGCGCTGGCTCCGCAGGCGGGTTCCGGTGGGCTGGGCGATGGCCGGTTCGCTGGCTGCCTCCGTCGCCCTCGCGGTGATGATATCAGGCGTGAGGCCGAATGCCGCTCCACAGCAGACTTATCACACGCTTGGCTCTTCCGGCGGCGCCACGAACGGCCAAATGGTGGTTCTGTTCAAGCCGGACACGACCGAGCAGCAGATGCGGGTGATCCTGTCTGCGCAAAGTGCCCGTCTGGTCGATGGGCCGACCGCTGCGGGGGCCTACGTGGTGCGCGTCGACGACGGCGATCCGGCCGTTGCCATCAAGGCCTTGCGGGAATCGAGCCAGGTCCTGCTGGCCGAGCCGCTCGCCAACGATGGGCGTCCCTGATGGCCAACCTGCGCTCTCTCCTGGCGCTCTTGCTGGTGGTGGTGGCGCCTGCGCCCGCCTGGGCGGCTTCCATACCGTTCGTTTCGCCGGCGGACGCGAAGACGAGCGCCGATGAGGAACGACAGATCCTCGTCATGCTGAAGATGCCGCCGCCGCATTACCGGCCGAACTCCGGCTACAGCGGCAATTACGGCGATCTGGCCTCTCGCGAGGCGCGCAAGCGCATCGCGCGCAGCATTGCGGACAGGTACGGAGTCGAGCTGCGTGACGGGTGGCCCATGCCGCTGCTCGGCGTCGATTGCTTCGTGATGGTCGTTCCCCTCGGCAAGTCGATCGACAAGGTGATAGCCGCGGTCTCGAAGGAGCCCAGCGTCGCCTGGTCGCAGCGCATGACGTCCTATGCGATCTCGAGCAAGGCGCGGGCTGGAGGCGATCCGCTCTACCCGATCCAGCCGACCGCCGGCGAATGGAAGCTGAGGGAGATCCAGCGCGCCGCCACCGGCCGAGGCGTGAAGATCGCCATCGTCGACAGCCAGGTCGATGTCGACCATCCGGATCTGGCCGGCCAGTTCGTGGTCGACAGGAATTTCGTCGATGGGCCGCCGAGCGGCGGCGAAGCCCACGGGACGCACGTGGCCGGCATAATCGGTGCCAAGTCCGGAAACGGGATCGGCATTGCCGGCGTGGCCCCGGGCGCGAAGCTCATGGCGCTGCGGGCCTGCCACGAGGTGAACCGCGGTCAGCAGACACTTTGCCAATCGCTGGCCCTGGCCAAGGCCCTCGAATTTGCGATCGAGAACAATGCCAACATCATCAACCTCAGCCTGAGCGGGCCGCCCGACCTGTTGCTGAGCAAATTGCTCGATGTGGCGATCGGCCGTCAGATCACGGTTGTCGCCGCCTTCGACCAGGATCTTCCTGCCGGTGGCTTCCCCGCGTCGCTGCGGGGCGTTATTCCGGTCGCGGATGAAGCGCTTCAAACGATGCCCGTTGGTGTATACGGTGCACCCGGTCGAGACTTGCCGACCACACAACCTGGAGGCGGATGGAGTCTCGTCAATGGCACGTCATACGCTGTCGCCCAAGTCAGCGGCCTGGCGGCCCTTGCTGACGAGAAGGGCAGGCGGCCATTCGCGGCAAATCTGGTCCGTGCCAGCGACGGGCGCGTCCAGGCTTGCGCCACGGTCTTGGGAAGAGCGTCCGCCTGTCCGTGAACCCCCGCGGCCCGGGGCCGCTGGCCGATGCCTCGAGATCCTGCTCTGCGTCCTTGTCGCCGCACCGGCGCTTTGTGTCGCTGCCCCAGCCTCGGCCCAGCAGGTCTCCGGTTCGATATCCGTCGAGACCGACCTGAGGGTGCGCGGTTACTCGTTGAGCGCGGGCCGGCCCGTGGCCACCGCAAGAGCCGGCCTCGACGACGCATCGGGCTTTTACGCCGACGGATCGGGCACAATCGTCCTCAGCCAGGACGACGGCGTCCGCTTGCTCGGATTGCAGGCGGATGCCGGCTTTGCCAAGCGCCTCGGCGATCTGTGGACCATAGACATCGGCGTGGCCCACAACGGCTTCAGGGCGCCTTATGAAGGGGCGTTTTCCCACACCTACACGGAAGCCTACGTCGGCGCGACACGGGGGCGCATCGCGGCCTATGTCTTCGTTTCGCCCGGCTACTATCGAAAAGACGTGTGGACTGTTTACGGCCAGCTCGAGGCGAACCTTACTCCCGCCAGGGACTGGCGAGTGACGGCCCATGTCGGCAGCCTCAACTACCTCTACACGCCCCACATCTACACCTTGAACCACAAGACGTATTACGACTGGCGCCTTGGTGTTGCCCGGGAGCTGGGCCGGCTGGAAGTGCATGCGGCAGTCTCGGGCGGGGGCCCGGGCCGTCAGTACTATTACGGCAACTTCCATTCGCGGACCGTCTTGACCGCGGGCGCGAGCGTAGGCTTCTGAAGTTGAGCATTCGTCGGCCGCGATGAACTCAATGGCGGTCAAGAGGGACCAAGTCCTTGTGCAGGAAACACAAGGAAGGGCCGATGCTCGAAGAATGGAATCTCCTTGGCCGCCGTGCCTTTGCCATGGCGGCCGTGGCGCTGGCGGTGAGCGCGACAAGCCTGTCTGCCGCGGACAAGTCGGGAACCTACACCGTCACGATCACGCAGATGCGATATGGAACCCTGCCGGACAGCCTGAAGGCGGGCGACACGATCATCTGGGTCAATAAGGACACGGTCCAGCACACCGTCACCGCGAAGGACCACAGCTTCGACATCCGCATCGCACCGGGCAAACAGGCCAGCCAGACGCTCGGCAAGGCGGGCACGTTCGCGTTCTACTGTGTCTATCATCCGACCATGCGGGGCACCCTCAAGGTCGCGGCCGGCTAGGCGGGCCGAAGAATCTCGCCTGTCCCAACCGGCCGGACCCTGTTGGAGGTCACGTCTTCCTTGCGCCTGGCGCCGAGCGCCATCTCCACGCAGCAGGCCGCGAACAGCGCAGCCAGCAATGGGGTTCGCAACGGATAATCGAAAAGGCTGGAGAGCATCAGCAGCGCGGTGACGACGAGAGCAGCCCGCGGCAAACCACGCCGCGCCGCCTGCTTGCCGGGAAACACGAGCCTGGCCGCCGTTCGCCCCCACCACCAGGCAAAGAGCAGCAGCAGGACAAGGGCGGGCAAGCCGCCTTCGATCGCCAGCTGAAGCGGCTCGTCGTGCGCCTGGTTGAGGTAGATCGTCGACAACAGACCGTCGGGCTCGAACCGGGGATAGACGCTGGCGAACGAACCGAATCCCGATCCTACCGGAAAGAACGCCCGCGCGGTCTCGAGCAGCGCGGGAAGGGCCATCCAGCGCGTGTCGGCCGCCATGTCGGCATGGCGCAAGCGCCGGATCAACTCGCCGTCGAACAGGACGGCCGCAAGGATGGTGCCCGCGACAGCCGCCAGACCAAGAGCCCACGCGGCGCGCGCGGTCGAATCCGCCGGCAGCCGGAGCAGGCCACGCGCATGAAACGTCCAGGCCGCGCCGGCGACTCCTCCCAACCACAAGACGACGCCCATGCGCGAACCCGTAAACAGCAACACCGCGGTGACCACGAGCGCCGCAAGAGCGAGAAAGCCGAGCATGACGAGACGCGTGTGGGCGCCGGCTCGGGGTGGAATGACGGCAGCGGCCAGCGGGAACGCGCAAGCGAGAAGGGCGGCCTGATGGTTGCGGTTGGCAAACAGGCCGACGGGCGCGTTTTCGCTTGTGTGCCGGTACAGCCGCAACTGGTCGTCGCCGATGCCGAGCTGCGCCAGGCCGAGCATCGCGCTGGCGAACGCGATCAGCACGAATCCCGCGGCGAAGGCCTTGCGCCCGTTGCCATCAAGGTAAAGCAAGGCGATGGCCGAGGCGGCCGGGACGAGCAGCGCCAGCAGCGCATTGATCGTGAGGTCCGGCGTCAGGCTCAGTGGGCGCCAGCCGACGGTCTGCGAAGCGCGCGCGATTGCGGCATAGGTCGAATGACCCGGCAGCCGATCCCAGCCGGGGGCGGGCAAGGGGATCAGCTGAACAAGCGGCAGGGCCGCGCAGGCGAGCGCGAAGAGAGCCATCCGACGGCTCGCACGAAGGGGCGCGAAATCGAGCGGAAGCAGGTTCAGGGCGATCGCCCCGATGGCCGCCAGGCGAGCCGCGAGTTGAGCCGGCTCATCGATCCGCGACGCGCCGCCGAACGAAGCCAGTCCCAGCAGCAGAAGGCCCGCCACCGCGATGCGGTAGCGGGATGATCCGAAAAGGTCCTGTCCCGGCGGATTGACCAGAGCTCGTACTGACGACGCGCTCATGGCGGCCTTCCGGGACTGCTCGTCACATGCTCGCGGCCTTGTGGTCGTTGGTTCCGAGCAACACGGCTACGCCGACAATCGCGGCCGTACCGAGAAGGATCAGCGGAAAGGTTCCCACCAGCTTGTCGCTCTGGCGGACCTTGCTCGCGGTGCGAGCGGGCTGCGCCTTGGGTGTCAGCGAAAGCTTGGCGGCAGGATTGGCTGCGGGCTCGGCAAGAGCCGGCGTGGCGACCAGCGACGCGATCACGGCGAGAGCAATGGGCTTCAAGAGACTCATGGCGATTCCCTTCCAAGCGACCGGGTCATCCGGTCCACCGCCTTGGTTCCCCCCGCGCGCGCGGCGGTTCATTCGAGCGCTTGCGCCTCGCCGCCCGCCCAGCCGCCGCGGCTTGAACCGGCGCCGCGCGGTTCGGAACAGATAACCAGCGGCCGTGAGGGCTGGCAGCTGGGAGGGTATGTGATCGAAGCTCCCGAATCGACGGTGCTAGATCCGGCGGAAGGCTACGCCCGCTGGGCCTCGACGTACGAACGCGAAACGATCGTTTCGCTGCTCGACGAGAAGCTCGTCGCCGGCCTGACCCCGCCCCTCATGGGACGCAGGCTCCTCGACATCGGTTGTGGAACGGGGCGCAGGATGGTCACAGCCAACGCCTCGTCGGCCGTTGGCGTCGAGCCGAGCCGCGAGATGATTGCCGCGGGGGTGCTCAATCGCCGCGGACGGCCGGAGCTGTCCGTACGGCAGGGTCAGGCGGGCGATCTTCCCGTCGCCGACCAGGGATTCGATGTCGTCTGGTGCAGGCTGGTCCTCGGCCATGTCGCCGACCTCGCACGAGCCTATTCGGAAATGGCTCGAGCGCTCTTCGAGGACGGCAGCGTCGTCGTCAGCGACTTCCATCCCGAGGCGCAGGCCCGAGGCCACCGGCGAACGTTTCGCAGCGGCTCCGAGGTGTGCGAGATCTTGAGCCACCCGCATTCGCTGGCTGACCACATCGCCGCGGCCGGAGCCGCCGGGCTGGCGCTCGTGGATGGGGCCGAAGCGCCTGTCGGCCCGGCGGTGCGCCATCTTTACGCCGAAGCGGGCCGGCTCGCGCTTTACGAAGAGCATTTCGGACTGCCGCTGGTGTTCGCCTTGCGGTTCGAGCGGGGCTGACGCGATGCGCATGCTGGTCCGGGCGCGTAACGCGACCATCGCCTGCGAAGGCGACCACCTGTGTGCCCCGGAGGGCAAGTTCGACGTGGTGCTCGACTGCCGCGAAGCCGAGGTGCGGCCCGGCCTCATCAACAGCCACGAGCATCTTCATCGAAACCACTACGGCCGGCTCGGCAGGCCGCCCTATCGCAACGCCGCGCAGTGGGCGCGAGACATCCAAGAGCGCCATCGCAGGCGGATAGCGGCCGGCCGCAAGGTGGCGCGACGCGAGGCCTATCTCGCCGGGGCCTGGAAGAACCTGTTCGCCGGAGTCACGTCGGCCGTGCATCACGATCCCTGGGACGACGAGCTCGCGCGCGAATTTCCGCTTCGCGTGGTGCGCGTCGCCAACGACGATTCGGTAGCCCTGACGCCTGCCCTGGGCGCCAGTCGCAAGAGAGGCTCCCCTTATGCTCTCCATCTTGCGGAAGGCACCGACGAGCAGGCCGCCAGCGAGATCGACACGATCGCGCGGGTCGGCCTGCTCGACAGGCACTTGCTGGCTGTCCACGTCGTGGGGCCGGGCGTGGAGGGCGGCGATCGGCTGCGCCGGTCGGGGGCGGCGCTGGTCTGGTGCCCCAGCTCCAACTTCTTCCTGTTCGGCCGCACGGCGCCGGCGAGCCTGCTACAGGGCCGCACCGACATCCTGCTCGGCAGCGACTCCCTGCTCACCGGCGCGGGCAACCTGCTCGATGAACTCCGTTTTGCCCGCGCCACCGGCCATCTCGACGACGAGCGCCTGGAAGCTGCTGTCGGCAAGACCGCTGCGAGGCGGCTCGGTCTGGCTCCGCCGGTGCTCGAACCGGGGGGGGTGGCCGATTTTGTCCTGTTGACGGCTCCGTTGCTTCAATCGGCGGCTCGCCATGTGCGGCTGACCGTCGCGGCGGGCGTGCCCCGGGTCGCCGATCCCGAGCTCGCCCGCCAGCTCGAACGGTCCGGCCTTTCCGGCGAACGGCGAGTGGTCGGCGGCGTTACGCGCTGGACCCGTGCCGCAAACAAACCACTCGATAGGGGATCGCAATGACGCTGAGGATTTCCAATACGGCCCTTCTGCTCGCGGGCGCTGCAGGGCTGGCCCTGTGCGCCGCTTCACCCGCGACGGCCGCCGACGATGCGACTGCGACGACAGCTTCTGTCTCCTCGGACGACCCGCAACAGCAGGGTCCCGCCGCCGACGAGGCGCCGGCAAGCCAGCCGGCAGATTCGACTGACGCCCACAAAGGCGGGGGGACGGACATCCTGTCGGGCGACACCATCTCGATTCTGCTCGACGGGCGCCTGGCGCTCGCCAACGGCGAGCGCTCCTTCACCAACCGCGGACTGGGCAAGACGCGGTTCCAGGGCACGGCGAGCGGCGACTACAACCCTTATGCTGTTCCGGTGGAGGCGGACCTCATCTGGACCCCGCGCTTTACCAACACGCTCAGCGCAAATGTGTCGACTGCGTGGCAGCGTGATCAGGAAAATGCCGTCGACCTGATCGAAGCGTTCGTGAACTGGCTCCCGCCGCAAACAGGGGCGGTCGGGGTGCAGGTGCGCGCCGGTTTGATGTGGCCGGAAATTTCGCTCGAGCATTCGACGGGCGGGGCTTGGAGCGTCGTCGATACCATCACCCCCTCGACGATCAATTCGTGGGTCGGCGAAGAGGTCAAGGTCATCGGCCTCGAAGGCACCATCAGGACCAATATCGGAGGCAACACCGTCGGGCTTACCGGCGCGGTGTTCGGCTTCAACGACACTTCGGGGACCCTGCTGTCGTTCCGCGGATGGGCGCTGAGCGACATCAAGGCGACGGCGTTCGGCCATTTCAAACTGCCGCCGCTCAACCCGTTCCTGACCTTCGCCCAGGCGCCCAATACGAAATCGCTGATCGAGCTCGACAACCGGCCCGGTTGGTACGCCCGCCTCGACTGGCGTGCATCCGCCCCGTGGGGTGCGGCCTTGTTCTATTACGACAATCGCGGGGATCCGAAGGCGTTCACCGAGCACCTGCAGTGGGGCTGGCGCACGCGTTTCTGGAACCTGAGCTTCGACGCGGATCTCGACAGCCGCACTCGCCTGCTCGCCCAGGGCATGACCGGCTCGACGATCATGGGCTTCCCGCACAACGGCGTCCCGTGGGTCCACACCTACTTCAGCAGCGCCTATGTGCTTTTGTCGCATCGCCTCACCGACAAGTGGAATGTCGCCGGCCGGGTCGAGGCATTCCGCACCCGCGAACACGGCAGCGAGATGTCGCCGCTCGAAAGCGAGGACGGCTGGTCGTGGACGGCAGCGCTCAAGTATCTCCTGAACGATCATGTCACGCTCAAGGCCGAAGCGCTCAACGTCCGGAGCAGGCGCGGCGTCAGGGCAACCAACTTCGGCATCAATCCATTCCAGGCGCAGACCGTGTTCCAGTTCGCCCTCCAGGTGCGCTTGTGAGGCCGGCAGTCGGTTCCCTTGCGATTGCGGTCGCCTGCCTGGCGCTGGCGGGCTGCTCAAACGGACCTCGCCTTGGCGAAACCGACGCGCCCATGGTGGTGACCCAGCTTACCGACTTGCCCACGCCGCCGGGAATCGATGCGACAAGCGGTCCATCCGCTTATCGCATCGCGCCGCTCGACAAGCTGTCGCTCGTCGTCGTCGACACTCCCGAACTCACCGGCACCTTCCGCGCCGACAGCGCCGGCAGAATTGTTCTTCCGTACCTCGGACAGGTCCAGGCGGCCGGCCTGACCCCGGCGGAGCTTTCCGCGCAGCTGAACAGCAGCCTCAGGAACGGGCATTTTATCAACGACCCGCGGGTGGCGGTGAACGTCGAGGAGACCGCGAGCCTCGACTACACGATCGACGGGCAAGTCAACGAACCCGGCGATTACGCCGCGACCTCCGACCTCACGCTGATGCACGCGGTGGCGAAGGCCAAGGGACTGAACGAGTACGCCAGGCTCAACGATGTCGTCGTCTTCCGCAAGGTCGACGGCAAGACTTACGCCGCGCTCTACGATCTCAATTCCATCCGTCTCGGCCTCTACGCCGATCCGCGGATCTACCCGCACGATATCGTGGTCGTCGGGGACTCGGTTGCCCGGCGAAAGCTGGCGCAGTTCGTCTCCGCGCTGCCGCTGATCACCACGCCCATCGTGCTCGCGCTGCAAAGGCTGCCCTGATGGAGGCGATCTCACCCGAAGCGCTCGGCTGGCTTGCCGGAAACGTACCGATCGTGGCCGGAGCGCCGTCCGGCGCAAGCGGACCTTCGCGCGAGCCTCAGCTCAAGCGCCTGTTGCGCTTCGTTGTCCGCTGGCGCTGGGTCTTGCTGCCCGCGATCCTCGCCGGGCTGGTGCTCGGGCTGGTCGCGACCGTGGTGATGACGCGGCAGTATGCCTCGACAGTCCGCCTCGAGATCTCCCGCGATGCCGCCCGCGTGACCAAGATCGAAGACGTCCAGCCCGAAACGAGCATCGGCGACCAGGAATTCTACCAGACTCAGTACGGTTTGCTGCAGGCGACCGGCCTCGCCGAACGCGTGGCCGCCGACTTGCGGCTGGGCGACGACAAGGCATTCTTCGCGCTCTTCCACCGCCAGGACGATTTCGACAGGGTTGGCCAGCTTGCCGATGCGGGGGCGCGCCTCGCCAAACGGCGCGAACTCGCAGGCGAAATCCTGCTCGAGCATGTGACCGTTGCCCCGATCCGGGGTTCGAGCCTGGTCGACGTAACCGTGACGACGCCCGATCCGGCGCTGTCGCAGCGCCTCGCCGCCAAATGGGCCGACGACTTCATCGCCATGTCCATGGAGCGTCGCTTCGATGCATCGAGCTACGCCCGCAGCTTCCTCGAGAAACGGCTGGAGGCGCTGCGCGGAACGCTGGAGACTTCGGAACGCCAGGCAGTCGAATATGCGGACAGCCAGGGCATCATCAACCTGCCCCAGGCGCCGGGCGACAAGGAACAGTCCGGCACGGTCGACCGGTCGCCGCTGACCGACAAGCTCGCAGCGCTCAACCAGGCCCTGGCCGTGGCGACCGCCGACAGGATCGCGGCCCAAGCGCAGCTCGCCGCGACCCGCAACCCCGACGCGAGCACGGAAGCGTTCAACAATCAGGCCATCAGCGACCTGCGCCGGCAGAGAAGCGAAGTCTCGGCGGACCTCGCCAAGACCGCTTCCCAGTTCGGTTCCGCCTACCCGCGGGTCAAGGCGCTCTCCGATCAACTGAACCAGATCGACAGTTCCCTCGGCCGCGAGACGGGGCGCGTGCGTACCTTGCTGACCCAGACCTATCGCGCGGCGGCGACGCGCGAGGCGGCTCTCGCTTCCCAGGTGGCGGCGCTCAAAGGCCAGCTCAACAACGTCCGCCGGCGCAGCATCCAGTACAACATCTACCTGCGCGACGCGGATACCAACCGTCAGCTCTATGACTCGCTGCTCCAGCGCTACAAGGAGATCGGCGTCGCCGGCAGCGTCCAGGACAACAACATCGCCATCATCAACATGCCGAAGCTGCCCGATCGGCCGGTCAGCCCGAGACTCCTCGTCAACCTGATGGTGGCGATGTTCGTCGGGGGCCTGATAGGTGTCGCGCTCGCCGCCGCGCTCAACCAGATCGACGAGACGATCGGCGATCCCGACAGCGTTCGCACGCGGCTCGGGCTGCCGTTGCTGGGCGCCTTGCCGATGGTGAGGGACGGCGCGCCGCTCGAAGAGCTGGACAGTCCTCGCTCGCCGCTTAACGAAGGCTATCTCTCGATGCAGGCCAACCTCCAACTGGCCACGCCCCACGGAACGCCGACGTCGATCGCCTTCACCAGCACGCGCCCCAGGGAGGGCAAGTCGACCAGCGCGATCGCGCTCGCCCGGCTGCTGGCGCGAGCGAAGAAACAGGTCGTGCTGATCGACGCCGACATGCGTTCGCCTTCGCTGCACGAGGCGTTCAAAATCGCGAACAGGGCCGGCGTCAGCAACCTCCTGGCCGGCTCGCGCGACATCGCGGCGGTTCGCCACGCCACGGCGTGGGAGGGGCTGTCGATCATTCCGGCCGGACCGCAACCACCCAGCTCGGCCGACCTCCTGATGGGCGATGGCCTGCGCGAGCTGATCGCCAGGCTGCTCACTGAATTCGATCATGTCGTCGTCGATTCCCCTCCGGTGCTCGGCCTCGCGGATGCCCCGCTCGTCGCCTCGGCCGTCGATGCAGTGGTCTATGTCGTCGAAGCAGGCGTGACCCGCAGCGGCGCGGCAACGCACGCGATCGAGCGCCTTCGGGAAGCGCGCGCCAACCTGCTTGGCGCGGTGGTGACCAAGTTTGCCGCCGGGCGGCGGGCGTTCGCTTACGATTATGGCTACGGTTACGGTAACGAAGCCGTCGCCGAAGCGGCCTGACCGGCCACTCGACGCGCGAGGGCGCATCGCGCTGCGCGCGTCGATTGTCGCGGCGGCTGTCCTCGCCGGTCTTGGAGTCTGGTTCGCGAGCAGCAACACCAGCGCGCACGAGCTCGATCGCGCACGCGGGCTCATCCGGCAGAATCGCTCGCCGACCGAGCCCGAAGTCACCAACCTGGTGCAGGTCGCCCTGCGTCGCGATCTCACGCAGCCGGCGGCGCTGGAAATGCGGGCGCTTGCCTACGAGCGAAGCGGCGATCGCGCGGCCGCGTCTCGGCTTTACCGCCTGTCCGATCGCATCAGCCGCCGGAGCCTCGCGACGCGGCTCTGGCTGGTGCAGGACGCAGTCGGGCGCGGAGACGTCAGGCAAGCGCTCGCCAACATGGACGTCGCGCTGCGCACGTCGTCTGCCGCGCCGAATTTCGTGTTCCCCGCGCTGGCGCGGGGCCTGGAAGATCCCGCGCTTGTCAAGCCGATCGCGGCGATGGTCGATCGACCGAGCGATTGGCGCGAAGCCTTTCTCATCTATGCCTCGGACAGCGCCGAGCCGACGTCTGCAGCGGCCCTCTTCCTCGCTCTGCGAAACGCGCGGGTCATTTCCAAGGATGAACTCGATCTCAAGTTGATCGCCCGCCTTGTCGATGGCGGGAAATTCACGCTGGCGAGGCGACTGGACGCAACGTTCGAGCCCCGGGCGGCGAGCGGGGAGCTGGTCGAGGACGGTTCTTTCGACAACAGTGCTGCGCGATATCCTTTCGGCTGGGGCCTGGCCGAAAACGGCGAGCTTGGCGCAACCCGCGAGATCGAGGATGGTCGCGCCGTCCTGGCCTACCACGCAGACCCCGCCGAAGGGGGACAGGTCGCGGCACAGCTGCTCATGCTTCGACCGGGATCCTACGAGCTGGATTTGAAGGCAGGCCGATCCCAAGCAACACAAGTGCCGCCGGTCTGGACTCTCGCATGTGCCGGCCAGGCCAAGACCATCGCGACGGTGCCGCTGACGCCGGGCCGGCGTGCCCGCCAGGTCGTCGGCTTCACCGTTGCGCGAGATTGTCCCGCGCAGTGGCTGACGCTGACCGTTCGCCCGGCGCTCGTCCCCCAAGCGGGCTCGATCGAAAGGGTCACGATCTCGGTGAAGTGAGGCGGTCAGGCCGCGGCGTGTTCCCGCTCGAGCCGGAACTGGCCGAGGATCGCCAGGCCCATCGGCCTGGTCCGCCGGCCCTGGCCCACTATCCGGTATCCCGCGGCTCGGGCGAGCGCCATGGAGGCCGCGTTCGATGTGTCCGCGACGTACCAGTAGCGCTGCCCCGGCGCGTCGAAGCGACTGTGAGCCTCGGCTACGGCTGAGCTTGCCAGGCCCCTGCTGCGCCACCCCGGATGTGTCCACAGGCCGCCGAGCTGCAGGTCGCCACGCGCCATGAAGGGAAAGCGATGCCAACGCGGCGTCACGATCAGCCGGTGCACGCGGGTCGTGGCGCACCAGAGACTGAATTCCGTGTAGCGATCGTCGTCGAACAGGCCGAGCTTGTCCTGGATGGTCACTCCCAGGCGTAAAGCATCGGCGGTCAATGCCGACCGCGTGCCGCGGCCGCGCGGGCGCCAGACCTGCATGGTCAAGCCATCGGGGAGGCCGCGGGGGGGTCCGCAAGATCGATCGGCCTCGCGCAGGAAGAAGGCGACGATCACGAAGGCTTAAGCTCGATGACGAACCGCCGGAGCGGCTCCTGGCGAAGGCACAGCTCGCGCGTCGAGGTGTCGGCACCCCAGCGAAGCAGGATCCGGTCGAGCAGCGAGAGTGCCAGCGGCCGGGCGATGATCGCGACCACGGTCAATCCCGTAAGAGCGATATCCGCGGCCAGCGTGCGGCGTTCGATGTAAAGCAGACCGAGCCGGCACTTCCACGGCCGTATCAGCAGGTCGTAGGTCGCCTGGACGTCGCTCGTGCCTTCGAGGATTTCGGCCTCGTCGGCAAAGACGATCGAGGCTAGATCGGTGAGGCCCGGCCTGACGGCGAGGAGGCCCATCTCCTCTCTCGTGTAGTCGTTCACACCGCCGAGGCGCACGTTCGGCCTTGGCCCGACGATGCTCATGTGGCCGGCGAGCACATTGACGACCTGCGGCAACTCGTCGAGCTTCCAGCGGCGCAGGAAGCGGCCGAAGGGAGTGATCCGGGCATCGGACTTCGCCGCCGAGCTGGCACCCGTCCGGTCTGCCCCGACCACCATCGTGCGCAGCTTGATCATCGCGAAGTCGCGATTGCCGCGCCCGACCCTTGGGCTGAGGTAGAACGGAGAGCGCCCATCCTGGCACCAGATCGCCAGCGCCAATATCGCGATGAGCGGCCACAGCAAGGTGATGGCGAGCAGCGCTAACGCGATGTCGAGCAGTCGCTTCGTCAGCATCTTGCAAGCGCCTCCCGAAACGCCGAGACGACGGCGTGACGGTCCAGTCCGCACTCTGAGCGCAGGTATTGCTGGTCGCCGACCGTCCCGGGGAAGGTATCGGCCACCCCGATGCGCCGGAAAGCCGGCGGGACAACGCCACCTTCGAGCAGCGCTTCGGCCACCGCGCTTCCGAGCCCGCCGATCACGTTGTGCTCCTCGAGCGTGACGACGATCGGTTGCCCTTTGGCGGCTTGCAGAACGCCATCGACGTCGAACGGCTTCAGGGTGTGAACATCCACGAGGCCGATCGAGAGGCCCTCCGTTGAAAGAATTTCCACCGCCGCGAGCGCTTCGGACAGGATCCCGCCGATCGCGAAGATCACACCGTCCTTGCCATGCTCGATCATGCGGACCTTTCCGAGCTCGACCCGACCCGGCGGGAGGCTTGCGTTGCCCTTGTCGATGCGCAGGTATGCGGGCCTGCCGGCAGCGTGGAGCTGGCGGGCCAATTCGCGAGCCATCCACGGGTCTGACGGAGCGACGACGGTCATGCCCGGAATGGCGCGCATGATCGCCAGGTCCTCGGTGGCAAAGTGCGACATGCCGAGCGGCCCGTATGAAAAGCCGCCGCCCACCGCCACGACGGTCACCGCGGCGCCGTGATAGCAAACGTCGTTTCGCAGCTGCTCGAGGCAGCGGAACGTCGGGAAGCTGGCGATCGAATAGGTGTAGGCACGGGCGCCTTCGAGCGCCATGCCGCAGGCGAGGGCGGTCATGTTCTGCTCGGCCACCCCGGCGTTGATGAATTGGTCGGGAAAGCGAGCCCGATAATCGTCGAGGACGCTGAACCCGAGATCGCCGCTGACGAGCACGATCGACGGATCCTCCGCCGCCAATTCGCTCAGCGCTTTGACGAAGGCGTCACGCATCGCGCGCCGGCTCCGTGTCGCCGAGCTCGCGCAAGGCGGCAGCGAATTCATCGCCCGCAGGAACGCGGTAATGCCAGAGGACCTGGTTCTCCATGAACGAGACGCCCTTGCCCTTCACGGTATCGGCAATGATGCACAGCGGGCGGTCGCCAGGCGTTGACGGGGTCGAGAGCGCTTCGCGCAACGCCGCATGGTCATGGCCATCGATGCGCAGAACGCGCCAGCCGAACGCGCGCCACTTGGCGCCGAAAGGCTCCAGGGCAACGGTTTCGGCGACCGCCGCGAGACCCTGCAATTTGTTGAAGTCGATGATAGCGCACAGCTGTCCGAGGCGGTGCTGGGAGGCGAACAGGGCCGCTTCCCAAACAGACCCTTCGTCGCATTCGCCATCGCTCATCAGCACGAACGTGCGCCGGTCGCCGCCCTGGCGCCTCAGCTGCGTGGCGACGCCGACGGCCAATCCCAGGCCGTGACCGAGAGAGCCGGTCGATACTTCGACGCCGGGAATTCCCTTGCTGCTGACGTGGCCGGAAAATCTCGAACCATTGCGGTAGTGGCCGGCAAGCTCGCGCACGGGGAAGAAACCCCGCTCGGCGAGCGCCGCGTAAATGCACGCGCCGGCATGGCCCTTCGACAGAATGAAGCGGTCACGGCCCGGCCACCGTGGCTCGTGCGGGTCGATGCGCAGGATTTCGCCGAACAGAACGGCGACGATATCCGCCATCGAGAGGCACGAGCCGACGTGCGCGCTTCCGCCGCTGTTGCACATGCGCACGGCATGGCGGCGAAGGCGCAGCGCCAGATCCCTTGTATCTTCCTGCGGAAGGACTGCGGTCGCCATCAGAAGAACGACCGCACGGCGGCGATGATCCGCATGACCTGGTCGTCCCGCAGCATGTGGTTCATCGGCAATAGCAGGGCGCGGTTGAGAAAGCGGTCGGTGTTCGGCAGGTCGCCGCCCAGCCCCAGGTTGCGGAACCTGTGCAGCCCGATACCGCCCCAGTGGAGGATTGCACCGATGCCCTGGGCCGAAAGGTGCTCGCGCAACGCATCGCGCTGATCGCAACAGATGTCGTAGTTCTGGAATATGTCGAAGCGCCGGGGGTCCGCGGCAGGAGGCGCCGGCAACTGCAGCGCCGCGATGTCCGACAAGCCTTCGTGATACTTGGCCGCGATATCGCGCCTGCGGGCAAGCGCGCTGTCGTACCACCTGAACTTGTCGACCAGAACCGCCGCCTGAATGTTGTCCATCCGCGAGTTGGTGCCCCAGACGGCGCAATCTTCCCGAATGACCTTGTCGGGGCCTGCGCCATGATTGCGCATCGCGCGCACCCGATCGGCGAGGTCGTCGTCATCGGTGACCAGCGCGCCGGCATCGCCGAAGCAGCCGAGGGTCTTGGACGGATAGAAACTGAATGCCGCCCAGTGACCGAAGCGACCCGCCGGCGTCCCTGCGAACGATGCGCCGAGCGCCTGGGCTGCATCCTCGCAGATCGGAAGGTCGTGCTCGCTGGCGATGGAGCGCACTTCGTCCATGTTGCAGACCGAGCCGCTGACATGGACCATCATCAGGCCCTTCGTGCTGGGCGTGATGACCTTGCGAATGGCGGCCGGATCGACGTACCGGCCGGCGCCGTCCATATCGACCGGGATGGGGCGGCCGCCGGCATGATGGATCGCCTGCGCCGCCGCGATGAAGGCGTGGCTCGGCAGGATGATCTCGTCCCCATGCTGCAATCCGCTCGCGAGGAAGCCCAGTTGCATGGCGCTGGTGCAATCCGAGAGGGCGATCGCGTGCGTCACCCCCAGGTAGCTCGCCAGCGCGCGCTCGAATTCGGCAACCGCGTGGTGAAGGATGAAGCCTCCGGCGGCAGCCGTTTCCTGGATGATCCGGCCATACCGTTCCGCCTGTTCGGCGTAGAGCGAGGCCCAGTCGAAAAAGGGAACCGGTTGGTCTGGCGCAAGCATGAACTTAAGGTGCCCTCTCCGCCCACTAACCCACATCGAGCGCGTCTTCAGGTGAGTGCCCGGGACGGCGGCTGGGGTTTAACGGCGGGAGCGCGGATGCGAATCCTCTACCTGACGCAGTGGTTCGAGCCCGAGCCGAACATCATCAAGGGTCTGGACTTCGTCCGCCGGCTTCAGGCTGCCGGGCACGAGGTGAGGGTTGTCACCGGATTGCCCAATTACCCGACGGGAAAGGTCTACCCCGGTTACCGCCTGCGACTGATCCAGCACGAGGACATCGACGGAGTGCGCGTCACGCGCCTGCCGTTGTTCGCCAGTCATGATGCTTCCACGCTGCGCAGATCATTGAATTTCTTGTCGTTCTTCCTTTCGGTGTTGCTCTACTGCCTGTGGCGGGCGGGGCGTTACGATCTCGCCTATGTCTACCATCCGCCGATCACGGTTGGCTTCGCGGCGGCGCTCGCCGGGTGCGTGCGCCGCCTGCCGTTCGTCCTCGACGTGCAGGATCTTTGGCCGGACACGGTCCGCTCCACCGGGTTTCGCGGCGCGGCGGCACTGGCACGGCCGATCGGCTTCGCCTGCCGGTTCGTCTATCGCCGCTCGAGGCTCATCATTTCCCAGTCAGACGGCATGCGGCAGGCGCTGGCGGCGCGCGGCGTGCCGGTCACGAAAATCTCCACCATTCACAATTGGGCCGTGCGCGAGGGGCCTGTCGGGAGCGGTTCAATCGAGAGCGAAGCGCGTGAGCGGCTCTGCATCGTCTATGCCGGCAACTTCGGGCGCGCCCAGGGCCTCGCGACGGTAGTGGACGCGGCCGCGATTCTTGCCCGCCGCAGGCAGGATATCGAGATCCGCCTCATCGGCGATGGGCTCGAGTTCGAGGAGCTTTGCAAGAGAGCGCGGGGGGTGCAGGGCATCTCGATCGAGCCGCGGGTCTGCGCCGAAGAGATCGACGAGGTCATCGCCAGCGCCGACGCGGTCTTGATGCACTTGCGTGACGAGCCGCTATTCAGGATCACCGTACCTTCGAAGACGCAGGCCTATCTCGCCTACGGCCAACCGATCGTTGCGGCAGTGGCCGGTGAAGCGGCGCAACTGCTGGCCGCGAGCGGCGCCGCGATCGTCGTGCGTCCCTGCGATGCCCAGGCGCTCGCCGGTGCGATCGCCCAAATGGCCGATCTGGCGCATGAACAGCGCCGGAAGATGGGCGCGGCCGGGCGTCGCTACTACTTCGAGAACCTGTCGTTTGCGTCCGGCGTGGCGGCGACCTTGTCGGTGATCGGTTCGGCAGGAGCCGCCGCATGAACGACACCGTCAGGCCTGCTCCCATGCAGTTGCAGCTGCTTCCGTTCATGTCCACCGGCCGCCTGACGCGCGCGCCGCTTTACGTGATCATGGCCTACGTGGGCTTCACGTTCGTGATGTTCCTCACCTGGCCGATCAACTGGCCGATCTTCAGTGGCTGGGACTGGGCCATCCTGACGCTTTACGTGCTGTTGTGCCTTTTCGCGCTGGCCTCGGCCGCAATGGTGGGGGCGGCGGGCCCGACGCACATGGCCGCGCCGATGCCGGGAATATCATGGCTGCTCGTCGCGGGGGCAGCGGCCGCCGCAGCGCTGCTCGTGCCTTCGTGCCTTGCCTACACCGGCCGCGGCCCATGGGAAGTGCTCGACGCCCTGCAGAACCAGGGCGAAGCCTACCGGCGGCTGCAGTTCCAGCTCTATTTCGGCGAAAGTCGCGAGCGCGCGCTCGTCGTCGCCACCCGCTTCCTCGCCAGCCCGCTGATGTTCGCGGTGCTGCCGCTGGCCATCGTTCACTGGCGGCGCATCGGCTGGATAGGCCGCCTCGCGCTTGCCGTCAGCATCGCCTGCTCGGTCGTCTTTTCGATCATGCGTGGAACCGACAAGGAAATCGCCGACCTGTTCGTGATCGGATTTGCTGCCCTGATGGTCTCGTTTGGCAGGGCGCTGACGCTGACGGGCAAGCGCGCGCGCGTCGCGAAGCGGTTGTGGTTGCCTGTGCTGATCGGTCTGGTGCTGCTGTTCTTCGCCCAGGGGCTGTTCACCGAGCGCAAGCAGGCGCGCCTGCGCGGGTTCGAGAACAAGACCATCGTGTGCGCCAATGCCAGCCGCATCTGTGCCGACCTCGACAATGGGATGATCGCCTGGCTGCCTTTCAATCAACGCTTCGGACTGAGCGAGTTCATTCTTGCAACCAGCTCCGGCTGGTTCGGCCTGCACCTTGCCATGCACAAGCCGTTCGAGTCTTCGCTCGGCGTCGGCCACTCGCCGGCAGCCCTGTCGGTCTACGAGGCGCTCACCGGCGACGACACCCCGCACAAGCGGACCTACACCTACCGCAACGGCGACGACGAATGGCCTGAGGACAACTACTGGTCGACCCTCATTGCGTGGATTGCCAACGACGTCGGATTTTCCGGCGCGGTAGGTGTGCTCGCGTTGCTGGGTTTCGCCTGGGGCCTGTGGTGGCGCGAGGCCGCCGCCGGGATGAGCGATCCCGCCGCCGTTCTGTTCGTCCAGGCGACGACGATGGTGTTCTACCTGCCGGCGAACAACCAGGTGTTTGCCGCCTACGAGGGCTATTCGATATTCTTCCTGTGGCTTGCGGTCTGGTGGTGGCATCGGTCGCGGCAGAGGGTGTACGCCGCCTTGCCGGTTGCGGTGGCCACGTGACCGCGCGGCTCGGCGCCATCGGCGTGTTCTTTGCTCTCAGGATCGGTTGTGCGCTGATCCTGCTCAAGCTCGCGGCAAGCCGGCTCAGCGTCGCCGGATTTGCCGATTTCAGCCAGTACCTCGCCTTCGCATCGCTGGTGACCCTTTTGGCGGTCGGCGGCACGCAGAACGGCCTGATCCGGCAAGTCGCCGCGGCGCGGTCACATGGGGAGCTCGAAGAGACGCTGGCCGCGGCAGCGGCGATCTGGATCGCCGCCAGCGGCCTGCTCATCATCATCGCTCTCGTTGCCGCCCACTCGATCGGCGTCGTCCTCGTCGGCCACACCCGCGAGAGCGCGGCGATAGTCGCGCTCACGCTCGCAGCGATCCTTGCGGGACCGGGGCAGATCCGCTGCAGCATGTTGAGCGGGCAGGGCCGGATGATCTCCAGCCTCGCCGTACAGAGCGTGGGACTGCTCGCCGGCGCTGCCGGTGCCGCGGTCTTTGCCGTTCGCGGCAATGGAACCCTGGCGGCGTTCGCGTTCGCCTGCGGCTCGATCGTGCCCAGCCTCCCGGTGCTGCCGCTCGCACTTCGCCCGTTCGTCCGGCCACCTCTCGCCGCGCTGGCAGGCGAGGCGCGGCAATTGCTTCGCTACTCGCTTGCATTCGGCACGGTAGCGGCGGCAACTCCGTTGACGTTCTTTGCCCTGCGCTGGCAGTATCGCGCGGATTTCGGCGGCGACGCGCTGGGCCGCTGGCTCTCCGCCAACCGGATTTCCGACCTTTCGACCCAGCTGATCGGCCTGTTCATCCTGCAGGTCTTCGTCCCGCACGTCGCCCGGCTGACAGACCCGGCCGCTCGTCGGCGGTTCACGCTGGTTTGCGGAGCGGGCGGCATGGCGGCCATGGCGCTGCCGCTGATCGCCTTCAGCGTGGCCGCCGAGCCGCTCGTGCGGCTGTTCCTCTCACCCTCGTTCCTCCCGGCGATCCCGGCGATCCGGACTTACATGGCGGGCGACATGTTGCGTGTCTGGACGTCGATCGGCATCTACACCGCCTTCGCCGCCGGCAAGGCCGAGCGATACGCAGCGCTGGAGCTGACCGTGCTCGGCTCGATCGCGGCGTTGTCGCTGGTCATGATGGGCCAAGGATACGCGAGCGCGCCGCAATGGGCCTATTTCGCGACGCATGCGGCGTTCAGCGCCGGGTTCATGATGCTGGTGCTGTTCTCCTGGCGCTCGCTTGCCGCGTCGAGGACGGCCGATACGGCGAGCCTCACATCGAAGATCTCCGCGAGGCATTTATAGGTCCGCTCGGCGAGACCGCGGCGAAACGCCCGATCGCCGGCAAGAAAGGCGGCCTCGCGCTGAAACGCAAACGCGTCGCCGAACGCGACGGCGCGTCCGACATTGTAGCGTTCGAACAGGGTCGCGAACTCGCTGCCCGGCTCGACGGCGATCACGAACGGCAAGCCGGCCTTGAGATAGTCGAGGGTCTTCGACGGTGTCGTCTGCGATGTTACGCCTGGCACCGTGGCGACCATTCCCACGTCGCAGGCGCCGAGTAGCTCTCGGAAGCGGTCAGTGGGCAATGCCGGCAGGTGCAGGACATTGGGTTTGAGCGCGGCGTTCCTCGCCAGCTCGCCGGTGAGCGGGCCGTCGCCGACGAACAGGAACACGAACGGCGAGCCGCAGCGATGGGCGATTTCGGCCGCCTCGAGCATCTGGTCGAAACCGCGGCCGGCAGCGATCTGCCCGCCGAAGACGGCGATAGGCGCCGCTGCCGGGAGACCATATCGGGCACGCACGTCTGCCCGATCGCAGGCCGTCGCGGCTTCGAGCGAAGTCCAATTGGGAACGACCCGCACTTGCTGGCCGGAAGTGAGACGGAAGCGCTGCCTCAGGTATTCGCAATTGGCGGGAAGCGTGCAGAAGATCGCCGTAAACCGGCGCAGCACGCCCTGCTCGCGGTATTTCGCCGCCCAGCGAAACGGCCCGCGCGGGATCACGCCGATTTCGCAATGATGGTCGGGGAAGAAATCACCCACGAACAGCAACCTTGCGCGAACACCGGCTCGGGCGGCATCGCGGATCACCGGCGCAAAAGCGCTGCCCGGCATCCAGGCGACGATCACGTCGAATCCCCCGATTTCCAGGTGCCGCATCGCCTCGCGGCCGACATGGCGCGAGCTGAGGATGAATTTCGAAGCCTTGTAGAGGACGCTGCCGGGCCTTCCGACCGCGCGCGGACCGACGCGGACCACCGGGATTCCGCGCCGGCTCGTCAGCCGCCGGGTCCTTTCACCTGGCCTCGCGTCCCAATCGAGATGCAGGACTTCGACCTCGTGCCCCGCGTCGAGCAAGGCATCGGCAAGCTCGGTGGTGAGGTACGAGCGAGCCGGCTCGACCGGAAACTTCATCGGCAGCAGCAGGAAGCGCATGGCCTCAGAACGCTTCGCGCCAGACGGTCCGGCGCACGTAATCGGTGTAGCTCAGGATTATCCTGACGACTTTTTGAGATACGTCGGGCACCGCGTAGTCGGCGGGCAATGCGGGCCGAGTCTCGCGCGCGAGCTCGACCTCAAGCGATCGCAGCACCTGCTCGGGAGAAATTCCGCTCATTATGACCACGGCCTGCTCCATCGCCTCCGGCCGTTCGTGCGCCTCGCGCAGATTGAGCGCCGGGAAGCCCAGCATCGCGGATTCTTCGCTGATCGTGCCGCTGTCTGAAAGCACCGCGCGCGCGTTTATCTGGAGTGCGTTGTATTCGAGGAAGCCGAACGGCTTGCACAGGCGTACCAGGGGATCGAACTCGAGCCCGAGTGCCTCGATCCGCGTCCGCGTACGCGGGTGCGTGCTGAGCAGGATCGGCAAGCCGTAGGCTTGCGCCAGTGCGGAGAGCGTCGCGGCGAAAGTTCTCAGCCGTTCGGGCGCGTCGACATTCTCCTCCCGGTGGCAGCTCACGAGAAAGTACCGCCCGCGTTCCAACCCTAACTGAGCTATTGCTCCCGAACACTCGATGGCGGCGCGGTAATGCGCCAGGACTTCAAACAGCGGGCTGCCGGTCTTGATGATCCGGTCGGCGGGCAAGCCTTCGGCCAGCAGGTATTCGCGGGCGACCGAGGTGTAGGGCAGATTGATGTCGGCGGTGTGATCGACGATGCGCCGATTGATCTCCTCCGGCACACGCTCGTCGAAGCACCGGTTGCCCGCTTCCATGTGAAAGACCGGGATGCGCCGGCGCTTGGCGGCAACGACCGAAAGGCAACTGTTTGTATCGCCGAGCGCGAGAAGGGCCTCGGGCCGCTCGATTTCGAGGACCTTGTCGACCTCAATAATCGTTCGGCCGATCGTTTCGGCAGGCGTTCCGCCCGCGACCTCCAGCTGGTAGTCGGGTGTCCGGAGGCCGAGTTCGCGGAAGAATACCTCGGAAAGCTCAGGATCGTAGTTTTGACCGGTGTGAACCACCACATGGTCGGTCACCCGATCAAGCGCCGGCATCACGCGCGATAGCCGGATGATCTCCGGCCGCGTGCCGATGACGGTCATCACCTTCAGCGGGGCTGCCCTCATAGCGGGCTCGCCACGGTGTCGGGCCGCGCCGCGTCGTAAGCTTCGCTGGCCCACAGCAATGCGACGAGATCGTCATCGCCGATATTGGTGATGTCGTGCGTCCAGCCAGGAATCGTTTCGATCGCCGTCAGTCGGTCGCCGCTGGCGGTCAGTTGCACCGTTTCGCCCGAGAGCACGTGGCGGAAGCGGAACCGCGCTTCGCCATGCACGACGAGGAATTTCTCGACCTTCGTGTGGTGGTAATGCCCTCCGCGCGTTTCGCCCGGATGCGCCGTCAGGACCGAAACCTGGCCGCAGTCGGGCATGCGCAGGAATTCGCTGAAGCTGCCCCGCGCATCGTTGTGGCTGGCCACATCAAGGCTGAACTGATCCGGGGGGAGATAGGATACGTAGGTCGCATAAAGCGCGCGCTCCAGGCCACAGCCAACTTTCGCGATGTGGCCGGCAACGCGACCTTCGGCCATCTGCCTCAGCATCGCCGCCAGGTCTCCGACAGTAGTCCGGTGAGCGCCAGTCGGCTCGATGACGCCGGACTCCCCGTCGCCCTGTTCGAGCGCGCCCATCCACTGTTCTATCAGGTCATCGACATAAAGCAGCGTGAGCGGCGCGGCTGGATCGTTGATCTGAAGCGGCAATCCATGCGCAAGGTTATGGCAGTAGGTCGCAACGAGGGAGTTGTAATTGGGGCGAGCCCATTTGCCGAACACGTTGGGAAGGCGCCAGATCGACGCCTGCGCGGCATCCCCGATCGCCAGTATTGCCGCTTCACCGGCTCGCTTGCTGCGCCCATAGTCGTCGTCGCCCGTAGCGCGGACCGAAGACGCGAACATCACGAGGGGCCTATGGCGGGATGCGACGATTGCATCGGCTAGGCTGAGCGTGAAATCGCGATTGACGGCCATGAACTCGGTCGGATCCGTCGGCCGGTTGGCGCCCGCCAAGTGGAAGATCGCGTCGCTTCGCGCTATCGCTGCGCGCATGTCCGCCTGCGGGGTGTCGCGAACGACAAGGAGCACCTCGAGGCCGCGTTCTTTCAGCCGCAGCGTCAGGTTGCGCGCGATGAAACCGTTCGCGCCCGTCACCGTGACGGTGCGGACGTTACAGCTCATAGGCCGGTTCCCGCACTCGACCGTCGGGTAGCTCGAGCACCTGCTCGAGCAGAGCCGCCATCTCGTCGACGTCAAGTTGGCGCGCGTTGTCGGAATTGAATTCGCTGCTGTGCAGCAGGCGGGCGTCGCCTTCTGTAAAATAGGCGTCGTAGTTGAGATCGCGCGCGTCGCACGGCACGCGATAATAGCGCCCGCAATCCTCGGCGGCGGCCATCTCCTCGCGGCTCAGCAGCGTCTCGAAACGTTTCTCGCCGTGGCGCGCGCCAATCACCCTGATTTCGTGGTCCTCGCGCCCCATGACCTTGAGAACCGCTTCGGCAACATCGCCGATGTTCACCGCCGGGGCCTTCTGCACGAACAGGTCACCGCTGCGTCCGTGCTGGAATGCGTAAAGGCACAAGTCGACCGCTTCATCGAGCGTCATCACGAAGCGGGTCATCCGCGGATCGGTGACCGTGATCGGCGCTCCCGAGCGGACCTGCTCGACGAACAGCGGCACGACCGAGCCGCGAGAGGCGAGCACGTTGCCATAGCGCGTCGCGGCAAGGACCACGCCCGTTTGGGAGGCCAGGCGCGATCGACTGATCACGACCTTCTCCATCATCGCCTTGGACATGCCCATCGCGTTGACCGGATAAACGGCTTTGTCGGTCGACAGGCAGATCACTCGCTGGACGCGGTTGCGGATGGCGGCGTCAATCACGTTGGCGGTGCCGAGAACGTTGGTCGCGACCGCCTCGAGCGGGTGGAACTCGCACGACGGCACCTGCTTCAGGGCGGCGGCATGGTAGATGAAGTCCACGCCGCGGCTGAGGAGGTCGATGGCGCCGGGATCGCGTACGTCGGCGATGTGGTACTTCACCCTGCCGTCACGGAAACGCCGGCGCATGTCGTCCTGCTTCTTCTCGTCGCGGCTTACTATGCGGATTTCCCTTGCCGGAAGCCGCAGGAAATGGCGCAGCATGGTCGAACCGAACGATCCGGTGCCGCCCGTGATCATCAGCGTGCAGTCGGTAAAGATGCCCTCAGGCGCCAAGCCAATCCCCCAGCAGGAATCCCATCGGCTTGTTTGTCCCTCGCCGCGGCGCGCACGTTCACATTGAAGACGACAGGGCTCCCCGCTGGCGAGCCACGTGCGCGCCCCGAAAACGCTGGCGCAGCAGCGCGATCGCTTCGTCGGGGTTGCCACTGAGCGTCAATTGCCAGCTGCCTTCCGCCGCAAGCACTTGCAGTGCATCGCCGATTTCACGGCGCATGCGGGAAAAGCCCGGCTCGACCGGAGGCAGCAGGCCGCGAACCTTCTCGGCGGTAATTCGTTCGAGGCGAAGGTTTTCCCCCGGCTCGATGGCGATGAGGAGCGCATAGCCGGCGAACGGCCTCGAAAATGGCCGCGGCACGGCCACTTTGTCCCTACCACCGCGCGTGCGTTGCGCGAATTGACCCTCAGGCGCGTCTTTGGGGGCAAGGTGAATCGCACCAGGCCAGCCCCAGACGGACAGGCTCGGTTCGAGCTGGACGAAGCAGGTGTCTTCGGAAAGCACCTCGAGACCCTGACGCTGCGCGGCGAGCGCCAGGGAACTCTTGCCCGATCCGCTTCGCCCAGCCAGCAGCAACGCCGTTTCGCCGATCATGATCGCGGCGGCGTGGATTGGCGTCCGGCCATACCCGGTGAGGAGGAACAACAGCAACATCTCGCCGACTTCCGCAAGCGCCGCGGGATGGGCCTCAAAGGCGCGCGAAAGCAGGCATTCGGCGGTGCCGGCCGCGGCATCGGCAAATCCGAGAATCCCTTCGCCTTCAAGGGTAAGGCATGAACCTTTGACCGAAACCGAGAAACCTACCCTGGCAGTGGCGAGGCCGTTCCAGCGCAGGCAAATGCTGACAATCGGTTCGCCCCGTGCGGGGCAAGCGGTCAGGTCTGCAAAGTTGGCAATCGCCGCGTTGAGGAGGGCGGAATCATCGGCGATGACCTGGGCAACAACTCCGAGCGGCGCGAACCGGAGCGCCGATCCCGCCTGCTGCATCCGCATCTTGCTGACCTTCAGTTGCATGCCGATGAACCCTATTTGCAGCGATCGGGCGGTTCGCCCGTGATTTTGTTCGCTCACTCCAACTTCATGGTTCAAGACGACAAGCAAATGGCGCGCATGCGGCCCTATGCGCCGCTCTCCACGCTCATCGCCGCGGCGCTTCTGAGGCGAGAGGGCCATGATGTCGCGCTGTTCGACGCCACGTTCGCGCTGGGCATCGACGCGTTCGAAAGGACGCTGCGTAAGGTCCGGCCGAGCGCGGTTGCGATCATGGAGGACAATTTCAATTTCCTCACCAAGATGTGCACCACCGTGCGCCGCGAGAGCGCGCTCGCGATGATCAGGCTGGCGCGCGCGAGCGGCTGCCACGTTGCGGTGAACGGCCCCGATGCCAGCGACAATCCCGCAGCCTATTTCGCGGCGGGGGCCCAGGCGGTCATCGAAGGCGAGGGGGAGACCCCTTTGCTGCGCATCGCCGAACTGTGGTCCTGCGGCGATACCGACTTGCGGCAAATTCCGGGCCTCGTCCTCCCGGACACCGGAACGACCGGGCCCCACCGCGCGCAAAGGCATCTCGACGCGCTGCCGCTGCCGGCCTGGGACCTGCTCGACGTGGCAAGCTACCGGCGCGCCTGGGGCGGCGAATTGTCGTGGAGCATCGCCGCCTCGCGAGGATGCCCGTACGCCTGCAACTGGTGCGCCAAGCCGACCTTCGGTCGGCGCTACACCGTGCGATCTCCGCACAACGTTGTCGAGGAGATGGCGGCCCTCAAGCGCGACATAGCGCCGGCCCATTTGTGGTTCACCGACGATATCCTCGGCCTCGATCCCGAGTGGATCGACGCTTTCGCCGCCGAAGTGGAGCGTCATGACGCCAGGGTGCCGTTTTCGATGCAGACGCGCGTCAATCTCATCACGCCGCGCGTTGCGGCGGGACTGGCGCGCGCGGGCGCCACGGAGGTGTGGCTGGGCGTCGAATCGGGATCGCAGCGAATTCTCGATGCGATGGACAAGGGAACGAAAGTCGAGGGCGCGCGCACGGCAACTCGCCTGCTGAGGCAGGAGGGGATCAGGGTCTGCTGGTTCATCCAGCTCGGCTATCCGTCCGAGGAATGGGACGACATCGTCGCCACGCGAGACCTGATCCGCGACGAGTTGCCGGACGACATCGGGGTCTCGGTGGCTTATCCTTTGCCCGGAACCGTGTTCTACGATCGCGTCCGCGCGCAGCTGGGCGCGCAGCGCAACTGGCACGACACCGGCGACCTCGCGATGCTGTTCCAGGGGACCTACGAAACCGGCTTCTACCGCCGCATCCGCGATCTGCTGCATCGCGAGGTCGAGACGGGCAAGGCGCACATGCTGGCATGGGAAGTGCTGGAGCGGGAAGCGCACAGATGGCGCTCGCCCGCCCCGATGTGCCTCGTCGCCGGAAGCTGAGCCGTGACTTGCGCACAGTTGCCACTCGCCGCGCGTGCATTCGACGCCATCGCCGGCGATTTCGACCGCCGATTTGCGGCCTGGGAAAGCGTTGCCGCGCAGCGGCGCGCGGTTCGCAGCGAGCTCGCGGCGGCGTTCCCGCCCGGCTCCAGCATAGTGGAGATCGGCGGCGGCACCGGCGAGGACGCGATTTGGCTTATAGAACGGGGCCGCAGCGTCCTGCTTACCGACATCTCGCCTCGCATGGTGCAGTGTGCCCGCGCGAAGTTCGCCGGGCGCGAAGGGCTGCGGGCCCGGGTGGCCGCAGCCGAGGGGCTCGAAACGCTTGTTCTGGAGGGTGAGCGCTTCGACGGGGCCTTTTCCAACTTCGCCGGACTCAATTGCGTCGAGAACCTTGCCCCGGTGGCCCGCGGCCTTGCCAGCCTGATACGTCCTGGCGGCAGCGCCCTGCTGGTCGTTTTCGGCACCTTTTGCCCCGGTGAATGGCTCGTCGAGGGCATCCGCCGCAGGCCCGCCGCGATGTTCCGCCGCCTGACCCGCAAGCCCGTCCATGCGCGAATGGGCGCAAACGCGTTTTCGGTGCGCTATTTCACGAGCTCCGAACTGGTCGCGGCGATGGCACCGTGGTTCGACCTGACCGGGCGCATGGGGGTCGGCGTATTCGTCCCGCCAAGCGCGGCCGAACCCTGGATCTCGCGGCACCCGCGCCTGCTGTCCGTTCTGGAAAGACTGGATAGCCGGCTGTCGGCTCCCCTGGCGGCGCTCGGCGATCACGTCCTGTACCGTTTCGTACGCCGCGCGGATGGCTGACGCCATGCTCGATCCGAAGCTCACCGCGTTCGCCAGGGCCTATGCGGACCATCGCGAGGCCGAGGGTCGGCGCCTGTCGAAGGACGACCTGCTGGCCCTGCCGTGGCTGCGACACGGCCCGCAGGCGAACCAATGGGCGATCCGCGCCCGAACCTTCGAGGCCTTCATGGAGCGGGTGCTTCATCCGCTGGCCGCCAGGATCGCGCGCCCGCTCACAGTCCTCGACCTTGGCGCAGGCAACGGTTGGCTTAGCTACCGGGTGGGGTGCGAGGGGCACCTCGCCATCGCCATCGACATCAGGGCCGACAAGATCGACGGCCTTGGGGCGGCCGATTGCCTCGTCGCCCACTCGCCGGGCCGGCTGGAGCGGATCGTCGCGTCGTTCGATGCTCTCCCGCTGGCCGACGAAACAGCCGACCTCAGCGTCTTCAACGCGTCGTTGCATTATGCCACTGACCTCGCGTCGGTACTGGCCGAGGCACGCCGCGTAACCCGGCGGGGCGGCGTCTTCGCCATCCTCGACAGCCCCTTTTACCCGCGCACGGCCGATGGCGAGGCGATGGTCGCCGAGAAGCAGGGCCGAGCATACGAATGGTTCGGCACGCATGCCGAGATCCTGACGTCGCTGAATATGGTCGAATTCCTCACGCGCGCTCGCCTGGAGGCGGCTTCCAGGGCGTTGGGGCTGGAATGGCGTCGTCATCGCGTTCTCTATCCGTTTGCCTATGAATTGCGGCCCCTCATTGCTGCGCTCCTTGGCCGCAGGCGCCCGTCGCGGTTCGACCTGTGGACGGCGAGAGCGCCATGATTCTATTCGTCAATCCTCGCGCGACACGGCCGGGAAACCGGCGCTTTCCGCTGTCGCTGATGGCGCTCGGCGCCGCGCTCCCTGCCGAGCGGTCCTGGGAAATCGTCGATGGCAACCTGCCGCGAATGAACCTGCTGGAAGCCATTTCCGCATGGGTTGTTCGCCAACGCGATGGCGGCGACAGTGTCGAGGCCATCGCGCTCACCGTCATGCCCGGGCCACAGCTGGTCAGCGCGGTGCCGCTTTCGCGGGCGCTGAAGGACCGTTTCCCCGACGTGCCGATCGTCTGGGGCGGCAACTTCGGCAGCCTCTATCCGGCGCCGGTGCTCAGCGCCCCCTACGTCGACTGGCTGGTTCGGGGGCAGGGCGAGCAGACTTTCCTCGAGCTGCTCGAGGTGATCAGTGGAAAGCGCGAACCGCATTCGGTGGCGGGGATCGGCTTTCGCGACGGCGCCGGGGCTCATGTCCTCACGCCGGAGCGGCCTTGGGTCGGACCCGATGACTTACCAGACCCGCCGTATCACAAGATCCCGGTAGACGAGTATCTCCGCCCCACTTTCCTGGGACAACGCTCGGGCGTGTACCAGGCCTCGATCGGCTGCCCGTTCGGCTGCAACTTTTGCGGCGTGATCGCGGTTTTCGGAAGGCGCGAGAAGATTCAGTCACCCGGGCGAGTCGGCGCCAACCTCGGCTTCCTCCGGCGCGAACACGGAATGGATTCAGTCCATTTCTACGACAACAACTTCTTCCTCAACGAACGGCACGCGCGCGAGATGGCGGCGGCGCTCATGCCACTCGGCCTGCGCTGGTGGTGCGAGGCGCGGGTCGATACGCTGTGCCGCTTCTCGGCCGATACCTGGCGCCTGCTGCGCCGGGCGGGCCTGGCGATGGTATTCTGCGGCGCCGAATCCGGCTCCGACGAGGTGCTCGCCAAGATGAACAAGGGCATCACCACCGAGCAGATCCTCGAAGTCGCCCACCGCACCCGCGAGCATGGGATCATTCCGGAATTCAGCTTCGTCTTCGGCGACCCCGACGAACCGGATGCCGAGATCGACATCACGCTCGCTTTCATCCGCCGGCTCAAGCGCGCCAATCCGTCGATGGAACTGATCAGCTACTTCTACACGCCGACACCGCAGCGGGCCGGAACCTACGGCGGCGTCGATCCGCTGTCGGGGACACCGACGAGGCTGGAGGAATGGATCGAGCCCGAATGGGTCGACTGGATGACCCACGTCAACCCGCAAACACCCTGGCTCGACGCCGCGGCGCGGCGCCGGGTCGAAGATTTCGAGACCGTGCTCAAGAGCCGGTTCCCTTCGGTTCATGACAAGCGCACGCGTTCGTGGGGCAAGGCGCTCGGGAGCCTTGCTGCCCGCAGACGCTGGGCGCGCGAGGATTACGACAATCCCAGGCTGCTGAGGTCAATTCGCCGGGCCGCAAGGATCGAGCCCGAGGATTCGCAAGCCTATGGTCATCTCAGGGCATCGGCTGACTAGCACCCCGGCGCACAAGGCCGCGCACGCGCGAAGCCTGGATCGCCGCTGTCGTGCTCATCGATCCGGGCTCGGGAACGAGATCGGCGGCGAGACGGCGCAACCAGCCCCCGACGCCCCGTGTCCAGGCGAAATGCTCCAGCAAAGTCGGCTCGTGGATGCGGTGTGCGGTGGCTGGCCGCAGCTGCCCGACGAGGCGTCTTATCCTCGACGGGGCTTCCTTCGCGCACCGCTCCACCACCGGCTGCGGGATGTCTTCCGGCGACAGCCGCCGCGCGAGATCAAGCGCAGGATAGGCGAAAGCAAGCGAACCGGTCGCTTCGCCCAAATCGAGGAACTCATCCCAGTCGAGGGAACCGTCAGCGCGATCTTTCCGCGCCACGAGGCCGATCTCGACGAGCCTGAGGAGGGTGAGGCTGTGAAATCCCGAACCCGCGTGGGCGGAAAGATGCATTAGAAGCACGGGCTGTCGCAGTTGCCTGGCCCCGGGAAGATCACGAGAGGGCGAGGTCAGGTGGGAGGCCAAGGAAAGGCGAGCCCGAGAGGCGCCGGGCGGCCCCGGTATGTCGAGCGAGGTGTGCAAGTCGACCGCCCACGGATCGTCTGCTTCGAGCGAAAGCACCGTTCGGGGTTCCCGGGCGCTGTCGACGTGCTTCCACGTGCTTTCGATCGACGAACGGACGGCTTCGCGATAACCGCTCGATCGAAGGACGACACAGGCGGCCGCTCCATCGTCCGATCCGACGAGGAGGTCGATGTCGGCCATGGGCCGGCAGCTGGCATGCGGGAAATAGGTCGGCGCCGTGTGCGCACCCTTCAGCAGCGAGACCCCGATGCCCGCCGACGCGAAGCGCGAAGTGATCTCACCGGCGTGACCCAGCAGTCGTTCCATTCGCTCGCCGTTGGCGTGAAGCTGATGCAGGCAAATATCCCTTACTTCGGCGGACGAGGGCGAAACCAGACCCTGATCGATCCACCAGCCGAGCAAGGGGCCGACGCCTGAAGTAAATGCCGCCAGGCCGATGGGTGCCGGCGCTCCGCCAAGCCGGGCGGTGCTTCCGCCGAGCACGGCCGCGCACGTCCGCTCGATTTCGGCCATTGCGATTTGCCACTCGCGGGGTTCGACCTCGGGCCACAGCCACAAGCGATCACCCCGGCGCAGAGCCCATGCCTTTCTTTCGGATAGCGACGATCCGCAGTCGGTCACCCGCGTCGTTGTCCTTCGACGTCGCTCTTGGTGCCCTGCCTTCACACGGGTTTGATGCCCCTGCGAGGGCCTTCGGTTCAATCGAGCGTCGTGCGGTATTGCTTGATGGCGAGGCCGGCCACCACCATTACGAACAGGGTGAGCGCACCAAGGTTGGGAAGTTGGTCGGCAATGCCGATCCCTTTCAGCACCGATCCCCTCACCACCCGCAGCATGTGGGTGATCGGGAGGATCGTTCCGAGCCATTGCGCCCACTCGGGCATGCCGCGGAACGGGAACAGGAACCCGGACAAAAGGATCGACGGCAGGAAGTAGAACATCCCCATCTGCATCGCCTGCAGCTGGTTTCGCGCGACCGTCGATATCAGGAAGCCGAGGGCCAGGTTGCCGACAATAAACAACGCCATCCCGACGATCAGGGCGAGCCAGCCGCCTTCGAGCGGCACGCCGAACATCAGCCGCGCCATGACGAGGATGATCAGCGCCTGGATCACCCCGACGACGACGTAGGGCGTGAGCTTGCCGATCATGACTTCGAGCGGGCGGACGGGCGTTGAGAGCAGCATTTCCATGGTGCCGCGCTCGGTCTCGCGCGTGACGGCGAGGGCGGTCATCATGACCAGCGTCATCGTCAGGATCGTTGCCATCAGGCCCGGCACGATGTTGTACGAGGTGATGTTTTCCGGATTGTATCGCCGCTGCACGATGACCTGAAACGGCTGGACTGGCGCGGCCGCCGGCGCGACCGAGCCCTTGAGATCGTGGACCAGCGCATATTGCGGCAGTTGCGCGAGGGCGGCCACCGCGCCGCCGGTCGCGGCGGGATCCGACGCGTCGGCCTCGACGAGTATCCGGGGATTGTCATGCCGCACGACTCGGCGAGTGAAGTCGCCCGGGATCGTGACCGCGAACTGGATCTCGCCGCGCTCTATCAGCTTGTCCATTTCAGCCGGAGAGCGGGCGTTGGCGACGATGTCGAAATAGTCGCTGCGCTGCATCGCGCCGACGACGGAGCGGGAGAACGCGCCCTGGTCCTGCACCAGCACGGCCGTCGGCAAGTGCTTGGGGTCGGAATTGATCGCATAGCCGAACAGCAGCAGCTGGATGATCGGGATGCCGATGATCATCGCGTAAGTCAGGCGGTCGCGCACGAGCTGGGTGAACTCCTTGGCGATTACCGCCGTGATGCGCGAGAGCGAGAGCCCGTTCATGCCGCGAGGTCGGCCTTGTCGCCGCCGTGCCGGCGCATCAGCTGGATGAACACGTCCTCGAGCGTGGGGCTCACCTCGCTCCACCGCCAGGGACCGCGCCGGAAGGGCCCGATCGCCTTTTCGAGCGCGGCGCGGTCGGTGCCGCTGACGTGCAACGCCGCGCCGAACGGGGCGACCATGTCGACGCCCGGCTGGCCGATCAGGTCGCGCGCCAGGCGATCGGCCCGCTCTCCTTCGGCCTCGAACGTGATGAGTCCCGATTGCGCGATCAGCTCGGCGCCGGCGCCGCGCGCGATCAGGTGGCCGTTGAAGATGTAGGCGATGTCATGGCAGCGCTCGGCTTCGTCCATGTAGTGAGTCGAGACGAGCACGGTGATGCCCTCTTCCGCGAGGCGGTGGATCTCGTCCCAGAAATCGCGCCTGGCCTGGGGATCGACACCCGCCGTCGGCTCGTCGAGCAGCAGAAGCTTCGGCTCGTGCATCACCGCGGCGGCGAGGGCGAGGCGCTGCTTCCAGCCGCCCGACAGGGTGCCGGCGAGCTGCCTGCGCCGGTCCGCGAGGCCAAGCTTTTCGAGGGTGTCGCTCACGCGCCGGTGCACCCGATCCAGGCTGTAGACGCGGGCGACGAAGGCGAGGTTCTCCTCGATGGTGAGGTCCTCGTAGAGCGAGAACCGCTGGGTCATGTAGCCGGTCTGGCGCTTGATCCGCTCCGCCTCGGCCGGAAAGTCGAGGCCGAGCACGTGGCCACGCCCGCTGTCCGGTGTGAGCAGGCCGCAAAGCATGCGCAAGGTCGTCGTCTTGCCGGAGCCGTTGGGGCCGAGAAACCCCGTGATGTGGCCTTCGTCGACCTTGATCGACACATGATCGACCGCCTGGAGCTGGCCGAAGCACTTGCTGAGACCGTCGACGTCGATCGCCAGGGTCATGGCAATGGCTCGACGTCCACCGGCATGCCGGGCTGGAGGCTTTCCGGATGAGGCGGATAGGCTTCCACCATGAACACCAGCCGGTCGCGTGAATCGCGGCTGAAGATCACCGGCGGGGTGAACTCGGGCTGCGGGCTGACATAGCGGATCGTCGCGCTGAGACCCTTGGCGCAACCGTCGCAGGAGAAACGCACCGTGCGTCCGACGCGATAGCGTGCCAGCTCCTTCTCAGGCACATAGAAGCGCACCTTCACCTTGGCGTCCGGCAGCAGCGAGACAATCGGCTGATTGGCCGCTGCCCATTCGCCGGGCTGGTAGAACACCTCGTCCACCCGACCTGCCGCCGGCGCGAGCGGCGAGAGCTGGTCCTTGCGGATCGCGACTTCGTTGCTGCCGCCCTTGGCCTGCGCCGCCTGCGCGCGGGCCGAGGCAACCTGGGCGCGGCGGGCGTCGACCGCCCGGCGGGCCGCGTCCACGCGCGCCTGGGCGTCGCCGAGCGCCGCCCGGGCGGCGTCGATATCCTTGCCGGCGACGGCGGCGGCATCGTCCCTGCGCACCGACAGCAGGCGGTCGAGATCGCTGCGCGCCTTGCGGGCGACGGCGGCGGCCGCAGTGGCCTCGGCGTCGGCCTGGCGAACGTTCGCCTCGGCGGCGACAATCTGGGTTTGGGCGGCGGCGAGGTCGGCCTGGGCCTGCTCGCCCTGTGCGGTGAGCGTCGCCGGCGCGATCGCGAACAAGGGCTGCCCGGCCACCACGCGCGTGCCCTCGACCGCCGAAATCGACGCGACGGTTCCCGACACGGGAGCTGCCAGGTACAGATCGTCTCCTTCGATGTAGCCCGACAGCATCCGCGGCTTGTCCGAGCCGCCGAGGACGAGCCACGCAACGACACCGATCACGACGAACAGGCCCACGACCATGAGGGATCTCGACCGCGTCATCGCCGGGCTCCTTGTTCCGCAAGCTCGGGCCAGCCGCCGCCGAGCGCCTTGAACAGCGACGCCGTGTCGCGCGCGAGCGCGCCTTGCTCGTCGATCATCTGCTTCTCCAGCGAAAGGCGCTGCCCGCGGGCGAGCAGCACGTCCGAATAGGTGACGAGCCCGCCGCGATAGCGCGCCCCGGCGAGGTCCTCGGCGCGGGCGGCATCGGCCGTCGCCTTGCGCAAGCTGGCCAATTGGCCTCGATCCCCCTCGATCCGGCTGAGCGCGTCTTCGACGTCTTGCAGCGCCGCAAGGACCGATTTGCGATAGGCGATCAAAGCCTGCTCCTGCCGCGCGTTGGCGACGGCGATGTTGCCGCGCGTGCGCCCGCCTGCGAACAGCGGCCAGTCTGCCGCGGCGCCGATGCTGAAACTCCGGCTGCCCCATTCGAGAAGCGACGAAAGGGCCGTGCTGACCAGCGCGGGGGCCGCCGTGAGCGAGAAGCGGGGGTAAAGGTCCGCCACGGCCACGCCGATGTCGGCAGTCGCGGCAGCCAGTTCGCGCTCGGCGAGACGGATATCGGGTCGCCGTCGCAGCAGCTCCGAGGGCAAGCCGATCGGGACGGAAGGCGCCGTAGGCAGGGGCCCTGCCTGCGCCAGCTCGGCGTCGAGGGCTTCGGGAACCTGTCCGGTGAGAACGGCGATGGCGTGGATTTGCGCCTGGGCCTGCGCCCGAAAGGCCGGGATGGCAGCTGCTGCCGCCTCCGCCGCCGAATTCTGCCGGGCGAGATCCTCTCCGTTTGCCAGTCCTGCGCGAACGCGCGCGGCGACCAGTTGTGCGTTGCGCCTCTCGCTTTCGAGGTCGGCCTGGGCATTGGCGATTTGCGCCTGCAACACACGCAAGCCGAAATAGGCGTTGGCGACCTCGGCCGCGGTGGTGACTTGCAGGTCCCGCCGGTTCCAGACCGCCCCTTCGGTGCGCGCCTTAGCCGCCTCGACGCTGCGGCGGGTCCGGCCGAACAGGTCGATTTCCCAGCCGGCGTCGAAGCCTGCGCGCCAGGTGGTAAACTCGCTTCCGGGGAGGCCGAATGCGCCGCCCTGCTGGCCACCGCTCCCCGGCGGCACCGGGAGCGCGTTCTCGCTGATCCGCTGGCGGGTGAGCGAGCCTTGCGCGTCCACTTGCGGGAGCGCCGCCGCCCCCGCGAGGGTCTCGCGCGCCCGAGCTTCGCGGATGCGCGCTTCGGCGGCTTGGAGATCGAGATTCTGCGCCAACGCCCGCCGGACGAGCGCGTCGAGTTCGGGATCACCGAAGGCGCTCCACCAGTTCGCCAGCTCTCGCTCGACGGGGCTCGCCTGCGGACCGGCGGAATAGCTGGTCGGGACCGCGATCTCGGGCCGCTGGTAATTCGGACCGACGGTGCATGCCGATACGAGCGTCGTCACGAGGAAGACCGACCGCCTCACGCAAGCAGTCCCGCCAACACCGCGTCGGCATGCTGGCGCGCGAGCTTTTGGAGATCGATTGGCGCGCCGCCCGCCGGCTCCAGCGTCTCGCGCCAGAGCAAGCCCATCAGCAGGGGCCCGACCAATGTCATCGCATAAAGTCGCGGATCGCCGGCGCGAACCTCCCCCTTCGCCTGGGCCCTTTCGATCAATCCCGAGATCACGGCGACGGCCTGGCTGACGACAAGGTCGTAATAGGTCTTGGCGAGCTCCGGGAAGTTGCGGGATTCGCCGATGACGATCTTGGCCATTGCCCCGATCGGCACCGCGTCGGCGAGGCCCGCGAAGCGCGGAAGCAAGGCACGCACGACGTCGGCGAAGGGGAGGTCGGTGGACGCGGCCGTGTGACGGATCGCAACGACGTTCGGGGCCACCGTGTCGCGCACCACCGCGCGGAACAGGTCTTCCTTGTCCTTGAAGTAGAGGTACAGCGTGCCCTTGGATACGCCCGCCCGGCGGGCGATCTCTTCCAGGCGTGCGGCGGCAAAGCCCTTTTCGGCGAACACCTCGAGCGCCGCCGCGCAGATTTCGCGCGGACGGTCCTCGGCTCTGCGTTGCCACCGTGGCTGTGCCAAGACCGGTTCCTTACTGACCAGTCAGTTATATACGTCGCGCGGCGATGTTCAACCCTTCATTTGCGGCGGGTACGGTCGCCAGGGAAACAAGGGGTTCTCGGAACATCCCTGCCGGTCAGCCGGTTTATCGAGCGAGACGAACGGAGTTTCGCCCTGAGTTTCAAGCCGACACCTTCGGTCGCGCAGCTCGACGGCAGCCCGCGGCGGCGCTTCTACACCGGCGGCGACATCGCGCGGGTCCAGACGATCGGCGACCTGCGCGCGCGCACGCACAAGCTGATGCCGCGCTTTGTGCTCGAATATCTCGAAGGCGGGGCGGGCGATGAGGCGACGCTCGCGCGCGAGCGTCAGTCTTTCGCCGAATGGCGCGTGATGCCTCACACGCTGGTCGACGAGGCCCACGTGGACCTCACCACCGAGATCATCGGCAAGGCCGCCCCCCTGCCGCTGGTGGTCGCGCCGACGGGACTCAACGGCGTGTTCATGCGCGGGGCCGACACCGCCGTGGCGCAAGGCGCCGCTCGCTCCGGCGTACCGTTCGTCCAGAGCACGATGTCGAACGAGCGGATGGAGGACGTCGCCAAGGTCCCGGGCCTCAGGCACTGGTGGCAGCTTTACGTCTTTGGCGGCGAGGAAATCTGGCAGGAACTGGTCGACCGTGCCGATGCTTGCGGCTGCGAGGCGCTGGTGGTCACCACCAACTCGCAGATCTTCGGGCAACGCGACTGGGACAGCCGCACGCGCGTCGAGGGCCAGCGGCCGTCATGGAGCACCATCATCGATTCGGCGCTGCACCCGCGTTGGCTGGCGACGACGCTGACCCGCGGGATGCCCGAGTTCGCCAACGTGCTCGAATTCGTGCCCAAGGACCGGCGGGGGTTCTTCAGCAGCGCTTTCTGGATTCGCGAGCAGATGTGGCGCTCCCTTGCCTGGAAGGACATCGAGATGATCCGTCACCGCTGGAAGAAGCCGCTGTTCGTCAAGGGCGTGCTGAACCTCGATGACGTGAGCAAGGCGTGCGACAGCGGCGCGGACGGAATCATGCTCGGCAGCCACGGCGGCCGCCAGGCCGATTGGGCGGTGGCGCCGCTCGACATTCTGCAGCGGGCGCGAAAGATCGTCGGCGACCGCAAGGGGCTCTATCTGTCGGGCGGCATTCGCACCGGCACCGACATCCTCAAGGCCAAGGCGCTCGGCGCGGACGTGGTCATGACCGGGCGCGCGACGCTCTACGGTCTGTGCGCCTACGGGGCGGACGGCGTGCATTGCGCCATCCAGACTCTCAAAGGCGAGATGGCAAACGAACTCGGGCAATACGGAATCCCCGGGCTGGAGGCGCTTTCGCCCGACTTGCTGGTGCGCGCCGACGCCTTGCCGCTTTAGGCAATTTGCATCGCATCACGACATTTCTTCCGGAACAGGGCCTTGCCGCCGGCGTTGCACGGGAGGGTGAAGGGGAAGAACTGACTTGCCCGAGGAGCAGTGCCATGGCGCAGAGCGTTTCCGAGTTCGTCTGGGATCGGCTCCATGAATGGGGCGTGCGCCGAATCTTCGGTTATCCGGGCGACGGCATCAACGGCCTCATCGGCGCGCTCGACAAGAAGAAGGAACTGTTCGAGTTCGTGCAAGTGCGGCACGAGGAAATGGCCGCCTTCATGGCCAGCGCCCATGCCAAGTTTACCGGAGAGCTGGGCGTTTGCCTGGCAACGTCGGGACCGGGAGCCTCGCATTTGCTGACCGGGCTCTACGATGCGCGGCTCGACCACATGCCGGTGCTGGCGATCGTCGGCCAGCAGGCGCGCACCGCCGTCGGCGCGCACTACCAGCAGGAAATCGACCTGACGACGATGTTCAAGGATGTCGCCGGCGCGTTCACCGGCTATGCCATGGTCCCGGCGCAAGTACGCCATCTGGTCGACCGGGCCGTGCGCATCGCCATGGCCGAGCGGCGCGTGACCGCCCTGGTGTTCCCAAACGACCTGCAGGAGATGGAATACAGCGAACCGCCGCGCAAGCACGGGGCGGTCTTTTCCGGCGTCGGCTGGTCGCGACCCAAGGTCGTGCCGATGGAAGCCGACCTTCAGCGCGCCGCCGACGTGCTCAACGCCGGCAAGAAGGTCGCGATGCTGGTCGGTGCCGGCTGCAAGGGCGCCACCGAGAAAGTTATCGCCATCGCCGACAAGCTCGGCGCCGGATGCGCCAAGGCACTGCTTGGCAAGGACGTGCTGCCCGACGACCTGCCGTGGGTGACCGGCTCGATCGGCCTGCTCGGCACCAAGCCGAGCTACGATCTCATGATGGGCTGCGACACCTTCCTGATGCTCGGCTCGGGCTTCCCCTATTCCGAGTTCCTGCCCAAGAAGGGCCATGCGCGCGGGGTCCAGGTCGATATCGACCCCGGCATGCTGTCGATCCGCTTTCCGCACGAGGTGAACCTGCAAGCTGACGTGTCCGCGACGATCGACGCCCTGCTGCCGCTCCTCGAGCAGAAGACCGACACCAAGTGGCGCGACACCATTACCGGGTGGCGGAAGGAGTGGGACGAGACGCTGCGCGACCGTGCGATGGTCGCCGCGAACCCGATCAACCCCCAGCGCATCTTCACCGAGCTTTCCTCGCGCCTGCCCGACCGGGCGATCCTCACGTGCGACAGCGGCTCGGCCGCCAACTGGTACGCGCGCGACGTCAAGCTGCGCAAGGGCATGATGGGCTCGCTGTCAGGCGGTCTCGCGTCGATGGGCGCGGGCGTGCCTTATGCGATCGCCGCCAAGTTCGCCTATCCTGACCGGCCGGTGATCGCGCTGGTCGGCGACGGGGCGATGCAGATGAACGGCATGGCCGAACTGATCACGGCGGCAAAGTACCATCGCAAGTGGCCCAACCAGACCTTCATCGTCTGCGTGCTCGACAATTGCGACCTCAATCAGGTCACCTGGGAGCAGCGAGTGATGAACGGCAATCCCAAGGCCGAGATCACCCAGGAGCTGCCGGACGTGCCGTTCCACGAGTTCGCCAAGCTGATCGGCTTCGAAGGGATCTACGTTGACGATCCGGACGAGATCGGGGCGGCTTGGGACCAGGCCCTCGCCGCCGGGCGGCCGTGCGTCCTCAACGTGAAGACCGACCCCGAGGTGCCGCCGCTGCCGCCGCACATCACCTTCACCCAGGCCAGGGCCTTCATGACGGCTGCCGTCCAGGGAGATCCTGACGAGGGGAACATGCTGAAGGGCAGCATCAAGCAGGTATTGAGCTCGGTCTTCGCCGAGGATTAGGGCAGCGATGGCGGTTCCTGCGAGGCGGCAGGCAGCCCGGCTGGTCGCCGGAGGCGCGGCCCTTTTGGCAGGAGCCGTGCTCGGCGACGCTTCGATCGAGCATTACCGCGGCTCGTTCGGCAACCGTCTGATGCCGGCTCCGCTGATCGGATCGACGTTCGGACTGGGCACGGACGGGGCGATTGCCGTGGGAGGATCTCTCCCCCAAGGCCTCGCTCCGCTGGCGACGGGCGTGCACGCCGCAAACGTCGCCATCGGTACCATCGGGCTCGGTTTTCACGCCTACAACATCGCCAGGCAGGTCGGCGGCGTGCGCTGGGGTTCGATCTTCTACCAGGCGCCGATCGGGGCGCCGGCCGCGCTGATCCTTGCAGGCGCCCTGGGGGCAGCGGCGCAGGCGCTGGCGAGCGGACCGGGCGCGCTCGGCCCCGTCCCGCTCGCTTCGGGGCGGATTCTCGCGGCAACCTGCGCTTTCGGCATCGCCGGCACCGCCGCCGAGGTCGCGCTGCTGCATTTTCGCGGCGCCTACCACAATCCGGTGATGTGGCTGCCGGTGACTCTCACGCCGCTGGCGGCGCTGGCCCTCGCGCGCGCCGCGCTGACCGGTCGCGCAAGCTGGATCACGACGGCGGCCGTGGCGATGACGGCGGCGATCGGTCTCGTCGGCGCGGGCTTCCACGCCTACGGCATCTCGCGCAACATGGGCGGCTGGCGCAACTGGCGCCAGAACCTGCTGTCGGGGCCTCCACTGCCGGCGCCGCCGGCCTACACGGGACTCGCGATCGCGGCGTTCGGCGCCTTGCTGCTGATGCGGAGGGCGCGCCGTGCGTGACCTGTTCATGGGCTACGACGTGCTCGCCAAGCGCGACACCCCAAGCTGGAACGACAAGACCCGCGAAACGATCGACGAGCGGCTCGCGCTCGAGGTCCGCGAGGGGGTCCTTGCTCCGGCGCAGCTTGCCACCCTGCGCAAGGTCGTGGGGCGCATCTGCCCCGATCCACCCGGCCGTTCATCGACGACCACGCTGGCGATGATCGTCGACAAGATAGCCGACGACACCGGCGTGGGCTTCCGCCCTGCCGGCCTGCCCAGAACCGCTGAAGCGTGGCGCCGAGGGCTCGACGCGCTCGATGCCGAGGCGAGGGAGCGCTACGCCGTCGCGTTCGCTTCTCTTACCGACGAGAACGCCGATATCGTGCTTCGCCTCATTTCGCTGGGCGACGTTCTGGCATGCCAATGGAATGATCTTTCGCCGCGGCTGTTCTGGGAATGGCGGCTGCTGCCTGATTGCGTGGCTGCGCACTGGTCGCAGCCTTCGCTCTGGAGCGCGATGGGCTTCGGCGGGCCTGCGGCGCCGCGAGGTTACGTGCGCACCGGTCTCGACCGTCGTGATCCGTGGGAAGCGATCGAGGCCGGCGAGCCGCTCAGGGGGTTGCCCCGTCACCGTGCCTGACGACCCGCAGATCATCCCTCGCGCCAAGAACGGTCGCGCGCCCGATGTGTTCACGCCGGGTGGATGGGTGCCGATGCGCGAGTATGGCGAGGAAGAGGTCGATTTCCTCATCGTCGGCACCGGCGCGGGCGGCGGCACGCTGGCGTGCAGACTGGCCGAGGCGGGGTTCAGCGTGATCGCCATGGACGCCGGCCCTTACTGGCGCCCGCTCGAAGATTTCGCCTCGGACGAGGTGCACCAGGCGAAGCTCTACTGGAACGACGAGCGCATCGTCGATGGCGCCGATCCCCTGCGGCTCGGTTCCAACAATTCCGGAAAATCGGTCGGCGGCTCGACCGTCCATTTCGCAATGGTTTCGCTGCGGTTCCGCCCGGAGTGGTTCAAGAGCCGCAGCAAGCTCGGCTACGGCGTCGACTGGCCGCTCGACTGGCGCGAGATGTGGGACTATTATACCCAGGTCGAGCGGGCGTTGTGCATCTCCGGCCCGATCACCTATCCCTGGGGGCCGAAGCGCCCTCGCTACCCCTATCGCGCCCATGCGCTCAATGCTCCGGCGATCCTGCTGGCGCGGGGTGCGGAAGCGATGGGCATCGCATGGACGGAAACGCCCATAGCGACGCTGTCCGCCCCGCGAGGAAAGGCGCATCCGTGCGTTTATCGCGGGTTCTGCGTAATCGGTTGCGCGACCAACGCCAAGCAATCGGTCCTGGTCACCTGGTTGCCCCGAGCCCTCGCGGCCGGGGCGGAAATCCGCGACCTCGCCATGGTCGGTCGTATCGAGACGAAGGGCGGTCGCGCGACCGGCGTGCATTACCATCGCGAAGGCGCGTGGCGCTTCCAGAAGGCACGCAACGTCGTCGTCGCAGGCTACTCGATCGAGACCCCGCGGCTGCTGCTCAATTCCGCCTGCGACGCGTTTCCCGACGGCCTCGCCAATTCGTCCGGCCTCGTCGGGCGCAACCTGATGGTGCAGCTGAACCAGGCCGCCTGGGGGATGATGGAGCAGGAGGTCCGCGCTTACAAAGGTCCGCCGAGCCTCGCCATCAGCGAGCACTGGAACTACGAGGACAGCGGCAAGGACTATGTCGGTGGCTGGTGCTACATGAGCCAGGGGCCGCTGCCGATCACCAGGGCGCAGTCCGTGGCCGCCAATCGGGGCCTGTGGGGCGAGACGCTTCTCAACGACATGGAGCGGGCAAACCACGGTGTCGGCTTGAAGATGGTCGGCGAAGTGCTGCCCTACCACCATAACTGCGTCACGCTGGCCGATGAAACGGACCAGTACGGCTTGCGCATTCCGCGCGTCACCTATTCGAACGGGGACAACGAAAGGGCGATGATCCGCCATGCGGTCGAATTCATGGATCAGGCGCTGCAAGCCATCGGAGCGACCGATCGATGGAGGGAATGGGACGATACCTGCCACCTCAACGGCACCGCTCGGATGGGCGACGACCCCGCGTCGAGCGTTGTCAATGCCGATTGCCGCAGCTGGGACATTCCCAACCTCTGGATCTGCGACGGGTCGGTGTTTCCCACGGTCGGCGGCTGCAATCCGTCGCTGACCATCCAGGCCATCGCCTGCCGCACCGGGGACCGAATTTCGGAACTTGCACGCCGGGGCGAGCTTTAGTGAACTATGAAGAGAAAGCTCTGCGACCCGCCCGTGGTCGTCGTCACCGGCGCTTCGGCCGGTGTCGGCCGGGCCGTCGTTCGCCGCTTTGCGCAGGACAAGGCCAAAGTCGGGCTCATCGCGCGAGGGATCGAGGGCCTTGAGGGCGCGAAATGCGATGTCGAGGCGGCAGGCGGCGAGGCGCTGGTCTGCCCCTGCGACGTCGCCGATTACCGGGCGGTCGAAGCATCGGCAGAGCGCATCGAGAAGGAACTCGGCCCGATCGACATCTGGGTCAATGCGGCCTTCGCCGGCGTGCTGGCGCCGTTCATGGACATGACGATGGAGGATTACGAGCGGGTCACGCAGGTCACCTACATGGGCCAGGTTCATGGCACGCGCGCCGCGCTCGAGCGAATGCTGCCGCGCGACAAGGGCTCGATCGTGCTTGTCGGCAGCGCGCTGGCCTATCGCGGAATCCCGCTGCAATCCGCCTATTGCGGAGCCAAGCACGCGATCCAGGGATTTATGGATTCGCTACGGTGCGAACTGCTCCACATGATGTCCAACGTGCACGTCAGCATGGTCCAGCTGCCGGGCGTCAACACGCCGCAGTTCGACTGGATCAGGACCACCATGCCGAATGATCCCAAGCCGGCCAGTGTGCCCTACCAGCCGGAAATCCCCGCCGAGGCGATCCACTACGCGGCCCACCACAGGCGCAAGGAGATCAGGGTCGGCTGGCCGACGATCGAGGCGATCTGGGGCGACCGGCTCGCCTCGCCGCTGCTCGATCGCTATCTCGCCGCCACCGGTTTCCAAGGCCAGCAGGACAAGGAAGCGGTATCGCCCGGGCGACGCGACAATCTTTACGAGCCGGTGCCGGGGGACCGTGGCGCCCACGGCCGCTTTGACGCGAGCGCCCGCACGCGCAGCAGCCAGGTCTGGCTGACCACTCACCGCGCACAGGCGGCGCTCGGCGCCGTGCTGGCATTGGCCGCGGGCGGCATGGCGTGGCTAGGCTCCCGCCGCACCGCATGAGCGAAAAACGTATCGAGGACTACGCGCTGATCGGCGACGGCGAAACCGCCGCCCTGGTCCATCGCAACGGCACGATCGAGTGGTTGTGCTTGCCGCGGTTCGATTCCGAGGCCTGCTTCGCCTCCTTGCTGGGTGACGAGGAAAACGGCTGCTGGAAATTTCTCGTCCGCGGCGAGATTCGCGGGACCAGCCGGCGCTATCGGGGCGATACGCTGATCCTCGAAACCGAGATCGTCACCGACGACGCGAAAGTCCGTTTGACCGACTTCATGCCGACAGCCCGTGCCGAGGCACCCGACATAGTCCGCATTGTCGAATGCCTGGAAGGCGAAGCGGACCTTGCCAGCGAGCTGATCATCCGCTTCGACTACGGCCGCGTGCATCCCCTGGTACGGAGCGGCGGCGATGGCCCCTCGATCGCGATAAGCGGGCCGGACGGCGTGAAGCTCGATTTCGACGTGCCGATCGAATTTGCCCATCGCCGGTTTTCCAGCCACTTCAGGTTGCGCGAGGGCGAGCGGGCGAACTTCGTGCTCACCTGGTTTCGCAGCTTCGAGGACGTCCCCGACCGCGTCGATCCGCAGCTAGCGCTGGAGCAGACCGAATGCTACTGGCATGACTGGCTCAAGAACGTGCGTCACGAGGGGCCGCATCGCGACATCGTCATCCGCTCCCTGATCACCCTCAAGGCGCTGATCCATCGCCGCACCGGAGGCATCGTCGCGGCGCCGACCTCCTCGCTGCCGGAAAATCCCGGCGGATCGCGCAACTGGGACTATCGCTACTGCTGGCTGCGCGATGCCACTCTCGCCTTGATGGCGCTCGCCCGCTTCGGGCTGCATCAGGAAGCGCGCGACTGGATCGGCTGGCTGTGCCGCGCGGTCGGCGGCGATCCGATCGACGTCCAGCCGTTCTATTCGGTGGTGGGCCAGCGTCGCGCGCTCGAATGGGAGGCGGACTGGCTGGCAGGCTTCAACGGCGCTCGTCCCGTCCGTTTCGGCAATGCCGCGCAAGCTCAGTTCCAACTCGACATCTACGGCGAAGTGATCGACGCGCTCTACCAGGCCTGCGAGCAAGGCTACGCGGACGTCGACAGCACCGATCAGTTGATGCGAATGCTGGCCGCCAAGCTGGAGCAGATCTGGCGGGAGCCCGACGCGAGCCTTTGGGAATTCCGCGGCCCGCCGCGTCAGCATGTCTATTCGAAGGTGATGTGCTGGGTGGCGTTCGACCGCGCCTCCGGCTGGCTCAAGGCGAGCGACCAACGTCTCTGCGCCCATTACCGCGAACTGGCGGAGACGGTTCGCGCCGAGGTCCTCGCAAACGGCTTCGACGAGGAGCGCAACGCTTTCACGCGCGGATACGACGATCGTGAGCTCGACGCAGCCAACCTGCGTATCCCGCTGGTCGGGTTTCTGCCAGCGAACGATCCGCGGATGTGCGGCACGCTCGAAGCGATAGAGCGCGAGCTGTGCCGTGGCGATGGGCTGTTGATGCGCTATCGGCCCGCGGTGACGAGGGACGGTCTCGATCGACAGCACGAGGGCGCGTTCGTGGCGGCGAACTTCTGGTTGGTCGATGTGTACCAGCTGCAGGGCCGGACGGCAGACGCTCGCGCGCTGTTCGAGCGGCTGGTGGCCCGAGCGAACGATGTCGGACTGCTGGCCGAGGAGCTCGCCGAAGGAAAAGGGCAGCTCGGCAACTTCCCCCAGGGCTTGTCGCACCTCGCGCTTGCGGCTGCGGCGCACCGGCTGGCAGGCGGCGAGGCGACCGATCGCAACGCGGTGGAAGATCACGTCCCCAGCCGCGCCGCGTGACGGGCCGAGGCGACTTTTTTCGCCGACAAACGGAAATAAGTCGCGCCTTCTCGGTTGTCTTTGTCGAGGAACGGGGACGCACGGCACGGTCCGCCTCTGGGGAGAGGGCGCATTTGGCCAGATGTCCCGCGCAGAGCAGGGACCCGCGCTGGCACAGATCTTCTCCCCTTCCGCCGACACGTGGCTACGGCTGGCATTGGTCGGTCTTGTCGGCCTTGTCGTCGCGGCGAGCGCGGCGGGCGCAGGCTATGTCCGCAATCCGCTGCGGACCGAAGTCGGCATGGTCCGGGACCAGGCGGTGCCGTTCAGCCACAAGCATCACGTCGGCGACGACGGCATCGAGTGCCGCTACTGCCATACCGGAGTCGAGACGGGCGCCGACGCCGGACTTCCGCCCACGCATACCTGCATGACCTGCCACTCCCAGCTGTGGACCGACGCGGCGGCGCTGGCGCCGGTTCGCGAGAGCTACGCCACCGGCAAGCCGCTCACGTGGAACCGCGTCGCCCAGCTGCCGGACTATGTCTATTTCGATCACCACGTGCACGTGAACAACGGCGTCGCCTGCGTCGAATGCCACGGGCGGGTGGACGAAATGCCGCTGACCTGGCGGGCCAGGCCGTTCACGATGCAATTCTGCCTCGATTGCCACAAGCACCCGGCCGACGCCTTGCGGCCGCCCGCCATGATGACGCGAATGGACTGGTCGGGCGCCGATAGCGCGGCGCTGAAGATCTATGGGGCCCAAGCCGCCGCGCGCAAAGGTATCGATCCTCGGCGGCTGACCAATTGCGAGACCTGCCACAGGTGAGCGGGCGAGCGGGCCTTTCGCACACGAAGGGACGCGTGTTCTGGCGCGGGCTCGACGAATTGATCGACCAGCCGGAATTCCGTGCGCGGATTGCCGAGCGGTTTCCCGGCCTGGGAGACTTTGCCCTGGGCCGGCGCGACATTCTCAAGTGCCTCGCCGCGACGATGGCCGTTGCCGGGCTCGACGGCTGCGAGCGTCGCGCCGACGAGACGGCGATGCCGTTCGTGGTCAATCCCGACGGAGGCCCGGGAGCGGAGCGCCATTACGCGAGCGCGGTCGAGCTCGATGGCGTCGGGCAGCCGGTCATCGGCACTTGCCGCGACGGGCGGCCGGTCAAGCTCGAGGGCAACCCCGATCACCCGGCGAGCGGCGGCGCAACCGATTCGTTTACCCAGGCGGCGCTGCTCGGGCTGTACGATCCCGATCGCTCGCAGGCGCCCGTGCGCGCCGGTTTGCCCGTAACCTGGGGCGAGTTCGACGGTGCGGCCTTCGACCTTGCGCGCTCTCTCGACGGTTCGGCGGGGGAGGGGTTTCACTTGCTCACCGGCCCGGTCGGCTCGCCCACGCTGCTACGGCAGATCGCGCAGATGCGTGCTCGCTGGCCGCAGATGCGCTGGCACGTCCACGCGCCGCTTGGCACCGCCGTGCCGCGGGCGGTGCTGCCGCTCGACAAGATTCAGTGCCTCGTCGCGCTCGATGACGATCCGCTGGGACCGGGACCGATGCAGACGATTCACGCACGCGGCTGGTCCACGCGGCGGCGCCGCTACCAGGCAGGGCAGGGTGACGCGCTGCTGTTCGTGGCCGAGCCGGTCCCGACGCTGACGGGGGCGGCCGCCGGCGAACGGCTGACGGCGCGCCACGGCCGCATCGCCGCGCTGCTCGCGGGCCTCGCCACCGAGCTCGGGGCGGGGCCGCCCAGTGAGCCTTTCGACACGCACGAACTCGCATGGCTGCAACACGCTGCCGTCGAATTGCTCGATCACCGCGGCGCATCGATGGTCGCCCTCGGCGCGCATCACCCGCCGGCGCTACATGCGCAGGTAGCGGCCCTCAATGCGAGGCTCGGCGCACCCTCTCCGCTCGCCTACGCCCCGTCGAACACCGATGCCGAAAACCTTGACGCCCTGGTTGCGGCGATGCGCGCAGGCGGCGCGCGAACGGTGTTCGTGCTCGAGAGCAATCCCGCCTATACCGCGCCGCCCGACCTTGGCTTCGCGGCCGCGTTCGCGAAGGTGTCGCTGCGGCTCCACGCCGGCCTGCACGCCGACGAGACCGCCGAGTTGTCGCACTGGCACCTGCCGCTGACCCATCTCCTGGAAAGCTGGAGCGACGTGCGCGCGGCCGACGGCTCGACGCTGATCGTGCAGCCGCTGGTGCGACCTTTCTACGACGTGCGGACGCGCCACGAAGTGCTGGCGCGGCTGGCGGGCGACGGCAGCGGGGGGCGGGCGATCGTACAGAAGACCTGGAACGCGTCCGACACAGATCCGCGCTGGCAGCAATGGCTGCTGGCCGGCCGCGTCGAGCCGGCGCTTTTTGCCCCCCCCGCCGCTCCACCGAGCGGTCACGTTGCCGTGGTCGAGGAAGCCGGCGGTCTCGATGTCATCATCCGCCCCGACCCAAGCGTTCACGACGGGCAGTTCTCGCATAACCCGTGGCTGCAGGAGCTGCCAAAGCCGTTCACCAAGCTGGTGTGGGACAACACGATCCAGGTGGCTCCCGAGCTCGCCGCGCGCCTCGACCTCCACAACGAACAGCTCGCCGAGCTGACGATAGGACGGCAGAAGACCGTCGCCCCGATCTGGATCCTCCCCGGCATCGCGCCGGCGACCGTTCTGCTCCACCTCGGCTACGGCCGCCGCTCCGGCGGACGGACTGGCGAGGGCGTGGGCTTCGACGCCTACCTCATGCGCAGCGCCGTTTCGCCGTGGCATCGCGCCGGTGCAAGCTTGCGGGGCCTCGCCAGCGATTACGAGCTCGCGTCCACGCAGACCCATACCACGATGGCCGGGCACGACTTCGTCCGCTTCGTCGAGCAGGCGAACGATGCCGTGCCGATCGAGCCCCCGCGCGCGACGATGTATCCGCCGCAGGCGAGGACCCACGAGCTCGCCTGGGGCATGGCGATCGATCTCGACTTGTGCATCGGCTGCAACGCTTGCGTGTCGGCTTGCGTCGCCGAGAACAACATCCCGATGGTCGGCAAGGAGGAAGTCCGCACCGGCCGCGAGATGCACTGGCTGCGGATCGACCGCTACTACACCGGCGAGCCGGAAAAGACGCAGCACGTGTTCCAGCCGGTACCGTGCATGCATTGCGAGAACGCGCCATGCGAGATGGGCTGCCCGGTCAACGCCACGGTCCACAGTCCCGACGGGCTCAACCTGCAGGTCTATAACCGCTGCATCGGCACCCGCACCTGTTCCGCCTTCTGCCCCTACAAGGTGCGCCGCTTCAACTGGCGCGACTACACCGGCAAGGACCCGCCGGAGCGGCGCGCGGCGCGCAACCCCGAGGTCACCGTGCGCGAGCGGGGTGTGATGGAGAAGTGCACCTACTGCATCCAGCGGATCGAGCGCGAGAAGATCGAAGCCGACGCCGGCGGACGGCCGATGGGCGAGGTCAGGACCGCGTGCCAGCAGGCCTGCCCGACCCAAGCGATCGTCTTCGGCAACATCGCCGACAAGGGCAGCGAAGTGGCGCAGCGCAAGGCCGAGGCGCGCGACTTCGCGCTCATTCCTGAAGCCAACACGCGCCCGCGCACGACTTACGGCGCGCGCATCCGCCAGGGACGCAAGGTATGAGCGACAGGAGCAAGGCCAGCAACTTCCACCGGATCACCGGCGAGGTCGTCTCGATCCCGCCCAACTTCCCCGCGCCGATCACCTGGGCGGTGCTGTTCGGAATCTCGATGATCGGTGTCGGCCTCCTGGTCCTGTCGGTGATCATGGTGTTCACCCGCGGCACCGGCATCTGGGGCAACAACATCCCGGTCGGCTGGGGCTTTCCCATCGCCAACTACATCTGGTGGATCGCCATCGGCCACGCCGGCACGCTGATCTCGGCGATGCTCCTGCTGATGAACGAGAACTGGCGCAACACGACCAACCGCTTCGCCGAGGCGATGACGCTGTTCGCCGTCACCTGCGGCGGGCTCTACCCGATCGTGCACCTCGGGCGGCCGTGGCTGTTCTACTGGATGGCTCCCTACTTCAGCACGATGACGGTATGGCCGCAGTTCCGCAGCCCGCTGACGTGGGACTTCTTCGCCGTGCTCACCTACCTCATCGTCTCGCTGTGCTTCTGGTACATCGGCCTCGTGCCGGACCTCGCCTCGGCGCGCGACCGGGCGACCAAGCGGCGCTGGCAGGTGTTCTTCGGACTGTTCGCGCTCGGCTGGCGCGGGAGCGGCACGCACTGGCTGCGCTGGCGCCAGGCCTACGCGATCACGGCGGCCATCGCCGTGCCGCTCGTCGTCTCGGTGCACTCGGAGATCTCGATGCTGTTCGCCGCCGGGCCAGTCCCCGGCTGGACGTCGACGATCTTCCCGCCGTACTTCGTGCTCGGCGCGGCGTTCTCGGGCTTCGCGGTGGTGACGATGCTCGCGGTGGTGGTCCGCTCGATGCTGCGGCTGAAGGACCTCGTCACCGAGCTGCACCTCGACATGCTCGGGCGGCTGACGCTCGCCAGCGGGCTGATGACCGGCTTCGGCTACGTCGCCGAAACCTGGACATCGCTTTACGCCGGCAGCTACGAAGCGCAGACCGTGATGGACCGTTTCACCGGGCCGTACTGGTGGAGCTTCTGGGGCGCGGTGTTCTTCAACTTCGTGCCGCTCCAGCTCCTCTGGTGGCGCGCGATCCGCATTCATCCGGTTTACGCGTTCCTCATCGGCCTCTCGGTCGCGGTCGGCATGTGGATGGAGCGCTACATGCTCCTGGTCACGTCGTTGTACCGCGACTGGCTGGAGAGCTCGGTCAACCCGTTCCAGGGGACCTTCTGGGACTGGGCCCTGTACATCGGATTCATCGGCTTCTTCTGCGCCGCGTTCCTGCTGTTCGTCCGCTTCCTGCCGGTGATCGCGCAGTTCGAGGTCAAGGAGCAGCTCGAGGAGGAACGCCATGGCTGAACTCGAGCCGGCTTTCCTTGTCGCCGAGTTCCCCAATCCGGAGCCGATGCTCGCGGCCACGAAGGCGCTGCGCGAGGAAGGCTGGCAGGTCGAGCTGTACACCCCGTTCCCGGTCAAGGGCATGAAGGAAGCGCTCGGCTTCACCGACCGCACGGTGCCGCGCGCATTTGTCGTCGGCGGCCTTGTCGGCGCGGTCGGCGGGTTCCTGATGCAGGTCTATCCGAACGTAGTCTACCCTCTCGACATCGGCGGCCGGCCTATGGTGGCGGTGCCCGCGTTCATGCTGATCACCTTCGAGCTGCTGGTGCTGTGCTCGGTGCTGGCCGGCATCGGCACGATGTTCGCCAGGAACCGCCTGCCGCGGCTGCATTACCTGCTGTTCGACGCCAGCAGATTCCACCTCGCCAGCGACGACCGGTTCTTCGTCTCGCTGGCGCTGGGCGACGGCGCCGACGAGGAGAAGGCCCGCAACGCGCTCGAACGGCAGGCGCCATCATCTATCGAGAAAGTCGGCGGCGAGGTGCCGGAATGAGGGCCGGGCCGCTTCTCGTCGTGTCGCTGGCGCTCGCCGGCTGCAACAACATGGTCCAGCAGCCGCGCTACGACGAATACGAAGGAACCGCGCTGTTCGCCAATGGCATGGCGATGCAGCACCCGCCCGACGGTGTGGTGGCTCGCGAAACGCCGGCGAGGGCGGCCGCCGCGCGACGCCCGCCTTTGACCAGGGCGCTGATCGAGCGCGGGCGCGAGCGTTTCGGCATCTACTGCGCGCCTTGCCATGCCGCCGACGGCTCGGGCAACGGCATGATACCCTCGCGCGGGTTCCCCCAGCCGCCGGACTACCGCTCCGCCCGGCTGCGCGCGGCCCCGGTGGCGCACTTCTACGACGTGATGACCAACGGCTACGGCGTGATGTACTCCTACGCGGACAGGGTTTCCCCGGCTGACCGCTGGGCGATCGCCGCTTACATCCGCGTTTTGCAGCAGGCGCAGCCGGTTGCGCCCGCGAGAGACGTTCATTGAGCTTGCGGCGAGGAGAGCGGGCCCTTGCGACGTTCGGCGCGCTTGCCGCCGTCGCCGCCTTGCTGCTCGCGTTCCTGGGCCCGCGCGATGCGCTGACCGGGTGGCTCGGCGCCGCGGCCACGCTCGAAGGTCTTCCTGCCGGTGCTCTCATCCTGCTGCTGACGATGCGCCTGGTTTCCGGCAAGTGGGCCGAGGAACTGCGCGGGCCGGCGCGGCTGCTCGGCGCCCTGTGGCCGCTGGCGGCGCTGGCCTACGTGCCGGTGCTTGCCGGCATGGCCGCGATCTACCCGTGGTTCGGCGCCCCGCCGCATTCGCCGTTCTCGGCGGTGTGGCTCAATCCCGCGTTCTTCATCGCCCGCACCGTCGGCTGGTTCGCGCTCGCCTGGTGGGTCGCGGTCCGCGCTGGCGGGGAGATCAGCGAAGGCTTCGCCGCCGGCATGCTGGTCGCGCTCACCTTGTGGGCCAACTTCGTCAACAGCGACTGGCTGATGACCCTCGACCCTGACTTCGCCTCCTCGGCCTTCGGGGCACAAGTGATCGCGTTCGATGCCACCGAGGCGCTCTGCGCCATGATCCTTCTGCGGCTGGCGGCCGGCACGCCGCGGCATACCGGCGTGATCGGCGCGCTGCTCGTCACTTTGCTGCTGATGTGGGCCTACTTCCAGTTCATGCCGTTCCTGATCGTGTGGTCGGGCAACATTCCCGACAGCGTCCACTGGTACGCCGATCGCGCCGCGCCGGGCTGGCAAGTCCTCATCGCCGTTGCTTCGCTGCTCGGCGGCGTTCCCATGCTGGCGCTCTTCGCGCCGCAGGTGCGCAACAGCCCGCGGTGGGTCGGTCGCTGCGCCGCGGCCGCGCTCGGCGGCAGGGTAATGGAATTCGGCTGGCTCGCGCTGCCGGGGCTGGCCTGGCTGGCTGTGATGGCGTGGCTCGTGGCACTGGCCGGGCTTGGATGCCTCGCGGCCGCTGCGATTTTGCGCGCGGCCAGGCTGAGGGAGGCGGGGCTGTGAGCATGCCGCGGGGCCTCCATCCGAAGACCTTGCCCCAGCGAGCCGGGTGGCCCGGCCACTGGTCCTCGCCGCCGCGCACGGCGGACCAGGTCGAGCACCGCGATGCGCCGATGCGTTCGCTGGGCAGGGCCATCGTCGGGATGATGATCGGGCTGCTGCTGGTCGTCGGCGGCGTGCTGGCTTTCGCCAACGCCATCAAGCCACGCACGCCGCTGCTCGCGGGCACCGCCGCGGCGCGCTTCCGCACCACGGGGCCCCCGCTTCAGATAGCGGGGCGTGCCGATCGCGCCGCGATCGAACGGGCGCACGGCGCCCCGACCGATGCGGCGATCGAGCGCGCGATGGACGAGGTCGTGAGTCGGGGCTGGGACGACTCGTTTCCGCCGCCGGGCCGCGCAGACGTGGCGACGAGACGCGCCGAGGCACGGCCATGATCGCTCGGCTGCTGGCCCTGATGGCGATCGCCCTGCTTGTGACGGGCGCCGTCGATCCCAACGATCCCTTCAAGTCGGCGTCCATCGAGGACCGTCCGGGGGCGCGGATTCCGCTCGACGGGCCCTTCGCCGATCAGGAGGGCAGGGCGGTCACGCTCCGCCAGATCGCCGGCGGCAAGCCGTTGCTGGTCGTGCCGGTGCAGCACGAATGCCCCAATATCTGCAGCGTCACCCTTGCCGGGATCACCGGCGCCATCGACGGGCAGGCGAAGTACCGGGAAGGGCGCGATTTCGAAATCGTCGCGCTCGGCATCGATCCGCGCGAAGGCCCGGCGCAGGCGCGCGAGGATCTCCGCCGCCTCGCCCGGCAGCGGCCCGACGCCAGATGGGAGCCCGTCGCGCTGACAGGCAGCGCCGCGGCCATCCACGCCGTCACCGGCGCGCTCGGCTATCGATACGCCTGGTCCAGCCAGCTTGATCAATACGCGCACGTGTCGGGCACCGCCGTGCTCACGGCGGACGGCAGGATGTCGAGCTGGCTTTACGGGCTTTCGCCGAGACCCGCCCAGCTCGACCGGGCGCTCGCCCAGGCCGCGGCCGATCGCTCCGGCGGGGTGATGCAGCGCATCCTGCTGCTGTGCTTCCACTACGACCCCGAGACCGGCCGCTACTCGCTGGCGATCACGAAGGCGCTGCGCATCGCCGGCATCGCGACTGTCCTGCTGCTTGGTCTGACGATCCTTCTCCTCTCCCACCGGGGAAGGAAAGCGACATGAATTCGCCGTTCTTCTGGCCCGTGGAGGCGTCTCGCCACGCGGGACAGGTCGACCTGCTGTTCGGCAGTTTCACGGTCCTCGTGGCGCTGCTCGCCGCCCCGGTGTTCATCCTTTCGGCGATCTACATGCTTCGCTTCCGCTACGGGCGGCGAGCCGACCGCAGCAAGGCCGAGCGAGGCAACGTCTGGATCGAGACTTCGTGGTCCGTGATCCCGTTCCTTCTCGCAATGCTGTTTTATGTCTGGTCGACCAGGATGTACCTCGACCAGCAGAGCCCGCCTGACGCGGCGATAACGATAGACGTCGTCGCCAAGCAGTGGATGTGGAAATTCCAGCATCCAGGCGGGCAGGCCGAGATCAACGAGCTGCACGTTCCGCTCGGCAAGCCGATCCGGCTGACGATGACCAGCCAGGACGTGATCCACAGCCTCTATCTGCCGGCGATGCGCATCAAGCAGGATGTGCTGCCCGGCCGCTACACGCAGGAGTGGTTCACTGCCGACAAGACCGGCGTGTTCGCGCTGCGTTGCGCCGAATACTGCGGCACCGATCACAGCCTGATGGGCGGGCGACTGGTTGTGCAGACCCCGGCCGCGTTTGCTCGGTGGCAGGCGCGGGCCGGCGCCGACGACAGCCTCGCCCAACGCGGAAAGGAACTGTTCGATCGCCTGGGCTGTGCGGGCTGCCACGGCAGCAATGCCCAGGGCAGCGCGGGCCCGATCCGTGCGCCGTCGCTCGTGGGACTTTACGGCCGCCCCGTGCCGCTCGCCGACGGCAGCATCGTCCGGGCCGGCGACCAGTACATCCACGACAGCATCGTGCTGCCGAACAAGCAGGTCGCCGCAGGTTACGAGCCAAGGATGCCGCCCTTCGGAAACGTGCTCGATGAGGAGCAGGTGGCGCAACTCGAGGCGTACGTCCGTTCGCTCGGCGGGAAGGGGGACCAATGAGCCAGGCTCCGACGCAGATGAACCAGCGCATGTCGCAGCAAGCCATTCCCAACACTGCCGAGGAGCGTCGCTCCTATCTCGCCGAGGGTCATTCGCTGCGCAGCTGGCTGCTGACGACCGATCACAAGCGCATCGCCATTCTCTTTCTCATCGCAATTACGTTCTTCTTCCTCTGCGGCGGGATCGCCGCGGCGCTCATTCGCTTCGAGCTGCTTACCCCCACGCCGGACCTGTTGAGCAACGACGGCTACAACCGCACCTTCTCGCTGCACGGGATCATCATGGTGTGGTTCTTCCTGATCCCGTCGATTCCGACCACCTTCGGCAACTTCCTGGTGCCGATGATGATCGGGGCGAGGGACCTCGCCTTTCCGCGGCTGAACCTTTTGAGCTGGTACATCTTCGTGCTCGGTGGATTGTTCACGCTGGTGACGGTGGTGGCCGGCGGCGTGGACACGGGGTGGACGTTCTACACCCCGTTCTCCTCGACCTATTCCAACAGCGCGGTGTTCTGGGCGATCACCGCGGTGTTCGTCAGCGGGTTCTCCTCGATCCTCACCGGCATCAACTTCATCGTCACGGTGCACAAGCTGCGCTGCCCGGGCATGACGTGGGGGCGGCTGCCACTGTTCGTGTGGGCGATCTACACCACCTCGATGATCTTCGTGCTGGCGACTCCGGTGCTGACGATCACTTTGCTGCTGGTGGCTCTGGAGCGGGTCTTCGGGCTCGGCATCTTCGACCCCGCGCTAGGCGGCGACCCGCTGCTGTTCCAGCACCTGTTCTGGTTCTACAGCCATCCGGCCGTCTACATCATGGTGCTGCCTGCGATGGGCGTGGTCAGCGAGCTGATCACCAACGCCGCGCACAAGCAGATCTTCGGCTACTGGTTCGTCGCGGGGAGCGCGATCGCCATCGGCGTGATCGGCTTCATGGTCTGGGGCCACCACATGTTCGTCTCGGGCCAGTCGCCCTACGCCAGCGCGATCTTCTCGTTCCTGTCGATCCTCGTCGCGGTGCCGAGCGCGATCAAGGTCTACAACTGGACGGCGACGCTGCACAAAGGCGAGATCGTCATCGACGGTCCGCTGCTCTACGCGCTCGGCTTCATCGGTCTCTTCACTATCGGCGGCCTCACCGGCCTGATGCTGGCGATGCTGACGATCGACGTGCACGTGACCGACACCTACTTCGTCGTTGCGCATTTCCACTTCATCATGGTCGGCGGCAGCGTCAGCGCGTTCTTCGGCGCCCTGCATTTCTGGTGGCCCAAGATTACCGGGCGGCTCTACAATGACTTGTGGGCGCGGCTTGCGGCGTTGCTGATCTTCTTCGGCTTCGTGATGACCTTCGCGCCGCAGTTCATCATGGGCTACGAAGGGATGCCGCGGCGCTATCATTTCTATCCGCCGGAGTTCCAGCCGCTGATGGTGATGAGCTCCATCGGCGCGTCCGTGCTGGCCTGCGGATACGTGCTGCCGGCGATCTACCTGTTCTGGTCGCTGCGCTACGGCAAACCGGCAGGGCCGAATCCGTGGGGGGCGACCGGCCTCGAATGGACGACCGCCTCGCCGCCACCGAAGGACAACTTCGAAACGACGCCTCTCGTCGACAAGCCGGCCTATTGCTATCCCCCCATCGGTGAAGCCGGCGAGCCGGCGGCGCAGCAGGCGGAGGACGGCGATGGCTGAGGCGCGTGCCGTTCAGCCGCAATTCCCGACGCTCGAGCGCCAGAACGACGCCGATCATCTTGGCATGCTGATCTTCCTAGCCACCGAGGTGCTCATCTTCGGAGGCCTGTTCGCGGCTGCATTCACGCTGCGCATCGAGCATTCGGCGCAATACGCCATGGCTTCCCGGGCGATGCACTACTGGCTCGGAGGCATCAACACGGCGGTCTTGCTGACCTCGAGCGCGCTGGTGGCGCTGATGGTCGAGGCGGTGAGAGCGGGTCGGGCACGCTTGGCTGGATGGCTGCTCGGTGGCGCGATTGCGCTCGGTTTGGTCTTCCTCGGCGTAAAGGTCACCGAGTACGCGATCGAGTATCGCGACGGCGTCGTGCCGAAACTGTCCGCCGCCAATTTGCATGGCGGCCCGCACGAGCTGTTCATGGAGCTCTACTTCGCGGGAACCGGCCTGCACGCGCTGCACGTTACCATCGGCCTTTGCCTGCTTGGATCGCTGCTGTGGCCCTTCGGCCGCGCGCGGCGGGATCGGACGGCGGTGCTCGCGGGCAACGCTGCGCTCTACTGGCACCTCGTCGATATCGTCTGGGTGTTCCTTTACCCCACGCTGTACCTCGCCCGATGAAGAACGTCCGCGCCATCCTCTGCACCTGGGCGGCGTTGCTGATGCTGCTGGCGCTGACGATCGGGGCGAGCTTTGCACCGCTCGGCCCCGTGCTGCCGTTCGTTTCCTATTCGATCGCCATCGCCAAGACGGCATTGATCGTCTGGTTGTTCATGGAAATGAAGACGCGCGACGGGCTCGAGCGGCTGGCGTTCGCCACCGGCTTCGTGTGGCTGTTCTTCCTCTTTACCCTGACTTTCGTCGATGAACTGACCCGCAGCTGGATTGGACATTGAACCTTTGAGGCTGTTATGGGAACGTAACGTTCGGAAAAGCGACGGGGACATCATTGGAATTTGTCGGACTGCGAAAGCAGTTCGTAGAATAGATAATTGCCGAAGGCGCCGATGGCGGACACCTTCGGGATGTCAGTTCGGGATCGGGCGACCGGTCCCGCCACGACGGTCATGAGGTTGCAGTCCCAACGTAAACCGAGGACCGAAGAGATGGAGCGGGGGATGCCTACTCCCGCTCCATTTTCTTATTTTGCGCCTACCCGAGCCAACCCTGCTCGAGCAGCTCGCCGACATTGTCGATCACCAGGTCCGGGCGACGCGCAGCGGGCTGAGCGGCCCATTGCTCGCGGCTGGTGGTGCCGCTGGTGACGCCGATTCCGATCGCGCCGCCGGCGACCGCCATCTCCATCTCCACCCCCGGGTCGTCGCCGATCACCGCAATCTCGCTGGGGGGGAGGCCGAGCTTGGCGGAGACGAAGTCCATCGCCAGCTGGCTCGGCTTGCCGGTCACTTGCGGCTCGATGCCGGTTACCCGATGGATCGCGCCATTGATCGCGCACGAATAGCCAAACGCCGGCCCTTCCTGCGTTGCGAAGAACGGCACGTCGGAGGCGGTGTAGAACGGCGCGCCATCGAGCACCCGGCCCGCGGCGGCGTGGATGTCGGCCATCGAGCATTCGGGGTACCAGGCGGTGTAGACGGCGTCGGCATCCCTTGCATTCTCGTCACCCGGCAGCGAGCAGCCGATACCGTGGCCCTCGATCGCCTCGACCACGCCCGGCGTGCCGAGGACGAGCACGTTGTCGTAGCCGCGTTTGGCGAACACCTTGCCGGCGACGGAGTTGGGCGTGAACAGGTGCCCATCGACGATCGGCAGGCCGACCTCGCGCAGCCTCGGCCCCTGCTTCGCCGCCGGGTAGGCGCTGCCGTTCGTCAGCGCGAGGTAGGGCAGGCCGCGCCGTTCCAGCTCGCCCAGCACTTCGACCGCGCCCGGGATCACCCGGTAGCTGCCGAGCTTGCGGTTCGACAGGATCAGCGTGCCGTCGAGGTCGAACATGAAGCCCTTGGGCTTGCGGGGTAGAGCATCCAAGACTGCGTTCACTTCCCTTGAAATCAACCTATCCCACATTGGTCGTGCTGAACTTGCTTTGGCATCCGCTCCTCGCCCTCGCGCCGTGCGTTCGCGGAAAACGCCGTCCGGGCCCCTCGCGCCTTCAACACCCGCGCTTGCGGCACGATGGACCCTGAAGCAAGTCCAAGGTGACATTGACGCGCAAGGCGGCCTTGTCGATCAACCGGCGGAGAGCTCCAGCCTGAAGTCTTCCTTCTCGATCTCGAGCTCGTCCACGTCGGTCCTTTGCAGCAAGTTGCGCAGCAAGTTCATCAGGGCCACGCTGGAGGGATCATACTCACGCGGCGCGGGGCCCTTCGCTTTCATGGCGTCGACCATTTCCGCCGGCATCGTCGCGCGAAGGAGGAATTCCTCGTCGGACAGGGTCTTGCCGATGCGCGTCCGCAGCTCGGACAGCTCCGCCATGCCCCGCTCCGCCTGCAGCTCCCTCGTTCGCGGGTTGGCCATGATCCTGTCCATGACAGCGGCTTCGATCGGCACGTTCGGCCGCCCGAAGCGCCCGAGGGCATAGCGGATGATCTCATCCGGAATAACGCCGTAGCGCTCCTTGCCGGTGACGTTGAGCACGGCTTGGGTCTGCAGCATCTGCGCGAACGGGGTCATCACGATCGGCCATCCGAGCTCCTCGCGCACACGGCCCATTTCCTCGATCACCGTTTCCATCAGGTGCGGCACGCCATGGTCGGTCAGGTGACGGCGCATCGTGCCGACCATGCCGCCGGGGAGCTGGTGCCTGAGGTAGGCGGCGTCGAAATGCATCGGCTTGCCCATCGGCAAGCCTTCCGCTTCCGCCAGCGCGGTGAAATATTCGGCGACCTCGCGCGCGGCGTCCTCGTCGATGTCGACCGTGTGGCCCGTCGCCTTGAGGTTGGCGATCGTGCGGGTGATCGGCGGATTCGATGTCCCGTCGGCCGCGCCGCCGCTCGCACATTGCACCGCGACGACGCCGAGGTCGGCGGCTTCCAGGCACGCCGGCTCGGCGAGGCCGATGGTGCAGTGATTGTGCAGCTCGAGCGGCTTGTCGCCGATCTCGGCGAGGATCGCCGGGATCAGCGTCCGCGCACGCTGGGGGGTGAGCAGGCCGCCCGGGTCCTTGATGTAGAGCGCGTCGATGTCCGGGCTCGCCGCCAGCGTGCGCGCGGCCGCGGCATAGTGCGCGTCGTCGTGGATCGGGCTGATCGAATAGACCAGCGCCCCGACCACCTGTTCGCCACCCGCTCGCTTGACGAGCTTCGCCACCTCGACGTTGGAGCCGGCATCGTTGTTGGGGTCCGCCAGCGCGAACCGGCGCATGCCGTTGGACGCGAGGGTGCGGAAAGCCAGTTCCATGAATTGCGGGCTTGCCGTCTCCCAGGCGATGAAGCGGAAGCCGGTCGAGAGGAATTGCAGCGGGGTGTCCTTGCAGATCTCGGCCATCGCCCGGATCCGCTCCCACGGATCCTCCTGCTTGTAGCGCACCGCCACGCCCATGTGCGTGCTGGTGGTGAAGTCGATCGCCCGATAGCCGGCGCGCTCCATCACCGGGGCGATGGTCAGCGTCCTCGCCGTATCGATGCCGAGCGCGCCCCACAGGCACTGGTTACCGTCGCGCAGGCTGGTTTCGACGATTTGCAGGGTGGCCACCTTCAGCGTCCTCCTGTCGCGCCTTCGTCAGGCCGAACTTGTTTGCGCCATCCATCGCGCCGCTCGGTCGGACGGTGCGTCGCGGGAGAGGGGCCCTGAGCCAAGGCAAGGGTGACGCTCGAGGAAATGACAAGGCCTTGCATCACCCCTCGACCCGCACCCTGATGAGGGCTTCGCCTTCCTCCACCGCGCTGCCGTTCTGCGCCAACACGGCCACCACCGTACCGGAAACCCCGGCGCGGATCGGGTTCATCAGCTTCATCACCTCGATGATGCCGACGACGGTTTCCTCGGTTACCCGGTCGCCCGGCCTGACGAAAGGCGGGTCGCCGGGACGCGGGGCCTCGTAGAAGTTGCCGAGCAGCGGCGCGGGCACGTCGACCTCGCCCGCGCGCGCGGCGCCCGCTTCCTGGCCGAGCGGCATCGGCTCGGGCGAGGGGGCGGGAGGGGGCGCTTCGGCCTGCTCCTCCTCGTCTTCGTAACGCGGCGCCCATCCGCTCCCGCTCCGCCGGATGCGCAGCTTCAGGCCCCCGGTCTCGAGCTTCAGGTCGCTGAACCGGCTCTCGTCGAGCAGCCTTGCGATTTCGGCGATGTCGGCCGCCGTCAGGCTCACCGCTTGCCCCCGCCGAAGATGCTCATCACGTGCTTGAGCGGGTTGTCCTCCGGCGGCTTGACCGGCGCAGCGGCGTCCTTCGTCGCCCACACCGTCTCGGGGCGCGATTGCAGCAGGCGGATTTCGCCAGCCTTGTCGATCGCCCACTCGATGTCCTGCGGCTTGCCGTAGTGCCGCTCGATCCGGCGCCCGATGTCGCGCAGCGCCTGCAGCTCGTCGTCAGACAGGCACGGCTGCGTGCGTTCGTCTCCCTCCAGCTCCACCTCGCGAATCCCGCCATCCTCGGCCGGTACCTGCTTGGCGTGCTTGTCCGAGATGTCGCGCACCGAAATCTCGCCGGTGATCTTGCCCAGGACCCAGCGATCCGGGGTCACCTCGCCCGAGACGACCGCGCTGCCGAGCCCCGGCGCGCCCTCGATGGTGATGACCGACTTGTCGCCGGTCGTGGGGCTGCGGGTGAACATCACCCCGGCGCAACGCGCGTCGACCATCGCCTGCACCACAACCGCCATCGCCACGCCGTCCTCCGGCAGACCTTGCCTGCGACGGTAGGTCATGCTCTCGACCGAGTAGAGGCTACCCCAGCACTCGCGCACCCTGGCGATCATCTCGGTGCCGCTCAGCACCCACAGGAAGGTGTCCTGCAGGCCCGCGAAGCTTGCGTCCTCGGCGTCCTCGGTCGTGGCCGACGAGCGAACCGCAACCGCGTGCGCGCCCAGTTCCCGGTAGGCGGCGAGGATCGCCTGCTCGACCTGCGGAGGCATCGGCTCCTCGATCACCCGTCGGCGAAGTTCCTCGGAGAGCTTCCTCGCCGCGGCGAGATCGTGCGGGTCGAGCCCTTCGACCCTCTCGCGGATCGTCCCACCCGCTTCGAGCGCTGCCAGGAAGGTCTCGAATGCGCTGGTCGTCACGACGAACCCCGGCGGCACGGGAATCCCGGCGCGCGTCAGCTCCCCCAGCGAGCCGCCCTTGCCGCCGACGGTCGGCCGGTCGGCGATGCCAACGTCCTTGAACCAGGCGACGGCGCTCATGAAATACTCCCCTTGACGGGGATGAGAATCGCACGAAGTGCGGCGACAGGGCCTCGCCCGAACCGCTGCGCCTCAAGGAGAGTCCCCTCCGTCACCCGCCTGCGGGGGGCGCCACCTCTCCGTGTCGGGGAGGAAACACCAGTCATCTCCATCACGCGTCTACCAGCACCCGCTCATCGTCCAGAATGGTCACCACCCCGCGTCCGCCGTCGACGCGGATCCGCGCGCCGTCCTTGATCGTCTGCGTCGCCTTGCCCGTGCCGACGACCGCGGGCAGTCCGTATTCGCGCGCGACGATGGCCATGTGGCTCATCGACCCGCCGATATCGCTCACCGCCGCGCTGATCTTCTGAAACAACGGGCTCCAGGTGGGGTTGGTTACCTGGCAGACGAGGATGTCGCCCGCCTGGATGCGACCGATCTCGCTGACCGACTTGACGACCCGGGCCGTCCCTTCGACCACGCCGGAGCACGCCGCGAAGCCGCGCAGCTCGTTTGCGTTCTCGGTTCCGTCGTCGAGCCACTTGTCGAGGTTCTCGCGGGTGATGCCCCACAGCATGTTGATCGCCGGATCGTCGATCGCGTCGGGCACCGCGCCGAGCGCCGGCGGGCAGCCGTGCTTGCCCCATTCCTCGATCGCCGCCTTGCGCTGGGCGACGATCGCCGGCCAGTGCGCCGGCCCGCGCGGCGGGGCGCCGATGCCCCAGCTCAGCATGAGGTCGATGATCGCGCTTTCGAGCTCGTACTGCGTCAGGTGGAACACATCGTCCTCGCGGCCCTCGGGTCCAAAGAACCGGTGCTCCGCCAGCAGGGCGCCGAACTCCCTGATCTTGTTGAAGAACAGGTTGGTGTACCAGTGCTCGCAGTAGAACTTGTGCCCCTCGACATAGGGGAACACGCGGTGGGCCAAGGCGATCATCTGGTCGTAGGTCGCCTTGTCCTCCTCGGTGTCGAGCAGCTCGCGGTAATCGGCGACGAGCTGCTCTCGCTCCTTCACCAGCTGCTCGGTCGGCCGCTCGATGTTCTCGCCGGCCTTGATCTTCTCGATGTAGCCGGGAAGGGCGGCGAACGGCAGGCTGAGGTCGTCGTTCCAGCTGCGGTGATAGTGGTAGAACCCGTCGCCGCTGGACACGTTGAACCACGGGTTGCGGCTGGCCTCGAGCTCGCCAAGCCATTCCTTGCCGCTGTTGCCGACCCGGTCGAGCTCGGCGAGCACCTCGTCGATGTCCATGTTGTCGGTGAAGTGCTGGTCGACCCCCAGCTCCACCGCGCGGCGGGCGAGGCGCTTCACTTCCTCGTCGGGCCGGAAAATCTCGGCTTCCATGCCGGCGACCATGCGGCTGATCGCCTGGTCGCTGATCTCGGGGAAGGCCTTCTTGCAGAAATCGAAGAAGGTCATGTACGCGCCGTAGCCCAGCAGCAGGAACTCGAAGTGGTGATGCCACATCCGGTGGTACCCCTCGATCTGCTTCTGGTAGATCTCGAGCAGCGCGTGGTTGGAGGCGACACCCTTGCCGGTGTGGGTCGTCTCAATCGGTTCGTAGTCGGGCAGCGAGGGCTTGGGCAGCGCCTGCGCATCGGCAATCAGCGCCTTCATCTTGTCCTTCCACTGGTCGTAGAGCCGCTCCCAGTGCTCGTAGTAGTAGAAGGCCCGTTGCTGGAACTGCTCGACCCGCTCGCCGATCTCAGCCGGGTCGGTCACCGCGACGCCGCCGATGTAGACCCGCCCGTTGATGACCCGGTGCTCGATGCCCTTGGCGGTCGGCAGCACGTGGACGCGAGTGTTGAACGCGCCGAGCGCGACATAGGCCGCTTCCGCCGTGATCATGTCGAAGTGATGCATCGGCTCGGGGAAGTGCATCGAATTGTAGAACCAGAACTTCTGGTCATCCTCGGGCACGAACTGGGTGTAGTACGGATACGCCGCCTGCGCGGCTTCGGTGCCGGGGACGACCTCGAGATCGCTCGGCAGGGGGAATGACTTGTGCTCGCTCATCGCTTGTCGCAACCTCTCCGCAGGGTCCGCCGCGCCTTTGGCGTCTGGCGGATGGACTCCCCATTAATCGGCGAGATTACGCCCTTGCCCGCTGCGCGGGCAAGGATTCGTGCGCAAGCTGAATAGGACAAAAGCGCAGGAGTTTTTGTCTTGTTGGCGAGGTCAGGCGCTGCCGGCGAGCGGGTTATTGTCCTTGCAGCCGGCATAGACCTTGTCGATGGCGTCCTTTGCCCCCGCGACATTGAATTTGGTGTGAACCTCGCCCCTTGCGACCGGCTTCATGGTGATGTCGAAGGCCCTGGCGTTCTGCAGCTTTTCGAGCAGCCGTGTCAGTGAACGAACGTTGCCCTTGTCGACGGCCATCGCGAACTTGTCGTTGAAACGCCAGTTGTCGTCCCACGGCGCATTCGCATCCATCCTGACCGTGACGGGGCCGCTCGCGAACTGGGTCGGCGGAAGTGGCGGGGCGAGATTCAGCGACGAAACGACGACCGCATATACCGAGTGCTTGCCGGGCATGTCGCACTTGATAAGAAGCTGCGAGCCGTCCGAGGCCTGCACTCCGGCGCCCATCGCGCCGCCGTCCCCATTGAAGAAGCCCCACACCGAATCCTGCGCCGTTGCCGCCGCTGAAACCGCCGCAAGCGCGAGCCCGAGCATCAGATATCGCATTCGATCCACTCCCATGACAAGCCTCCGCGACAGCCTAACTCCTTGGCGGTCAATGAGCAATTGCAAGCGGGAGTCAGCTTTGCGGCGCGTGCCCTGCGCGCCATTCACGCGGGGTTATGCCGAAGCGCTTGCGAAAGAGCCGGGTGAAGTAGCCCGCGTCGAGAAAGCCGTTGCGGAACGCGATCTCGGTGACCGGAAGGCCGGCCGCGCGCGGGTCGGACAGCATGTCGCTTGCCCGGTCGAGCCGCGTGGCGTTCAGTTCCTGCACGAAGCTGGTCCCGCTGGCGGCCAGCAGCGTCTGCAGGTATCGCTTGGAGATACCGACGGCTGCGGCGACCGTCTCGGACGAGAGCTCGGGATCGGGGTAGCCGCTTTCGATGAGGCGCAGGATCCGGCGCGTGAGCTGGCCGCGATGGCGGCTGCTTTCGCCAGGCTCGTGAAAGCCGGTGGCGAGGCCGAGCAGGTGGCCGACCTGCTCGGCGATCAGCGGGCGAGGCAGAGGTGCGCCGCCGAGCCCCGACACCATTGTCTCGAGCAGCGCGCCGAGCGGAGCGCCCCACCCGGCACGAGCATCGATCGGACGCGCAAGCAGCGCTTCGGGATCCGGCAGGTATTTCTCCAGCCAGCCCTGGGGCATCATAAGGTCGATCGCCTCGTGCTCGGTGTCCATCTCCATCTGGTAGAAGCGGGTGTTGTCGAGCAGCACGAACCGACCGGGCTCGACGACGAAGCGCCTGCCGCCCATCAGCGTCTTGAGCGCGCCGCGCCTCGCATAGACCAGCTGGATCGACGGCGCCGCGCGCCCGCTGGACCCTTCCGCGCCGGTATGTGTCACCCGCTGCGCCGGCGCCTGGAGCTGCAGCATCCTGAGCTGGCCTATCCCGTGCATGACCCAGCGCGCGGCGAAGGCGTCCTGGTCGAATACGGTCACCTCGATCGGCGCGATCGTGCTCGCCGCCCACTCGCGCCATTCCCTGAGGGCCTCGCGCTTGCCGAGGCCGGCGGAAGTCCAGCTGCTGTCTTCGGATGCCGGGGCGCTCCTGGGCATGGCGAGAGCCCTAGAACCCTAGCCGTTCCGCGTCACGCAGGACTTGATCGAGTGGCCCTGTTGCCCGTTCGGCGTCCGGGACCAGCGGGACTTTGGCCCGCGGGCCGCGGTCAAGAAGCCTGACGAGGGCGGAATGGCGCCTGTGCGACATAACTTGCCATTCATTCGATAGCGCGCCGCTCCCTCGCGCGATATGCTGGCCGAAGATGAGTGGGGAGATCGCGCATGGACTGCAGGATCGGTTACGTCATCGTCGGCGTGAAATCGCTCGCAACGGCGGTGCCCTTCTACCGCGACACGATGGGCTTCGAGTTCGAGTTCAGCGAGCCGGAGATGCATTTCGCCGGCTTCAGGGTCGGCGACATGCGCTTCTCGCTGGCCGAGGGTGCCGAAGAAACGCACGGCACCGGCGGCCGCAACACCGGCATCGGCTTCATGGTGAGGGACCTCGACGCGGCCCATGCCGAGCTGGCCGCCAAGGGCGTCAGGTTCACCATGGGCCCGGGCAAGATGCCGTGGGGCGGCTACATGGCGATGTTCGTCGATCCCGACGGCAACGAGTTCTACCTCGACCAGGCGCAATGAAACCGTGGCGACCTGGATCCGCTGCCTGGCGGCGACCTATTACGGCGGTTTCCACATCAAGCCGCATAAGCATCACTGGGGCCAGCTGATCTACGCCGGCTCGGGCGTGATGCGCGTACGGTCGGGCGGAACGATGTGGATCGTGCCGCCGGCGCGGGCCGTGTGGGTGCCCGCCGGAACGGAGCACGAAATCCACGGCCTCGGCGATTTCGCCATGCGCACGCTCTATTTTCCGGGTGGGATGGTGGCCCACCTGCCCGGGCAGTGCACCGCATTCGACGTGACCCCCCTGCTGCGCGAGCTGGTGCTCGAGCTGGTCGAGCGCTGCCCGATCGGCGATGCCGACGAAGCGGACCTGCGCCTCGCGCAGGTCGGCATCGACCTGATCGGCGAGGCCCACACGCTGCCGCTGCGATTGCCGCTCCCGCGAGACCCGCGGGCGCTGCGGCTGGCGGAGCGGCTGCAGGAGGCACCGGCGTCATCGGCCGAGCTGCCGCAACTTGCCAGCCAGACCGGCGCCAGCGTGCGCACGATCCAGCGGCTGTTCCTCGATGAGACCGGCCTCTCGTTCAGCGCCTGGCGCCAGCGGCTGCGCCTGCTCCACGGCGCGACGCTGCTCGGCGGCGGGATGTCAGTGACCAACGCCGCCCTCGACGCCGGCTATTCCGGCACCAGCGCCTTCGTCGCCGCCTTCCGCAAGCACTTCGGGTTCACCCCCTCGCGCCTCGGCTGAGAGGCATTGCCCTCGTGTCTTCGCGCGTTAGTGTCTTCGCGCAAACTCACGAGGAGAGACGCATGCGCCTGATCGCCACCGAGGAAGCCTGGACCATCCCCGAAGTCGCCGCAGAGCTGAAGAAGGTGGCCGAAGGTCCGTCGCAAAGCCTCGACAAGCAGCTCGTCGGCGGGATCTACACCGTGGAGCCGGGTGAGCCAGGGTACGATGCGTTCCCGTTCCTCGGCGGCCTGCTCGATGCCGAGGACACACGCCTCAAGCAGATGGACCAGTACGGCGTCGACATGCACCTCCTCGCGCTCACCGCGCCGGGCGTGCAGATGTTCGACGCCGACACCGCGCACGAGCTGGCGGTGCTCGCCAACGACCGCCTGGCCGAGCTGACGCACAAGTACGCGACGCGCTTCGCCGGCCTCGCCAGCTTCGCCCCGCACAGCCCCAAGCGCGCTGCGAAGGAGATGGAAAGGGCGATAAAAGACCTCAAGCTCAATGGCTTCATGGTCAACTCTCACACCTACGATGAGTATCTGGACGATCCCAAGTTCTGGCCGATCCTCGAAGCCGCCGAGGCGCTCGACCGCGTGCTCTACATCCACCCGCGTGCCGCCAGCTACGGCTTCAAGGGCCCGCTGCAGGACTACGGAATGGACAGCGCGATGTGGGGCTACGGCATGGAAGTCGGCACCCACGTGGTACGGATGATGGCCGGCGGTGTGTTCGACGAATTCCCCAACCTCAAGGTCTGCATCGGCCACATGGGCGAGGCGGTGCCGTTCTGGCTCTGGCGCCTCAATTTCATGAATACCCGCGCGCAGAGCGCCGGCCGGGCGAAGAAGACGAAGCGCAGCATGGCGGAATACTTCCAGGACAACTTCTATGTCACCAACAGCGGCGTCGAGGACCCGCTGGCTCTGCGCTATTCGATCGACAAGCTCGGCATCGACAACGTGATGTGGGCGATCGACTACCCCTACCAGCCGATGGAGCCGGCGGTGCGCTTCATCGAGCAATTCGAGTGCACCGACGCCGAGCGCCACGCCTTGTGCCACGGCAATGCAGAACGCATCTTCCACATCGCGCCCGAGTAGGGTGAGCGCGTACGCACTCTACGTTAGCTCTTTCTTAACCATGTCAGGGGAGAACGGACGGCAAGTCCAAGGAGGAGTACGCCCCGTGACCCTGTTCGTGATCACCCATCCGCTCAGCGCCTGCCGCCGCCTCCTCGCCGTGCGCCGCCAGCTCGCCGAGTTGCGCGCCGCCTGACCCCTCTCCCCTTCGGGACGACAATCGCGTAGCCTGCCCTCGCCGCAAGGGGAGGGCCGCATGAGCAAGACGCGTCACCTGGTCGATCCGGAAATCCTCCTGATGCTGGAGATGCCGGACCGGGCCCTAACCCACCAAACGCTCGAGACCATCCGCCGCGACCCGCTGTTTGCCGGCGCCGACCTGCCCCCGCCGCCATTCCCCGTCACGCAAGCTTTCGCGCCCAACGAGCACGGACCGGATGTAAGGCTCGTCGTGATGAATCCACCGAGCACGCAGGCCGGCCGTGCCGCCATCCTCCATCTCCACGGCGGCGGGATGGTTGTCGGCGTGCCCGACACCGCCACGGTTACGAAATGCCCGCTGGCGCTGGAGCACGATTGCGTGGTGGTCTCGGTCGACTACCGCCTCGCCCCGGAAACACCGTTCCCCGGGCCACAGGAGGACAATTACGCCGCGCTGCTGTGGCTGGCCGCGCATGCCGAGGAGCTCGGGGTCGATCCCGCTCGCATCCTCGTCATGGGCGAAAGCGCCGGCGGCGGCCTTGCCGCGAGCCTCGCGCAGATGACCCGCGACCGCGGCGGACCGAGGCTCGCGGGACAAGTGCTGGTCTATCCGATGCTCGACTGGCGCACCGGCGGCCCTGATTGCCCCTACCGCAACCGCCACACCGGCGAATGGCTGTGGACCCGCGAGAAGAACCGTTTCGGCTGGGAAGCCCTGCGCGGCGATTACGCGCCCACCGACGACCGCAAGGGCTGGTTCTCTCCCGCGCTCGCCGAGGATCTCTCCGGCCTGCCGGCCGCCTACATCGTCACCGGCGCGCTCGACCTGTTCCTCGACGAGGATCTCGACCACGCCCGCCGCCTGATCGACGCCGGCGTGCAGGTGGAGCTGCACGTCTATCCTGGCGCAATCCACGCGTTCGAGATGGTGCCGCAAACGACGCTTGCCGATCAGGCGGCGATGGACTTGCGGCGCGGATTGGGCCGGTTGCTGGGGTCATGTTGAAATGACATTTGAAATGGTTGATTGGGGGCGCTGGCGGCGTGAGTTTGGTCTCGGGCTCTTGTCATGCCGCGTATTGGAAGCCCGCCGCGGTCGAACAGATGAAAGATCCAGGTCTGGTCCATGATCCGATGAAGTTCGCCGCTCCGGGTAGCGGCGTTCATTTCATCTCGCGCCATCCCGCTTTCTGGTACGACCTGACCGAGCGGATCTTCCTTGCCGGAAGGGCGGCATTGGCCATGCTCTCGCTGCTGACGCGCAGGCGAACGGACCTCTGAGGCTTTCACTTTTGCCCGCCACAATCATCGTCAACGATAGGATGCAGCAGGGTTACCGCTATACCCGCGTCGTTCCGATGGGCGAGCGGTTCGACCCCGGCTTCAAGCCGGACCTGACCCCGGCCGAAACGCTCGCGCTTGGCGTGTTCGGCGGCAAGTACATGACCGATTGCCGCGCCGAATTCCCGGCGAGCTGGTTCGCCCACGCCAAGCTTTCGCCCGATCAGGCCGACTCGTCGCTCAACTACTACGGCGTCGAGGCCAGTCAGCCGCTCTCGGTGTGGCGCGCAAGAGGATGGATCCACCCGGACGACCCGCGCGGCTGGTTCCAGTGGTATTGCCGTTATTACTCGGGCCGCCGGATGGACGACGACGCCCGCCAGATCGCCCGCTGGCGCGCCTTCGCCCGCCACGCGGCGCAAGTGCGCCGGAATTGCGAGCCGGGCGATCCGTTCTGCCGGCCGCGGCAGCGCCAGGCGCTGCTGCAATGGGCCTACGACAGCCGGGAAATGTAAGTCCTCACAGACGACCCATCAGCCACAGCACCAGGATGATGATCAAGACCAGCCCGAGGCAGCCGATGCCGCGGTGGCCGTAGCCATAGCCGTATCCGCGCACGCGGCCGCTAAACCCGCCGAGCAGGGCGATGACGACGATAATGACGAGGATCAGCCCGATCGACATCGGCAACGGCTCCCGGGGGATGGCTCCTGGCCCGTGCCGCCACCCCGGCGACACGGGAACAGGGTTCAGACCGAGCGCCGGCCGGTGACGAGCTGCCAGATGATCACGATCACTGCGAGCACAAGCAGCAGGTGAATGAGGCCGCCGCCGACGTGGAAGGCGAGGAAGCCCAAGAGCCACAGGATCACGAGAATGACTGCGATGGTCCAAAGCATGACGAGGTCTCCGAGTTGTGTCCTCGCCCAACGTTCACAGCGGCCGGTAAGTTCCTGAACGGTTGTTCAGCCGCGATCACCCCTTGTTTTTCCCGCGCAAGCGTTCGTCGACGCAGACTTCGGCGCGAATGACGTCAGGGAACGAGGCGACCAGGAGCCTGCCGTCCCACACCTCGAAGCGACGCAGTCCGAGGAGCCATGTGCGTCGCTTGACGATGAGGTGACCGCGGTACTGCCGCCATTGGGAGCTTTTCACGCCGCCTGCTCCTGCGGCGGCGGTTGCTCGACCGCGACGATCTCCAGCAGGCGCCGCTCGCCCTGGCGGTTGGGCCAGTCGATGGCGCTTCCCGTCCGCATGCCGATCAGCGCCGCGCCGACCGGGGTTAGGATCGAGACCCGCTGCCGCGCCATGTCGGCGTCACCTGGATAGACCAGCTGCACACAGTGCCTCTCCCGGGTTGCACGGTCGACGAACACCACCTTTGAGCCCATCGTCACGACGTCGGCAGTCAGCTCGCGCAACGGCACCGTGGCCGCGCGCTCGAGCTCGGCGAGCAGCAACCGGGCCGAGACGGGATGCCTGCGTTGCCACGCCACGGCGAGCTCGAACAGCGCATCGGCTTCCGGTTCGGACAGCAGGATCGGCGGGATGCCCAAGGGTTGGCGGTTGCGCGCGCTCATAACGCCTCCGGCAGCAAGCCGATGGCCAGCAGGCCGACGATGCCCGATGCGAGAACCCCCGTCACCAGCCGCTCCTTCCACGAGAAGCGCTTCAGGTGGTCGCGGTAGAAGGATTGGTAGGCCTCGGCCACGCGCGCGTTGCCCGCGATGAGCGCCACGTCCATCGCCGAGGCCTGGCGGCGGTACCAGAAAAGCAGCTCCTGCAGCTCGTCGGGTTCGAGATGGGGGTAGCGGGCAAGTATCGCCTCGGCGCGCGTGCGGGTGCCACGATCTTCGCCGAGATGGAATGCGCTCTCGCGGCGGTACGCCGCGATGTTGGGGTCATTGGGGTTACGATTTGACACGTCAGGCTCCTGGCCGATGCGCAGCGCGCCGCGTGGCGATGCACGCGTTCGCCGAGGCTGCGGTGATGGTGGGTTGGGAAACGTTCAGCGGCTGGCCGCGGGCGGATTCCCGATGCGGTCGTGCCCCGAAGCGCGCGTCAGAACGCGCCGCGCTCCGGAGCCTGGAGTCGTGCGGTGCTGCTGCCCGGATGCGCGGTGGCGCGAAGGATCGAGTCAGCGTTGCTCATGACCCGAGGATGGGGCCTGGCAACGGAAAGTCAAGGGTTGGGCCCAAGCTGCCGAAAGGCGCGGAGGACTTAGCTGACTCCGCCGACGACCACCTGCATGAACTGCGGCTTCGACTTCGGCGGGCCTGCGACCTGCTGCAGCGGGTAGTTGCCTTGCGGCAGCGAAGCGAGAGGCATTCCGGCCGCGGCGAGGGCGTAAGGGCTGACGCGGTGGCGGGTCACCAGTCCGCCGGCGCCGTCGTTCACCAGGGGAGTCTCGAACTCGACCGCGATATGCGCGTCCTGGCTGCGGGTGACCACGCACACGGCGAGCTGGCCGCCGCCGAGGTCGAGCACGAGGCCGGTGCCGACCGGAACGCCGATCAGGCCCTCGATCTTGGCCCCGGTCTTGGAAAGATCGCGCATGACCGCTTCGTAACGATGGTCGTCATGGATCACGCCGATGCGGCGGAAAACGCTGCGCCGGTCCGGCCGATAGATTTCCGGTCCGTCGGGCTCGATCTTGAAATCGTGGTTGGCGATCTTCTCGTCGATCTCCGCCAGCCGCAGGGCCTTCGAGTAGATCCACCCCTGGATGTACTTGGCGCCCTTGGAGATGACCAGGTCGAGCTGGTCGAACGCTTCGACCCCTTCAACCGTGGTCTCCATGCCGAGCGCTTCGGAAAGGCCGATGATCGCGGTGATGATCTTGGCGCTGTTCTGGTCCTTCTGAGTGCACGAATCGACGAAACTCTTGTCGACCTTGATCTTGTCGAACGGCGCCGAGCGCAGATAGCTGAGTGATGAATAGCCAGTACCAAAGTCGTCGAGCGCGAGACGCACGCCGAGTTCCTTGAGGCGCTTGAAGGTCTGGTCCACGGTTTCGCTGTCGCCCATGAACACGCTCTCGGTCAGCTCGAGCTCGAGCCGGTCCGGTTCGAGCCCGGAAGCGGTGAGCGCCTGGACGACGATGTCGGGCAGGGCGGGGTTGGCGAACTGCACGGCCGAAACGTTGACCGCCACGCGGACCGACTTCGGCCACGCCGTCGCTGCCTTGCACGCCGTTTTCAGCGCCCATTCGCCCAGCGGGTTGATAAGGTTGCCTTCTTCGGCCGCCGGGATGAACACGCCGGGGCTCACGGAGCCGCGCTCCTCGTGCTCCCAGCGCATCAGCGCCTCGAAGCCGACGACCGTGTTGTCGGAGGTGCGCACGACCGGCTGGTAGTGCAGCTCGAGCTGCTCGGTCGTCAGCGCTTCGCGCAAGTCGTCGAGCAGTTCCTGGCGCTCTTCCTCCTCGTCCCTGAGGTCGGCAGAGTAGAAGCGGAACTGGCCGCGTCCGCCTTTCTTCGCCGCGTAGAGCGCAAGGTCCGAGGCGCGAGTCATCTCGTCCTTCTCGAGCCCGTCGTAGGGCGCGATGGCGACGCCGACCGAGGTGCCGATGATCGCCCGCTTGCCGTCGATCGGATAAGGTTGGCTGACGATCTGGATCACCTTGTTGGCGAGCTCGCCGAGCTTTCCGCGGTCGTCGAGGTCGGGCAGGATCACCTGGAACTCGTCGCCGCCGAGGCGGCCGATCTCGCCTCGATCGCCGATGATCGCGCGCAGGCGCTCGGCGACCTGGCGCAACAGCTCGTCGCCCGCCGGGTGGCCCATCGAATCGTTGACCTGCTTGAATCGGTCGAGGTCGAGCATCATCAGCGCGCACGACCGCTTGGCGTTCTTGTAGGCCCCGAGAATTCCATCGAGCCGGCGGGTCATCCGGTGTCGGTTGGCAAGGCCGGTCAGCGAATCGTACTCGGCGAGGCGCGAATCCTCGAGCTTGCGCTCGTAATCTACAGTCACGTCCTTGGCGCTGCCGCGGTAACCCTTGAACTTGCCCGCCTTGTCGAACTTCGGGTGGCCGGAGAACGACCACCAGGTGCGGCGTTCTTGCCCGCTGTCGCCCTTGGCGACGAAGCGCATCACGAGGTTGCTGAGCTTGTTGCGCGCCGAAAGCTGGAACTTCAGCGGACGGTCGGATCGCTCATCGGGGTTATCCGGATCCGTCTCGAACAGCTCGATCAGCGGATGACCGAGCAAGTCGAGAACCGGGCGGCCGAGCTGCTCGGCAGCGCTCTCGGAAATGTAGATCAGACGGTTTTCGGCGTCGGTCGCCCAGATCCACACGATCGCGGCCTGTTCGAAGTCGTCGAGGATCCCGAGACGGCCGGCCGAATCGGCGACCGTGACCACATCCGCGGGCAAGTCATGGCCGGCCTCGCCGTCCTGACCGCCGGATCCGGTCCGGCTCCTGAAAAAACTCGACAGCTCCATGCCTTGAGGCCCGGTTTCCTGCGGGCAACGATGCGCGTGCCCGATCGGACGATGCGATGGCATTGTTTGGTTACCATCGGCCTAACGAGGGAAATTGAAGGGGGCTGAAAAAGGTCGGCGGGACGGAAGGCAACCCATCCGCCCCGCCAAGCTTCCAGGAGTCAGGGTTCCCGGAAGGACCATGCCCAAAAACCGGTTCACAGCCGAATCGGAAGGGGGTCCTACGGCTGCAAGTCGGCTTCTGTTCGAGCCTTTTCTTACCGGATCGAGGCTCCGCGCGGTATCTGTCGCACAGCCAGAAATTACCTAACGAAAGGTAGGTCAGTCCGCTTGGGTGGTATGCGCGATGAGCGCAAGCTCGGTGCGGTTCTTGATGCCAAGCTTCTGGTAGATGGTGTGCAGGTACACTTTCACGGTACCTTCCGACATCGACAGGCACTCGGCGATTTCGCGGTTGCGTAAACCTCTGCCGACCTCGGCAGCGATCTGGCGCTCGCGCGGCGCAAGGGGGCCGAGCGGGTCGGCCTTGCCGCCTGACAGCGACAGGTCGAGAGCGCGCTGGAGCAACGGCTGGGGAATGGCCTTCTCACCCCGCGCGACCCTCTCGAGCGCATCGATGAGGGCATCCTCGGCGCCGTCCTTGAGGACAATTCCGTTGACCCCCGCGCGCACGGCCGCGAGCAGGGAATGATCCTCGAGCGCCGCGGTAAGGATCACGACCGGCCGGGTGTCGCCCCGTGAACGCAGCGCCTGCAGGGCCTCGACGCCGTTGCGCCTCGGCATGCGAATGTCGAAGATGCAGATGTCCGGATTGAAGCGCGCCGTGGCCGCGATGGCCTCCTCGCCATCATTGACCATCGTGACGACCTCGAAGCGAGTGCCCCGCAAGACGGCTTCCACGCCCGCTCGCATGAACGGATGATCGTCGGCAAGCAGGACGGACGGCATCAGGACTTCCCCAGAGGCATGGCGAAACGCAGCGCCGCTCCAGCCGGCCCGGATTCAATCTCGAGCGAGCCGCCCAACGCATCGATCCGCTCGCCGATCGAACGAGGCCGCATGATCATGCCTTCCGCTGGAAAGCCGGTGCCGTTGTCGGTCACCGTCAGGTGCAACATCGCGTCCTCCTCGACCAGCGCGATTGCGACCCTGCTCGCTCCGCCGTGGCGTACTGCGTTGGCGACTGCTTCGCGCAGCACCTGACGCACTTCGTGCGCCAACCAACCGGGAATGACAATCCATTTTGCTTCGTCGTCGAGTTCGATGGCCACGCCCCAATACTTTGCGAGATCGCGCAGGAGCGGATCGAGTATGCGGGTGGCGGTTGCGTTCGGAAGCACCGTGTCGCCGCTGCGCAACCTGTCTATCATGCCGCGCACCTGGGTCTGCTCGGCACGCAGGGCGCTCTTGATCGCCTGGATTTCCTCGTCCGGATTGCCGCCGCCCTGGATCCAGTGGCGCAAGCCCTCGAGGCGCAGGGAGACCCCGGCCAGCGATTGCGCAATCGTATCGTGCAAGTCGCGGGCGAGGGCGTCGCGCATGCGCGCGAGCGCTGTCTCGCGGACGAGCGCCAGGGTCGACTGGCGATCGAACCCTGCCCCAACCTCGCGCGCAAGCAAGACTCCCAGCTCCACGTGATCGGCGCAGATTCCGGGGATGCCCGCGAGGAGGATTTCGCCCCGGCCCGTCACGGCGGAGAACGGGAGGGCCAGCCCCTCGTGGATATCGCAGTAGGCGGCGAACGGATCATCGACCGGCTCCCTCGACGTGGCGCTACGCCATCCGCCGACGGTCAGCACACGCCCCATCGTGCTATCGAAAAGCTGTGCCTGCCTGGCGAACGGCGCCTCGGGCGAGAGATCTTCGGGCGCGAGATGCTTGACAAGGCTGTCGAAACCGATGGCGCGAACCTCTATGTGCGGTTCCTCGTCGTCCGCCCAGGCAATCGCGCCCCGCCCGGCACCGGTCTGCGTCATGGCGTAGCGCAGAGCATCCATCAGCGGCGGCAGGCGGTCGTCCGCGCTTCCGGGAGGCTCCACGAAACGTTGCACCGATTGCTCGCGACGCTGGAGCCCGAACCAGATCAGGATCAGCGCCAGGACAACCATATAGCTCACGCGCCGGCCGAAGCGGAACATGTCGATGTGGATGCCCATGTGATTCATCGCCAGGCCACCGAGGAGATAGAGCAAGGTGACGATGAGTCCCGTCAGCGCGGTGACCCGCCAGTTCCAGCGAATGGTCGCCGAAAGCATTAGGTACGAGAAGAACGCGAGAAATGGACTGGTGAAACGATCGTTAGTCGTTTCGGTGAAATACACCGCGCTCAAGAAGGCGCAGATGTCGAAAGCGTGCATCGTCAGGGCGAGACGCTGGTCCCACCACCAATCGTTCCACGCCAGGATCAGCAAGCCGGTGGCGATAAGGACGTAGCCGAACAGCATCCCGTAGCCGGCAACCGTGCTGCGTGCCGGCTGGCTCGGATCGACCAGCAGGGCGACGAAGAACGCCGTCGCCAGCAGGAAGCGGCACAGCGCGATGATCCGACCGGACCGATGCTCGAACTGGCGTGCGAGCAGGCCGGGCTTGCGCGATCGGATCAGGGTCGTCGGTTGCGATGAGGCGGGCACAGGGCCTCGACTGTGCCGCCCCTGGCGTCAGGCCGCCCTGGCCAGCTCGAGATCGAGCCGGTCCCAGATCTCGACCAAAGCCTTGGTGAGCTCGCGCATCATCTCTTCGCTGTGCGTCGGGCCCGGGGTGAAGCGCAGGCGCTCCGAGCCACGCGGCACCGTCGGATAGTTGATCGGCTGCACATAGACGCCGTACTCGGCGAGCAGGATGTCGCTGATCTTCTTCGCCCGCACCGGATCGCCGACCATCAGCGGCACGATATGGGTCGTTGAGTTCATGACCGGAAGGCCGGCTTCGCGGAACATGTCCTTGAGGCGAGCGGCGGCCGCCTGCTGGCCTTCGCGCTCGACCGAGCTTTCCTTGAGGTGGCGCACGGCTGCCAGCACCCCGGCTGCGAGCACCGGGGAGAGCGAGGTGGTGAAAATGAAACCCGGCGCGTAACTGCGGATGCAGTCGATGATCTTGGATTCCGCGGCGATGTAACCGCCCATTACGCCGAACGCCTTGCCGAGGGTCCCTTCGATGATGTCGATCCGGTGCGCGGCCTGGTCGCGTTCGGAGATGCCGCCGCCGCGCGCGCCGTACATGCCGACCGCGTGAACCTCGTCGATGTAGGTCAACGCGTTGTACTTGTCCGCGAGGTCGCAGATCGCGTGGATCGGCGAGACGTCGCCGTCCATCGAATAGACGCTCTCGAAGGCGATCAGCTTCGGAACATCAGGGCTCTCGGCGGCGAGCAGCTCTTCGAGGTGCTCGACGTCGTTGTGGCGGAAGACACGCTTCTCGCAGCCGGAATTGCGGATGCCGGCAATCATGCTGGCGTGGTTGAGCTCGTCGGAAAAAATCACGCAGCCCGGCAGCAGCTTGCCGAGCGTCGAAAGGGTCGCGTCGTTCGATACGTAGCCCGAGGTGAACAGCAGCGCCCCTTCCTTGCCGTGGAGGTCGGCCAGCTCGCACTCGAGCTCGATGTGGAAGTGGGTATTGCCGGCGATGTTGCGCGTGCCGCCGGCGCCGGCGCCCACGTCGTGCAGCGCTTCCTCCATCGCGGCGATGACCTTCGGATGCTGGCCCATCGACAGGTAGTCGTTCGAGCACCACACGGTGATCGGCTGCGGACCGTTGTGATGGGCGAAGCAGCGCGCGTTGGGAAACGCGCCCTTGTTGCGCAGGATGTCGATGAACACCCGGTAGCGGCCCTCCTGATGGAGCCGCTCGATCGCCTGGTCGAAAATCTGGTCGTAATTCAACGGATCTGTCCGTTCTGCACCGTCGTTGTGCGGCGGCATGGGAGTCCTCGGCGACTTAAGCGATGCCAGCGGCAGTTTAAAGCGCAGAGTTTGCGAGGGATTCGCATTAGAGCGATTCAAGTCGTTCGAGGCCATAGCTCTTCAACACCGGTTCGAGAGGTGCCGCGTCTGCTATGTTGCCGGTGACGACGGCAACATCCGGAGATGTCCGGAGAAATGGCTTCCCTTGGGTGAGGTAAGCTATCCGCCGGGCAATTCCTTGCGCTCCGTCAACGAACCGGACGTTGTTCCCGATCGCCTCGCGCAATTCGTCCTCGATCAGCGGGAAGTGCGTGCAGGCGAGGACGACGGTGTCGATGTCCGCTCCGCCAGGCTGGTTGCGCAGCCCGGCGGCCGCCGCCGCGAATACCGCCGAATCGGGCTTTGCTCCCCGCAACTTCGCCTCCGCCGCCTCGACGAGCCCCGGCGCGGCATAGCGGATCAGGCGCTTGCCTTGCGCGAACTCGCGCTCGAGGTCGTCGACGTAGCGCTGGCGCACCGTTGCCGCGGTGCCGAGCAGGCCGATGGAACCGGTCTTCGTCATCGCCGCTGCCGGCTTGATCGCCGGCACCGTGCCGACGATCGGCACGTGCAGCACCTCGCGGACCATGCCGAGGGCTATCGTGCTTGCGGTATTGCAGGCAATCGTGATCAGCCGCGGCCGGAAGCGTTCGCTCATGCGCCCGAGCAGCCCGGCCACTCTGGCGGCGACCTCGGCTTCGGACTTCTCCCCGTACGGCAGGCCAGCGAGATCAGCGGCGTAGATCAACGGTGCTTCGGCGCGAAGCTTGCGAAGCTGCGCGAGGACGGTCAGTCCGCCGACGCCGGAATCGAACAGCAGGATCGGGGCAGTTGGGTCCAAGTCAGATCAATCCCGTTCGCCCCCAAGCTTGTCGAAGGGCCATTCTTGCTCTTTACGCCGCTAGAAGAAAAGGCAGGGCTTCGACAAGCTTGGGGGCGAAGGGTAAGGGGGGTGAATGCACTGGATTGTCGCCATTCTGCTCGGTTACTTCATCGGGTCGATCCCGTTCGGGCTTCTGCTGGCAAAGGCGGCGGGCAAGGGTGACATCCGCAAGATCGGCTCTGGCAGCACGGGAGCAACCAACGTGCTGCGCACGGGCAGCAAGGGCCTCGCGGCGGCCGTGCTGATCCTTGACCTTGCCAAGGGCCTTGCGGCGGTGATGGTAGCCTGGCGCTGGTTCCCGGATGCCGTATCGGGGGCTGCGCTCGCAGCGGTCGTCGGCCACTGCTTTCCCGCGTGGCTCGGCTTCAAGGGCGGAAAGGGCGTCGCGACCAACGCGGGCGTGAGCCTTGGCCTCGGCTGGCCGATCGGCGTCGCTTACGGCGCGGTGTGGCTGGCGGTGCTGGCGCTCGGCCAGATCAGCTCTGTTGCCGGAATGAGCGCGGTGATCGCCGCGGTGATCGCGGCGGCGGTATTGGGATATGGCCGGTTCGTGCCGGTACTCGCGGTGATTGCCCTGCTGGTGATCTGGCTGCACCGCTCGAACATCAAGCGCCTTGTCGCCGGCGAAGAGCCGAAGGTCGGCGCGAAGTCGTGACAATTTCCCAGGGCAGAGGCCCGCTGCGCCGGTGCCGGTTCGCCTGTACTTCCATGATTCGACCGATTGTCCGATATCGCTCGACGAACTCGAAAGTGCGCCTCAGTCTGATTCAGCCTACTCGGCGTATCGGCTTGCAGGCTCCTTTCCAGCGCGCATGGTGACGTCGCCGAAGCCTTCGCTTGAATACTCTTGACTGGAGCGCCGATAATCCGAGGATGGCGCGGGCCGCTTAGGGGGGAAGTCGATATGGCGACCGTTGCGCCGCGCGAACTCAAGATCGGAACGATCATCGACAAGACGCTTGCCGTCATCGAGCGTTGCGCGACGGTGACACTGATCTATTTCGTCGGGCTCACCGTTATCAATGCGGCCATCGGCTATTTCGCCCTGGGCATGACCGCGCCCCTGCAGCAGGTCGAGATGCGGCTGCTGCAATCGTTGGCCGGGCTCATCTGCGCCTATTTCTTCATCGATGCGATGGTGCGCAAGACGGGCCTGCGCTCCCGTACGGCGGGAGACGCGTTCCTCCCCTTCCTGGGCCTCTACATCGTCTACACGATCGGCGTCGTCCTCGGGTTCGTCCTGATCATATTCCCTGGCCTTTACATCATGGCGCGCTGGAGCATTTCTCAGCCGATGCTCATCGCCCGGGGTGACGGGCCGATGCAGGCACTCGGGAACAGTTGGGAGGAGACGGAGGAAAACGCCTTCCAGATCCTGATCGTGGTCCTCATCTTTCTCGTACCGACGATTGCGATTTCAGCGCTTTGCACTCTCATGCTGGGCCAGGCGAGCGTCGCGGGCATGATCATCTCGCAGGTCGCCTCGAGCGCCACCAGCGTGCTGGCGCTGGCCATGAGCGTGGCTCTCTACGGGCTGATCGTCGGCACACCGCAGAAAATGGCCGCCGTCTTCGAATGAGATCGAGCGCTTCGGCGCTCATCCCTTCGGCATGCAGGCAATCGGTTCGGTCCCGATTTTTCCGGGGTGGGAGCGATCGTTGGCGACGAACGCGATCCACCTCGGGGCATGCTCTTCGCCCGGGTACGTCGTCGCCGGTGAAGGGGGGCATCGCTCCCTGGGAGGAGGGCGCCGCGGCCTTGCCTTTCGCAAGCGCCGTGACAGAAGCAATCCGCCGTTCGATCCTGTTAGCCGCGGGCCTGGCGCCGGCGGGTGCGTGCGGTAACGGCGTGCCCGAAGCCCGCGACCGAGCCGCCAGGCTTGATCCTCGATAGCCCATGCGGGTGAGCTCGCCCTCGGAGCAGGCCCAGGCGGAGCTTCATTGAGCCGAGGCCCCATTCGGCACAGCGTCGACGGCTTGACGAATCCCTTTTGGACGCAGCACCCTCGCGCGTACGTATACACGTTAGGGGCTCCGGTTCGTTTCCATGCAGCTTGTCATCGTCGAGTCGCCAGCCAAGGCGCGCACAATCGAGAAGTACCTCGGCGGGGACTACAAGGTCCTCGCGTCCTACGGGCACGTCCGCGATCTGCCGCCGAAGGACGGCAGCGTGCGCCCGGACGAAGGCTTCGCGATGGACTGGGAGGTCTACGGCGACAAGCAGAAGCGAGTGCGGGAAATCGCCGATGTCGCGAAGAAGGCCGACCGGCTGATCCTCGCAACCGACCCCGACCGCGAGGGCGAGGCGATCAGCTGGCACGTGCTCGAGCTCTTAAAGAAGCGCAAGGCGGTGCCCGCCGACGTCGAGCGGGTCACGTTCAACGCGATCACCAGGCAGGCGGTGACCGACGCGATGCAGCACCCGCGCGCGCTCGATACGGACCTCATCGACGCCTATCTCGCTCGCCGGGCGCTCGACTACCTGTTCGGCTTCACCTTGAGTCCCGTGCTGTGGCGCAAGCTGCCGGGCGCGAAGAGCGCGGGGCGCGTTCAGTCGGTGGCGCTGCGCCTGATCGTCGACCGCGAGTTCGAGATCGAGGCGTTCGTGCCGCAGGAATACTGGTCCATCGCCGCGACGATGGAGCACGACGGCACCGAGTTCCAGGCGCGGCTGGTGACCTTCGACGGGCGGAAACTCGAGCGCCTCAGCATCGGCGACAAGGGCATGGCGGCGGCTGCCAAGGCCGCCGTCGAGGCGGCGCGCTTTACCGTCGAGGCCGTTGAAACCAAGCCGCTCAAGCGCAATCCGGCGCCGCCGTTCACGACCTCAACGCTGCAGCAGGAAGCGGCACGCAAGCTCGGCTACTCGGCCAGCCACACGATGCGCCTCGCCCAGGCTCTCTACGAGGCCGGTTCGATCACTTACATGCGCACCGACGGCGTGCAGATGGACCCGGGCGCGATCAGCGCCTGCCGCAAGGCCATCGTCGATAGGTTCGACGGACACTACCTGCCGGACAAGCCGCGGTTCTATCAGACCAAGGCCAAGAACGCCCAGGAGGCGCACGAGGCGATCCGTCCGACCGATTTCACCCGCAGCCACGCGGGCTCGGGCGACGAGGCGAAGCTCTACGACCTCATCTTCAAACGGGCGATGGCGAGCCAGATGGCCGGCGCGAGCCTCGAGCGGACCACCGTCACGCTGCGCGATCCCACCGGGAGGCACGAGTTGCGCGCGACCGGGCAGGTCGTCAAATTCCCCGGCTTCCTCGCGGTCTACGAGGAAGGCCGCGACCAGAAGGGCGAGGACGACGAGGACGGCCTGCTGCCGGTGATGCACGAAGGTGTCGTGCCGGCCAAGAAGGCAGTCACCGCCGACCAGCACTTCACCCAGCCGCCGCCGCGGTTCTCGGAGGCCAGCCTGGTCAAGCGGCTCGAGGAACTCGGCATCGGCCGGCCGTCGACCTACGCCTCGACCATCCAGACGCTGCGCGACCGCGAGTACGTGCGGATGGAGAAGAGCCGCTTCTTCGCCGAGGATTCCGGCCGCCTGCTGACCGCGTTCCTCGAACGTTTCTTCCCGCGTTATGTCGCCTACGACTTCACCGCGGAGATGGAGGAGGAGCTCGACGACGTCTCCGGGGGCCGTGCCGAATGGAAGCACGTGCTCGATGCGTTCTGGCGCGACTTCAAGCCGAAGAGCGACGAGGTGATGGAGCGCAAGCCTTCCGAAGTCACCGAGGTGCTCGACGAGTTCCTGTCCGATTACCTGTTCCCCAAGCAGGCTGATGGCGGCGATCCGCGGCAGTGTCCCAAGTGCGTCGCCGAGGGCCGCGAGGGCGGCAAGCTCAGCCTGCGCGGCGGCAGGTTCGGCGCGTTCGTCGCCTGCTCGAACTATCCCGAATGCGCGTTCCGTCGCAAGTTCGGCCAGCCGAACGGCGAGGGCGGCGAGGAGGACGAGGGCATGGGCCGCGATCCGGCGACCGGTCTCGAAGTTCATCGCAAGGTCGGCCGCTTCGGGCCTTATGTCCAGCTCGGCGACGGCAAGGATGCCCGCCGTGCGTCGATCCCCAAGGACCTGCCCGACTTCGACTTGGAATGGGCATTGAAGCTCCTCGCCTTGCCGCGCGAGATCGGCCCGCATCCGGAGACCGGCAAGCCGATCACCGCCAGCATCGGCCGCTACGGCCCGTACCTCGCGCATGACGGCAAGTACGCCAAGCTTTCGGGAACCCGCGACGTGTTCGAAACCGGCATGAACGCCGCCGTCACGCTGCTTGCGGAAGCCGCCAATCGCGGCGGTCGGGGCGAGGGCAGGGCCAAGGCCGAGCCGATCAAGACCTTCGGCGCCCACCCGGCCAGCGGCGGCGAGATCAGGGTCATGCCCGGCCGCTACGGGCCCTACGTCACGGACGGCACTACCAATGCCACCCTGCCAAAGGCCGTGAAGCCCGAAGATATCACCGAACAGCAGGCGATCGGGCTGATCGATGCCCGCGCCGCGAAGGGTCCGGCGAAGAAGAAGGGCGGGCGGAGGAAAGCCGGGGCGAGGAAAACGGCAAGCGCGAAGTAAAGCCTGCGGTACGCTTGAAAAACGGTTTCCTCGGGAGCCATCGTGAGGGCACAGGGGACAGCCGATGATCTCTGCGCTGTTATTCGCTGCCGCGGCCGGGAATTTCGTTGCGCCAAGCTTTACGTGCCGAAAACGATCGACAGGTGCTGCAAGACGCGGGCGCGGCAAACGCCAGTGAGGTGATCGATGCGCGGTTCGATGCGAAAGGCAAGACAAGCGCCTGCAAGGCGGTCGCGATGTCGGGCGACGCAGAGGTCGCCAACAGCCTTTGCCGAAATGCCAACGGCCTGGAAATCAAACCCGCCTGCGTGGTCGGCGAGGCTGCATACGGAGTGGCCCACAACGTGATCGGCGGCACACAATCAGGCGGCGCGCCAATCGAATCGGCAGATCTTGAGCTTCAGGTGAACAAGCTTCCCGGCGGCCAGCCGAGACTGCGGGTGGCTACCAACGT
>Ga0207657_10000026_pt1 | contig 143118 bp, 127 predicted proteins | sample KBSC33metaG_FD_184316 | JGI IMG/M metagenome (GOLD analysis project Ga0207657, IMG submission 184316) | Corn rhizosphere microbial communities from Kellogg Biological Station, Michigan, USA - KBS C3-3 metaG (SPAdes) (version 2) | ecosystem: Host-associated > Plants > Roots > Rhizosphere >...
ATCTACCTGGACAAGGCGGAAGGCGGCGGGTTTGCGGCCTATGAGGACGGGTTTTCGCTGCTTGAGCTGACGCGCAACCACTATCAGCAGGCGGGCCTCGATGTCCGGCAACTGGATCTTCTTATTCGTTAGCCACAGCAACCTAAACGAGTCCGCCTTGGCGCAAACGAAAAGGGCGGCCCGGAATTCCGGACCGCCCTTCGCGTCACAATCTGAAAGGTGCTGCCGTCACGCGGAATAAATCCGCGTGACGTCGGACGGTTTCGCTCGGCTCAGGCCTCGCGCCCCGCCGGCCGGCAGCGATAACTCTTCGACGCTGCTCCGGCGGCGCTTCGCGCCGGCGCCGCTGCGCTCGGTTATCGCTTGCTGAACTGGAAGCTGCGGCGGGCCTTGGCGCGGCCGTACTTCTTGCGCTCGACGACGCGTGGGTCGCGGGTCAGGAAGCCGGCCTGCTTGACCACGGTGCGGAGCGCGGGCTCGTAACGGGTCAGCGCCTGGGCGATGCCGTGCTTGACCGCGCCGGCCTGGCCCGAGAGGCCGCCACCGACGACGGTCGCGACCACGTCATACTGGTCCTCGCGGCCGGCGACGCCGAACGGCTGGTTGATCACCAGGCGAAGCGTCGGACGGGCGAAATAGACTTCCTGCTCGCGGCCGTTGATGACGATCTTGCCTGAGCCCGGCTTCAGCCAGACGCGCGCGATGGCGTCCTTGCGGCGGCCGGTCGCATAGGCGCGGCCGTACTTGTCGAGCTGCTGCTCGCGAAGCACCGCCTGGATCTGCGGACCCTGCGTCGAAACGCCGTCATCGCCAGGACCCTCGTCCCGGCCGCGACGGCCGCGCTCACGCGGCGGCGGTGCGGACGCGTTTGCGGGACCGGCCTCGGCTGCAGGCGCGTCGGTGGCGGCGGGCTGCTCCGGAACTGCCGGAACCTCCGGCGTCGGGTTGGTCAGCTCGCCCAGATCGGAAAGGGACTTCTTGTCGGCCATGTTATGCGCCCACCTTGTTCTTGCGGTTCATCGAGGCGACGTCGAGGATTTGGGGATCCTGGCCGCCGTGCGGATGCTCGGTGCCATTGTACAGGTGCAGCGCGCGCATCTGGTCGCGGCCGAGCGGGCCGCGCGGGATCATGCGCTCGACAGCCTTTTCGAGCACGCGCTCGGGGAAGCGGCCCTCGAGCACCTTGGCCGCGGTGACTTCCTTCAAGCCGCCGGCATAACCGGTGTGCTTGTAATAGATCTTCTGCTCCAGCTTGCGGCCGGTGAAGCGGACCTTGTCGGCATTGATGATCACGACATGGTCGCCGCAGTCGACGTGCGGCGTGAAGCTCGGCTTATGCTTGCCGCGCAGGATATTGGCGACGATCGTCGCGAGCCTGCCGACGACCAGCCCATCGGCGTCGATCAGATGCCATTTCTTGTCGACCTCGGCCGGCTTTACCGACTTGGTCGTCTTCATCAGCGCCTTCATGGCTGAGAACCTCTTTTCTAACGAGAAAAGCGGCGCCATCGGGCACCGCCGTCGGACGCGCTATTTGCTTGCGAGGGCCGGAAAGTCAAGCAAATCCGAGCATTTCCAGACGGGTAAAATCATACCCTGACCGTTTCCTGCCGGACCCGTAACGATGGGAACGGCCGCGCCCCGCCCCTCGTTTCAGCAGCAAAACCAACAGAGGAGCGTATCATGTATATCGGTCTTGGCGGGATCCTGATCCTCATCCTGATCCTGTGGCTGCTGGGCGTCATCTAACAGCTGACAACAGCGGCGCAGGCGATTGATCCGCTAGCTTTTACAACCGGCAAGCAGGGGTCGGTCGCATTAATGCGGATTGAGCGCGAGTGATGTACCGAACCCCCCGCTGACCGGCGGGGGCTCGGCCACTGCCGTTTTTCATTTCTCGGCTACCCCCATCAGCGTATTACAAGCGAAGACGAGATGGGGGATATCGGCATGGCGCCCTCTACCCTTGTTACGAGTGCGTCTCCATTGCCATCCGGATCCGCTGTTGCGACGAAGCTCGAGGCATTTGCCAGGCTTTCAGCCGACGATCGCGCGGCGTTGGGGGCGATCATCAGCGGAGTTCGCTACGTCGAGGCGCGTCAGGACCTGATTCGCGAAGGAGACCAGCCGAAAAGCGTCCATCTAGTCCTCGAAGGCTGGGCTTGCAGGTACAAGCAGCTGCCCGACGGCAGGCGTCAGATCGTCAATTTCCTGGTGGCCGGGGATTTCTGCGACCTCAACATGCATATTCTCGAAGCAATGGACCACAGCATCGGGGCGATCAGCCGGCTGAAGGTGGCTGTGATATCGCCCGAGGCGATGGATGCGTTGACCGCCGGACGTCCCGGGATCACGCGAGCCCTCTGGTGGCACGAACTGGTCACCGCCGCGATTGAGCGTGAATGGACACTCAACCTGGGCCAGCGGAGCGCCTATCAGCGCCTCGGGCATCTGCTGATCGAACTGTATGTGCGTCTGCGGATCGTTGGCCTTGGACATGGCGGTCGGTGCGATTGGCCTCTGACCCAGAACGATCTTGCGGACGCTACCGGCTTGACGGCGGTTCACGTCAACCGGACACTCCAGGAGTTGCGCAGGGACGGGCTGATCGAGCTGGCACGAAAGCAACTCCATATTCTCGATTTCCAGCGGCTGATGCGGGTCTCGATGTTCAACCCCTATTACCTGCACTTCGACCGCGAGGGGCGACATTTCGACATCGGTGCGTGACCCTTTGGCGGCCGGGACCGAATGACGAACGTCAATCCGGCGCCGTAGCAATCTACGGTTCAGGATCGCGACATAGGCTCCCAACGTCCAAGGCAGGTCAACTGGAGAAAATCGTGACCAAGCTTCCCGCAATCGCGATTGGCGCTGCCGCTGTCGCGCTCGCCGCCGCGGCAACCGCCGCCGCGTCCCCGAAAACGCATAAGATGGATGTAGCCCTCCCCGGCGGATCGGTCGCGCATATCGAATATGTTGGTGACGTAGCGCCGAAGGTGACGGTCGATCCGCGGCCGATGGCCGATGCCGCGGGCGCCTGGGGCATGCCATTCCCGTCGTTCGCAGCCTTCGATCGGATGATGGCTGACATGCAGCGCCAGAGCGCGCAGATGCGCGCGCAGATCACGGCGCGCCAAGCTGCCGGAGCCGCTCCATACATTGCCGACTTCGGCGAACTCCCGGCCGGCGAGACGAGCACGACCGTGGTGACCGTCAGCAACAACGGATCGACTTGCACCCGCACTACAGAGGCTATGTCGCAGGGCGCGGGTAAGCCGCCCAAAGTGACGTCGAGCGCAAGCGGCCAGTGCTCGAACGATGCTCAGCCGCCCGCTCGAGCCACGCATCCCGCCTGATCGTATGGACGGCGCACGTCGCCGCCTTTCAGGAGAATTCTCCGGCATTGCGCGTTGCCTGTCTTGGGGATCAGCTTTAGTGCCTGCGGCAATGGCCGCCATGCCATAGCCCCCCTGTTCCGTCAGTCGCCGGAGAGCATTTGCCTGTGCCGAGACGCGTCAAGGATTTCATCGACATCAGCGAGTTCACCTCGCTCGACGACCTTATCCGGTACCTGCAAACGATCCGTGACAATTTGCCCCCCGACCACCAGGCGGAGATGAAAATCCGCGGCGACGACGTGTTCGGCCGCAGACTGACCGTCAGTTACTTCCGCGAGCAGACTGCCGAAGAAGTCGAGCTGGAATCGAAATATGCGGGCGGAGAGGCGGACGGCGACAATATCGAGCAGCTTCGCCGCAAGCTCGACGAGGTTCCTTACAAGTTCGGAAAAGCCAACAACGGCTAGCGCCGGCCGATCGGATCCGGCCCCTGCATACCGGCGGAGCGGTCCACGAGGCGGCTCTTCTGCCAAAGCTCGTAACGTCCAGACGGGCATTGAGCCGACGCTTTGGAGCACGCGTCACCGTCGCCGGCGGCGTCGATCCACTCTGCGCCATTGATGCGTCCGGCTCCGTCGAGCCGGTAGAGACGATAGGTCTGCAAAGAATTCCCCCGAATGCACGTCAGCTAACATCGCGGCTTCCGTTCGCAATTCACCTGGGTTACACCGGACAGGGGCTTTCCTCTTGTAAACATGACATTTTTCCAAATCCTACGGACCTGTAACCTAAGTTAGCCGCAAATCCGGCGGCGCGTTCCAGAAAGCGCGGCGTAATGATCACGGTTCTGTTGAAGAAGCTGAGACGGCGTGTTGAGATCAGCTCCGAAGAAGAGCGCGTGATCCGTGATTCTGTCGCGGAGATGCGGCTTGTGTCCGCCGATCAGATTGTCATCCGAGCCGGCGAGGAGCTCAGCAACAGCTTGTTGCTGATCGATGGCTGGCTTGCCCGAAGCAAGGATCTCGCGGGCGGCGAGCGGCAGGTGATGCAACTCCACGTCGCCGGCGATTTTGCCGACCTTCACAGCTTCACGCTGAAGCGCCTCGATCATGACGTTGCCACGCTCGCCGACTGCAATATCGCGGTCGTTCCTCACGAGCGGCTTCGGGTGATAACGAGCGAGCATCCGCGTCTCGCGCGGGTGTTCTGGTTTTCAACGAACATGGACGCAGCGATCCAGCGCGAGCTCGCCCTGTCGCTCGGCCAGCGATCGGCGATGGCGCGCATGGCGCATCTCTTTTGCGAGCTTTACGCGCGGCTCAGCATCGTCGGAAAGACAAGCCGCGACGGCTACGAATTCCCGCTCACGCAGCGCGAGCTTTCCGAATGCCTCGGGCTTACCGTGGTTCACGCCAATCGGACGCTTCAGGAGCTTCGCAGACGCGGCCTCGTCGACCTCGAAAACCGGCGGCTGACGATCCGCGACCGCCGCGGGCTCGAGGGGCTCGCCGAATTCGATCCCGCCTACCTCTATCTCGACGGGCAGCAGCTCTAGCGATTTCACGGGAAGCAATGGCACAGCTGAGCCGCAGCGGCGTTGGCGTCGGATGGCAAGTAGGACCAAGTCTCGCGGAGAGCGGCGCAAGCCCCGCAGCAGCAATCAGTCCGAGGAATCTGGCTTCGCGGCCAATTGGCGGTCCTGGTTGCTTGCGATCCTGCTTATCGCAGGCGTGGTCGTCGCGGTCCTCCACTGGGGCGACGTCAAGAAGTTCGGCGCGCTCGTCTCCCATTCGCAGCCGCTTTGGCTTATTGCCGCCGCCGCAGCGCAGCTGCTGACCTATGTCGCGCTAGCCGCGCAGTGGGCGCTGGTCCTGCGCGCAGGTAAATGCAGGGCTCCGTTCGGCAAGCTGCTCGGACTCACCGTCGGCAAGCATTTCGCCGACCAGATGGTGCCGACGGCCGGGATGAGCGGCAACGTCGTCGTCGTCGACCGGCTGCAGGGGATCGGCGCTTCCCGCGCAGTGGCGCTGGCGACGCTGATCATGACGATCATCGCTTATTACGCGTCCTACGGGCTGGCATCGCTTCTCGCGCTCATCCTCCTGTGGCTCCACGGACAGACGAGCTGGGTTGTGGTGGCGCTGATCAGCGCTTCGCTCGGCCTGTCGGCGGCGGTCCCGGCGCTTGCCCTGTGGCTCCAGCGAAAGGGCGCAAAGGCGATCCCGCGCTGGCTGCGGCGGATTCGGACGGTGTGCGAGCTGTTCGAAATGATCAAGGAAGCGCCGACCAGGCTCGTCCGGAGCGAACGATTGATAGGCGAGCTGACTCTGCTGAACGCCGCGGTCTTCGCGCTCGACGGGCTGACGATGCAGTCCTGCCTGTTCGCTTTGGGCGTGCAGGCGTCGTTCAGCGCCGCGTTCAGCGCGTTCATCATGGCCTCGATCGTCGTCACGCTCGGGCCGATCCCGATGGGGCTGGGATCGTTCGAAGCGGTCAGCATCGGCATGCTTCGCGCAATGGGCATTCCATTCGAGGCGGCTCTGTCGGCGACCTTGCTGTTCCGCGGCTACACTTTGTGGGTGCCGCTTATCCCGGGAATGTTCGCTGCGCGGCGCCAGCTCAAGAGCAGCAAGAAAAGGAAAAAGCGCGCTAGCGCTCGCGGATGACGACGTCCTCGACCCAGTCCGCATAGCTGCCGACAATCTTGTCGATCGGCCAGCTTACGACGCACGGAGTTTCATAGCTGTGGAGCTGAGCGATGCGCTCGATCAGCGCATCGCTTCGCCAATGGTGGGTCTTGAGGATTGCGGCGACCTCGTCCGCGGTTTCGATCGCGCCCTTCCAGCGGTAGATCGAGCGGACAGCTCCGAGGATGTTGATGCAGGCTGCAAGCCGCTCCTCGATCACGGTCCGTCCGACCCGCTCGGCTTCCGCGGCATCGGCGAACACCGCGTAGACGGAGACAATGCTCATGCGCGCGCCTTTCCAAGCTCGTGCGCACCCCACACCGTCGCCGCGAGAAGAAGAGCGCCGGTCGCCTGGTGAAGGACGGCGAGCCAGATCGCAATCCCTGAAAGGACCGTGAGGATCCCGAGGATGATCTGGGTGCCGAACGCCGAATGGATCGCGATCGAGGCAGGACGCGCTCCCTCAATCTTCTTCACTTGCCTGGCGAACAGGACCAGCACACCAACGACCACCCACGCCCACCAGCGGTGCATGAAATGGAGAAGGTAGAGGTCGTGGGTCATGGCGAAGCCGGTGCCTTGCGACCAGTCGATCCCTTCCGGCACGAAATGGCCGTTCATGTCGGGCCAGGTGTTGGAGACGTAGCCCGCGCGGAAGCCGGCGACCCATGCGCCGAGCATCAGCTGGACGAACAGCGCGGCGAGCGCGAAGGCTCCCCATCCGGTCAGCCGCGCCGGCCGCGCGTTCGCGTCGCGCGACAGCCTGCGCAGATCGAGCGCGGTCCAGATGAGCGCCGAGAAAAGAAAGAGCGCGAAGAGAAGGTGGGCGGACAAGCGGTAGGGGCTGACCTCCGTGCGTCCTTCGAGCCCCGACATGACCATCAGCCAGCCGACCGCGCCCTGCAACCCGCCGAGGACGAACAGTGCTGCCAGCCGCCAGCCGAAGCCTTTGGGGATTTCGCGCTTCAGCGCGAACCAGCCGACGCCGACGAAGAAGACGAGGCCGATGATCCTGCCGAGAAACCGGTGGACCCATTCCCAGAAGAAGATGAACTTGAAGCCGGACAAGGTCATTCCGGCCGGGCCCGCGACCTCACGATATTGCGGGGTCTGCCTGTAGAGATCGAAGGCGTGTGCCCAGTCGGCATGGCTGAGCGGAGGGATGGCGCCGCTGATCGGCTTCCACTCGGTGATCGAAAGCCCGCTTTCCGTGAGCCGCGTAATCCCGCCGATCACGACCATCGCGAAGACCAGCGCGGCGACGAAGAACAGGAGGTTCGACAGCGGTCGGGGGCGGGGACCGCGCGTCTCGGCGGCATCGGTGCCTGGGTTGGCTTGCATGTTCATGTGACGGCGCGCCTATGCTCGTGCGGCCAGCCGTTGGGCAAGTGCGGCAATCACCGGCGCATGATATATTGTAACTTCCAGGACGCTCGTCTATATCGCGCCTCGATGGCGACACGGCCGTTCTCCACCTCCCGGCTCGACCGGATCGCGATGGGCCTTTCGGGGCTCTGCGCAGTCCATTGCGTGGCGACGGCGGTGCTTCTGGGCCTGCTCGCGTCGGCTGGTGGGTTGCTCGGCAGTCCGATCATTCATGAAGTTGGGCTCACCCTCGCGATGTTTCTCGGAGCGATCGCACTCGGCGGCGGAATCCGCGAGCATGGCTTCCTTCTTCCGGGCGCAGTGGGAATCGCCGGCCTGATGATTATGGCGTTCGCCATGACGCTGCACGAAAGCGGCTATGAGGCGGCGCTGACGATCCTTGGAGTCTCGGTGCTCTCACTCGGGCACCGGCTCAACATGATGGCGAAGCATCCAAGCGTCTGATTCCTTGTCGTCCGCGCGGGTCGCGTCTATCTCGTTCGCGTAACAACATGGCTCGGCACGATCATCAGCTCCACGAAGGCGAATCGCTCAAGGCAGCGGCGCGCGAGCGGCTGACTAACCAGGGCGAGCAGTGGACCGGCATGCGCGCGGCGGTGTTCGACGCGCTGGCGAGCTTCGACAAGCCGGCCAGCGCCTACGACGTGGCGGAAGCGGTCTCCAAGGCGCAGGAACGGCGGATCGCGGCGAACAGCGTGTACCGGATCCTCGACCTCTTCGTCGAAGTGAACCTCGCGCGCCGGGTCGAAAGCGAAAACGCCTATGTCGCGAACCAGCATCCCGAGTGCCTTCACGACTGCATCTTCCTGATCTGCGACCAGTGCGGGCAGACCGTCCACGTCGACGACGACGCCTTGTCGGCGAGCATCCGCAAGGCTGCGGCGAACGCCGGCTACTCCGCGACGCGCCCGGTCATCGAGGTGCGCGGCAAGTGCGGCGACTGCGGGCAGTGAGCATTTCCTGAGCAATCGCTGAAATCGTGGGCTTGCCGGCCCAGATTGGTGACATGCCAGCCACTTGTGAGTAGGGCAGCCTCCTGATGAGCGACCGCCCCGATACGCCGTTGCTGGATAAGGTCCATTATCCGAGCGACATACGAGCACTCGGTAAAGACGACCTCCCGCAGCTCGCGGACGAGCTTCGGAAGGAGACGATTTCGGCCGTGTCGGTGACCGGCGGACATCTCGGCGCCGGGCTCGGCGTGGTCGAGCTCACGGTCGCGCTCCATTATGTGTTCGACACTCCGAACGACAAGCTGGTTTGGGACGTCGGTCACCAAGCTTATCCGCACAAGATCGTCACCGGACGGCGCGACCGAATTCGGACGCTTCGCCAGGGAAGCGGCCTCAGCGGCTTCACCAAGCGAAGCGAGAGCGAATACGACCCGTTCGGCGCTGCACACAGCTCGACGTCGATCTCCGCGGCGCTCGGCTTTGCGATCGCGAACAAGCTTTCCGGGGCTCCGGGCAAGGCCATCGCGGTAATCGGCGACGGCGCGCTGAGTGCGGGCATGGCCTATGAGGCGATGAACAATGCCGCAGCGGCCGGCAACGGGCTGATCGTCATTCTCAACGACAACGACATGTCGATCGCCCCGCCCGTCGGGTCGATGAGCAACAGCCTCGCCCGGCTGGTCAGCTCGAACAAATATCTCGGGCCGCGCAAGGTCGCGCAGCGGATCGCCCGCATGATGCCCGAGGCGATCCACGATTGGGCCAAGAAGGCCGAGGAATATACGCGCGGCTGGGTCACCGGCGGCACGCTCTTCGAGGAGCTCGGCTTTTATTATGTCGGGCCGATCGACGGTCACGACGTCCGTGCCCTCGTCGAGGTGCTCGAGAACGTCCGCGATGCCGAGATCGGGCCGATGCTCGTCCATGTCGTCACCAAGAAGGGCAAGGGCTACGAGCCGGCGGAGAATGCCGCGGACAAGTATCACGGCGTGGTGAAGTTCGACGTGGTTTCAGGCGTCCAGGCGAAACCCGCGGCCGGAGCGCCGAGCTATACAGGCGTTTACGCGAAGGCGCTGATCGGCGAGATGGGGCGCGACGAAAAGGTCGTCGCGATCACTGCGGCGATGCCGTCGGGCACGGGGCTCGACAAGGTCGCCGAGAAGTTCCCGGATCGTACCTTCGACGTCGGTATCGCCGAGCAGCATGCGGTGACGTTCGCAGCCGGCTTGGCGGCTCAGGGCTACAAGCCGTTCGCGACCATCTATTCGACCTTCCTCCAGCGCGCCTACGACCAGGTGGTCCATGATGTCGCGATCCAGAATTTGCCGGTGAGGTTCGCGATGGACCGCGCGGGTTTGGTCGGGGCCGACGGGGCTACCCATGCGGGCAGCTTCGACCTCGCCTATCTCTGCACGCTTCCGAACTTCGTGGTGATGGCCGCGGCGGACGAGGCCGAGCTTTGCCACATGGTCCATACCATGGCCCTCCACGACAGCGGGCCGAGCGCGGTGCGCTATCCGCGCGGCGAGGGCAGGGGCGTGGCTTTGCCGGAGCAACCGCTCGAGCTCGAGATCGGCAAGGGCCGGATCGTTCGCGAAGGCAAGAAGGTCGCAATCCTCTCGCTCGGCACTCGCCTCGCGGAGGCTGAGAAGGCTGCAGACCAGCTCGACGCAATGGGCCTGTCGACGACGGTCGCGGACCTCCGCTTCGCCAAGCCGCTCGACAGCGAGTTGATCCGACGCCTGCTGACGACGCACGAGGTTGCGGTGACGATCGAGGAAGCCTCGATCGGCGGCCTCGGCGCGCATGTGCTGACGCTGGCCAGCGATGAGGGGCTGATGGATGCGGGCCTGAAGATCCGCACGATGCGTCTGCCAGACAGCTTCCAGGACCAGGACAAGCCTGAGAAGCAGTATGACGAGGCGCGCCTCAACGCGCCGCACATCGTCGAGACGGTGCTGAAGGCGCTGCGGGTGAACAGCGCGGGTGTTGAGGAGGTTCGGGCCTGATCACATTCCTGAGTGTTGGAGCGAGGTTAGCGCTCGCTGCAATGCTCGGAATTTCTGGCATTTTGGCTCTGCTTCTCGGAGCTCTTTTCTCATCCGTTGCAATCTGGGGTTGCGCAATCTGTGATGAGGCGCCTCCCAGTAACGTTGGTGGAGCAACATCACTTGGAATCTCCTTGGGACTCGCGTGGCTCTGCATGCGCGCAATCCGACATCTCTTTCGCACATGAAAATTCGCGCGGATCAGCTGCTCGTGAGCCGCGGGCTCGCAGAAAGTCGTGCTCGGGCTCAGGCGCTGATCATGGCGGGGGCGGTGTTCTCGGGTGAGAAGAAGCTTTCGAAGGCTGGGGAGATGCTCGCCGAAGATGCGCCGCTGGAGGTTCGGGGGAAGGCTCATCCGTGGGTTTCGCGCGGCGGGATCAAGCTCGATCATGGGCTGGCGCATTTCGGGTTTGATGTGACGGACGCCGTGGCGCTGGATGTGGGAAGCTCGACGGGCGGGTTCGCCGATGTGCTGCTCGCGCGCGGGGCGGCGAAGGTTTATGCGGTGGATGTCGGGACCAACCAGCTTGCGTGGAAGCTGCGGCAGGACCCGCGCGTGGTCGTTCATGAGCAGACGAACGCGCGCAATCTCGACGGCAGCATTATTCCCGAGCCGGTCGACATCGTGGTTTGCGACGCGAGCTTCATCGGGCTTGCAAAAGTGCTCGAGGCTCCGCTGAGGTTGGCGAAAGCGGACGCGAAACTGGTCGCGCTCGTAAAGCCGCAATTCGAAGCTGGGCGCGCGGAAGTCGGGAAGGGCGGCGTCGTTCGCGATCCCGCCGTGCACGCGCGCGTCTGTGCCGAAGCGAGAGCGTGGGTCGAAGCCCAAGGCTGGACCGTGCTCGGCACCGTCCCTAGCCCGATCACCGGCCCAGAGGGCAATGTCGAATTCCTGATCGGAGCGATGAAGAATGGCTGAGGGGCTTGAACGCAAGATTTGGTGGAAGACCGCGATCGTCCCGGTGATTGCGATCGAGCTTTTCGGGGGGCTGAGCGGCTGGCTGTCCAACAGCGGCTACGGCAACGGCTGGTTCGACGCACTTCACAAGCCGTTCTTTATGCCGCCGGGGTGGGCTTTCGGCGTCGTGTGGCCGATCCTTTATGCGCTGCTCGGAATATCTCTCGCGATGATATTGGACGAGCCGCCGTCAGAGCGGCGGCGCCTCGCCCTGATCCTCTTCTTCATCCAGCTTGCATTGAACTTTGCCTGGTCGCCGATCTTCTTCGCAGCGCACGACATCGCGCTGGCCAAGTGGGTAATCTTCATCATGGCGGCCGTGGCGGCGGCCGCGGCCCGCGAGTTCCAGAAGCTCCGCAAGACCGCCGGACTTCTCCTGATCCCCTATCTCGCGTGGCTCGTCTTCGCCGCTACCCTCAACGCAACGATCGAAGCGCTGAACCCTGGAGCCGGAACGTCGCTTCTAGGCTAACAAAAATTGGGGATAGTTGAGGCAGCTGGGGATAGGTCCGACGGGCAGGGTGGCGAAAATCCACCCGACCTCCTATTTCCGCGCCGAAAGGGAGAAAGTCCGATGCAGTCCGAGAACAAGATGTTCGACGACTTCGTGAAGATGGTGAACGGCTTTGCCGGGACCTTCGCCGGCATGGGCCGTGAGGCCGAATCCAGCGCGCGCGAGAAGTTCAAGGAATGGATGGGCGGCGCAGACTTCGTCGGGCGCGACGAGTTCGAGGCGGTGAAAGCCATGGCGGCAGCTGCGCGCGACGAGAATGAGGCGCTGAAGGCTCGGATTGCGGCACTCGAGGCGAAGCTCGCCCCTTCGCCCACGCCCGTGGCGAAGCGCGGTGGAACCAAGAAAGCTGGGCCGGGAGCGTGAATCTGAGCGAGGAAGAAACCCAGGAAGAGCGTGACGACGGCGCGCCGATCGAGGTTCTCGAGCAATATTTCGAGGCTCGCGGCTGGGCGTCCGAGCGGACCGGCGAGGGCGAGATTATCGCCTCAGCCACGGGCAGCTGGGCGCAGTACGAGCTGCGCGGCGTGTGGCGGCCCGAAGACCAGGTGCTGCAGTTCCTTGCCTTCCCCGACATCAAGGTCGCGCCGGAAAAGCGCTCGGCGATCTACGAGGCTCTGAGCCTCATCAACGAGCAGCTGTGGCTCGGCCATTTCGAATTGTGGTCGGGATCGGGACTGGTGGTTTTCCGCCATTCGACGATCCTCGATGCCGGCGAGGGCGAAGGTCTCAGCTTCGAGCAGGCGGAGGCCATCGCCGAAGCCGCCGTCGAGGAGTGCGAGCGCTTCTATCCCGTTTTTCAGTTCGTCCTGTGGGGCGGCAAATCCCCCGGCGAAGCGATTTCCGCTGCGCTGATCGACACACACGGAGAAGCATGAGCGGCACCTTGCAATTACCCGCCCCGACCTGGTTCGTCGGCTGCGGCAATATGGGCGGGGCGATCGTCGACGGTTGGCGCATGGGCGGGCTCGACCTTTCGCCGGTCACCGTCATTCGCCCGAGCGGCAAGCCGATCGAAGGCGTCCGGGTTGTCAAGAGCGCCGGCGATGCGCCTGCCGGGCCGGAACTCGTGATCCTTGCATTCAAGCCGCAAAAGCTTGGGGAGGTGGCGCCGGAGCTGCAGCGCTTCCTGACCGTGGAAACAGTCGTGGTTTCACTGCTTGCCGGCGTCGAGACGACCACATTGCGACGCTATTTTCCCGGGGTGCGCGACGTCGTCCGGGCAATGCCGAATCTGCCTGCTGCAATTCGGCGCGGGGTCACCGGGCTTTACGCAGACAGGGAGCCGAGCTCGAAGCAGCAGATTTCCGATCTGTTCGCGGCTCTGGGCTTCGCAATGTGGATGGCGGACGAACAGAAGCTCGGAGCGCTTGGCTCGGTTGCCGGCGCTGGGCCCGCCTATGTCGCTCGCTTCGTCGCCGCCCTTGCAAAGGCCGGCGTGGAGCGGGGACTTTCGCAAGAGATCGCGGCGACGCTTGCGCTCGAAACGGTGCTCGGCACCGCGTGGATGGCGGCAACGCGCGGCGAAAGCATGGAGTCGATCGCAAGCCGTGTCGCCAGCCCGAAGGGCACGACGGAAGCAGGACTCGCCGTCCTCGATCGCGACGATGGGCTGGACGGCCTGGTCGCGCTGACGATCGAAGCTGCGGGCCGACGCGGCGCTGAGTTGGCGGAGGAAGCCAAAGAAGAAGCGGCCGAGGCCCGCGTCTAGCCGACGGGGCGCTCCCTCGCTTGAAGCGGAGACGCGCCTGCCCTAGGCGCGGCGCATGGCATCCGGAAAACAAGGCCCGTTCGACGATCGGGACGGGTGGATCTGGTTCGACGGCGAACTGGTCCCCTGGCGCGATGCGCGCGTCCATGTGCTGACGCACGCGCTTCACTATGCTTCCTCGGTGTTCGAGGGGCAGCGCGCCTATAATGGCGTCATCTTCAAGCTTCGCGAGCATAGTGAGCGGCTGCGCCGGAGCGCGAGCCTGCTGGGCTTCGAGCTGCCGTGGGCGGTCGAGGAGATCGACGCCGCCTGCTACGAAGTGCTGAAGGCGAACGGCTTCACCGACGCTTACATGCGCCCCGTCGCGTGGCGCGGCTCGGAATCGATGGGCGTCGCCCCGGGGAATACGAAGCCGCACCTTGCCATCGCCGCCTGGGAGTGGGGCAAATATTTCGATCCGGAAATCGCCAGGAACGGCATCCGCCTAGACATCGCGCCGTGGCGCCGGCCTGCGCCTTACACCGCGCCCTCTGAATCGAAGGCGGCCGGACTCTACATGATCTGCACGCTGTCGAAGCAGCATGCGGAAAGCCGTGGGTTTGACGACGCGCTGATGCTGGACTGGCGCGGGCGCGTGGCCGAGGCGACCGGCGCGAACATCTTCTTCGTGAAGGACGGGTCGCTCCATACGCCGGTGCCGGACTGCTTCCTCGACGGGATTACCCGGCGGACGGTGATGGACCTGGCGCGCAAGCGCGGGATCGGCGTCATCGAGCGGGCGATCTGGCCGGAAGAGATGGAATCGTTCGAACAGGCATTCCTCACTGGAACGGCGGCGGAAGTCACCGCGATCCAGTCGATCGGGCCCTACAAGTTCGATTCCGTCGAGGTCGCGCTGCAGCTCGACAAGGATTACGAAGACCTCGTCAACGGGCGCATCCCGAACGCTTAACCGCGGGCAAGACTCGCCGGATCGGCGACATCGCGAATGCCGTGCTTTTCGATGTCGGCAAGAAGCTCCCTGAGCCAATCGCGGTCAAGCAGCCGTTGCCGTTCAATGTGCGTGAGCAGGTGCCTGCCGCCTGTGCCGACCCTGGGCGCCATTTCCTCGCGGATCGGACCGAGCTTGGCGATGAGATCGTCGAGGCGCGCGATCCGTCGGCGCAAGCTGTCCTCGACTGTCCCGCGGTCCGCGAGTTGAAGGAATAGGAGCGCGCCGTAGAGCGTTCGCGAAACCGGCCCTTCGACCTCGAATTGACGGTGCAAACCCTTCCTGAACTCGGCCCGGCCCTCGGCAGTGATGCGGTAGATCGTTCGGATCCCGCCGCGTGCCACGCGTTCCTCGGCGACCGCTTCGATCAGCTTTTCTTTTTCGAGCTGGCGAACGGCGTAATAAAGCGTGCCGACATCCACATCGATGTAGCACTCGACCATTGCCGCCTCGAGCCGGCGCTTGATCTCGTACGGATGGAAGTCGCCGCGGTGGAGGACGCCGAGGAGGAGCAGTCTTGCGTTCATAGTTTAATTAAACTAATGCGATTCTAATAAGCAATAGGGGAGTCGCATTATGTGGCGGACGATCGGAAGCGTCGTTGCGGGACTCGTAACCTGGGCCGTGGTCGTCACCATCCTCAACTTTGGGCTGCGCGCGGCGATCCCCGGTTATCACTCCGCCGAGTTGGCGCTTCGGTCTGCCGGCCTGATGCAGTTCACCGGCCCGATGGAAGCAGGCCGGCTGATCGAAGCTGCGCTTACGTCCCTGGCCGCAGGCGCGGTCGTCGGCTGGATCGATTCCTCGACAAAATGGGTGCCATGGCTGGTGGGAGCGATCGTCCTCGCGATGTTCCTGCCGTACCACCTCACCCACTGGCACCTATTCCCGGTCTGGTATCACCTTTCCTTCCTCGTGCCTCTCGTGCCCCTGGTCGCACTCGGGGCCGCGCTGGCTAGGGGCAACGGTGGCGAGCTGGAAGCGGCGACGGCTAGCTGAAGATCGAAAGGTCGAGCGCTTCGCTCGGACCGAACCAGATCACGTGCTGGGTATGATCGGCGAGATCCTCGCCAGTTTCCGCGTGAGCGAAGATCGTCAGCCCGCCGCGATTGAGCGCCAGGAACTGGGCGACATCGCCGAAAGAATCGCGCGGCACGGTAAGCTGCACGCTCCCGCGCGGGTGCGGACCGACCGGCCGCAGATGGAAGTGGCCGACTGCGATGGGAAAGCGCTCCTGAGCCGCCGCCGCAAGCTGCTTCGCCCGATCGACCTCCTCCGGGTCGTAATAGATGTGCGCGTGGAAATCGCGGATGCTGGGTTCGGCCATGGAAGGCCGCCTACCAGATTCGCGCGCGCTTTTCCGGAGCCAAATAGAGCTTGTCGCCGGGCTTGACCTGGAACGCCGGATACCAGCCGTCGATATTCCGGACGACGCCGTTCACGCGATACTTGCGCCAGCTGTGCGGGTCGCTGGTCGTCAGGTTGCGGATGAACTCGTCCGACGCCTTGCCAGCCCAGGCCTGGGCCCAGCCGAGGAAGACTCGCTGGTCGCCGGTGAAACCGTCGATCACCGGCGCTTTCTTGCCCTTCAGCGAGGCGTGGTAGGCATCGAGGCCCATCGCCAGGCCGCCGAGGTCGGCAATATTCTCGCCCATCGTCAGCCCCGGCTTGATGTGCACGCCGGGCACCGGCTCGAACTTCGCATATTGGGCGCCCAAGACGGCCGCGCGGCGCTTGAACTCGGCGGCGTCCTTCGCGGTCCACCAGTCGCGAAGCGCGCCTGAGGCGTCGATCGAGCGGCCCTGGTCGTCGAAACCGTGAGTCAGCTCATGGCCGATGACCGCGCCGACCGCGCCGTAATTGTAAGCAGGGTCGGCGTTGGAATCGAAGATCGGCGCCTGGAGGATGCCCGCCGGGAAGACGATGTCGCGGAGCGATCCGTTGTAGGCATCGTTGGTCTGAGGGGTCATCAGCCAGTCGCTCTTGTCCACCGGTCCCGTGCTTCGGTTGACGTAGAAGGCCCAGTCGGCGGCGGCTGACCGACGCACATTGCCGAGGAGATCGTCGCGGCGGATGACGACGTTCGAATAGTCGCGCCAATTGTCGGGATAGCCGACCTTGATCGTGTAGGTGTCGAGCTTCTTCAGCGCTTCCTTCTTTGTCGCCGGTCCCATCCAGTCGAGAGTCTGGAGCCGGTGCCGGAACGCCGACTTGATGTTGCCGACGAGCGTTTCGATCCGCGTCTTGGTCGAGACGGGGAAGTAGCGCTCCGCATAGAGCTGTCCGAGCGCCCAGTTGAGGGTGCCGAAGCAGCTTGCGGGATCGGCGCCGCAATCGTCGCCGCCCACCGCGCGTTTCGCGCGCTTCCAGCGAGGTGCCTGTTCCGCCTGGCCCTGGAGACTCTTGTTCCGGAAGTCGAAATTCGCGTCCGCGAAAGGCTTGGAGAGATAGGGCGCGGCGGAATCGGCGACCCGGAACGCCATCCAGGCTTTCACCGTCTCGAGCGGTGCCGAGGCGATCACGTCGGCAAGCTTTGGAAAGGCGGTGTTGGTCGTCGCGATGAAGCGGTCGCGGTCGCCGACACCGGCGCCTTGAAGAAACGGCTCCCACGGAAAACGCGGCGCCAGTGCCTGCAGCTCGGCCTTGCTGACCGGGTTGTACTGGATCGTCAGGTCGCGCTGCTTCTCCTTGTCCCAGCTCGCTTCGGCGAGCGCCGTCTCGAGGGCTACGATGCGCTGCGAGGCCCCGGCGGGATCGGGCCAGTTGAGAAGGCCGAGCAGCCGCTCGGCATAGGCGCGATAGGCATCCCGCTCCTTCCCGAAATTGGGCTTGAGATAGTAGTCGCGGTCGGGAAGTCCGAGACCGTTCTGGCCAAGGTAAATGGCGTAGGCGTCGGTCTTCTTGACGTCGAGGTCGATGCCGACGCCGAACGGCGCGGGGAAAGTGTCGACCGTCGACTGTCCCATCAGGCGCGCGAGGGAGGGCAGGTCGGATGCGGCGCGGATCGCGTCGAGCTCGGGAGCAATCGCTGTCGCGCCGAGCCTCTCGATCGCTGCCTCATCCATGAACGAAGCATAGAAGGCGCCGACCTTGCCCTTGAGGTCGCTCGGCTGCTCCGGGGCGTTCGCAGCGGCTTCCTCGAGCAGGGTCTTGAGCTGCCGGTCGGTTCGGTCGGTCATCTCATAGCGGCGTGACGCGATCGGTCGATCGGCGGGGATCGCGGTCCGCGCGAGATACTTGCCGTTGGCGTATTGGAAAAAGTCGTCGCCCGGCTTGGTCGAATGGTCGATCGCCGTCATGTCGAAGCCGTCCGGCGGCAGGACAGGGCCGTTCGCCGCCGGTTGGGCTAGCGCGATGGATCCGCCGATAGCGGTTCCAAGCAGGAATGCAGAAATTCTGATCATCATTCACCCCCGGCAACACGGAATGTCGTGGCCATGCTAAGCATGGGTGCAGCGGTGGGGAAGGGGACGTTCGATCAATCGGCGAACGGCTGGAGCGCTCCGCTTCCCTTAGGCGAGCGAGCGGCTATAAGCCGCGCCTCCCCGCGCATTCGCGCGCACGCCTGCTGGGGCGTCGCCAAGTGGTAAGGCACCGGTTTTTGGTACCGGCATTCGCAGGTTCGAATCCTGCCGCCCCAGCCAATCCTCGTCAGATTGGATAGTGGCCAGGCTCGCCGGCGATCGTGATCCAGCGGAGCTCGGTGAAGGCTTCGATGCCCGCCTTGCCGCCGAAGCGGCCGTAGCCTGACCCCCCGACGCCGCCGAAGGGCATTTGCGGTTCGTCCTGCACCGTTGGTCCGTTGACGTGGCATATGCCCGACCGGATCCGGCGGGCAATGCGGAGGCCGCGGGCCGCGTCGCGCGTGAAGACCGCCGCGGAGAGGCCGTAGTCGCTGTCGTTGGCGACGCGGATTGCTTGCTCCTCGTCGGCGACGCGGATGATTCCGACCACGGGGCCGAAGCTCTCGTCGCCGTACAGCTTCATCGCCGACGTGATCCCGTCGAGAACCGTCGCCGGTCCCGGCGCAATGTCGCGGGCGCCCTTGTTCAGCGCGTCGTTGATCAATTCGCGCACGCTCCCCTGCGCAGCATCGTCGACCTGCTCACCGATCGCGGGAGCGGGCATGGCTGCCACCTTTTCGGTAAAGCGGCGGGCAAATTCGTCAGCGACCTCTTCGACGACGATGATCCGCTCGGTCGCCATGCAGATCTGGCCGGCGTTCATGAAGGCGCCGAAGGCGGCCGCCTTCACGGCCTCGTCCATGTCGGCGTCCTCAAGGACGATCAAGGGTGCCTTGCCGCCAAGCTCGAGCAGGACCGGCTTCAGATGCTCCGCAGCGCGCCGCGCAACGACCTTTCCGACCGCCGTGGAGCCCGTAAAGTTGATCCTCCGCACGGCCGGATGGTCGATCAGCTCACCCACCACCTGCGCAGCCTTTGCAAGGTCATTGGTGACGAGATTGACGACGCCGTCAGGAAAACCGGCCGCATCGAAGGCTTCGACGATCAGTGCGTGTGTTCGCGGACAGCGCTCCGACGCCTTGAGGATCACGGTGTTGCCGCAGGCAAGGGGGGTGGCGATCGCCCGGCAGCCGAGGATCACCGGAGCGTTCCAAGGCGCGATCCCTAGTATGACGCCAACGGGCTCGCGAAGCGCGAGGGAGAGGAGGCCGGGTCTGTCCGACGGAATTACTTCGCCGGTGATGTGGGTCGTTAGCGCCGCGGCTTCGCGAACCATCGCGGCGCCGAGCATGACGTTGAACCGCGCCCAGGGTTCCGAAGCTCGAAGCTCCTCCGCCATGGCCCGCACGAAGGCGTCAGAGCGTATTTCCAGCTCGTCGGCGGCGCGGTTGAGCAGTGCCCTCCGCGCGTTCGGCCCGAGCAATGACCAAGCCGGGAATGCGGACGCGGCAGAATCGGCGGCGCTGATCGGTGAGCGTTGCATCAGCCGCCGCTAGCGCCATCCAGCGAGTATCGCCACCAGCGGAGTTTCGACCCGCCGCGCCTCACTCGCGGTGAAGCGAGCTTGCCGCTATGCGGACGGCCATGAACCCGATCTACGAACAGATGAAGACCAGCGTGTTCGAACGCATGTCCGGCCTCGCCACGCAACATGGCGCAGTCAACCTCGGCCAGGGATTCCCGGATTTCGGCTGGCCGCCCGAGATCCTCGATGCGGCCGCCAGGGCGGTAGTCGAAGGATCGAATCAATATGCGCCGTCGCGCGGAATCGTGCCGCTGCGTGAAGCGATCGCGAACCATTACAACCGGCATTACGGCCAGCAGCTCACGGCCGAAGGAATCTGCGTGACGAGCGGTGCGACCGAAGCGCTCGGGTCGGCGATCCTGGCAACGGTCCAGCCGGGCGATGAAGTGATCATACTAACGCCGGCCTACGACAGCTATGCGCCGATGATCCGCAGGGCAGGCGCGATTCCCGTCGAAGTCGCGCTCCAGCCGTCTGCATGGCGCATCGACCGCGAAGCGCTCGAGAGGGCGGTGAGCGGAAAGACCCGCGCGATTCTCTTCAACAACCCGCACAATCCGGCCGGACGACTCTACGGGCTCGACGAGCTGGAGATCATCGCCGCGCTTGCGCGCGATCACGACCTCACGGTGATCGCCGACGAAGTGTGGGAGCATATCGTCCTCGACGGCCGCCGCTTCACGCCGCTCGCGACCCTGCCGGGAATGGAAGAGCGCACGATCAAGATCGGCTCGGCGGGCAAGATCTTTTCGCTGACAGGCTGGAAGGTCGGCTGGATGGCGACAGCGCCGGCACTCGCATCGATCGTCGCCCGCGCACACCAGTTCCTGACCTTCTCGACGGCTCCCAACCTGCAAGCTGCAGTCGCGTTCGGACTGGACGAAGGCGACAGCTGGCTGCAGCCGATGCGCGACCGCTTCCAGCGCTCGCGCGACCTCATGGCCGAGGGCTTGAATAGCGCCGGCTACACGACGCTCGACGTTGCCGCGACCTATTTCATGTGCGTCGATCTTGCCGCTTCAGGCATCCCGCTCGACGACGAAGGATTTGCGGCGGCAGCTGTCGAGAAGGCAGGCGTCGCGGTGGTCCCGCTGTCGGCCTTTGCCGAGCGTGAGCCGGCGCGCCACCTGGTGCGCGTCTGCTTCAGCAAGAAGGACGAGACGATCGAAGCGGGGGTCGCGGCGATGGCGAAGGCGCGGGAGATGTTGGCGTGACTGCGGCCGAGGAAGCCGAGCGGATTCTCGAGCTCGCGGGCATTGCATCGGCAGGGAAGCTCGTGAGCTTCTCGCCGATCGACGGGAAGCCGCTTGGGCGGGTGACTTCGGGGGATCCGGAGACGGCCAGCGCAAGGGCAGTCGACGCGTTTCACCATTGGCGGCTGGTGCCGGCGCCGCAAAGGGGTGAGTTCGTCCGCGTCCTCGGCGACTGGCTGCGCGAAGCGAAGCCGGTGCTGGCGAAGATGGTGACACTGGAGAGTGGGAAAATCCTCCAGGAGAGCCTCGGTGAAGTTCAGGAGATGATCGACATCTGCGACTTTGCGGTCGGGCTGTCGCGGCAGCTTTACGGCCTCACTATCGCGAGCGAACGGCCCAACCACAGGATGATGGAGCAATGGCATCCGCTCGGGCCGGTGCTCGTCATCAGCGCGTTCAACTTCCCCGTGGCGGTGTGGGCGTGGAATGCGATGCTCGCGCTCGTCTGCGGCAATCCCGTGATCTGGAAGCCGAGCGAGAAGACTCCGCTTTGCGCCGAACTGGTGATGACGATCGCGCGGCGCGCAGGCGAGCGGTTCGGCGGCGTTCCTGACGGGCTGCTGCAAGTCGTTCAGGGGGAACGCGGCGTCGGCGAAGCGCTGGTCGACGATCCGCGGATCGCGCTCGTCTCCGCGACGGGATCGACCGCGATGGGCCGCGCCGTCGGACCGCGCGTCGCTCAGCGGTTCGGACGCGTGCTGCTCGAGCTTGGCGGCAATAATGCGACGATCGTTTGTCCTTCGGCGGATCTGGAGCTTGCCGCCCGCGCCATTCTCTTCTCGGCGGCCGGTACCGCGGGACAGCGCTGCACGACGCTCCGGCGCCTAATCGTCCACGACAGCGTCGCCGATCAGGTGGTCGCGCGTCTTCGGAACCTGTTTGCCAGCGTGAAAGTCGGTGACCCCCGGGAGAGCGGCACCTTGATCGGTCCGCTGATCGACGAGAACGCCTTCAGGTCGATGAACGAGGTGCTTGGCGACCGGATCGAGCGCGTCGAGGCAGTCGACGGAGGATATTATGTCCGGCCTGCGATCGTCGAGGTGAAGGCCCAGGAAGGGACGGTCCTCAAGGAAACGTTCGCGCCAATTCTCTATGTGCTTCGCTACCGTGACCTCGACGAGGCGATCGCGCTCAATAACGGCGTTCCGCAGGGCCTGTCTTCGTCGATCTTCACCAATGACATGCGTGAGGCCGAACGGTTCATGGCCGCGTCGGGCTCCGATTGCGGTATCGCCAACGTGAACATCGGCCCGTCGGGCGCCGAGATCGGGGGCGCCTTCGGCGGGGAGAAAGAGACTGGCGGCGGGCGCGAAAGCGGGTCGGATTCGTGGCGCGCCTACATGCGGCGCCAGACCAACACCATCAATTACGGAAGCGAACTACCGCTCGCCCAGGGCATTCGCTTCGACGTCGCCCCATAAGGCAAGCGGTTCCTCGGCCATCATCTTGGGCCACTGGCGGCGGAAGGCCTTCTTCCACGGTCCTAACGCCCGAGGCTCCAGTGGCTCGGCGATGAGATAACCCTGAGCGATATCGCAGCCCAGCTCGGCGACAATCCTCAGCTGCTCGGTCGTCTCGACGCCCTCGGCGGTGGTCACCAGTCCCAGCCCGTGAGCAAGCTCCGTGATCGCCTGGATGATCAGCCTGCTATCGCGTGAGACGGCGACGTCAGCGACGAACGCCTGATCGACCTTCACCTCTGTGAAAGGAAGTTGCCGCAGCTGCATCAACGAGGAATAGCCGGTCCCGAAATCGTCGATCGCAAGGCCGATTCCCTTGATCCGGAACCGGGTCAGCGTGTCCATCAGCTTGATAAGAGGCTGCGTTGCCCCTTCGGTCAGCTCGAGCACGAGCCGGTCGGTCGGGACCTCCAGTCCGCGGCACATGCGCTCCACGAGGTCGGGGAAATCGAGGTGCTGGAGGCTCAACGCCGAGATGTTGAACGCGATCGAAGTGTCGATTCCCTCTTCGCCCCAGTCGAGCCACTGGCGAAGGATCGTCCGCAAACCCCAGTGCGTGAGATCGTCGATGAGCCCGTGTTCCTCAGCGAGCGGGATGAAGCGCGATGGCTCGATGCGGCCGAGGTCCGGATCGTCCCAGCGGACCAGCGCTTCGACGCTGACCAAGGTGCCGTCGCGCAGCTTGACCATTGGCTGATAGAGCATGTGCAGCCGCTGCTCCCGGAGCGCGCGCGCAAGAGCCCGCATCAGCTTTTCGTCGGCCCGGGCCGGCACCGCTAGAGCGTCGCCTTGAGCCGGCTCAGCATCTCTTCGAGGACTTCGAACCGTACGGGTTTCTCGACCGGTCCGACCATAGTCAGCCCGAGGGCCGCCCCGAGCCGAAACGCAGATTCGAGGACACGCCGGTCGAAGCCGCTGACGATCAGCACCGGGGCCGAATATTGCTGGTCGGCGAGGAAACGGATCAGCTCGACGCCGTCCATCCCCGGCATTCCCAGATCGAGCGCGACCATGTCGGGAGTTTGCGCGAGGAAAGCATCGCGGAACTCGTCGTCGCGCTCGGTGATGACGGGATCGAAGCCGCTTTCCTCGGCCGCGCTGGCAAGGAACTCCGCGAGCGTCGGCTCGTCATCAATCAGCAGCAGTCGCGGCTGCGGCATTCAATGCTCTCCCGCAAGGGACCTAGGCAGCAACAACGCTTCATTTCAACCCGATGAAACGCTCTTTTAACCACAACGTCCATAAAGTCCCATTTTGAAGCGAATTTGGCGGGGAAGAGGCGCTCTGAAAGGCATGTTTGAATCGCTGATCCGCAGGAAGTCGGCCGCGGCGATTAACGCCGAGACCGATGCAGCCTTCGATTCGACCACGGTGTCGCTCTCGACCTCGGTTCCCAGGCCGATAGAGCGCCGCGTGGACGAGCGTATCTCTGCAATGCTGAGGGTCGGTAAGCTAATCGACGCCAGCGGCAACCAGCAATTGATCAAGATCAAGAACATGTCCGCCGGCGGGATCATGGCAATCGCCACGCACGTCCCCGCGGTCGACGATCGGGTACAAGTTGAAATTTCTGGGCAAAAAGTCCCGGCCACTGCGGTCTGGACTCGCGAGGACCTAGTGGGCCTCAAGTTCGACCAGAACGTCGATCTCGGCGAGCTCCTTGCCGGGCGCAAGCCGCGGCTAGGGTTCCGCGCGCGTCCGCCGCGCCTCGACATCGCGTGCAAGGCATCGGTCAAGGTCGGCAAGGTCTATTACACCGTCGACGTTCACGACATCTCGCTCGGCGGGATGAAGGTTGAGCCAATCGACGAATATTGCGTGGGCAAGAAGGTCGTCGTCGTTATCGAAAGCCTGCGCCCCGTGAAGGGCGAGGTTCGCTGGTACTCCGAGCGCCGCGCCGGCATTGTCTTCGAAAGGGCACTCGACTTCGACGAGCTTTCCGAATGGGTCGGCAAGAGGCTCGAGCTCGCCAGCCTGAAGGCGTCTTACAAACAGGGCTGAGCAAGCCTATTTCCGCTCCTCGAGCTTAGAGGAGCGGTGAAATGACCGAAGAGATCGCGGTATTGGCGGGCGGGTGCTTCTGGTGCACCGAGGCAGTCTTCCTCGATGTGGTCGGCGTCAAATCGGTCGAAAGCGGGTACACCGGAGGCCGCACCTCCGATCCGACCTACAAGGAGGTGTGCGGCGGCGATACCGGCCACGCCGAGGCGATCCGGATCACCTTCGATAACGACGAACTGAGCTACGGGGATCTGCTCGATATCTTCTTTGCGACTCACGATCCGACGCAGCTCAATCGGCAGGGTAACGATATCGGGACCCAGTACCGATCGGCGATCTTCCCGCAGAACGAGGGGCAAGAGCGGGAAGCGCGCGAAGGCATCAAGCGCGCCAATGTCGATCATTACGGAACCATCGTCACCACGATCGAGCCGATGGGCAAATGGTTTCCGGCGGAAAATTATCACCAGGACTATTGGGCCGGGGAGGGGCAGCGGAATCCTTATTGCCTGGCCGTCATCCCGCCCAAGCTGCAGAAGCTCCGAAAGAGCTTCCAGGCTCGTGTCAAATCGGCAACAGCACAGGCCTAACTTCTGAAATTGCAGGGATTTGTCTTGGCTTCTTGAGAGCTGCATGCAATTGGCGGCTTCACAACAGGGGAAGGGGCGGCGCTCGGTCCGCCCCTTTTTTTTGTGTCAGTCCCGCCCGGCTGCTGCGCGCTTCAAGCGGTCGTTGATGGCTGCGCCGAGGCCTTCATTCGGGACCGGCGCCACGCCGATGCGCGGTTTGCCGGATGCATCAGCGTCGTGCAGCAGGTCGAACAATTTGGCGGCTGCTTCGACGAGATCGCCTGTCGGGCTCAGGCTGGAATCGCCCGCCGTGGCTCCGAATCCGATGAGATATTCGTCGCGATCGGCATTCTCGATGTTCAGCCGCAGCGGTTTCGAAGGCGCATAGTGGCTCGCGATCTGGCCAGGAGCTTCGATGACCGAGCCCTGCGGTCCTTCGAGAGCATCGACCTCGATCGGGCCCCGCCTGAGGAGGCGCAACGGCCCACCTGTTGAAGCGACAATCGTCGATTCAATGCCGCGCTTTGTCGCTCCGCCATCGATGATAAGGGGAATTCGGCCGCCGAGGCTCTTGAGGACATGTTCGGCGCGGGTTGGGCTGATCGAGCCGCTGGCGTTGGCTGACGGCGCGGCGAGCGGCCGGTTGCAAGCGCGCAGCAGCGCCTGCATCGCCGGATGGTCCGGGACCCGCAGGCCAACGCTCGGCAGGCCGGCGGTGACGAGTGAGGCGATCTCAGCATCCGGACGAAGCGGAACGACGAGGGTAAGCGGACCCGGCCAATGCTCGCGGGAGAGCGCCACCGCCTCTGCACCGAACTCGCCGATCCGCTGCGCGGTTTCGAGGTTCGGCACGTGAACGATGAGCGGGTTGAAGCTTGGGCGGCCCTTCGCCTCGTAGATTCGCGCGACGGCCTCCGCGTTGGTAGCGTCGGCGGCGAGGCCGTAGACGGTCTCGGTGGGCGCGGCGACCGGCTGGCCGTCGAGGATCAGCCGAGCGGCCTCGGCGATGCTTTCGTCACTGAAGGGAAGGACCCGCGTCTCCATGCGAACGCGGCTAGAGGATTAGTCCGTTTCCGGAAAGTTCAGGCGCTCTCGCGGTCCAACAGCTCGGCCGCGCCGATTCCAAGCCGCCTCATCCGCGCGCGGATCTGCGGCCATTCCTCCTTGAGGAAACGGCTGCGCTCGCTGTCGCTGAGCCGCGCCCGGGCGCCCGGAGCGACGAACATGCCGACGCCGCGCTTCACGACGATCAGCCCTTCGTCCTGAAATCCCTGATACGCCTTTGCCACCGTCAGCGGGTTGGCCTGCTCTTCCGCTGCAAGCGCGCGGACCGAGGGGAGAGGGTCGCCGTCGCCATATTTGCCGGCGAGGATCGCGTCGGCGATCGTCTCGCGAAGGCGGACGTAGACTGGCTTTTCGTGCTGGGTTCTCAGCGTCATGCTGTCATAATACACCGTCGCGCTGAAAGTTCAACGGGCAAAGTCAGCTTGTTGGCGGCTCCCACTCTCGAACCACCTCAGAAAGCGCGGGGCGCGGGCGATCTTCGATTTGGTGCCCCGGGTGACCGATGAAGACGAACCCCGCCACGCGCTCGTTGGGGCGGCAGAAGGCTTGGCGAACACGCTCCGAATAAGCGCGCCAGCCGGTCACCCAGCCCGGGACGAAGCCCAGCGCGTGGGCGGCGAGCAGCAGGTTCATGCCCGCCGCGCCGCACGACAGCTCCTGCTCCCAGACCGGGATCTTGTGATCGTGAACAGGCGCCGAGACCAGCACGATCAGCTGACCCGCATAATGCGCGAACTCGTCTTCCTTCTGGCGGTGAGCGTCGGTGGCTTGGGGATTTTCTTCCGCCAACGCCTCTTTGAGCAACTCGGCGAGCGCATCGCGCTTGTCTGGTCCGACGACGACGAAGCGCCACGGAGTGAGCTTGCCATGATCGGGTGAGCGTGCGGCGATGTTGAGGATCCGCTCCAGCTCGGCAGGGGTAGGACCCGGCCCGACCAGCTCGCGCGGCTTGGCTGATCGGCGGGTCTCGAGGAGCGACAGGATCGATGAACGGTCATTGAGCATCGACCACGGCCATAGGAGCGGCAGGGCGGGCCAACAATGTGCTTCACAAGAGGATTTTGGTCGTTACGGTCGCGGCGCTCTGGGGAGAGAGAATATGGTAGACACGCCCGCGGTCGAAGAACCGTTCACGCCCGCTTCCGGCAAGACAAATCCGGCAGACAAGAAGACCTGGTTCGGCCACCCGCGCGAGCTTGCACGGCTGTTCACGACGGAAATGTGGGAGCGGTTCGGCTACTACGGCATGCGAGCGCTGCTGACGCTCTACCTCACCAAGCATTTCATCTTCAGCGACCAGCAGGCGACCGGCCTCTACGGCGGCTATACCGCGCTCGTGTATTTGACGCCGCTCGTAGGCGGGCTGATCGCCGATCAGATTCTCGGTTCCAAGAAGTCAGTGAAATTCGGCGCGATCCTGATGGCGATCGGCTATTTCACGCTCGCCTTCGGCGGCCAGCCGGCTAAGCCCTACGCGGTGGTCGACGGGCAGCGTTACGAGGTGCAAATCCAGAATTTCCGCGACCGGCCGACGACCAGCAACGAGGTTCGCTACATCCTCGCCGGCGACCAGAAGCTGCAGATCAAGGGCAACGACGACGGCAGCGTATCGCTGCTCAATGCGGACAGCAGCGTTGCGCGGACGATTCCGAAGGGAGCCTTCGAATCGCACGGCGAGCGCAATCCGCTGACTGTCGGGATCCTGCTGCTTGCCCTGTCGCTCATTTCCGTCGGCAACGGTTTCTTCAAGCCGAACATCTCGACCATCGTCGGCACGCTCTACGCCCAGGGCGACCGCAGGCGCGACAGTGGCTTCACCATCTTCTACATGGGCATCAACCTCGGCTCGATCCTGGGGCAGCTCGCGTGCCCGATCCTTGCCGACTGGATCGGCTGGTGGGCGGGCTTCGCACTTGCCGGGGTCGGCATGACGATCGCCTATTTGCTCATGCAATTCGATGGCGGCCGCCTAGACGGTTACGGCGAGACGCCGGTCAAGGAGAAAGACCGCTCGCTCTGGGTCTACATCGGCGCGTTGGTCGCGGTCCCGGTCTTCTACTGGCTGTTCGTCAATCTCATGAACACGCCGGAGCCCGAGCCTGGGTCCGGTTTCATCGGCTACGTCGCTTCCTTGTCGATCATGGGTAAGCTGTTGTTCGGTTCGTTCCTGATCGGCGTTCCGGCGATCCTCATCTGGTCATATGCCAAGGGAACGCAGACCGAGTTCCAGATGATGGTCGCGGCGATGATCCTCATTACCTTCAACGTCTTCTTCTGGACGTTGTTCGAGCAAGCGGGATCGTCGCTGACTTTGTTCGCCGACCGCAACACCGACAGAAGCGTCTTCGGGCTGTTTACGCTGTCGGCGCCGCAGACGCAGAATTTCAACCCGATCTGCATCGTGATCTTCGCTCCACTCATGAGCATATTATGGACGAGCCTCGCCAAACGCGGACTGGAGCCGTCGATCCCGGTCAAGTTCGCAATCGCGCTGGTCGGCGTCGGAGCGGGCTTCCTGTTCCTCATCTGGGGCTCCACCTTTGCGGGCGCCGGCAACAACTTCCAGGTCGGCTTGTGGTGGCTCGCCGGTCTCTACCTCATCCAATCGCTTGCAGAACTCTGCATCTCGCCGGTCGGATTGAGCATGATCACCAAGCTATCGATCGCCAGGATCGTCGGCCTGATGATGGGCGTGTGGTTCCTCTCGATCTCGGTCGCTCAATATTTCGCCGGCGTCGTTGCGCAGTTCGCGAGCGTCGAGACGGTCGGCGGGCAGGTCACGAACGTCAAGGTCAGCCTCGACACCTACATGCATACGTTCACGACGATCGCCTGGGTCGCCATCGGCGCGGGCGTCGTCCTGTTCCTGCTCTCCTGGCCGCTTCAGAAGTGGATGCACGGTGTCAAATAAGGTTCTGCTCGGCGCAGCCGGCGCCGCACTTCTGTCTGGCTGCACGACGACGCCGCCTTCGGCACCTGCGGTCCGGATCAACGAGGATCCGTATCCCTCGACCTATGTGCGCTATCCGGGTGTGCTCACCGTCATTCGGCACGCAACGGTGTTCATCGGCGACGGACAACAGATCAACGACGGGACGGTGATCTTTGCCGATGGCGTGATCAAGGCAGTCGGTGGGCCGGAGCTCGCTTCGCCCGCAGGGGCATTGGAGATCGACGGCACCGGCAAGTTCGTGACGCCCGGGATCATCGACGTCCACAGCCATCTCGGCGATTATCCTTCGCCGGGAGTCACCGCCAATTCCGACGGCAACGAGGCGACCTCGCCGGTCCGGCCCGAAGTCTGGGCCGAGCATAGCGTGTGGCCGCAGGACCCGGGCTTCAGCCGAGCGCTGATCAACGGCGGAATTACGACGCTCGAGATCCTTCCAGGGTCGGCCAACCTCTTCGGCGGGCGCTCGGTGGTGCTGAAGAACGTGCCCGGCCGAACCGCCCAGGACATGAAGTTCCCGGGCGCGCCCTACGGCCTCAAGATGGCCTGCGGCGAAAACCCGAAGCGGGTCTACGGCGCTCACGACGAGATGCCGCAGACACGCATGGGCAATATCGCGCTCGCCCGCGAAACCTGGGCCAAGGCGGTCGAATACAAGCGCAAGTGGGACAAATATTACAAGGACGGCGGCGACGTTCCCGATCGCGACCTAGCGATGGACACGTTGAAAGGCGTGCTCGAGGGCAAGATCCTCATCCAGAACCACTGCTACCGCGCCGACGAAATGGCCAACATGATCGATATGGCCAAGGAGTTCGGCTACAAGATAACCGCCTTTCACCATGCGGTAGAGGCTTACAAGATCGCCGATCTTCTGCGCGACAATGACATTTGCGCGGTGATGTGGGCCGACTGGTACGGCTTCAAGATGGAAGCCTATGACGCGATCAAGGAGAATATCCCGCTCGTGCATAATGCGGGCGCCTGCGCGATCGTCCACTCGGACGACCCCAATTACATCCAGCGGCTGAACCAGGAAGCGTCAAAGGCGCTTTCCGACGGCATCCGCGCGGGAATCCCGAACCTGTCGGAAGCGGTCGCATGGGAATGGCTGACCCGGAACCCCGCGAAGGCGCTCGGGATCCTCGACAAGACCGGCACTCTGACCGCCGGTAAGATGGCCGACGTGGTGCTTTGGAACGGCGATCCCTTCAGCGATTATTCGCGGCCCGAGCATGTGTGGATCGACGGCGCCGAGATGTACGACGCCAACAATCCGAAGAAGCGGCCGGTGAGCGACTTCGAGCTTGGCCAACCCGGCGAGGGAGACGTGAAATGATCCGCGCTGTCGCCGCCATGCTCCTTGCGGCTGCCTCGCCCGCAGTAGGTCAAACCATCGCCTTCTCCGGCGCAACTGTCGCGCTCGGCGATGGGTCGGAGCCGATCCAGAACGGAATGGTCGTCATACAGGACGGGCGCGTGGTCGCCGCCGGCGACATCCGGATGAAGCTTCCGGCGGGCACCGAGGTGATCGACGCCACGGGCAAGTGGATCACGCCCGGCATCGTCGCCGGCTTTTCGAGGCTCGGCCTTGCCGACGTCGACCTTAGCGCCGAGGGCGCAAGCGACACGGACAACAACGGGCCGTTCAGCGCCGCAATCGACGTCGCGCCAGCCATCAATCCGCTCGACACGCCGGTGGCAGTGAACCGCGCCGACGGGGTGACTCGGGCGATCGTCGCACCGTCGGCAGGCAAGAGCATCTTCGCGGGGCAGGGCGCCGTCATCGATACCGGCGCGGACATGGACCCGATCACCGCGGCCCGGAAGTTCCAGTTCGTCGAGCTCGGCCAGACGGGTTCGGAGAAGGCGGGCGGGTCTCGAGCGTCGGCGCACGTCCTCTTCCGCAATGCGTTGCGCGAGGCGGCGGAACTGCAGCGCTATGCTCCCAAGGTCGAAGCGGCGCGCGGGGGCGCGCCCGATGAGCGCGAGCGGCCGGTCGTTCGCAACCCGAACGAATCGCGCATCTACGGTCCCGACGCACGGCGGAGCGAGGACGTCCTCCTCACCCGCTTCGACGCCGCTGCGCTGGTGCCGGTGCTCCAGGGCCGGCAATATCTCCTCGTCCATGCGGAGCGCGCCAGCGACATCCTTCAGGTGATCGATCTCAAGCGCGAGTTCCCCTCGCTCAAGATCGTGCTCGTCGGCGCCACCGAGGGGTGGCTGGTTGGAGACAAGATCGCCCAGTCCGGAATCCCAGTCATCGCTTCGGCGGTGAACGACCTTCCTGCGACATTCGAGCAGATTGCGGCGACCCAGTCGAACGTCGGACGGATGCGGGCGGCAGGAGTCAATGTCTCGATCGGAATGATCGACGACAATGACACGCACAACCTGTTCATGGAGCGCCAGTACGCGGGCAATCTCGTGGGGCTTCAGCGGGTGCCGGGAGCGACAGGCGTGAAATGGGGCGAGGCCTTGGCGATGATCACCTCGCGACCGGCCCAGGCAATCGGTATGGGCGGCGAGATCGGCAGCCTCGCGCCGGGGCGCCGTGCCGACCTGGTCATCTGGTCGGGAGATCCGCTCGAAGCCTCGAGCGCGGCCGAGCAAGTCTATATCGACGGGGTTCGGCAGCCGCTGGAAACGCACCAGACGCGGCTTCTGGAGCGCTATCGCTACCTGCCGCGCACGGATCTGCCGCAGGCTTATCGGCACTAGCTTTAGCTCGTCATTCCCGCAAAAGCGGGGAACCTAGTCTCTCTTCTGTTGGGTCTCCGCTTTCGCGGGGATGACGAACTGCGGGTAGGCGGGGTAAAGGCGGCCCGATGACACGCAAGTTCTTCGGCACCGACGGGATTCGCGGCACGACGAATAGCGAGCCGATGACGGCGGAGACGGCGCTTCGCGTCGGCCAAGCGGCGGGCGCGCACTTCCTTCGCGGCGATCACCGTCACCGCGTCGTGATCGGCAAGGATACGCGCCTCAGTGGTTACATGATGGAATCGGCGATGGTCGCCGGCTTTACCAGCGTCGGAATGGACGTCGTGCTTCTGGGGCCGATGCCGACGCCCGCCGTCGCGATGCTCACCCGATCGATGCGCGCTGACCTCGGCGTAATGATCAGCGCCTCGCACAACCCGTTCGCGGACAATGGGATCAAGCTGTTCGGGCCGGACGGCTACAAGCTCAGCGACGAGGCGGAGCGCGCGATCGAACGGCGGCTCGAAAAGGGCCCGGCGCTCGCAAAATCTGAAATGATCGGCCGAGCGCGGCGGATCGACGATGCGCGCGGACGCTACATCCAGTTCGCCAAGGACACGTTTCCGGAGCAATCGCGGCTCGACGGGCTCAAGGTCGTGGTCGATTGCGCCAACGGCGCCGCCTACCATGTCGCGCCCGAGGCGCTCTGGGAGCTAGGAGCCGAGGTGATCCCGCTGGGCGTGAAGCCCAACGGACTCAACATCAACGACAATTGCGGCTCGACCCAGCCCGGCCTGATGCAGGAAACGGTCGTCGCGAGCGGCGCCGACATCGGCCTTGCGCTGGATGGAGACGCCGACCGCCTGATCGTCTCGGACGAGAAGGGGCAGCTGGTCGACGGCGACCAGTTGATGGCGCTCATCGCGCTCGGACTCAACGCGCGGGGCGCGCTGAAGGGCGAGGGAGTCGTCGCCACGGTCATGTCGAACCTCGGGCTCGAGCGAAAGCTCGGCGAGGCGGGACTGAAGCTCCTTCGTACGCAGGTCGGCGACCGTTATGTCCTCGAAGAGATGCGCGCCCGCGGCTGGAACGTGGGCGGCGAGCAGTCGGGTCACATCATCCTCGCCGATCATGGGACTACCGGGGACGGCCTCGTCGCGGGCCTCCAGGTCCTGGCGGCCCTGGTCGACGCAAAAACGCCAGCCAGCCAGCTGCTCCGCCAGTTCGAGCCGCTCCCGCAACTCCTCAAGAACGTTCGCTTCAATGGCGGCGCCGAACCACTCGAGGCTGACATCGTGCGTAAGCGGATCGCCGCCGCCGAAGCGGAGCTGGAGGGGAGGGGGCGTCTCCTAATCCGCAAGTCGGGGACCGAGCCGCTCATCCGAGTCATGGCCGAGGGTGACGATCCAGCCCTTGTCGAGCGCCTCGTTGATGAGATTTGTGAGGCAGTCCAGTCGGCCGCGTGAACGAATTCTTGGTATTTCTCGGCCTAACGATGATCTCGTGCACATGGACAACTTCGCCCCGCAGAAGGGGTCGAAGGCGCGTAGCGTGACGCCGACGGCTCGGATTCTCATCATCGCCGGCTCCGACTCGGGCGGAGGCGCCGGTATTCAGGCGGATATCAAGACCGTCGCGATGCTCGGCGGGCATCCGATGACAGCCGTTACCGCGGTGACGGCCCAGAACACGCTCGGCGTCGATGGCATTCACCCGATCCCCGCGGAGATGATCCTCGCTCAGATCGATTCGGTCATTGCGGACATCGGTGTCGATGCGATCAAGATCGGCATGATCGGCAGCGCATTCGCCGCGAGGCAGGTCGCCGTTCGGCTCCAGGAGCTGAAGTCATCGCAGCCCGGCATTCCCATCGTCTTCGACCCGGTGATGGTCGCGACCAACGGGGGAGTGCTCGCCGACGACGCGACGATCGCCGCCTTTGGCCGGTTGCTGGACGTCGCGACGATCGCGACCCCCAACCTGCCCGAGCTCAAGCGCCTGACGTCGGAAGAAGACCCTGTCGCCGCGGCTCTGCATATCGTCGGGCAGCACGGCTGCGCCGTGCTCATCAAGGGCGGGCACGAGGAAGGCGATGCGCTCGCCGATGCTCTAATCGAAGAAGACAATATGACGAGTTGGCAAGGCCAGCGGATCGATACGACTAGCACGCACGGCACGGGCTGCACGCTAGCGAGCGCCATCGCGCTCTTTCTCGCCGAAGGTTCGAGTCTTGCGGATGCGGTCGCCCGGGCGCGCGAGTTCGTCCGCGTTGCGCTTCACTCGGCTCCCGGTCTCGGGCAGGGCGCGGGGCCGGTCGGCCAAGCCGCCGTGCGTCTCGACGTCGGTAGCGGCCCGCGGCTCAACCAGGTTACCGTCACGGGCACGAATTACGAACGGTCGGTCGATTTCTATCGGCGCGTCGGCCTCAGCCAGATCGTGGACAGTCCGGATACCGGATATGCGCGGTTCGAGACTGCCGGCGGAGTCACCTTCTCGGTCCAGATCGACCCGGAGGAAAAGATCATCGCGACAACGGCCATTTATCTCGAATGCGACGATCTGGATGAGCGCGTGGAGCAGCTGGCACGCAGCGGGATCGCCTTCGAGCACGGGCCGCGCAACCAGCCCTGGATGTGGCGCGAAGCGCGGCTGCGCGACCCGGATGGAAACATCATCTTCTTCTACAAGGCGGGCGAAGCGCGGCGCTTTCCGCCGTGGCGAATGGAAAGTTAGAGTTTTCCACAACTTGTGACGGCTGCGCGTCTGGACGACTGTCATGGCTCGGCGCAAGAATCCGACTCGATGCCGCGGCGCTGCTCCTTTAAGCTCGAGATCGGATTCCCCCAGCCGCTTGCCGGCGTGGACGAGGCCGGGTGCGCGCCGCTGGCTGGGCCGGTCGTCGCCGCCGCCTGCATCCTCGACCGCGAGCGATTCCCGCGCGGCATCGACGACAGCAAGAACCTGCCGATCGAGAAGCGAGAGGCGCTCTATGGCCGGCTGATGAAATCGGCAGTCGGGTGGGGCGTGGGAGTCGTCAGCGTCGAGGAAATCGACCGGATCAACATCTATTGGGCGCGGATGCTGGCGATGACGCGCGCCGTAGAGGCGTTGGGCCTGGAGCCGGCTTGGGTGCTCGTCGACGGCAATGCGTGCCCGAAGTGGCAGCGGCCGTCGAAGGCCATCGTCGACGGCGACGCCAAATGCCGCTCGATCGCGGCGGCATCAATCATCGCCAAGGTGACGCGCGACCGGATCATGGCCGATTATGCGCGCGAATATCCCGGCTACGGCTGGGAGAGGAATCGCGGCTATGGCACTCCGGAGCATTGGCGAGCGCTCCATGCCCTTGGACCGACGCCGCTGCACCGCCGAAGTTTCCCGCGCGTTCGTGCGGCGATCGACGCCGACGCGCAGCCGGCTCTCGTCTTCGAAGAAATCGCCCCTTCCGAGTCCTTTGAGTCACACACACCACCGGTTGAGTCCATTGAGGTGGTTCAGGCTCAAGATGTTGTGGAGCAGCCGCGCAGCGTAGCGTAGCGCTAGCGCCGACAAGCCTGCCGTTAACCCTTGATCGCTTGACCGCGAGTCGCGGCTGACTCACTTTCGCCGGTTCAAAGGGGGACGTCCATTTATGAACCTCGTGGCCCGCATTGCGGACAGGCACGGCTCGCTGGCGCCGAATGCGCCGACTCCGAAGATCCTTCCGTTCAACGTGATCCTCGAAGGCGACTGCGTGACTGAGATGGCGCGGCTTCCCGACAAGAGCGTGGACATGATCTTTGCCGACCCGCCCTATAATTTGCAGTTGGGCGGCGATCTGTTCCGTCCCGAGGGCAGCCGGGTCGATGCCGTCGACGACGAATGGGACAAGTTCGAAAGTCTGACCGCCTATGACAACTTCACGCGCGACTGGCTCGAGCAGGCACGGCGGATACTCAAGGACGACGGCACGATCTGGGTGATCGGAAGCTATCACAACATCTATCGCGTGGGGGCTCTCCTCCAGGACGCGGACTTCTGGATCCTCAACGACGTTGTCTGGCGCAAGACCAATCCGATGCCGAACTTCCGCGGCACGCGGTTCACCAACGCACATGAGACGCTGATCTGGTGCGCCAAGGACGAGAAGGCCCGCTACACCTTCAACTACCGCGCGATGAAGGCGCTCAACGACGATCTCCAGATGCGGTCGGACTGGCTTCTGCCGATTTGTGCAGGCGCAGAACGGGTGAAAGGGGAGAACGGGTCGAAAGCCCATCCGACGCAGAAGCCCGAGGCATTGCTGTACCGCATTCTCCTCGCCTGCACGAAGCCGGGCGACGTGGTTCTCGACCCGTTCTTCGGTACCGGGACCACCGGAGCGGTGGCCCGGCGGCTCGGCCGGCGGTGGATCGGGATCGAGCGCGAAAACGCCTATGCGAAGGTCGCGCGCGAGCGGATCGATTCGACGCTTCCGCTCGACGAGAGCGCGATGCGCACCGTTCCCGACAAGCGCGACCAGCCGCGCGTCGCCTTCGGCCTGCTCGTCGAAAGCGGGCTCGTGCCGCCTGGGACGACCTTGCTCGATGCCAAGCGCCGGTGGGCTGCCGGCGTTCGGGCCGACGGATCGCTGAGCTGCGGGCAGCATGGTGGGTCGATCCACAAGGTCGGCGCGGCGCTCCAGAACGCGCCGTCTTGCAACGGCTGGACCTTCTGGCATGTAGAGGAGGGCGGCGTCCTGAAGCCGCTTGATTCAATCAGGCAGGACTATCTGACGCAGCTCGGTTGAGCGGTTTGCCTTCGGGCTGGTCATGCTTATGCGGCCCGAGACATGGTGAACGAAGCGTCGATATTGGTCCGGACGGTGAAGCGCGCGAAGGCGCCGGGCCGTGTTTCGTGTTTTTCGCTGATCTACAACGAGGACTGGTTCCTGCCGCACTTCCTCAATCATCATCGCGCGCTCGGAGTCGGTCATTTCGTCTTCTACGATGACAATTCTACCGACCACTCGCGTGAGATTTTGATGGGCGAGCAGGATTGCACGGTCCTTGAGGCGGCCGACAAGGATGCGCCTCGCCATCGCCTCGGGCTCATGCAGCGGATGCTCGGGAACTGGGTGCTCAAGAGTTTTGGCGCAGGCACGTGGGCGCTTCACCTCGACGTCGACGAGCTCGTCATTCTGCCGCCCGGCTTCTCGTCGATCGGTGAGGTCGTCCGTTACCTCGAGGAACGGAAGCAGGCGTGCACGATGGCGGCGATGGTCGATTTCTATCCCGCGCGGCTGTCGGGCCGTTTCTACGACCCGCTCGGACCGCTTCAGGGAAGTCCGTTCTTCGACGCAGACCCCGTGTTCAAATGGTTTCCGGACCGGCCGCGGCCGAAGATCGTCGCCGCCGGCCCCCGTCCGCGGCTGCTGAAGAAGCTGGCCCGGGAATATCCGGCGAAGATTCCCGAAATCTATGGCGATAAACCGTACCGCGTCGCCAAGACGTGGAAGGTCCCGCTGATCAAATCCGGACAGGGAATCGTCCGAACCGATCCCCACAACATCAACGTCATTCCGCCCGACGACATCCAGCTGGGGCTCGCACATTTCAAATTCTATCCGGGGCTGGACGCCAGGGTGCAGAACGCATTGGACCGCCAGGGTTACTTCCAGGCGTCGGTGGAATATCGCTTCCTCAACACTATTCTGGACCTGTTCCCGGACGTGCAGCTGACCTTTGAGCGCAGCGTTGAATATCGCTCTCCCGCCGACCTTGAGCGTGCCGGCCATATCTGGGCGCGTCCATGATCCGCACCCTCATCCGCCCGACCGCGTTCGTCGATTCGCCGTTCGGGCATGACGGCAAGGTCGCGCGCCTTGCCGGCGGGCTGAACTGGTTCGCCGGTGTGGAGCTGATTGGCGTTGACGGCAATGCGCGGGTCTCGACCGAACTGGTTCCGGTCGAAGGCATCGAGGACCGGTTTGACGAGGGCATGGCCGCACAGTGGAAAGCCCTGACCTCGCCGCGGCCTGCGCTCCAGCTCGGCGAGCGCACGATCAGGCTCGATCAGCCGCAGGTGATGGGGATCGTCAACGTGACCCCCGACAGCTTCTCCGACCGCGGCAAGCTCGAAGATCCGACCGCCGCTGCCGAGGCCGGTGCGGACATGGCCGCGGAGGGTGCGGCAATTGTCGACATCGGCGGCGAATCCACCCGGCCCGGCGCAAAGCCGGTGTGGGAAGGCGACGAGATAGGCCGGGTGGTTCCGGTGATCCGCCAGCTCGCTGCTGGAGGAGTCGCGGTATCCGCCGACACGCGCAAGGCTGACGTCATGACGGCGGTGATCGGGGCGGGGGCCAGAATGATCAACGATGTGTCGGCGCTAACCTACGACGATCGCTCCGCGGGCGTCGTCGCGGCGTCAGGTCTCCCCGTCGTGCTGATGCATCACAAGGGGCCGCCCGAAACGATGCAGGACGACCCGCGCTACGACGATGTTCTGGTCGAGGTCTACCTCTGGCTCGAGGCACGGATCGACGCTGCGCAAGAAGCCGGAATCAAGCGCGAGCACATCCTCATCGATCCGGGATTCGGCTTCGGCAAGAAGCTGGCACACAACCTCGAGCTGATGAACGGGCTCGCGCTACTCCATTCGCTCGGCTGTCCGATCATCATCGGCCCGAGCCGCAAGCGAACGATCGGGGCGCTGTCTGGCGAAGCGCCGGTCGAAAAGAGGCTCGGGGGAAGCATCGCCTTTGCGCTGAAGGCGGCCGAGCAGGGCGCGCAGGTGCTAAGGGTTCACGACGTGTTCGAGAGCGTCCAGGCGCTCAGGGTCTGGCGCGGAATGCGCGATCAGGCGCTTACGCCGCGGCTCTAGGCAGCGGTAGTATCGATGCCGAGGCCGCCGAGCTTGCGATAGAGCGTCGAGCGGCCAATGCCGAGGCGGCGGGCGACCTCGCTCATCCGGCCGCGATAATGGCCGATGGCGAGACGAATGATGTCGGCCTCGATATCCTCAAGCGGTCGGAGATGCCCGTCGCCCGTATACAGCGTCACGTCGGAACCGCCGGCGATCGCCTGCTCGCTCCGTGTGTCGCTGAGCGCCGGCGCCGCATCGGTGCGCCGGCCGGTGAAGCGCGACTGGACGGCGATATGCGGGAAATGCTCAGCGGTGAGCGAGCTTCCGTCGCATTGAAGCGCGGCACGGAAGAGCACGCCTGCAAGCTGCCGGACGTTGCCGGGCCAACCGTAGCGCATGAGGATGGCGAGCGCGTCATTGCCGATCGACAGCTGCTTCATCCCGGCCTGCTCGGCCACGCGGTTGAGCAGATGCCGCGCAAGGGGCGGAATATCGCCACTGCGTTCGCGCAGTGGCGGCAGGGCGACCGTGGTCCCCGCGATCCGCTCCATGAGACCGGCGTTGAAATCCTCGGGCAGCGGACGGCTGCTCGTCGCGATCACGCGCACGTCGACCGAATAGCTGCCGTTGAGCCCAACCGGCCGCACCTCTCCCGTAGCCAGGACTCGATCGAGACGTTCCTGCGTTTCCGCGGGAAGCGCTGCGATCTCATCGAGCACGAGGGTTCCGCCGTCCGCCTGGACTAGCTTGCCGGTCTTTGCCGTGAAGGCGCCCGGGAAGGCTCCTTTCTCATGGCCGAACAGCTCGCTGTCGACGATGTTCACGGCCATCGCCTTGCAGTCGATCGTCAGCAATGGTCCCTTTGCGCGAAGGCTTGCTGCGTGGATCGCCCGGGCGATCGTTTCCTTGCCCGTGCCGGCTTCGCCGAGGATGAGCACCGGAAGCCGGTTGCGCGCGGATTTCGCCGCAACGGCCAGGGAAGCTCTGAATTCCGGAGCTGCACCCACCAGTTGCTCGAGCTCCAGCGGCGGCGCCAGCTTCTCGGAAACGGGAGCAAGCTCGCCGGTCGGCCGGCGACGGTCGGCATTGGCTGCCAGCGCTTCGAGGAGGCGTTCGGGCGCGACGGGGCGCACCAGGAAATCGGAAGCTCCGGCGCGCATCGCATCGACCGCGATTGAAACCGTGTCGACATGGGAAAGAACGATGACCGGCAGGTCAGGCCGGTGCTCGCGCAAGGCATTGATCAGCGACTCCCCTGTTGCTGCATCCCAACTTCCGAAGATGGCAGCCCTGACTTCTCGCCCGTGCGGTCCCTGCAGGAGCGCGACAGCCTGCTCTCCGTCTGCTGCGCCAACGACGCTCCAGCCCGCGCGGGCCGCGATCGCAGCGATGAGGCGGCGCTCGTCGGCGTTGGCGTCGAGAAGCAAGAGCGAGCGTGTCGGTTCTTCGCGCATTTTCGGCCTTTCGCGCGTGAGCCTACGCGCGAACCGGTAAAAGGGGGCTTAAGGACAGGTTCGAGGGGCTTGGGCAGCGCCGCTCGCCTTGTTATGGACGGCGCCAATCGCTTCGAACGCAAAGGGGTACATGATGGCCGAAGAGGAGCCGCTGCTCGTAAGTCCGCCGACGCAGGACGTTGCGGTGCACGTCCGGGACTATGAGCGCTTCACCAGGCTTCTGAAGTGGGGTGCGCTCACCTGCCTGGTCATCGGCTTCATCGTCCTCCTGATTCTCAAGTAACGCATGAAAATCGCCGTCTTGAAGGAAGCGGCCGGCGAGACGCGCTGCGCCGCGATCCCCGAGACCGTGAAGAAGTTCGCGGCGCTCGGCGCAGACGTGGCCGTTGAGAGGAACGCGGGAGAGGGTGCTTCTCTCGCCGATTCCGATTTCGAGGCTGCGGGTGCGAAGGTTGGCGGCCGCAAGGAGGTGCTGAAAGGTGCCGGGATCATCCTCTGCGTGAGTGGGCTTGATCCCAAGTCGCTGGAAGGGGCCGACTCCGGTGCGCTGATCGTCGGCGCTTTAGATCCGGCGCGGCAGCGCGAACGGATCGACGCTTACGCCAGCGCGGGGCTCGAGGCGCTGGCCATGGAGTGGATGCCGCGCATAACGCGCGCGCAGTCGATGGACGTGCTTTCGTCGCAGTCGAACCTCGCCGGTTACAAGGCTGTGGTGGATGCGGCCTCCGCTTACGGCCGCGCTTTCCCGATGATGATGACTGCAGCCGGGACGGTGAGCCCGGCCAAAGTGTTCGTGATGGGGGTCGGGGTTGCGGGGCTCCAGGCAATTGCGACCGCGAAGCGGCTAGGCGCCCAGGTCAGCGCGACCGATGTGCGCTCGGCCACGAAGGAGCAGATCCAGTCGCTCGGAGCCAAGCCGATCTTCGTCGAGAATGTCGCTGGCATCCAGGGCGAGGGCGCGGGCGGCTATGCGACCGAAATGTCCCCCGAGTACCAAAAGGCTCAGGCCGAGCTCGTTTCCGGGCACATCGCCAAGCAGGACATCGTCATCACGACGGCGCTGATCCCGGGCAAGCCAGCCCCGCGGCTGATCAGCGACGCCCAGATCGCATCGATGCGGGCTGGAAGCGTGATCGTCGATCTCGCCGCCGAAGCGGGAGGCAATGTCGAAGGCACGGTTGCAGGAGAAAGCACCCGGAAGCATGACGTGACGATCATCGGCGCGTCGAACCTTGCGCGGACGCTCGCCGCGGACTCGTCGGCCCTCTTCGCGCGCAATCTCTATAATTTTCTCAGTGCGTTCTGGGACAAGGAACAGGGACGGCCCGTGCTTCCGGACGACGATGAGATCGTGAAGGGAATCCGCCTGACGCGCGGCGGAAAAGTAGTGAACGAGCGGCTGACGGCCGCCTGACCAGGTGATCAGCTCCGACATATTGGTGATCGGCGGCGGGATCGCGGGCCTTTCCGCAGCCGCGGCCCTGTCGAAGCATGCGCAGGTCGCGGTTCTCGAAGGTGAGGAACAGATCGGCTTTCACTCGTCCGGCCGAAGCGCGACAATGCTCCACTACGCGCTCGGCGATCGGCTGGTGCGGTCGCTGACCCTGGCGAGCAGGCCATTCTTCGACAATCCGCCTGAAGGTTTTACCGAGGTGCCGCTCGGGCACCGCATGCCCGTGCTTGTCCATGCGCGTGAGGAGGAACGCGACGCTCTCCACGCGCTCGCGGGCGACCTCTCGAACTTTGCCGAGATCGAACGTCTCGATGCCGCGGGTGTCCAAGCGCTGTGCCCGCTGCTGAGGGCAGACGCGCTCTATGGGATCGCAGACCTCAACGGCATTCGCCTCGATCCGCATGCGTTGCTCCAAGGCAATCTGAGGCAGCTCCGAAGTCGGGGCGGGACATTGCATACGGGCGCCCGCATCTCGGCGCTCGAACGGTCAGGCCACGCCTGGACGGCGACCAGCGAGAAGGGCGAAATCTTCTCCGCGCCGATCCTGATCAATGCCGCGGGCTCGTGGGCCGACGAGGTAGCCAGGATTGCGGGAGCGCACCCGGTCGGTCTCCAACCGATGCGACGCACGATTATCACCTTCGACGCTCCCTCGGGTATCGAGCTCGACAGGCTACCGTTCGCAAAGACCGTCGGCGACGAACTCTATTTCGCTCCTGAGAGCGGGCGGCTGTTCGCCTCGCCAATGGATGAAGTCCCAAGCGATCCCTGCGACGCGCAGCCTGGCGAATATGAGGTTGCGCTCGCTGCCCAGCGCATGGAAGAGCGGACCATTGTCGAGGTGCGGCAGATCCACAGCAAATGGGCCGGACTTCGTACCTTCACCCTGGATCGCCACCCAGCGGTCGGCTTCGCACCCGATGTGGAGGGCTTCTTCTGGCTGGCGGGGCAGGGCGGGTTCGGGCTTCAGACCGCTCCCGCACTGGCAGCGATCGCGGAGGCCATAATTATAGGGGCATCCTGGCCGACGCCGGAGGTTGCCCGCGAGTCCTTATTGCCCGAGCGCTTCATTCGGCAGCGTACATAAATCGACCCATCGATCGGCGACGAGTTCGAACAGCCGCTCCGTAGGCACTTCCACCGATGTGTTGCGCGATCCGCCCGCAGGATAAACCACATTGAAGGCCTTCAGCGAGACGTCGAGATAGACTGGCAGCGGTTGGTTCAGGCCGAAGGGGCATACGCCGCCGACAGGGTGTCCGGTGATCTCGAGTGTTTCTTCGGGTCCGAGCATCCGCGGCCGGGCGCCGAACTCGTCTTTGCACTTGCGGTTGTCGAGCCGGGCGTTGCCGCGAGTGCACAGCAGGAACAGATGATCTCCAGCGCGGACGGCCAGCGTTTTCGCGATCCGGCCGGGCTGGACTCCGAGTGCCTCGGCAGCGGTGTCGACGGTGGCCGTACTGCCCTCGACTTCTATCAGCGGCAGGTCCGGCGCATTCGCGGCCAGCCACGACTTGACGCTTTCGAGGCTCATTCGCCGATCAGATGGAGCGAGATATGGCGCTCGGGAGTGTTGCGGCGATGCTCGAACAGGAAAACGCCCTGCCAGGTGCCGAGCACCGGGGCGCCATTCGTCACCGGGATCGAGAGCTGGGTCGCGGTGAGTGCCGAGCGCAGGTGCGCAGGCATATCGTCCGGGCCCTCGTCGTCATGCTCGTACGGACCGTCTTCCGGCGCGATCCGCCTGAAATAGGCCTCGAGATCGCGCGAAGCCGCCGGCGCCGCATTTTCCTGGATGACGAGAGAAGCGGATGTGTGGCGGCAGAAAAGAGTCAGCAGGCCCTCGCGAATGCCGCTTTTGGCGACGAACCGGCCGACTTCGCTGGTGATTTCGCGCAGTCCGGGACGGTCGGCGCGAATCGATAAGTCGTAGCTCGCCTGGCGCATATGCGGCCGCTCGCTAGCCCAGAGCTGAACAAGGCACCAGCGGCGCGATAACTCACCTGAAGCACGCACGCAAAAAAGGCACCCGCTTTACGCAAGCACCCTTTAAGCTGTTAGAATCCAAGAAGAACTGGCCGGCGCAAGCCGGCCTGGCGAGTCTTAGCCGCCGGAGCCAGTGTTACCATGGCCGCCGCCAAGAAGCGTCCGCCAGATGTCCCCGAGGAAGCCTTTTTGAGCCTTCTTCACTGTTCGTCCCCTTGTTTACTGCGATTCGGCAGATGAGGGGATATTAACCTTAATCGTTATGGTTAGCAAACCGTTTACCAAAAGACGACGCGCCGACTTGCGTGGCACGCCCGATTACTTCGCGACGGCGGATGTATTGGAATGCGGACTATGCCGCGGGCGAGATCAGGCGGCTGAGCGCTTGCGCTGGGTGGCGATGCGCTTCGACAGGCTCTCGAGGCTCATCGGGCGACCGACGACATAGCCCTGCGCGATGTCGCACTTCATCTCGGCGAGAAGGTCCAGCACCTCGCGCTGCTCGACGCCCTCGGCGACGACCTTGCGGCCAAGAGAATGGGCAAGGCTGATCGTCGACTGGACCATCAAGCGATCGCTTCGGTTGTCGACCATTCCCTTGACGAAGCTCTGGTCGATCTTGATCTCGCTCGCCGGGATCTTCTTCAGATATTCGAGCGTGGACAGCCCTGTTCCGTAATCGTCGATTGAAATTCGGACTCCGAGATCGCGCAGCCGGGCGATCATGTCGAACGCCTCTCCGTCTCCGGCGAGCGCCGCAGTCTCGGTCAGCTCCAGCGTCAACTTGTTCGGCGGCAGGTTGTGGCGCGCGAGCAAAGCCGACAGGCGCAGCGTGAAGCCCTTGTCCGACAGCAAGCGTGCGGAAAGGTTGACCGCAATCTCGAAATCCTCGGCGCGCTTGTTGACCTGCGATGCTGCGGCAACGGCCTTTTCGAGGACGAAATCGGTCAGCTTGCCGATGCGATTGTGCTGCTCGGCCGCGGCGACGAACTCGGTGGCCGCGATCGGGCCCTTTTCCGGATGCGTCCAGCGGGCCAGCGCTTCGGCCCCGACGATCCGGCGAGAGGCGATGTCGAGCTTGGGCTGGTAGGCGACCCAGACTTCGCCGCGGTCGATGGATTCATCGAGCTGGCTCAGCATCGACAGCTTCCACGATGCGTCCTGGAGCGTGTCCGGATCGTGATACTTCCACTTAAGGCCGTCGTGGGCCGCTTCTTCGGCGGCGACGAGCGCGCTCGCGAGGCGATTGGCAAGGGAGCGGCTGCTTCCGACCTCGACGCCGAACGCGATGGCCAGGTCCACTCGAAGCCCGTTCACGCGGGCCGGGGTCCGGAACATCGAATGGAGCGCGTCCAGGTGGTTGCCGAAGGGGGCCTTCGGGTCCTCGAACCAGGCGAAAATTCCGCCGTCGCCCTGGTAAAGCATGCGGTTGCCAGCGCCGACCCGCAGGCGGGAAACGATCTGATCGATTAGCTGGCGCTCGCTTTCCGAGGGGAAGGCGGCGGAAATTTCTCCATAATTGAGGATGCGCGCGGCAATCAGCGCCCGGTTGCGGCCCTCGCGGTTCGATCGAAGCGCGCTGAGGTTCGGAAGCTCCGAGACCGGGTTGACCAGACCGCGCTTGCGCAAGCGCCGCCAGCTGAGAGCGGACCAGACTGCGATCATCACAAACAGGCCGGGCACGACGTCGACGAAAATCAACGTCGCATCGAGCATTCCCGGGACGACCATCCAGGCCGTGACGCCCCCTGCGAACAGGAAGTTGCGATAGGCCGGACTGCGCCGAAATGCGGCATAGGCTGTGAGCGCGAAGGCGGCGAGAAACGCCGGGATCCACCCGAGGTACAAGGGGGTACCCGCCTTCAGCGTCTCAGCGCCGATGATCTGGACGAACACGCCGCCCATCTTGCCTACGCCGGGGAAATAATATTGATCGCCGATCACTTCGGAATTCGTACCGATCACGACAGTCTTGCCGGCGACCTGCCGCGGATCGAACTTGCCGTCGATCACCCTCGCAGCATCGACCTTCGGGATCGAGGCGGGAGCGACCGAATAATCGAGCGGAAAGTCGCCGGTGCGGTCGGTCCTTCCGGCAATCGCCGCCGCGAAGGATGGGAGCCGTTCGCCCTTCCATCCCACCGAGTAGGGAAGAGTCCAGATCATGTTCTGGAAATTGTAGTCGATCGCGATTGAGGCGAGCTGCGCGTGGCGGCTGAACATCGCCAGCGGTTGCGGCGTCTGCTGGGAGATCTGGTCCGGCCCGGATTCTCCGCGGGCAGCGAGGGTCACGCGGCCCGAGCGCTGGATCGCAGCGGCGAGCGCCCTGTCATCGCCGTCATTGCTCGCCGTTTCAAATGCGATGTCGAAGAAGATCTGCTTTGCGCCGGCGGCGGTCAGCTTATCGACAAGCTCGGCATGGTATCGCCTCGGCCACGGCCAGCGACCCATTTCGCGGAGGGCCTGGTCGTCGATCGGGACGAGCACGACTTGGCCGCTTGCCTCGTGCCTGTGGAAATAGTTGCGACACGAGCGCAGAAACTCGTCGACGACCTGGGTCGTCCCGATCCCGCTGAGGATCAGCGCCGCCAGCGCGGTCCACAGCAGCAGCCGTAGCGGTGATGTTTCAGCCGTCTCTGCCGTGCGCTTCGACACGCGCGCTCTTCCCTGCTCAATGGTCGCCCACGTGTGCGCGCGAAAAGGTTATTAAATCGATAACCGCGTTCAAATTAACGAGGGTGGCCCTCGACAGCTGGGAATCGACCCGCCACAAAAGCCGCGCAAGCTGAGGGGAGGGCCGTGGACTTCATTTCCATCCTGTCGATTTTCGTGCTCGCCTGCTTCGTCGGCTACTATGTCGTCTGGTCCGTGACACCGGCGCTTCACACGCCGCTGATGAGCGTCACCAACGCGATTTCCTCGGTGATCGTCGTGGGTGCGCTGATCGCTGCCGCGGCTGCCGGAAGTCCCGGTTCGAAATGGCTCGGCCTTGTTGCCGTCGCCCTCGCCAGCGTGAACATCTTCGGCGGATTCGCCGTCACCCAGCGAATGCTCTCGATGTACAAGAAGCGGGAGCGCAAGGATGGTTGAAGCCGCCGCACACGCGCAGCCTGCCTGGGCGCTCCTCGCTTATCTGATCGCGGGCATCTGCTTTATCCTCGCGTTAAGAGGACTGTCGAGCCCAGAGAGCAGCCGGCGCGGCAACGCGACAGGGATGATCGGGATGGCGATCGCAATAGCGACGACACTCGCCATTCACCTGCCCGGTACGTCGGTGACTCCGATAGCTACTCCGACCACGTTTCTCGTCAATTGGACAGTCCTGGCTGAAATGCTGGTCGCAGTGGGGATCGGGGCTACTGCAGGATTGGTTATTGCAAGACGGATCGCGATGACCGCGATGCCGCAGTTGGTCGCCGCCTTTCACAGTCTCGTCGGGATGGCGGCCGTGCTGGTCGGCGCAGCCGCCTATCTCAATCCAGAGGCATTCGGAATTACTGCGCAGATTCCTTATTTTCATTCCAGTTTGACGAGCGGTTGCTGCTTCACGGGCATCGCACGCGTGAGCCGTGTGGAAATGGGCCTCGGCGTCGCGATCGGCGCGATCACCTTCTCGGGTTCGGTGATCGCCTTCCTCAAGCTCAACGGCAACATGTCAGGCAAGCCGATCCTGCTGCCACTGCGGCACGTGATCAATCTCGGCACGCTCGCCGCCATCCTGATCCTCATCGCTTACTTCACCCAAGACCAGTCGCCTTGGGTCTTCTTCACGGTCATGGGGCTGAGCTTCGCCATCGGCTTCCTCCTGATCATCCCGATCGGCGGCGCGGACATGCCGGTCGTGATCTCGATGCTGAACAGCTATTCGGGATGGGCCGCGGCGGCGATGGGCTTCACCCTGCACAACACGGCTATGATCATCACAGGCGCCCTGGTCGGAAGCTCGGGTGCGATCCTGAGCTACATCATGTGCCGGGCGATGAATCGCAGCTTCATCTCGGTTATCGCCGGCGGGTTCGGAGTTGTCACGTCGAGCGGCGACGCGGCAGCGGTCGACCGGCCATACAAGCGCGGCTCCGCCGAGGACGCGGCGTTCCTGATGAGCCAGGCCGAGCAGGTGATCATCGTCCCGGGCTACGGAATGGCCGTCGCCCAGGCGCAACATGCAGTGCGCGAGATGGCAGACCTGCTCAAGGCGAAGGGGGTGACCGTGAAGTACGCGATCCACCCGGTTGCCGGCCGCATGCCGGGCCACATGAACGTTCTGCTCGCCGAAGCGAACGTCCCCTATGACGAGGTGTTCGAGCTCGAGGACATCAACAGTGAGTTCGCGCAGACCGACGTCGCCTACGTGATCGGCGCGAATGACGTCACCAATCCCGCGGCAAAGAACGACAAGAGTTCGCCGATCTACGGAATGCCGGTCCTGGACGTCGAAAAGGCACGGACCTGCCTGTTCGTGAAAAGGTCGATGGGGGGCGTCGGCTATGCCGGCATCGACAACGAGCTCTTCTATCGGGACAACACGATGATGCTGCTCGGTGACGCGAAGAAGATGACGGAAGAGATCGTGAAGGCCCTCGGCTGAATCCGAGGAGCATTCACTTCTGTCAAAGCACTCGGCTAACGGTTCGTCGCAGTCTCGTTAATTTTACGATAAAACAGAAGTTTACGCCTTGTTTGGCGACGGCGGTTGCTGGCAGTTTGCAGCGCCGCCGATTCAGGCGGCCATGGGGAAGGGGGCGCGACTTTGCGCAAGCTGGGGATCATCGGCGGGACGAGCTGGCATTCGACCGCTCTCTATTACGATCACATCAACCGCGGCGTCGCCCAGCGCCTAGGCGGGTTGCACAGCGCGCGCCTGGTAATCGAGAGCCTCGACCTCGCCCCTTATGCCCAAATGGAGATGTCCGGAGACTGGGACGGGGTTGCGAAGACCACGCTGGAAGCCGCCAAGCGGCTCGAGCTCGCCGGCGCGGACGGGGTGATCATCACCTCCAACACCGGGCACAAGGTTTACGATGCAGTGGCTCCGAAGCTCGGCATTCCGATGCTCCACATCGGCGATGCCCCCGCCGAGAAGCTCGTCGCGGACGGCCGCAAGCGCGTCGCTTTGCTCGGCACCCGCTTCACCATGACCGAGCCGCACATCCGCAGCCGCCTCGAAAGCCATGGGATCTCGCTGGTTCCAATCGACGAGCAGTCGATGCGCGAGGTCGACCGGATCATCTTCGAGGAGCTGGCGGCCGGCCGCGTGGTCCGCGACAGCCAGCGCAAGCTGAAAACCCTCATCACCGAACTCGCCAAGCAAAAGGTCCAGGCGGTGGTGCTCGGCTGCACCGAACTCGTGCTCGCGGTCGACGTCCGGGCCAACGTCCTTCCGGTCTATGACACAACCGCGATCCACGCCCGCGCCTGCGTCGATTGGATGCTTGCCGACGAGGATGTCGCTCGGGCCGCGGCCTAATGTCGGCAGCTTTACTAAATGGCGTAATGATTTAGCTTCCACGCTCGCCCAAACAGGGGAGGGCGAAATGCGCAAATCGAAGCTTTTCGTGCTGGCGGCCCTATGCTCGGCGGCCGGCTGGCCTGCGAGCGTGTGCGCCCAGGACAATGCCGACCGGCCGAAGGGCCACGCCCATACCTATTCAATGTCCGCCAACGGTAATTTCGGCGAACTTTCGTTCCCCAACAGCGGCAAGCCTGCAGCGCAGGCGCCGTTCCTGCGCGGCGTGAAGCTGCTTCACAACTTCCAGTACGAGGAAGCGATCACCGCCTTTCAGCAGGCGCAAAAGGCCGATCCCGACTTCGCGCTCGCTTACTGGGGCGAGGCGATGAGCCACAATTATACTCTCTGGTCGGAGCAGCACACCGATGAGGCGCGCGCCATTCTGGCCCGGTTTGGGCCCACGCCCGAGGTACGAGCCGCAAAGGCGAAGACGCCGCGCGAGAAGATGTGGCTTGCAGCGGTCGAGGCGCTTTACGGGCCGGGACCGAAATATGAGCGCGACGAAGCCTACGCAGATCGGATGGACGCGCTGTTCGCCGCCTACCCGGATGACCTCGAGGCACGCACATTCGACGCGCTTGCGACGATGGGTCGCTCTCACGGCACTCGCGACGTCGCCAATTACATGAAAGCGGCGGCCATGCTCGAGGAGGTGTTCCCGACGCACCAGCACCATCCGGGCGTCGTCCATTACCTTATCCACGCCTATGACGACCCCACTCATGCGCCGCTCGGGATCCGCGCAGCGAGGCTCTACGACAAGATCGCGCCAGATTCCGCCCATGCACAGCACATGACCTCGCACATCTTCCTGGCGATGGGCATGTGGCCGGAGACCGAACAAGCGAACATCCATGCGGCCGCGGTCCAGGACAAGGCGATGGCGATGCATAACATGCCGCCCGGTCACTGCGGCCATGGGCACATCTGGCTCGTCTATGCGCGGCTCCAGCAGGGCAAGGATGTGGCGGCGCAAACGGACGCGTGTGCCGCCGAAGTTGCCGCCAACCTCAAGGAACTGAAGGACCTCCCGACGGTCGGCTATCCTGAGGGAGATGCCGGCAGCTGGGCCGACATGGCGGTTCGCACCGGAATCGAGACCGGGAAGTGGCCGAAGTGGCTCGAACTTCCCGCGGGGAAGTTCATGTTCGCGCATTTCACGGAGAATTACGGGCGGCTGCTCGGGAGCAGGCACGACGCAGTCGCGGCGCAAGCGGCGCTCGCGGCGATGAAGAGTGACCGGCAAAGCCTCTTGGCAAACTGGAAGAAGGAATTTCCCGACGACGACACCTATTTGCCGTGGCTCGACCGGGCCGTGGCGCAAGGCGAGGCGGTGGTCGTGCTCGCCCAGGACAAGAGGAACGAGGGACTGGAGCTTCTGCGCAAGGCCGCCGAAGCTGAGGCAGCACTGCCCCCTCCATTCGGTCCCCCGGCCCTGCAGAAACCGAGCTACGAGATGCTCGGAGACGAATTGCTTGCACTTGGGCAGAAGCAGGAAGCGGCGGTGGCGTATCGGGCGGCGCTTACCGCCGCGCCGAACAGGCGCTTGTCGGTCCTGGGATTGAAAGCGGCGACCGCACCTTAAGCCTCGCAAGTCGACCGCAGAATCACTAGGTCGGAAGGATGGATCGAACCCCGGCCGATCGTCCCGATTTTCCGGGGGCTGCCGACCGCTTCAATGAAGAGCGGGCGACCTACGCTGTCCAGGGTTCGGACCGGCCAGATCTCGACAGGGGCGTGGCCGCGATCCGCGAAGTGTTGAGGACTCTACCGCGTCGGCCGGGCGTATACCGGATGCAGGATGCGCGCGGCGATGTGCTGTACGTCGGCAAGGCGAGGGCGCTCAAGAACCGCGTCACCAATTATACGCAGGTCGCGAAGCTCCCGAAACGGCTTCAGCGTATGGTCGCGCAGACGCAGTCGATGACGATTGTCACGACGCGGACCGAGGCGGAGGCGCTGCTGCTCGAGGCGCAACTGATCAAGCGCTTCCGGCCGCCGTACAACGTGCTCCTTCGCGACGACAAAAGCTTCCCGTTCATCCTTCTACGGGAGGATCACGAGTTCCCGCGGATCCAGAAACATCGCGGCGCGCGGCGCATCAAGGGCCAGTATTACGGACCGTTCGCGAGCGCCGGGTCGGTCACTCGAACGCTTAACGCGCTGCAGAAGCTGTTCCTGCTAAGAAGTTGTTCCGACAGCTATTTTGAGAACCGCTCGCGTCCCTGCCTGCTGTTCCAGATCAAGCGCTGTTCGGCGCCTTGCGTCGGTCGCATCGCCGAGGAGGAGTATTGCGAGCTTGTCGGCGAAGCGAAGGAGTTCCTGGCGGGACGGTCGACCGGCGTTCAATCGCGGCTTTCGCGGCTGATGGCGCAGGCGGCGGAGAAGCAGGATTATGAGCTCGCCGCGGTCTACCGGGACCGGCTGCGTGCACTGACTTACATCCAGGGCAGCCAGACCGTGCATGCCGAGGGGCTCGGCGACGCCGATGTGTTCGCGCTTGCGACCAAGGGCGGCACCGTTTCGATTCAGGCCTTCTTCATCCGCGGTGGGCAGAATTGGGGGCATCGCGCTTTCTTTCCAGCACATGTGAACGACGTTCCCGAAGCTGAAGTATTGTCTAGCTTTCTCGTCCAGTTTTACGAGGACATGCCGGCGCCGCGCCGGATCCTCGTCGACCGAGAGCTCGCCGACCAGTCGCTGCTCGAGGAAGCGCTTTGCGAGCGTTCGGGGCACAAGGTGGGAATCGAAATTCCCCGACGCGGCGCTCGCCGCAAGCTGATGGAGCAAGCGACGCGCAATGCGGAGGAGGCGCTCGATCGCCGCCTTGCCGAGACGACGACCCAGGGGAAGATCCTGCGCGAGCTCGCCGAGACGTTCGAGCTGGCCGACGTGCCCAAGCGCATCGAAGTCTACGATAACAGCCACATCATGGGCACGAACGCGACGGGCGCGATGATCGTCGCCGGCCCCGAAGGCTTTCGCAAGAACAGCTACCGCAAGTTCAACATCAAGCGCCCGGAGACTCAGCCGGGAGACGACTTCGCGATGATGCGCGAGGTGCTGGAGCGGCGATTCGCGCGGCTGGAGAAGGAAGATCCCGACCGGCAGAGCGGCGAATGGCCCGATCTTCTGCTGATCGATGGGGGCAAGGGCCAGCTTTCCGCCGTGTGCGAGGTCATGGAGGACGCGGGCGTCCACGACGTGCCGGTCGTCGGCGTTGCCAAGGGCCCTCACCACGGCCGCGAGGGACGCGAGGTTTTCCACCTCCCAGGCGGGCGCGAGCTGACCATGCCGCCGAACTCGGCATTATTGTTCTATATCCAGCGCTTGCGCGACGAGGCTCACAGGTTCGCGATCGGCACCCACCGCGCCAAGCGAGCGAAGAGCCTGACGACCTCGACGCTCGACGACGTTCCGGGCATCGGCCCTACACGCAAGCGCGCGCTCCTGATGCACTTCGGCACTGCGCGCGCGGTCAAGGGTGCCGCGCTCGAGGATTTGGAGATGGCTCCGGGCATCAGCAGGGCCACGGCGCGCCAGGTCTACGACTACTTCCACCCGGCCGGATGAGGATCGAAACCAAAGCGATCGTCTGCGCCCTGAGGAATCACGGCGAGCACGGCGCCGTCGCTCGGCTGATGACTCCCGAGCACGGTTTGCAGGCGGCCTATGTGCGCGGCGCGCGGGGGCGGCGGATGCGCCCGGTGCTGATCGCCGGGAATGTCGTCCAGACCCAGCTTTCCGCACGGACCGAGAGCCAGCTGCCCCAGGCGACGCTGGAGCTGGTCCGGAGCCGCGGCCCATTGCTGTCGGAGCCGCTCCCGGCCGCCGCGATCGAATGGGCCACGGTGCTCACGGCGACGGTGCTCCCCGAGGGCCAGCCTTATCCGCGGCTCTACCAGGCGCTCGAAGGCTTGCTCGACGCGATCGAGGCAGCTCCCGCCGCAAGCGGGTGGGGAAGCGCGCTGGTTCGCTACGAGCTGTTGCTGTTGGCGGAGCTGGGGTTCGGCCTGGATCTCGACCGCTGTGCCGTGACCGGAACGATTGACCGCCTCGTCGCGGTCAGCCCGAAGTCCGGCCGCGCCGTCAGTGCCGCCGAGGCGGAGCCCTATGCGGGGAAGCTCTTGCCGCTGCCGCCCTTCGTGCGCCAGGGCGGCCAGGCTTCGTGGGAGGAAATCGACCAGGGGCTGGAGCTTTCCGGCCATTTCCTGCTGCGCGACCTTATCACCGACCGTTCGCGGCCGGTCGCTGAAGCCCGGGGCCGGCTCGTCGAACGCCTTCGCCGTGCCGGGGGTCTTGCCTAGTTGTGCGCGCTTTCGCCGTTGCTAAGGTGAGCGCGTGAACATCGACGCGCTTGCCATGCTGTTCCCAAATGTCGCGGTGACTCGCGGCATTGCCGTTCGCGTCGCCGTAAGCTTCCTCGCAGAGCAGTCGGATCCGTCGACCAATCGCTGGTTCTGGTCCTACCATGTCCGCATCGAGAATGGCTCGGACGTCGCGGTCCAGCTTCTGTCGCGCAGCTGGTCGATCGTCGACGGCCGCGGGACGGTCCACGAAGTCGTCGGCGAGGGCGTGGTCGGGGAGATGCCGCTGATCGCTCCGGGAGCGAGCTTCGACTATGTCTCGGGCTGTCCGCTCGACACGCCGAGCGGTGCGATGAGCGGCAACTATCGGATGGTCGACGAGGACGGCGCGGCGTTCGACGTGGACATTCCGCGCTTCGACCTCCTCAGCGCCTGAACCGCCTTTTCGCTGGTTCAGGAGCGATTTAGCTCGCTGATGGTTATTGAACCGGTCCGGAGGTTCTTGCCACACCGACTGCAGACGGGCTTAGGGGCTAAGATGTTCAACTTCGCTCCACGACGGGAAAGCGGCCCCACGGGCGCACGCGGCTGGCGCGCCTATGGCGTGGGCGACATTCACGGCCGCCTGGACCTCCTCGAGCAGCTGCTCGCCAAGATCGAAGAGGACATCGCGAGCCGCCCTGCGGACAAGATCCTGCTCGTGTTCGTCGGCGACCTCATCGACCGTGGCCCCAATTCGGCTCAGGTCGTCGATCGCCTTCGCAACTATGAGCACCCCGGCGTCCAGACGATCTTCCTTCTCGGCAACCATGAGGAGGTACTCCTCCGAATCCTTTCCGGGGAAGCAGAGCTGATCACCAAATGGCGGTGGTTCGGCGGCGCAGAGTGCCTTGCCAGTTACGGCGTCGACGCGTCGACCTTGACCGGTCTTAGCGAGGAGGAGGCGCTCGCAATCGTGCGCGAAGCGATCCCCAAAGAGCATCTCGAGTTCCTCGAGAGCTTCGACGACAGTTGCCGCTTCGGCGATTATCTCTTCGTCCACGCGGGGATTCGCCCCGGCGTCGAGTTCGACCAGCAACGCCAGTCCGACCTTCGCTGGATCCGCGAGCCCTTCCTGTTCGACGACACGGACCATGGCTTCGTCGTCGTTCACGGCCACACTATCCGCCCCGAGGTCGAGATGCGCCCCAATCGCATCGGGATCGACACCGGCGCCTTCCGTACGGGCGTCCTCACAGCGCTCGCGATCGAGGGGTCGGAAAGCTGGCTTCTGGATACGCGAACCGCCGAACAGGAGGTAGCCGCGCCGTGACTTGGTCCAATACGGACATTGGTAACTCTACATTCGTGGAATTTTCGAATAGGACGCGCCGACGTCACGGGAGAATTTGATCGTGTTTCCTGATCTTGCCCAGCGTCCGTTTGCCGCAGTTCTGGTCGTTGCAGCCGCCGTTTTGACGGCCGGCTGCGCAGACACTCGCGGCGGCACGATCCCCTACGACCAGTCGCTTGCGATACCGGACGCGCCGAAGATCCAGGCGCTGGACGCCGACTACAAGATCGCGCCGCTCGACAAGCTCACGATCAAGGTTTTCAAGGGCGACGAGATTTCGGGCGACTATGACGTGGACCTCGCCGGTCACATCTCGCTGCCGCTTGTGGGCGAGGTTGAAGCGGTCAATCTCACCACCGCTCAGCTCGACGAGAAGCTCACCAGCCTGCTCGGCCAGAAATATTTCGAGCATCCGGACGTCAGCGTGGCAATCAAGGAATCGACCGCCCACGTCGTCACTGTCGACGGAGCGGTCGGGCAATCGGGTCAGTTCCCCGTTGCCGGCCCAATGACCTTGATCCAGGCAGTGGCATTGGCGCGGGGAACCCGTGACGATGCCAATCCGCGGCGTGTGGCCGTATTCCGAACGGTCGGCGGACAACGCCAGGCAGCGGCATTCGACCTGACGGCAATTCGGCGCGGTCAGTCGCCCGACCCGGAAATCTACGCAGGCGATATCGTCGTCGTCGACGGATCGCGGATCAAGTCGATCCAGCGGCAGATCTTCTCGACCATCCCGCTGCTCGGCTACTTCAGGCCATTCTGATGCGGGACCGGAAACTACAGCCGAGGCGAGTAAGGTGAACACCAGCCTAGCAGTACCGAACGACGGCGCGTGGCCGATCGGCCCTTACACGGCGGGCGCAGAGCAGCTTGGCCGCGGCCAGCGCAATTATTCGGCGTCGAACATTCTCGACCTCGCTTCGCTCATGCGGATCGTCCACCACTGGCGGTGGCTCGTCCTTGGAGCGGTCGCACTGGGGCTTGCAGGTGCGATCCTGGCGACCTTGCTCACGCGTCCGGTCTATCGCGCGACGGTGACCTTGCAGGCGAATCCGCCCACATTCGACGTCACCGACCAGTCCAAGGATCAACAGGTCGGCCAGGGCGGCGACACTTACAATTTCGTCGCCACGCAGGTCGGGCTGCTGCAGGCCCGAAGCGTCGCCGAGCGCGCGGCGCAGGAGCTCAACCTCGCCAACAACCCGGACGTCGTCCCACAGGATATCGACGCATCGAAGCGATTGGTGATGGCAACGGGGATGGTCTCGCGCGGACTTCAGGTCATTCCTCCACAGGAAGGCGAGCTCATCAAGTTCACCTACGATTCCACGTCGCCCCAGCTGGCTGCGAGCGTTGCCAATGCGGTGGCGGAGAGCTTCATCGATACGGCCATCCAGCGGCGCTACGAATCATCCGCTTATGCCCGGAACTTCCTCGAACGGCAGATCAACAAGACCCGGGGGGATCTCGAGCGTTCGGAACGCTCGCTCGTGGGCTATGCCCAGCAGCAGGGGATTATCAACACGACTCCTGCGGGACAGCAGTCCTCCGGCGACACCAACTCGCTTCAGGGCGATGCCCTCGTAAAGCTGAACGATGCACTCGCCGACGCGACTGCCAGGCGCATCGCAGCGGAAGGTGCTTATCGGCAATCGCTTTCGACCGGAACAACCACCGACGTCACGCAAAGCACGCTCGCGCTGCAGCAGCAGCTCGCCCAGCTCCAGGCGGACTATCAGCAAAAGCGGACGTTCATGAAGCCGGATCATCCGGAAATGATGAGCCTTCGCTCGCAGATCGACGAGCTTCAACGTCAGATCGGGCAGCAGGCGGCGCGAGTGTCGTCGAGCCGCAGCAACACCCTGCTTGCCGATTATCGCGCCGCGCTCTCGGCCGAGCGGGCGCTTCAGGCGCGCGTGTCGCAGCTCAAGGGCGCCGTCCTCAACCTGCGCGGCCGGAGCATCCAGTACACGATCCTGCAGCGCGAGGTGGACACCAACCGCGCGCTCTATGACGCGCTGCTCCAGCGCTACAAGCAGATCGGCGTTGCCGGCGGAGTGGGGATTGCGCCGGTTTCGATCGTCGATCGGGCGGACGTGCCGCGCCTGCCCTTCAAGCCGAACCTGTTCCTCAACCTTCTCCTCGGCCTCGGCCTCGGCCTTGCTGCCGGCATGGCAGGTGCGATCGGGCTCGAGTTCATCAACGACACGATCAAGAGCCGTGAGGATGTGCGCAGGAAGCTCGCCCTCCCATGCCTCGGCGCGGTGCCGCGCACGCCGGCGAAGGATGCGTTCGTGGAGGATCTCAAGAACCCCACGTCGATCATCTCGGAAGCCTATTCGGCGATCGTGGCCGCGCTCAGGTTCAGCACCGAAGCGGGCATGCCCAAGGTGCTGATGCTGACCAGCACGCGTTCGGGCGAGGGCAAATCTTCTTCGGCGCTCGCGCTCTCGCAGAACTTCGCGCGGCGCGGCAAATCCGTCCTGTTGATTGACGGAGACCTTCGCAAGCCGGCGTTCAAGGCATCGAGCGAGAAGGTCGGCCTCAGCAAGCTTCTGACCACCGAGGACCGGGTCGAAGATCACGTCGTCGAGACCCAGCACGCCAACCTGTGGCTGCTGCCGAGCGGTCCGGTGCCGCCAAGCCCCGCCGACCTCCTGTCGACGGGCCGGATCCGCAAGATCATCGCCGAAGCGAGCGAGCGGTTCGAGCTGGTGGTGATCGACGGTCCACCGACGTTGGGCCTTGCCGACGCGCCGCTTCTCGCAGCCGCCGCGGGCCAAGTGCTGTTCGTAGTCGAGAGCTCGAGGACGCGCACGCGCGCCGCAGTCGAGGCTCTGAACCGGCTGGAAGGCACCGGCACTCACATCCTGGGTGCGGTCCTGACGAAGGCCAACGATTCAGGCGGCAGCTACGGTTACGGCGCTTATCGTTACGGTTATGGCTACGGTTATGGCGATGGGTACGGTTACGGCTACGGCAAGAGCAAGGTGAAGGGCACCGAGATCCTGATGATCCCGCACTCCGAAGAAGAAGCCGCACCGGAAACCGCGGCCGAGGAGTCCGACGCCTGAGGAACGGCGGGGGGATAGGGTGCTGATCGTCCGCCGGATCGCGGTCGTCCTCCTCGCCTTGCTGCTGGCGGCCCAGGTCGTCCGCAATGCGGCCGTCGCCGCACTCGCGCCCCTTCACCCCGACAGCGCAGCGAAGATCTGGGCAAGCCACCCCTCCGTGGAAATCTCACGCGGCCTCGCCGCGATCGGCCTCGCTTCGCGGGAGCGAAAGCCGATTGACCCGGGCGTGTTCGCGATGATCGACGACGCGGCGGCCAAGTCGCCGCTCTCGCCCGAGCCATACCTGGTGCGGGGCGTCCGAGCACAGACAGAAGGCGATGCCGAAACCGCGAAGCGAGCTTTCCTTGCCGCCCAATGGCGCGATCCGCGTTCGATGCCTGCGGCCTATTTCCTCGCAAATTACTTCTTCCGCGCCGGCCATCCGCTTGAAGGGCTTCGCCAGACAGCGACCCTCGCGCGCCTGTCGCCGAGCGGGACCGCTGCCGTCGCGCCGTTCGTCGCCGCTTACGCGCGAGACCCTTCCAATTGGCCGCAAATCCGCGCCTTGTTCCGATCGCAGGCCGGCATGGAGGAAGGCGTCCTGGTCGCGCTAGCGCAGGATTCGCACAATGCCGACGCCGTGCTTGCACTGGCCGATCGAAGCCACCGCCGTCCCGACAGCGATTGGCTCCGAGTTCTGCTGTCCAGCCTTGCCGCGAGCGGCGACTATCAAGGTGCGCGAACGATCTGGGAGTCGGTCGGCGGGGGCCATGCCGACGGCGGCCTCGTTTTCGATTCCGGCTTTTCCAACCCAGTGCCGCCTCCGCCGTTCAACTGGTCCTTCGCCTCGTCGACAGTCGGGCTGGCCGAACGCCAGTCCGGCAAAAGGCTTCACGTCATCTTCTACGGCAACCAGGACGGAGTGCTTGCGAGCGAATTGCTGCTGTTACCGGCAGGGAGTTATCGCCTGGAGATGAAGCTTGCCGCGCCGGCGCATGCCGAACTCCTGCAGTGGTCGATCCGCTGCGACAAGGCGTCCGATCCCATCGCCACCATCCGCATAGACGAGGCTGCCAGCCGTGGCTGGAGTTTCCAGGTTCCGGAGGGCTGCCTGGCGCAATGGCTCGAGCTGTCTGGCCGCTCCGGCGATATCGCGCAGCAGGCAGAGGCCACGATCGCCGGATTGAGCGTGACGCGGGCGGGCGCAAATGAATAGTCGAGCACGCGCCTTGGTCGCGCCGATCTACCTCTTTGCGTGCCTCATCCTCGGTGGAAGCGCCCAGGGTATATGGCAGAACATGATCCTCCAGCTCGCGGGCGTGGCAATCATCGCCTGGGCCGCGTTCGACGGAAGCGGGGAGCGGCTGTCGCTCGCGTCCCGGCAGCTCTTGCTGATCGCGATAGGCTTCATTCTGCTTGTCGCCTTGCAGACCATTCCGCTGCCGCCGTCGGTCTGGGCAACGCTTGGCCCTCGTGCCCAGGTGGCGGATGGCTTCCGCGCGATCGGTCTCGCGGTGCCAAACGAGCCATTGTCGCTGACCCCTTCTGCAACGCTGAACTCGATGCTGGGCGCCATTCCTCCCATCGCCATCGTATGCGCGATGCTTCGCCTAAGGGCTTATCGGCCGCAGTGGATCGGGTTCGCCCTGATCGCCGGCGCGGTCGCCGGGATTGCACTCGGCGCGATGCAGGCCGCGAGCTTCAATGCCGAGATTTCGCCGTGGTACCTCTACGCCGAGACCAACGTCGGAAGCGCTGTCGGGTTCTTCGCCAACGTCAATCACATGGCCACCCTGCTGGTGGTCGCGATCCCGTTCCTTGCGGCAATCGTGGCTGCTGGAAGGACGAAGAACGTTCAGCGCTATTCGGCGATCGTCGCAATTTCTGCCGGGCTCGCGCTCGTGATCGTGGTGGGAATTGCGCTCAACGGATCGCTCGCCGGCTACGGCCTGGCCCTCCCGGTGATCGCGGCGAGCGTGATCGTGATACTGCCGCCTGCGAGCCGATTGCGTCTTTGGGTGGTGGGAGCGGCAGCGCTGCTCTTCGTCGCTGCGGTGGCGGCGCTGGAAATTACGCCGATCGGAAGCTCCAGGATCGGCGAGCATGCGACGACATCGGTTCAGTCGCGGGCGCAAATATTCTCGACGACCACCCGTGCAGCCGCGGATTTCATGCCGTTCGGATCAGGGCTCGGCTCGTTCCAAGCGGTCTATCCGCTCTACGAGCGAGCCGAGGACGTTACGACGGAATATGTCGTGCATGCCCACAATGATTATGCGGAGGTCGCGCTCGAGTTGGGAGCCGGCGGTGTGGCCCTGGTCCTGCTGTTTCTGGCGTGGTGGGCGGCGGCTGTCTGGCGAGCCTGGCGGAGCGCCGAAGCGGGCCCGTTCGCCCGCGCGGGCGCGATCGCCTCGGCAGCCATGCTCGTTCACAGCCTGGTCGACTTCCCGCTGCGGACCGCGGCAATCGCTGCCTGCTTCGGTGCGTGCATCGCGCTCCTCGCCGACAGCAGGGCGGCGCCGCCGAAGGAGAAGGCCCAGCTGAGACGAAAGCGCCACGTCGAGTTCAAATGAGCGTGGTGAGCCCAGCTGGATTCGAACCAGCGACCTACTGATTAAAAGTCAGTTGCTCTACCGACTGAGCTATGGGCCCACTGGCGCGGCGGTTAGCCTCGCGGGGCCCGTCGGGCAAGGCGGTGGGCGAGATTGCGCGCCGTGAGGGCGCCGCGGACGCGCCACTCCGGAGCAATTGCCGCGAGGGGCTGGAGAACGAAGCTGCGATCCTCCAGTCCGTAATGAGGAATGTTGAGGCTGCGCGAACGAAACCGGCCACCGCTCCAAAGGCTGATGTCGAGATCGAGTACCCGCGCCGCCCAGTGCTTGCCGCGGCGCCGGCCGAACTCTCGCTCGATCGCCTTCAGGCCGCGCAACATGGCCGGCGGCTCGAGGTCACTTTCGACCAGCGCTACGGCATTCGCGAAGTCGCGCCCCGCACCACCGATCGCCGGATTGAGGACAATCGGCGAAGCATCGAACAACCCGAATCGCTCATCGAGCCGGGCGATGGCCGCCTCGACCACCTGCGCCGGCCGTCCATGGCGTCCGTGCGGCCGGTTCGACCCGATTGCGATCGCATAGAGGTGCGTTGCGCCATTCACGCGCGCTCGCCTAGGTGATGGCAATGTCGTTCGCCAGCCCCGCGGACCTGTCCCCGATCCCGCTCGCCGAAGCGCCGCGCGATTGTCCGCTGTGTCCCCGCCTCGCCGCCTTGCGCGCAGAGTTGCGAGCGGAGCATCGGAACTGGTGGAACGCGCCGGTGCCGGCGTTCGGAGATCCGAACGCCTGGCTCGCGATCGTCGGCCTCGCGCCGGGCCGCAAGGGCGCCAACCGGACCGGCCGGCCCTTCACAGGGGATTATTCGGGCGAAATCTTCTATTCGACACTGCTCAAGTTCCGGCTCGCGGAGGGCGCATATGGCGGCGAAGCAGACGATGGCATCAAGCTGATTGGCGCGGTCGTGCTCAACGCCGTCAAATGCCTCCCGCCCGGAAACCGTCCCTTGCCGCCGGAAATCGCCACTTGCCGCAATTACCTCGAGGCCGCGCTTGCCGCCTTGCCGCAGGCGAAGGTCGTTCTGGCGCTCGGGCAGATCGCGCACGGCTCGGCGGCAAAGGCTCTCGGAATCAGCGCGTCGAAATTCGCCCACGGCGCCGAAGCGAGGTCGGCGAACGGCCGATTGCTGCTGGCGAGCTATCATTGCTCGCGACAGAACACGAACACCGGAAGGCTGACCCGGCATATGTTCGAGACCGTGTTCGAACGCGCCTGTGCTTACCGGTCCTCTACCAGCCGCCCGTAGAGATCGGGACGCCGGTCGCGAAAGAAGCCGAAGGCGGCGCGGTGCTTTTTGGCCTGTGAAAGGTCGAGCGTCTCGACGAGAACGCCGGTTTCCTCGGCGCCGAACTCGGCGAGCATGTCGCCGCGCTCATCGCAGATGAAGCTATGTCCGTAAAAGCGCTGGCCATGCTCGGTTCCGACGCGGTTGGCGGCCACAACCGGGACGACGTTGGACACGGCATGGCCGATCATCGCGCGGCGCCACAGCCGCGACGTGTCCAGGTCGGGATCGTGCGGCTCGGTGCCGATCGCGGTGGGGTAGAAGAGGATGTCCGCGCCCATCAGCATCATCGCCCGGGCGGTCTCCGGATACCATTGGTCCCAGCAGACGCCGACGCCGAGAGTCGAGCGGTGTGGGCCCGGCCAGACCTTGAAGCCGGAGTTGCCGGGGCGGAAATAGAATTTCTCTTCGTAGCCCGGCCCATCGGGGATGTGACTCTTGCGATAGACTCCGGCGACCTTGCCGTCGGGTCCGACCATCGCGAGGCTGTTGTAGTGATGCGGTCCCTCCGCTTCGAAGAAGCTGGTGGGGATCCAGATCTTCAGCTCGGCCGCGAGTTCCTGCATTGCGAGCACCGAAGGGTGTTCGGCAACTGGCCGTGCATTGGCGAAAAGGCTCTCGTCTTCGACCCGGCAGAAATACGGGCCTTCGAACAACTCGGGAGGAAGCACCACCTCAGCGCCCTTTGCGGCCGCTTCGCGCACGAGCTCGCTCACTGCGCCGATGTTCGCAGAAGTGTCGTCCGTGAAGCCGAGCTGCAGCGCAGCGACCGTGATCTTGCTCATGCCGGAACCTGTTGTGAGATGCAGTGGAAGCTTCCGCCGCCCGTCAGGATGTGGTCGGCACGAAGGCCTATTGCAATGCGATCGGGGAACAGCGCCTGGAGCACCTCCACCGCCGCCCGATCGTTCGGCGCTCCATATTGCGGCACGACGACGGAGGCATTGCCGATATAGAAGTTCATGTAGCTCGCTGGAATCACGTCGCCATCCGAATCAAGGATGCGGCCGGGCGAGGGCAAGGTGACGAGGTCGAGCTTGGTCGATCGGAGGCGCTTTGCGGCGTCTCGGTAGACCGCTTCATTCGGGTCGTCCTTCGCGGGCGTGGGAATGGCGACCCGGCCGGGCGCTATGAAACGCGCGAGATTGTCGACATGGCCGTCGGTGTGATCGTTGAGCAGGCCCGATCCAAGCCAGACGACGCGTTCGAACCCGAGGTCGCGGGTCAATCGTCCCTCGACTTCGTCGCGGGTCAGCGAGTTCCGGTTTGGGTTGAGGAGGCACTGCTCGGTCGTCACCACGGTGCCCGAGCCGTCGCCGTCGATCGCGCCGCCTTCCAAAACCCAGTCGGCCTTCGCGAATGGGAAGCCGCCGCCGCACGCCAGCCGTTCGCCGAGATCATCGTCGCCTTCCAGTTCATACTTGCCGCCCCAGCCGTTGAAGCCGAAGCCTTGCGCGCGACGCCCGCCGCCGCTGCCAAGGATGATCGGTCCGGTGTCGCGCAGCCAGATGTCGCCGAAAGGCTCGACGATCACCTCTGCAAACGGGGCGAGCCTGCGGGCGCTTTCGGCGGCTCCCTCGTGCGCAGCAACGAGGCGTACCCGCTCACCCTTACCACCTGCGTGGACCGCCTCCGCAAATGCGGCCACTTCTTGTTCCGCCAGCTTGAGATCGCCGAGCCACAATTCAGGGTCGCTTGGAAACCCGATCCAGACGGCTTCGTGCGGGGCCCATTCCGGGAAAGGAGGTAAAGGCGCTTCAAGCATCGCCGCGCGGCTAACAGGCGAATGCTTCAGCGCCAAGCGGGGCACACCAGCGAATAAACGGCAGTTGCAACAATGGGTTAAAATTTTTGCGTCATTTCGGTAGAAGGAAACTTCGTAATGGACTAAGCGTTGGGATCAATCGTGCGGGGGCAAGGCACCCGCAGCGCCTGGGAGAAGAGTGATGGCTGTCTCGCGTCGTCGCGGTGCAATTGGCCTGTTGATCGCCGGATCGATGTTTTTCAGCTCGACTGGAGCCGTGGCGGCGACGGCGAGCGCATCGGCCTACCAGCCCGATCCCTGGGCGGTTCTCAGCGTTATGAGCGGCGGGGCATCCGCCGCTGCGGTTTGCGGCGCTGCCGCTGCGGCAGCTGTCGCAGCGCAGCCGGCTGCGGGATGCGTGCTGCCGCAGGTCGATGCGGCGCCTCCTGTCGCGTCGAACCCACCGCCGCAGCCGATTCCGGTTCCGCCGGTCGAACCGGCCAGCGCGGGGCTTGGAATCAGCCCGCTCCTCCTTGGATTGGCGGCGATTGCGGCCGGCGTTGGCCTCTACCTCCTCCTTCACCATAACGGGAACGGCAACAGCCCGAACTAATGGGACTTCGCTGTCTCACTCTGATCGGAAGGGAAAAGGGATCATGAAGAGCAGCCTTGTAGCACGTGCAGGGATCGGGCTGATTGCGGCCGCCTTGCTTCCGGCAGCCGGCATGGCCCAGGCCGTGCCGGGCGCGGAAGTCATCGGCCAGCCGATCCAAGTGACGACGAATGGCGTCACCAACACCGTCTATCTCGATCCAGGCGGCCAGCTGCGGGTTCTGACTCCGGGCGGAAACACCGTCCCGGGGACATGGACCGCGGCCAACGGCCAGCTGTGCCTCGGAGTCGGCGGCGCTCAGGAATGCGTGCCTTATAACGGGCCGTTCCAGGCGGGCACTCCGGTGGCGCTCACCAGCTCGTGCGGCGCTGCTGAAACCTGGCTTGCTCAATCGACGAACGCTCCGCCGCCGGCGCAGAGCGAAAGAGGCGAGCGCGGGCGCTAGCCCTCAGTCTATTGCCGAATTTCCTCGCGGTCGCGTCCACTGGGCGCGGCCGCGAATCGTTCCTGGAGCGAGTGAAGCGAGGCTTCATGCGTGAGGTCGAGGTGAAGCGGCGATACCGCCACATAGCCGTCCGCAATCGCCTCCAGGTCCGTCTGGTGACCGGGCGTTTCGACGACCGGCCCGAGGCCGAACCAATAGTAATCATAGCCTCGGGGGTCGGTCCGCTGGACGATTCGCAAACGGCCGTAATCGCGGAGGCCCTGCCGGCACGTGTGAATACCCTTGACCTCGTCCGGAGGCAGTGCAGGGAAGTTGACGTTGATGAGCGTGCGCGGCTCGGTCTCGAACTCGAGCAGCGGGCCGAGCACGCGTTCGGCCCAGACCTCTGCTGCGGCGAATGGAACGGTGTCGCCCATCCCCTCACGTGAATAGGCCTGACTGAGCGCAATCGAGGGGACGCCCGCAAGCGCTCCTTCCATCGCTGCCGAGACGGTGCCCGAATATGTGACGTCCTCCGCCAGGTTGGCGCCGCGGTTGATTCCGGAGAGAATCACGTCGGGCGGCGAATCCTTCATGATATGCGCGAGAGCGAGCATGACGGCATCGGTCGGAGTGCCGGTCACCGAGAAGCGCCGCTCGTCGTGCCTGCGCAGGCGAACCGGGGTGGTCAGAGTCAGCGAATGCCCGGCCCCCGATTGTTCCTCGGTCGGAGCGACGATCCAGATATCATCGCTGAACTTGCGCGCGACCGACTCGAGCAGCCTTAGCCCCCGGGCGTTGACGCCGTCATCATTGGTGAGAAGGATCCGCACGGGCAGAGCCTATGGGGTAGCGTTGGAGTTGCTGCAACCGCGAACATCCGCGACCTGAAATTGCGCCATATTCGCAACAGCTTGGCGATTTCTTCACTGCGCGCATGTCCGTTCTTGTTAAGTGACCGGAGCGCAATTATAGGCCGCGTTGGGGATAGCCGACTTGACTGGGTAAGTCCCGGGAAAGTCAGCACTAATTGCCTCCGGCTGCACCGGCGGGCCGGCCGCAGCAGGCGGCGGCGTTTGAAGTTCTCGAGGGGGCTCGGGAACTTCCGTGCGGGGGAGGGAATATGGCTACCGCTCTTATCGATCTTTACGGCGGTGAAGAATACGAACGCTTCGACAGGATCATCCTTTCTGAGGGCTACATGCCTTCTGAAGAGGAAGATTTCATGTGCTCCAAGCACCGGGCCTACTTCCTGAGGAAGCTCAAGGCCTGGAAAGAAGACATCATCGAGGAGTCGCGCGCGACAATGGCGCAGCTCCAGGTCGATTCGCTGCGTGAGCCGGATATCGCCGACCGCGCGTCGAGCGAGACCGACTGGGGGATCGAGCTTCGCACTCGCGATCGCCAGCGCAAGCTGATCTCAAAGATCGATTGTGCGATTCGCCGTCTCTACGAGGGTGAGTACGGCTATTGCGAAGTTACCGGCGATCCGATCTCGCTCGGTCGGCTGGAAGCGCGGCCGATCGCGACGATGACGCTTGAGGCGCAGGAACGCCACGAGCGGATCGAGCGCATTTCGCGCGACGATTGAAGGGTCATGGCGCGGCGGCTCGACCGCCGCGCACAAAAAGGGCCACTTCTAGTGAGCGAAGTGGCCGGCCAGCGCGTCCTTGAGCCTTAGCTTCTCTTTCTTCAGGCGGTGGAGAAGGTCTTCGTCTGGGTGGGCTCGATGCTCTTCCTCGTCGATTAGCGCGTGAAGCGCGGCATGCTTCGATTCGAGAGCCTCGGCCATTGCCTTGTCCATTGGTGCCTATCCTTTCCGCAAAGCCAGTGTCACCGGAACGCAATAAAACACGAATCGTGCACTTTGTCTTGACCCTTTGCTCGGATGATCGGCGCCAGCGTGCGGGTGGTCGCGAACCGCTCGAGGTTCCGGCGGCAAGCAATGTGGAGTAAACGAACGGCGGGATGACCAACGACAATCCCGCCGGCAATCTCGACGCGCTGAAGTCCGAGCACCGCGAGCTCGACGAGCGTATCCGGTCCTTGTCGTCCGAGCCGACGGGGGATCAGCTGGAGCTCGCTCGGTTGAAGCGCCGGAAGCTGATGCTGAAGGACCGAATCCAGATCATTCTCGATTCGAACGTCCCCGACATCATCGCCTGAGGAGCAGTGTCCCGCACGGGGACAATCGGCGCTTCAGACACTCGCAACGGCGAGTCGGGCGTTTCCTAGGACGATGAACAATGGCACTCTTGCAACAATGGACGAATCGGATCTGCCCGGTCCGCAAGTGCGGATCACGTCACGCCTGATCGACTCCCTCTACACCGAGGCGATGTTGCTGGCCGATGAGGCGCGCTCCTATTTCGACGACGCAGGGCGCGGCGACCGAGCGATCCTCGAGCCGTTCGCAAGAGTCGGTTTCGCCTGTGAATCCCTGAAGGTCACCACGCGGATCATGCACATCGTGGCCTGGCTTCTGACCCAGCGCGCGATCGAGTCGGGCGAAATTCCCGATCGCGGCGGACGGCGCCCAGAGCGGCGCCTCGGCCATGCGCAGGATAGCGATCCCGCGGTCGTGACCCAGCTTCCCGAAGCGGCGCAAAAGCTGATCAATGCCAGCGCGGAGCTTTACGCGCGCGTGAAGCGTCTCGACGATGGAACGGTTGAAACCGAAGTGCCGCAGAGCCCGGCGCGAGCGCTGATGGGCCGCCTCGAGCGCGGTCTTAGCGGGGGCGGGCCGCTCTAGCCGCAGAGCCGCGTTTTGGCGGCCGCATATTGATCTGCAAGCAAGTCGATGAACTCAGCGGCAGGGCGCACTCGGTCGATAACCCCGATGCCCTGGCCAGATCCCCAGATGTCGCGCCATGCCTTCGCCTTCGCTGAACCTTCCGAGCCGAACTTCATCGCGGTGGGATCGACGCCGCCCAGATTGTCCGGATCCAGTCCTGAGTTGACGATGGAGGACCGCAAATAATTGCCGTGAACGCCGGTGAAGAGATCGGTGTAGACGATGTCGGAAGCGCAGCTGTCGACGATAGCCTGCTTGTAACCGTCCGGCGCGTTGGCTTCCTCGGTCGCGATGAACGGCGAGCCGACATAAGCGAGGTCGGCGCCGGCCGCTTGGGCGGCGAGAACCGCGCTGCCGCTCGCGATTGCGCCGGAAAGGATCAAAGGCCCGTCGAACCAAGCGCGGATTTCCTGGAGTAGAGCGAAGGGCGACCATCGGCCGGCATGCCCGCCGGCTCCCGCCGCGACGGCGATGATGCCGTCAGCACCTTTCTCGATCGCCTTGCGCGCAAACCGGTCGTCGATGATGTCGTGCAAGGTAATCCCGCCCCAGGCGTGAACGGCGTCGTTCAACTCCACGCGTGCACCGAGCGACGTGATGACGATTGGCACTTTCCATTTCGCGCAAACCTCGACGTCATGCTCGAAACGATCGTTCGAGCGGTGGACGATCTGGTTGACCGCAAACGGAGCAGCCGGATTGTCAGGATGGTCGCGATCCCAGGCGGAAAGACCCTCCGTGATCTCGTGCAGCCATTCGTCAAGCAATGACGCCGGCCGCGCATTGAGCGCCGGGAAACTGCCAACGATACCCGACGTGCATTGCGCGATCACCAGCTTCGGGTTCGAAACGATGAACATCGGTGCGCCGATCACCGGGATTCGAAGCCGCTTCAAGATCGGCGGAAGGCTCAAACCCCGTGATACTCCCGATACCAGGCGACGAAGCGCGGAATTCCCTCTTCGATACTGATGGTGGGACGGAATCCGTGATCGCGCTCCATGAAGCTGATGTCGGCGAAGGTTTCCTTCAAGTCGCCGATTTGCATCGGTTGCGGATCGAGCAATGCCTTGCGCCCGGTCTCCTGTTCCAGCAATTCGATGACACGCATGAGGTCTTCGCTTCGGCTGTTGCCGATATTGTAGAGGGCGTGCGGTGTGGTGCTTCCGCCTGCCTTCACGTCCCCATCGTCGGCGGGCGGTGCGTCTAAGCAGGCCATCACGCCCCGCACGATATCGTCGATGTAGGTGAAGTCGCGCTGCATCTCACCGCCGTTGAACAGAGGCAGCGGCTCGTCCGCCAAAAGCGCCTTGGTAAATATCCACATCGCCATGTCGGGCCGCCCCCACGGGCCATAGACGGTGAAGAATCGAAGACCGGTAAGCGGGATCCGATAAAGGTTGGCGTAGCTTTCGCTCAAAAGCTCGTTCGATTTCTTGGTTGCCGCGTAAAGCGACAGCGGATGGTCGACGCGATCCTCGACCCGGAACGGCAGACTCTTGTTGCCGCCATAGACCGATGATGAAGAGGCATAGACCATGTGCCGCGGCCGGCGAGCCCGCGCGAGCTCGAGTATATTCGAATGGCCGACAAGGTTTGAGTGGACGTAGGCGGCGGGGTTGATCAGGCCGTAGCGGACTCCGGCCTGCGCACCGAAATGGACGATCGTATCGATGTCCGTCGTGTCGGCGACGCGCCGAAGCTTTTCCGCGTCGGCAAAGTCTGCGCGCTCGAACCGGAAGCGATCGCCTGACTGGCGCTGCACATCCTCGATCCGAGCCCGCTTCAGCGCTGGATCGTAATAGTCGTTGAGATCGTCGATCCCGACGACCTCCTCGCCTCGCTCCAACAGCTTACGGACGGTGGCTGCGCCGATGAAGCCTGCACAGCCCGTTACGAGAACAGCCATGGCGATTCCTTAGGGGGTGCAGTCGAGAGCGCAAAGGCCCTAGAGGCAAAGTTCATGCAAGAGCGCTGGACCTTCGCCATCGACCGCGGCGGCACCTTCACCGACGTGATCGCGCGCTCAGCGGACGGGAAGCTTCGCGTCGAGAAGCTGCTGTCGGACAATCCGGGCCAATATGAGGACGCCGCGCTGGAGGCCATCCGGCGGGTGCTCGCGGACGTGGGCGGCACCGTCGATGAGGTGCGGATGGGAACCACCGTCGCGACCAACGCACTGCTCGAGCGCAAGGGGGAGCGCATCGCGCTGGCGATCACGCGCGGCTTCGGTGATGCACTGAGGATCGGCTACCAGGCCCGGCCCGAGATATTCGCTCGGCACATCGTGCTCCCGTCGATGCTCTATGACCGCGTTGTCGAGATAGACGAGCGGGTCGGCGTCGAAGGCGACGTGCTGGTCCCGCTCGACGAGGCTCAGTCGCGGGTGGAACTCGAAAAGGTGCTCAGCAGCGGGATCGATGCGCTCGCGATCGTGCTGATGCACGGTTGGCGCCACGACGCGCACGAAACGTGCCTGGCGGAGATCGCGCGCGAGCTAGGCTTTGCCCAGATTTCGGTCAGCCATGACGTTGCGCCGCTGATCAAACTCGTCGGCCGCGGCGATACGACGGTAGTCGATGCCTACCTGTCGCCGGTCCTGCGGCGGTATGTCGATCGCGTCGCCGCGGGGTTGCCCTCAGGCACGGACCTCCACTTCATGCAATCCAACGGCGGCTTGGCCGCAGCCACCGCATTCCGGGGGAAGGATGCGATCCTGTCCGGGCCCGCGGGAGGAGTCGTCGGCATGGTCGCTACGAGCACCCCGCTCGGCAGTGAGCGGCTGATCGGCTTCGACATGGGCGGGACCTCGACTGACGTGTCGCACTACGCGGGCGCGTTCGAGCTCACCGACGAGAGCGTCGTCGCCGGTGTACGGATCCGTGCGCCGATGATGCAAATCCATACGGTTGCCGCAGGCGGCGGGTCGATCTGCCGCTTTGACGGGATGCGCTTCCGGGTCGGGCCTGAAAGCGCCGGCGCCAATCCGGGCCCCGCCTGCTACCGGAACAGCGGACCGCTGACGGTCACCGACTGCAATCTTTTTCTCGGCCGGATCGACCCGGCCCAATTCCCCGCGGTGTTCGGTCCAGACGGCGACGAGCCGCTCGACCCGGACGCCGCGCGGGCCCGGCTTGAGGAAGTCGCGGAGGCGCTGGGCGGAGGCAAGAGCCTCGAGGAGATCGCCGAAGGCTTTGTCGACATCGCGGTCGACAACATGGCCGCGGCGATCCGCAAGATATCGATTGCACGAGGCCATGACGTCACGCGCTACACGCTTGCCTGCTTTGGCGGTGCCGGCGGGCAGCATGCCTGCCGCGTCGCCGATGCGCTCGGCATGGAAAGGATCCTGGTCCATCCGCTTGCGGGCGTGCTTTCGGCTTACGGCATTGGAATCGCGGACGTGAAGGCGATCCGCGATTCGAGCGTGTTGGTTCCGCTCGGCGAGGATTTCTCGAAGGCGCTGGCGGAACTGGAGGAACGCGCGCGCAACTCGCTTGTGGGGCAAGGAATCCACCACGGGCGGATCAGGCTTCTCGGCCGGGCGCGCCTGCGGACCGCTGGAAGCGACGCGACGCTGGAGATCCCGATCGGCCCGGCGGACGAGATGCGCGCCGGCTTCGCACAGCTCCACCGAAAGCGGTTCGGCTACGTCGACGAAGGCGCCGAAGTGATTGTCGATGCTCTGGTCGTGGAGGCAGTCGCGCGAACGGACGCAGCGTTTGTGCCATCTGCGACGGCTGGAGGCGAGACCTTCGTCGGCCCCGCACTGATTTTCGAGCCGACGTCGACGATCGTCGTGGAGCCGGGCTGGCGCGCCGAGCGGGCTGCAGATGGGACGCTCGTCCTTACCCGCGCGGCTGCGCTCGAGCGTGCAAAGGCGATCGGGACGGATGTGGACCCGGTCCAGCTGGAAATCTTCAACAACCTTTTCATGGCCATCGCCGAGGAAATGGGCGTCGCGCTCCAGTCGACCGCGACGAGCGTCAACATCAAGGAGCGGCTCGATTTTTCCTGCGCGATCTTCGATGCCGAAGGCGCGCTGATCGCCAACGCGCCGCACATCCCGGTCCACCTCGGATCGATGGGAGAGAGCATCCGGACGATCATCGACACGCGTGGGAAGGGCAGGGACGGACGTGGCATTCGGCGCGGCGATGCCTATGTGCTGAACGATCCTTACCGCGGCGGCACGCACCTGCCGGACATCACCGTCATCGTGCCCGTTTTCTACGCTGATGAGCCTGAGCCTTCGGCATTCGTCGCGGCACGGGGACACCATGCCGACATCGGCGGAATCGCACCCGGATCGATGCCGCCGGACAGCCGATCGATTACGGAAGAGGGCGTACTCATCGACAATGTGCTGATGGTCGATGAGGGTCATTTCAAAGAAGTCGAAATACGCGCGCTTCTGGCGTCCGGACAATGGCCCGCACGAAAGCCGGACCGCAATATTTCAGATCTCAGGGCCCAGCTGGCCGCCTGCACGCGCGGAGCGGAGGTGCTCGCCCAAACGGCGGGCGACTACGGCGCCGAGGTGGTCGCCGCCTACATGCGGCATGTCCTCGCCAATGCCGAAGAGTCAGTGCGGCGGCTGCTCGACCGCCTCGATGACGGCGAGTTCGATTACGAGATGGACAATGGCGCTCACATCCGGGTGAAGATCCAGATGAAGAAGTCCACCCGGTCGGCGACGTTCGACTTCACCGGCACGAGCGGCCAGCTGTCCGACAATTTCAACGCGCCCTTTTCGATCGTCCGAGCTGCGTCGCTCTACGTGGTCCGTACATTGATCGATGACGCAATCCCTATGAACGACGGCTGTTTGCGGCCCATCGAGCTGGTCGTTCCGGACGGCTCGATGCTCAACCCCAAATATCCGGCCGCGGTCGTCGCGGGGAATGTCGAGACGAGCCAAGTCGTCACCGATGCGTTGTTCGCCGCGACTGGCCGGTTGGCGCCGAGCCAGGGGACGATGAACAATTTCACGTTCGGGAACGAGCGGCACCAATATTACGAGACGATCGCGGGCGGGTCGGGCGCTGGTCCTGACCATGACGGAACGAGCGCGGTCCAGACGCATATGACGAACAGCCGCCTGACCGATCCGGAGATACTCGAAACCCGGCTGCCGGTGCGGCTCGACCAGTTCGCGATCCGCAGAGGATCGGGCGGGCCAGGCGCGCATCACGGCGGCGACGGCGTCGTGCGCGCGGTGACGTTCCTGGAACCCATGCGCGCCAACATCCTCGCCGATCGTCGACGAGTCCCCCCGTGCGGAATCGAAGGCGGCGCTGACGCACAGCCCGGACGCAATTGGGTAGAGCGAACGGACGGAACCGTGGAGATGCTGTCGGCAACGGAGTCAGCCGACGTTATGCCGGGAGACCGCTTCGTCATCGAAACTCCGGGTGGAGGCGGGTTCGGGAGGAGAGAAGAGTGATCGATTACTGGCCGCTGCTCGGCATTGCGCTGGTGGTTCTCGGCTTCGCGCTCAAGTTCAATCCACTGCTCGTGGTTGCCATTGCGGCGATCGTCACCGGTCTGCTCGGCGGAATGCCCTTCTTCAAGGTGCTTGCCGCGCTGGGGCACGGCTTCAACCAGAACCGCAACGTGACGATGATCTACATCGTCCTGCCAGTGATCGGGATGCTCGAGCGCTACGGTCTCCAGCAGCAGGCGAGGGCGCTGATCCGCGGAATGAAGCGAGCAACGGTCGGCCGGCTGCTGATCATCTATATGGGCTTCCGGCAAATTTTCGCGGCGCTGGGTCTCACTACAATCGCTGGTCCTGCACAGACGGTGCGGCCGCTCGTCGCGCCGATGGCGCTCGCGGCGGCTGAGAAGGAACATGGAGAGCTCGACGAGGACACGGCCGAGCGGGTGAAGGCCATGTCCGCCGCGACCGACAATGTCGGCCTCTTCTTCGGCGAGGACATCTTCCTCGCGGTCTCGTCGATCCTGCTGATCCAGGGCGCGCTGGCGGCCTTCAACATCCAGCTGACGCCGTTCCAACTGTCGGTGTGGGCGATCCCAACGGCGATCTGCGCTTTTCTCATCCACGGGATCCGCCTGATGCTGTTCGACCGGCAACTGAGGCGCAGGAAGTGATCGACGTCCACTGGCTCTATGTCTTCGCCGGCGCGGTGTTCGCCAGCTTCGCCGTGGGAAGCGCGCGCAACAAGGCCAATCCGAAGCGCTGGGGCAACGCCGCCTTCTGGGCCTTGGTCGCGGTCAGCTTCTGGCTGGGCGACATCCTCGGCGACATCGGCAATGGTGTGCTGGTGCTCGCGCTGGTGGCGCTTGCCGGGGCTCAGTTGCTCGGACGCAGTGCGGGGCATTCGACGACGGATGAGGAGCGTCAGCGCTTCTCGGAGCGGTTCGGCAACAAACTCTTCCTGCCGGCGCTGATCATCCCGTTCATCGCCTTTGTCGGAACCTTGTTGTTCACCTACACGCCGCTCAAGGACATTGGGCTCATCGAGCCCAAGTCGGTGACGCTGGTGCTTCTTGGCCTGGGGGTCATCGTCGCGCTCGTGACATGCTACATGTGGCTGCGGTCGCCCGCGTTGGCAGGCGTCGATGAGGGCAGCCGCCTCGCAGACTCCATCGGGTGGGCACTCGTTCTCCCACAAATGCTCGCATCGCTCGGCGCTGTGTTCGCGGCGGCCGGGGTGGGCGACACGATCGGAGCGATCGCGGCGAACATCATCCCGCATGGGAGCATCTTCCTCGCCGTGCTGCTTTACGGGCTCGGGATGGTCATCTTCACCATGATCATGGGCAATGCATTCGCCGCTTTTCCGGTGATGGTCACCGCGATTGGCGTTCCCATCCTCATCCATCAGGACGGCGGTAATCCAGCGGTGATCGGCGCCGTAGGGATGTTGACGGGCTTTTGCGGGACTTTGATGACGCCGATGGCGGCCAACTTCAACATCGTGCCGGCCGCGCTGCTGGAGCTGAAGAACCAGTACGGAGTGATCAAGATGCAGGTGCCGACGGCAATCCCGCTGCTCATCGCCAACCTCCTCATTCTCTACGTTGCGGGGTTCCACCTTTGACCATGCTCGAGCCCGATCTCGCTTCGCACATGGCACGCATCGCGCTTGGCCATGTGCGCAAGGAATATCCGCACAAGCTCGATCATGTGCTGCTCGGGAGTGAGGATGCGCTCACCCCGTGCGCGCTGCATCCGATCTTCTACGGCAGCTTTGACTGGCATAGCTGCGTCCATGGTTGGTGGACGTTGCTGACGTTGCGCCGGCTGTTTCCACAGATCGCCGAGGCGAGCGCCATTGCAGAGCTCGCCGCCGACAGCTTCACGCGAGCCAAAATCGGTGGAGAGCTGGCTTATCTCGACCGGCCTTTGAGCCGCGGATTCGAGCGGCCGTACGGCTGGGCCTGGCTGCTTTACCTCCACCTCGAAACGTCTCGTCATGACGGCGGTTGGGGGAGCGACCTCGAACCACTCGCCTGGGCTTTCGCGAGACGCCTTGCCGAGTATCTCGAGATCCTGACCTATCCGATCCGTGTCGGAACCCATTTCAACACCGCCTTCGCGCTGGTGCTGTCGCTCGAATGGGCCGAAAAGTTCGATCCAACGCTCGCGGAAGTCATCCGCCGCCGTTCGCGGCATTGGTTCGGAGCCGACCGCGACTGCCAGGCCTGGGAGCCGGGCGGAGATGAATTCCTCTCGTCCGCGCTGATCGAAGCCTTGTGCATGGCTCGGACGCATCCGGAGGAATTTTCTGCCTGGTTCGGCCATTTCCTCCCCGGTGTGGCCGGGCGACAGCCGGCGAGCCTGTTCGATCCGGCGATCGTCAGCGACCGCAGCGACGGCAAGATCGCTCATCTCGACGGGTTGAACCTCAGCCGCGCCTGGTGCTGGCGCAGCATCGCCGAGCTGCTCCCCGCTGAACAGCGGGCCATTGCGAGTAGCGCTGCCGTCGACCACCTGGCGGCCGGGCTTCCTCATATCGCGGGCGATTATATGGGTGAGCATTGGCTCGCGAGCTTCGCGCTCCTGGCCTTGCTTGCCGGCGGGGACTAACCTCCGCGCATGGCCGACGTCGATTCCATCAATCGCGACTTCAGCAAGTACGACCAGGTGCGCAAGTCGCACACGTACCGCCTTGCCGAGCATGAAGCCGACGAATTCGACGACGAATATGAAATCCCGACGGTCGATTTCGAGCCGTTGCTGCGGGGCAGTGCGGCCGACAAGTCCCGCATCGCGGAGGAATTCGCCGGAGCGCTGCAGGAAATCGGTTTCGCGGTCCTCGTCGGGCACGGCGTCGATCCGGTGATCTATGCGGAGATGGAAGAGCTGACGCTCGACCTGTTCACCGCGCTTCCGCTCGCCGAGAAAATGCGCTTCCGCGCGTCTCGCCACGGGTCGGTGAACCAGGGCTATTTCCCGATCGAGGAAACGAGCGACATCCATCCCGACCTTGTCGAGGGTTGGGTCTGGTGCAGGCGTGCATTCGACGTCCCGCAGCAGCGCGATGCGCCGTTTCGTGAGGAAGATTTCTGGCCCAGGCCGGAACTCGAGCGGCAAGCGCGAAAGCTCGTCCTGGCGCACGAAGCTTTGTTCAAGCCGATCGCCCAGGCGATGCTTCAGGGTCTCGGCTGCGATCCGCACATCTTCGACCGCAAGCTGACGGAGACCAACTTCGGCCTGCGGCTCAACTATTATCCGCCGATGACCGAGGAACAGGACGGGTCGGGCGCCGCGCGCCTCCTTGGCCATGAAGACGTTGACCTGTTCACCATCCTCCCGGCGTCGCGCACCGACGGTCTGCAGGTGTGGAATCATCGAAGCGGCAAGTGGGTGCGAATGAATGCGCCGCCCGGATCAATCATCATCAATACCGGCGACTACATGCAGCTGATCTCCAATGACCGGCTGCCGTCGACCACGCACCGGGTCGGCAAGCCGAGCGACGGTTCGCAGCTGACACGTGCGCGCGTGTCCTTTCCGATGGCGGTCTATTTCTGGGAAGAGGAGATGCTGCAGCCGCTGCCGAGCCTAGGCGCGCCGCGGTACGAGCCGGTCAAGGCGATCACGTTCCACACGCGAAGCACGAGCAAGTTCTACGGCGACGCCTACGCCGTTGAGCAGGACTAGCTAGGCTTGCTGCAGTCCGTGACCAGCGTCGCGTCACCGCCGTTCGCGACATAACCCACTCCGCAGAGCGGCGATGTCGCGATCAGCGGGTCGCCGCCGAGCGACTGATAGAGGGCGACGCGATTGTGCCCGGCAGTCGCTTTCGTCTGCACGAGCGCAGTCTGCGCGGTATAATATGCGCGCTGGGCAACGAGGACGTCGAGGAACGGGTCGACGCCTGCGCGATAGCGTGCCTCCGTGAGCAGATAGTTGTCGGCCGCCGCCGACTGCTGCGCCTGCGTTGCGGTTAGCTGCCCGTCCATCGTCGCGCGCCGGGCAAGTGCATCCGAAACGTCGCGGAAGGCGGTCTGGACAGCGTGTTGGTAGTTGGCGAGCGCCGCATTGCGCTGGGCCTCGGTCAGGCGGACATTCGCGTGGCCCGCTCCGGCCTGGAAGATCGTGTAGGAGGCGTTGGCACCCATGCTCCAGCCGAACGCGCCGCCAGTGAACAGCTTCAGCAGCTCGCCGCTCGCAAAGCCGAGCAGGCCGGTAAGCGTGATCCGCGGGAACAATTCGGCGCGCGCAGCCCCGATATTCGCATTGGCAGAGCGCAGCTGATATTCCGCCTGGAGGACGTCCGGACGGCGAAGCAGCACGTAGGAATTGAGGCCAGCGGGAAGCTCCGCGATGTTCGGCACGGCGTCGTCGATTGAATGCGGGAGCAGTGACGGCGGGATTGGCGCGCCGACAAGGAGTTGGAGCGCGTTGACGTCCTGGGCGACCAGGGTGGTCTGGTTTGCGAGATCCGCTTGCGCCTGTGTAAGGATCAATTGCGCCTGGTCGAGGTCGAGCCGGGGGGCAACTCCGCCTTCGAGCCTCAGCCGGGTGATGCGCACGCTTTCCTGCGCGCTTTTCATCGTTTCCTGCGCGACGAGCAGAAGGCTCGAGTCCGTTGCGTAGTTGAGCCAAGCGTCCGCGACATCGGCGACAAGCGTAAGCCGCGTCGAGCGCGCCCCCGCTTCGGTCGCCAGATATACCTCGAACTGCGCATGCGTCAGCGACCGCAGTCTCCCGAAGAGGTCGATCTCGAAACTCGGGACGCCGATTCCTGCGGTATAGTTGGCGCTAAGGCCTCCTCCGTTCGAGCCATTGCCGTTACCCGAGCCCGATCCGGAACCGCTGCCGGAATTCGATCCGGATCCGCCGCGATCGCCGGAAACCGTCACTCCGCCGCTCGCGTCCACCTGCGGGAACTGCTGCGCACGCTGGATATGATATTGCTCGAGCGCGGCCTGGATGTTCGAAGCCGCCGTCATCAGGTCGCGGTTGTTGACCAGCGCCTCGCCAATGAGGGTCTGCAGGCGGCCGTCGCGGAAGATGTCGCGGTAGGTGAGGGCAGGGAGCGCCGATTCCGACTGTCTCAGCGCAGCATCGCCAGCTGGCCACGAGGCGGGAATGGCAGGGTCGGGCTGTGCGAGCTTCGGCTCCAGCGTCGTGCACGCTGTCGATAGCAGGGCGAGGCAAGCCATCAGCCGCTTCATGCCTGTGCCTCGCGATGGCGGCGGATGTGGTCGCGGATGATCACGACGCCATCGCGGACTCCGCGCCGTACGAGCACGTAGAAGAGCGGAATGTAGAAGACCGCAAGGACGGTCGCCGTCATCATTCCGCCGATGACTGCCGTGCCGATGGCGATTCGGCCGTTTGCGCCCGGGCCGGTCGCGATCGCCAGCGGGAAGACGCCGAAGATGAAGGCGAAGCTGGTCATGAGGATCGGCCGAAGCCTGATGCGCGCCGCTTCGATCGCGGCGTCGAGGATGCGCTTGCCTTCCTTCTCTGCTCGTTCCGCAAACTCGTTCATCAGGATCGCGTTCTTCGACGTGAGACCCATTGTCGTCAGCAGTCCGATCTGCAGGAACACGTCGTTCTCGAGGCCGCGGAGGGTCACGAACAAGATTGCACCGACAAGGCCGAGCGGGACGACGAGAAGGACCGCGAGCGGGATCGACCAGCTCTCATAAAGCGCGGCGAGGCACAGGAAGATGACGATCAGCGAGATCGCATAGAGCAGCGGCGCTTGACCGGTCGCGAGACGCTCCTGGTATGACGCGCCGGACCAGGCGACGCTGACACCCGGGATTTCGGACGCCAGCTTCTCGATCTCCGCCATCGCCTGGCCGGAGCTTTTCCCGGCCACAGCCTGCCCATTGAGCTCATAGGCGGGATATCCCTCAAACCGGTCGAGGGTCGTCGGCGCAACGGTCCAGCTGGTCGTAGCGAAAGAGGAGAACGGGACCATGGCGCCCTGGTTGTTGCGCACGTACCAATTGCCCATGTCGGACGGCTCCGACCGATAGAGAGCCTCACCCTGGACAAACACGCGCTTGACCCGGCCGCGGTCGATGAAGTCGTTGACGTACCGGCCGCCCCATGCCGTCGACAAGGTGGAATTGACGTCGGTGGGGCTGAGGCCGAGCGCGGTCAGGCGCGGCACGTCGACATTGACCTTGAGGCTGGCGACATCGGGGAGCTCGCTAAGCCGCACCTGATCGAGCACCGGATCGGACGAGGCCGCAGCGAGAAGGTGATCGCGGGCAGCGGCGAAATCGTCCCGGCTCATCCCGCTCGTATTCTGAAGCTCCATCGTGAAGCCGGTCGACTGCCCGAGACCGCGAATGGCGCCGGGCACGAGCGCGAAGACCTGCGCATCGCGAAGGCCGCGGAACGCCCCTGACGCGCGCTGGACGATGGCGTCGGCGCCGTTCTTCGAACCTTTGCGCTCATCGAACGGAGCGAGGTTGACGTAGGCCTGGCCGGTATTCTGGCCGGAGAGGCCGCCGCCGCCGCCCGTCACTGCGAAGAAGGTGTGGACGTTCTTCTTCTCAGGGCCATGGAGGAAGTATTTCTCGACCGCTTGTTCGACATCCTGGGTCCTGTTGAAGGTCGCGCCCGCGGGAAGACGGAACTGGACGGAGGCATTGCCCTGGTCCTCGCTCGGAATGAAACCGGTTGGGAGCCGTTCGAAAAGCACAATCAGCAAAAGGCAGACGCCGACGTAGATGGCGAGGAACAGCCACTTACGCTCGACTACGCGGCCGACGTTGCCGACGTACCAGTCAATGAGCTGCTGGAAGCGATGATTGAAGGTCTGCCTGGCTGACTCGACTCCGTGCGCGAGCCGGGGCGCGCGCTTGCCGATCCACGTCTCTTCGACGCTTCCGTGCTTGCGCCTAAGCACATGCGCGGCGAGCGAAGGGCTGAAGGTGATCGCAAGCAGGACCGACAGCGCCATTGCCGAGACGATCGTCGCCGAGAACTGGCGATAGATGACACCCGTCGACCCTCCGAAGAACACCATCGGAAGGAAAACCGCCGACAGCACCAGGGCGATGGCAACCAGCGCCATCTGGATCTGCTGCATCGAGACGATCGTTGCTTCCTTGGTGGTCAGCTCCGGCTGCTCGTGGAGGATTCGCTCGACGTTCTCGACCACGACGATGGCGTCATCCACCAGCAACCCGGTTGCGAGCACGAGGCCGAACAAGGTCAGCGTGTTGATCGAAAAGCCGAGAATGAAGAGCATTCCGAAGGTGCCGAGAAGCACGACGGGGATGGCAATTCCGGGGATGAGGGTCGCGCGCCAGCTCTGGAGGAAGACGAACATGACGAGGATGACGAGGAACATCGCCTCCGCGAGCGTCTTCACCACTTCGATCACAGACAGGCGAATGAAGTCTGAGCTGTCGTTGGCGTAGGCCACCTGATAACCAGGCGGCAGACGGGGCGAGATCTCCTTCATCTCCGCTTTCACGAGCTTCGACGTGTTGAGCGCGTTCGCCCCGGGTTCGAGATAGATGCCGATGCCCGAGCCGGGGTGACCGTTGATCCGGATCGTCGCGGAATAGTTCTCCGCTCCCAGCTCGACCCGCGCGACGTCGGAGAGGAGGACGCGCGCACCCGAGGGATCGGCCTTGACGATGATGTTCCGGAATTGCTCAGGCGTCTGGAGCCGGGACTGGGCGGTGACCGTCGCATCCAGCATCTGGCCCTGGGGCTGCGGCATTCCGCCGATTTCGCCCGCCGCAACCTCGACATTCTGGTTCTGGATTGCGGTGACGATGTCGCTCGGCATGAGCTGGAGGCTCTGGAGCTTGTTCGGATCGAGCCAGATCCGCATCGCATATTTCGAGCCGAACACGTTGACGTCGCCGACGCCGGGAATGCGCGAAAGATCGTCCTGGATGTTCGTCGCAAGCCAGTCTGCAACGTCGACGTTGCTGCTCTTGTCCGTCGAATCATAGACTCCGACGATCATAAGGAAGTCCGGCGATCCCTTCGTCACCGTCACGCCTTGCTGCTGCACCTGTTGCGGAAGCCGAGCGATGGCCGACTGGACCTTGTTCTGGACCTGCACCTGGGCGATGTCGGCATCGACGCTCTTGTCGAAGACTGCGGTAATGGAAACCTGACCGCGGGAGCTGGACGACGAGCTGAAGTAGAGAAGCCCGTCGAGCCCCGTCAGCGTTTCCTCGATGACCTGAGTGACGCTGCTTTCGAGTGTATCGGCCGAAGCGCCGGGGTAGGTTGCGCGGACATTGATCTGTGTCGGTGCAACATCCGGATATTGAGCGACGGGGAGGGCGAAGATCGCGCCGATGCCGCCGAGCATGATGATGATTGCAAGGACCCAGGCGAAGATTGGCCGTTCGATGAAAATCCGCGACATGCCTGGGCTCAGCCGCCCCGCTGCTTCTGCATTGCTTTCATCGCGCCCGGAGGCGGCGCCTTTACTCTCTGAGGAGTGCTCGCTGGCACGGCCTTGATCTCAGCACCATCCTTCAGGTTGGCCGTGCCTTGCGTGATGACCTTTTCACGGGCCGCAAGGCCCTGCGTCACGACCCAATAGGGTCCCTGCGTTCGCTGCGCGACGACGGTCCGCTGAACGGCGCGGTTGCCGGCTCCAACCACGAACAGGGTCGCATTGCCTTGCGGGTCGCGCGCAATTGCCTGCTGCGGCACGAGGAAGGCCGACGTATCGATCGCCTGCGCGAACTGCGCGTTCACGAACATTCCCGGAAGGAGGATCGCCTGCGGATTAGCGAAGCGGGCGCGCAGCGTCACCGTTCCGGTGTTCTGGTCGACCAATACTTCGCTGAACTCGACGGTGCCGGCGAAGCCATAGTCGCTTCCGTCAGGGAGCTTGAGGCGAACCTGCGCCGAGGTCGGAACCGCGCCGCCCTGGGTCAAGGCGTGGCGAAGCGCCAGGAGGTCGGCCGCCGATTCCTGGATGTCGACGTAAACAGGGTCGAGCCGGGTGATCGTCGTCAGCGCATCGGTCTGGTTGGCGGTGACCAGGGCCCCTTCGGTGACGTTGGAGAGGCCGATGCGGCCGGTGATTGGGGCGGGAACCCGCGTGAATCGCTGGTTGATCTGTGCCGAACGGAGATTCGCCGTATTCTGTGCTACGGCGGCGTCCGCCACCCGGGCCTGGGCGACTGCGTTGGTATAGTCCTGCTTGGAAATCGCCTGCTGCTCGACGAGCGGACGATAGCGGTCGGCCAGGGTCCGCGCTGCCTCGGCCTGCGCACGCGCGCTCTGCAAATTGGCCGACGCCTGCGCCGCCTGCGCATTATAGACGCTGGGATCGATCTGGTAGAGCGTCTGCCCCTGGCGCACGAACGAGCCTTCGCGGAACTGCCTGCGCAGGATTACTCCGGAGACCTGCGGGCGGACTTCCGACACCTGATAGGCGGCGACCCGACCGGGCAGCTGCTGTTCCAGCGGCGCGTTGCCTTGCTGGACCACGACATAGCCGACGGTCGCCGGACCCTTGGGTCCGCCGCGCCCGCCGCGGCCGCCGGAGGGGTCGTCGGCCTTGCTTCCGCAGGCGGCCAGCATGAGGCAGGCCGCGACGGTCGCGGCCGCCGCGCGACTCTTAACGAAGGTTGAGTTCACGAGGCGGCGCCTTTTCCACTCTTTCGGGTGAATGCAAGTGGGGACGCGTTTCTTCTTATCAACATGACAGTAAGCGGGCCGGTAGATGAATTATCTTTCGTTAAGGGCATGGCCTTCGACAAACGGACTGCGAGCACCGACGAATGTGGACTCTTCTAGGCTGCAGCCTTCGCCTGCGCCGGATAGGCTCTGGCGACGAGGTCGAGGGGGATCTTCTCACCGGCTCTCTGGATATTTTCGTCGAGAAGGAAATCGACGCCGACTCTCTGCCAGTAATCCGCGGGTTCGAGGTCCTGCTTTGCAAGCGCTTCGACGGTTTGCCGGCCGAGCACCGCCATCGCAGCGAGCCCCCCCCGAATGCGATGCCTTATTACGCATCCGGCACAATTTGTGCCAGCGATGCTTCTAGTGAGGTAAGGCTACGAACCGTACTGCGGTGCCCCCGCCAGCGGCGATGCGCATCGCCATCCGGTCTGTGGAGGTCACAATCCTCTGCTCGATCACAATCGAGCGCGGGTTGGTGCGGTAATCGGCATCGTCGCCATCGCGGTAAATTTCGGCGCGGTAGCTTCGGCCCCGCTCGAGGAAGTCGATTGCGACATCGAAGTGGCGCTCCTGCTCGTCGCCGACGGCGCCCAGGAACCAGTTAGGCGAGCCGCGCTGCTTGCGGACGATGACGGCAAGGTCGCCAACATCGCCGGCGAGCATGCGGGTGTCGTCCCAGTCGACTGCCACATCCTTGATGAACTGGAAGGCCTTGGGGTTGGCCTCGTAATTCTCGGGCAGGTCCGCCGCCATCTGGATCGGCGAGTAAATGACGATGTAGAGCGCCAACTGCTTGGCGAGGGTCGAGAGGATCGGACTATTGTCCACGCCCTTCAGGCTGAGGATTCCGGGCGTGAAATCCATCGGCCCCGACAGCATCCGGGTGAAGACAAGGTTCGCCTCATGCTCGGGAGGGTTCTTGGGCTGGCCCCAGGCGTTATATTCCATCCCGCGCTCGCCCTCCCGGCTGACCCAGTTGGGATAGGTGCGGCGAAGGCCCGTGTCCTTGACCGGCTCATGAGCATCAACCGCGATCTGCCGCTTCGCCGCCTCGGTGACCACCTTCAGGTGGTGGTTCACCATGACTTGTCCCTGATGCCACTCGAAGTGGACTTTGCCGTCCGACCCGAGCGCCTGGATCCCGCCGGCGTCCGCAACATAGCCGGTCTTCACCGCGTGCATCCCGAGTTGCTGATAAAGGTCGAGCGCCGGTCCTAGCTGCTTCTCGTAATTGGCGATGTTCCCGCCGGTTTCGTGGTGGCCGATCAGCTGCACGCCTTTCTTGTGCGCGTAGGCGGCGACAGCGGGCAGGTCGAAGTCGGGGTAGGGCTGCGTGTAGCTGAAGTTCCAGCCGTAACCGAACCATTCCCCGTCCCAGCCAACATTCCAGCCTTCGACGAGTACGCCGCCGAAACCGTTCTTCGCGGCGAAATCGATCATCTTCTTCGCGTTTGCAGTGGTCGCGCCGTGCTTCGGGCCGGAATTCCAGCTTTGCTGGTTCAGATGCATCCCCCACCAGATGCCGACATATTTCATTGGCTTCACCCAGCTCACGTCGCCGAGCTTGTTGGGCTCGTTGAGGTTGAGGATGATCTGCGCCGACTTGTAGAGGGCAGGGGCGTCCGGGGCGATCATGATTACCCGCCAGGGGGTCGCGAGGGGCAAGTCGCGACTGACCTTGGCTCCGGTGGAGGACGGCATCAGAGTCGCCTTGAGGTCGCGGTCCGCGACGCGCCTCAAGTCCATCCCGGAATAGTCGACCAGCGCCGCTTCGTGGATCGAAAGGTGCAACCCGCTCGCCGTCCGGATCGTCAGCGGCGTCTGCGCAAACCCGATCTCCTCGATCGGCGTCTTGCGATAGAGATATTCCTCGCGGTTCCACTCCTCCGCCTCGTCCCACCAAGCGGTGCCGTCCTCGGCGATGTTGAACTCGGTTAGCTCGTCCGCGATGTTGGCGTGGGTGAAGCCGGGAACGCTCGGCAGTTCGTAGCGAAAGCCGATGCCATCGTCGAAGAGGCGGAAGACGAGCGTCATCCGCCGCTTCATCAGCTTGCTCTCGTCGAAGCTGACGGTCAGCTCATTATAATGGTCGCGGATCGTTCGATATTCGCCCCATGGTTCCTCCCAGGTCTGGTCAGAGCTGCGTGTCGACTGGCTGGCGACGACGAAATTGCGGAGCATTTCGTATGCGTCGGTGAAAAGGAAGCCGAGGCGGCTGTCCGCGATCACCGGCTTGCCGAGCCGCGAGACGGAATAGCCGACGCGGCCCTCGGCATTGAGAGTCACATCGACGTGGATCACATGCGAAGGCGAATCCGCGCTTGCAACAACCTGTGGCGCCGGCTGCGCGGCGACCTGGAAGGCGTTGAGGCCGAGGACCAAGGCGACGGCGATTAAACGGAACAGGCGCATCGGAGCAATCACCACCAGGTTGCGTAAAGAGCGATTAGGATCAGGACTACGCCGAGCGCGCCGATGTTGAACCCGGCGCTGGTTCGGTAGCGGACAGCCTGGGTGTCGATCGTGTCGGTCCCTTCACGTTGCGACGTCGCGAGGGACACGACGACCGCGAGGACCAGCGAGACAAGGAACACGACCCCCATGCGATTGATGAAGGGCGTGAGATAGTCGTTCACTCCCTGCGGGACGGCGGGCGTTGGAAGCGTGTATTTCATGATCGTCGAGAGGGCGACGGAGGTAATCGCCGCGACGATGGCGCCGGCCTCGTTGGCACGCTTCCAGAACAGGCCGAGCAGGAAGATGACCGTGATGCCCGGCGTGAAGAAACCCGTGAACTCCTGGATGAACTGGAACGCCTGCTCGGAACTTCCGACCAGCGGACGGGCCATGATGATCGCGACGACGATCGCGGCGACGGCGGTGATCCGGCCGACCAGGACGAGATGCTTCTCCTCGGCTTTGCTTTCGCCGCGGTCGTCCTCGGCGCGGGTGCGCTCGCGTCGGCGCTTGGCATAGACGTCGAGCGTGAAAATGGTCGCGATCGAATTGATCTTGGATGCAGTCGACGCAATGATGGCCGCGATCAGCGCAGCGAAGACGAGGCCGAGCAGCCCCGGCGGGAGAAGCCGCATCATGGTCGGATAGGCCTGGTCAGGTTTGGGCAGGCCCGGCGCGAGCACCACTGCCGCTATCCCCGGAAGCACGATGATCAGCGGCATGATGAGCTTCAGATAAGCGGCGAAGATCACGCCTTTCCGCGCTTCGTCGAGGCTCTTCGCCGCGAGCGCGCGCTGGATGATGTACTGGTTGAAGCCCCAATAGGCGACGTTCGCGATCCACATGCCGCCGATCAGCACGCTGAGGCCGGGCAGGTCGATGTAATGGGGATCGCCCTTCTTTAGGATCATGTGGAAATGGTCCGGGGCCGTGGAGACGAGCTTGTGGAAACCCGCGAAAAGGTCGCCGCCGCCGATCTGGGTAAGGGTCAGGTAGGCGACCACCAGGCCGCCAAGAACGAGAAGCGAGACCTGGACGATGTCGGTGAGCGCGACCGCCTTGAGGCCGCCGCGCAGCTGATAAAGCAAGGCGAAGGCGCCGAGGATCACTAGCGCGATATTCTGGTCGATCCCGGCGACCTTGTTGACCGCGATCGATCCGAGCCAGATGATCGAGGTCAGGTTCACGAAGACGTAGAGCGCGAGCCAGAAGATCGCCATCAAGGTCCGGATCAGCCCACCGTACCGCCGCTCGAGAAACTGCGGCATCGTGTAGATGTGGTTCTTGAGGAAGATCGGCAGAAAGAACTTGCCGACGATCAGCAGGGTGGCCGCCGCCATCCACTCGTAGGATGCGATCGCAAGTCCGATTGCGTAGCCCGATCCCGACATTCCGACGATCTGCTCGGCGGAGATATTCGCCGCGATGAGCGACGATCCAATCGCCCACCAGGGAAGGTTCTTCGAAGCCAGGAAGTAGTCGGACGTGTCCTTCTCGTGCCCAGCTTTCTCACGGCTCACCCATTGAGCCAGCCCAAAGATGCCGATCGCGTAGGCAATGACGACGAGCAGGTCGATTGTCGAAAGGCTCACTCGGGCTCCCCCTTCCCAGAGAAGGCGAGCTTAGACGAGGCATTGCCGCTGTCTACGGCCTTTGCGCGGCCTCATTCGCCTCCTAGATAGAGGCCATCATGAAGCCGACCGTCGTCATCCACACGAACGACAAGCAGATGCTTGGCGCGCTGGTTTCGGCGCACAGCTATCGCCGCAACAGCCGGACTCCGGACGCGTTCGAGGTCAGGATCGTCAACGCGAGCGATTTCCCCGAGCTGATGGAGCAAGGGCATTCGCTGGTTCGGGGCGGTCATGAGCGGGCGTGGGACCCGGATGACCTCCAATCATTCACTCCGGTGCGCTTCGCAGTTCCCCAATTGCTCGGGTACGAGGGGCTGGCGCTGGTCACCGATCCCGACGTTTTCGCGGTCGGCGACGTCGCCGGGCTGTTCGCCCGCCATCTCAAGGGCAAGGCGATCTGGTGCAGGCCCCGACCGGGCTATCACGACATCACCGACCCGCTGGCGACCTCGGTGATGCTGCTCGACAACTCCAAGCTAAAGCATTGGCGTTTCGCCGAGGACCTACAGGCGCTTTGGGAGCACAAGGTCGACTATCTCGACTGGATTAACCTGAAGCTCGAGAAGCTCGACACGATCGGCCTGCTCGAGCCGGAGTGGAACGATTTCGACCATCTGACGCCCGAGACCAAGCTTCTCCACAACACGAAGCGTCGCACGCAGCCGTGGAAGACCGGCCTGCCGATCGATTTCACCTTCAAGGAGCGCGGGCTCCTCAACTTTGCGCTTCCAATCGTCCGAAGGCTGGCGCCGAACTACACGCGGCACCCGGACCGGCGGCAAGAGACCTACTTTTACGCGCTTCTGGCGGATGCTCTCGACAGTGGGGCAGTGAGCCGGGAGCAGGTCGAGCAGGAAGTGCGGATGGGCCACGTCCGGCCGGATTCGGAAGCGCTCATCGAGCGCTATCGTGGCCAACTGTGGCCGGTCCAGGAGGCGCGCTCAAAAGCCGCCTGACGCGCTCTGCGATCTCGGACGTGAAGTCAGGGGGTATGGTGGCCGTTGGCGCCCCGATCGTCCCGCCGAACCCATGCTCTGAAAGCGAAGCCCAAAAAAAGCGCAGGTCGCGCGGCCGCAGCCGCTTGCCCGGGCGGAAGCGGTCCGCAACCAGCATCACCGCGCGGCCGAGCACGCTCTTCGCAATCGGCACGATCCCAACCGGCTTACCGGTGTTCACGGCGTCGGCGACCATCGCCACGCTGTCCGCAGTGACGTGCAGCTCGTCCGCAGCTTCGAGCATCGCGCGATACGATGGAGTGCCCTCGCGCGGCGCCATGAAGGTCGGGACGCTTGCTTGCTCCAGCTCCCGCGCGACCGCGGCGAGCAGGTGCGCGGGGGTCCTCGGACTGCCGATCGCGAGGACCGAGCCGCCTGCTCGCTTCGCGATCTGGATCAGCTGTCGCAGCGATGAGAGGATCTCCGGCTCCGGCAGCTCCCAGTAGAGCGTGGGGCCGCCCAGGACGAACAGCCTGCGAGGGTGGGGGAGGTTAGCGATCGCGGAAAGTCCGGCACCATCCACCTTGGACTTCGTCAATGGACTGAGCGCGAAAGGTATGCGCAGCACGTTCGGCGCGTCCGGCACCGGATATTCGGGCGTCGGGACGACGAGATCGAAGTGACGTGGCGATATGCGGGGATAGCCGAGATGGACCGCTCGCATCTTGCCCCCGGAGCGCCGCCGGAGCTCGCGTACGACGGGGACACTCCGAAGTCCGGTCGAGATCGTCAGGTCCGGCGGCACTCCCTCGAGCTGCGCACGAGCCTCCGACGAAACGCTCCTGAATGTCGGCCCGAGCAGTCCTGGTTGCACGCGCCTCAGCTGGTTGTAGGACAGCCATTTCTCCTCAAATGGCAGGCCGAGGGCCTCGGCGAGCGCGAGCACCTGGTTGTTGTCGCCCCGGTGCGGCCCGAGGAGCGCCCATACGCGCATGTCCTTGCCGGTCTTGTCGTTCATGCCCACCGTGGCCATTAAGCGGCGCAGGCAGGAAAGACCAATGTGTGGAATTGCAGGCTGGTACAGGCGCGGCGGCAAGGCGGTACCGCAGGGCGCGCTCGTCGCCGCCTGCGACGCCATTCGCCATCGCGGCCCCGACGACGCAGGCTACCTGACTGACGGCGACTTTGGATTCGGAATGCGCAGACTCAGCATCATCGACGTTGAGGGCGGGCGCCAGCCGATCTTCAGCCCCGACCGGCGCTATGCGATCGTTTTCAACGGCGAGATCTTCAATCATCCCGAGCTCCGCCGCGAACTCGAAGGCGGATACCAGTTCCAGACCGATCATAGCGACACCGAGACCATCCTCGCCGCCTACCTGCGCTGGGGCGATGATGCGTGGGTCCGCCTGGAGGGCATGTATGCGGTGGCGATCTGGGACAAGCTCGAGAAAGACTTGCTCCTCGCCCGCGATCCGATCGGCATCAAGCCGCTGTTCGTGACGGAGCAGGGCGGGGGCCTAGCCTTCGCGTCGGAGATCAATGGGCTGAGGGCGCTTCCCGGCCACCGGTTCGAGCTCGACAGCAAAGGCGTCGACGACTTCTTCTGCTTCGGCCACACGCTCCCTCCGCGGACGATCTTTCGCGAGGTGAGGCCGGTCGAGCCCGGTCATCTGCTTCGGATCGGTCCGAAAGGGGAGACGGGGGTGCGCCGCTTTTGGCAACCCCGCCTCGAAATCCGCAGCGGCCTCTCGGAACAGGAATGGGTCGAGGAAACCCGCGCCAAGGTGCTCGCTACGGTCGGCAAGCACATGCTGTCGGATGTTCCGGTCGGCGCCTTCCTCTCCGGAGGTGTCGATTCCTCGGCGGTCGCTGCCGCGATGGCCAAGAATGCAGGGCGGAACTTCAAAGCCTTCACCATCGGATTCCCGAATTCTTCCCGGGACGAGACCGCCGCTGCGGCGCGGATCGCCACGCACCTCGGCATCGAACATGTCGTCTTGCCGATGCAGCCGCAGACCGCGGCCGACGTGCTCCCCGCAGTGCAGGGTGCCTTTGACGAGCCCACTGCCGCCACCTCGGCGGTGCCGCTCTGGTACCTCTCCCGGACCGCCGCCGAACATGTGAAGGTCGTGCTCTGCGGGGAGGGCGGGGACGAGGTCTTCCTCGGCTACAACCGCCAGCGCTGGGCGCAGCGAATGGCTCGATGGAAGCCGCTGGTCGACGCGGGAGCAGGGCGTGTCCTCGAGGCGCTGCCGCCGCTTCCGTCGCGCAACTGGAATTACGGCCGGCAGCTCACCCGCCAATTCGTCCAGGGCGCGCGGCTGAGCGATGGCTATGAGCGCTTCTTTGCCGCCGTTTCCATCACTACGCCCGGCATTCGCGAACAAATCTATCAGTCCGACTTCTTCCAGCGGAACGAGGAGCGCGATAGCTTCGAGCAGCGCGCCCGCGACCATTTCCCGCGGGCGGACGAACGCCAGCTCACCGACCTGCAGCAATTCATGATCGGCGACCTGACGGTTCATCTGCCGGCTTCGCTGTGCCAGCGCCTCGACCGTTCGAGCATGGCTCATTCGCTCGAAGCGCGCGTTCCCTTCCTGTCGCACAAGTTCGTCGAGTGGGCGCTGACTATCCCGACCGATCTGAAGCTCCGCGGAGGCACCGGCAAATATGTGCTTCGCCGTGCCGTCGAGCCATGGCTTCCCGAAGACGCTCTCTCGCAGCGCAAAATCGGCTTCCAGCTACCGTTCGCCGACTGGTTCATGGGCGGGTTCAACGATTTCGCGAGAGAGGCGTGGCGCTACTCGGGGGCTGCCGATCTCGGTTTCCTCGACCGCCAAGGAGTCGAGAGATTGTTCGACGAGCATCGGCGCGGAGCGGCGGACCATGGCCGGATTCTCTATGCGATAGCGATGTTCAGCTGCTGGTGGGAACAGCAACGGGGAACGCCTGCTGCTCGGCCGACTCCGGCTGCCGCTGCAGCGCTGCCGTGACTCCGAAAGTCTCCGTGATCCTGCCGGTGCACAACCGCGCCGATGTTCTTCCCAGAGCAATAGAAAGCGTCCTCGCGCAGGTGTTTGGCGATTTCGAGCTGATCGTGGTCGACGATGGTTCGACCGACGGCAGCGCGGCCGTTGCGAAGTCGTTCGGCGATCCGCGCATCAGGATCATCGAGCTCGGCAAAAACCGGGGCGGCAATGTCGCTCGGAACGAGGGCATTCGCGCTGCGCATGCCCCGTTGATCGCATTTCTCGATAGCGACGATCGCTATATTCCGACCAAGCTCGCCACGGTCGTGGCCGAGTTCGAGCGCCACCCCGATCTCGACCTGCTCGTCGACAGCTTCGTCAAGGTCCAGCCGCCAGGCTCGCGAAAGCCGGAGGCGATCCGCACGAACCCGGTGATTGGTGATCGAGAGCGCTTCCGAACGGCGCTGTTCACTCGCCGACTATGGAAGGCGACACCCGCAATCACCGTAAAGCGCGAGGCGGCTCTTCGTGCCGGCTTGTTCGATGAATCGCTTCGGCGGCTGCAGGACTTCGACTTCCTCATCCGCCTGTCCGAGTTCGCCAATTGCGCGTCGACCGATCAGGTTCTCTGGGTCAAATATTGGGATGCGGGGGCCATCTCGGCGCAGGACAATATGATCCCGGCGAATGTCGAGTTGGTTCGGAGACACCCGGAATACCTGAAGACCGCCGCGTATCGACCGGGCCTAGCTTACGCGCTCCGGCTTTCCTTGTGGCGGCGCGTGAAGCGTGGCGACGTGGGCGGCATGGGCCGGGATATCCGCGATTTGGCAGCGGAATTCGGCGCTGTGCAAGCCGCTCGCCTGACCTGGGAAGCCTTGTGGCCGCGACCGAACCTAGGCGGTTCCTGATCCGTAGCCGAATATCGGGAGCAGGTGAGCGTCAAGAAAGTCGTCAATCCTCTTCGCTTCGGCCTCCCCGAGCTGCGCACGGTAGCCGCCGCTCTTTCCGCTCCGGACTTTCGCGGACTTCTCATCACCCTGGCGTGCAGGCCGAAGCCGTGACGACAGAAAATAACCTTCGCGTTCGCGTTGCTTGAGGCTGGCAAGGCTGCCGAATTCGACCGCGTCCTCGATATCCGCGGAATGCGTTTCGAAGCCGATCGCATCGGCAAGCACCCGCAGCGATTGCCGGGGCTGCGCCAGGAAGTCTTCGTAGCGGAGGATCGTCACCCCCGGCAAAGCGGCGAACTGGTTGAGGAACGTCACGATTGACGGGATTCCCCCCGCGTCGGCCCAGACGAACTCATCTAGCGGCTGCTCCGCCAGCCGCCGCCGCGCCTTGTCGCGGCTTCGGTGCTTCAAATGATGGAAGCGAGAGATCGCGATGTCGCCCGGGTGGCGCGCGATCAGCACCACCTTGGCATGAGCATAGGCAGACGGCTCGAAGCGGATTTCGCCGGGACTTCGCATCGTGTCGCCGGCATGCGTGAACAAAACGCGCGGCGCTTCGGCGGGAGCGCGTCTCAGCATCGGGAATTCGAGCAAGCGCCGCTCATCGACCCCGAACCGCCGCTGGTAGAGCCGAGCGAGCATCGCCCGGATGAAGGTCCTTCCCGATTTTGGATAGGAGACGACGACCGCATCGGCTTCGCTCAGCCAGGCGGCATCGCGAAGGTCGCGCTTCAAAGCGAGCGCCGCCGAACCGGGGACAAGCCGAAGCGCCTGCGCCGCGGCACGCCGCAAAATGGTCGTCAGTGATCGGCTGTCGTTCCGCACCCCCCTGCGCCTAGCGGAAACACAGCCCTCTGCACTAGGCAGGATCAGGGTTTCAGTGCCTTTTCGATGCGCCTCCAAAGCAAGGCGACGGCCTCGACCGGCGGGGAGTAGCGCGGCATGAGCGCGCCAATCGGCGCCCGATCCTCACTCACCCGCTCGTAAGCGCTTGCCATGGGGATCACCGGCCAATTGGGATAGCGTTCGAGCTCTCGCAGATGGAGGTGGCGGCGTCGGTCGACCATCGAAAAGACCGGCGCGAGTACGACTTTCGGCCCCTTCTTGCGCTGAAGATACTCGCGGATGACGTCGAGCGCACGTTGCGAAAGGGCGGCCGGAATGACTGGAACCACGACGAGTTCAGCCGCTCGAAGGATCTGATCGGAGGTGTCGGTCAGGCCCGGCGGGCAGTCGATGATGACGCGGTCGTAGTTTGCGTTGAGGCTCGATGCGACCCTTGCCAGCCGCTTGCGCTTGCCGAGCTCGTGGAACAGCCGATCGAGATGCCTTAGCGACCAGTCGTAGGGAAGCACGTCGAAATTGGGATATTCGCTCGGCCGAATGAGCTTAGCCACGTCGTCATTGCCGACGATCCGAGCGCGAAGCTCCCTTCCGGCCGGCTCCTGTCGGAGAATGTACGACGCGCCCCCTTGCGGATCGAGGTCCCACAGCAAGGTTCGGCGGTTTGAGAGCGCTGAGCTTGCCCAGGCGAGATTGACCGCCAGCGTGGTTTTCCCGACGCCTCCCTTCGCGCTGTAGACGGCGATGATCATTCAGCGCGCCCCCTCACATCGGCTAACGGCGGAGCGATTTTTTGATGGACTGGCGGATCATCTCGCTAAGCTCCGGCGAGTCGACGCGCTTTGCGGCTTCCTTGGGCTTGAACCATTTGCGCTTCCGCTGCCCGAGCTCCGGCCATTTCTCCAGCTGACGGTCGACCCATAAGGGATGAACGACAATGTCGACCTCGATATCGCCGGCAATGTTCAGCTGCTTCACATGCCGGAAGGTGCCAATCGGACGCGGGTCGATTGTCCCCTTGACCCCCGCTTCCTCAAAGGCCTCCTGCTCGGCCGCCTCGGCCAGGCTCTTGCCCGGCATCGGCCAACCCTTTGGGATCGTCCATTTTCCGGACCGGCGGCCGGTCACCAGTAGCACCTCGATTCCGTTCTTCGGCGCCAGACGCCAAGGAAGCGCGCCCGTCTGGATCGGCAGGTCGCCTTCGGCTTCGCGAGTCACCGCCGAAGTATAGCCCTTTGCAATTGATTGCGTCAGCTGTTTGACGACCTTCATGTCGGCTATAGCAACTCGTTCATGGACCTCTTGGACGCATTCTCAATCCGCGTTCCAGCATGAGCCGCGAAATCGAGCTGAAGCTGGAGGTTGATCCTGACGACCTGCCGCTGGTCCGCCAGGATCGGTTTTTTGCAGCCGCCGAATCTAGAACCGTCCATCAGGTGACTGTCTATTATGACACTCCGGGGACTCTGCTGAAGAAGCATGGGTTAACGCTGCGTGTGAGGAGCGTCGACGGCAAGTTCATTCAAACCGTGAAGCCCGCAACCGACAGCGTCGGCCTTGTCTCGCGCGAGGAGCTGGAGACCGAGATACATTCCGAGAAACCGGACGTCGGGCGCCTCGCGGGCCATCCGATCCATTCGCTCCTCGCCAGGCACAAGCGCAGCTCGCTCGAGGCGGTCGTTCATGCCGACGTGACTCGGACGAGCTGGCTGATCGACCGTCACGGCGCAAGCATCCAGGTCGACCTCGATCACGGCGCAATCACCGGTGGAGAGCATTGCGAGGAATTCGCGGAACTCGAATTCGAGCTTCGGGATGGAGCGCCCACGAGCCTGATCGTGGCAGCACGCAATCTCTGCGATCATGTACCCGTACGCCTCAGCGTCCTCACCAAGGCCGAGCGCGGCTTCCTAGTCGCGAACAACCAGCTGAATCGCGTGCACAAGGCAGCAGCCGTTCACGTGCGCGCCGACATGACGGTCGCGGAAGCATTCGAAGCGATCGTCCATTCCTGCCTCAAACATTATCGCCTCAACGAGCCGCTCGTGATTCGCGAGCTCAACCCCGAAGCGCTGCATCAAGGGCGGGTGGCGATGCGCCGGCTGCGGTCGGCGTTGACGCTGTTCCGTCCGGCGATCGAAGACCTCGAGTTCCAGCACCTCCGCCAGGAGCTTCGCTGGTTCACGTCGCAACTTGGCGATGCGCGCAATTTCGATGTCTATCTCGAGCGAAAGCTCGACGACGACGAGCGCGAACGGGTATTTCGTAAGCGCGAGAAGGCCTATGACCGGGTCACGGACGCGATGAACTCGCAGCGGTTCCGGCGGCTCTTGATCGATTTCATCGGCTGGACGGCAATCGGTGCATGGCGCTCCGCCAAGCCCGCTCAGCGCTCAGTCGAGAGTTTCGCGAACCGCAGGCTCGACCGAATGTGGGAAACGATCGCCTCCGCTGGCCGCGATCTTGCTGCGATGGACGAGATCACCCGCCATGAGCTTAGGATCCAGGGCAAGAAGATCCGCTACGCAGCCGAGTTCCTGCGCGGGCTTTATCCGCACGCTCACGCCGCGGAAAAGCATTTCGCCGCGGCGGTCGAGAAGCTGCAGGAGTCGCTCGGCGAACTCAATGACATGGCGGCCGCCGAGACGCTCGGCGCGCGTAAAAGGGACGACGGCTGGTTGATTGGTTCGCTCGATGAACGCCGCTACCTAATCGCAGCGGAAGACGCTCTGCGCGATCTCCTTCGCACCGGGCCGTTCTGGCGTGCGCATGCGGAGCTGGAACGGAGGTAGATTGCGCGGCCCAAACAGTGTCAGTTCGATGCTTGTCGCGCGCCTGGACGATCCGCTTCGATTAGCTCTGCAACCTTTTCGATCAGCTCGCGGGCGCGGTCGGCCGCTGCCTTCGCCGCTACCAGGCGCTCCATCAGTTCGGCGTCGCCCAGTCGCTCCGCCTCGCCGGTAGTTTGATCAAGGACCGATGCGATACGCTCGCAGCACTCGCCGGCCTCACGCACTGCGTCTTCCGCGCCAACTCGCTGAAACTCGCGCATTTTGGACGGACTCCTTCACGCTACAATAGGACTGTCCGAGGTTCGGATGTATATTGACCCTGGCCAGATGAACGGCTGCTGGCTTTCCCGATCGCGACAAAAAGCTGTCGCTCTGCGCCGTCAGAACATCAGCACCCAGTCGGTCAGGAACACCCAGCCCTTGCCCCCGACGGGAACCGGGATGTGGTAGCCGCCGACAGGTGAGCGATCGAGATGAATGGCTTCGAGGTTCACGTGCATCTCGCGGCGGCCGAACGGGTAATAGTCCAGCCCGAGCGCGTATTCGTTGGGGTTGCCATTCTCGCCCCAGATCTTCGAATAGGTCACGTAAGCCTGGAGATAGTCTTTGATCGGCATCCCGGACAGTTGAACCGCGACACCGTTGTCCTTGATCTCGTCGACCGGAATGGTGCCGAGAGTCTTGAACTTGTCGACCCAGCGCCAATACCACTGCCCCTCCAGCGAGAAGCCCCTGTACTTGATGCCCGCGTCGATGCTCGCCATCCGATAGCGCGCCTCCTCGACCTTGCCTCCAGTCCCGAAAGGATCGGGGCTAAAGAGCAACGTGCCGTCGGTGAGGCGGATCTGGGAATTCTCAAATGAATCCACCGCGGGCTGTCCCTGCGCAGTCTCGGTGCTGTGCGTGTAATGCAGTCCGATCAGAGTCGCGACCTTGTCGTGGTAATCGTAATCGCCGAAGCCCTCGGCGAGACCGAATTCCTTCGTGGTCGGCATCCAGACCAATGATCCGGAATAGGTGTCGAACTTGTTGTCGAGCTGCTTCGAGCTGACCCCGAGAGTCGAGAGATTATTGCCGATCATCGCGCGATATTCGAGGCCCGGAGCGATCGTCCCGAGCGCGTCGATTCCGCTCGTGTAGGAACCGCGATAGAATTCGTCCGCCATCACGCGATTGTCGTGCCGAAGCCATTTGGGGAAGCTGTAGTTTGTACTTCTCGTAGTTGGCAGCGGCATGATCCCGGCACTGACCGACAGCCACTTCGCAAACTGGTACCGAAGGAATCCGGCGACCGCGACCTGCGCGCCCTCGCCCTGGTTCGCATTATTGGTCCAGATGAAGATCAGGTGGCTGAACTTGGGTGTGAACAGCCAGCCCTTGAACTGAAGGCTGACCTTGTAGAGCTGCACTTCGTTGCGCCGATCGATCTCGATCACTCGGCCGAAGCTGTCGGTGTAGGTCGGGTTGAGCGCGTTCTGGTTGAGGTAGCGCGCGTAGGTCATGAGGCCGAGATATTCGGTCGCGAACGGCTCATCGACGAGCACCCAGCCCGTATCGCGCTTGAACGTTCCGGCAAGCTCGCTCCGCTTCAGGAACGCGTCGACGGGATTCTTCGCGGGCTCGGCGGCAGCCTGTTGCTGCTCGGGCGTTTGTCCCGGCAACGGCACTGGGGTCGGTGTTGCAACCGTCGCCGCCGGTGTCGGAGGTGGCGCATGCTGCACTCCGAGTTTGGATTCGAGCGCGTCGATCCGTGCGTCGAAGCGATCCAACCGCTGCTGCATCTCGCGCCGTTCGAGCTGGAGCGTCTTCAGCTCGTCAGTGGGTGAGAGCTGAGTCTGACCATCCTTGGCCTGGTCGGCCGCTTCATCCTTTTGTTCGGAGAGGTACGGAGCTTGTGCCGGATCGACCTGAACAGGAGCCCGTTGCGCAAATGCTGCCGCAGGCGCGAAGACCGTCAGGGCGAGCGAGCACATGAGGCAAGCCTTAGTCCGCATGAGCTTGCTCCCATGCGCGTACCTTCACGCGTGCGCCGTCGAAGATTCGTTCGTAATTGCCGAAGAGGATTGCCTGCTTGGTCGCAGGTCGGACCTTCGCGAAGATCGGATCCCAGAGATGGAATACGCGGAGGTCCATATCGATGCTCGTGGGCGCGACATTGTCGGTGCCGAACAGGAAGCGATCCGGATATTTGTCGAGCATCGCCGATACCCGCGCGATCACCTCCGGGCTCGACACCGCGTATTTCGCAAGCTCGTCCCAGCTAATGTCGAAATAGACGTGGCTGAATTTCGGGTCGGCCAGGATTCGCTCGATGAGTTCGATATGCCGCGGTGAACGCTGGGCGGCCTCCGGACTCGCTTCGGTGGGTGCCGGCTGGACTACGCGGCCTAGACCGGTGTGCGCCCAAATTATCGTCGCCTTTGGATGGCGCGCGAGCACGTTGCACATCTGCTGGTAGTAGACCGGCAGAGCGCCGCCCTTTGTGAACGGGACGTCGATGTCGTTATGGAAAATGACGGCGAGCCCGACGTTGCCCGCAAAATCGAGGATGCGGTCGAGCGAGGGGTTGAACAAGGTAGCCCCTTCGCCGGCGACCTTGCTCGAGACGAACTCCTTGTGGATCGAGAATTCTCCGATCCCGCTGAACACGCCCGGATACATCTTCAGGACGCGCTCGATATGGTCGACCGCGTACATGTCGCTCGGATTGAAGCCGGTGATCATCGGATCGAGCCGCGCGCGATCCTTCGGCGGCAGCGACAAATATTCGTGCGCGATGATCGCGTCGGTGAAAGAGTAGTAATAAAGAGGCGCGTCGGTCTGCAGGTAATAGGTCGGGGCGAAATCGCCGCTATTGCCGTAGCTCCAGGTCTGCTGAAGCGGGATCCCGAACAATGTCGAGCGCTTCACGACATTGCCCATCATCGCGACATATTGCTTCGCGGTGAGGCCCTTCTGAATGTAGTTGGTCAGGTGGAAATGCGCGTCGTCGAACAGATACGCGCCCTCACCGCGAGCCGGTTGCTCCGCCGCCAGAAGGGGACAAGGACTGCAGAGCGCGACCAGCAACGCGGTGAGGTACGCCCCCGTACGCATGTCCAGCTGTCTCAGCTGAACTGAGCGTACGGGTTTAGCTTCAAGGCGGCGGCGATGTCATTGATTGCACGCTGCCCGCGAACGCTGTTCCCGGCTCCATCGAGCGGCGGCGCGAAGGTGCCGATGCCGACCTTGCCCGGCGACACGGCCATCAGGCCGCCACCTACGCCGCTCTTGGTCGGAAGCCCGGTCTCGTAGAGCCATTTGCCGCTGTCGTCGTACATGCCCGCGGTCGCCATGATCGCGAGCACGCCAGGGACGTTCGCGGCGTCGAGGACCTGCTTGCCGGTCACCGGATTGCGTCCGCCGAAAGCCAGCGTCGCGGCCATCGTTGCGAGGTCCCGGGCCGAGACGTTGATCGAGCATTGTCGGGTATAGAGGTCGACCGCGGCCGACGGATCCATCGGGAACCGCTCGTAGGCTGACATGAGCATGCCGATCGCTCGGTTGCGCTGATTGGTATCGCTTTCGGATTTGTAGACCGGCTGGTTCACGTCGAGCTGCCGGCCGGCGAAGTCCGAATGGATCTTGATGATCTTGTTCCAGACTTCGTCGGGCGATGAACCCTTGATGTTACCGACCGTGGCGATCGCTCCCGGGTTGACCAGGGGGTTCTGCTCTTCGCCCTTGTACTGCTCGATCGCGGTGATCGAGTTGAAGCGCTGACCGGTCGCGTCGACGCCCACCGTTTCCTCGAGCTTGTTCGCTCCCGATTCCTGCATGACCAGCGCAGCCGTGAGCACTTTCGAGATCGACTGTATCGAGAAAAGCTGCGTCGTGTCGCCGGCTTCGTGGACCTTGCCGTCGGCGCCGACCACAGCGACCCCGAAATAGGTCGAGGGCACTTGCGCGAGGGCCGGAATATAGTCGGCGTTCTTGCCTTCGTTGAGGCCCTTGTACTTGTCGTAAGCCGCCTTGACGGCGGCATCGATGTCGGCGCCGCGAAGCCCGGCTGCGAACAGGGCGCTTGGGAGCCCAATGTCCATCGCGCTGACTGCGCCGGCAGCGATGAGTGCGCCCATCACTCCTCGACGCGATAGAATAAGGTCACTCATCGTCTCTGCTCCTGAAGGTTCGCGTCACTCGAAGAGGCTCCACAGGTTCTTGCTCGAGAAGTCCCAGTGGAAGCTGTATTGGAAGCGGAGGTCCTTGCCGGTGTTGCCGTCATTGTCGGTACGCTTGCCCCACAGCAGCTCACCGCCGGTGAACACCTTGTCGGCGGGGTGCCAGAGCAAGTTCACCGAGGCGTACTGGCCCTTGTGGAATGCGGTGTCCGTCTGGAAGCTGGTGTTGCTGACCTTGTCGAAGCTGTAGCCGATCGATGACGTCCACTGCTTGGACCAGTTGAAGTCGATGTAGCTGGTCATCCCGAACAGCTTCACCGCCTCGGCGCTCGGCACGAGGATGAAGCCGGAATCGGGATCCTCCTCGACTGCGACATTTGGCCCGAAGTCCATGCCGCCGTCGTTCATGTAGCTGGCGATTCCGCGCCCGTAGACGGCGCCGAGTCGAAGCGTTGCAAACGACACATTGAAGGACGAGCCCAGGTCGACTCCCCAGCCGGTCTTGTGGCCTCGCGGCTTGTTGTCCTCGGTGCCGAGCGTTTCGTATCCGAGGCGGCGGAGAATGCCTGAGAGCTGCACGTGGCCCCACTTGCCTTCGTAGCGGCCCATAAGCGTGAGGTCGGGCAGCTTCTCGTCGTTGCGGATGTTCGATGCGATTGCTTCGTCGATCAGTCGAAGGTTGCCGGTATCGATGTCGTTGGTCGCATGCTCGAGCGCCGCGGCGGCCTTGAAGCCGTTCCTGTTCCAGAAGGTGAACCGGACCTGCGGCGTGCGCAGGAACGCCATCCCCGGCGGTCCCCAATAATCGACCACGTTGGGGAACAGGTCGCCGTCCATGAACAAGCTGTTCGTCTGGCCCGCTAGGAACGGACCCCAGCTTGCGTACATGTGACGGACGCGCATCGTCGTCTGGCCGGCATCGGCGCCGACGCCATAGAGGTCGAACTCGAACTTCGCCTCGTAAGGCTTGTCCAACAGCGTTCCCGTGGCCTTCACGCCGAGGCGCGACTGGCGAACGCTGAAGATCGACTGCCCGTCGGTCCCGAACTCGCCGCCAGTGGTTGGAATTCTGGAGGGGCGAAGCGTCGCCTCCCAGTCCGGGTTCACGCGGTTGAAGTCCTGGATCGCGTCGAGCTGCAGGAAACCGTAGAGCTCGAGATTATGGTCGCTCTTGGGAGCGACTTGCGGCGGCGGCACTGCCATCGGCGGCGGCGTGCTCGGGACCCCGAGAACGCTCTCGAGGCGATTCATGCGCGCTCGGAGATCCTGAAGCTCCTGCATCGCCTGCGCCCGCTCTTCGGGCGTAAGCGGACGGGTCGCATTGTCTTGCGCAGCCGCTCCCGATCCCGCGGCGCTCGCATCGGCCGCCCAGGCCGGTCCGCTCGCGACGAGTGCCGACGCAAGAAGGAACGCTCTGATCATCGTGACCCCCGCTTCACTCGAACCCGGCACGACTATGCGGGCCGCGAGGAGGGCAGTAACTCAGGGTGCGCCCGCAGATTCAGGCGGTTAGACACCTACATCATTCGGGCCTGCAAAAGCAGGACTCGGTCTGTGGCGATTGGACGGTTTACTGCGGCGGCGATGTGACGAGCTTCTGGAACCCTTTGGCGCTGATTCTTGCCCACTCGTTGAACAGATGCTCAAAGTCGGCCCAATTGCTGGTGGTCGTCCTCAGCGCCACAAGGTGATCGCCCGCTGCTCCATGGTCTACGGCGCGCCCGAGAAGCTCACCGCTGAGCGAATCACGTACTTCCACAACTAACGTCGCACTACCCGCCTGATCCGAGTAGACCCGGTTGATACCATGCGATTTGATCTCGGGGGCCGTCACGTTCACGTTGGCAACTCCGACGAATACCCTGAGCGCATTCTCAGCAGGGGCCGTGACTAGCTGAAACCCCGTCTCCTGGAACCTCTTCTCGAAGGTGTTTCTTAGCTTTACTTGCGCTTCATCGATTGCTCGACGGACGTCAGCCTCCGAATAACGGGCCGCGCCGCGCCGCGATCGGTTGATGTCCTTTTGCCAATCCTTTTTGAACGCGACCTCGGTCGGGTCGAGGACGATCGCCTTGTATTGCCGGAAGTCCGCGCCCGGCCGCAAATAGAGCAGATCGACGTTCTTCGCCCGGATCTGCGTCAAACCGTCCCAGTTCGTCGGGGGTTTTGCCGATGCCGCAGGACCTGGCAAGAATGCTGCAAAGGCGGCACCGGCGGCAATGAATCGGATGAGCGGAGCGTGGATCACGGCTTGGCCTTTCTATCGGATCAGGCGCCGCGCGGCACCCGTAGGCCCGCAAGTGTCCAATGATTGAATGCCCAGCTGTATTCGGGAAAATCCCGATTTCCGGGACAATTCGACTTTGCAATCACGTTCGAGCGCCAGTTCGGGTAAACTGTCCCGCGTGATCCGAAGAAGGAAGGATGGTTTGGGGGTAAGATGGCAAGCGCTAAGAACCGGGTGCATCGATCGGTGCTGCCGCGATATGCGGATCGCTAGGTGGCCGGTCCGATCAAGCGCGTCCTGATCGTTGATGATCATGACGCCCTTCGCCGCGGGATCCGGGCGCTCGTCGAGACCCGCCCGAATTTCACCGTCGTTGCCGAGGCCGCGAGCGGTCACGCTGCTCTGGACGAAGCGCGGCGAACCACGCCCGACATCGCGATCGTCGATTATTCGCTGCCCGAGTTGAACGGCCTCGACCTGACCCTTGCGATGAAGCGCGAGCTGCCGCGCCTCGAAATCCTCATCTACACCATGCATGCGCGCGACGAGATCATCACCGGAATCCTGAAGGCCGGCGCGCGCGGGTACGTGATGAAGTCCGACTCCGAGGAGCATTTGCTCGCCGCGCTCGACGCTTTGTCCATGCGGCGCCCTTATTTTTCGGGAGCCGTATCGGAGGCGCTGCTCGAGCAGTTCCTTCAGACCAACCGGCATCTCAATGTCGGCGTGCTCACGCACCGCGAGCGGGAAGTGGTCCAGCTGATCGCGGAGGGAAAGATCAACAAGCAGATCGCGGACACGCTCGACATCAGCGTGAAGACCGTCGAGACCCATCGCGCGAGCGCGATGCACAAGCTGAAGCTGAAAACGACGGCGGACCTGGTCCGCTACGCGATCCGGAACAGCCTGATCGAGCCCTGATTTCCGCCCGGTCCGGAGGGCAACCCCGAAAAACGGCTTCGGTTCGCCGCGAATATTAGTCGATCGAACGGGTTTTTCCCGATTCCCACCGGCATTCAAATGGTTTGGGGATGATTCTGGCCCCTCGGACCGACCCCTCCCCGGTCGCCGGGTCCTGTGCACTTCGTACTGCACTGAGAGCGCCGCCCGGCACTTCCCCCGCCGGGCGGCCATTTTGCAACACATGTCGGAATTCATTATATTTGGGGGGCATTTATGACCCGATATCCGGTCAATTCCCGATGTGAAGCCGCTTCGGCCAAAGCCACCGAGGGTCAGGCGTGTGCTGACGTGGGCGAGTACGAAGTCGTGCCTTTCGTCTCGGCCTCGGAAGGAGTGTGCGTAACGTAAACACTAACAACAGGGGACTGGTGATGCGAAAATTCCTGCTTGCTACTGTGGCCTGTATTACGGTCGCTTCGCCGGCGGTCGCGAAGGATAACAGCGGCTACGTTGGCCTCGACATCGGCGCTGTATGGCCGAAGAGCCATGATGTTTCCGGCGGTATCGATTTCACAGATCCCGCAGTTCCCGACATCCCATTCCACAATATCGGGAGCCTCGATTACAAGGCCGGCGTCGATGCCGCCCTGATCGGCGGCTACGACTTCGGCATGTTCCGGATCGAAGGCGAGGTCGGCTACAAGCACGGCAATGTGAACAAGCTCCATATCGACAACGCGTTCCTCGACTCGATCAACAACATAGGCGCCATCGATATCGACGAATCCGATTTCAACATCGACAAGAAGACCAATGCCTGGGACGGCATGATCAACGGTTGGCTCGATCTTGGCGGTGAAAACGGAAACATTGGCGGCGGCGTTGGAGCTGGCGCCGGCTATGCGAGCGTTTCCGAGTTCGGACGGCACCATGGTTCCTTCGCCTGGCAGTTGCTCGCGCAGGTCTATTATCCGGTCAGCGAGCAGATCGATATCGGTTTGAAATATCGCTTCTTCCACGCAGGAAAGAACAGCGGCACCGATACGTTCACCTTTGCGACGCCCACTGCCTGCACTTTGCCGTTGCCGGCAACCTGTTCCGGGGGCACCGCGACGATCGGCGACGATGCGCGGTTCGTCTCGCACAGCGCGCTGATAACCCTAGTCTACAACTTCGCGGCTCCGCTTCCGCCTCCGCCTCCGCCTCCGCCTCCGCCGCCGCCTGCGCCGCCTCCACCGGCAACGCAGACCTGCCCGGACGGCTCGGTGATCCTGGCGACGGACGTTTGCCCGGCACCGCCACCTCCGCCACCTCCGCCGGCTCCGGTCGAGCGCGGGGAACGCGGGAACTAAGGAGCAGTCAACGCATCAACGGCTGGAAGCAGCCGGGTGTTGAAGATGTCCCGGCGGAGGCGACTCCGCCGGGATTTCTTATTTGGGCGGCCCGCCTTCAGCTGCGACTTAATCGCCGATCCTCAGCGTCATCGCCTTCGCACATTAGGGAATTGCCCGATGGCGACGCCATTGCTGCTGGCCATAGTCGCGCGCTGAACGCCGCTCGATGCGGCCCCTGCGAGGAGTCGTTCGCATGAGAATGAATCGCTCCCTTTTCCCGCTTGCAGGCGCAGCCCTGATCGCAATGGGAATGACTTCCGCCTGCCAAAAGAAGGCCGAGGCTCCGCAAGGACCGGAGGAGGCCGAGGCTACCGAAGCTGCATTCCCGGATTGGGGCCAGGGAGCAGCGCCCGCGCCCCAGGCGAAGGTCGATCCCAAGGCCGTTCAGGCAATCCAGGACATGAGCAAATATCTGAGTTCGTTGAACAGCTTTAAGCTGAGCACCGAGGGCAGCCTCGACACCGTGACTGCCGACGGACAGCGCATCCAGATGGACGGATCGACGGAATATGCGGTGAAGCGGCCAGGGTTCGTCATCAAGTATACGAGCGACAAGAAGGACCGCGATTTCTACTACGACGGAAAGCAGTTCACGGTCTTTTCGCCCAACCTTGGCTATTATGCGAGCGTCGCGGCCCCAGCGACCAACCGAGAAGTCCTCGACATCATCTACAACAAGTACGGCATTCGATTGCCGCTCGAGGACCTGTTCCGCTGGAACGACACCAACGCGAAACGGATCGAGAATTTCAGGGCGGCCTACGCTCTTGGAACGACGACGCTCGATGGCGTGAAAACCACGCATTACGCGTTCCGCGAACCGGACGTCGACTGGGAGGTTTGGATCGACCAGGGGGACAAACCGCTTCCGCGCAAGCTCTCGATTGTCGATCGCACTGACCCTGCGCGTCCCGCCTTCACGACCCGGCTCAAATGGTCACCGAATGCGCCGGTCGGCGCGAGCGACGTGACCTTCGTGCCCGGAGCGGACGCGATGAAGATCCAGATGGCTGAATATAAGGGATAATGGTCATGGCGGAGCGCTCCTGGTTCAAGATCGCGCGCGCTGGCGCGTTTGTCGCCCTTCTGGTGTTCGTTGCCGATGAAGGCATGTCCCGCGGCGGGCGGGGCGGCGGCGGCGGCGGCCGTGGTGGTGGTGGCGGCGGCTTCAGCCGCGGCGGAGGCGGCAGCTTCGGCGGAAGCCGGGGAGGCGGATTTAGCCGCTCGAGCGGCATGGGCGGCGGCGTCAGGGGAGGCGGCTCCTCAAGCTTCGGACGCGGCGGCAGCAGCTCTTTCGGCCGCGGCGGATCGATGGGCCGCAGCGGCGCCGACTTCAACCGTGGCGGCACGTTCACGCGCGGGGGCAGTTACAGTAGGCCCGGCGGTGTCGGTGGCGGCAACTTCTCAAGTCCAGGCTCGCGTGGGCCCGGCGTGGCTCGTCCACCTGCGGGCGGACGTCCGGGCGGAGCTGCGGGTGCCGGCAGGCCGGGCGGTGCCGGCCGTCCGGGCGGAGCCGGCGGAGTCGGCGGTGCTGGTCGTCCCGGAGGCGTCGGTGGAGTCGGTGGCGCCGGTCGCCCCGGCGGAGTCGGCGGCGTGGGCGGTCCAGGTCGTCCGGGCGGCGTCGGCGGCGCTGGCCGTCCAGGAAAGCCAGGCGGAGTCGGCGGTGTGGGCGGCGTCGGAGGTGTGGGCGGCGTAGGCGGTGTCGGTGGGGTCGGTGGAGTTGGCGGTGTCGGCGGAGTAGGCGGCGTTGGTGGCCGCCCCGGCAATCGTCCGGGCGGCGGCAACAACGTCGGCAACGGCAACCGCATCAACAACGGCAATATCAATACCGGCGATATCAATATCGACGGCGATTATGACGGCTGGGGCGGCTGGAACGATTATCCCGGATGGGGCATCGGCGCAGGGTTCGTCGCGGGCGCAGTTACTGCCGCAGCGATCGGGTCGACCTATTATTCACTTCCCTATGGCTGCAACCCCTATCCCTATGGCGGCTACAGCTATTATTCCTGCGGCGGCGCCTATTATCAGCCGCAGTATGAGGGCGACACGGTCGTTTACGTGACGGTTCCGGATCCCGCGAGCGGTCAGTCGACTACCGTAGTTCAGCACTAGCTTGTCAGGATAAGGGCCGGCCGCTTCAAACCAGGTTTGAGGTGGCCGCCCGCATGGCTTCGGCCCGCCAGACGCGCGGCGGAACTCCGAATTCCGAAACGAACCAGCGGCTGAACGAGCTCGATGTGAAGAAGCCGAGCATCGCCGCAACTGACGTCATCGAGGTTCCGTTCGCGCTGAGATGTTGGATGACGAGCGCACGGCGCACCTGGTTGAGCAGCGCTCCGAATTGCTTCCCCTCGCGAGCCAGGCTGCGCTGGAGCGATCGGGGGCTTTTGCCGATTTGCGCGGCGACGTGGGAAAGCGTTGCGCGACCGACGGGAAGGCTCAGGCTGACGACGCGCATCACGCTTTCCGCGGCGGGCGCCTTTTCCGGTCCGAGCTCAACCAGCGCCAGAAGGCGCCGCGCGTTCGCAACCATGGTTTCATCAGCCCAAGACCATCTCGTTTCCATCGACTTACGCGACGACATGAAGCCGTTGAATTCACTTCCGAAAATGACCGGAACTCCGAAAACGCGCTCGTATGGAGCACGATCATCCGGCGCGACATGCGAGAAGTGGATCTCGAGCGGTTGCCAGCGAAACCGCGAAGCGCCCCTTAACGCGACATAAGCGACTCCGATCGCGAGGTCCGCAGCCTGGGGCGTCGCGAAGTCGGCGAGCAGCTCGACCCGAATGAACTCTTCACTGTCGCTGTCGTCGACGCCCAGGATGATGACGTCATTGAGGTGGCGCCGATATTCGGTGAGCGCCTCGATAATCTCACGCGCGCTCCCGAGATGCTCCAAGAGCAGGCTGAGCGGCCCGAGGCTAGCAAAAGTGCGGCATTCGGCCATGGCGAGCCCAAAGGTCATGCAAGAGGAAGCGCGCGCCGAATCCTCCAACAGATTGCACACCGAACGTGCGGGGATCCGGCTCTCGGGATCCGCGATCATCTGCGGCGTGAGCTGCGCCCCGCGCAGCATTTCGTACGCATCGAGCCCGAGGAAGGATGCGACCTCAATGTAGCAGCTCAAAGATACGGCTCGGACATTGGCTGGCAAAGCGTGCGCCTCTCGCGGCGAACAGTGACGCACGCCGCCCTTCCTTCAAATCGGAAACAATACGGAGCCCGGAGCAGGCAAATCCTGCGCCATGCGCAAAATCCGCGGCGCGATTCGCAAAGAAGGCCGCAGCAGCCTGGGCTAGGGCGCGCTCACTCGGCGCTGCGCACCCCTGGGCGGCGCCGGCAAATGGGAATTCGATGTTTCCCGAGTAAGGAGACCTGCCCGTGGCCCCCTGCGGGCAGGTCTTTCTTGTGCGAGGCGGCGAACCGGAAGGGGAGTGTCGGCTCGCCGCCTCTGCCCCGCCGTTACGGGTTCAAATGCGCCGCACTCTGAACGACGCGAACGGTTACCCGGCGCGAATTGGCGTTAGCTTTCTCATCGGCCGCCTGCGCCGCATGATAATATTCCTCGCCCATGGCCGATGCCGCGAGGACGCGGCCCGGTTGCACGTGGCCGCTTTGCTTCAGAAAATTGATGACCGCCTGCGCGCGCCGGTTGCTCAGCCGCTCATTCGCCTTGGCGGTGCCCCGCGGATCGGCGTAGCCAAGGACTGAGATTGCATAGCCCTTGTGCTTGGGTGCTTCCTTGGCAACCTCGGTGAGGACCTGCTTACCTTCCGCTGAGATGACGGCGCTGCCCGTCTTGAAGAAGACATTCTTCTCCGCGAGCACGTTCCACTGACCCATCCTGGAATAAGCGTTTCGAAGCTCGGCTTCGCGGCGGGCGGTCTCTTCGACGCCGGCGTTGACCTGGGCGGCGACCTTATAGTCCTTGGCCTTATAGTCGACCTCATGCGCGACGACCTGCCCTCCCGGACCCGGCGTGTAATCGATCACGATCGGAAGGCCGGGAATCAGCGCGCTGACCGGCATCACCTGCTTTTGTCCGCCGAGCGCGCCTGCGATCGAGCGGACCCGGACCCCTGGCGCCAGTGAGACCGCTTGATTGCCCGAAGGAGTCTTCACCGTCAGCTGCCCGTGCTGATGCGTGACGATGATCCCTTCCATCCGCTGCTCCTGCGCAAGTGCCGGCGCAGTACAGATGGTCATTGCCGTGAAAGCGAGGAGCCCGGTCCACTTGAGAGTAGCCATTGCTACACCTCCATCTTGAGTTGTCGGGTCGTGTTTAGGTCGGGCGCACTTCATCGGAATCCGTGAAAACCCTCAATTGCGAAGCGGGCGGCTACCTTCGGGTTTTCACTGATGGCCGTTGATCGCCCAAGCACTATCGGTCAGCCGCGCAATGGACATCAAAGAGGCAATCTCGCTCGCGCTGCAGGCAAGCCTTTTCCTCCTAGTCCTCTCGCTTGGGCTCGAAAGCCGGACTCGCGACATCTTCTACGTGCTGTGCCGGCCGGCGCTGCTGCTGCGCGCCCTTGTCGCTGTGAATGTCATCGTCCCCGCCGCTGCGATCGCGATGTGCATTCTCTTGCCGATCGCGCCCTGGACGAAGGCCGGGCTCATCATGATGGCCGTCTCGCCGGTCGCGCCCTTCGCCCCCCTCAAAATGCTGAAGCGCGAAGCCGAGCGGTCTTACGTCATCGGCACCTACGTCGCACTCATGGTGTGCGCGGTGGTCGTGGTGCCTTTAACGGTCGAGCTGTTGCGGGCGTTCGCTCCCCAGGACCTGAAAGCCCCGGTGCCTTTGGTTGCCGCTTTCGTGGTGGAAACTGTTCTTCTGCCGCTCACTGCCGGGATAATGCTTCATGCGCAGTGGGACCGGCTGAGCGAACGCGCTGCGCCGATCGCCAGGCGCGCTGCATTGATCATCCTCGTTCCGGCCTCGCTGCTCATCTTGGTGCGCTTCGCCCGCGACTTTCTCTCACTTATCGGCGACGGCACCCTTGTCGCTATCCTGGTGATCGTCGCCGCCGGGCTTCTTGCAGGCTATGCGCTCGGCGGACCTGAAGCTGCCAACCGCAAGGCGCTAGGCGATGCAGCGGCGGCCAGGCATCCTGGCCTCGCCGCCGCCATCGCTCAGCTGAACTTCGGAGATTCGCGCGTTCTGACGGCGATCGTTCTCTATCTCTTCGCGAGCATTCTGTTCACGCTCGCCTGCGGCTGGGCAGTATCTGAACTGAAGGCGCATCCAATCCGGCTGACGCGCACACCCCATCCGTAATTTACCCGATGGGTCAGCGCCCAGCGCCGGTGCACGCCTTTGAACATGCCAGACTTGCTCGTGCGAACGCCGATATGGCTGCTCGGACTCATGCTGTTCCTGGCGACCTTCGCTGCGGCGATGGTTGGATCGCTACTGGCGCGACAGGATCGGTTGCCGGACCGCTGGGGTCAGCTCAGCGAGGCCCAGATCGGCTACGTCCTCTCGGCGGTTTACGCGCTCCTTGGGCTGCTCGTGGGCTTCACCTTCAGCGTCGCGGTCGAGCGTTACCATCATCGCCGCGAGCTCATGGTGCAGGACGCCAACGCGATCGAACAATTGTATTTGCGCGCGCAGCTGCTGGACGAACCTCATCGATCCCGGTTCAGCGACCTCATGGTCCGCTACGCCGAAAACCATATAGCGCTGGCTCAGGTGGATCGTCGGGATGCCGACGCGACGAAATTGGTCGCTGAGGACAACGCGCTTCTCCGCGACTTGTGGACTGCAACGGTGCCGGCCTTTCAGAGCATACGCGGAATCGACTTTTCGAGCTCGTTCGTAGACTCGGTAAACCAGGTAATCTGGACGGACGCGGAGCGAAAAGCGTCGCGCGAGGCACAGATCCCAAGAACGGTGATCTGGATGCTGTTCTTCTATTCGATCGTCGCCGCGCTGCTCCTTGGTGGGGTGATGAAGTCGCGCAAGGGCGAGATTGTAAGCGTCGCGCTCCTCGGCCTTTCGACGCTCGCGCTGATGCTGGTGACGGACATCAATCGGCCGGTCGGCGGAACGATCCGCGAGCCGCAAGGGCCGATGATCCGGATGCTTGCCCGGCTCAAGGCGAACCCGCCGGCGGTTTACCAAAGACTGGCAGCGAAGCCGGGCCAGCCCGCCTGAACTTTGCAAATGCGGGAAGGGGGCGGCACAACGGCGCCCCGGTGCATCGGCTCTCTCGTCCTCGGCTCGCGTTGTTCGCGTTCGGCGATTTCGCCTTCAATCTCTTCTGGCAGAGCATCATGCTCTACCTGCTCTTCTATTATACCGACGCGCTGGAGCTTCCGATCGCGCTTGCGGCGACGACCTACATGGTCGCCTCGGTTTGGGATGGGGTCGCGAATTTCGCGGCCGGCGTGCTGGTCGACCGCGGCCACGACCGGATTCGCTACGGAGCGCTGATCGCCGCCGGCGCAATACCGCTCGGGCTGACTTTCGTCCTCACCTACATGCCGCCCGCCGTGACGGGCGCTTGGGCGATTGGCTGGGTACTTGGCGCCCACCTTCTATTCCGCACCGCCTATGCCGGTGTGAACGTGCCGTTTCTCGCGATGTCGGCGCGGATCAGTCCGGATCCGGGTGACAGAGCGTTTGTCGCAGGACTGCGCATGATGTTCGGCACTGCTGCAGCGGTCACCGTGGCGCTGTGCACAATCCCCGTAGGCCGATTGCTGTCCGGCTCGAATGGCGCCGAGGCCTATTTCGGCGCTGCGATTCTGTTTGCGGCGGTGGGCGCGCTGATCCTGGTGATCGTCGGCGTGACCTACCGCGACGGCGCCGTGGCCCAGCGGCCAAGCCCGGCGAACCTGCTTGCGGCGCTGGCCAGCCTCGCAGCGAACAAAGCGTTCGTCGCCCTCAACGCGGCAATGATGGCGATGATCGTCGCCATCACCGTGCTCGGCAAATCGGTTCTCTATTATTTCAAATATCTGCTCAACAACCCCGAAGCCGGACAGCTTGCTCTCGCTGAGATGGGGCTGGTCAGTGGCATCGCGATCCCGCTGTGGATGCTGGTCGGACGACGGATCGGCCTTCGCGCGTTGTGGCTGATCTCCGCGGGTCTGGGGATTGCAGGTCTCGCCCTTTTTGCAGCAATCCCGTTCGGCGGGGTTCGGACGATGCAGGTTTTCCTCGTCGGCATGCAGGTCGTCAGCGTCGGGCTGAACTTCGTCTTCTGGGCCATGCTTCCGAACACGATCGAGTATGGTGAGCGGGCGACCGGGCTCCACGTCGAAGGGACGGTGTTTGGAGTCGCAGCGCTGCTTCAGCGCATCGCGATAGGGATCGCGACGGTGATCCTCGGCTGGGGCTTCGCTTCGGCGGGCTATGTTCCCAATGTTCAGCAGAGCGCCGAGACGCTCGCGAGCATGCGGATGACCGTCGCGATTGCGCCGCTCTTGTTTCTCGCATTGTCCTGCGTTGCGATGCTTCTCAACCCGCTCGGCTCGCGATCGAGCCAGGTACCCGAAGTAGCCGGATCCGCCGCCTAGCGAACGAGGTCGAAGGAGCCGTGAACACCCTCGTCCTCGGCAGAGGCGGCGATCCAAACGTCGAACGTGCCCGGTTCTGCGATCGGACGATTGCCGAGTCCGTAGAAGGCGAGGTCGGCGGGCGTCAGGGTGAAGCGCACCACTTCCGATTGGCCCGGAGCGAGTGCCACCTTACGGAATGCCTTGAGCTCACGGACCGGCCTGGTGACGCTGGCGACCCGGTCGTGGATGTAAAGCTGCGCAACCTCTTCGGCGGCACGCGTTCCGCGATTGGCGATCGTCGCCGAGACCTCGAGCGTGCCGTTCGCCGGCATCGCAGGGGCGCTTAATGCGAGCCCGGAATAGTCGATCTTTCCGTAAGTCAGGCCGTGCCCGAACGGATAGCGGGCGCTGTTGGGAATTCCCCGGAAGTGCGCCTTATAGGACTGGAGATCGCCCGGAGGGTTCGGCCGGCCGGTTGGCTTGTGCGCATAATAATAGGGCTCCTGGCCCGACCTCCACGGGAAGCTCGCCGGCAAGCGGCCCGAGGGGCCATATGCACCGAACAGCACGTCGGCGATCGCATTGCCTGTCTCGGTGCCGAGGAACCAGGTCGCGAGGATTGCGGGCGCGTCGGCGACGGCTCCTTCAAGCGCGAGCGCACGACCGTGCTTCAGGACGACCACGATCGGTTTGCCGGCGGCAGCGACGGCCTCGGCCAGACGCTGCTGCGGCTCGGGAACGACAATCTCCGTTCGCGACTGGGCTTCGCCCGACATGTTGAAGGATTCGCCGATCGCCAGCACGACGAGGTCGGCCGAACGTGCCGCAGCCACCGCCTGCTCGATCCCGCCCGCGATCGGATCCTCGACGCCTGAGCCTTGCGCGACGATAACGGACCGCGGATCGGCGACGGCTGTTCGCACGCCCGTCGCGAGATCGACGGCCTTCGCATCGTCACCATAGACGACCCACGGCCCGACGAGGTCATGCTGGCCCGCCGCAAAGGGTCCGATCAGTGCGATGCGCTTGCCGGAGCGGGGGAGGGGAAGAAGATCGCCGTCGTTCTTGAGCATGACGATCGACTTGCGGGCCGACTCGCGGGCGAGTGCGCGGATCCTGGGCAGCATTGAGCGGGACGCCTCGCGCTTCTCGTCGATCCGGCGGAAGGGGTCGTCGAACAGGCCGAGCATCGCCTTGAGGGCAAGGACCCGGCGAACAGACTGGTTGACGCTTGCTTCGGGAACCTCGCCGCTGCGCACGAGCTCAGGCAAATGCTTGCGGTAGAGAGCGCTCTGCATGCTCATGTCGACCCCGGCGAGGAAGGCGAGCTTCGCGGCGTCGCGTTCGTCCCTTGCGTAGCCGGCGGCAATCATCTCTTCATCGCCGGTGTAGTCGGAGACGACGAAGCCCTGGAAACCCCATTCGCCTCGGAGCAGATCGGTCATCAACCAATGGTTCGCGGTCGAGGGAATGCCATTGATTTCATTGAACGACGCCATGGCCGAGAGTGCGCCGGCGTCAAAGCCGGCCCTGTACGGCTGCATATAGACTTCGCGCAGCCGCCGTTCCGAAATATCGACGGCGTTGTAGTCTAAGCCCGACTCAGGCGAGCCGTAGGCGGCAAAATGCTTGATACAGGCGAGCATATGCTCGTTCGATTTGAGGTCGGCGCCCTGAAATCCTTGGACTCGGGCCGCTGCGAAAAGGCAGCCGAGAAGCGGGTCCTCGCCGCCGCCTTCGACACCGCGGCCCCAGCGCTGGTCGCGAGCGACGTCGACCATGGGGGAAAAGGTCCAGTCGATGCCGGATCCCGAGGCCTCGAAGGCTGCAGCAGCCGCCGTTCGACGCGCAAGGTCGGGCTCAAAGCTCGCGACTTCTGCGAGCGGGACGGGGAAGATGGTTCGGTGGCCGTGTATAATGTCGGCCGCGAAGATCAGAGGAATTTTCAACCGAGACTGCTGGACGGCCGCGCTCTGCATGATCCGGGCCATGCGTGCGCCGTTGCCGTTGAAGACTCCGGTCAGGATTCCCTGACGTGCTTCGGCGACTTGTCCTTCGAAGTCGGATCCCTGGCCAGGAGGATTGAGCGTCAGAGCGACGCCTCCCCCCCATGCGGCGGCCATCAGCTGGAGCTGGCCTGCCTTTTCCTCCAGGGTCATTCGGGCGATCAGCGGGTCGACGAGCGAGGGCACCTGAACGCGTCCCGCGGCCTGGAGCAAAGCCCTCGCCGGACTTGCGAGCCATGTCGCGGCTGCCCCGGCGCCCATCAGCACGGCGCGTCGCGAAATGCGCTTGTGCAGCATGAACTCTCCCTCTGACCCCTGCACGGACCGAGCGCACCGTCGCCGTAGCAAAACTCCGTTTCGCGATGCACTTGACGATCTATGTAACCGGTTACATGACCCACGTGCAGTGCAAATGCAATCGCCGTCACGTGACTCTACAGCCGCTTCGCGGCGATAAGGGCAGTTCTTATCCGCTCCTTGAAGAGGAGAGCATGCCCGAAGCCACGATCCGCGACGTCGCCCGCCGAGCGCAGCTTTCGGTCGCGACCGTCTCGCGCGCGCTGAACGGCTTCGAGAACGTCAGCGATGAAGCGCGCGAGCGCGTCTCCAACGCGGTCCGGGAGCTTGGCTACGTCCCGCATGCGGGCGCCCGCAGCCTCAGTCTCGCGCGCACCAACGCAATCGGAGTCGTGCTTCCCGATCTGCACGGCGAATTCTTTTCGGAGATCGTGCGCGGCATGGACCGGGAGGCGAGCCGCAATGGCTATCTCTTGCTGCTTTCGAACCTGCACGGAAGCCCAGAGCAAGCATCGCAGGCGCTTCACGCAATGCACGGCAGGGTCGATGGGCTGATCGTCATGGCTCCCCAGCTCAAGGCGGAAGACCTTTCGGCGGCGCTTCCTTCGAAGCTTCCCACGATCCTGATCAATACGCGCGACGCCGACGGGTCGCGGCCAGGGATTCATCTCGATAATGCTGCCGGCGTTCGCGCGGTTGTCGACCATTTCGCGGCGCTCGGACGCAGGCGGCTTGTCCATATCGCCGGGCCGTACGGCAATATCGATGCCGATGAGCGCGCCGCCGCATTCCGTGAGGCATGCCAGGAACGCCGCTTGGAGTGTGAAATCCTTCACGGCGACTTCGGCGAGGCTTCCGGCCAGCAGGCGGTAGAGCAGCTGCTGAAGAGCAGCCAGTCGTTCGATGCGTTGTTCGCTGCAAACGACAATATGGCGATCGGCGCTCTCCAGGCGATGAGGGCAGGGGGCCTGCGAATTCCCGAGGACGTGGCAGTGGCCGGCTTCGATGACATTCCGCTCGCACGCCACCTCGGGCTTACGACTGTCCGAGTGAAGATTGCCGAGCTCGGCGAGCGAGCCCTGGCGCGGTTGCTCGGCTCGATGGGCAATGACGGTCAGGGCGACGAGCTTCATGTGCCCGAGCTTGTCATTCGAGCGACGAGCAATCCGGACGCGCAGCCTTAATGGATCTCAGCCGGCGCGAATTGCTAGAAAGGTCGTCGCTCCTCGGCGCCGCTGCGGCGCTGCCTGCCCCGGCATTGAGCGCAAAGGCAACGCAACTTCCGGCATTCTACGATGAGATCGAGAAGCGCACGTTTCGCTGGTTCTGGGACCATGCCAGCCGCTCGAATGGGCTCGTCCCCGATCGGTCGCCGGCCAAGTCCTTCTCGAGCATTGCCGCGATCGGCTTCGCTCTCCCCGCTTATGCCTATGGCGCGGAGCGCGGATGGTGCGCGCGAGCCGAGGCGCGCGACCTCACGCTAACGACTCTCCGTTTCCTCTGGGACGCGCCGCAGGGATCGGGCAGATCGGGTACCAGCGGCTACAACGGCTTTTTCTACCACTTCCTGGACATGCAGTCGGGGCGCCGGTTTCGAAACACCGAACTGTCCAGCGTGGACAGTTCGATCCTCCTGATGGGAGCGCTGTTCGCTGGCCAATATTACGACCGGTCGGACGCTGCTGAGCGCGAGATCCGGGCGCTCGCCGACAGGCTGTACGCACGCGCGGACTGGAACTTCTTCCGCTCCGATGGACGAGCTGCGCTGTCGATGGGATGGCACCCGGAAGATGGGCTGCTTCCGCGCAACTGGACCGGCTTCAACGAGGGCATGCTCGTCAACATCCTCGCGCTCGGTTCATCGACGCATCCGGCGCCCGGAAACCTGTGGCGGGAATGGACCTCGACCTACGAAGATTTCTGGCGCGGTGAAGGCAAGACGCGCCGGCTCGCGTTCGCGCCGGCCTTCGGCCACCAATATTCGCACATCTTCATCGACTTCCGCGGGATCGCCGATCCGGTGATGCGAAAGGCGGGCTTCGACTATTTCGAGAACAGCCGGCGCGAGACCTATGCGAACCGTGCCTACTGCGCCGCCAACCCGATGGGCTGGCGCGGTTATTCGGACCGGATCTGGGGCCTTAGCGCGTGCGATGGCCCAGGCGATTTCGATCTGACCTATCGGGGCGAGCGGCGGACGTTCTTCGGTTATGCCGCGCGCGGGCCGATCATGGAGCCGGACGGCCGCGACGACGGCACGATCGCGCCGACGGCCGCACTCGGCTCGCTCCCGTTCGCGCCGGAGATCGTCGTTTCCTGCGCTCAGGCTCTGCAATCGCTACATGGCCTCTTCGGTCCCTACGGCTTCAGGGACAGCTTCAACCCCAGCTTCACTTATACGAGCGTGAGGCTCGACACCGGTACGGCCGATCCCGTGCGCGGCTGGGTAGCGAGCGATCACCTCGGTATCGACCAGGGGCCGATTCTGCTTCAGGCAGCGAACCATCGTAACGAGTTCGTCTGGCGGTATATGCGCCGCGTCCCGGTGATCCGGCGCGGGCTGATCCGCGCCGGATTCAGGGGAGGGTGGCTAGGCTAACCAACCTAGCCGCAACCTTCTGGCCGCGGCTAGAAGGTGAACCTCGCGCCAACCTTGAAGTTGCGACCCTGGCTCGCGACCACTCCACGATCGAAATGATGCGACGGCGGCGGACCGTTCAAGTTTTGCACGCCTCCGGTGAACATCGAATAGTTGCGGTTCACGAAGTCGAACGCATTCAGCGCCTGGAAGTAGAGCGTGAACTGGTGATCCGGGTTCCACGGCATCTTGAATATCTTCTGGACGTTGAAATCGACATTTTTGTAGCCGATTCCATGTGGCCGATAGATGCCGAAGTCGCTGATGTAGCACACATTGCCCACCAACGTCGGAACAGCGCAAACGGCGCCACCGTATGACGCGCCCGACGAAAGGGTCACAATTGTCGAGAGCCTGATGTCCCAGGGCAAGCCGACCGTGCCCGAGCCGACAAAGCGCCACCTTTCCAAGCCACCCACTGGACCCCATCCCTGTTCGCCGATCTCGACGTTGTCGAAGTTGAAGGGGTCGCCGATCGAAGCGGTGGTTTTCTGATCGTTCGTACGCGCGTTTGAAATGGTGAGCGCCCCGCTGAATCCGTAGCCATCATCAGCGGTGTAGGGCTTGTCCGCCTGAAGATAGACGGCGGCGTAGGTCGCTTTGCCATCGCTGTTGCCAATGAAGATGCTGCCATGGTTCGGCAATGGCGCGGCGCATACAGCGGCATTCGGGCACAGGAAGACACCCGACGAATAGGTGTTGCCCTTGTAATCGAGCGTGGTGGGAATTCCGTTGTAATAGTCCCCGTTCGGAAGCCGATTTCCGATCAGCTCCTGAAAGATGTTGTGCGACTTGATGTAGGAGAAGGTGATCGAGGTATTGATCTTGCCGAAGCGCTTCCTGACACCGGCATCGAGTTCGTCGGAGAACGGAACCTTGGTGTCGTTGTTCAACAGGTGGACTTCGCCGAGGCTCGTCGCGGAAGCCAGCACGCGAAGTGCGTCAGGGTCCAACGGCAACGGTCCAACGTCCGCTGCGCGGAGGGTCACGACCGTCTCGTAATAATCCTTGATCGTCTCGATCGCGGAATCGATGAACAGCGAGCGGTCGTAGTATCGTCCCGCGCCGCCGAAGAACACGATGTCGCGGTCGCCATGAACGTCGTAGGACACGCCGAGCCGCGGCTGGAACGCGCCGAAGAAGTGCTTCCGGTTATTCCCGGTCGAGATGTAGTCGTCTGGGTCGATGCCAGCTGCCTCCCAACCCGGATATGCTCTCAGCAAATCGGCCACGTCGGGCGGCGTGACGAATTTCTCGTTTCTCGCGTTGGACTCATAATCCCAGCGAAGACCGTAACTGACCTGCCAGTGGTCATCTGGGCGCCAGTCGTCCTGCGCGAACAAACCGATCTGCGTGTTCTTGGCAGTTACAGGCTGAACGTCCGCGATATTGATGGACGCTGCATAGGGCACTGACGACTCGACACCTGTGAAGGTGTTGGCATCGTAATAGTAGGTGCCGCTTCCGTTATTGTCTTCGAGCCGCTGCAGTTTCGTGAAATTGACCTTGGCGCCAAACTTGATCGTGTGGTCGCCGGGGGTGATTGTCACATTGTCTTTGATCAGTGTCTGATATTGGTGATCGTCCTGGGCAAAAGGAGATGCGCCCAGGATGATTTGGGTCGGATTCCCGGTGTTGGGACAAACGAAGCTTGGAACGGCAAGACCTGGCACCGCATTGCAGCCGTCCGGAATGGGCCCGCCATCGATCGGGGTCGGCGTTGCATAGGTGACAATTGATTGCGATCCACTCCCGGAATTCGGGACCTGACCATTCGCTGCGACATCGCGAGCGATGTAGAGTTCGTTGAGCCAGTTCGAGCCGCGATGGTTCCACCACAATTCGTAGCGATCTTCATTGTTGCGGTTCAACTTGGATGCGTCGGTTGTGGTTTGGCCACCGTCGATCTGCAAGTTGGATTCGTGGCGAATGAAGGCGCTTAGATTGACGGTATCATCCGGCGTCGCGAAGTAAGTCAGCTTACCGAAATACAGCTTTTCCTTGAAGGTAGCGGGGAAGCTGCCGTTGAACTGCGAGATGGCCGAATTGGCGAAGTTTTGCGCATCCGCCGGGAGCGCATTCACGATCGCTGGATTGGGATAGGTATTGACGTCGGTCGACGCGAACGTTTTGTCTGTGCCCTCGAAATCGACGAAGAATGTAAGCTTGTCCTTGATGATCGGGCCGCCGAAGTCGCCACCGAAGTATTTCGTGCTGAAATCGGGCTTCGACCTGAAGGGCTTGGTCTCATTATTATGATGACCGGGCCGGTCATCATAATTCTCGCTGATAAACCCCTTGGGCTGCCACTCCCCGAAGATCTCGCCGTGATATTGCTCGCCGCCGGTTTTCGTGACGGTCGTAATCACCGCTGAGGCCGCTTGCTCATATTCGGCTTTGAAGTTCTGCGTTTCGACGTTGAACTGGTCGACAGCCGAAGCCGGGAAGGGGTTACCCTGCGAGATGTTCTGCCCGACCGTGCCGCCGTGATTGACGAGGTTCTTGATGCTGAGGCCGTCGATGAAGGTGTTCGTATTGTCCGAATTGATGGCGCCGGCTTGAACCTGCCGAGACTTGCCGCCAAGGGTCGGAGGCGACACGGTGACGCCGGGGGCCAGTGCCGCGAAATTGAGGAAGTTGCGGTCGCCGTTGGGCAGATTCTCGATTTGAAAGCGCGAGACGCTTGTCGTCACCGATGGCGTTTTGACGTCCTTCGTTCGAGATCCGAAGACGACGATTTCTCGGCCGTTAGAGGGAGCGGGAGCGGCCGCAGGTGCGGGCGCAAAGTCAACCGTGACGGCTTGCCCCAACGGGACGACGACCGTCTGCGAGTTTCCCCCGGACTGTATGCGATACGTGCTCGGCGGCACACCGACGAGGTTGTAATTGCCGCTTGCATCGAGCTTGGCGGTTTCGCTGCGTCCGGTGTTGAGGTCCGTGACGGTGACTGTCGAGCCAGCCGCACTCCCTTCAACATGTCCTCTGATAGTCGACGTCGTCTGAGCGATTGCGGGGGATGCAAACCCCAGCGCGGCAGCGATCGTGATAACGGAAATACCGGCCGATAGCCGGCCCTTGTTGGACGTCGTGTTCACTTCGCCTCTCCCCTACTAGCGGCGGTGTGTAACCGGTTACATTTTTCGTTCTAGCACTTCGGCACTGCGGTGGAAGATGAAACGCTTTCGCTCGTCCGCTGTCAATCACAGGTGGTAAGCTTTGACGCTTGCTGTGACATTGCGGCAACGAAGGCCTGTGATATGCGCGGTCGAAAGCAGTAGGAAGCTGACGATGAGATTCAGGATCTCACTCGCGGTCGCAATTCTTGTCGCTTCCTGCGCTGCGCCGGCGCCCGGGCCGGCGGCTCGGCAGCCTAAGAACGAGCTTGGCGGACGCGTCTCAGAAATGCCGAATCGCTGCGTGCTGATCCGGTCGGATGAAGCGCTCAGAGTCTCCAACACCAATCGTCATTTGCTCATCTACAATGATGGCGCGACGATCTGGACTAACGACCTTGGTCAGTGCACTCTCAATCCGGACGACATCCTCGTAACCGAGGCAATCGGCTCATCTTACTGTCGCGGCGACCTCATCCGGTCGATCGATCGCGTCTCACGGACTCCAAGCTCCGCCTGCGCCCTCGGCGACTTCGTGCCTCACGAGAGGTAAAATCACGCCGATCGCGACGGTCGGTTCTTGAGGTAGATCGCGACGAGAATGAGCAGGAAGGCCGACAGCCGGATCAAGTACAGGGCGCCCTTTTCCTCGGTAGGAACCTGAGCAAGCGCGACGACGCTCTGGCCAACTCCCAGAAGCGCAAACGAAAGTGCGAAGGCCAGGAACAGCTCGTCGCGAGTTCGTCTCCAGAAGCGCATGAAGAAGAGGCAGCACGTGAAGAAGCCGAATGCCGCTGCGCCCGAGAGGAAGTCGTAAAGAACCAACGGTCAGTCCTCCTCGATCCGGTAGATGAATCCGAACAACAGCGAGCAGCTTGCCGCAAGCGCGAGCAAGAGGCGGGGCAACCTTAGATCGACGCCAGGTGCCGGCCAGACCACGAGATCCAGAACCAGCACAAGATTGTTCAGCGCAAGGAAGGCGAAGGATATGCTGCTCCAAAGCAGCAGCGGCGTACGCGTCCTGCTGTAACTTCGGCCGAGCAGCCATGCGCATGCTACGCTCGTCAGCAAACAGAGGACGTAAACCGCGGCCGGGAAGATGTCGTCCATCTCAGTCCTTACGCAAACGAAAAGCATCCGCGAAGGCCGTCAAGCCTCCGAGCGATGAGGAGACAATTGCCCGGCGCACCGCGTCGGGACGGGCGGCATAGAGTTTCTCGGTTCTATCCACGTTCACGGCGACCTGCTCGTTAACAGGCCTATATTGAACGCCGTCGCCGTCGATCGAAGCAAGACCTGCAGCGACAAGGGTCTCGACCGCCTGTGCAACGACAAGCTCGCTCGCCCGCATGGTGGTCACGAGCTCCGCGCGCTTCCAGGTCCGTGGCTGCCGCTTGAGCACCAAAAGGAGTTCGAGCGCCCAGACCGACCGGAAGCTCGAGGTAATGAAGTGGAGAAGATCCGGATCAGAACTCGACACGGCGCGTGATCGCGGCGAATTTACGCATGCGATCGCCTAGCCATTTCACGAATGCACTTGCAAGTTTGCCTCGCTGTTAAATGCTTGGGACGCATTTTTAGGAAGCGGAAACCGAATCAAGCGCTTATTGTGATCACTTCAGGCGGCCGGGGGGCCGCTTTTGTGCAACCTGGGTGGGGGGAGAAGAGCCACACGGAGAGTTGAGTGAACATCCAGGCACCGCGGGACTTCATTGACCGCCGTCAGCTGGTCAGCGCCCTTCGCGCGCTGCGCCGCGGCGATTTCACTGTTCGGCTTCCTGAGGAGGTCGACGGCGTCGATGGCGAGATCGCCACGCTCTTCAACGAAATCGTCTTCCTCAACCAGGACATGACGCAGGAATTCGAGCGTCTCTCCCAGGTCGTCGGCAAGGAAGGAAAGATCAGCCAGCGCGCGCGCGTGAAGAACGCTCGGGGCGGCTGGGAAACGGCAGTTCGATCGGTCAACGACCTAATCGAGGACATGGTCCAGCCGACCGCGGAAGTCTCGCGAGTCATCGGCGCCGTCGCAAAGGGCGATCTCTCGCAGAGCATGACGGTCGAAATCGATGGCCGTCCGCTGCGCGGCGAATTCCTGCGCATCGGCAAGGTCGTCAATACCATGGTCGACCAGCTGAACGGCTTCGCGTCGGAAGTGACGCGCGTGGCCCGCGAGGTCGGCACCGAGGGCAAGCTCGGCGGTCAGGCGAAGGTGAAGGGCGTCGCCGGTACCTGGAAGGACCTCACCGACAATGTGAACGCGATGGCGACCAACCTCACCGGTCAGGTCCGCAATATCGCCGAGGTGACCACCGCCGTGGCTCGCGGCGACCTGTCGAAGAAGATCACCGTGGAGGTGAGGGGCGAGATTCTCGAGCTGAAGAATACCATCAACACCATGGTCGATCAGCTCAACGCGTTCGCCGGCGAGGTGACCCGCGTCGCACGTGAGGTCGGCACCGAAGGCAAGCTGGGCGGTCAGGCTCGCGTGGAAGGCGTGGCGGGGACGTGGAAGGACCTCACCGACAACGTGAACCTGATGGCCGACAACCTTACCGGCCAAGTGCGCAACATTGCCGAGGTCACGACGGCGGTGGCGAAGGGAGACCTGTCGAAGAAGATCACGGTCGACGTGAAGGGCGAGATTCTCGAGCTCAAGAACACGATCAATACCATGGTCGACCAGCTGAACGGCTTCGCGTCCGAGGTGACCCGCGTCGCTCGCGAGGTCGGCACCGAGGGTAAGCTCGGCGGTCAGGCGCAGGTCCCCGGTGTCGCAGGCACATGGGCCGACCTTACGAACAACGTGAACCTGATGGCCGCGAATCTCACGGGTCAGGTGCGCAACATCGCCGAAGTGACCACGGCGGTGGCCCGCGGCGACTTGTCGAAGAAGATCACCGTCGACGTCCGCGGCGAGATTCTCGAGCTCAAGGACACCATCAACACGATGGTCGATCAGCTCAATTCCTTCGCCTCGGAAGTGACCCGCGTGGCACGCGAAGTGGGTTCCGAAGGAAAGCTCGGCGGTCAGGCGCAGGTGGAAGGCGTCGCCGGCACCTGGGCGGATCTGACGGACAACGTGAACCTGATGGCCGACAATCTGACCGGACAGGTGCGCAATATCGCAGAGGTGACGACCGCGGTCGCCAAGGGCGACCTGTCGAAGAAGATCACCGTGGACGTGAAGGGCGAAATCCTGGAGTTGAAGAACACCATTAATACGATGGTCGATCAGCTGAACGGCTTCGCGTCCGAGGTGACGCGCGTCGCTCGCGAGGTGGGCACGGAAGGCAAGCTCGGCGGTCAGGCGCAGGTGGAAGGTGTCGCCGGCACCTGGGCGGATTTGACGGACAGCGTGAACCTGATGGCCGGCAATCTGACCGGACAGGTGCGCAACATCGCCGAGGTCACGACGGCCGTGGCCCGCGGCGACTTGTCGAAGAAGATCACCGTCGACGTGAAGGGCGAGATTCTCGCCCTAAAGGACACCATCAACACGATGGTCGACCAGCTGAACGCCTTCGCGTCCGAGGTCACCCGCGTCGCCCGCGAGGTGGGCACCGAAGGCAAGCTTGGCGGACAGGCACAGGTCCCTGGCGTCGGCGGAACCTGGAAAGACCTTACCGACAATGTGAACGCCATGGCCGCGAACCTCACCGGCCAGGTGCGCAACATCGCCGAAGTGACCACGGCGGTCGCGTCGGGCGACTTGTCGAAGAAGATCACGGTCGACGTGAAGGGCGAAATCCTCGAACTCAAGAACACGATCAACACCATGGTCGACCAGCTCAATGCCTTCGCGGGCGAGGTGACCCGCGTCGCCCGTGAGGTCGGCACCGAAGGCAAGCTGGGGGGCCAGGCGCAGGTGCGGGGCGTCGCCGGCACCTGGAAGGACCTCACCGACAACGTGAACCTGATGGCCGCGAACCTGACGGGCCAGGTGCGCAACATTGCCGATGTCACGACGGCGGTGGCCAAGGGCGATCTGTCGAAGAAGATCACCGTGGACGTAAAGGGCGAGATCCTCGCGCTTAAGAACACCATCAATACGATGGTCGATCAGCTCAATGCCTTCGCGTCCGAGGTGACCCGCGTCGCCCGCGAGGTCGGTACCGAAGGCAAGCTCGGCGGTCAGGCACAGGTGCCGGGCGTCGGCGGCACCTGGAAAGACCTCACCGACAATGTGAACGTCATGGCGACGAACCTGACGAATCAGGTGCGCGGCATCGCCGAGGTCGTGACCGCGGTCGCGAAGGGCAATTTGAAGCGGAAGCTGGCCGTGGACGCGAAGGGCGAGATTGCCGCGCTGGCCGACACCATCAACTTCATGATCGATACGCTTTCGACCTTCGGCGACCAGGTGACCAACATGGCGCGCGAGGTCGGAATCGAGGGCAAGCTGGGCGGCCAGGCGCGCGTGCCCGGCGCGGCCGGCTTGTGGCGCGATCTCACGGACAACGTGAACCAGCTCGCTGCCAACCTCACCAATCAGGTCCGCTCGATCGCCGAAGTGGCGACGGCAGTGACGAAGGGCGACCTCACGCGCTCGATCGCGGTCGAAGCATCGGGCGAGATGGCAGCGCTCAAGGACACGATCAACGAGATGATCTCGAACCTAAAGGAGCAAACTCTGAAGAACGCGGAACAGGATTGGCTCAAGACCAATCTCGCCCGCTTCAGCCGCATGCTTCAGGGCGAGCGCGACCTGGCGACAGTCTCGAACCTCATCATGTCCGAGCTCGCCCCGCTGGTGAACGCGCAATATGGGGTTTTCTACGTCACCAACCGCGATGCGGAAGAGACGAAGCTCGAGCTCGTCGCAAGCTACGGGGCCGAAAGCCCCGACCAGCTCAAACAGGACTTCCGGCTTCGCGAAGGCTTGATCGGACAAGCGGCGGCAGACCGCCGGCCGATCCTGCTGAAGGACGTCCCGCCCGATTTCATCCGCATCGGCTCAGGACTCGGCAGCACCAATCCAGCCAACGTCAACATCCTGCCCGCGCTGTTCGAGGACGAGGTGAAGGCCGTCATCGAGCTCGCCTCCTTCAGCGAGTTCAACGAAACTCACCAGAGCTTCCTCGACCAGCTGATGGAATCGCTGGGGATCGTCCTGAACACGATCGCAGCCACGATGCGCACGGAGGGGCTCCTCAAACAGTCGCAGCTTCTCACCCAGGAACTCCAGGCTCGCCAGACCGAGCTTACGCGCAAGCAGCAGGAGCTCCACGCGACGAACGAGGAGCTCCAAGAAAAGGCGCAGCTGCTCGAGAATGAGAAGAAACAGGTCGAGGCAAAGAACCTCGAGATCGACATGGCGCGGCGCGCCGTCGAGGAGAAGGCGGAGCAGTTGGCGCTCACTTCCAAGTACAAATCAGAGTTCCTGGCCAACATGTCGCACGAGCTGCGGACGCCGCTGAACTCGCTCCTGATCCTGTCCAAGCTGCTTTCCGACAATGCGCAGGGGAACCTCGACGAGAAGCAAGTCGAGTTCGCCCGCACCATCAACTCGGCCGGCTCCGACCTGCTGAACCTCATCAACGACATCCTCGACCTCTCCAAGATCGAATCCGGAACGGTCACGATCGAGGTCGGCGAGATGCCAATGCGCAATCTCAAGCAGCACATGGAACGGACCTTCCGTCAGCTGGCGGCCGACAAGCAGCTCGACTTCAACGTCGACTTCGACGCGAAGCTGCCGGATGTCATCCGCACCGACGAAAAGCGGCTCCAGCAGATCGTCCTCAACCTCCTGTCCAATGCCTTCAAATTCACCTCGAAGGGCAGTGTCACGCTCGCAGTCACCTGTGCGGAGGGCGGCTGGAGCCCGACTCATCCAGTACTCCGCAACGCAGCTCGCGCGATCGAGATCGCCGTCACCGACACCGGCATCGGTATTCCAGACGACAAGCAGAAGCTGATCTTCGAGGCATTCCAGCAGGCCGACGGAACGACCAGCCGGAAATTCGGTGGCACGGGCCTCGGTCTCTCGATCAGTCGCGAGATCGCCCGACTGCTTGGCGGCGAGCTGCAGGTGCGCTCCAAACCCGGTCAAGGGTCGATCTTCACGCTGTACATACCGCTCGAATCCGTGGCTGACCCGGCGGCCACGGTACCGGGAGCAATGGCGCGCTATGACAATAGCGGCGCCGTGATCCCGTCGGCGCTTCCCACGGGATTCGCGATCAACGACGATCGGGATGAACTTGGGAAAGACCCATTCGTCCTGATCGTGGAAGACGATCCTACCTTCGCGTCGATCCTTCTCGACGGCGCCCACGAGGGAGGGCTCAAGGCAGTCGTTTCGACGGCGGGGGCAGGCACGCTCGCCATGGCGCGGAAATTGCAGCCAACGGCGATCACGCTCGATCTGGGACTGGCAGATATCGACGGCTTCGTCCTGCTCGACCTGTTGAAGCACGACCCTCAAACGAGCCACATTCCCATTCACATCATTTCGGGCGCCGACCACAGTCAGTCGGCGATGGGCCTCGGCGCATTCGGCATTACGGAGAAGCCGGCAGAGCGCGAAGAACTGGTCGGCGTTTTCCGGAATCTTCGAGAGAATGGTGCGAAGCGGAAGCCGCGACGGAAGGCCGCGATCACCCCGCCGCCACCCATGCGTGAGCTCGCAGGCTCAAGGGTTCTCATCGTCGATGACGACATTCGCAACATCTTCTCACTCACAAGCGTTCTTGAGAACCACAGCGTGGAAGTTCTCCATGCGGAACGGGGGAAGGATGGCATCCTGATTCTCGAACAAACGCCCGGCATCGACGTGGCCTTGATCGACATCATGATGCCGGAGATGGATGGGTACGAAACGATGCACCAGATCCGGAAGCGTCCGGAGCTTGCAGATCTGCCGCTGATCGCGGTCACCGCGAAGGCGATGAAGGGCGACCGCCAGAAATGCCTGGACGCCGGCGCTTCCGACTACATCGCCAAGCCGGTGGATATCGAGCTGCTTCTCGCGCTGCTTCGAGTTTGGGTCGCGCGATCGCGCGGGACGCCCGCATCGCCGGCTCCGTTGGAGGCTGCAGAGTAAGCCATGAACGTCACGTTGGGAGAGATCCCGATGCCTACGCAGGACCCGGCCGAGGTCCTTGCCCCCGACGAGGCGCAGCGCCCGCGCGTGCTGCTGGTCGATGACGACGAACGAAATCTTCTGGCAGTATCGAGCATCCTAGAGGACCTCGGAGAGGTTGTGGCGGTCTCTTCCGGCGAAGAGGCGCTTCGCCACCTTCTGAAAGGCGAGTTCGCGGTCATCCTGCTCGACGTCTACATGCCCGGCATGGACGGTTACGAAACCGCCCAGATCATCCGCAGCCGAGACCAGACGAAGGGGATCCCGATCGTCTTCCTTTCGGCCGTCAACAAGGAGACCGAACACCAGCTTCGCGGATACGCGATGGGCGCCGTCGATTATGTCTTCAAACCGGTCGACGCCTTGATCCTTCGCTCCAAGGTCGCCGTCTTCGTGGATCTTTTCGCGAAGTCGAAGGAGGTGGAGCGAAAGGCCCGGCAGGAGCAGGCCCTTCTTGACGAAACATTGCGGGCGAACGCCGAACGGTTGCGCGCCGAGCAGGAGCTTCGCCGTTCCGAGCAGCGCCAGGCCCTGATCATCGAATCGCTCCCGATGGTGCTTTATCTCGAGCCCTTCGAGCGCGCGCCGCGTTGGCCCGATTACGTTAGCGGCGATCTCAAGGCGATCACCGGCTTCACTTATGACGAAATAGCGAAACAGCCGGAACTATGGTCGGATCGGCTCCATCCGGACGACCGGGACCGCGTCCTTGCGTGCCTCGAAACGCGATTGAAGACGGGCCGCTTGTCGGTCGAGTACCGCTGGAAATGCGCCGACGGCAGCTACAGGCACTTCCTCGACCAGGCCGTGCTCCTCAGGGACACTGGCGGGCGGCCCGTCGAGTTCGCCGGCACCCTCGCCGACATTTCCGAGCAGCGCTCGCTCGAAAGCCAGCTTATCCAGGCGCAAAAGATGGACGCGATCGGCAAGCTCACCGGGGGCATCGCGCACGATTTCAACAACCTGCTCGCCGCGGTGATCGGCGGGATCGCCCTGATCGATAAAAGAGTGGAGCTAGCGGAAGAGGAGCGCCGGATCCTCGCCATGACCAAGCGCGCGGCAGAGCAGGGGAGCGAACTGATCCGCCGGCTGCTTGCCTTTGCCCGGCGTCAGAAGCTCGAGCCCCGGGTGATCGATCTGGCGGCACTGCAGGAAGCTGTCAGGGATCTTCTGACCCACACGCTCGGGGGCTTGGTCGAGATCGAGTGGCGAGCGTGCGAGGGCCTGTGGCATGCCTTTGCCGATCAGGCCCAGCTGGAGCTTGCGCTCGTCAATCTCATCATCAACGCACGCGACGCAATGCCGGCAGGCGGAACGGTGACGGTACAGATGGAGAACCACGAGCTCCTGGGCGACAACTGGGCCGGATTGCCGGCAGGCGACTATGTCCGTCTTTCGGTCGCCGACACCGGGAGCGGTATTGCGCCGGATCACCTGGAGAAGGTGCTGGAGCCGTTCTTTACGACCAAGGAGCCGGGCAAGGGCAGCGGGCTCGGCCTCAGCATGGTCTATGGGTTCGCCAAGCAGTCAGAGGGCGTCTTCCGCCTCAGCAGCGAAGTGGGCACCGGCACCAACGCCGAATTGTGGTTGCCAAGGGCGCCGGCCGAAGCTCAGGCGGACGAGGAGTCCGTCGCCGAGGAAGCGAGCGCAGGATCCCGGCGCGGCCTGCGCATCCTGCTCGTCGACGATCATGCCGAAGTGCGGAGCACTACCGCGGCGCTTCTGTCGGACCTCGGCCATGAGATCGTGGAAGCCGCCAGTGGGACCGATGCACTCGCAGCCCTGACCTCCGGCGACTGCGCCTACGACGTCCTCATCAGCGACTATGCGATGCCGCATCTCTCGGGCACTGAATTCCTGCGGCAGGCGCGCGATTTGTGCCCCGGCGTGCCGGCATTGATCATCACCGGCTATGCCCAGCCGGAAGCGATCAGCGATCGGCCCGAAGGCGTTGAAGTCGTCCAAAAGCCATTCACTCAACGCAAGCTCGAGAGCGCGCTTTCGCGAGTTTGCGGCGGATGAGACGTTCGTAAGGCTCGAGCTTTTTCAGTTGGGCGGCCGCTAGACGCGGCGAAACGAGCAACGACTATCGGGCTTGTCCGTTGCCCGGTTCACTCTGCTCTCGGCTAGGAACCAGATCACTTCATGTCCGGCGAAAAGCTTCCCGACGATGAATTGGGCGACATCAACGAACGTTTGGCGGCAGGGCTGAAGACCTGTCGCGACATGGTCGCCAACTACAAGAGCTTGATAGCAAGCGAGGACGTTCGGCCGGATGAACCGAACGAGCGCACCGATCCCGCCGACCAGGGCAGCGGAGCGGACGATGAAGCCCTAGAGTCGATGGCGAAGGGCCGCCGGCGCTGCTAACCGGCGGGCATGCGCCCGATCGCAGAGTATGAGCGGATGGAACGCGCTCGCTTCGAGCGCGAGATCGTCCCCAAAGGGGAGCCCGCCCTGTTCCGCGGGCTGGTCGCCGATTGGCCAGTCGTTCGAGCCGGGAAGGACGGGCCCGAGGCTCTTTCCGAAATGCTGCGCTTCGCGGCGACGGACGAGCCATTCCAGGCATGGTTCGCGCCCCCCGATGTCGAGGGCCGCTTCAACTACAATGAGGATTTCAGCGGCTTCAATTTCGAGCGGAAGCTGGCGACGGTCGATCAGCTGCTAGACCTGCTGCTGCGCCAGCGCGGACAAGAGAAGCCATATTCGATGTACGCAGGCGGGATCCCCATCCGCAAACATCTGCCGAGCCTGATCCCGAATATTCCGGTGCCGATGCTGGATATGACGCGCGACACCCTCATCTCGCTGTGGATCGGAAACCGGACGCATACCGCCACGCACTGGGACCAGTCGCAGAATCTCGCCTGCGTCGTGGTGGGCCGACGGCGGTTCACCTTATTTCCGCCCGAGCAGCTGAAGAATCTCTACGTCGGGCCGCTGGAATTCACGCCGGCCGGTCAGCCGATCAGCGTCGTCGACATCGACACGCCAGACCTTGCGACCTACCCGCGCTTCGCCGAGGCGCTAAAGGCCGCGCGCCGAGCTGAACTCGGTCCGGGTGACGCACTCTACATTCCGGCCATGTGGTGGCACGACGTCTTGTCGCTCGAGGATTTCGGATCGTTGATTAACTTCTGGTGGCGCGACGCGAAGCCGCCCCTGCTGACCCCACTCAATGCGCTTTACCATGCGATCATCACGGTAAGGGACCTGCCACCGAATGAGCTCAAGGCGTGGCGGAATATGTTCGACCATTACATCTTTGGCGATGATGGCGACCCCGTCGAGCACCTCCCACAAAATGCGCGGGGGGCCCTCGGCAAGCGCACGCCGGAGCTGGTCGATCGTGTCAAGAAGCTCTTGCTCGACGCACTGAAGTCTTGACGATGATCACGTCTGGCTTGGCCGAGTGACAGGCTCTCCGGGACTATCGGTCGTCTTGCGGCGCCAGACAGTTTCGTTCCTGGTAATCGGCCGCGCCCAGAAACCGATCGAGATGATGTAGGCGAGCTGCAGCAAGATCAAGAACATTGCATCGCGCAGGCCAATACGGTCCCCCAGCCATCCGATCGTCAGGGGGATCAAAGCTCCGCCGAGGATGCCGGTGCAGAGGATGCCGGTGAACGAGCCGTGATGCTCCGCCACCGAGTTGAGGGCCAGCGCGAAGATGATCGACCACATGACCGACAGCATGAAACCGCAAAGCGGGAACGCGATTAGTGCGACAGCCTTCGGGCCGAGCAACGCCGCCAACACGCATGCCACCGCGCCCAGCCCGAAGATTCGCAGGATCAGTTGTGAATCGAGCAGCTTCAGCAGCACCAGGCCGAGCATGCAGCCGATCACCATCAGGCCCCAGAACAGGCTGACTTCATAGGCTCCGGTCGTTTCGGCGGGAACGCCGTGATAGACGAGCAGGAACTGGCCCATCCAGTCGGCGAGCCCTTGCTCCGTGCCGACATAGGCGACGATCCCGAGGAAAAAGAGCAGCACATATTTGTTGCGCAGCAATTCTACGTAGCTGTCGAAGGACCCCACGCGCTCGTCCTCGGTGAGCTCAGCCTTGGGCAGTCGCATCTTCGCGGTCAGCGCGATGAAGCATGCAAAGACCAGGCCTGCGCCGGCGTAGAATGGCACCCAGGGCGGTCCGAACTTCGCGAAGGCCCGTTCGTTGGTCTGCAGCAGACTGAGCGCGAAGGGGCTGAGGAACGAGGCTGCGCCGAAGACAAGCTGACCGAGCACCGCGTAGAATGCGAAATGCCCTTCACCGACGGTCGATCGGGTGAGCGGATTGATGACCACCTGCAGCATCGCCATGCCGAGCCCGATGACGAACAGACCGGCGACCACCGCCAGGTAGGAGGCGGAAGTGGCGATCAGCAGGCAGCCAAGGACATTCAGGCTGAACGCGCCGAGCATCGTTACGCCCTGACCGCGCTTTTCGAGCAAAAAGCCTGCAGGGATAGAAATAATGCCGTAGGCCACGAAGAAGGAGAACGGCAGAAACCCCGCGAGCGCGTAATTCAGCGTGTACCATTTGATGATGATCGGGATCAGCGGGCCGATAATGTTGGTCACGAACGAAATCAGGAACCAGATCGCCATGATGTAGAGAATGACGATGCGGTTCCTCTGGCTCATGAGTCATTCTTCTGCTGAATCGGCGGTGCCATGACGACTACCATGTACCGCGAGGCTGCCGAAGCCCCGCATCGCGTTGAAGACCAGCTGCAGCGAAATGCCGTTGTGCTTGCGGCGCTTGCCGACCGGCTGCGCGCGCATCCCCCGGCTGCGATGGTGACGATCGGACGAGGCAGCTCCGATCACGCCGCTACTTATGCGCGCTATCTTGTGGAGACCCGGCTGGGGATTCTGACATCCTCGCTTTCGCCCTCGATATTCTCGGTTTTCAAGGCGCCCCTTTCGCTCCGCAACACGCTCTGCCTCGCGATATCGCAGTCGGGGCGAAGCCCGGACTTATTGGCGGCTGCCGGCGCCGCGAGGGAATCGGGTGCGATCGTCGTCGCTTTGGTCAACGATCCGGACTCGCCGCTGGCGGAGATCGCCTCGATCGTGCTTCCGCAGGGCGCCGGGTCGGAGGAAAGCGCGGCGGCAACCAAGAGTTTCATCACCTCGCTTTCGGCGGCCGCGCAGATGGTGGCTTTGTGGTCGGGCGACGCCGAATTCCAGTCGGCGCTGCCACAACTACCTTCGGCGCTGGAAGAGGCGTGGCGGGAGGATTGGTTCGCCTGCCGCGAGAGGCTCCAGGCCGCCGACCATCTCTATACGATCGGACGCGGACTGCATTTGGCGGTGGCGCAGGAAGCCGCGCACAAGCTGAAGGAAACCTGCATGATTCACGCGGAAGCCTTCAGCAGCGCCGAAGTGTTGCACGGGCCGAACGAGCTTGCGAGCGACGGCTTTCCAGTGCTGCTATTCCGCTCCGAAGACGCAGGCGATGCAAGCGTTCAGGAAGCAGCGCGACGGCTCGCTGCGCAGGGCGCGTCGGTGATGATCGTGGGCGGGGGCGATCCGGGCGCTTCGCCCGTGCCGCGCGCGCCCCATCCGGCGCTCGCCCCGATCCTTCAGATTCAGGCTTTTTACCGCATGGCCAACGCGCTGGCGTGTGAACGCGGATACAATCCCGACCAGCCGCGGCACGTGCAAAAAGTCACCCATACCGTCTAATGGCCACCGAGCTCGTTGCGGCCGACATTGGCGGGACCCATGCCCGCTTCGCCCTCGCGGAGATCGAGGGTGGCCGCGTGCTCCAATTGGGTGAGGCGCTGACGCTCAGGACCGCCGATCATGCGGGACTGGCGCAAGCCTGGCAGGCCTTTGCCGATCATCTGGGCGGGCCCCTGCCGAGCGCGGCTGCGCTGGCCTTCGCCTATCCAGTCGAAAACGACCTGCCGCAGCTGACCAACATGACGTGGACGATCGATGCGCGGACGATCCCGGAGGATCTTGGTATCGCCCAGCATGTGATTCTGAATGATTTTGCCGCCATCGGCCATGCAGCGGTTGCACTTGACGCATCGCATTTCGTCCACATCGCAGGGCCCGACATTCCCCTTCCGGAAAGCGGAGTGATCAGCATCGTCGGGCCCGGAACTGGTCTCGGCGTGGGCCTCGTGATCCGTGGGGAAAGGCGATCCCAGGTGATCGCCAGCGAAGGCGGGAACATGGATTTCTCGCCGCACGACGACCTCGACGACCGGCTGATGGCGGCACTGCGCAACCGGTATGGCCACGTGTCGGCGGAGCGCCTGGTTTCCGGCCCGGCTTTGAGGGACATTTATGCCGTCATCGCAAACTCGGAGGCGCCCTTTGCCGACGACCGCGACTTATGGCGGGCGGCTCTCGAAGGCTCCGATCCGACCGCGGCGGCAGCGCTTGAACGCTTCTGTCTTTGCCTAGGCGCGTTCGCGGGGAACATCGCGCTTGCGCATGGGGCCAATGGGTTGGTCTTGGCCGGTGGGCTTGGGGTGCGGCTAGTTGAGCATTTGCCGGTCTCGGGGTTCGCCGAAGCACTCGTCGCCAAGGGTGAATACCGGTCTATCCTGAAGCAACTGCCGGTGAAGCTGATCATCCATCGCGACCCCGGCTTGTACGGAGCGGCCGCCGCTTTTGCCGGCCGGTTCGGCTGAACGAGCTACTTTCGGTCGATGCAATATTCCTCGCAAATCGTGTGCGCGACATAGCCGGCCGCCGTCGCGAAGGCACGGCCTTGCTGGTCAGGAACGCCGGTGTCCGCTTTGACGCCCTCGGTGATGATTCCTCCGTCCCACGGGCTTTGCTTGAGGATCTTCAATGCCTGGGCGCGGCCGGCCGTCAGCCGTAGATGATCGGCAACTTCCCATGAGGTCGTGAACGGAAGCCGGTAGCTTCCGGGAAGACCGTAGGGTTGGTCCGAATAGCTATAGGCGTAGTTCGGCGAGTGCAGCCAGGCATAGGTCCGACGGAAGATCGGGTCGTTCTCCGCGACGAAATCCAGGGCGGGCAGCTTCATCAATGAGCCAGGCGGAACGTCGACGAAATCGCCGCCCTTCGCATCAACGAGGGCGGCAAAGATCGGGCCGCCGGCGCCTTCTGCACCGGTCAGAACTCCGTAGCGATAAATCGCAGCCTTGAGCTTCGCAGCCTCAGACTTCAGCGACGCAGCGTCTCGCGTCCGGTGCTCACGCGTGGCGATTCCTGCGAGGTCGGCAAGAGCCTTCCACGTCAGGACATTGTCGTAGATTGAGAAAGGCTTGCGGACATATTCGTCCTGCGAGTCCTGGAAAGTCGCATACAGTCCGGTCATGGGATCGCGTTGTGCGCGCAGCTTCTCGAGCAAGGTGTCGAGGACACCGCGATGCCGCTCGACCACGCTCATGTCGTGCGTCTTGTCGACGTACGAAGCGAGCGCGACGATCGGCGCCACAAGTTCGTCGAGTTCAAAACCGTCCTCGAGCACGACGCCATCGATAAAGCGGCTGTGGATGCCGACGTTGCGCGCCTGAACCCCCAACGCATAATCGAGGATTTCGCGCGCCCGTGCCGGATCGCTGTCCAAGACCGCAGGAAAGCTCCACAGCAGCGCGTCCCGGTCCCAGTAAGCGGCCGAGACATAGTAGCGATTGCTGCGCGACGTCATGCCGGTGAACTGCTCGGTGTCGATCGCCCGGCCCCACGCAAAGTAGGTGGAGAACAGCAGGTTGCGGTTCATGATCTTGTCGAGCTCGGGATCGCCGGTCGTGCGGGTGCGGCCGTGCGCGTCGGCGGCGGCCTGGTCGATCACGCCATCAAGGCCGTAGCGATCGATCTTCTTGTTGAGCACGCGCATCGCATATGCGGCGCTATACTCGTCGAGCCCGACCCCGATCACGAAGTGCACGTCTAGCGTCTGGCCGGGCGCCAATTCCGCCTCTTGACGAGCGGTCAGTCCCGGATTGTCGCTCCCGGTGCGAAGTGTGCCTTGCGATCCGACATAAGCGAATCCCCACGCTATTTGCGTGTCGTCGGTATTGTATTCGAACACCTCCATGTCGGTATCGATGGGGGTGGGCGACATGGCGCGCTTTCCGCTTAGCGGCTCGGGCGAGTAGGTGACCCGGTTGGTCTTGCCCCAGTCGAGATCCATGCCCGGCGCGAGCCTCACTGGGACGGCGCCCAGGTTGGTGACCTGAAATCGCACGATTGCGGCGCGGCTGTCGGGCGGGGCCGCATATGTGATCCGAACGCGCACGCCATCCGCTTCCATCGTCCCGGTTGGGATCCAATAATCACGCACCGACCATTGCAGATTGGCGAGCGGCCGGCGGACGCCGGCGATCTCGATGAACGGCGTCATCAGCGGCCGGTCCGCGACGCCGGCCACTTCGAGCAGACCGCGATAGCGCATCGAAATGACGTTGAAATTCTGGAGCGCGGCGTCGCTTGCGCGAATGGATGGGAGCGCGATCCAGTCGTTGCCGGTGGGAATCACATCATCGGGAGCGAGTGTGAGGTTCACCGAGCGGGCACTTTCGGGAGTGGCGACGATGCTCTTCCCGGGACAACCGGCAGCCGACATGGCGATGCAAGCTGCCGTTGCGAAGAAGCCGCGAATTTTGTTCACCGACCATCCTCGCGGTCCAGCAGATGAAGGACGTAAGCCCCGGGGCCGTACCCGACCATCGGAATGGCCCCGGTCGGGTCGCCGATCCTGCCCGGGAAAAGCGCGCAAGGGACCGCCACGTACATCTCTGGAATGATATTGTGGTCGGCAGCGGACTTACCGACGATCCGCTGGAGCATCGCGTCGGCCTCGCCCTCCCGGCCGAGCCGGCGCAACAGCTCGGCAAGCTGGAAGTCGACGAACAGGAACTCCTCCTGCTCGTACCAATATTCGAAGATCTTGGGATCGGTGTAGGTGCCGCGAACGCGCCTGTAACCGCCCGAGGCCACCTTGAGCAGCTCCATCCTGTCGACCGTGTCCCCGATGATCTTCGGGTCGCGGACGATGCCGAAATTGATGATCGGAATAAGCGCTCCGTCGATGTCGTTCTTGACGCCCGGCTCGAGCGTGCCGTGCAGCTTTCCGTCGCGGATGAAGGCGGCGGCAAATCCCTTTTGGAGCAAGGCTTCCGCATCAAGCGCCTGCCTGCGCGCGGGCTCGTCGCCGGCGCGCCCCGCGATTTCCGCGAATTCGCCCAGGCCGACGATCGCCATCGCGGTCGAGAAGGCGAAATGCTTCTTGTCAGGCTGGTGCTCCTCCCAGATCGACGTATCGGCCGCGACGATCAGCCCGTCCCCATATTTTTCCGTATTGGCGATGAGCGGCTTCACGATGAAGTCGCGGGCGCTCTCGTAGAGCCGGCCGCGATATGTGGCGGCCTTGAGGAGCGCGGGGTCGTCGTACTTGCTCAGATACTGGCCGAGCACCCACAGCACCTCGCCCCAATTGTCGAACTCGATGTTGATGGCGCCTTCCTGGGTGAAGAAGGGCTCCTCGGTGCCGTCGCCCCAGTAGCGAACCAGCGAGATTTGGTAATCCGCGCCATGAACCTCGGCCCGCATTTTGCCAGTAGGCTGCGCATTGAAATAAGCGAGGAGAGCTGCGCGAGCCTCCGCCTGGTGGCCCATGCGGATGAGAGCCATCGTCGACCACGCCATGTCGCGGACCCAGGGCGTCGAATAAACGTCGGGCAATGCCGCGACGATGAGGCCGTTGCCGTGCCGGTCCGCCCGGTTCGGCTCGCGGCTCTGGGCTATGCGGAGCATGGTTTCGCTTTGCCGCCACAGGTGGCGTTCCTGGTCGTTCCTGAAATGAGCAGCCGGCTTTGCCCGCCATTGCTCGAACTCGGCCAATTCTCGCTTTGCCAGCTCGCGAGCGGGCAGCCCGGAGCGCCAGCGAGTGAAATCGCGAACGGCCGGCTCGGCATCCTTCGCCGTCTCGAGAGCGATCAACGCCCACGCGGAACTCGCCGCCAACGGTTGGCCGGCCGGAGCGATCTGAACCGGACCCAACGGAATCAGCAGCAAAGACTCATCGATCCCGTCGAACCGCAACAGCCGAACGCCGGTCGCGCCCACGGCCCGTTGCGATCGAAGCGGGCGGTTCCATTCGACGCGCCATCGAGCAGCCTTCCGCGGCGCCGCTTCAAGACTGATGATCAGCGCCGGGCGAACCAGGCCGAACGGCATAAAGAAGGTAGCCGTTCCATCGCCGCGACGCATTCGGATGATGTGCGAGTCCTCGACATAATCCGCCTTGCCGGCGCCTCGCGCACCCCATCGAAGCCCCTTGATGAAGTTCGGCGCTTCGATCCCTTCGCCGAGCGGGTTCTTCGGATCGGGACGGAGGTAATTGTAGGGATGGCTGTAGAACTTCGTTGCCGTTCCGCTCTCGGGCGCGACGACGGCAAACCCGAATCCGTTCCCGGTGACCAAATGAGAAGCCTCTGCGGCGGCGCATAATCCAAACGCCAGGGCGCAGGCGGCAAGAATGCGCACGACTGTCCGAATCATGCGACTGACATTACGGCTTCCGATACGGCACCCAGTCACCCAGGATGCAAACCGGACCGGCGATGATCGACCCAGGCTCGAACCCGCGCACCCGGTCGCCTCGGCAATAATGGCCTTGCTGCGCATCGACGATGAGCGTGTTGAGCGGCGCAATTCCCGGGCATGGGGAACCCGGATGATTGACGTAGATGGTGTCGCCCGACCGATAGACGAACGTGCTTGCGTCGATCGCGGTCAGGTTGCTGTTTGAGAAAGCAGTGATGCACGAGCGCGGTGGACCTGCAGCGCGGTCCGCGAGCTGCCGATCAAGCGAAGCGCCAGCCGGGACACTCGATTGAACGCAGCTCACGACGATTGCCGCAAAGAGCAGGAGCGCAGGCGGTTTCAAGGCCGCAAGGCTACGCGATAGCCGTGCCTGGGTCGAAGAATTTTCAGTCGCCAGCAACTGACGCACTCCAGGTCGTGTCGGGCAGCATAACCCTAACGGACTGCGTGAGCTCGTCCGACGCTTCACCGAGCCGCAAGTCGTATTCGCCCTTCCGGATATGCCAATTGTTGCCGGCGGCTTCGTAGGTTGCGAGCAGGCGCGGATCGACGGTCACCTCGATCGTCTTGCTATGCCCCGGCTTGAGCTCCGCCTTGGCGAATGCTCCGAGCCGCTTCGGTGCCTCCCACCCAGCCTTCTTCCAATCGGCGGGCGCCACATAGACTTGCGCGACACCCTTGCCCGCGCTCTTGCCCGTGTTGCGGATGGAGAAGCTGACCCGGATGGCCTTGCCATCCGGCTGCGCTGTCAGGCTCGACAGTGCAAAACTGGTGTAACTGAGCCCCTGGCCGAATGCGAAGAGCGGCCGGAAGCCTTTCACGTCGTACCATTTGTACCCAAGCGCGGCCCCCTCGTCGTAGAGGACCTCGGCCGGCGTCCCGTCGGGTTCGCCGAGGCCGGCTATGTCGGGGCGAGCGAGCTGATCTGCCGAGGCTGGAAAGCTGATCGGGAGATGGCCCGACGGGTTGACCTTGCCAGTCAGGATCCGCGCGATCGCGGGTCCGCCGCGGATGCCCGGATAGAAGGCCTCGAGGATGGCGGGCACCTGGTCGATCCAGGGCATGTAGATCGCGCCGCCGGTCTCGGCGACGACGATGGTCCTAGGATTGGCCTTGGCGACTGCGGCGACGAGCGCATCCTGGTTGCCGGTCAATTCGAGCGCGTGATCCGATCCTTCACTCAGATGCTGATACAAGAACAGGATGGCGACGTCCGACTGCGCGGCGAGCGCCGCGGCGGCGGCCGGATCGGCGCCCGCATCGAAGCTGATCCTGGTCTTGGGCAGCTCGCGCCGAAGCGCATCGAGCGGTGGCGAGGGCAAATAGGTGTGATTGTCGATCATCACAGCACCGCCCACCGGCGTGACGTCCGACGAGCCCGCACCAGCGAGCACGCCCCGATCGGCATGCCCGCCGATCACCGCGATCGACTCGACGCCGCGCAAGGGCAGCAGGTCGCCCTCGTTCTTGAGAAGCACGAGCGACTCCTCCGCCGCCTTCTCCGAAACCGCGGCGTTGGCGGCATAGTCGATCGGCGCGACCTTTACCGGGAGGTCGACGGGCCCCTTGGCGAACATCGCCCACAGGATGCGCTCGACCATGTCATTGAGTCGCTTTTCGGGGATCGCGCCGGATTGAAGCGCCGCCTTCATAGCCGGCGGGCCGAACCACGCCTTGTCGGTAACGCAGCAGAAGCCCGTGAACTGGTCGAGCCCGTCGTTGACGGCGTCGACGGTCGAATGGACCGCGCCCCAGTCGCTCATGACGAAACCCTTGTAGCCCCAATCGTGCTTCAGCACTTTGTTGAGCAGATAATCGTTCTCGCAGCCCCAGCGGCCGTTGATCAAATTGTACGAGCACATCACCGAGCCCGGCTTGCCCTGCTCGATCGCGAACTCGAACGCGAGCAGGTCCGACTGGCGCATCGCTTCCGCCGAGATAGTCACGTCGAGCGACGTTCGCAGCGTCTCCTGGTCGTTCACCGCATAATGTTTGACGGTCGAGATGATGTGGTTCGACTGGATGCCGTCGATCAGCGCACCCGCCATGGTTCCGGCGAGCAAAGGATCCTCGCCGGTATATTCGAAGTTGCGGCCGTTGCGGGGCTCGCGGGCCAGGTTCACGCCGCCTGACAGCATAGTGTTGTGGCCTGTCGCCCGCGCTTCCGCGCCAATCATCGCCCCACCGGCGCGCGGCACCTCCGGATCGAAGCTTGCCGCCGTCGCCAGGGACGACGGCAGCGCGGTGCTCGGGATGAAGCTATTGCGAACGCCCAGCGATGCGTCGGTCTGCGTTTGATCGGGAATGCCGAGACGCGGGACTCCGGGGACAAATCCCGCCGAGCCTTTGACCTGACGAGTCACGACATAGGTCTTCAGGTCGGGAGGAACGATGTCGTCCGGAACCTTGGCGAGATCGGTATAGGCCTGGTCGGAATAGCCGAAGATGAGCCGGAGCTTTTCATCCAATGTCATGGCTGCGACGGCAGCATGCGCGCGAACATCAGGTGAAAGCGTCGGGTCGAGCCAGGGCCTGTCCGGTGCTGCGCTCGGCTCAGCTGCTTGAGCCGGCATGGAAAGCAGCATCGAAATAGAGGCAGCCAACGCGATTGCCTTACTCATCAACACTCCCCCTTGTTGCGCTCATGCGGCGTCCTTGTTCGAGTCCCACCAATAATTGACCAGCACGTTGAAGTGCTCGAGCGCCTCGACATGATGGTACCAGTCGCGTGGAATGAAGATCGCGTCGCCGGGCGAGAGCTCGGCCTCCTGCGCAACCTTTAACGCTGAAGCGAAGCGCGGAAAGCGCTCGAGGTCGGGTGCGGTCAGATGCACCATGCTGATGCGCGCGCCTGCTGGTGTCGGATGATGGGGCCCCATGTAAAGATCGGGTTCCGCCGATGGCGGAAAGAGCGTGAAGCGGCGTCGCCCGGCTGCGACGACGGCGATGTTCTCCGTGGCATCGTTGTGCGTTGCTACCTTCGCCGCATTACCGATCCACACGCGTGGCTCCGCACTTCGAGGAACGAACGGCATCGGATGGCTCAGCTTGAATCCCGGGAAGTAGCGTTCGGCGATCATCGCCTGCGCCGCCATCGCGAAAGGCCGGTAGCTGCATTCCTGATCGCGAAGTGTCGCGAGAATGTCGGCGACGTTGCCCTGCCCGCGCGTGAAGTTGAACGAGCTGACATCGTTTCCGTAATGGAAGCGACCCTCTTGTGCCGGTTCAGTCCGGAGTATTTTTGTCTCCTGGCCACTCGCACTCGCCTCGAGCAGCGACATGGCTTTGTGCGGATCGTCTAGGGCGGCGATGACCAACGGCCAGCCGCAAGTGATCCCACGCAATACCATAGGCCGACCGTTCGGCAGGACTTCGGCGCGAAATTCCTGCGGTGTTGGAGCGAGCCGCTCCGCAATCGGCGCGAGGGTCTCAGTTCGTGATGAACTCATAAGCGTCCCATTCGCCGCGGCGGGCGTTGATTCCCTTGGCGCGAAGCGCTTCGATGTGGGGCTCGAGTCGTTTTGAAAATTCTGCTTCGTCTCGTGGGCCTTTGGGTCGCCATGCTATCTCCGCCAGCGCAAGAAGGCGGGGAAAGGTCATGAACTCCAGATAGCGCTCCGTCGAGATGAACTCCGTCCATACGCAGGCCTCGATACCGAGGACGTGCGCCGATTGCTCCGGCGTGAAGCCGTCGGGCACCGGTTCCCAGGCCAGCATCTTCGCGATTGATTGCGGTCCGCCCTTATTCCCTTCCCATGGGGCGCCGGGCTCACCCGGGCCCTGGTGATAGTCGAAATAGAGCTGATCGGCCGGAGATATCACGAGGTCGTGGCCGTCGTTGGCGGCAGCTGTGAGCACATCGGGCCTGTCGCGGCGCCACCACTGAATGATGACGCTCCTTGGGGCGTGGGCATCCACCTGCTCATCCCACGCCATCGGCCGCTTGCCGAGACTTTCTATGATCCCAACGACCTTGCCTCCGAAATAGGCTTGTATGTCCTGGTTCGTTTTCAGACCTTCCTCTGCCTTGAGCCGGTCGACATCGGCCATTCCTTTCCACATCTCGTCGCCAACCTCGTCGCCGGCGAAATCCAGGTAAGGCGCTGGGAAAATGCGGGCCACCTCGGTGAGGATGGCTCGGATGAAATCGTAGGTCTTCGGGTTCGCAGGATCGAACGCGCTTCCGTCGGGGTTGAAGAACTCGGGGTAGGACCGAGCGGCCGCCCCCGCATGGCCCGGCATCTCGATCTCGGGAACAACCATGATGTGCCGCTCCGAGGCATATTGGACGATGTCGCGCATCTCGGCCGTGGTGAAATATTGCGGCTTGCCGTCGACCAAAGAGCCAACCTGCGTCAGCCTGGGATAGGCCGGGATCTCCAGCCGCCATCCTTCATAGTCCGTCAAATGCAGTTTGAGGACGTTGAGCTTGTACGCGGCCATCTCGTCGATGATCTTGAACAGGGTCGCCTTGCCGAAGAAGTGGCGGCCCTCGTCGATGAGCAGTCCTCGCCAGCGGAAGCGTGGCGCATCCGAGATGTCGACATTCGGGACGTTGCGGGTTCCGGAATCAGTCGCGATGAGCTGTCGAAGCGTTTGAGCGCCGTAAAACAATCCGCGCGGGTCGGATGCTTCGATGAGCGCTTGATTACCGGCTACGCGGAGATGGTAACCCTCGGGGTTGGCGATCTTGCTGGCGGCAACGAGCGAAAGCCGGATTCGCGAAGCACCTCTCGCGCCCTGCTTCAGACCCAATTCCCGCGCCAGGAATGCGGCAGTGGGCGCCGCCTGGCCGGTTCCTTCAACGCTGGTCCCGGAACCGAGGGATACGCTGCCATCGCGCCACGTGACAGCAGAGGGTAGAGGAATGAGTGCCGGTTGCGCGATCGCTGCGGCGCCGGAACACACGATCAGGGCGATCGACAGGATTCGAAGGAATCTTGCGCACCAGGCCGCAAATGAAAGCGCTTCCATTGCGACGTTGTTAGTTGGCAGCTTCCCTAGAATGCAAGCCGGTTATCCGCCGTTGCGAAGCGTCTAAACGATTGCCAAGCTGCGCGCGCGATGAAGCGTAGCTCCACAATCGACGACGTGGCCAAAGCGGCCGGCGTTGCTCGCGTGACGGTTTCGCGCGTGCTCAACAACGGCTCGAATGTCCGGCCCGAAACGCGGGATCGCGTGCGCCGAGCGATGGATGAACTCGGTTACTCGGTGAACCAGCAGGCGAGGGCCCTTGCGAGCGGCGTGACGACGCAGATCATGCTGATCCACGCCCACAGCCCCGAGCTCGAGCCAAATAGCTATTACAACTCGGGACTGGAGCTCGGCGCCCTGCGCGGGTGCTCGTCGTTGGGCTTCGACCTCATGACTCGAGCGGTAGATCCCCAGGATGCGAATCGGTTGCCGCTTCTTGCTTCGATTCTCGAACGCGAACGTCCTGCAGGACTGATCCTTTCCCCTCCGCTCTCCGACGATCTGGAGTTCATCCGTGCCGCCCAGCGAACGGGCGTTCCTGTCGTCGCGGTATCGGCGGGCGAGTCGGCCCGAGATGCGGTAATGAGCGTCGGTATCGACGAGCGCGCCGGCGGCCACCTCATCGGACAACATCTTACGTCCCTCGGCCATCGGAGCTTCGGCTTCATCAAGGGACCTGCGGAGCATAGGGCGGCCGCCCTTCGCTACGACGGCTTCGTCGATGCGCTCCGCGAAGCCGGCGTCGCCGCCGACCCCTGGACCGCGGTCGGAGACTTCACGTTCAAGTCGGGAGCGGAAGCGGCGGAGCAATTGCTGTGCAAGCAGTTTCCCATGACGGCGATTGCCTGCGCGAATGACGACATGGCGGCGGGAGCCATGCTCGCTCTTCACCGCGCGCGTTTGGAAATTCCGAGCGCTATCTCCGTTACGGGATTCGACGATACGCCCATGTCCGAAATCATATGGCCGCCGCTGACCACCATTCGCCAGCCCATCATGGATCTGACCGAGCGCGCCGTGCACCTGCTCGTGGAAAATCAGTCGAACGGCGGCGTCCGATGTGACGCGTTGCCATTTGAGCTCATCATACGCGAATCCACATCACCACCGCCCACTGGCGCTTGACTTAACTCGAGCTTTGCACCACGAAATGGAAGCGCTTCCATAGGAGGTGGGAGCGCGGCTTGTCGTGCGTAAGCGAGACGAGCTTGAGAGGGGAGAAAAGCTGGTGCCGAATCGTTCGTCGCGCGGGCGCCGCGCGTTCTTGCTTGCAGGTGGATGTTGTTCGTCGCTTCTCATGCTGCCTTCTGCAGCATTCGCGCAGGCGACGCCGGATCAGACGACCCCGGACACCCAGGTGCCTCCGCCGCCGCCGGCGGCCCAGCAACCGACCACTCCGGGCGAGACCAACGCAACGCAGCCGGAAGGCAGCGCCATCGTCATCACCGGCTTCCGGCACAGCCTTCAGAACTCGATCCAGATCAAGCGCAATTCGGCGAGCGTGGTCGAGGCAGTTTCGGCCGAGGAAATCGGCAAGCTGCCCGACGTCTCGATCGCCGAATCGATCGCGCGTTTGCCGGGCATCGCGGCGCAGCGCGT
>Ga0207657_10000027_pt1 | contig 141750 bp, 131 predicted proteins | sample KBSC33metaG_FD_184316 | JGI IMG/M metagenome (GOLD analysis project Ga0207657, IMG submission 184316) | Corn rhizosphere microbial communities from Kellogg Biological Station, Michigan, USA - KBS C3-3 metaG (SPAdes) (version 2) | ecosystem: Host-associated > Plants > Roots > Rhizosphere >...
AGATATCCCAGTCGAAGCGAATGAGGACCGCGATGAGCAGGATCCCCACCACCCATAGCCCAACGCGAGCCGGAAAGGAGCGTTTCTGGCTATCTACATAGAAGTCGACTGCCACCACCCACAGGAAGGAATCGGCAAAAGCCCCAAGGAGGCGGCCTTCCACCTCACCGATGTTGTCGTGAGTGAGCTTGTAGGCTGTGAACAGCACGGCGATGGTCACCGCCAGCGGAAAGCGCGAAACCGCGGCACTCACATCGGGAAGTCTGCTTCGCCACCACAATTTGCGCGTCACGTCGGCCATCACGAGCCTCCCTGTTTTGGGCGGCGGCCGCTGCCGACCGCAAGCCGCCAAAGGCGGTAAAGCGGATTGATATCAGCAACCTTCCGCAATGGATCGCGCCCCTTCTTCTCCAACGCCGCAAGATAAGGGTCAACCAGGCGAAGCGGTAGAAAGGCCGCCCGGCTTCGCTCGTCGAGCAAAGCGATGTCCTGCTGGGCTTTGTCCAAAGCTTCGCGCGCTTCTGCACGCAACTCGGCGAGGAGAGCGAGCAACCCATCGTCCGCCTTGCGAGCACGTACGCGCTCCGGCGACGTCCCGCGGCGTTTCAGAGCATCCGCCGGAAGGTAGACGCGGCCTTGCACGGCATGGACGGGTATTGCTCGCATCAAGCCGGCGAGTCCATAAGCCATGCCCGCCGCCGACGATATCGGCTGAAGCGCGTGACTTGTCGCACCGAGACTCTGCGCCGCCAGCATGAACACAGTACCTGCGGTGTCGTGAAGATAGGACTCGAGCGCAGGCCAGTCCGTCATGGTTTTGGTCGTGATGTCAAAAATCCGCGCGTCGATCAGAGCAGCAATGCGCTCGCGTGAGAGTCGGTGCCGCCTTATCGCAGCCCCGAACGCATCGGCAACAGGATGGCCCGTGGTTATGCCTTCGCCGGCGTGATCGATCGCCTCGCGCCACCACTGCAAGCGGATGGCGCCAAGATCCGGCTCGCTCACATGCTCGGCGATGCGCGCAAGCTCGACGTTGAAGGCATAAAGGGCGACGAGATCGTCGCGTGCGTCGCGCGGAGCAAACAGTGACGCTAACGTCCGGTCAGGATCGCCGGCGCGGGCAATGCGTCTTACCGTGTCGCGTCGCTCGGCCTCATGCAAAGGTCAGCCCGCCTGAAGCTGCCGGCATCAAATACGCGCCGCGGCGGCTCCTCTCCCCTTGGCCGGCGCGGGGCTCGCGCTCCACGCCTCACGTCTCACGCCAAGGATAAGTTGCAGCGGCGAGGCCACGAAGATCGACGAATAGGCGCCGATCACGATGCCCCAGCACATGGCGAATGCGAAACCGAAGATGGTCTCGCCGCCGAAGAACAGGAAGGGCAGCATGGCGAGGAAGGTCGTGACATGGGTCAGCACGGCGCGCGACAGAGTCTCGTTGATTGATACGTCGAGCAACCGAACCAGCGGCATCCGCTTATATTTGCGCAAATTCTCCCGCACCCGGTCGAAGATCACGACCTTGTCGTTCAGGGAATAACCGATGATGGTGAGCAGCGCGGCGATGCTCGACACGTTGAACTCGAGCTGGAACAAAGAATAAAGCCCGATGGTGCCGGTCACGTCGTGGATCAGCGAGGCAATGGCGGCAACGGCGAACTGCCATTCGAAGCGGAACCACACATAGATGAGGATGCCGAGCATGGCGACAACCACGGCAATTGTACCGCTCGCGATCAGCTCGCTGGAGATGGTGGGGCCGACGATCTCTACGCGGCGATAATCGACAGTATCGCCAAGCGCCTGCTTCACCTTGCCAATCGAGGCCTGCTGCTCCTGTTCGGTCGGCTGCGAGGCGATGCGAATGAGGACCGAATTCGGCGCGCCGAATTCCTGGATCTGAACCTCGCCCAAGCCAAGGCCGCTCACCTTGCTGCGAATGTCGGAGAGGCTTGCCGGGCTTTCCTTGGTCTGAATTTCGATCAGAGTTCCGCCCTGGAAATCGATGCCCATGTTGAGACCCATGGTCTCGATGAGGATCAGCGGGACGACCGTCAAGAGTGCGGAGATGATCCAAGTGATCGTCCGCATCCCGACGAAATCGATATTGGTGTCGGGCGGGATGAAGTGGAAGCCTCTGAACATGCTGGCCGTTCCCTAAATCGGTATCAGTTGCGGCCGCGTCCAGCGCAGCCAATAGGCGACCATGAGACGGGTCACGGTCACTGCGGTAAACATCGAAGCGAGCACGCCGACGGTCAGAGTGACGGCAAACCCGCGCACCGGCCCTGAGCCGAGCCAGAACAGCACCAACACCGCGATCAGCGTCGTTACGTTGGAGTCGATGATCGTGATGAGCGCCCGCGAATAGCCGGCATCGACGGCGGCGAAGGGTGATTTCCCAGCGCGTATCTCCTCGCGTATTCGCTCGTTGATGAGCACGTTGGCATCGACCGCGATACCGATGGTGAGCACGATACCGGCTATGCCGGGAAGCGTGAGGGTTGCCCCCATGAGGGACAGCACGGCGAAGATGAGCGCGATGTTTATGAGCAGCGCGACATTGGCAAATAGCCCGAATAGGCCATAGCCCGCCAGCATGAAGATCATGACCAGAGCCAAGCCCATGAGTGCTGCCTTCTTGCCGGACTCGATGGAGTCGGCGCCGAGGCTTGCGCCCACGGTGCGCTCCTCGATGACCGTGAGCTTGGCCGGCAGAGCGCCCGACCGAAGCAGTACGGCGAGATCGTTGGCCTCCTGGACTGTGAAATGGCCACTGATCTGGCCGGTGCCGCCTAGAATCGGCTCACGAATGACCGGCGCCGAAATCACCTTGTTGTCGAGGATAATGGCGAAGGGCAGCCCCACGTTCTCCTGCGTCACCTTGCCGAAGCGTGTGGCGCCCGCGGCGTCGAAGCGGAAGGTCACTACCGGCTCGCCCGTGCGCTGATCGAAGCTCGGCTGGGCGTCTACCAGATTCTGACCGGTCACCAGGACCTGGTTCCTGAGAACATAGGGAATCTGCGGGGTTCCTTTAGGCGCGCCACTCGGGGGATTGCCATAGAGGAGCTCATCGCCGGGCGGTACAACCTTAGACTGAGCGATTTGTTCTGCGTTGGCCGAAGGATCGACCAGCTTGAATTCGAGTTTGCCAGTCTCGCCGATCAAGGTCTTTAAACGCTCGACATCGGAAATGCCCGGCACTTGCACGAGAACGCGGCTGCGGCCTTCGCGCTGGATGCTCGGCTCGGTCGTGCCGAAGGCGTCGACGCGGCGCCTGATCGTCTCGATCGAGGCCTGAATCGCCGAGCTCATGCGATGGGTCAGCCCGGCATCGGTCACGGTGAGCACCACCGCGTTGTCCTTGGTGCTGACATCGAGGTCGTAACCGGAAAATCCGGAGAACACGTTGCCGCCAACCGGTGCGGCAAGCTTGCGCAGCTCCTGGTATGCCCTGTCGACATCGCCAGGCTCGCGGATCTTCACCGAGACTGTCCGCGAAGCCGCGTCCTGCGAGAGGTCGGTATAGCCGATGCGGGTGCGGCGCAGCGTCTCGCGCACGTCGCCGCGAATGGTGTTGAGCCAATCATCGGTCATCTCCTTCTCGTCGAGCTGATAGAGGAGATGCGCGCCCCCTTGCAGGTCGAGGCCGAGATTGACCTGCTTATGCGGAAGCCAAGTCGGCACCTGCTCCATCGTCGCGCGTGGGAACACATTGGGAAGCGCATAGAGGATGGCGGCGATAACGATGCCGAGCACCAGGACCAACTTCCATGTTTGGAAATGCAGCATCGAAGCTCTCTTGAGACTCCAAACAGACTAATAGTTGCGACGTTGCAGAGGCGTCATCCGGAAGCGGCCTTGGCTTTTGCCGGAGGAGCGCTCTCCCCCTTGCCGCGCACCTCCGAGACGGTGGAGCGCACGATCTTGATCTTTACTCCTTCGGCGATCTCAACCTGAAGCTCCTGATCGTCGACCTTGGTTACCTTGCCGATGATGCCGCCTGAGGTCACGACCGTGTCGCCGCGGCGGATATTGGCCACCATCGCCTGATGCTCCTTCAGCCGCTTCTGCTGCGGCCGGATCATCAGGAAATACATGATCCCGATGATTAGCATGGTCGGGACGATCAGGCTATTCAAGTAGTCGAAGGCGCCTGGGGCGGCCTGAGCGTAGGCGAAACCGGTCATTGCTCCTGTCCTTTGCTTGGCTTAAGGATGGCCGCCCTCAACCGATCAAGGCCCCTTTTTCGTCTTCCGACTGGGCGCTTATCTCGCGAAGGTGGCGCGACTATAGCCACCTCACTCGCCTTTGCAACGGGCGGAACATGAACTTTCAGGAACCTATTTCAGGGCTGATCGAGCGGATCGTCCGGGCCATCGAGCGGCTCGGCCCTCAGGAGCCCGACGCGCCTGACTTTGCGGAAAGCGAGGCCTTCGTGTGGCAGGCCGAAACGCAAGGCTTCGTTCCGGTCGCCGATGTCAACCGCTTGCCGTTGTCGCTGCTCAAAGGCATCGACCGCATGCGCGATGCGCTGCTCGAGAACACCGAACGCTTCGCCCGCGGGCTTCCTGCCAATAATGCGCTGCTGTGGGGTGCGCGCGGCATGGGCAAAAGCTCTCTCGTCAAGGCGGTCCATGGCGAGGTCAAGGGCCTGAAGCTCGTCGAGATTCATCGCGAGGACATCGCCTCATTGCCGCATCTTTTGAGTCATTTGCGCACGGCAAACAAGCATCGCTTCATCCTGTTTTGCGACGACCTGTCTTTCGAGGCGGTGGACACATCCTACAAGTCGCTGAAGGCGGTACTCGAAGGCGGCATCGAAGGACGTCCCCCCAACGTACTCTTCTATGCGACCTCGAACCGCCGGCATTTGATGCCGCGTGAGATGGTGGACAACGAGCGCTCGACCGCGATCAATCCCGGCGAGGCCGTGGAGGAGAAGCTTTCGCTCTCCGACCGCTTCGGCTTGTGGATCGGCTTCCACAATTGCAGCCAGGACGACTACCTCGACATGGTCCGGTCCTATGCCCGCCACTTCGGCGTCGGGATTAAGGATGAGGCGCTGGGGGAAGAGGCGCTTGCCTGGGCGCTTCAGCGCGGCAGCCGCTCGGGTCGCGTCGCCTGGCAATATATCCAGGACCTCGCCGGCAGGCTCGGCACGAAGCTTTAGTCGGCGGTGGCCGACTGAGCTCCCATGAACTTGGTGGGATCGACGGGTCGCGAGCCCTTACGCAGCTCGAAATGCACCTGCGGCTGTGTCACCGAGCCGCTGGCGCCGGCCTTGGCGATGATCTGGCCGCGGCGTACCTTGTCGCCGCGCTTGACCAGGATCTCCTCGTTATGCGCGTAGGCCGACACCCAGTTGTTGGCGTGGCGGATCAGGATGAGATTGCCATAGCCCTTGAGCTCGTTGCCCGCATAGGCAACCACGCCATTTTCCGCCGCCATCACCGAGGTCCCCTGCGGCACGGCGAGATCGATGCCGTCATTGTGGCCGCCGTCAGGCCTGGTTCCGAAGGCCGACACGACGCGGCCCTTCACCGGCCACCGGAAACTATTGCCGGACATCGGATCTGGCGCGGGAAGCTGCTCGTTGGTGGCGACACGCGGCGTGCTCATAGCTGGAGTGCTTGGACCCGTGGTCTCGTTCGATGCCGGGATAGGAGCCGGCGGCGCGTCCTTCTTCTTGCCGGCTTCATCATTGGCGCCCTCAGCCTTGGGGCCGTTAGATTTACCCGCCTGCTGAGACTCCTCTTCGGCGAGAGAGGTGCCTGGCGCAGGAATCCTAGTCGTCTTCACCACGTGCACGTCAGGCTTATCCTTGGGCGCCGGAGTCTTCTCGGCAATGGGCGGAGGCGCAACGCGCGGCTTTGCTTCGATCGCCTTCCCGCCCGCACCGGGGATGATCAGGCCCTGCCCGACATGGAGGTGTCCATCGGGAAGGTTATTGGCGCTCATGATCTCCTCGACCGAGACGTCATAGCGCCGCGAGAGGCTTGAGAGCGTGTCGCCCTTGGCGACCTCGATGCGCCGCCCCTGCGGCGCAGGCAGCGTTCCGCGCCTGACCATCGGCTCGGCCTCAGGCTTGCCTGGCCTCGTATAGGAGGCCTGCTTGATGCGCGCGCTCGGCGCCGGCGTATAGGCGTTGCCGAGACGTGGGCTATAGGCCGGTGGCGGCAGGGCGGAGCGTGAAATGCGGCCCCCCCCGCTTTGCGAGCCGGCCGAAGCGTAAACCGACTCCGGAGGCACGGGGATTGAGGAGGTCGTGCTCGGATCGCCGTCGCCGGATGCCGTCTCGGTGAGACTGAAGGCCGGAAAATCGAAGCGCGACGTGTTGGCGCTGCAGCCCGCGAGCGCAAGCGCGACACCGCCGGCTGCCACAACCCCACAAGCGCCGCGGCCGAAGCGCAACCAGAACGCCGCGTGTCGCATCCCTCTCCCCGCGCCCACGAGATACCCGTCGGGAGGAGTTAAGCGCGAGACAGGTAAACAAGCCGCTAACTCTCGTTTTGCGCGCTGCCGAAAAACGAATCGCGGAATAAGAGCTTAGCCTCGCTCCGGCTTTGCCCACTTAAACGCTTTGGCCTGGCGCGCCGAGACCCCTGCCCTGCCATGCACCAGCGGCACGAAGCGCACGGGAAGGATCGGCGTCCCAGCTAGTCCCTCCTCGGTCTTGTCGATCTGCACGAGCTGCTGCGCATCGCGCGTCTCGCCGAGCGGGATGATCATGCGGCCGCCAATCTTGAGCTGATCGATCAGCGCCGGCGGCGCCTCGCGCGCAGCTGCGGTGACGATGATGCGGTCGAACGGCGCCTGAGGCGGCCAGCCGAGCCAGCCGTCGCCGATGATGGTGGTGACGTTGGTGATGCCGAGTCTCGCAAATCTGCGGTCCGCCGCCTTCTGCAATTCGCGCCAGCGCTCGACCGTATAGACCCTGCGGCAAAGATGCGACAGAACAGCCGCCTGGTAGCCCGAGCCGGTGCCGATCTCGAGCACCTTGTGGCGCTCGTCGAGCTCGAGATGCTCGGTCATGAAGGCAACCACGAAAGGCTGGGAGATGGTCTGCCCGCAATCGATGGGGAGCGCGATGTCCTGATAGGCGTGGTCGGCGAACGCCTCGTCGACGAACAGCTCGCGCGGCACCCGCTCGATTGCGCGCAGCACTCGCGTGTCGCGGATGCCGCGACGCCTGAGCTGCATGATGAGACCGATCTGATCTTGGGCGGATGGCATAACCTAGCCCACCCCTGTTTCGAGGTGGCGCTCCAGTATCTGACGATTCTCGGCGACTGTCTCAAAGACTGTTGCGTGCCGCGCGCTTTCTCAAGCCGGGGCGGGGATCTTGTTGAGGTCGCCCATGTAGCGCTCGAGCACCTTGGGGATCCGGACCGAGCCGTCTTCCTCCTGGTAGTTTTCCAGCACCGCGATCAGCGCGCGGCCGACGGCGACACCTGAGCCGTTCAGCGTGTGCACCAGCCGCGGCTGTTTCTCGCCCTTGGGCCGGTAGCGCGCGTTCATGCGCCGGGCCTGGAAGTCGCCGCAGTTCGAGCAGGAGCTGATCTCGCGATACATCCCCTGCCCCGGCAGCCACACCTCAATGTCATAGGTCTTCTGCGCGGCAAAGCCCATGTCGCCGGTCGAGAGCACGACCACGCGATAGGGAAGCTCGAGCTTCTGGAGCACGGTCTCTGCGCATTTGGTCATGCGCTCGTGCTCCTCCGCGGACTGCTCCGGCGTGGTTATGGATACGAGCTCGACCTTGTTAAACTGATGCTGGCGGATCATGCCGCGCGTGTCCTTGCCCGCGGCGCCTGCCTCAGCGCGGAAGCAAGGTGTCCCGGCGGTTACCCGCAGGGGTAACTTCGCCTCGTCGACGATGTCCTCGCGCACGAGATTGGTGAGCGGTACTTCTGCTGTGGGGATAAGCCAATAAGGGCTCTTGCGCCGTATTTCGTTCAACATGAAATCAAGAACGGCACCTTCACCTGCCTCTGCCTTGGGAGAAGGTATTCGCTCGATACCCGCTTCTTCATACGTAATCGTCTTAAGGGCCACGAACTGGTCGTCAGCAAACTTGGGTAATTGCGCAGTACCCTCCATCGTCTCACGCCGAACTATTAGGGGCGGCGCCACCTCGGTGTAGCCGTGCTCGCTCGTATGCAGGTCGAGCATGAATTGCGCGAGCGCGCGCTCGAGCCGCGCCAGCGGGCCCTTTAGAACCACAAAGCGCGCGCCCGACAACTTGGCGGCGGTCTCGAAATCCATCAGCCCGAGCGCTTCGCCGATCTCAAAGTGCTGCTTCGGCTGAAACGGAAATTTCTTCGGCTCGCCGAACTTCCGCAGCACGACATTGGCGTCGGCATCTGGCCCGATCGGCACGTCGGGCGCGGGATTATTGGGAATGGCCGCCAGCAAGTTTCTCAGCTCGTCGTCGAGCCGTTTCTCCTCAGCTTCGCCCTCTTGGATCGTACCCTTGAGCGCTGCGACCTCGCCCATAAGGCGCTGCGCCGACTTCTCGTCCTTGCTCGCTTTTGCCTTGCCGATTTCCTTGGAGGCAGCGTTGCGGCGAGCTTGCGCGTCCTGCAATTTCTGAATCGCCGCCCGACGTTGCTCGTCGAGGTTCAGAATTCGATTCAGCGTGGCCCGCGCGCTTGCCTCGAAACCGCGATCGGTCAGCCCCTTGATGAAGGCGTCCCTGTTGTCGCGGATCCATTTGACGTCGAGCACGGCCGTACCTCGCTGGATCGAAGGCTCCGTATAAGACCCTACTACCGGCTTGTCATCGCCGGGCTTGACCCGGCAATCCAGTATCCCGTGACAGTGATTACTGGATGCCGGCTTTCGCGGGCATGACAACATTTCCCGCCGGACTCCGTCCGCGAGGCTTGAGGGGGATGGCGCGCCGAAAAGCGCAAACCTATGGTGTCCGCGATCCCTTTGGGACCACGGCGGGCGCCTCTCGGCGCGCCAACGGCGGACGTCTTCGGCACCGGGCCCTGCTTTTCCCGCTTGAAGGCCGGATTGAACTCCGTCTCAAGCTCGGTCAGCTAGCTCCTAGCAGGACTTGGGAAGAGTGGCTGACGGCAGCCATCGGCGTCTGGGTGTTCATCTCCCCATGGGGTGTTGGGCGCGGTATCGAACGCGCGCATCCTGTGGAGCTCGCTGGTCGTCGGGGCGTTGCTGGTGATTCTGGCGCTCTGGTCGTCCTCGCTCGAGCACGGATCCGGAGCGATCGTAACGCGCCGCTGACGCGCGAGCCCAAAGTCAGAGCAGAATAAGCGGCGAGGCGGGGTGGCCCATGGGGGGCCCCCGCCTCACCGTTAGGCGGGTTTGCCGGCCGATTGAGCCGCGGAGGCCGAAGCGCGTTTCTTCTCGGCGAGCTTCACCGCATAGATCGAGAGCTCGTAGAGCAGCACGGTGGGCAAGGCGAGAGCGATCTGGCTGATCGGGTCGGGCGGGGTGAGCACGGCGGCGACGACGAACACGCCGAGGATCGCATAGCGGCGCTTCGCCTTGAGCTGGTCGGCGGTGATCAGCCCTGTGCGCGCGAGCAGAGTGAGCAGAACCGGCAGTTGGAAGCAGATGCCAAAGCCCAGGATCAGCGTCATGATGAGCGAGAGATATTCGCTCACCCGCGCGGTGAGATGAATCTGAACCTGGGTATCGCCGGTCTGCTGCATCGACAGGAAGAATTTCATGGCGAGCGGCATGGCGACGAAATAGACGAGCGCAGCGCCGGCGAGGAACAGGATCGGTGTCGCGATGAGGAACGGGAGAAACGCCTGGCGCTCGCTGCGGTAAAGGCCCGGCGCCACGAACATGTAGATCTGGGAGGCGATCACCGGGAAGGCGATGAAGATCGCGCCGAATAGAGCGAGCTTGACCTGGGTGAAGAAGAATTCCTGTGGCGCGGTGTAGATCATCTCGATCGGCGCGTCGGTGCCCGCGGCGAGCCGATAGGGAAACAGCAGTAGGTTATAGATCGGCTTGGCGAACCAGTAGCACACGAGAAAGGCGACGAAGATCGCGAGCAGCGACCAGATCAGGCGGCGGCGCAGCTCGATCAGATGCTCGATCAAAGGCGCCTTGGTGGCCTCGATGTCCTCGTGGGTCATGGGCCCGGCTCCGCCGTTTTCTTGACGCGCTTTGCGCGCGGCGTCTTAGGCTTGGCGGAGGCCCGCTTCTTGCGCGGCGCGGGCTTCGGTTTGGTCTCGGGAACGGTCGCGGCAGCCCCGGCCGATTGAGCATTGGGAACTGAAGGCTGCGGGGTCGGCTTCGGCAGCATCACCGGCTTGTCGATGGGAGCCTTGAGGTCGACCGAGGGCGTATTCTCGCGCACGCTGTCGATCGCTTTACGCACCTCGTCAATCTCGCTTTCGCGCATGGCCTCTTCGAACTGGCTCTGGAAGTCGGAAGCGGCGCGCCTGAGCTTGCCGGCATAGTGGCCGAAGCTGCGCATCAGCCGCGGCAGGTCCTTTGGACCCACCACCACGATCGCCACCACGGCGATAACAAGAAGCTCCGACCAACCGATGTCGAACATAGTCGTGATTTACGCGCGCGATTTCGGAAGCGCCAGGCGGTCAATGGCCGCCCTTCGTATCAGCCCGATTTCCGGGTGCGCGTGGCCTTGGCTCTCGCAGGGGTCTTGGCCGGGCGGGCTCCGACTTCCGCCTTGTGCTCGATGACCTTGGGCTCGGGCTTGGCAGGCTCGGCCGGCTTCTCCTCGTCCTCGGCCATGCCCTTCTTGAAGCTCTTGATCCCTTGCGCGACGTCGCCCATCAGCTCGGAGATCTTGCCGCGCCCGAACAGAAGCACGAACAGCACGAGCACGATCAGGATATGCGACCAGCTCAATCCCATTTGACGGTTCTCCAGCGCGAGGGCTCGCCTCGCGCGGCTAGAATTCAGCAGCACTATGGCAGCAAAGGCAGCCCGGTCGCAAGCCGCGCTCCGGGGTTATTGTGAAGGGGCCGCTCGCCGTTCTCCGCCTCGAAGACCAGCACCGCGCCGGCATCGATGGAAACGCCGATCTCCGCGCCTTGCGGCGGAACGTCTGCCTCCCGCACGCGGGCAAGCATCGGGGCGTCCAGCCCCTGCACGGCAAGCTCGACCAGGGCGATGTCGCCCAAGAAGCGGGCGTCGAGCACGCGGGCCGGCACCCCCTGCCCGGCGCCGAGCAACCGCACGCCGCGCTGGCGCACGCAAACGATGGCGTCGGCGCCATCGGGCAGGCCGTTGGCCAAGAAGCGGCCGAGTGGAGTGGCGGCACTCCCTTGCTCCACGCGGGCGGGAAGCTCGTTCAGGTCAGAGAAGGTGCGCGCGGCGAGGATATCCTTGGGCGCGCGGTAGAGGTCAAGCGCATCGCCGGTCTGTACGATACGCCCTGCCCGCATCAGCGCCACGCGGTCGCCCATGCGCATCGCCTCCTCGGCGTCGTGGGTAACGACGATCGAGGTGGCACGCGTCTCATGCAGGATGGCGAGCGTCTCCTCGCGCATTTTTTCGCGAAGTCGCGGGTCGAGACCCGAGAACGGCTCGTCCATCAGAAGCACGCTCGGGCGGGGCGCGATGGCGCGGGCGAGCGCCACGCGCTGCTGCTCGCCGCCGGAGAGGATATGCGGATATTCGTTGGCATAGTGGGCGAGGCCGACGCGATCCAGCGCCGCATGAGCCTCGACCTTGGCTTCGCGGCGAGTAAGCGATCTCAGCCCGAAGGCGGCATTGTCGAGGATCGAGAGATGGGGAAAGAGCGCGAAGTCCTGGAACATCAGCCCGACGCCCCGCTTCTCTGGCGGAACGAAGCGCTCAGGCCCCCCCACCTCCTGCTCGTCGAGAAGAACGCGGCCTGCGCTTGGCCGCTCGACGCCGGCCGCGATCCTGAGCAATGTGGACTTGCCGCAGCCAGAAGGCCCGAGCAGGCAGAGGATTTCGCCTGGCGCGATGTCGAGGCTCACATGGTCGAGCGCGAGCGTCGCGCCATAGCGGCGCGACAGGTCGTCGAAGGTGAGCCGCGCGGCGAAGCTGACCGCGGCCTTGCCGCGTCCCGCGCCAGTGCGCCGCGCTTTGCCGTTGGTCAGGGCGCGGCCGCGCGCTTTCAGGGCTTCGAACATCGCGCTGATCTAGGCGGTGAAACGTGTTCGGCGCAACCCCGAGCCGTCAACCGAGGCCGGACCGGACCGACGAAAGCCAAATGGCGTAGGAAATTGCCGCCAGCGTCTTGTTCGCCGACACTCAAACCCTGCCATCGAGGGATATGCGCAAGCGATGACCAAGACCACGCCTCACATCAGAGTCCATCATCACAATGACTACCTGATCTCCTTCTACGCAGGCCTGGATCAGTCGGAGCGCCATCTCAAGGAGCGGAATTGGCTCGACGATTCCGCGTTAAAGCTCGGCACAGCCATGTACGCCATCCACAGCGGCGCGGAGGCCGTTGTCTACGATACCTTCGCCAGCGTGGCCCATGCGGAATTCGTGCGCAGCTATCTCGAACAATTGGGGATTCGGAAATTCACCGCGGTCCTTAGCCATTGGCACCTCGATCACATCGCCGGCAACGCGGTATTCGACGACGGCGACATCATCGCCACGTCGCTCACGCGCGACGCGCTTCTGAGGCACAAGGCCGACATCGAAGCGGGCAAGGTCTGGGGGACGCCGCCCATCGCGCCGCTGATATTGCCCAACATCGTGTTCGACAACCACCTGGAGCTCCGCGTGGGAGAAATTGAGCTCGAGCTCCGCCGCATGAACATCCACAGTATCGATGGCTGCGTCGTCTATCTGCCGCGTGACAAGTTCCTGCTCGCGGGCGATACGCTCGAAGATCCGCTAACCTACATGATCGAGGTGGAGAATCTCGCCGAGCATTTGAGGCAGCTCAAAGAGATGAAAGGTTGGGATATCGCCAAGATCCTTCCCGATCACGGCGACCCGGACATCATCAGAGCAGGCGGATACGACAAGACCTTGATCGATGCGACCGTGGATTACATCACCCAGATGCTGTCGAGAGCCCACGATGCCAACTATCTGGACGGCTCGATGGAAGACTATCTCGCCCACTCGGCGGCGAAGGGCTGGATCAGGCCCTTCGAGCCCTACCGGGAGGTGCACGAGCAAAATCTCAAGCTCGTCCACGACTATTGGAAGGACAAGACGCTGCCGGAGGTCGCCCCCTAGTCAGGCGGCCTCGCCACTGCCTTCGTCCTCGGCGAGAGGCTCTGCCGCAAGCGGCTCGTCCTCCAAAGGCTCCTCGTCCTCGCGGAGGTCGAGAGCGTCATTGGGATTGGGCATGGAGAAGCCGGGTGGCAGGTTCGAATCGAGCAGGCCCGCGCCCTTGAGCTCGTTTAGCCCCGGCAGGTCCTGGATCTGGTCGAAGCCGAAGTGCTCGAGGAAGCTCGCCGTGGTGCCGTAGGTGACCGGGCGTCCCGGCGCGCGACGGCGTCCGCGCAACTTGATCCAGCCGGTTTCGAGCAGAATATCGATGGTGCCTGAGGACGTGCTAACGCCTCTGATCTCCTCGATTTCGGCGCGGGTGACCGGCTGGTGATAGGCGATGATGGCAAGCGTCTCAAGCGCAGCCCGCGACAGGCGGCGCTGCTCGACTGCCTGCTTCTCAAGCAGGAAGGAGAGATCATCCGCGGTGCGGAATGCCCATTTGCCGGCGACCTTCACCAAATTGACGCCGCGCGCGGCATAGAGGCTCTGCAGCTCCTCGAGCAGCGCGATCATGTCCTCGCCCTCGACGAAATGCTGGGCGAGCGCCGCCTCGTCGAGCGGCTCTGAGGCCGCGAACAGCAGCGCCTCGACGATGCGCAGCTTCTCCCGCCGGTCGGTCGACTGCAGCGCGATGACATTGGAGGGAAGCGGCAAGAGAAGCCGCGGGCCGCCGCGCTCGCGCTCCGTCTCGTCTTCCGTCATGACCGGTACCCTACTCAATTGGTTCGCTGTCATTCCCTCCCCCTTAGCTGTTCCTCGCTAGGCCTCATCTCAAGCGACCCGCATGCGCCGGCGGATCAAGAGCGGCGCAAACGACTTCGCTTGCCGGATTTCGAGCGCGCCTTCGCGCGTCATCTCAAGCGTCGCCGTGAAACTCGACGCAAGCGCGGTTTTTCTCAGCTCGGGCTCGACCAGAAACTCGGCGAGAAGTTGGTCGAGCGGAGCCCAGTCGCAAGCGATACCGAGCAGACGCTCAAGCTCGGCGCGCGCCTCTTTCAGAGACCACACCGCGCGCTGCCTGATTTGCCAGGTGCGGATTGCGGTGCGTTGCCGCTGCTGCGAATAGGCCTTGAGCAGGTCGTAGACATTAGCCTCGTAGATGCTCTTGCGGGTGATGCGGATGGGCTCTGGAGTCCCGCGCGCGAACACGTCGCGGCCGAGCCGCTTGCGCGTCATGAGCTGCGCCGAGACTTCACGCATGGCATGCAGGCGCTTCAGCCTGAAGGCGAGGAGCGCGGCAAGCTCGGCCCCGGTGGGCTCACCTTCCTCGTCCTTCTCAGCCGGAAGCAGGAGCTTCGATTTGAGAAAAGCGAGCCAGGCCGCCATGACGAGATAGTCGGCGGCGACCTCAAGACGCAGGCGGCGCGCCTCGGCGATGAAGTCGAGATATTGCTGGGCGAGCGCGAGCACGGAGATCTTGGCGAGGTCGACCTTTTGCGTGCGGGCGAGCGCGAGCAGAAGATCGAGCGGGCCTTCGAAGCCCTCGACATCGACCACCAGCGTGTCACCAGGCCCCGCCTCGAGCCGCGGGTCCTCGTCCTCCCAATCGGAGATCATATCCGGCCCGCCTGGCTCTTCGCTCATCGGCGTCTCGCGCGCGCTCATGCCACCCTCGTGCCTGCCGCCTCGGTGACGAGCGCCATGGCTTCGGCTTCATCGAAGGGCTGCGGCTTATGGAAGAGGCTTAGTGCGCGCGCAAAGCGCTCGGCGGCAAGTCCCTCGAGCGGCGGCACCGCGCCCGCTACCTCGACCATCTCCTTGAAGTCGCCGCTGCAATGGAGCGCGACATCGCAGCCCGCCTCGATCACTGCACGGGCTCGCTCAGCGAAGGGGCCACCAAGGGCTTTCATGCCGATGTCGTCGCTCATCAGAAAACCGGTCAACCCGATGAAATCACGAATCACTTTCCTGATTATAACTGCCGACGCGCTCGAAGGTCGCGCAGCATCGAAGGCCGTCAGCAGGACATGGGCCGTCATGGCAAGCGGCGCTTCGCGAAGCGCCTGGAAAGGGCGGAAATCGACGGCTTCGAGCTCTGCCGCTGAGGCGTCGATGCGCGGGAGCGCAAGATGGCTATCGGCCTTCGCCCGCCCGTGGCCGGGCACGTGCTTGATCACCGGCAGAACGCCGCCGGCGAGACACCCTTCCATTACCGCGCGTCCAAGCGCGATCACCGCCTCGGGATTGGTCGAGAAGGCGCGATCGCCGATGATTTCGTGCGCGCCTCTCTCGGGCACGTCGAGGACGGGCGTGCAATCGACGGTAATGCCACAGTCGTGGAGCTCCTGCGCCATTAGCCGCGTTCCAGCGAAGGCGGCCTTCTTCGCCATCTCCTGGTCGGTCTCATAGAGCAGGCCATAGCAGCGGGCGGGTGGCATGTTCCGCCAATGCGGAGGGCGAAGCCGTTGAACGCGGCCTCCCTCCTGATCAACGAGGACCAACGCGTCGTCGCTCTCGACCGCCTCATGGTAAGAGCGGACGAGTGCCCGGATCTGCTGAGGCGACTCGCAGTTCCGCGCAAACAGGATCAAACCGCAGGGCCGTTCCACGGCGAAGAAACGCCGCTCTTCGTCGCTGAGCTTCAGCCCGGCGCAGCTTGAGATGAAGGCTTTGAAGTCCACGACGCGGGGTAACGTGCGTCGCGCCTTCCGGTCAAGGGCGCTCGGTGCGGTTCCGCTCTCTATTGCGCCGTCACCAGGCAGTCAGGCAGGCCTTGCGACTTCAGCTGCGTGCAAAGCTTCGCGGCCGCCGCCTTGTCGGCGATCGGGCCGATGCGCAACCGGTACCACACGCCTTTGGCGCCTAGGTCAGCCTTCTGCACCATGGGCCGGTAGCTGGCGAGCAGCGTCGGATATTTCTGCTGCATGTCAGCAAAGCTCGCGAGCGCCTCGGTCTGGTTCTTCTTCGACCCGACCTGGACGACATATTTGGTCGGCGTGGCAGCAGGCGTGATCGAAGCGGTCTGTGTCGCCGGCTTGGGCTTCGCTGCCGGAACCGGCATGTCAGCGGCCTGTTGTGGAGCCGCAGCCGCGGCGGCAGCAACCGGCGCAGGCGCCGCGGCCGCATCGGCGGCAGGAGCTTGAGCAGGAGCCGGGCTAGCAGCGGCAAGCTGCATGTCGGTCGGCGCCTCGGCAGGCGCGGCTCCGGCAGGCGGCGCCATGACTGAGCCGTCAGGGCGCACGACCATAGTCTTCACCTTACGCGGACCGCCGTCGGCGGCATTCGGATCGTCGACGGCGGCGACCGTCGCAGGCGCCGAGCTATCCACGGCTTGAGTGGTCGGCGGCGCGCCAAGATCAGTCGGTGCAGCCGCGCTGGCGGTATCGGTGGAAGGCGGCAAGGCAGGAACGGCAACGTCCTCCTGGCGCGGTACGAGATGGTCAGCCTCTGGCTCATCGCCGTTCTGCAGCCGATCGTAGATCAGCTTGTTCTTGTGGGGGAAATCCTTGCCGCCAGGATCGTCGGGCGCCTCTTTGACCGGCCGCGCATCGGCCGTGACGACAGGAGGCTGGTCCCCTGCGCCAATGCCGCCGCCGCTCTGCTTGTAGGCGAAGGCAAGGGCACCGCCGAGCGCAATCGCGCCAAGCAGGGCGCTCCCGACCATGAAGGCGCTGCGGCCCTTGATCGAAAAGCCTAGCTTGGAACGGGCGCCAGGTGGCGGAAGCACCTGACCCTCATCGAGAAAATCGGCATCCACGCGCTCGCTTTCATAGAAGTCCTGAGCGCCCCGGTGCGGGGTCTCCATCGAGCCGAGAGCTATCTGCGGCGGCTGATCGTAAAGCGCGTCGAAGGCCTGCAACTGGCGGCGAGGATCGCTCGGCGGAACGTCCCCCGAATGCGAGGGCATTCCGTAATCGTGTGAAGGCTCCTCGGTGAACGTGCTGAAGCCGTGATCGACCTGGGGTTGCGCCTGGGCATAACCGCCGCTGTCCGAATCGGGACCGTGCTCTTGAGGATCGAATGAGGACTCGGAGAAGCTCGCATCCTGGAAGTTTGAATCGAAGTTCGGCTCGGGGAAGCTCGCATCGGCGAAGCTCTGATTGCCGAAGTTCTGGTTGTTCCCGAAGTTCGCGTCGGCGAAATTCTGATCCGAGAAGCCCTGCTCGGAGAAGCTTGCGTCCGCGCCGTTCCGGCCTGGGAAGCCTGCATCAATGAAACTCTGGTCTCTGAAGGATTGGCTCGGAAAGGCCTGACCGCCGTTATAGCCAGAGTTGGAAAAGCTCTGGGGCGCCGCCGGCTCTACTTCCTGGAAGCTCGGCGAGCGCACCTGCTGACTGGCATTGCGATAGGCCGTCTGGAAATCGGAGGCCTGGTAGCCCGGTGTCGCGGTTTGCAGATGTGAATAGTCCGGAGCGGCAGAGGGTTGCGAGCTCTGATAAGAGGGCGTAGCGGCCGGTTGCGGGCTTTGATAGGACGGGACAGAAGCCGGATAGCTCGGCTGGCTTGGTGCTTGCGGATAAGAGCTCTGGTAATTCAACGGCGCTTGGCTTGGCGCCGGCGGGCTCGGCGTATAGGAAGAAAAGCTTGGCTGGGTGGGTTGCGGAGCCGGCTGACGCTGCTCGTTCCCGCGCGTTACCGGCGTATAGTTCGGCATCTGCGCAAACATCGGACTGCTGCCACCAAACATTGGCCGCTGTCCCGTAGCCGGCTGACCCGGCCTTCCCCCTCCATGCGCCATAGGTTTTACCTCGCTCGGTTGAGCTTTGAGCGCGTTGTTGCCCCAAGTCTGTGCGCTTGGAGCCTTTCCCACACTCGCTGTGCTGGCGAAATCTGACTGTGACCCCGGGTTCGGACCGGCCTTACGGCCATGCCCGTCTTCTCGCGTGGACATGGTACTTCCCTCAAACCACCCCCCGCCCCGGTTCAGTCTCAGTGAAGCTCTTGTAAGGCTTCAACGCCGAGAATCCCCAAACCTGACGACAAAACACGCTTCGTGGCCGCTACAAGGGCTACACGAGCACGCGTTAACTCTCGGTCATTCTCGTAAATAAATCGTAATTGTGGCAAGTCTTTGCCTCGGTTCCAGAGGCCGTGGAAGTCCGCCGCAAGATCATAGAGATAGAAGGCAATACGGTGCGGCTCATGGGCAATTGAAGCGGCCTCGACGACCCGGGGAAACTGCGCGAGCCTCCGGATCAGGACGATCTCGGCCTCATCGCTCAGCCGGTTTAGGTTGCTTCCAGCCAACGCCCCCTCCGCTAACTCGAGATCGGGGAAAGCTTCCCGAACGTTACGCAGAACGGAACTCGCCCGCGCATGGGCGTACTGGACATAAAACACCGGGTTATCGCGCGATTGCTCGGTGACTTTGGCGAAGTCGAAATCGAGCGGCGCGTCGTTCTTCCGGTAAAGCATCATGAAACGGACGGGGCCTGCCCCCACCTCGTCCACGACCTCCCGGAGCGTTACAAACGTCCCGGCCCGCTTCGACATCTTGACCGGCTCGCCGGCCCTAAACAAGCGCACCAGCTGGCAAATCTTGATGTCGAGCGTGGCCTCGCCTTCGGTGAGCGCAGCAACGGCAGCCTTCATGCGCCGGACATGTCCACTGTGGTCGGCGCCGAACACGTCGATCATGGTCTTGAAGCCGCGCTGGAACTTGTCGCGGTGATACGCAATGTCGCCGGCAAAATAGGCGTAAGTGCCGTCCGACTTCACGAGGGGCCGGTCCATGTCGTCGCCGAACTCGGTGGAGCGGAACAGAAGCTGCTCGCGATCCTCCCAGTCTTCGTCGACTTTGCCCTTGGGCGGCGGCAGCCGGCCCTTGTAGATCAGGCCGCGCGCTTTGAGGTCGTTGATGGTCTCCGCGATTTCGTCGCATACACCTTCGCTGAGCGACCGTTCAGAGAAGAAGACGTCGTGATGGATGCCGAGCGCAGAGAGGTCGTCCTCGATCATGGCGAGCATCGCTTCGAGCGCAGCAGCGCGCACGATGGGCAGCCATTTCTCCTCGGGCATCGAAAGAAGATCCTTGCCGTGCTGGGCGGCAAGCTTCTCGCCGACGGGCTTTAGATAGTCCCCGGGATAGAGGCCTTCGGGGATTTCGCCGATCTTCTCGCCGAGCGCCTCGCGGTAGCGCAGGAAAGCGGAGCGGGCGAGCGCATCGACCTGAGCGCCAGCGTCATTGACATAATATTCGCGCGTCACCGCAAAGCCGGTGGAGGCGAGAAGATTGGCGAGAGCATCGCCAAATACCGCACCGCGGGTATGGCCGACATGCATCGGACCGGTCGGGTTGGAGGAGACATATTCCACGTTGATCGCCTCGCCTTTGCCGATCGCGCTCTGGCCATAGCTTTCGCCCTGTTCGAGCACCATGCGCAGCACGCTCGGCCAAAAGGCGCGCGACAGAGTGAGATTCACGAAGCCGGGGCCTGCGACCTCGGCTCTGTCGACATAGGAGTCGGCGGCAATGAGTGGCGCGAGACGCTCGGCCAACGCGCGCGGCGGCTTGCCGGTGACCTTGGCGAGAACCATGGCGGCATTGGTTGCGAGGTCGCCGTGCGATGCATCCTTGGGAGGCTCGAGCGTGATGGCCTCGATGCTCGCCTCAGGCGGCACGACGCCGTCATGCTTGAGCTGCTGGACGGCGGCGAGAACGCGCCCCTGAAAACCTGCAAAGACGTCCATGGCAGCTCCGGCGGATGGAGCGCGACTAACGTAAATCAGGGGTCGCGTCAAACAGCCGGCGATGCTCGGCGAGCGCATAGCGGTCGGTCATGCCGGCGATGAAGTCCGAGACGTGGCGGGCGTAGGCGCGCGTGCCTGGTTCTGGCGCCTGCTCGCGCCATTCGGGCGGGAGCGCCACGGCTTCTTTGAGGTAACGCTCGAAGAGCTGCGCCACGACCCTCTCGGCATCGCCCATGATGTGCATGATCCGGGGATGCCGGTAGACGCGCGCAAGCAGAAAGGCGCGCAATGCGTCAAGCTCGCTCTGCATGGCTTCCGAAAACGCGACTATCGCCTGTTGCGCGCGGCGAACGTCATTTGCGCTCTCTGGCTGAAGCGCGTAGAGCCGGCGCTTCGTCTCGGCAATGGCGTCGTCCACCATCGCGGTGATGATCCGGCGGATCGACTCATAGAGGAGGCGCGGACCGTCAATGCCGGCATAGGCCGCACGGACCTCGGCAAGCGCCCGGCCGGCGATCGGCACCTCGCCAAGCTCGGCGAAGGTGAAGAAGCCGGCGCGGTAGCCGTCATCCATGTCGTGATTGTTGTAGGCGATGTCGTCGGCAAGCGAAGCGACCTGTGCCTCCACGGATGCAAAAGTCGCAAGCTCGAGGTCATGCTTGGCTGAGTAAGCCAGAATGGATTCAGGGACAGGTTCGGTCGCAATGGGACCGAGCAGAGGGCCGTTATGCTTGACCAGTCCTTCGAGCATCTCCCAGGTGAGGTTGAGCCCATCGAAGCTCGCATATTTCCTTTCGAGCTCGGTGACCACGCGGAGCGACTGGGCGTTATGGTCGAAGCCTCCGGCATTCGCCATCGCCGCGTCGAGCGCACGCTCGCCGGCATGGCCGAAGGGCGGGTGGCCGAGATCGTGGGCGAGCGCGAGCGCCTCGGTCAGATCCTCGTCGAGCCTGAGCCTGCGTGCCATCGAGCGGGCGATCTGGGCGACTTCCAGGCTATGAGTGAGGCGCGAGCGGTAGTGATCGCCCTCGTGATAGATGAAGACCTGGGTCTTGTAGTTCAGCCGCCGGAAGGCGGTGGCGTGCAGGATGCGATCGCGGTCACGGGCAAAGGGCGAGCGGGTCGGGCTCGACGGCTCGTGGGCAAGGCGCCCACGGCTCTGGCCCGGGTCTGCCGCATAGGGCGCAAGCGCTTCGCCGGGCCCAGGGGCTGACGCTCCTGTTTCCGCGGGAAAAACCCGCTTCCCCCTGCGGCGTTGGTCGATTGACAAGCGGGTCGGCCATCCTATGTTTCAAGCAGAAATTGGCTACACCCAAGATGAGCGAACCGTCCATCACCTTGAGCGCGCGTGCGGCATCCCGCATCGCCGAGCTCATTGCCGGCGAGGCGGCGCCCACGCTGTTCAGAGTGAGCGTCGAGGGCGGCGGCTGCTCGGGGTTCCAGTACCGCTTCGATCTCGTCACCGAGAGCGCGCCTGACGACGTGCTGATCGAGCGAGACGGCGCGCGTGTCGTGGTCGATCCGGTCTCGCTCCCCTTCATGCAAGGCAGCGAGATTGACTTCGTCGACGACCTGATCGGCGCGCAGTTCAAGGTCAACAACCCGAACGTCACGGCCAGTTGCGGCTGCGGCACTAGCTTCTCGATTTAACGTTCGTTTTTTGTAATCCCCACCGGTCATGGCCGGGCTTGGCCCGGCGATCCACGATTTGCCCGCCCCACTCTCCTTAAATCGTGGATGCCTGGCACAAGGCCGGGCATGACGAAGTACGTTTTGTTGTAAGTTCTCGCCCCCATGAAGATCGCCACCTGGAACATCAACGGCATCAAGGCGCGCATCGACGCGGCCACCACCTGGCTGAAGTCAGCCGCGCCCGACATCGCCTGCCTGCAAGAGATCAAATGCGCCGATGAGGCCTTCCCCAGGGAGGCCTTCGAGGACCTCGGCTATAACGTTGCGGTGCACGGGCAGAAGGGCTTCAACGGCGTCGCCCTCCTCTCGAAGCTTCCATTCGATGACATCACCCCGCGGCTCGCCGGCGATCCTGACGACGTGCAGGCGCGCTATCTCGAGGCCTGCGTCTCGCTGCCATCGGGGGTGCTGCGCCTGCTCAACATCTACCTGCCCAACGGCAATCCGCCGGGCTCAGAAAAATATGTCTACAAGCTCGCCTGGATGACGCGGCTTAAAGATCGCATCAAGGCGCTGCTCACCAACGAAGAGCCGATGGTGATCGCCGGAGATTTCAACGTCATCCCGGCGCCAGAGGATGTCTACAATCCCGCTGCGTGGACCGAGGACGCGCTGTTCAGGCGAGAGACGCGCGCGCATTTCCAGGCGCTCGTCAATCTCGGACTGACCGACGCGTTCCGTGCTTGTCACGACGAACTGCACCGCTACACCTTCTGGGACTATCAGGCCGGTGCCTGGCAGAAGAACCAGGGCTTGCGCATCGATCACTTGCTGTTGTCGCCGCAGGCCGCAGACCGGCTGCAATCATGCGAGATCGACGCCGCGCCGCGCGGCTGGGAGAAGCCGTCGGATCACGTCCCGATCTTTATCGAACTGAATGTCTAGCGAACGAGCTACCAGGCGACGCGCATGCCGGCCTTGCCGCCGACGCCGTTGGGGCTCAGGGCTGGTTCGGCTGCGCGCCGAAGCCGACCGAGAGCCCGATTGGTGCCGGTGGCGGAGCAGCTGACGGCCTCGGCGTTGCCGCGGCGGCGGGTGTCGGCTTTGCCGCCGAGGGAAGCGAGAGCGCGCCCTCGGGAGCTTGGATGACAATGTGATCGTCGGGGCCGTGCGCGGCAGCCGGCATCTTGGTGGTAGGACCGAGCTCGGGGAGAAGCAGCTCAGCCTCTTTGCGCGTCGCATTGTCGGCCTTGGCGAAGGCGTCCTGATAGAGGTCGGCGATCCATTTCGGCTCGTCCCCTTCGGCCTTGGCGTTCTCGTGCGCGAGTGTGAGGAAGGCAAGACCCCTCGCCTGCCTTTGCCGCACTTCGTCGCCCTTCCACAAAAGCTCGCCAAGCGTCGCTTGCGCCGCGGCATGCTGCTTCTTCGCGGCAGTCGCTAGCCAGTTGACGGCAAGGCTTGGATTCTTCTCCACTCCCTCGCCGCTCAGATAAAGAAGGCCGAGTTGATACTGTGCCTCGGCGTCGCCGAAATAGCTCGCAGCGTGGCGATAGATATCGGCCGCATAGGCCGGATTGGAGGGAAGCGGCACGGCAGGAATTCCAGCCATATAATATTGACCTAGTGCAACGAGGGACTCGCCCACGTATTTCGCGATCGGGCTTGACGGGCTGATGTCGGCATATTGGTCGGCAATCTCCTGGAAGTAGGAGAAGGCCTTGGCGTCATTCTTCGGCACGTCGCGTCCGGCGGCGTAGAGGCGCGCCATCTTGAGCTGGGCGCCGAGCACGCCGCGCGCGGCGGCATATTCGAGCGCAGGCAGAGCGACGACCATCCGCCCTCCCTTCAGCGCAACCATGCCTTGCCGATAGGCTTCAGTTGCCGAGGCGTAAGGCGGCGGATTGTCGGCGCCGACGGCCACTGGCCCCAGCATCAGCAGGGCCGCAATGCCGCCAAGCGCGAGTTTGTCAAACATCCGCATAGCAGTGAGCTTCCACGCCCGCGCCAGGATGGGTCACGGCTCCAGTCCTGGCCGGTCCCACCTCGTTCGCGTATTTCCACAAATACCCGCTTTGGAACGGGTTTGGCCGCGCCTTCCATGACTTCGCACGCGCCTTCAACTCGGCCTCGCTAAGATCAACATCCAACGTGCCTTTTTCGGAATCGAGGACGATCGTGTCGCCATCGCGCAAAAGCGCGATCGGGCCGCCGACAGCGGCCTCCGGTCCGACATGGCCAACGCAAAATCCACGCGTGGCACCTGAGAAGCGGCCGTCGGTGATGAGCGCCACCTTGTCACCCATGCCCTGGCCGTAGAGTGCGGCCGTGGTCGACAGCATCTCGCGCATGCCTGGACCGCCCTTCGGTCCTTCATAGCGGATGACGATCACATCGCCCTCGGCGTAGCGTTTCGTGCTCACGGCAGCGAAGGCATCCTCCTCGCAGTCGAAGCAGCGGGCCGGCCCACGGAATCGAAGTCCCTTCATGCCGGCGACCTTGACAATGGCGCCGTCAGGCGCGAGCGAGCCTTTCAATCCGACCACGCCGCCGGTCGGCGACAGAGGATTATCGGCAGGGCGCACCACGTCCTGATCAGGGTTCCACCTGACCTTGGCGAGATTCTCTTTCATGGTCCGGCCAGTGACGGTCATGACGTCGCCGTGCAAATAGCGGTGATCGAGGAGGGTTTTCATCAGAAGCGGCACGCCGCCAGCTTCGAACAAGTCCTTGGCGACATAGCGGCCAGATGGTTTCAAATCCGCGATATAAGGTGTCCGTTTCAAGACCTCGGCAACGTCGAACAGGTCGAAATCGATGCCGCACTCATGCGCGATGGCCGGCAGATGCAGCGCGGCGTTGGTCGAGCCGCCGGTCGCGGCGACGATAGCCGCCGCATTCTCTAGCGCCTTGCGGGTAACGATGTCGCGCGGGCGTATGTTGAGCGCGATGAGGTCCATCACCTTCTCGCCGGCGGCGGTGCAGAAACGGTCCCTGATCTCGTAGGGCGCGGGCGCACCGGCCGAGTAAGGAAGCGCAAGACCGATGGCCTCGGAGACGCAGGCCATGGTGTTGGCGGTGAACTGGGCGCCGCATGCACCGGCCGAAGGACAGGCAACATGCTCGAGCTCGTCGAGGTCCTCGGCCGACATCTTGCCGACGGAATACTGACCCACCGCCTCGAACAGGTCCTGTACCGTCACCGGCCTGCCCTTGAACGAGCCGGGCAGGATAGAGCCGCCATAGATGAAGATCGACGGCACGTTGAGGCGGCACATGGCCATCATCATGCCGGGCAGCGACTTATCGCAGCCGGCCATGCCGACCAGCGCGTCGTAGCAATGGCCGCGCATGGTGAGCTCGACGGAATCGGCGATGACTTCGCGCGAGGGCAGCGAGGACTTCATGCCCTCATGACCCATGGCGATGCCGTCGGTAACGGTGATGGTGCAGAATTCCCGCGGCGTGCCGGCAGAGGCGGCGATGCCCTGCTTGACCGCTTGCGCCTGGCGCATCAGCGCGATGTTGCAAGGGGCAGCTTCGTTCCAGCAGGTGGCGACACCGACGAAAGGCTGATGGATCTGTTCCTGCGAGAGACCCATGGCGTAATAGTAGGAGCGATGGGGCGCGCGGGAGGGCCCTTCGGTCACATGCCGGCTCGGCAAACGGGATTTGTCGAACGTCTTCGCGTCCATCTGCTAACGCCCGGATGAGGTGCGAAGGGAGAGATATATGGCCTGAGCCACCGCTCCCCAATGGCCCGGTCCGCTTTCTTCCCCTGCTCGTCCCCCGAATTGGAGCAATGGGAGTGCTACCGACCGGCGCTCCTCCTGCGAGGCCGATGTCCCAAAGTTTTATGGCGCAAACGGGGCGAAAATGCCTCAGTATGTTGCAATTTAGATACAGTCCTGGATATTTTGGATGAAGTTCGTTGGACAGGCTACATGTTGTGCCCTACTCCGGCAAAAGAAGAGGCCAAATGGGCACCCTGACGTGCCGCACGTGTCGCCGAAGCGTCATCTAAGGCAAGTCGAGCTATCCTCGTGAAGAAGCCACCAGGCGCGTTGAGCCAGGATTCGATGGAAGCAAAACGGACACGCGAAGGACAGTCATTCGACGCTGAGATCGGCTTTAGGCGGCCGCAATCGGCGATGCCAGGCCGGGGCGGCCTTGTCCGGATCAAGGCAGCTTTCTGGAACACCGTCGGCGGCATCAAGGAAGGCCTTAGAACCGAGGCCGCGATCAAGCAGGAGGTCGCAATCGCCTGCATTGCCTTTCCGTTGTCCTTCTTCATTGCCCGGGACTTATGGACGTGGGTGGCGCTGATCGCGAGCCTGTTGCTAGTCCTCTCGATCGAGTTCCTCAACACCGCGGTCGAGCGGCTGTGCAATCATATCCAGCCCGAAAAACACGATGCTATCCGTATCACCAAAGACCTCGCCTCAGCCGGCGTGTTCTTTGCCCTTCTTCTCGTCGCTCTGGTATGGATCGCCGCGGCTGTTGCGCGATTTGCGCTGTGAGGTGGCCCTAAACCAATTAAGCGACCCGGCGAAAAGGTCACGGAGAAATTCGCCGATACGCTCTAGGCGTCGCTCGATCTTGTTGTCGTCCATCCTCAGAAAGACGCTCCGGCAGGCGGCGATCACGATCACCACGATGACGCCGGCAAAGATCACGTCGGTTGGGAAGTGACGGCCAAAAACGACGCGCAAGCTGCTGATCGCGACGGCAAAGCCGAGTACGGCAACCTCGGCCACGGGCCTGATGCTCGGCGGGGTGACACTTGCAGGCGCGAGAAGCCAAAAGGCTTCGGCCGCATCGCCCGAGACAAAGGAGCAATTGCTTCGACACTCCCCGCCGGACTTCCACCAGGGCTCGAACGTCTGTTGTTTGCCGAACTCCTGAACGAAGACCGGGCGCGGTCTTGCCCAGGTGGGCTTGAGAATGCCGTTGACGATGAGACCGGGACCAATGGCAAAGGAGCAGACGAGGAAAAGCGCAATCCGGGGAGACAACAGCGCCTTCGTGCGTGGAAACAGGATCTTCGCAAGGAGAGAGCCGCCGGCTGCCAACACGATGAGCAAAGTTGTCCAATGGCCTATGCTTCGGATGAGATTCGGGAACCACCGGATCGCGAGCGGAAAATCCCCGCGGACGGGATCAAAGAACCATCCCGGGATTGCAAGATCCCATTGCGGAAAGATCGCGAACACAAGGCCCGCTACGGCTCCGACCGCGATTGCGCTCAAGACCCATCTGCGCCCCATAGCCCACCGCTCCTAGAGTGTGATTGAGAGGGAAGTGGGGCCTCTTGGCCACTACGGCTGGGCTACAATGCGGCTTCTAGGCGCTTCAGCGCCTGCTCAAGCTTGGCGGCAGTGGCCTCGGCCTCGGTCTTCCGCTCGCGCTGCTCCTCGACCACGTGCTCGGGCGCGCGGCTGACGAACTTCTCGTTTGCGAGCTTGGCGTCGAGCTGCTTGATCTCGGATCCGACTTTGTCGATCTCCCGCTTGAGCCGCTGCGACTCTGCGCCAATGTCGATGACGCCGGCGAGCGGCAGAGCGAGAGTCGCTTCTTCGAGCACGATCTGAACGGCGCCAGCCTGCGGCCTGCCGAAATCGAGGCTGTCGAGACGGGCGAGCCGCTTGATAGTGTCGGCATGGACGGCGACGCGCGCACGCGTCGTGTCGGCTGCGCCGGCAATGATGAGCGGCACCTTGGCCGCAGCCGGCACGTTCATCTCGGAACGCACCGAGCGCACCTCGGAGATGAGTTTGATCAGCCAGCCGATCTCGGCGTCTGCTTGGGCAATCTCGAGGCCGCGAGTCTTTGGCCAGGGCGCGAGCATGAGGAGGCTCGCGCGGCCCTCCGCCTCATTGGCGAGCTTCGCCCACAGCTCCTCGGTGACGAAGGGCATAAAGGGGTGGAGCAGCTTGAGCGCCTGGTCGAGCACGAAAGCAGCCAGGGCGCGCGTCTCGGCCCTTGCCTCTGCGTCAGGGCCGGCAAGGATCGGCTTGATCAGCTCGAGATACCAGTCGCAATAGACGTGCCAGATGAAATGGTAGATGGCCGCGGCGGCCTCGTTGAAGCGGAAGGCCTCGATTGCCTCGGTGACGGCCCTCGCCGTGCGCTCCGTCTCGCCGGCGATCCAGCGGTTGAGCGTGACCTTGGCGCTTGCCGGATCGAAGTTGCTTTCAGGAACGCACTCATTGATCTGGGCAAAGCGTGCGGCGTTCCAGAGCTTGGTCGCGAAGTTGCGATAGCCTTCAACGCGCGAGGCGCTCAGCTTGATGTCGCGCCCCTGCGCCGCCATCGCGGCCAGGGTGAACCGCAGCGCGTCAGCGCCGTAGGTGTCGATCAGGCCAAGGGGGTCGATGACGTTCCCCTTCGACTTCGACATCTTCTGGCCCTTCTCGTCACGGACCAGCGCGTGGATATAGACGTCGCGGAACGGCACCTCCTCCATGAACTGGAGGCCCATCATCATCATGCGCGCGACCCAGAAGAAGATGATGTCGAAGCCGGTGATCAGAACGTCGGTCGGGTAATAGCGGGCGAGCTCCGGCGTCTTGTCGGGCCAGCCGAGCGTCGAGAACGGCCACAACGCCGACGAAAACCAAGTGTCGAGCACGTCCTCGTCACGCTTCAGATCGACGGCCTCGCCGTAATGCTCTTTGGCGAGCGCAGCGGCGCCTGCCTCGTCCTCGGCGACGAACACCTTGCCGTCGGGCCCGTACCAGGCGGGGATCTGATGGCCCCACCACAGCTGGCGCGAGATGCACCAGGGCTGGATGTTCTCCATCCAGTGGAAATAGGTGGTCTCCCAGTTCTTCGGCACGAACACGGTGCGTCCGCGCTTCACCGCATCGATCGCGGGCTTGGCGAGCGTCCCCGCGTCGACGTACCACTGGTCGGTGAGCCGCGGCTCGATCACCGCGTTGGAACGGTCGCCGTGCGGAACGGTATGGACGTGCGGCTCGATCTTCTCCATCAAGCCTCGGGCCTCGAGCTGATGCACGATCAGCTTGCGCGCGGCGAAGCGGAACACGCCGTTGAGCTCTAGGATCAGGGCCCTGAGCTCGGGCGTCGGCTCGACACCGCGCGTAAAGTCCGGATTGGGATCGAGCAGGAGCTTCCCTTCGGGACCCATTATGTTGACCATGGGAAGGCCGTGGCGCTTGCCGACCTCGAAGTCGTTGAAGTCATGCGCCGGCGTGATCTTGACCGCGCCCGATCCTTTCTCGGGGTCTGAGTGCTCGTCGGCAATGATCGGGATGCGGCGGCCGACCAGCGGCAGGATCACGTTTTTGCCGACGAGATGCTTGTAGCGGTCATCGTCGGGATGCACGGCGACAGCAGTGTCGCCGAGCATGGTCTCAGGCCGCGTGGTGGCGACCACGATGTAACTCGAGGGATCGTTAGGATTAAAGCGCGTGCCCTCGATCGGGTAGCGCAGATGCCAGAGATGACCCTTGGTCTCGATCTGCTCGACTTCCAGATCGGAGATGGCGGTGAGCAGCTCCGGGTCCCAATTGACGAGACGCTTGTCCTTGTAGATGAGGCGAGCGCGGTAAAGCTCGACGAAGACCTTGCGCACGGCGCGCGACAGCCCCTCGTCCATGGTGAAGCGCAACCGCGACCAGTCGCAGGAGCAGCCAAGCCGCTTCAACTGGCCAACGATGATGTTGCCGGACTCCTCCTTCCACCTCCACACGCGCTCGATGAATTTGTCGCGACCGAGCACGCGGCGGCTCGGCTCCTGGCGTTCCATTAATTGACGCTCGACCACCATTTGGGTGGCGATGCCGGCATGATCGGTGCCGGGCTGCCACAGCACGTCGCGGCCGCGCATGCGCTCGAAGCGGACGAGCACATCTTGCAGCGTGTTGTTAAGGGCGTGCCCCATATGGAGCGAGCCGGTGACGTTCGGCGGCGGAATGACAATGGCGAAGGGCTTGGCGGCGGCACGCTCGGGCCGGCCCGAGGCAAAGGCTTCCGCCTGCTCCCAAGCGCGATAGATGTCGCCTTCTATTCGCTGCGGCTGATAAGTCTTCTCGAGCATGGACGCGTGGGTTCGGCGCGAAAAAGTGCGCGCGTCCTACGCTGTTGCCTTCAGCGCTGTCAACCTGAAGCGCGTTCAGTCCGCCTGGAACCGCCCCGGATTGTCCCTGAGTTCGTCCTTGAGCGCAGCGGTCAATACGCGCGTCATGTTCTCGTCGAGCCAACGCTGAAGCATCGGCCGGAGCATGTCCTTGACGCTGTCCTCGAGACTCTTCGGACCGGCCTCGCCTCCCGACGCAGCGGCGTAGGTCTGGTGATTTCCACCGTTCGCCCGTTGTGCCGGGTATTCCGGCTCAGGCTGGGACTCTTCGCGCGCCGCCCAGGAGGGCGCCGTGGGCTCCCAACCCCGATCGGCGGGCTCCCAACCCCGATGGACGTCAGGCTCCGGCTCCCCGACCACTACCTCGAGGATCACCGGTTCCTGCGCCACCATCTCGCCTTCGAACTCGGTGAGTTCAGGCTCCCGCTCCGGCTCATAAGCTGCCTCGGGCACCGCGGCAGGCTCGGCCACTGGCTCCGGCGAAGCCGCAAATGCCGGCTCGGCTTGTGGAGTGAACGGCGGTGGCTCGTAAGAGAATATCGGGGATGTGGGAAGCTGGCCTGCTCTCAAGGCCGCGATTGCCCGCTCAAGGGCCGACGCCGCCTCCTCGCTCGCGGACATCGCCTGAGGAGCTTGGGCAGGTTCCGCCGCAACCTCCGGTTCATAAGCCGCGGCCTCGGGCTCCGAGGTCTCTTTCTCAGCGCCAAGCTCGAGCTCAGCCTCAGGCTCTCGGAACTCCGGTTGAAACTCGGCTTCGGGGGCAAGCGCCTCAGCTTCCGGGGCAGACGCCTCTGCTTCGGCAACGACCTCTACGACTTGCAACTCCTCCTCGACGGGCTCTAGCCCGCCGAGTTCGGCAGTCAAATCGAGGATATCCTCCTCCTCTTCGACGGCCTCGACCGGCGCAGGCGCGCCGCCGCTCAAAACGCGCGCAATATCATTGATGATCTTGTCGTCGGCCTCGCCCTCAACCTCGCCTTCGGAAAGCTCAAGAGTTTCATCGTCATCTTGGCTTTGAGGTGCGGCGCTAAGCTGCGGTGCCAAATTTGACTCATCATCCGAGATAATCCGACGGATGGAGGCCAGGATTTCCTCCATAGTCGGTTCAGGAGCACGCTCGGTACTGCTCATGACTTGATCCCTTGCCGCCATATAAACCCCCGCAATACCCGGCGGTCAAACACCAGGGCTGCACTTGGGTTTGTAACTTAACACAACGTTAAGACCCAAGTCTCGATTTGGATAGATGACCGCTCCCGTTGGTTAAGGCAGATAAACGCGCGATATCGGACAAGGTTCATTCATCAGGAGCGGGCGGAGGCGGCGGCCGCAAGCCGAACCACTTATTCTTCACGGTGTCATAATGCTCGATCGGATCATAATAAGGCACTGATAAGCCAAGGGTTTGTGCATCCATACGACCTATGGCGACGTACAGCGAATATTCGGCCACCACGCGGTCGCGGAGCGCCGTGACGAGGCCGATCTGCGAATTCAGGAGCTCCCGCTGGGCGTCGAGGACGTCTAGCGTAGTGCGCTGGCCGACTTTCTCCTCCTCGCGCACGCCAGTCAGGGCGATTTTATTGGCATCGACGGCCGCCTGGGCCGAGGCGATGGCCGGGCCGGAGGACTGCAAAATGCCCCAGTTCGCGATCACGTCGGCATGCACGCGCAACCGCGCGTCCTCGACCTCCTTTTTAAGCTGATTGTTAGTCTCCTTGGCTTGGCGAACGCGCGCCGAGACGCTGCCGCCCTGGTAGAAGGGAACGTTCACCCGCCCCGTGACCGTTGTGGTCTCGATCTCCTTGATAGTCCTGCTCTGGTCGAAGCGGTTCTGATATAGAGCCTCAAGTGTCACCGTTGGCAGGAGCTCGCCCATGATCTGCTGCACGGCATAGAGCGACGCTTCCTCCTGATAGACGGCAGCGAGGATGACGGGATTCTCGCCGTCACCAAGCGTCATGGAGTCGTTGAGGGTGGTCGGAAGAAGGTAGAGGATCGAAGGGGGCGTCTCGAGGCTGCCCGGCGGGTGGCCGATGATCTGCTCGTAGGCCGCGTTGCTCGTCTTCAGGTTGGCCTGGGCCGCGGCCAACGTCGAAAGCGCCTCTGAGCGGCGGGCCTCGGCCTGGGCCACGTCGGTGCGCGTGACCTCGCCGACATCGAAGCGGTCCTTGGTCGCTTTGAGCTGCTCGGTAAGAACCTTCACGTCGTTCTCGCGCAAGCGGACGATCGCCGTGTCGCGCACGACATTGACATAGGCGGTCACCGCATCGAGTAGCACGGTCTGCTCGACGCTGCGCAAGCTCTCGCGTGCGGCCTGCACAGTCGACTTCGCTTGCCTGATGGCATTCAGATTCTGAAAGCCCTCGAACAGAGGCTGGGTAAGCTGGACCGAATAACCACGCGGGTGAGTGACGCCGCTGCTGATGCCGGCCGAGCTGAAAGCGGTCGCGTTTGCCGCGTTGGCGGCTGAACCACCGCTCTGCCGTCTCCCTCCCGTTCCGCTCGTATCGATGTTTTGGTTCTGAAAACTCGAGTCGGCCTCGCCGGTGATGAGGGGGCGCAAGCCGGATTTGGCTAGAGCCACCTGCTCGTCAGTGGCTCTAAGCCTTGCGCGCTCGGAATTGAGGACAGGGTTGATCAGGTAGGCGTCAGTCAATGCCTGTTCTAGCGTCTCGGCGTTAGCCGGACGGCAACATGCGGCGATGACGAGGAACGCGCATACGAGAGCAGCCCCGCCACGTAGCCGCCACGACATTCCCGCGCAGGACGACATGGCGTGCCTGCCAACGAAGCCTTGCAAAACGCTATTTCTCCCGCAGTTGGTGACGCCCCCCGCCCCGCTGCGGCAAAAACCATAGAGCAGCATATGCGGGATGCGATACCCACGGAAAGTTGCTTTCAGGGGATTTGGCAAAAAATTCAAAGCACTGTGGGATCAGAGCAACAGTGCCCCGGCGGAAAAAGAAACTAGAAGGTGAAGGCGGGTTTCGGCGCAAAACCAGGCAACGGGCGCGCGCCAGCATCGAAGTGAGGCACCCCGCTCGCCTCGTCGGACACTTTGACAAAAAGATAAGCCTTACCCTGACTTGGGTTAGTGGCGTTCCGGCTGATCACTACCGCGAGCCTGCCCCCTTCCTGCAGTTGTGCAAGGAGGGAGGCGGGACCCTCCGGAACGCTGCCGTTGAGCAGGATCACGTCGTAAGGACCGCCAGTGGCGTGACCTTCGGCCAAGGCCCCTGTCAAGACTTCCGCATTGGAGATGGCAAGCTCGCGTAAAGCGCCCCTGGCAGCCTCGGCAAGCTCGGGTTCAGCCTCGAGTCCGACCACCGAGCGAGCAAGCCCGGCGAGGACGGCAGTCGAATAGCCGGTGGCGCAGCCAATATCGAGGACAGAGTCTTGCGGCTCGACGCTTGCGAGCTGGATCAACCTGGCAAGCACCATGGGCGCCAGCAGGAAGCGCGCCGGCGCGCCGTCGATCGACGGGAAGACCTCAAGCGCATCGTCGATGTAGGCGACCTCGCGAAGGCGAGGCGGCACGAAATTCTCGCGCGGCAGCGCGCGCATGGCGCCAATTAGGCGCCGGTCGAACACCTCGTTGGGCCGAAGCTGGGACTCGACCATCGCGATGCGTTGGATTGCAAAATCCGCCATCCGTGCTTCCCTTCACCTTTATCGTCTTCTTAGATTTAACTTGGTTCCCAAGCACCTTCATGACGAAACGCGGGCAGCAAACAGCATGCTGACGAGGAACGCATTACGCGTATTGCACAAGAGGGGGGCAATCAATTAGTAGACGCTTGAGATTGGCCACGTGGCGGAGTGGTGACGCAGCGGACTGCAAATCCGCGCACCCCGGTTCGATTCCGGGCGTGGCCTCCAATTCTCGCTCAATCCCGCCAGCCAAATTTGGTGTTACCCCACCTTGGACTTGCGCGCGGGTGCAGGTGTGCCCGCCTCGGCTTTATCGTCCTTCCTGTCGCGATGCCACCACACGGCGAGTTGACGACGCCAGCGGCGGACGATGGGAATGTCGATCGAAAGCACGAGAAGCCCGAGCGGGATCATCCAGAAGCCGAGCACCGGTAGGAACCCAAGCAGACCCAAGGCGATGAGCAGGATGCCGAGCCCGATGCGGATCGGCTTCGATTTCGGCAGATGCCAATGGCGGTTGAAGATGCGGACTTTATGGGCCATGCGCGGGTCGGGCGATCTCAACGTGGAGGCGGACATAGGGGTTTCAGGCCGCACCCGCAACCGGCGAAGACGCCGCAAGCGCGTCGCCGCTAAGCTTAGGAGCGGGCTGCGCAGGTAGCTCTGGAAAGGCTCCTCCCCTTTTGCTATCTAAAGTTTTGGCGCCGCTTAGCTATGAAGCGCGCTCTGCTCCCCGGTAGCTCAGTTGGTAGAGCAAGCGGCTGTTAACCGCTGGGTCGCTGGTTCGAGTCCGGCCCGGGGAGCCAAATTAAATCCAAAGTACTTACGCCCAAAAACCTACCTCCCAAACCCTACAGCCTGCCGCTGATGTACGGCATGCGTACGGTTGACGCCCTCGTCCGCGGGGAGGCGTCCCGCCCGCGCTGCCAATCACGATAGGGCTAAGTCCCGTCTGCTTCTGCTTGTGCCGCAAAGGAGCTGAGAGCAGAGCGGACAATCTCCTCAACGCTAACTCGAGCGCGTTGGTACTCACCACTTCGTTCGATGTGATTCAACATTTCCGCGCAGGCAACGAGCAAGGATGCGCAAGGCTATCCGAGCGAGCTGTGGAAGAAAATCGCGCCGGGGAGCAGGTGAGCCGTGCTTAAGGCGGAAAAGCGGCTTAACCGAGCAAGGTCAACGGCCGCAGTCAGAGTCCTAAAGGGGGAAGCAACCCTGCAGCTCGTCGAACGCGGTAATCAGAGAGAAGGTGATGACCAGGGCTTGCCCGATAAGCCGCATGAGCTCGTCGCGGGCATTCTCGTCGAGCGGATAGTCGTCGTTTCCGACCACGTCCAATATCGAGCCGAGCGCTTCCTCGAGGTTGCGCACACTCGACCTCAGCGCCGATATCCTGCGCGCGGCCGGAGTTGAGTCGATGGTCATTGCCTTCATCGCAACGCCCTCCCTAAAAGGGTTGCGTTTCACCAAGCCATTGCGCGTGCGCAGTGATGACTGATTTGCGGCTCACAGCCTCCTCTCGGTAGCGCGAGTCGTCCAGTGGACACTTTGTCCTGTCAAGGAAGGCGGAGCAAAACAACGCGTGTGCAGGCGCTTTCTCCCGCGCGACTTGCTGCCGCACGCCGCAGCTTGGCCTTCCTGCCAGTTAGATCGGCAAACCTTCGATGACGGAGATGGGTCGCGAGGTCGGCACGATGCGTCCAAGCCGGAAGCCAGAGGATGCGAACAGCGCTTCGAATTCCTGGGCCGTGCGTTCCTTGCCGCCGACCGTCATGACCAGCATCTCGATGTCCAGCATCTTGGCCGGCGATGGAGCTGGATCGTCGGGCACGACCATCTCGCAAACCAACACACGGCCGTTCTTCGGCAGCTTGTCGCGCATCAGGCGCAAGATGGTCTGACAGTGCTGGTCGCTCCAGTCATGGATGATGTGCTTGAGGATGTAGGCGTCGCAACCGTCGGGTACGCGGTCGAAGAAGCTTCCCGCTTCGATCGAGATGCGCCCCTCGCACCCGGCGAAGCCCGACGCCGGCACGCCTGACACCACCTCGGCCTGATCAAACAGCACGCCATGCAGCTTGGGATAACGCCGCAGGATCGAGGCAAGGAGCAGACCATGGCCGCCGCCGGCATCGGCGATGCGCTTGATGCCCGAGAAATCGTAAACTTCGACGATGGCTTCGGCGGACCCGGCGGTCGAATTCGTCATCGCTCGCTGGAAGATCTCGCATTGCTCGGGGCGCTCCGCCAGGACCTCCCAGATATTCTTGCCAAAAGCCAAGGTCACGCCATCGCCGCCGCTACGCAGACATTCCGTGATGTGCTCATAGGCCCGCGTGGAGAACTCCTCGCCGAACATTACGGCCATGTAGCGGAGCGAGCCCGGCGCGTTTGTCTTGAGCAGCTCGCCGACCGGCGTAAGTGCGAAGTGCCGCGGTGGACCCTCCTTGAACAGGCCAAGACTCGCGAGCATGCGCATGACGCGATAGAGAGTGGGCGCATGTGCGCCGGCTTTTGCAGCGATCTCCTCGACAGGTTTCGCTGCAGCATCCATGTGATCGGCGACGCCGAGCCTTGCCACCGCTGAAAGCGAATAAGTGAGCTGCTTCCCGAATAGCAGCTGCATCATGACGACCGGAGACGGCGGCGTCTCCGTTGCTGGCTGTGCCATTGATTCTGTCCTCTGTTGAAAGCGGGTGCGGGACCCTGTCTCTCGATTTTGACGCGCCGAGGGCCGCAGCTCTGCGGATTGTAGCCACAGGGTCGGTGCGATGATTTGGGACAGGGAGAGCGCAGAGCGCCGGGCTGAGCGGGGGCCCCACGCAACATTCGGGATGGAAGACAGAGGATTTGAGCGAAAGGGCCGGACCCGACCCTTTCACCCCCGTAAAACGGCTGGCGGACTACGCAGAACTCTTCCCGCCGGGCTTGAGAACCTTTTGATAGACAAAGGGTTCCCTAGCCTTTTTGGAATTAATTGATTGTGACTACAGGCAATGTGCAACCTGCCAGAAATTATGCCGCGACGAATTTCAAAGCAGCACCGTTGATGCAGTAGCGCAAACCGGTGGGCTTGGGCCCGTCGTCAAACACGTGCCCGAGATGGCCGCCGCAACTGCGGCAATGCACCTCCTCCCGGACCAGCCCGAACGTATAGTCGGTGTCCTGCTTCACCGCGCCTTCGATCGGCGCATAGAAGCTCGGCCAGCCTGTGCCTGAATCGAACTTCGTGTCCGATGAGAACAGCGGAAGGTCGCAACCCGCGCAGGTGAAAGTGCCTTTTCGGTGCTCGTTGTTGAGCGGACTGGTGAAGGGGCGCTCGGTATCCTGGTCGCGGAGCACGGCATATTGCGCTGGCGTGAGCAGCTTCCGCCATTCCTCGGGCGTGTGGGTGACCTCGAAGGTCTCGGTGGCCGCTTGCGCGCGGCCGCTCCTCCATCTCAGTGCGCCAAAGCCGGCTGCTCCAACAGTGGCAAGACCGGCGGCGCCCAGCGCAATCTCGCGTCGCGTAAGCATGATTTCTCCTCAAGGCTTCGATCTCGAATCTATGCATCGCCGCGCGCGCCGCAATTCAACTCGCGCGCACGGAAGATCACGAGCAGGTGTCGGAATTCACCCTCGGGAGGTTACTTGCGCGGAGGGGATGACGATCTCGCAACGGACGCCTTTGGGCGGAAAGGATAGCCTGACATCCCCCTCGAGCGCCTTGCCAACCACGGTTTCGATCATCGCCCTGCCGAAGCCGGAGCGCTCGGGCGGAGTAACTGGCGGTCCTCCGCGCTCCTGCCAAATCAGCTTGAGTTTGGAGGCCTCGTCGCAGAACTGCCATTGGATGCGGACCTGGCCGCGCGGATTAGAGAGTGAGCCGTATTTCTGCGCATTGGTGGCGAGCTCGTGCAGCGCGAGGCCGAGGTTCTGAACGGCCTCGGGCTTCAGCATCACGTCCTCGCCTTCGATTGCGATCTGCTCCCCGAAGCGGTCGGCATGCTCGCCCAACTGCTGCTCGATGAGCATGCGGAGAGACGCGCCATGCCAATTGTCTGCGATGAGAAGATCGTGAGAAGACCCGATCGCCACGAGGCGTGCGCTGAAGCGATCGAGAAAATCCTTCACCGAGCTGGTGCGCGCCGCTGTCTGCCGCGCAATGGCGTGGATCACGGCAAGCAGATTTTTGGAGCGGTGGGTCAGCTCTCTTAGAAGAAGACGGAGCTGATCCTCATTCGCCTTGCGCTCACTGATATCAACGGCAACCGAAGTCGTCCCCAGCACTTCGCTCTGCTCGTCCTGCAGAGCTTCGATCAGGAGATAGAAGGAGCGTTTACGCCCGAACAGCTCGAAATTGGTCTCGAGCTCCTGGGCCGCGCCTGTCTCCATCGCCTTGCGCTTGGCCGCAGTGATGACCCGTGCTACTTCCGGCGGCAGAACCTCCTCGTCGGTCTTGCCCATGAGTAACTCCGGGGTAAGGCCGGCGGGGGCATTATGCGCCCAGGTGTAGCGCATATCCTTGTCCTGGCTGAAGACCGAGATGGGCGAGCCGCGGAGCGCAATCTCGAAGCGCTGCTTCGCTTGGTCCAATTCCCTGGTGCGCCGTTCTACCCGGTCTTCGAGCTGATGGCGGGCCTCCTTCAGCTCCTCGAAGGTGCGCAAATGCGCCGCGACCTCGGCCTGCAGCCGGTCGCGTGACGGCAGCCGCAAGAGCTGCGGGACGAGCTTCCAGGTCACGATCGCCGCGGTCAGCGCGAGCAAAGCTCCCGCCGCTTTGACCACAGCCTGGAGTCCCGGCGTGGGAGTCCATACGCCGATCATCGCGGTAAGATGCGCAAGCCCCACCACGAAGAGAAAGAGCACGAACAGCGTCATGAGCGCCATCTCGCCGGCACTCCTATCGCTACGCCGCCTCTGAACGAAGATGAGCGCGGCGGGAATGGCGAAGAACGAGATGGCGATGACGCCGTCAGCTATGGCGTTGAGTAGCGCGAGTCCCTGAGTCCCCTCCCCACCAAATGTCAGCCAAGTCGTCATCGTATCGGTCATTCGCTGGGGAACGGCCGAAGATGCACGTTGCCCGGGGCGCAGGCTTCCCTTTGCTACAACCATCATGAGCGCCGATGGTTCTGCCAAGCTCAGGAAACCCCACCGAAAATTTGGGTTGCGAGGCTTGTTTCTACAAGCGCGCGGCCTTTCGAGGGTCCTGCGATTTCTTTCGGAACCAATCTTGGGAGGCCGCGTTGTTAGGCTGTTCGAGGGCACGCGAACCATCACCCCCGCCCCTCCCCAGCTGCACTCGAACCATTAACGCCCGTAACCGACCTCCCCCGGTTGCGGGCGTTTCCTTTGGCGCCACGGGAGCGCCGGGCAAGACTCTCTCGGCAAAGGACGGGATCTCACCCGAGTCTAGAGAATCGCAGCAATCAGGGCGACGAGGAAGACGACCAGGAAAATAAAGAACAGAATGCGCGCTATGCCGGCGGCAGCGGAGGCGACGCCGCCAAAGCCGAACACGCCGGCAACCAGTGCAATCACGGCGAAGACGAGGGCCCAATAAAGCATTTCGGTCTCCTAGCTCTCCGTCGCGGCCACCGCCTCGTAGAAGCGCCAAACGCTCGATTGATGACTTTGTTGCAGCGCCACAAGACCCTGGCGGGTTTGCTTCGTTAGAAATGAGCGACCGCGGCGAGGAGGTCTCTGCCGGTGAAAGGCTTCTTAACCAGAATTGCTCCGCGATGCGCCGGCGGAAGCTGCTCCCGCCCATAGCCGCTGACAAAGGCGAAGGGGATGCCGCGCGCCTTAAGCGCATCGGCGATGCGAGTGACCGGCTCGCCGGCGAGATGTGCATCCAGGAGCGCGCCGTGGACCACCTCCCCGTCGATGGCCTGAAGGGCATCTCCCACACTGCCGGCCGGGCCGATCACGGTGATGCCTGCCTGCTCGAGCACGCCCGCGATGTCGAGCGCGATCAGAAATTCGTCTTCAACTACCAGCACGCGCTTTGCTGCCATCCCTGTTCCCGCCTTTTCCGCCAGGGACAAAATCGCATCCTCTGGCAGTCAAGTTGATTTGAATTGGGCGTTCGATCAAGCCCCTTGACCGGCCCGCGGACGGGCCAAAGGAACCCGCCATAGGCCCGGGCGTTCATTTGCCGACTGCCAGCAGAAAATCATCCTGAATACCCGATCTGTACATAACAGCCGCCCACGCTAGTGGGAGGCAAATGAAAGGAGTAAACTTTCATGAATTGGGACCGAATCGAAGGCAATTGGAAGCAGTTCCGCGGCAAGGTTCAACAGCACTGGGGCAAGCTCACGAATGATGACCTTGATCTCGTCGAGGGCCGTCGCGTCGAGTTGGTTGGTAGGATCCAAGAGAGATACGGCATTGCCAAGGACGACGCCGAGCGGCAGGTCGACACTTGGCTGCAGAATATGTGACGTCGTACTGATTCCGCCGCGGCGTGATCGGGGGCGGCAAAGTGCCCACCCCTAGCCTTGCCTCGGCTACCCACCTCGCGTTTCAACCGAATTTCGGGGATCTAAGTAGTGAGCGCCTTGGCGCTCGAGTTCGAGCGTAAGGGAAGCGCGGCGCCGGAACGTGGCTGACGTTCTTGCGCCCATCACTCGGGACACGGACGGGGACCTAACCGGCCGCGGCCCAAAGAGAGGCAAACATGCTGACGACCGTACTTATTATCATTCTGATCCTGATCCTGCTCGGCGCGTTTCCGGCTTGGCCCTACAGCCGCAGCTGGGGCTATGGACCGTCGGGCGTGGTCGGGCTGATCCTGGTGATCCTCCTCATCCTGCTTCTGCTCGGAAAGATCTGACCGCGCTAAATCGCGCCAGCTTTACCGCCGTCCGCGTCGGAACGGCACAAATTGCATGCCCGGCACAAGGCCGGGCATGACAATTTGTGTTAGTCGCTTCAGAAGCTAGGCGCTTATCCGGCGGTCGCGCAGATGTGCCCTGCGCTCGAAGAACAGCGCTTGAGAGACGATCGCCTTCACCGTGTCAGGCTGATAGGGCTTGGTGATGAGGAAGGCTGGTTCCGGCCGCTCGCCGGTCAACAGGCGGTCGGGATAAGCCGTGATGAAGATCACTGGCACGGCAAAGGAGGCGAGCATCTCGTTGACCGCGTCGAGACCCGAGCTGCCGTCGGCGAGCTGAATGTCGGCAAGAACTAACCCGGGTTTCTCCTTGTTCGTGGCGGTCACGGCCTCCGAATGGGTGCGGGCCACGGCGGTGACGCGATGGCCAAGGCCCTCGACGATTCCCTCGAGGTCCATGGCGATCATTGGCTCGTCCTCGATGATGAGCACGTCGGTCGCAACTTGCGCCGCGATCTCGCGGCCGGCTGCATCGATCAACTCGTCGACTTTCTCGGCATCGACGCCGAGAATGCGCGCAGCCTCGGGGACCGAAAACCCTTCGACTGCGCAGAGCAGAAATGCCTGGCGTGGGAGGGGCGTGATGGATTCGAGCTTCCGGTCGACCGGCGTTCCGGTGTCGGCGGGAAATTCGGGCTTTAGGTTCACATCGACCGAATTCCACAAGTCGAGGAAAGTCTTGTAGAGGGCCACTCGCGGCTCGAGGCTGTTGTCCAATAAAGACGGGTCCTCGATCAGTACTTCTAGAGTTTCGGCTACATAGGCGTCCCCCGCATTTTGCGTACCCGCAAGCGCACGGGCGAAGCGCCTGAGATAAGGCAGGTGAGGCGCAATCTCTTTCGACATCGGCATCCGATTTTAGCTTTCTTTAGTTGGAGCCGGCTGAAGGCCACCACTCACGAGCCGGTTGGAAGATAACAACCCCTAAACCATATCATGGCGCGTGGTAACGTTCGAAGGGCGATGCCGGTTCCATAGACATGGAACCATATGACCGGTTAAGCGTTTTTGGCCCCCTGAGGTCCAGAGAATCCGGTATCTTCGGGCCGCCTTCGTTGGTGGGTGATAGGGGACGGATCGTGGACCGTGACTCGAACAAGAAGGACCGCCGCCGCAAAATGGCTGGCGCAGACAACAAAATGGACCAAGCAAGGACCGGCGGCGCCCACCTTTCGGGCGATGCACCAGGGACTGAGTCGGACGGCTTGTCCCCCAGCCTGCAAGCTCACATCGGCCGCCACGTTAGGGCGGTTTTCGATGAGGTCGCGCGCGAGCCCATACCGGAACATTTGCTGCGACTCTTGAAAGACCTCGAGCGAAGCGGAGATAAATAGGTTGCCACGCAAAGTGTCTGCCAGCCTACGAGACTCCCTCGTGGCCGAAATGGGGAGCTTGCGAGCGTTCGCGGTGTCGCTGTGCGGCGACAAGGAGCGCGCGGACGATCTCGTGCAGGAAACGCTGTTCAAGGCGTGGAACCATCTCGATTCATTCAAGGAGGGGACCAACCTCAAGGCGTGGCTCTTCACCATTTTGCGCAACACCTATTTCTCAGAGCGCCGCAAGCGCAGACGCGAGGTCGAGGATGCCGACGGAACTTATGCCGGCCGGCTCGCCACCCATCCCGAGCAGCATGGCCATATGGACATGCAGGATTTCCGAGCCGTTCTGGTCCGCCTGCCCGACGACCAACGCGAAGCGCTGATCCTGGTCGGCGCCGCAGGATTTTCCTACGAGGAGGCGGCCGAGATTTGCGGCTGCGCTGTCGGCACGATCAAAAGCCGCGTCAACCGCGCGCGTAACCGGCTCGCCGACATGCTCGGGCTCTCGGAGTTCGAGGCCGTTCAAGCAAACGAAACGCTAGGCATCATCAAGACTGCCTAGAGCGCCGGCTGACTGCCGATCCTCTGGATCCTTGCGAAGGAACAATGGCCTTTGCGCGCCGTTTTTCGCGCAAACGGAGAAATGACAGAATGGCGCCCGCAGTGATCGATCTCGACAAAGCCAAGCTCGACCCGCAATCGGTGTTCAGCACGCCGCAGGAGGTGATCGACGCCCCAGGCCTCACGCCCGATGACAAAAAGGCGATCCTGGTCCGCTGGGAGGCCGACGTCGATTCCCTGCTGCGAGCGACCGAGGAAGGCATGCCGCCCTCAGGAAGCCACCGCAGCGCCGCGGAGTTGCTCCGCGCCGTACACTTCGCCATCGAATCGCTCCATGGCGAGACAACCAGCACTCTCTCCTAGCGACAGCTGGGCTCAACCTTCCTTAACGGGAGTTCGCTCGCCGGAACGGCACCGCGACTTGGCACGTTCTCAATTTCACAAAGCTTCGACAGAAAGGACGTTTAATGCGGACATTCTGCTTGCTTTCGGATGGATTTCTCTGCCCGGGAGCGGCGCCTCTTGACCGGGCGCTGCCGAAAGCAAATCTATTCATCCTGGGGAGTTTCGAAAGACGCGAACCGACAATGGCGCAGTGCCGTTTGCAATCCGCGAGACTGGCGCTCCTGGCCGGGCTGCTCGGCGCTCTGTTGCTCGCGCCCGCGCCAAGAGCTCTAGCCAAGCCCATTGAGTCACACGAGAATTCACTACAATCCCAAGTCGACAGCTTCGTCGCCTATCTTAGAACCGAGGCGAACGAGGCGATCATTGCGGCTGCGCGCGCAACCCGCGAGCATAACGACAGCATCGAGGCGGCAAAAGCTCGTGTCGGCGCCGCGCTGGATAACCTCAGTCAAGCATGCGGTGGCCAGAAGGGGGACCTTGAGAGATTTAGCAAAAACGCGACGGCCATGAGTGAAGCTTGGAGAGAGGCTGCCGCCTCGTCGTGGGCCAAGATCGAGCATTCGGCGCGCGACGTTCTTGCCGAGCTTGAAACCTGGCTGCGCCGTCATTCGCGGCCCGAAGAGAATCCCGAAATCCCCATTTAGCCCCCGCAGCACGAGAAAGAGGCGACCATGCAAGACGAGAACCCCTCCGAAACCGGAAGCCAGTCGACGCAACACAAAACGCAGGCCGACAAAGAGTGGTCGGACTTCCAGCGGGATCTCGACACGCTGGGCCGTCAGCTTGCTGAGCTGCAAATGCACACCGCGACGCTCGGCAGCCGCGTCGTTTCGGCGCTCGAGGTACGTTTTGAAGAGGTGAAGGTGCAGGCCGCAAGGTTTAGGCAAGCGACGGAGCAGCAGCTCGATGACGCGCGCCGCGCAGCCTGGCAACAGGCGCGCGAAACCGAGGGGGCCTTCAACGAGGCTCGTGTACGCTCGGCAGAGGCGGCGCGTGATGCGGCACGCCAGATGTGGGAGCGATCGGAGCCGCTGCGCCAGGGTGCCAGAGACGTCGGCGAAGGTCTCGTGCGTGCCTGGTCGGAATTGAGCGCATCGTTCGGCAAGGCGGCCAACCGTCTTCGTACCGATGAGCAGCCTGACAACACGCCTGCGCCGTCCACGAACAGCGACGACCGCCGCGGAACCTAGCTCAACCGAGACAAAGAAAGTTCGGCTACCTGCCGGCCGCGGCGTGGGTCGGCTCGCGAGGCGCTTCGCGCTCATGCGCAGGCTGCATCAGCTCGGCGCGGACGAGCCCCCTCACCGAATTCCCGAGATAGGTGCGGTCGGCGTCCAGCAGGTCCTGTGGCGTCAGCACCGCCTCGCTTGCTGCGGCGCGCGGTAGATCGAGCAACTCCTCGCGCAGCGTTCCGGGAAGAAGCCCGCTGGCGAGCGCCGGCGTGAACAGGCGCCCATCCATCTCGATGAACAGATTGGTGCGGGTGCCTTCGGTGAGCTCGCCCTTCTTGTTGAGGAACACAACCTCGTCACAGCCGGTGAGCGCCTTTTGGCGTTCCATCTCACGGTCGAAGAACTGCCGCCGCGTGGTCTTGTGGTAGAAGAAAGCATCTTTCTCGTCGACGCGCTGGTCTGAAATAACGAAACGCCACACCATATCCCTGGTCGGCAATTCGATCGCAGTCGAAGTAAGAGCGATGCTACCGTCCTCGGCGAGAAGCAGCCGTACTAACGCGACGGCGCTTGTGACGCGTGCGGCCTCCGCATCGAGCGCCGCCATGACCTTCTCACGCGAGAAGGGGTAGCCGAAATGGTGGGCCGAGGATTGCAGCCGCGCGAGATGCCGCTCGAGCAGATGGAAACCCCTGGTCCGTTCGAAGCGCAGCGTCTCGATCAGCTCGAACGGCGCATCCGGCTTGGTCAAGAACTGCGCCTTCAGTAGACACTCTTCGAACTCAGATTCCTCCTTGGAATCGGAGACGATGCCGCCGCCGATTCCCATCTCACCGCTTTCCCCGCTCAGCACGACGGTGCGGATCGCCACGTTGAACTGGGCATCGCCTGATGGCGCGATATGGCCAATGGCGCCTGTGTAGACCCCGCGCGGTCCACTCTCGAGTTCGCGGATGATCTCCATGGCACGGACCTTCGGCGCGCCGGTGACCGAGCCGCAGGGAAAGAGCGCACGCAGCATGTCCTTGAGCCCCATATCGGATCTGAGCTCCGCAGTGATGCCAGACGTCATCTGATGCACGGAGCGGTAGGTCTCCACCGTGAACAGGTCGGTTACCTCGACCGAGCCGATCCTCGCCACCCGACCGAGATCGTTGCGCAAAAGGTCGACGATCATGAGATTCTCGGCGCGCTGCTTCTCGTCCATGGCGAGCCAGGTCTTGGTGCGCGCATCCTCACGTGGGGTGCGGCCGCGCGGCGCGGTGCCCTTCATGGGACGGGTCGACATGTGCTTGCCTTGGCGGCGGAAGAACAGCTCGGGGGAAAGAGACAGAACATCTAGATCGCCGGTATGGATGAGCGCGCCGTAAGCCACGCGCTGCTTGCGCCGGAGCGCAGCGTAAAGCGCTACCGGATCGCCTTCGAAGGCGAACAGATATTTCAGCGTGAGGTTGATCTGATAGACGTCACCGGCAGCGATGTAGTCCTCGACCTTGTTGAATGCGTTGCGGTACTGCTCGCGCGACCAAGACAGCCTGAGGTTGGAAATCTTGGCGCGATCGGCGGCGCCATGCGCCTCGAGCCAGCCGCGGGTGCACGCGTCATCGAGAGGCTGGGACGCGCGAAACAGCCCGATCCAGAACAGCGGAACGCTACGGTCCGCGGGCAAAAGCCCGCTCAGCTTTGGTTCGAGGCAATAGCCGAGCTCATAGGAGAAGAAGCCCGCGGCGTGAAGCCCGCGGGCAAGCCCCGCCGAAACCGCATCGAGCGCGACGTTCACTTCATCAGGCGCGCTCGCCGAGATGATCTCCTCTGGCTCGGTATAGAGGAGGCTCCTGCCGCCTGGCGTCAGACTGTCGTCGAGGAGAACGTAGGGAGAAGCGGTCATCTCTTCTTGCCGACTCCGCTTGCAACAGCAGCATAGCCCCATATGGGCACCGGGCGCCTGAACATCGAGGGTCAGTCAGCCGACGATCAGCATCTCGCCCTTGCCGAGCGCAGCCATGTCGCCCATGAGCCGCCGCGCGCGATCGCCGAGCCCGATATGCTCGCCCGTTGAGCGCAGCCAACGCTCCAGGATGCGCAGATAGTCGAATTCCATGACGCCGCAGTCGCCGAAGGTAGGCAACACCTCTTTCGGCTCCTCGACGAAAATGAGGCTGCCGCGCCGCATCCCGTAGCCGGCATAACGGCCAACCCCACGCTTGAACAAAATGGTGCCCGCGACCATGCGGCCGCCGGCATAGTCTCCAGTATTGCCGCCGACGATGACGAAGCCGCGGCGCATGCGCTCGCCGAGCATCGGGCCGGCATTACCCTTGATTGTGAGTTGACCGCCCCTCATGCCGAGTGTTTCTCCGACCGCGATGCCGGCTGCCCGCTCGCCCGCGTTGCCGTCGATCACGATGCTGCCGCCGGACATGCTCGCGCCGGCCAGCACACCAGCGCTGCCTTTCACCACGATCTTCCCGCCCTTCATGGCGTCGCCGAGATAGGCGCCGGCGTCGCCGTCCACCACGATCTCGTTTTCGGCCAGACCCGCTCCAATCTTGTCGCAACGTCCATCCGTGCCCACGAATCTGAGCGAGCCCGCGTCATTGCCTTTGATCTTAAAGGCATCGCCAACGGCGAGCTTTCTTCGCGTCGTGCCGATGGTGAGCGATTCGATTTCGTTAGCTTTCAAGTCCTTGAGCTTGGCCGGCGTGAGCGGCGAGAGGTCTAACCGCTGGTCGGGCTTGCCTTTGAGCTCGAAGGTGAGCGCGCTCACGCGATGATCTCCTTGAGGTGGAAATGATGCGGCCCGAGATTGCCGCCATAGTTGCCGGCGGTGATGTGGGTGATGCCCTGCTCGGCGCCGCCGTCGGTGATGGCATGGATGCCGGCACGCATCGCCTTGGCAATGGACTCTTTCGTGAGGCCGTCGATCACGATCTCCAAGACCGCCTCCACCTCGAGTGGCAGGGCGGTCTTCACTGCGGCCTTCAAGGTCGGGCAATAGGCATCGTTGGTAGAGGCGATTTGACCCTTATATTTCGAGCCGACCTTCGAGCCGGAGCGCACGATGCCGCCCGGGAACGGGGTGATCACCTCAGGCACTTCGTCGATGGCGCGCACCGCGCGCTCGCAGGCGGAAAGTACGGCCGCGCGAGATTTGCCGAGCACGAGCAGGTTGCCGCCGCCGACCGCCTTCTTGGTGAGGCCCGTAGTGGCCTCGCACACGAACTCGCCATCCATCACCGGGATACGCCAGAAGCGCCGGCCGCCGATCTTTTTCGACATCTGCCAGCCATCACCGAAAAATCGCAGCGAGGCGCCTAGCTTGAGCTTCTTCTCGCCTTCGAGACCGGCAAAGCAGGCCGAACCGGGGCTGGTCAGCACGCATTGGCCGACCCGATTGCGGAGCTGGACCTGAAGCTTGTTGGTGTCCATGGTGAAGATCAGCACCGCCACGCCAGGACGGCCATCAAGCGTCTCGTCAGGCGACAGTGTGCGCTCGATGCCAGCCTCAGCCCCTGCAGCGATTACCGAGGTGGCGAAGCCCGTCATGGTGCGTGCCGCGATCAATGCCCATTCAGGCGTAGGCGCGGTGATGATGATCCGCGTGCCGACCATGGGGAAGGCCTCGGCGAAGGTGTCGACGACGGTGACGCCTTTGAGCTTCAGTTCAGACATGGCACACAGTCAGGGGCGGTCTGGATGACAGGCGAAATGGGCGGGAACGCTGAGCGCAAGGGCGGAAGCTCGCGCATCGTTCCTCCCTTGTCTCGGCGCCACAGCGGCGCACCATTAAACAGGAGGCGCACGCCGCGCAAGCGCACGAATAAGCAGGCGGTTCGGAATGCACCGCCGCAAAGCCAATGGACTTGGCACTCAGGCCTTGGGTTTGTCGTATTTAATGTAGGCGAAGCGCATGTCGTCGGCGGGAGTTCCTTCGAGCGCGCTCTCTTCTTTGCCCGGCTGCCAATGCACCACGTCCTCGATCTTCTTGGCGAGCGAGAAGTCCTTGTCGGTGATGCCTTTGGAGGCATGGTTCTTGAGCCGCACCTCGACCCAGGCATAGGAGGCGGTGATGTCGGGATGGTGCCAGGCCGCCTCCGCTAGATGGCCGACGGCATTGATCACCATCAGCGTGCCCTTCCAACTATTGGTGCGATAACGGCGCCTGATCCAGCCGTCTTCGAGGTACCAATGGGGCAGCTCCTTTTTGAGCCGCTCCTCGACCTCGCTATCGCTATAGGTACGCTCGGACGTTGCCATCGCTAGCGACTTTTGAAAAAGTGAGGCACTTCCCGTCAAACGAGAGCATATCGAGAGGCTTTGGGCCGATCAATGGAGCGCTTTTCTGCTCAATCAAGAGGCGCAGATCAGCGAGAGCCTGGTCGGGTGCGCCAAGCGACCGTCACTACAACTGCGCGGCTGCATTTCGGGTTTCTCGATCCAAGCGGCCGCGGCAAGCGTCCTTTCGGCTCGTTCGGGCTTTCCATCGACCGCCCGCGCACAAAGCTCACGCTTGAACGCGCGCCCGCTTTCAAGGTCAGCGGCGCTGAATGCGACCGCGCCGAACGTTATCTGCGGCGGATCGCCGAGAGTTGTAGCGTGGGGCAGGCTTATGCGCTTCAGGTTGGAGAGGCCATCCCGCCGCATGCCGGGCTCGGCTCAGGCACGCAGCTTGCGCTCGCCGTGGGATCGGCGTTTGCGGTGTTCGAAGACGTCAAGCTTTCGCCAAAGGAGATTGCGGCGCGGCTCGAACGCGGCGCTCGCTCAGGCATCGGCATCGCCACCTTCGAGGCTGGCGGCGCCGTTCTCGATGCGGGGCCTCGCTCGGGCAGACTGCCTGAACTTATCGCACGCGTTCCCTTCCCGACCGGCTGGCGCGTGCTGCTGATCCTCGATGCAAACTATAGCGGCCTTGCGGGAGCGAACGAGCGCGCGGCTTTCGAGGCGCTGCCGGACTTCTCTGACAGCGAGAGCGAGGGACTTCGTCATAGGATCACTGAGACAGCGCTTCCCGCTCTTGCCGCGGCCGACTTCAAGATCTTCTGCAATGAAATTTGCCATCTGCAATCCTGCATGGGCAGTTATTACGCGCCGGCGCAAGGAGGCGGGGCGTATATCAGCCCGCGTGTCGGCGTGGTGCTCGATTGGCTGCGTGGGAAAGGCCTTACAGGCCTCGGGCAGAGCTCGTGGGGACCCACCGGCTTCGCTTTCGTAGCCTCCGAACTCGAGGGCAAGGCACTTCTTGAAGAAGCGCAGGCGCTCTATCGAGAGCCGGGGCTCACTTTCACTCTCGCGCGGGGCAACAACGATGGCGTGAGAATCGAGACAGATTGAACAAAAATTCAGTAAGCGGCGGCAATCGAGGCACTTTGACCTCGGCCTGATTGTGCTAAAGCGAGGCGCCTTAGCAGGGAGACGATAGAATTATGGGGACGCCGCGCATTCTACATATGATTACCCCCCTAAAGCATATGAGCCCGTTCGATGTGAACATGGCGCTCGACGCTGGTTTCGACACTGCAATTCCTTACACCTCAGTGACGCTCGACGACGTGACGGGGCTCGTGCAGGACGCGATCTTCTCGCGTGGGCCCGAGGGCGTGAAGCGCACCGGCATGTTCATCGGAGGCAAGCGCGCGATCGAGGCACTCGACATGATGAAGCGGGCTAAGGCCGCCATGGTGCCGCCGTTCGAGATCTCGGTATTCGCCGATCCGGCCGGATCCTTCACCACGGCGGCGGCCATGGTCGCCTGCGTCAAAGTGGCGCTGAAAGAGAAGTTCTCGACTGAGCTCACGGGCAAGCGCATTGCCATTTTCGGCGGCACCGGCGTCGTCGGCTTTGCCTCGGGCGTCATCGCCGCCATCGACGGCGCGCATGCGACGCTGATCGGCTATGACGGACCTGACCGTGTGCGCAAGCTCGCCGAGGAGGCTAACGCACGCTTCTCGGTCAACATTGGCTACGCTGACGGCTCGACGGAGGAGCAAAAAGAAGAGCTGGTACGCGGTGCCGATATCATTTTCGCCGCTGGCCCCGCCGGCAAAAGGTTGATCACGCTCGACCAGATGAAGCAGGCGAAGCATTTGCCCGTCGTCACCGACGTCAACGCCGTGCCGCCGTCTGGCGTGGAGGGCGTCGGCGTGAACGACAATGCAACGCCGATTCCCGGCGTCAACGCAGTTGGCATCGGCGCGCTCGCGGTGGGCAATATCAAGTACAAGACAGAGGCAGGCCTGTTCAAAGAGATGATCGAGACCGAGAAGCCGATCTATCTCGATTTCCGGGAAGCCTACACCCTTGCCCAGAAGCTCGCGTCCTGAGCCGCGCTCGCTGCTGATCGTGGCGATCTCGGGACGTCAGCTCGCGGCATCTGCGCGGCGGGCCGGGCTCACACCGCTGGTGGCCGACTTTTTCGCCGATGCAGACACGCAGGAGTTGGCGCATGCCTGCTACAAGCTTCCTGGCGACATCGGCCGCGGCATGACATGGCGGAGTCTTTCGCCCACGCTTTTTTCGGTTGCCGACGCCGCTCCGTCTCCCGTCCTCGGACTCGTCTATGGCTCGGGTTTCGAGGACCGACCTGAGCTATTGACGCTGATCGCAAAGTACTGGCCCGTGCTCGGCAATGATGCCGGCACGGTCGCACACATCAAGGCGCCCGAGAGTTTTTTCGCCGTGCTCAATCGGCTCGGCATCAAGCATCCATCTACTACTGTTGAGCCTCCGCCGCATGAGGCGGGCTGGCTCACCAAGCGGATCGGCGGCGCGGGCGGAAGCCACATCGTCCCGAGCCGGCTCAACAGCCGCAGCCGCAAGGTCTATTACCAGGAGCGGGTCGAGGGCCGGCCGGTCTCCGCGCTCTTCGTCGCCAATGGACACCACGCACGCGTGCTCGGCTTCAGCCAGCAATGGACGGCGCCGGCCACGCGAAGTCCATGGCGGTATGGCGGCTCAGTGCGTCCTGCTTCGCTGCCCGCGCCGCTCGGTCGTGCGATGACATCCGCGGTGAAGAGCCTCGCCAGAGAGTTCAAGCTGAAGGGCCTGGGCTCTGCCGATTTTCTGGTGAACGGCGAAGACGCCCTCCTGCTCGAGATCAATCCTCGCCCGGGCGCCACGATCGACATCTTCGACAGCGGCAGATCGCCGCTGATTCAGCTCCATCTTGATGCGCTGATGGACGGCAAACTTCCTCGCCAGCGCCTCAAATTTTCAGATGCGAAGGCCTCCGCCATCGTTTATGCGAAGAACAGCATTGCCGTCCCGCCTCGCATGACGTGGCCCGATTGGGTCGCCGACCGTCCCAAACCATCGGAATGGATCGACAAAAACCGTCCGATATGCACTGTGTGGGCCCGCGCGAGGACCCAGGGGCGCGCCAAGCGTTTGGTCGAACAGCGAGTTGGGAAAGTCCTTTCTGGTTTCCGGACTGCGAGCAGGGGGGAAGAAGGTGAACAAGAGAGAAGAGATCGTCGAAGCGCGCCGAACGGAGTGGCCGAGCGTCAACGCCAAAGTTGAACCGCTCGTCAAAGCCCTCATCGATGACGCCGATGCCTTGCGGGTCAAGGTAACGCGCGGGACGCTCGGCGAATACCGCATCGATTGCGGCGTGCGCGCCGTCGGCGGCCTCGAAGCGGGCCGCCGCATCGCTGAGATTTGTTTAGGCGGGCTCGGTGCAGTCGCGCTCGAGACGACCAACACCGATAGCGCGTGGCCGTTCATGGTGACCGTGCATACCAGCCAGCCAGTGCTTGCTTGTCTCGGCTCGCAATATGCTGGCTGGAGTTTGTCGGGCGAGGACAATGGCAAGAAATATCACGTGCTGGGCTCTGGCCCTGCGCGGGCTATGGGCTCCTCCGAGAAGCTGTTCGAGGAGCTCGGCTATCGCGACCAGGCGAGCAGCGGCACGCTCGTGCTGGAAGCGGACAACCCTCCTCCGTCCGCACTCGTTCAGCAGGTCGCCAAGGCCTGCGGTGTCAAGCCTGACCGCCTCACCTTCATCTATGCGCCGACATCGAGTCTCGCCGGCACCGTGCAGATCGCCGCGCGCTGCCTAGAGGTCGCGCTGCACAAGTCGCACGAGCTGCACTTTCCGTTGAACCATATCGTCGACGGCATCGCCACGGCGCCGTTGCCGCCGCCGGCGCCGAACTTCATCGCCGCGATGGGCCGCACCAATGACGCCATCATCTATGGCGGTCGCGCACAGATCTTCGTCTCGGGCAGCGCCAAGGAGGCCAAGGCGCTCGCCGAGAACCTGCCGAGTCTCAAGTCGAAGGACTACGGCAAGCCGTTCGCCGATATCTTCGCCAGCGTTAAGGGCGATTTCTATGCGATCGATCGCATGCTGTTCAGCCCTGCCATGGTGACGGTGACCTCGCTCAAGTCCGGCGAGAGCTTCATCGGCGGCCACATCGACACCGCTATCCTGTCACGCTCGTTCTCCTAAGCACATGCACGAAACAGCACCGGGCGATGCCGCCATCGTGATGTTCGGCGATGGACGAGACTGGCATGGCCGAACGCTCGTCAAGGCGTTCAAGCGGCGAGGTATCACGCCACTGCTCGCTCCGGTCAACGCCTGCGGCTTCTCTTCCGAGACGGCGACTGGGCTTGCCATCCCGGGCCTTGGTGACAGGTTGCCCGAAGCGGCGTTCGTTCGCTTCGTGCCCGGAGGAAGTTTCGAAGAGGTCACGCTCTATCTCGGCGTGCTGCACGCGCTGCGCGAGCTTGGTATCGTGGTGTGGAACGATGCGCGCGCCATCGAGCGCTGCGTCGACAAATCCACCACGACGTTTCTGCTCGAGCGAGCGGGACTGCCTGCGCCGCGGACCTTCGCCAAGGCGAGCCGCGCCGAGGCCGAGGCGTTTGCTACAGTCCTTATCGGTCAGGGGCACAAACTCGTGCAGAAGCCGCTGTTCGGAGCGCAAGGCAAGGGCTTGCGGCTCATCTCCTCGCTTGCAGATCTCGCTCAGCCGGAGGAGGTCAACGGCGTCTACTACCTGCAGGAATTCGTGCCGCCGGCCCAGGAGCATCATCAGGATTGGCGGCTTTTTGTTTGCCAAGGCCGCGTGATCGCCTCGATGATCAGGCACGGATCGAGTTGGATCACCAATATCAAGCAAGGGGCGCGAGCAAAGGCCGCGATCGCAAGCCAGGAGCTGATCGATCTTGCCACTCGTGCTGCAGCCTGCGTCGGCGCAAACTATGCCGGAGTCGACATCATCCAGGCATGCGACGGGCGTTTTCTTGTGCTGGAGGTCAATTCCATGCCGGCTTGGAATGGATTGCAACTTGTGAGCCATGTCCGCATAGCCGACTACCTGGTCGATGCTTTTCTCGATGCTGCCCTTGCGCCTACGCGTCGCGAGGGTCAAAAGGGCGCTTGACCAAAGCCAAGTCAGACATCATCGCGCAAAGCTTCCGTGAGGCCTGCCTTACCGAGCTCGATGCGCTGAAGCCGGGCAATGTGCACCGGCACGGCGACGGCCATGGCATGTCCGCCGCAGATTTCGAGAAAAGCGCGGAAGCAGCGGCGCCCGTCATCGGCCAAGCCGCACTTTCCGTCGGAGCTCGCATCAGACTTGCGGTCGAGGCGACGCGAGGCGCCGTCGGCCACAACACCAACCTTGGCATCATCCTGCTCGCAGCGCCGCTAGCCCAGGCGGGCCTGACGAGAGGGCGCAACCATCTCAAGTCGCGTCTCGCCGACATATTGCAAAAGCTGAGCGTCGACGACGCGCGCGAGGCCTACCAGGCCATTCGCGACACCCGCCCGGGTGGGCTTGGCAATGCGCCGGAACATGACGTCGCGTCTGAGCCCAACGTGAGCTTGCTCGAGGCCATGCGTGCGGCCGAGACGCGCGATCGCATCGCCTGGAACTACACCCACGACTTCGCCGACATCTTCGACCTTGGCCTGAAATGGCTGGCGAATGCGCGCGAACGCTGGCCGGACCCTTCCTGGGCTGCGGCGCGCGTCTATCTCGGTTTCCTCGCCCACGTGCCCGATACGCTGATCGAGCGGAAATACGGTGAGAGAACAGCGGCCCGCGTGAGCGAAGAAGCGCGGCCGATCGAATCCGGGTTGATCCAGTCCCACGCGCCAGAGGCCATGACCGCGCCGCTGATGGCGTTCGACGCCGCCTTGAAGGAGCGCGGATTGAATCCCGGAACCTCCGCCGATCTCACTGTCGCGACGCTATTTGCCGCAGCTCTGGAGGAGCCCAAGAAGCGTTGATAATCGGCCCTGCGCGGCGAACAATCGACTTGCCGATCCTTCCGGCCCCGGCTTATCTTCTCCCCCGCGGAGCTCTAACCAGGAGTTGCCGGACGGAGGCGTTTTAGCTAAGCAACGTTCGCCAGCTTGCCGTCGGCGGCACCGCCGCCAGCGCCCGCCAGTTTGTTCTGTCGTAATAGCCCATTAGGGAGGGGGTTTCATGCCCAAGATCAGTGGTACTTGTGTAGGCGAATCGCTAGTCGGCGACGGCAACGAAGTTGCTCACGTCGATCTGCTGCTTGGTCCGCGCGGGGGCGCCGTAGAGCAGGCGTTCACCAATGCGCTGACCAACAACAAAGATGGCTTCACCACCCTGCTTGCGGTGGTCGCGCCGAACCTTTTGTGCAAGCCCCCAACGATCCTTTACAACAAGGTGACCATCAAGGACGCCCGCCAGGCGGTGCAGATGTTCGGCCCGGCGCAATACGGCGTGGCCAAGGCGGTCGCCGATTCAGTCGCCGAAGGCGTTATCCCTGCGAACGAGGCCGATGACCTGTTCATCACCGTCGGCGTGTTCATCCATTGGGAAGCCAAGGACGACAAGAAGATCCAGGACTTCAACTATCGCGCCACAAAGGAAGCCATCGCTCGCGCCGTGAAGGGCGAGCCGAAGGCCTCGACCGTCACTGCTGAGAAGGACAAGGTCCACCACCCGTTCGCGGCCGGTTGAAAGGGAGAACCCCCAGGTCGGGGGCAACCCGGCAAACAGGCTGGTCCGGGCCCGATTCGGCGGTGGCTCCAAAAATTGGGTTTCTGACGAACGGGGCGTCGGCGCCTTTAGGATTGGGATCGCCGCTTTCGCTCGAGGGCGGCGATCTCTTTTTGTGTGATGGCCTGCGAGTGGAGCGCGGTCGCGATCACCGCGCCCTGCGCGTTGAGCGCGGCGATTGCCTCGAGGTCACGTGCATTGCGCACGCCGCCCGCGGCATACACTGCGCGGCCGCTTGCCTCGCCGATAAGGGTCTTGAGCCGCTCGACATTGGGACCCGTATCGGTGCCGACGCGGGTGAGATCCATGGCGATGAGCCTTAGCGGCCAGAGCGCAGGATCGCTGAACAGAGGTTCGGGCCCGCGGCTGCCGTCAGTGCCGTAATCGAGCGACAGGACGACGCTCTCGCCGAACGCCCCGTGAATATTGCGCCAATCGTCGACGGCGAGCAGGCTTTCGCTACCGATCACGAGCGTGGCGCCAAGCGGCAGCCAGAAGGCACAATCGGCAACGTCGGAGAATCCCGCGTCGATCCACAGCGTCGCCCCCGGCAGCGCATAAGAGAGGCCTCGCACCAGCTCGAAATGATTGCCGATGCCGGCGATAGCATCGAGGTCGGCGATGTAAAGGTCCGGCGAACCTGTCGTTGCGAGAAGCCCGCGGGCGATTGCGGCCGGGTCATCGGCCGCGCCGAATGGGCTCGCGATCGGGCTATAGGCGGCGCGGTCGCCGCCGACGGCATGCACCACCATGCCGCCTTTGAGGTCGAGCGCCGGGATCACGGTGAAGTTGGTCATCACTCTCCATCGCTACTTAGCCGTCATGGCCGGGCTTGTCCCGGATATCCACGATTTCGCGCGGTAGGCTTCCAAATCGTAGATGCCCGGCCCAAGGCCGGGCATCCACAGGAACTAGCTTCTAACATCCAAACTTTGGTAGAGCACTCCCCGATGGCAGTGAGGAACAAAATGACCTCGATCATCGGGTGGGATTTGGGCGGCGCCAACCTCAAGCTTGTGCGCGTCGAAGACGGACGCGTCGTACAGGTGGCGCAGATCCCCTGCCCCATCAGGCAAGATCGCGGCAAGTTCGACGAGGCCCTCGGCGAAGCGCTCAAGCTTTGCCCGAGCGGCGCCCGCCATGCCGTGACCATGACCGGCGAGCTCTCCGATGTGTTTGCCGATCGCGGCGAAGGCGTTGCCTATCTGGTCGCGATGATGCGCAAGGCGACCGGCGAAGACACGCGATTCTATGGAGGCAGGGCAGGCTTCCTCAATTCTGAGCAGGCGACCGAGCGCTATCTCGATGTGGCGTCGGCAAATTGGCATGCCAGCGCCGCGTTCGTCGCAACGAAGTGCCGCGACGGACTCTTCGTCGATGCCGGCACCACCACGACAGACATCATTCCGCTCAAAGCGGGATTGCCGATAGCGCGAGGCTACACCGACGCCGAGCGGCTTGCCGAGGGCGAGCTGATCTATGCCGGCGTGGTCCGCACGCCAGTGATGGCGATGGCACGCGAAGTTCCATTCAAAGGACGCGCGCAGAGGATCGCGGCCGAACGTTTCGCCACCATGGCCGACGTGTGGCGGCTAGCGGGTGAGCTGCCCCGCGATGCCGATCCTTTTCCGACTCCGGATCTCCGCGGGAAAAGCGCCGAGGAGAGCGCGGCGCGTCTCGCACGCATGCTTGGCCGCGACTTGGGTGAAGCCGAGCTTCCCGATTGGATCGCGATTGCGCGCTATCTCGCTGAGCTTCAGCTTGCCGAGATCGAAGCAGCGGCGAGTGCGCTCATCTTGGGCGAAGGGCTAGGGCACGAGGCGCCAGTGATTGGCGCGGGCTGCGGGCGCTTCATGGCAAGCAGCATTGCCCAAAGGCTCGGGCGTGCCTACCGGGATTTTGGTGACATGATTAATTCCGCTCAGGAAGCCCGTGAAATGGCTGCACGATCGGCTCCGGCCGTTGCCGTGGCACTGCTTGCGGAAACACTTTCTTGATGCTTTCTAGGCCACGCTTCCATCGCCCTTAGAGGCTCTAAGAAGAAGCGAACCACGGAGCGTCAAATGCGTCCCATCCTCCTTGCTATTATGGCGTTCATCGGCTGCGGCATTCTCGTGTCCTCAAGCGCGGTCGCGGCGCCATCGCCTCAAGTCGCAGCCGGCGCGTCCGGGGCGTCACTCATTGAGCCCGTCGGCTATTGGCGCCGCTACTGTCGGTATAACGACTGCACCGAAACGAATGTCGTGGTGGTACCAACTCCTGCTGTCCCCACCGCTCCCGTCGTGGTTCCGGGAAGCCCACCGGTGATCGCGGTCGTGCCCGTGCGTCCTGTGAGTTGCGGCGAGTTCCGCTACTGGAACGGCACTGCTTGCGTCGACGCTCGCTACAACACGCCTTACATCGGACCGCGCTAGTCGAAGCTTGCGCGGGCGCTTCTCTTCAGCGAGGGGTGAGCGTGCAGAGCGAGTAGTGCTCGTAGATGATCGAGTCCAAAGGCTCGGTCGGCCAATAGGTGCGATAAAGGTCCGCAACGGTCATGCAGTCGGCGACCTGCATGCGAGCTTCGCGTGCGACGGCCTGAAGATCGTCGATGCCATAGTGCCACGGCGCGCCCATCGCGGCGAAGCGCTCGACGAAGCCCGTGGTCTCGGGATCGCCGGTGGTGCACGCGACGACGGCCTCGTCCATATAGTCGAACGAAATGCTGAAGGCGCGTACGCTCTTCCTAAGATCGTCCAGCACTCTCATTGCCGCGCCGCGCGTCAGGTACATCGTATTGCCTTCCCAGATGAAAAAGCTGGGCAAGTCAGGATCAAACCCGTTGCTCTGAAGCAGCGGGAGCACGCCCGAGGCGACATAGTTGCCCGGAATGAAGGTGACCCGCGCATTGAAGCCATTCGCCGCAAGCCGTGCTCTCTTGAACTCAATGGTTCTGGCGTCATCGACCTCGAAAAAGGCAACACCGTCGGTCTGCTTGCGCACCGCCCGCGTATCGAGGCCTGAGCCCAGGATCACCACCTGGCGGCAGCCATCGGCGAGTTGCGCGTCGAGCCTGTCGTCATAATAGCGGGTCCTAAGCCGGGGCATTTTCTCTCCGGCTGGGAAGTCAGCGCGGATTGCCGCGGCAGCCTTCTTCGTACTCTCGTCGAGGAAAATATGGACGACTGGATCGCGATAGAGCGGATTGGCTTGCTCGTTCTCGCGGGCGCGAAACTCGGCCACAATAAAGGCAGTCCCGGTAACCTCCCTGACTTGGTTCATCGCTCTCCCGGAAGTCGTGTTTTGCTGAATGGTCTATAGAGGAGGCTCAGGCCGTCCAAAAGCCAACTTTGGGTATAGTTCGCCAGAGGCCAAAAGCCGCAACCACGGCGACTGCGGCGCAGGAAATGCCAATCGCGGGACGGCCATAGAGCAGATAGCCGGTCGCAAATAATGTCGCGTAAACGAAAAGGCAGCCCAGAAACCAAGCGAGGAACGAGGCGGCGATGTTGCCGCTGCTTTCTCCGCCGCTGGTATCCACGGCACCACGCCAGCCCGCGGGCGCCGGGCGGATCTTGTTATAGAAGGACTGCAGCACGGAAGTGTCGGTGGGCGGCGTGAGCAGCGTCATGGCCAGCCATCCTAACGTGGTGATCATGACGCCAATCACGAGGGCGAGCATGGGATGAAGCGGCGCAAAGCCGAGCCGCGCATGGCCGAAATGGAAATAGACCGCGACCAGGAACGAGATCACCATGGCGGCGATCTCGCCCCACGCATTGATGCGCCACCAGTACCAGCGCAACAGGAAGATGAGGCCGGTGCCGGCCCCGATCTGCAGCAGGATCTGGAATGCCTGCATCGCATTTCTGAGCCAAAGCGCGACGAGGCAGGCAAGGAGCATAAGGGCAACGGTGACGCCGCGGCCGACATTCACATAATGCTGCTCTGGTGCGTTTGGCCGCACGAAGCGGCGGTAGACATCGTCGACCACATAGGACGCGCCCCAATTCAGATGCGTGCTGATGGTGGACATGTAGGCCGCCGCGAGCGAGGCAACGATCAGGCCGAGCATTCCGTGCGGCACGAACACCAGCATGGCCGGATACGCCAGGTCGTGCCGGATGATTCCCGGGTCGAGATGCGGAAAGCGCGCGCGGATATCTGACAGCTCCGGGTACACGATCAGCGAGGCAAGCGCGACCAGGATCCAGGGCCATGGTCTCAGCGCGTAGTGGGCAATGTTGAACCAGAGCGTTGCCGCCATGGCTTGCTTCTCGTCGGGAGCAGCGAGCATGCGCTGCGCGATATAGCCGCCACCACCTGGCTCGGAGCCTGGATACCAGGTGCTCCACCACTGTATGGCGAGCGGCACGATCAAAACGGCAAACAGGGCGGTGGAATCGTAAAAGTCCGGGAGCAGCGGCAGCTTTTCTTGCACCAGGGGATTGGACATCAAGCCGCTCAAGCCCCCGACGCTCGGCTGCGAGACCGCGTAATAGGCGGCGGCGAATGAGCCGATCATCGCTAGAGCAAACTGGAAGAAGTCGGTCACCACCACGCCCCACAGGCCCGCCGTGGTCGAGTAGACCATGGTGATCAGCGCCGCGAGCACCACCGTCACGTAAGGGTCGAGGCCTAGCAAGACGCCCGCGATCTTGATGGCGGCGAGCGTGACCGTGGCCATGATCATGATGTTGAAGAAGACGCCGAGATAGATGGCGCGGAAGCCGCGCAGGAAGGCCGCAGGGCGACCCGAATACCGCAACTCGTAGAAATTGATATCGGTCAGAGCGCCGGACCGCCTCCAGAGCTTGGCGTAAAAGAACACGGTGAGCATGCCGGTGATGAGAAAAGCCCACCACAGCCAATTCAGACTCACCCCGCCGTTCCGCACCATGTCGGTGACGAGGTTCGGGGTATCGGTCGAGAAGGTGGTGGCCACCATCGAGGTGCCGAGCAACCACCACGGCAGTTTGCGTCCGGAGAGGAAATATTGCTCCAGACTACGGCCGGCGCGCTTGGTGAATACGATGCCGATCAAAAGGCTGGCGAGGCCATAGACCGCCACCACAATCCAGTCGATCGCCTGAAGCTGCATCGGCTTAGTGCGTCTCGGGCGGAGGAGCGTGTTTGTAATGGTCCTCGATCTTCTCAACCAGCAGACGCCACGCCTCGTGCTCCCGCGGCCCTGCCGTCTTTTCCACCGCGATCTGGAGATAGCCGAGCTCGCGCTCGATCTTTTCGCGCGGCAGCATGTGCAGCCGGCTTGCCAGGATCGCCGCCTCGATCACGGCGGCTTGCGCCCGGTTGAAGCCCTTGAATGGCGCGTGGCTTGCCTCGTGCACCACCCGGCAGTGAAAGCGCGGGCGTTGCTCGTCCTCTTGCACATGATCGACCTGAAGCTCCGCATGGGACAGCGTCCCCTCAAGCACTGCGCCGGGGACATGTGTGGAGGGGCGCGTCGGCCACTCCTTGCGCCCCACGAGGCAACTCGCAAAGATCAGGACATCGTCGGTGAAATTCGCGACCGCGTAGGGCGTGGCGCGGAGATTGTGGAGCGTTGTCGATGGTCGAAACGGCGCGATAATCCAGCCGTCGCCCTCGGCGATAAGGCCGAGCGGTGCGATATGCACCCTGCCCTCCTCGCTCAAGGTGGTGACGATGGTTTCGCGGATCATGGGCATGGCATCGCGCCTCAAACATGCCTCAGGAGGTTTCGCGTTTCCGCTTGGCAATCAGCGTGTGGCCGCCTTCTTTCAGCCGCGTCTTGTCGTCGGCGGGGGCGTCGGCTGCTACGCCCCAATCGAGCGGTTCGTCCTGGGCGTAGCGCTTGGCAAGACGCCAGGCAATCTCGGCGCGGGCAAGCTCGGCACCGAGATAGAAGGCGTGCGCGCCGTCCTGGTCGACTCCGAGCTTGGGATAGAGATCGAAAGCGTCTTGAGCGATGTGATGTCCGTCGCGGTTATAGATGTGGATGCCATCCTCGGCGATCTCGATGCGGAAGTTCTTGTCGCGCACCTCGCGTGCAGACTCGGCGATCTCATCGGAGCTTTGCGGAAAGGGCCGACGCGCGTGCAGGCAGAGCAGCCTGTCAGCATAGTCCTTGGGCAACTCGTGCTCTGCGCGCGAGGCAAACATGATGCGCCGGGCAAGATCGTGCTCCTCGACGGTGCGGCGCGTATGCGGGCTCACCTGCACGACGAGCACATTCCTGATGTGAAGCTCGGACGCGATGCCAAGCAGGACTGCGGTGATGCCAGTGGTATCGGCGTCGGTGAGCTCGGTGAGATTTCCGGTCCCCATCAGCATCTCGGCATCGGGCCGCTCGCGCCGGACTTGTGCGTAGCGCTCGAGCGATTCCATGAAACCGAAATTGACGGGATCGAGCACGGGATCGACCAGATATTTGCGGCTCTTTTTGTCGAGCGCATCCATGGCGCGATAGAGCGAGGCCATGTCACCATGCTCCTTGGGAATAAGCACGGGAATAGAAGCGACCTCATCGGCGATATGGAGCGTGTCTTCGTTGAGGCTGAGAAGATAGTCGGCGCCAGCCTCGCCACCGCGCAAGAGCTCTTCCGGGTTGGCCGAGTCGACGCTCGTCTTATAACCTTGCTGTTTGAGGGTGCGGATCGCCTCTTCGAGATGAGGGAACGGCGTGTCGGGAAGGCCGCCGAGGTCGATCACATTGGCGCCCTTCTGGATGTAATCTGACGCGCGCTTCAAGGTGCTATCGACGGATAGCGCAGAGGCATCGACGATCTCGGCGAAGATCTGGATGTCGTATTTGGTCATGTCGGACGCTTTACGGGCGCGGCCGAAATAAGTTGGGATGTCCTTGAGCTCATCCGGTCCGCGCAGGAACGGGACGCCGAAGCGCGAACTTAGGCGCTCGAGATCGGCTCGGCAGCGGCCCGGCAGCATGACCTGGTCCGCCTCGACTGGGTTCGGCAGCCGTCGCATGATGATCTCCTCGGTCATCAGCGCCGCGACCTTCACTCCGATATCCAGCACCTTCCAGTCGAAGGCCCCATCCATGCCCGCTAGCACGGCCTCGAGCCTCGCCCGAGCTAGGTGGCCGGTTAGGAACAGGATGCTTTCAGCCATGTCGGCCCGCACGCTTCAAATCCGCAGTCCTTCTAACGTGTCATGGCCGGGCTTGTCCCGGCCATCCACGATTAAGCCTGCCGCACGGCCGTAAAATCGTGGATGCCCGGCCCAAGGCCGGGCATGACGAGTCATTGTTTATGAAGAAACTAATCGATCGTGGCGCCGCAACCCTCGGGTCCCGCGAGCGCGGCGATGAAAGCCTGCTGGTCGCCGCGGCCGAGCAGGAATGTCGAAACGCCGGCGTCTTTCAGCATGGCCGGAAAGGCGTGATCGACGACGCCGTCACGCGCGAGCTGCTCGGCGCTAAGCCGCGCGCTCTGCCTCAGGATGGACTTGATCAAATAGCAGCGGGCCGCGCCGATACTCGCCGCAAGCCAAAGCGCGAGACTGTCGGAGGTCAGCCGCCACGACTCCTCGAGGTCGGTCCGCCCAGCCACCAGCGCGTAAGGCGCCCAGACGGCAACGGTGCCGCGAGCGCATGCGGCCGTGAGATCGGCCTCGGTGGCGCCCACGGCGAAGCCCGGCCGCAAGCCGGCGATGGCCCAAGCGAGCTGGTCCATGGCGAGCAGCGCCATGCGATGAGCCGCATCGTCGCCGAAGCCGAGACTGGTCTGGCAGGCGCGAACCTCGTCGGCCAACGCCCCTCCCCCGGGAACGACAATGACCGGCTGCGACAATGCGGTGACCGCATCAAGCCAGGCAGGAAGCTCGGGCGAGCGCACGACGCTGCCGCCGAGCTTGACCACGATAGTCCGCGCCTCCTCGGTGACACGCATGGGGCGAGCCCCGGCGCGAAGCCGCTGGCTTGCCACGATCAGGCTCCCGCCTTGGCGCGCACGATCTCGACGCCGACGGCGCCAGGCTCCTTGTCGAGCTTCTCGATCATGACCCTCGCCGATTGCGCGCGAGGATGGGCGAGGCAGAGCGTGGCGATCTCATCTGCCAAGGTCTCGACCAAATTGATGTGGCCGCGCGCGATGATCGCCTTAATGCCTTTGATGATGGTGTCGTAATCGAACGCCTGGCGGATGTCGTCATTGAGCGCGTCAGCGGGGATGAGATCGACATCGACCGAGAAGCGCACGCGCTGCGTCACGCCCTTCTCGTGCGTGTAGACACCGATCTCGACGTCGAGCACGAGATCGTGCACGAACACCCGGTCCGAGACGTTGGCTTCATGGGCTACACTCTTTGGTGCGGACCGCCGTAGTCGCTGTTCCGCCATCTTGGGCGCTCCGTCATCGCGCGAGAATGCGCCGCGCAGTCCTAGCATAACGCTTGCGGGGCGAGAGCGGGTGAATCCGCGGTTTGCAGCGGCGATGGCCGCGATGGAATGAGTGCCCTGATCGCGGCACCGGCGACGGGATCGAAGGCAGCTTCCCGCGACCCGCCGTGGCAAAGCGCGCCGCGAAAGCCGAGGAGATCAGGCCGAAGGGTGAGGAGTGTCGGCACATGCTTTGCCTTGAGCGAGCCGGCAAGACCGACGCTCAGCCGTTCGGCTTTGGCGGCGGCTACGAACGCGGCGAGCACCTCGAGGGGGAGGTGTTCGAGCAAAGAGCCGGCAGCCTTGCCCATAGTATCGAGCATCACTCCTGTGGCGCCGAGCTTTGCCGCTGTCTCAACCGCATCGAAACCCGGCAGGGCATCGGCGAAAATCACCAGGATCAGTCGGACTCGGGAAGCTTCGGGCGCAAGGAGGCTTGTGGAGGCTTCTGCTTTTGCGTCGGGGAATAGACCGAGCTTAACGTAGTCGAGGCCGGTAGCGGCCGTGCGACGTACGGCGTTGCCGGTAGTCGCTTTGTCCAAAGGAAGATCCCCCATCGTGGCGCTGACCGGCGCGCGCCCAGCCACACATCTAACCGTATTGGCGATGGCATCGAGGGAGACCGCTCCGAGCGCGCCTTGGCTCGGGTCCTTCAAGTCGATGATATCGGCGCCGCACGCGAGGGCCATCTCGGCCTCTGCGGCATCGCGCACGCTCGCAAGGAACAAGGTCATGGGAGAAACCCGGCAGCAAAAAAAATCAACGGTGGAACAGCCAGTCGAACATCCCGCCGCCAGCGCCGCCACCACCACCGCCACCCCGGCGTGCTGCACGGCGACCCGCGGGACCACCCTCTGGACTCGCGCCGCTCTCGGCAGCGCGCCCGCCAAAGTCCCAGAAATCGCCGCGGTCAACCGGAGCCTGTCGCCGCACCTTGCGCAGCTGAACCTCGTTGGCGTTGCCGTCAGGATCGGTCACGACCACGGAGACGGCCTGCCAGTTCCACTGGGCGGCTGCCGAGCCCCAGCTATGCGGTTCGACGGAGAGAACCTTGTTAGCGCGGACGTCGACGATGGCGACATATTCGAGGCCCGTGTTCTGTCCTTCGCCGAAATCGCCGGCGTAATATTGCAGAAGCCCGATGCCGGACAGCGCGTCCTTCATCAGCTTCCATTCGGTGATCTTCGGTATGCCGGAACCGAACATCTCGAGCTCGACTCTGAGCGCGGGGTACTTCTCGTTGCTTGCGATGTAGCGGTCCGGCTGCGGCTCCTTGATCACCCAGCCTGACACTGGCGGCCCTAGCGGTTGTCCCTCCTCGGGGGGCACCTCTTGGCCCAGGCGTTGGAGCGCATCGCGGCTTTCTGTCTGAAACGGGTCTTGCACCAGAGCGTTGCGATAGTCGGCAATGGCCTCGTCAGACCGGGCCAGCGCCTCGTAGATTTGTCCCCTAATGCGCAAGGACAGCGGATCGTTGTTGGCGATCTCGAGCGCCTGGTTGACGTCGCTCAACGCATCGTCATTGGCCTCGGCCTGAAGCCGCGCCTCGGCCCGCATGGCGTACGCCTTCACGTTCTTCGGGTCGATCTCGATGGCGCGCGTGAGATCGCCGATGGCATCATCGAAGCGGCGGACCTGGGTGAACACCATGCCGCGCTCGACATAAGCCTCGATGAGATCGGGCTTGAGCTCGATCAGCTTGTTCAGATCATCGACTGCCTGATTGTATTTCTTGTCGCCCGAATAGGCGCGGGCACGGAGGAGAAGGAGATCCGGATCAGGCGTGTCCGGGGGCAGAAGATTGATGGCTTGAGTGGCATCGTCGGCGGCCTCTTTGTACATGCCGATGACGAGATAGGCGTCGGCGCGATTGTGATAGGCCGCCGCGTATTTCGGGTTGAGCGTGATGGCGCGCGTCAAGTCGCGCACTGCGGCATGATAGCGCTTGAGCTCCTCATGAGCCTTGCCACGTCCGTTGAACGGCACGGCGCTTTGCGGCATGAGCTCGACCGCCTTGCGGTAGTCCTGGAAAGCCGGCTCGTATTGGCCAAGTGCAGCGTGGGCATTGCCGCGATTGTTATGGGCGGCGCCGTAGTTCGGCGAGAGCGCGATGGCGCGGTCGAAATCCTTCACCGCCTCGTCGGGGTGACCCAAATCCATCAGCGCGTTTCCGCGGTTGTTGTAGACCGTGGCGTTGTCGGGCGAGAGCTGGATCGACTTGTTGAAGTCCTCGATCGCTTCTTTGGTCTGCTTCATCCGCCATTTGGCGACGCCGCGATCGCTGTAGATGCTCGCCTCGATGTCGTCGGCAATCTCGGGCGCGGTGAGCGCCTCGTCATAAGAGGCGATTGCCTTATCGTACTGCCCGCGCATCAGCGCCGCCGCGCCCTCCCGCGCACGCAGGAGAGTCTTGTCTTCCTCTGTGCGGGCCGGCCCCGGAACCAGCACAGCGAGGAGAAGAACGAGGCTGAAAAGCCTGATCCACGACGGTTGCATCGACTGCGAATAAATCCCTTGCCCGGAATTCTTCCCCTTCGTGTCTCCCATAAGGTCGGAGTGTGTCAACAAAGGGTCACGACGCCCGGTTGGACGGCCTATTTCCTAGGTTTTCTCGATTGAGGCAAGGTTTACGAGGTCGCTCAGGACAGAGGGCAACATCTCGGGAATATCCTCGGCGATCAGCCCGGGACCGAAGTCGCGTGCTGCGGCCCCGTGCAGCCATGTGGCAGCGCTAGCTGCATGAAATCCATTCATTCTCTGCGCGAGCAGACCCGCGACCATGCCGCCCAGCACGTCTCCACTGCCGGCGGTGGCAAGCCATGGGCTCGTGGTGGCGTTGATGGACGCAAGTCCGTCAGGCGCGGCGACTACCGTGTCTGAGCCTTTGAGAAGAATAGTGGCGCCAGAACGCGCGGCGGCTGCACGCGCCCGTTCGAGCTTGGAAGTGGCCTGAATGTCGCCGAACAGCCGCGCGAACTCACCGTCATGAGGGGTCATCATCACCGGCGTCTCGCGCGACTTTATCACGGCGAAGAGCTGTTTGGCGTCGTCAGCAAACGAGGTGATCGCGTCGGCATCAAGCACCACCGCGGCTTTAGAGGCCAGTGCTGAGCGCACAAGTTCTTTTGTGTGCTCACCTACCCCTATGCCGGGTCCGATCAAGACAGCATTCTTGCGCTCATCGGCGAGCAGACTTGCCAGCGCCCGCGCATCGTCAGCCTCGCGCACCATGATGGCCGTTAGCTGCGCCGCATTGACCTTGATTGCGTCCCGCGGCGACGCGACGGTGACGAGGCCGGCGCCGACCCGCAATGCACCGCGCGCGCCAAGTCTTGCCGCCCCGGTGCTGTATACAGGTCCCGACACGACAACCACATGGCCACGCGCATATTTGTGACCCTCGGGCTTGGGCCAGGGAAATTCGGCAAGCCAGAGTGACGGCTCGTTGGCAAAGGTCTTGGGCGAGATTGTTGCGAGCACACTGTCGGGAATGCCGATTTGAGCGAGCTTCACCTCGCCGCAATGGAGCCGCCCCGGCAGGAGCAGATGACCTGGCTTGCGCCGAAAGAAAGTGACAGTCGCAATCGCCTTGATCGCAGTGCCCCTCACCTCTCCCGTGGTGCCATCGATGCCGCTCGGCACATCGATAGCCACGACCGGAAGACCGGATGCGTTCACCCGATCAATTAGATTGGCGAAGGCACCTTCGATCGGGCGCGCAAGGCCAGCGCCGAACAGCCCATCCACGACCACATCGCTGCCTGCGAGGAGATGCGGACAGAGCTTCTGCCGCGCCTCGCCCCAACGCTTAGCCATAGCTGCGGCATCGGCAGGCAGGCAGGCTGGATCGCCGTCGAATCCGAGCCGCACTGTATAACCGCGTTCCTTGAGGTGACGCGCTGCTACGAAGCCGTCGCCTCCGTTGTTCCCGGGGCCGCAGAGCACCGCGACTGGTCCGGCATCTGCAAAGCGGCGGGAGACCTCGTCCGCGACGGCGCGCCCCGCATTCTCCATGAGAGTGGCACCCGGCACGCCGCCTTCGATGGTGAGGCAATCAGCGCATGCCATCTCTTCGGCAGTCAGCAGCTCAAGCATGGCGTCTCGCTGTTAGCGGTGGCTGGCTTCTTGTAGAGCAAAGGTGTTGGCGAACAGAGAACTCTGAGGAGTAGGATTGCCAACGTGCTCATTTCTTATGCATATAGCCTAACTGTTGGGCAGCCACTGTTTGCTTGCCGCTACCAATATCGACGACACAACCGTAGTGTGTTGAATCAACGGGCAAAACTCGCGCCCAGCAGATTGGCATAGGGCGTGCTTTGGCTGGCCCACGGTTCTTCGAGACAACGGACGGAAGCGCGCGGCTAAGCGCTGTTTTGCGCCCAGGGGAGGTGCAGCAAATCGATGAAAAAGATCGAGGCGATCATCAAGCCGTTCAAGCTTGATGAAGTTAAAGAGGCCCTGCAAGAGATTGGACTTCAGGGCATCACAGTCACCGAGGCCAAAGGATTCGGACGCCAGAAGGGGCACACCGAGCTCTATCGCGGCGCCGAGTATGTGGTCGACTTCCTGCCCAAGGTGAAGCTAGAGCTTGTGCTCGGCGACACCATGGTGGAGAAGGCCATCGACGCCATCATCGCCTCGGCCAAGACCGGCCGCATCGGCGATGGGAAGATCTTCGTGTCGAATGTGGAGGAAGCAGTGCGCATCCGCACGGGCGAAACGGGGAATGATGCCATCTGACGAGATGGCCGAGCAGACCGGCATAGCGCGGGCCGGTTCAAACTCTGGCCGCCTGATGATAAGGACGGCTCCAACACACCAATGGAAGGAATGACAGGGGAGTACGATGGCAGACGCTAAAAGTGTGACGAAGAAAATCAAGGATGACGAAATCAAGTTCGTGGACCTGCGTTTCACCGACCCGCGCGGAAAGATGCAGCACGTCACCATGGACTCGAAGGTGATGGATGAGGACGCCTTCTCCGAAGGCATCATGTTCGACGGTTCCTCGATCGCCGGCTGGAAGGTGATCAATGAGTCCGACATGAAGCTGATGCCGGATCCCGACTCCGCAGTGCTCGACCCGTTCTTCGCGCAGAGCACGCTTGCCGTCTTTTGCGACGTGCTGGAGCCTCTGACCAACGAGCCTTACGAACGCGACCCCCGCTCGATTGCCGGCAAGGCACAAAACTATCTCAAGCAGACCGGCGTCGGAGATATGGCTGTGTTCGGCCCCGAGGCCGAGTTCTTCGTGTTCGACGACGTGAGATTCGCCGCCGAGCCGTTCAATTGCACCTACAAGATCGACTCGATGGAGCTGCCGGCCAACACCGACACCGAGTACGAGATGGGCAATCTCGGTCACCGGCCACGCACCAAGGGCGGCTACTTCCCGGTGCCGCCGGTCGACTCGGCGCAAGACCTTCGCTCCGAGATGCTTTCGGTGATGGCCGACATGGGCGTCACCACCGAGAAGCATCACCACGAAGTGGGCGCAGCCCAGCACGAGCTCGGGATCAAGTTCGGGCCGCTGGTGAAGACCGCCGATGCGATGCAGATCTACAAATATGTCATCCACCAGGTGGCGCAGGTTTACGGCAAGACCGCGTGCTTCATGCCGAAGCCGATCTTCGGCGACAATGGCTCGGGCATGCATACCCACCAATCGATCTGGAAGGGCTCAACGCCGGTGTTCGCTGGCGACAAATACGCCGACTTGTCGGACACCGCTTTGCACTACATCGCCGGCATCCTGAAGCACGCGAAGGCCCTCAACGCGTTCACCAACCCGACCACCAACTCCTACAAGCGGCTGGTGCCGGGCTATGAGGCGCCAGTGCTGCTCGCCTATTCCTCGCGCAACCGCTCGGCCTCATGCCGCATTCCGCTCGGCGCAGGACCAAAGGCCAAGCGCGTCGAGGTTCGCTTCCCCGATCCTGCCGCCAACCCGTACCTTGCCTTCTCGGCCATGCTCATGGCCGGACTCGACGGCATCGAGAACAAGCTCAACCCCGGCAATCCCATCGACAAGAACCTGTACGATCTGCCGCCTGAGGAGCTCGAGAAGGTGCCGACGGTATGCGGCTCACTGCGCCAGGCGTGCGAGGAGCTCGATAAGGATCGCGCCTTCTTGAAGAAGGGCAATGTCTTCACCGACGATGCGATCGACTCCTATCTTGAGCTCAAGATGGAAGAGGTGGAGCGTTTCGACATGTTCCCCCACCCCATCGAGTTCGACATGTATTACAGCGTCTGACGCGAAGTCGGACTCAGAGTTCACGATAGACATGGGGCGGTCGCCCGCAAGCGACCGCCCCACTTTGGCCCGGCCCGCAGAACCCTGCAGTCGCATTCCCCCGAAACGCCGACGGGAAGGTTCTCGCCAGGCTCCCCCAAAACTTGCTGCCCGCTTACATCAGACAGAACAGCGCGTAGAGCGCGCCCCCAGCAATGATGGTGTAAATCCAGGATTTCTTGTCGCCGTACCACTCGTCGACCATCGCCGGCAGCCCGAAGATCACGAAGCGACAGAGCGAAAGCGTAATGAGAATGGCGACCGCGGCAAGCAGCCAGAACGATGCGTTCGTGCCGCCTTGGCCGATATCGACCAGAAGCATATGGCCGCTCCTTGCAGCCATGACGATAGCGGCCCAGACAGATGCCGCAGTCATCGTCACCAAGAAGGCGTACCGGATTACCATTCCTCTAAAATCCCGCCACTTTTGACGAGAATTTTAGGAGCGGGCGCGTAAAGAAACGGAAAAGGGGTACGCTTAAGCGCGGGTTAATAAGAGCTTAGGCCGCCTTCCACTTGATCGAGCAGCCGATCGAGGCAATCTGCTCGCGGGGCCCCTGTCCGGTTGCGGCAATCTGCTTCATCGCCTCGAACAGATCGCGACGAACATTGGCTGGCGCAGCCTCTTTGCGGCTCTCGTCCAGCCTTCCGCGATACTGCAGCTCGAGTTTTGCGTTGAAGCCGAAGAAGTCGGGCGTGCAGACCGCGTCATAGGCGCGTGCGACATCTTGGCTCTCGTCGAGCAGGTAGGGAAACGTAAAGCGGTGCTCCTTGGCAAAACGCTTCATGTTGTCGAACGAATCTTCGGGATACTGCACCGAATTGTTGGAGCAAATGGCAACCGCGCTCACGCCAAGGGCCTTCAACTCGTCAACGTCGCGGACGATACGGTCGATCACCGCCTTGACGTAAGGGCAGTGGTTGCAGATGAACATGACGAGCGTGCCATTTGGCCCGCGCAGCTCTTCGAGGCTATAGGTCTTGCCGTCAGTGCCGGGCAACGTGAACGACGGCGCCTTCCAGCCGAAATCGCAAACCGGGGTCTCCTCAGCCATCAAGACATCCTTTCCGGCATCAAGCCTCACTGCTGAATGTAGGGATAAAGCGGTTCTTGAAAAAGCCGCGGACCCGTGCGAGCTAACAGCGTCCCCTGTGCAGAGAGATTCGCGAAGCTATGGCGTCTAAAGGACCCATGCGCAAAGCCGCCACATCGCGCGACCTATTCGCCAAGCTCGAGGACGAGCTGAAAAGAAAGCCCATCAAGACTGGTAAGTCTGCGGCTGGCGGCAGGTCAGGCGGGCGCGCGCCCGAGGACTATACCGCCGCTGACATCGAGGTGCTTGAGGGCCTCGAGCCCGTGCGCCGGCGTCCCGGCATGTATATCGGGGGCACCGACGAGAAGGCGATGCATCACCTCTTCGCCGAGGTGCTCGACAACGCCATGGACGAGGCGGTGGCTGGCCATGCGACCCGCATCGAGGTCGATTTCGAGGCGGACGGCTTTCTCACGGTGATCGATAACGGTCGCGGCATTCCCGTCGACCCGCATCCCAAGTTCAAGAAGAAGTCGGCGCTCGAGGTCATCATGACCACGCTGCACGCCGGCGGGAAGTTCAACTCCAAAGTTTACGAGACGAGTGGCGGCTTGCACGGCGTGGGCGTCTCGGTCGCCAACGCTCTATCGGAGAGCATGGAAGTTGAGGTCGCTCGCGGGCAGAAGCTCTACCGCCAGACCTACACCCGTGGCGTTCCCGATGGTCCGCTTAAGAACCTTGGACCGGTCAAGAACCGCCGCGGTACGCGCATCCGTTTCAGGCCAGATCCCAAGATTTTCGGTAAAGATGCCGCATTTGCGCCTGCGCGTCTCTTCCGCATGGCGCGCTCGAAGGCCTATCTCTTTCGCGGCGTCGAGATCCGCTGGTCTTGCGCCAAGGCGCTGCTTGCCGGCGACAGCGAGACGCCTGAAAGCGCCGTGTTCCACTTCCCCGGCGGGCTTAAGGATTTCCTCGCAAGCCGCATCGAGGGCCAGGAGACCGTCACCAAGGACGTCTTCGCGGGCCGGATCGAGAAGACGGAAGGGCACGGCTCGCTCGAATGGGCCATCGCCTGGATCGCGAGCGCCGACGGTTTCCTGAGCTCTTATTGCAACACGGTCCCAACGCCAGATGGCGGCACGCATGAGGCAGGCTTGCGCGCTGCGCTCATCAGGAGCTTGCGCGCCTATGGCGAACTTACTGGCAACAAGCGCGCGAGCCAGGTCAGCGCGGAAGATGTCCTCGGCACCGCCGCCGCCATGCTTTCTCTGTTCATCAGGGAGCCCGAGTTCCAGGGCCAGACTAAGGACAGACTGGCGAGCCCAGTCGCGGGCCGCATTGTCGAGAACGGCTTGCGCGACGCCTTCGACCATTGGCTCACTGGCAACCCTTCCCAGGCCAACCGCCTGCTCGACTGGGTGGTGGACCGCACGGAGGAGCGAATTCGCCGCAAGAAAGAAAAAGAAATCGGCCGCCAGACCGCGACGCGGCGCCTCAGGCTTCCCGGCAAGCTCGCCGATTGCGCAGCAAGTGGCGCGCAAGGCACCGAGATCTTCATCGTCGAGGGCGACTCGGCAGGCGGCTCGGCCAAGCAGGCGCGCGACCGCGCCACACAGGCCGTGCTGCCACTCAGGGGCAAGATCCTCAACGTGGCCTCGGCAAGCTCGTCCAAGCTCGCCGACAACCAGCTCCTGAGCGACTTGATCCAGGCGCTCGGCTGTGGCACCGGCACGCGTTATCGCGAGGAGGAGCTGCGCTACGAGAAGGTGGTGGTAATGACCGACGCTGACGTCGACGGCGCACACATCGCTTCGCTGCTGATCACATTTTTCTTCCGTGAGATGCGCGGACTCATCGAAGGAGGTCACCTCTATCTTGCGGTTCCACCGCTCTATCGTCTGAGCCAAGGCGCCAAGACCTTCTACGCCCGCGACGACGCGCATAAGGACGAGCTCCTGCGCAAGGAGTTCAACGGCAAGGCCAAGGTCGACGTCTCGCGTTTCAAGGGTCTCGGCGAGATGCTGCCGAAGCAGCTCAAAGAGACGACCATGGACCGCGCCACGCGGATGCTGCTTAAAGTGGAGATTGCCGACGACGATAAGAGCACAAGCAAGCTCGTCGATCAGCTGATGGGCAACAAGCCCGAGGCGCGTTTCCGTTTCATTCAGGAACGCGCCGAGTTCGCCAAGGCGGACGAACTCGACATCTGACTAAAGCCAGCGCGGCACTTTGACCTTGTACTTGCGGTAGGCCTCCCCAAACTCGCGCTCGAGGTAAGCCTCCTCGCGCTCGACGATTCCCCTTTGCAAGATGAAGAGCACGAGAATGAGCAGAAGCAGCATCCACATGCTCGTGAGAATGATCGCCAGCCCGAAATAGACCAGAATGAAGCCGATATAGATCGGGTTGCGCGTAACCTTATAGGGGCCTGAGGTGACAAGGGCCGCCGCCGCGTCGCCAGGCACGATGCTCGTGCCGGCTAGATGGAAGACCCGCGCGGACCAAGCTGCGAGCGCAAAGCCGATAAGAACGAACGCGAGTCCGGTGGCCAGGGGGGTGCCGTTTGCCGAACCAAGCCCAGGCCCGATCGGCACGACGAGGCTTAAGAGACAGCCGATGGCAAGCGCACCGAGGAAAAGAAAGGGCGGCTTGATCGCCACATCGGCATGATCGGTCGTGTTCATGAATAGGTGTCCTAAGCTCGCGCGGGTTTCTTTGCCGCAATAGGCTGCGATACTCTATAAGGAACCGGGAATAGAAGGCTAATCGTCATCTCCTCGTCACCCTCCCGAGTGCATTTGCCCCTTGCGCTGATGCGCGATGCCGCCTATTTGAGTGGAAAGCATTGCAGGGCCATTCGCAGCGGTGCTTTGTAGTCGAGTCTTGCGCAAGACCTGCGAATCGTTGCAGCAAATCTCTGCGCCTAAAAAAGAGACGCGAGGCGCTTCGGGCCTCGCGGAATTTTTGCTAACGCATGACCTTTTCACATCTTGGCTTAAGCCCAAAAGTTTTGTCTGCCGTTGAATCGGCAGGCTTCGAAACTCCGACCCCAATTCAAGTCAAAGCCATCCCCGCCGCCGTCGCCGGCCGCGACGTTCTCGGCATCGCCCAGACTGGGACCGGAAAGACCGCCTCCTTCGTCCTGCCGATGCTGACGCGGCTCGAAAGAGGGCGCGCCAGAGCGCGCATGCCGCGCTCGCTGATCTTGGCACCGACCCGCGAGCTTGCCGCCCAGGTCGCCGACCATTTCGAAACCCTTGGCAAGAACCACAAGCTGACCGTGGCTCTCCTGATAGGCGGCGTCTCCTACGAGGATCAGGACCGCAAGCTTGATCGCGGCGCCGACGTGGTGATCGCGACTCCGGGCCGCCTGCTCGACCATTTCCAGCGCGGCAAGCTCCTGCTCAATGGCGTGGAAATCGTGGTGATCGACGAGGCGGACCGCATGCTCGACATGGGCTTCATTCCCGACATCGAGCGCATCTGCAAACTTCTCCCCTTCACCCGGCAGACGCTGTTCTTTTCGGCCACCATGCCTCCAGAGATCCAGCGCCTTGCCGACAAGTTCCTGCACAGCCCCGAACGCATCGAGGTCGCACCGCAGGCAACTGCCGCGGCGACCATCGTGCAGCGGCTCAAGAAGGCCCCTGATGATCCCGCCGGCAAGCGCGAGGCACTGAGGAGCCTGATGCGTGAGATCGACGTCAAGAACGCCATCATCTTCTGCAACCGCAAGAAGGACGTCGGCATCCTCTATCGCTCGCTGCAGCGCCATGGCTTCAATGTCGGAGCCTTGCATGGCGACATGGACCAGCATCAGCGCACGGCGACGCTCGATGCTTTCAGGGCCGGCACCATCGCTTTCCTTGCCGCAAGCGACGTAGCGGCGCGCGGCCTCGACATTCCCGAAGTCAGCCACATCTTCAATTACGACGTGCCAATTCATCCCGAGGACTATGTGCATCGCATCGGGCGCACGGGACGGGCGGGACGCGAGGGCTTCGCAGCTACGCTGGTGACGCCCAAGGATTTCAAGGCGATCAAGGCCATCGAGAAGATGCTGCGCCAGGACATCCCGTGGCTCGACGGCGCGCCGGAGCTCTCAGAGGCGAGTGAGGCCGGAAACGAGCAAAGATCCAACGGGCGGCGTCGCAGGGGCGGCAGATCGAAACCTAACAAGCAATTCAACGGGCAGGCACAGGGTCCTCAGGCGAATGGGGCGCCGCAGAACGGCAATGGGGGAAGTAACGGCGGCAAACCAAGGGAAGACCGCCGGAGGGATTTCCGGCACGACCACCAGCATCAGCACAAGCACCACAACACGCCAAAGCCGGCGCACGTGGCCCATGCCACTCCAGCCGACCGGCCAGTGAGCGAGGCAACCCATCAGCATCAGCCCGCGCGACCGAAGCAGCAAGGTATGGGGGACCATGTCCCCGCCTTCATGATGCGCCCGGTGCGAGTGACTTAGGTTCTATCCCTTTGATTCCGTCATGGCCGGCTTGGCCCGGCCATCCACGATTAGACCTCAAAACCAAGCTCTAAATCATGGATGCGCGGACCAAGGCCGGGCATGACAAAGTGATCGTTTGAGGCGGGAAGAACTACGACGTCTTCTCGGGAGTGGCAGCGCTCTCGGTGCCGGCAGGCTTTAGCGAGACCGATTCGCCGCAGCCGCAGGCGCTCGTCTGGTTCGGATTGTTGAAGACGAAGCCTGATCGCAGGCGGTCGGTGCGGTAATCCATCTCGGTGCCGAGCAGGAACAGCACGGCAGTCGGATCGATCAGGAGCTTGACCCCCTTGTCCTCGACGACCTCGTCGTGCGGGCCCGCGGTTTGCGCATACTCCATGGTGTATTCCATGCCGGCGCAGCCGCCGTTCTTCACGCCGATGCGCACGCCTTCGACTTCCTTGCCCGACGCAGCGGTCAGCGCGCGAATGCGCGTTGCGGCGGCTTCGGTCAGGCTCATCACTTGCGGGCGGGGACGTGCGGTCATGGTAATGATGTGAAGTTGGGGCAGATTGGGAGGCGCTGCAAGACTTGACTAGAACATGTTGAGCTCGAGTTTCGCCTCGTCCGACATGCGGCTCATGTCCCAGGGCGGGTCGAACACGAGATTGACCTTCACCTGGCCGACGCCGGGCACTGCAGAGACGGCGTTCTCGACCCAGCCCGGCATGTCGCCGGCCACTGGGCAGCCGGGCGCCGTCAGCGTCATGTCGATCTCGATATTGCGCTCGTCGTCCACATCGAGCCGGTAAATCAGACCAAGCTCGTAGATATCGACTGGAATCTCAGGATCGAACACCGTCTTGAGCGCGGCGATGAGATCGGTCCGGAGCCGCTCCAGCTCTTCCTCAGGAATGGCCGAACCGTCACCCTTAGGACCTTCGATAGGAGCAAGGGTCCCCTCACCGCCTCTGGCCGCGCCGACGCAGGCCTTTATCTCGGCACGCTCCTCGGCCGCTGCCGTTTCAGGCTCGCCGCCGCTCCGGGCAATATCCTCTTTTTGAGTCTTCTCAGTCATTTGGCTCAACACATTAAGCGAACATCTCGCGCGCTTTATGCAGCGCCTCGACCAACCGGTCGACCTCTTCGACCGTATTATACATGGCGAACGACGCCCTGCATGTCGAGGTGACCCCATAGCGCGCTAGCAGCGGCTCGGCGCAATGAGTTCCGGCCCTGACGGCCACGCCATAGCGATCGAGGATGGTGCTCACGTCATGCGGATGCGCGCCGTCCACGTTGAAAGCGACGATGCTGCCCTTGTTCTTGGCATGACCGAAGATTCGGAGCCAATTGAGCTCACCGAGGCGCCCCATGGCATAGTCGAGCAGCACATCCTCGTGGGCTTTGATGCGCTCGCGTCCCACACTCTCGACGTAGTCTATGGCGGCGCCAAGCCCGATCGCCTGCACGATAGCCGGCGTGCCGGCCTCGAACCGGTGCGGCGGGACGGCGTAGGTCACCTCATCCTTGGTCACATAGCCGATCATCTCGCCGCCGCCCTGGTAGGGCCGCATGGCCTCCAGGTGGTCCTTCTTGCCGTAGAGCACGCCGATGCCGGTCGGGCCGTAAAGCTTATGACCTGTGAAGGCATAGAAATCGATGTCGAGGTCCTGGACGTCGATAGGAAGGTGCACCGCGCCCTGCGCGCCGTCGGCGAGCACCGGAATGCTGCGCTCATGCGCGATCTGTACCACCTCTTTCAGCGGCACAATGGTGCCCAGCACATTGGACATGTGCGTCAGGGCGATCATCTTGGTGCGCGGGCTGATAAGCCGCTCGAACTCATCGAGCAGGAACTCGCCAGAGTCTGATATCGGTGCCCATTTCAACACGGCTCCTTGGCGCTCGCGCAGGAAATGCCAGGGCACGACGTTGGAGTGGTGCTCCATGATGGTTAGCAGGATCTCGTCCCCCTCGCCGATATTGGGAGCGCCATAGGACGAAGCGACCAGGTTGATCGCCTCAGTGGCGTTGCGAGTGAAGATAATCTCTTCATCGAAGCGGGCGTTGATGAAGCGCCGCACAGTCTCGCGCGCCTTCTCGAAATTGGCAGTCGATAGGTTGCTCAGATAATGCAGCCCGCGATGGACGTTCGCGTATTCCTCGGCGTAGGCGCGCTGGATGGTGTCCAGCACGACCTTGGGCTTCTGCGCCGAGGCGCCATTGTCTAGATAGACGAGCGGCTTGCCGTGCACCTTCTGCGACAGGACCGGGAACTCGGCACGGATTGCCTCAAGGTCGTAAGCCTTAACCGCCTTGAGATCCTTTGGGGAAGGGGTGAGCACGGTCATTGCCTGCTCCTTCAGCCGGCCTTGGCGCCGAGCCATTCCACAGAGGCGTTCGTAAATGCTTCCCGCAGCCGCTCGTCCTCGATGCGCTCGAGCGCCTCGCCGACAAACGCCTGAATAAGGAGCGCCCGGGCCTCAGGCTCAGGAATACCTCGGGCCTCGAGGTAGAATAGAAGGTCCTCATCGATCTGGCCCGACGTCGAGCCGTGGCCGCACACCACGTCGTCGGCGAAGATCTCGAGCTCGGGCTTTGAATCGAACTCTGCACTTTCCGACAGGAGCAGGGCCTGCGCCATCTGCTTGGAGTCGGTCTTCTGCGCGCCTCGCGCCACGACGATCTTGCCCTGAAACACGCCGCGCGACTCCTCATCGAGCACGGCCTTGAGCAGCTCGCGGGTGCCGCAATGCGGCACCAAGTGCTCCACCAGGATCGTCGTATCGCAATGCTGGCGGTCGCGCAGGAGAAAGGCGCCGGAAATATTGGCTTGCGAGCCTTCGCCTGTGAACTGCGCATAGATCTGATTGCGGGCAAGTGCCGCGCCGAGCGAGAACTGAAAGGCTTCATATCGGGCGTCGGCGCCAATCTTCACCAGCCATGTCGTGAGGTGGAGGGCGTCGCCTGCCTCAAGCTGCAGCTTGACGTGATTGACGGCTGCCTTGTCCTTGATCACGACCTCGGTCACCGCATTGCGTTGCAAACCCTTCATGCCGAGGCTGCCATAGCTCTCCAGGAGCATAACGGAGCTTCCAGGCTCGGCGACTACGACATTGCGCGTCAGGGCAGAGACGTACTCGCCCTTGCCGTCGAGCTGGATGAGATGAATGGGCTTGTCGAGCGTGAGGCCTTCTGCGATGCGCAGGGCGACTCCCCCCGTCATCAGCGCCGTGTTGACCGCAACGACGGGGTCGTCTTCGCGGGGATTGACCTGACCCAATGTCTTTTTCAACCAAGCAGGCGGCTTCTCAAGGGCCTGGGCCAGGGAGACCACCTCGATACCGGCAGTCTTCAGTCCCGAAAGGTCCGACAAATCGGCTCGGAGGTCGCCCTCGACGACGACCAGGCGATAGGCAGGAAGTGCAGCGAAATCGCTGCCGATGGCTTTGCTCAGCTCCGCCTCGCCAAGGGCTACGCCCGTCGGACTGAGCAGCGGATAAGCGTCAGTCAGCCGCGAACGGAGGTCGGTGTATTTCCAGGCCTCGATGCGTCGATGCGGCAGGCCGAGCCGGCCGTATGCCTCGATGGCTTTGCGCCGCAAGCCGGACACAAAGGACTCGCGCGCGCCGGGGAGCGCATCCGCGGCTGCCTCGAACATGTCGAGATAGCCCTGCTCCCCCTTGGTGCGGAACTGCTGGACCGGCAACTCCATGTGGCGTTGCTCCCTTACGCGGCCTCAAACTCGGCATAGCCGGACTCTTCAAGCTCGAGCGCAAGCTCGGGTCCGCCAGAGCGCGCTACCCTGCCATCCGATAGCACATGCACACGATCAGGCACGATGTAGTTCAGGAGTCGCTGATAGTGCGTGATGACGAGCATGGCGCGGTCAGGAGTGCGCAGCGCGTTCACGCCCTCGGCCACGATGCGTACGGCATCGATGTCGAGGCCGGAATCCGTCTCGTCGAGCACGCAAAGGGCCGGTTCAAGCAGAGCCATTTGCAGGATTTCGTTGCGCTTCTTCTCGCCGCCGGAGAAGCCGACATTCAGCGGGCGCTTCAGCATCTCGGGATCGATCTTGAGGAGCTTGGCCTTCTCACGCACGAATCTTAGGAAATCGGGCGTGGACAGCTCGGTCTCGCCGCGCGCTTTGCGCACCGTATTCACCGCCGTGCGCAGGAAAGTCATGGTGGCGACGCCGGGGATCTCCATCGGATATTGGAAGGCGAGGAAGACGCCCGACGCGGCACGCTCCGACGGATCCATGGCGAGCAGATCCTCGCCCTTCCAAGTGACGGTGCCGGCCGTGACTTCGTACTCCTCCTTGCCGGCAAGCACGTAGGCAAGAGTCGATTTGCCAGAGCCGTTTGGGCCCATGATGGCGTGCACCTCGCCTTGCGGCAGAATGAGGTCGAGGCCTCTTAGGATCTCGCGACCTTCGACATTGACGTGCAGATTCTTGATCTCAAGCATTAGGGCTCTTCTCTAAGCCTCTGATGATGACTTTGGTTTCACGTCCTCGCCGTAGTCGGCAGGCTCGACGTTAGCCGACGCTTCCCTCCAGGCTGATGCCGATCAGCTTCTGCGTCTCGGCCATGAACTCCATGGGGAGTTGCTGGAGCACGTCGCGCACGAAGCCGTTGACGATAAGCGCTACCGCTTCCTCAGCCGAGAGTCCGCGCTGCAGGCAGTAGAACAGCTGGTCGTCGGAGATCTTGGAAGTTGTTGCCTCGTGCTCGAACGTCGCCGACGCGTTCTTCGCCTCGATATAGGGCACGGTATGCGCCCCGCACTTGTCGCCGATGAGCAGCGAGTCGCAGTTGGTGAAGTTCCGCGCATTGCTTGCCTTGCGATGCGCCGAGACAAGCCCGCGATAGGTATTATTGGAATGACCTGCGGCGATGCCCTTGGAGATGATGCGGCTCGACGTGTCGCGGCCGAGATGCACCATCTTGGTCCCTGAATCGACCTGCTGGTGGCCGTTTGAGATGGCGATCGAGTAGAACTCGCCGCGCGAGCCGTCGCCGCGCAGGATGCAGCTCGGGTATTTCCAGGTGATGGCAGAGCCGGTCTCGACCTGCGTCCAGGAAATCTTGGAGCGCGGACCGCGGCAATCGCCCCGCTTGGTGACGAAGTTGTAGACGCCGCCCTTGCCCGCGGCATCGCCCGGATACCAGTTCTGCACCGTCGAGTATTTGATCTCGGCATCGTCGAGGGCGACCAGCTCGACTACGGCCGCGTGCAGCTGGTTCTCGTCGCGCATCGGCGCCGTGCAGCCTTCGAGGTAGCTCACATAGGCGCCCTTGTCGGCGATGATCAGCGTTCGCTCGAACTGGCCGGTCTGACGCTCGTTGATGCGGAAATAGGTGGAAAGCTCCATCGGGCAGCGCACACCGGGCGGCACGTAGACGAACGAGCCGTCCGAGAACACTGCGGAGTTCAGCGTGGCATAGAAATTGTCGGTACTGGGCACGACCGAGCCGAGATATTTGCGCACGAGCTCGGGATGCGTCTTCACCGCCTCGGAGACCGAAGTGAAGATCACGCCGGCCTTGGCCAGCTCCTCCTTGAAGGTGGTGACCACGGAAACCGAGTCGAACACGGCATCGACCGCGACTCGCGCGCCATCGACGCCAGCGAGAACCTTCTGCTCCGACAGAGGGATGCCTAGGCGCTCATAGGTCCTGAGCAGCTCTGGATCGACCTCGGCCAGGCTCTTCGGCCCTTCGGTGCTCTTCGGCGCGGAATAGTAATAAAGCTCTTGGAAGTCGATCTTGGGGTACTTCACGTTCGCCCATTTCGGCTCCTGCATGGTGAGCCAGCGGCGATAGGCTTCGAGCCGCCACTCGGTCAGCCACTCGGGCTCGCCCTTCTTGGCCGAGATGAAGCGGACGATGTCCTCGTTGAGGCCCCTAGGGGCCTTCACCGACTCGATATCGGTGAAGAAGCCGTACTTATACTTATCGACGTCGATCGCCTTAACGCGGGCGACGGTTTCCTGCACTGCGGGCATTTCTACTCCAAGTTCCTTTCTCTAGCAGCGGGTTAAGCTGCCACCTTCCGGCTCTGCTTGAGCCGATTGATCAACTCACCGAAGGCCCGGAGGAAAGCCTGTATATCGGTATTCGAGGTCGCAAAACCAAGGCTTACGCGGATCGCTCCTTGCGCAAGCTCAGGCGCGACGCCCATGGCGCTCAACACGTGGGAGGCCTCGACTTTTCCCGACGAGCAGGCCGAGCCTGAGCTGACGGCAACACCCGCCAGATCGAGCCCGATCACCAGCGTCTCGGCCTTGGCACCGGGAACGGCTAGGGATGTGGTATTCGGGAGCCTCGGCACGCGTGACGAAAGCACGACGGCATCGGGGGCTGAGGCCAGCGCACCAGCCTCTAGTTCATCGCGGAGCTTGGCGATTTCAGGGACCTCGGCGAGATCTGCCGCAGCAAGCTCAGCCGCCACGCCGAAGCCCACGATGCCACTGGCATTTTCGGTTCCGGCGCGCCTGCGGCGCTCCTGGCCTCCGCCCTTGAGTAGAGGCTCGACATGAACTCTCTCGCGGAGCACCAGCGCGCCGACGCCCTTTGGCCCTCCGATCTTGTGGGCCGAGAGACTCAGCATGTCCGAGCCAAGCGCGCAAATATCGAGTGGCACGCGTCCAGCCGCCTGAACGGCGTCGCTATGCAACAGTCCACCGGCCACATGAACGATCTTTGCCGCCTCGGCGACAGGCTGGATCGCACCTGTCTCGTTGTTTGCGGCCATCAGAGAGACGAGGGGACGCCAGCCGCCTGGGCGATGCTTCTCCAACTCGCTGGCAAGCGCATCGAGGTCCACCACCCCCTGAGAGGTGACAGGAATGGTCGTCGTGGTCTCGCGGTAGAACCTCCCGCCTGACAGGACTGAAGGATGCTCCACCGCGGACATGTAGCAATGCCACGCTTCTCCCGCTTGTGCCGCCAGCGCGAGCGCGTTCGCTTCGGTGCCGCCGCTCGTGAAAATCACGTCCTCGGCCCGCGCGCCGACGAGCTTGGCTACCTTGACTCGTGCGACCTCGATGGCCGCCCGCGCGGCCCTTCCCTCCGCGTGCACCGATGAAGGATTGCCGTAGAGCGCAAGCGCTTCGATGACGGCTTCGCGCACCTCGGGCCTAAGCGGCGCGGTGGCGTTGTAATCAAGATAGGAGCGCTGGTTCATGCTCTGCCGAAGCTTGCGGCCCGATGCCGCCGGTTAGCGCTTGCACGAGCCCCCATCGCGCGTGCTATGAAACACGGCCTGACATTGAACCGCGCCAAACGCCCAGCTGTGTCGGCGCGATCTTGTTTGGAACAATTCTAATCTCAAGTTCGGTATAGGATTCCAGAGCGGCAGAGTCAAGTTTTGCAGCGATGGTTCGCGCTTCCCTTTGGCTGGTGCGAGCAGGTGCCGTCCCAGGACACGGTGAGAGAGTGGTGTTGAGGCCAAACCTACATGCCTGAAGTCAATATCAGCGGCCCCGCCGGCAGAATCGAGGCCCGCTACCACCACGAGCGCGGCCCAAACTCCCCCGTAGCGCTCATCCTCCATCCCCATCCGCAATTCGGCGGCACCATGAATAATCAGGTGGTGTATCACCTGTATTACGCCTTTCAGCGGCGCGGGTTCTCGGTGCTGCGCTTCAATTTCCGCGGCGTGGGGCGGAGCGAAGGTCTATTCGACAACGGGCCTGGGGAGCTGGCCGACGCCGCCACCGCCCTCGATTGGCTGCAAGCCTATAACGCCGATGCCCAAACCTGCTGGATCGCCGGCGTGTCGTTCGGTGCCTGGATTGCCATGCAGCTGCTCATGCGGCGGCCTGAGATCGAGGGCTTCATCTCGGTGGCCCCTCCTGCCAATCTCTACGACTTCACTTTCCTCGCCCCCTGCCCCTCTTCTGGCCTCATGGTCAACGGCGCGAAGGATCGCGTTGTGCCAACTGAAGCCGTGCGCGGGTTGGTCGATCGTCTCAAGACGCAAAAGGGCATCGTCATCGACCATGCCACGGTGCCCGACGCCAACCATTTCTTCGAGGGCCGTATGGATGGGCTGATGGAAGTGGTTGACGCCTATCTCGACAAGCGGCTCGGCAAGATCAAGAAGAAGAAAGAGTCGGCAGCCTAAGCGGGCTCTCCGCTCCCGTGCATTCGCGGCGCAAACCTGATACAGGCTCTCGCGAAATGCGAAACTTCGCCGGCCCCCGCACATGAGCACCGTCAAATCGGATTTCCAGCGCGAGCTGAAGGCGCGCGGCTTCGTTCACCAGACGACCGACGAAGCCGGCCTGGACAAGCTGCTGCGGAGCGAGCGTGTAACCGGCTATATCGGCTTCGACTGCACCGCTCCAAGCCTCCACGTCGGCAACCTGCTCGGCATCATGATGCTGCGCAAGCTGCAACAGGCCGGGCACCGCTCGATCGTTCTGATCGGCGGCGGCACAACCAAGGTCGGCGATCCGTCCGGCAAGGACGAGTCGCGCAAGCTGCTGAGTGATGCCGAGATCGCCGCGAACATTGCCGGCATCGAGTCGATTTTTACCAAGTTCCTAAGCTTCGGCGGCGGGGACAGCGGCGCGGTCATGGTCAACAACGCCGATTGGCTTGGCTCGCTCAACTACATCGACTTCCTGCGCGACTACGGGCGCCATTTCAGCGTCAACCGCATGCTGACCTACGACTCGGTCAAGCTCAGGCTCGAGCGCGAGCAGCCCTTGAGCTTCATCGAGTTCAATTACATGGTGCTGCAGGCCTATGACTTCCTTGAGCTCTACCGGCGTCTCGGCTGTCGTTTGCAGTTGGGCGGGTCGGACCAGTGGGGCAACATCGTAAGCGGCATCGAGCTCGCGCGCCGTGCCGAAGGAGTGGAGCTGTTCGGGCTGACCTCCCCTCTCCTCACCACGGCATCAGGCGCGAAGATGGGCAAGACGGCCTCAGGCGCGGTGTGGCTCAATGCCGACATGCTGTCCTCATACGACTATTGGCAATATTGGCGGAACACCGAGGATGCCGACGTCGAGCGCTTCCTCAAGCTGTTCACCGAGCTTTCTCTCGATGAGATCGCGAAGCTCGCCGGGCTTAAAGGCGCCGAACTGAACGAGGCGAAGAAGATCCTCGCTACCGAAGCGACCGCACTCGTTCATGGACGTGATGCTGCAGATCGCGCAGCAGAGACGGCGCGGGCGACCTTCGAAGAAGGCGAGATCACTGCATCCCTACCCACGTTGGAAGTGCCGCGAGCCGACCTCGAAAAGGGTCTCGGCGTACTCAATGCGAGCGTGCTCGCGGGCTTCGTTCAGTCGACCGGAGAAGCGAGGCGGCAGATCAAAGGCGGGGGCATCAAGGTGAATGACGAGCCGGTCACCAATGAGCGGCAACTGCTCACGCCGTCAGACCTCACGCCAGACGGGGTGATAAAGCTCTCGCTCGGCAAGAAGCGGCACGCGCTGATTAGGCCGGTGTAAAGCTATTGCGGCGGCGGGGGTACGAAGTTGCCCCTCAATTGCGTGGACGGAGGCATGTACTCCCCTCCGGATGACGCGGCAGCAGCATCGGGCACCGAGCCCGTGAAATCGAAGATCTGCCGGAAGATACCGGGTGTGATCGCTGAAATGGGATTCACGAGCACCTCGGGATCGTCGAGATTGCCCTTGATGGCGAAGGTGATGCCGACCACTCCCTCGCCCTGGCGGCCGACAAAGACCTTACCGAGGATGGGAATAGCGCCGAGCGCGGAGTTCAGCCCGTAAAGAGGCACGTAAGTGCCGCCGAGATCGACGGTCTGGGCTTTGAAGTCGACCGTGCCCCGCATGGTGGCGCCGAGCTGGGAACCGTTCATATAAGCGTCCCTCAAGCGGAACTTGCCGCCCCCGACCGTGAACGGGGCGCGCAATTGGTCGAACGCGATGCGCTGGCGGGTGACCTGCTGTTTGTTCTCGCCAAGGACTGCGGCCGAGTTCGGATCGGTGAGCACGTCATTGACCACCGAGTCGCCGAGTACGGTGAAATTGCGGGCCCATAAGGTCCCGCTTTTCGAGCCTACCGCGCCCGCATCCAGGTTGACCTGGAGGGATGCTTCTCCGCCTTCGACGCTTGGATAAAAGCCGATGATGCGGAAGGCGGCGCCGGCATCGTGCGCCTCAGCCCTGATCAGGCGCGCGCCTTCGCTCTGCCCGAGATCGACCGCCGCAGGGCTCGTGCCGTTCAATTCGGCGCTGGCATTGAGCGCTACCAGCCGCCCGTTGCGCTTCTTAAGCGTGACCTTCACGTCTTTCGCGATGGTGTCGTAGAAGCCGGATACGGTACTGATGTCCGCCGAAAAATCGACGCCGAACGGATCGGCTGGCTCGGCACCGTCCTCAGCGAGCTGACCCGCTGAGAACAGAGACTGGAAGAACTGCTTGCCGTCGAAGCTTGGCCCTTGAGCCTTGATGTCGAGGACGTTGTCGCGCACCAGGGCAGTAATCTCGACATGGGTGCCCCGATTGACCGAGAAGTCGGAGAAATAGAACTCCTTGAGGTGCTGCTCCGCATCCAGCGCGATTGCGCCCTCCACCGCGATGTCGTCGCCTAAGATCTTGAAATTGTCGAGGTCGGTCGAGCCGTCCTCCTTCGAGATGACATCGAATTGAACTCTCGCCGTGCGGCCCACCGGCTTGGTCCAGCCCATGCTGCCGAAAAGCAGCCGAGCATTGGTCAAATCGGCCTGCATGCTCATGCTGTGAGAGCCTTCGCCGAGCCCCGAGATCGAGAGCGCGACGGGCGTCGGTCCCTGGACCAGATGATTGACCTTGATGCCGAGCTTGTCACGCGTGGCCGCATCGAGAGAAGCCGTGACCCTGATCGGCGGCTGCCGGTCAGCGGGCGTATAAAAGATGTGCTGCCAGGCAAGCTCGGCAGGGACGCCCTTGATGGTGATCGGCCCTTTGGCCTCGACCGCCTGGTCGGTAAGGTTCACGTCGAGATTGCCGCCCTCGACATTAACGTGTCCGGCAAGATTTGAGGTAATGGCATCGTTGAGCCGCGCCTTGCCGGCTAGCTTGATTTGATTGAATTGGAGATCAGCCTTGAGCGGCATCGACAGGGCAAAGTTGCCACTCGCCGTGCCCTCCAGGAAGTTGGGCTTCAGCCCCACACTGGAGATATAGCCAAGCGGCTCTTGGTCGAGGAGTTCGAGCACCGTCGGGGTGGCGCCGTCAGCCCTGAACGTGATCTCTCCTTGCTGCGGATCCTTTCGCAAATCCGGGATGAAGAAGCGGCCTTGGCTCAACGCGATCTCTTGCCCGGAAGGGACGACGATCTTGCCTTGAGGAATGTCGACGGCGAATTGGATGCCCGAGACCGTAAGCTTGGCGTCGCCAGTCTTCACGGGCGGCATCTTGGGTAGGTAGGCGATGCTCATGCCGGAAATGTCGAGTTCGACGTTTACGGCTTCGGCAGGAAGCGCTCCTCCGGCCTCAACTTGCGCGAGCTCGCCTGGAGCAAGGCTCACGTTGAACTTGCCGCCTCGGACTTCTCCCCCGGCGACGCGCTCCAGCACCCAAGCCCGCGCCTTGCCCGCAAGGAATTTCGGCCAAAACCGCTTCAAGGTATCGACCGGCATCGGGCTCACTTCGCCTGTCAGATGAATTCCGGGCGACTCCGGCGCGTCAGCGAAGCTGCCAGAGAAAGAGATCGAAGCGGTCCCTGATCGAATGATGAAGTGGCTGACCGTCACGCCCTGCGGGCTGATGCTGCCCGTAGCCTGCCATTCATCCACCTTCATCGGTGCAAGCCCGAATTCCTCGACGGCAAGCGTTGCCTCGTTTGCCCTCAAGGCGAAATCCCAGAATGCCGGCGTGCCGCTTGCATCGCGTCTGGGATGGAATTCGCCACTGATGGTGGCCTTGCTCTTCCCCCACACAAGCGTCGAGGGCGCAATTTCGACGATGTCCCGTTCCTTCAAATAATGAACATGGAGATTGCCATGGTCGATGCGCATGGCAGTGTCAGGATCCCATGGGGGCGTGATCTGACCGCCCTCCAATTCGAGCCTCGCCTTACCCGCCAGGAACTCGCCCGAGTCAGAAAGTTCGACGTTGGTCTCGCCGTTCACCACCAAGTCGAGGGCTTTGAGTGCGCCGATCGAGGGGAAATTTCCGGCGATGCCTGACGGCACGAGATTCTGAATGAGCGCGGTGATGCCGAGGCTCTGCCGCCTGACGCGCTGCTCGGTACGGACCTCGAGCTGCCAATCGCCCTTAGACGAGGCGATATTGGCTTGGCCCACCAGGAGGGTTTTCTGGCTGTTCTTGTGCTCAAGATCGATGGCGAAATCGGGCACCTGCCATGACGTCTCGGTGCCGTTCTGATTGAGCACAACAAGAGCGTTCTTAACGCCGAACCGCGTCAGATACGACGTGTTGCCGCTACGCGCGCGCTCGAACACCTCGGCTACGGTGCTGGTCACATCGAGGACACGGCCGCCTCCCGCAGGAATCTCTTGTCGTTTGGCGATGATGGTCTCGGGCGCCGTGGCCTGAGGTTGGCTGTTGGCAATAGGCTCACCGGAGGGCGTAGAACCTTGGAGGGCCGTTTGGCTTTCCGCCGCCACAGGCCGCGAAAAGGTCAACGCCAAGCCGCCCTTGGAATCGTAGAAAAGTAGGAGCCGGGGGCCGATGAAGTCGACACTGCCCGGGGCGACGCGCCCAGATAAAAGCGCGCTTCCGCTCATGCCAATGGCGGCGAGCGGCGCCTGTGCCAGGATCGCGCCGTTCTTGTCGATCAGCCTGATGTTGCGCAAGCGGAACAGCACGCCGGGTCCGTCGGGCGAGCGCTGAAGGATCGCGTCATCAATCTGCACCTTCAGGTCCGAGAGCTCGCCATTGATGGCGTCCTCGATGGTAGGGACGAGGCTCGGAAGCGAGATCGGACCGCGCGCAAGCCGGCCGTACCCGGCAACGATGATGACGAGTCCAACCACCAGAATGCCGGCGAAAATCTCGCGGCAGACATGGGCGCTGCGAGTGGAAAGCTTCTTGAGCTCGATTTGGACCGGCGGCGGAACGCGCTTCACCAGCGCCCTGCCCCGCTCAGGCAATGCGAGAAGCGCCTTACCACCTTCGGCGGTGAGCTTGGCGAGAGTGCCTGAAAGCGGCTCGTTCATCCAATCAATGGCCCCGCCATGACGAAGGCCGTTCGAGCATTGCGCCGCCCACTCCATCGGTAAGTCGCGAGCAGCCGAACGCGCTAACGGCCCCGCCTCTCATTCGAAAGCGACGCCCCACTCTACTCATGGCCCGTTGTCGGCATCCCCCTAACACTAAGCCCTCGACCCCACTTTTGCCGCCTTGTGACCACCGCGCCAATGCAAGGCTAAGGGCTTATGGCATAGAAGGGGCTAAAGTCGGCTAAAGGAAGGCGGTTCTTCAAGTCCTTGCCGGAACTTAGCCCAATCGCATGAACACATCCCGAACCTTCACGAGATCGCCAATGACAAGCGGAAAGCAAGGCGATATTGTCAAGGAAGGAGTGGGCGCTGGGGTGTTGACCCTAAGACGGGAACCTCCGCGACAATCCCTTCAAGCGGCTTATTCCTGTTTGAGTCGCGATTCCAAGCGCCGAGGAGGTCTTCGGTGCGGCGTACAGTATCATGGGGAGATGCCAGTATGTTCACCAAGAAACCCGAGCCGGGTGAGAGCGTAACGAAGATGGGGGAACGGTCGGCGGGCGAAATGAAGACGCCCTTTACCGAGCGGCCCACAACTTATGCTGCCAAGAGCACAAGCCCTAGCGCAAGCAAGATGGTCCCTTCCATCATTGGCGAGGACCTCTCGATCACCGGCAACGTCACTTCCAAAGGTGAAATCCAAGTCGACGGCGAGATCCAGGGCGACATCCATTGCGGCTCGCTTCTGCTTGGCGACAAGTCGCAAGTGATCGGCAGCGTCATCGCCGAAGACATCGTGGTGCGCGGCCGCGTCGTGGGCTCGGTGCGGGGCCTTCGCGTCACCCTCCAGGCTCAGTCGCATGTCGAGGGCGATATTTTCCATCAGAGCCTCGCCATTGAGCAAGGCGCTTACTTCGAAGGAAAATCGCGGCGTTCCGACGATCCTCTAGCCGAGGTCAAAGCGATCCCACCATCGCTCAGCCGGGCCGACAAGCCAGCGGGCTTCGAGGCGGGAAACGGCTCAAGCACCGTAACGACCCGCGCTGCTGAATAGCGGCTCGTATTTTCGAAGGATTTGATGGGGACCCGCGTCTGAAACGCGGTTTCTAGACCTTTGCGTCGGCGTGAATGCGCTCGACGAGGGCCGCCTCGATGAAGCGATCAATGTCACCATCGAGCACGGCGGACGGGTTGGTGCTTTCGACCCCCGTCCGGAGATCCTTCACAAGCTGGTAGGGCTGCAACACGTAAGACCTGATCTGGTGACCGAAGCCGATGTCGGACTTCGCATCGGCCGCGGCTTGCGCCTCCTCCTCGCGCCGCTTCAACTCCGCCTCATAGAGGCGCGCGCGTAGCATTGCCCAGGCGGTCGCACGATTCTTGTGCTGCGAGCGCTCGTTCTGGCACTGCACCACGATCCCGGTCGGAATGTGGGTGATGCGTACCGCGCTGTCGGTGGTATTAACGTGCTGCCCGCCTGCGCCAGAGGAGCGATAGGTGTCGATACGCACATCCTTCTCATCTATGTCGATATCGATGGTGTCGTCGATCGCGGGGTACACCGAGACCGAGGCAAAGCTCGTATGGCGGCGGGCATTTGAATCGAACGGCGAGATTCGCACCAGCCGGTGCACGCCCGACTCGGTCTTGAGCCAGCCATAGGCATTGGCCCCCTTGACCAGCACGGTCGCCGATTTGACGCCGGCCTCCTCACCATAGTGCTCGCTGATGATTTCGACTTTGTAGTCGTGCGCCTCGGCCCAGCGGGCATACATGCGCTCGAGCATCTGCGCCCAATCCTGGCTTTCGGTGCCTCCAGCCCCTGCATGGATCTCCACATAAGCGTCATTGGCGTCGGCTTCGCCGGAGAGAAGCGCCTCGACCTCGCGTGTATGCGCCTCATGACGCAAGCGCTTCAGTGCATTCTCGGCCTCGGCTACGACACTTTCGTCCCCTTCCTCCTCGCCAAGCGCGACAAGCTCAATGTTGTCCTCGAGCTCGCGGGCGATGCGGTTGAAGGTGGCGAGCGTAGCCCCGAGCTGCTGGCGCTCGCGCATCAGGCTTTGCGCGCGCCGTGCGTCGCTCCAGAAGTTGGGGGCTTCAGCTTCGCGGTCGAGGACCGCTAGTCGCGCCTTGGCCTGGTCAGGGTCAAAGATGCCTCCTAAGCAGAGACAGCGATTCTTTGATCTCGTTGACGACCGACTCAGTTTCGGCGCGCATTGCTTCCTCGATGGAGCGAAGGGATGGAATAGCGGCCGGCGGGAGCAAGCCGCCCGCAACTCGCGTTGTCCGACTATATGGGAACTAGTAGAGGCCTCCGGTACCCGATGTCAAAGCATGGTCATTCCCGGGGGGCGGACCCGGAGGCGGACCGAGCGCAGCATCGGGCGGCGGGCCGCCGAATCCGTCGGAGGCAACCTGACCGCCAAGTCCTTCGTCCTCAGGCACCGAGCCGGCAGGCTCCTGGCCCGGCTTGAACGCCTCCAACACCGCCGTCTTGTCGCCGGGTCCTGCCGGTAACCCGGTCTTGTGGTTGACGCGCACCAGCTTGATGCCTGACGGTGCCCGGAAAGGAACCGGAGGAACATCGGCAAGCGTCTCTCTCATGAAGTCGCGCACCACTGGAGCCGCGAGATTGCCTCCGGTCTCGCCGTGTCCAAGCGAGCTCGGCTGGTCGTAGCCGATATAGACGCCGACAGCGAGATCAGGCGTGAACCCGATGAACCAGGCGTCTTTATAGTCATTGGTCGTGCCGGTCTTGCCGGCGATTGGCCGGTTCAGCACTTTGAGCTTCTGCGCCGTGCCGCTCTGAATGACGCCTTCCATGATATTGGTCATCTGGAAGGCCGACATCGGATCGACAATTTGCTTGCGATCGTCGGCCAGCTCGGGTTCGGGCTGTCCCGACCATTCACGCGCCGCGCATGTGCTGCAATCGCGGCCATCGTGGCGCCAAATCGTTCGGCCGTAACGGTCCTGAATGCGGTCGATGAACGTCGCCTTGATCTGCTTGCCGCCGTTATCGATCATCGAATAACCGGTGACCATGCGCAGCAGCGTGGTCTCGCCAGCCCCAAGCGCCATCGAAAGCGCCGGCATCAGGTTGTCGTAAACGCCAAAGCGCCGCGCATATTCGATGATGATCGGCATGCCCATGTCACGGGACAGGCGTACGGTCATCAGGTTGCGCGAGTGCTCGATGCCGAAGCGTAATGTGGAAGGACCAGCCGCCGAACCTGCCTCGTAGTTTTTCGGACACCATTGCGGCATGCCCGGGCCCTGCTCGATGCAGATCGGACCGTCGACGATGATGCTCGACGGCGTGTAGCCGTTATCGAGAGCGGTTGTATAGATGATTGGCTTGAACGAGGAGCCTGGCTGCCGGCGTGCTTGCGTCGCGCGATCGAATTGGCTCGCTGCAAAGCTGAAGCCTCCGACGATGGCCAGTACGCGCCCGGTATGCGGATCCATCGCAACGAGCGCACCACCGACCGCAGGAACTTGCTGAAGCGACCATTGTCCCTTGAGGCTGTCGTCGGACGCTCCTGGCGTGCCGTCGGCGGCGGGGGCCGGTACGCGCGGTGAGACATAGACGACGTCGCCAGGCTTAAGTACAGCGCTGACAGATGCCGGCGTACCACCGAAACCGGCGCCGACTTTGGGCCGCGCCCATTTCACCTCGTCGTAGGGAATGACTCCCGTATCGCGCTCCTTCAAGAGCGCCCCTTGCGGGTCGCGGCCGGGCCTAAGACCGATGGTGGCTTTGTCCTTCGCGACGTCGAGCACCACCGCAAGCCGCCAGGGTTCGATATCGCTCCACACCGGCAGGGCGCCAAGCGTCTTGCCCCAGTCGCCCTTGGTGTCGATGGTCTTTACCGGTCCGCGCCAGCCGGTATGACGATGATCGTAGGACACCAGTCCATTTACCAGCGCCTTGCGAGCGATGCCCTGGAGGCGTGGATCGAGCGTGGTGCGCACCGAAAGGCCGCCGCCATAGAGCTTATCCTCACCGAAGCGATCGATAATGTCGCGCCGAACCTCCTCGGCGAAGAACTCGGACGCGAAGATCTTGGGTCCGATCTGGCGCTTTATGACGCCGAGCGGCTGCGCCTTGGCCCTCTCGCCTTCATCGCGGGTGGCAAAGCCGTTCTCAACGATGCGGTCGATGACCCAATTGCGCCGTGCGACGGCGCGGTCAGGGAATTTGAACGGGTCGTAGTTGCTGGGCGCCTTGGGCAAGGTGGCGAGATAGGCGCAATCAGCAAGCGTAAGCTCGGGCAGAGCTTTGTCCCAATAAGTCTGGGCCGCGGCAGCTACCCCGTAGGCGCCGGCGCCGAGATAGATCTCGTTCAAGTAAAGCTCGAGGATCTGCTCCTTCGTGAAGGCGCGTTCGATGCGAATGGCAAGGATCGCCTCTTTCAGCTTGCGCTCGATGGTCTGGTCGCTCGTGAGGAGGAAGTTCTTGGCCACCTGCTGAGTGATGGTCGAGGCGCCGACCACGCGCCGTCCGGATTGCATCGCGCTCAGATTGGTGACGACGGCCCGCAGGATACCCTGAATGTCCAGGCCGCCATGCTGATAGAAATTCTTGTCCTCGGCGGACATGAAGGACTCGATGACACACTGGGGAATGGCGGTGATCGGCACGTAGATGCGGCGCTCGCGCGAGAACTCGGCGATGAGAGAGCCGTCATTGGCGTGAATGCGGGTCATCACCGGGGGCTCGTATTTGGCCAGCACTTCGTAGTCCGGCAGCTCACTCGATACCTTCCACAGCACGAAGGCTGCAGCGCCCGCGACGGCGATGAACAGAATCATGCTCGCAGCGAACATGAAACCCAGAAAACGCAGGAAAAAGCCGCCGCGACGCCTGCGCCGCCGTTGCTCCGGCGGCTTGACTGGAGCCGTAATGTCCATGGTTCAGACCCGTCCCGTTCCCGGTTTTAGTCCGCGCCGGGCACCCGAGGCAACCCTAGCGAAAATTATGGCGAAATCAGGTGTCCGGTCGGTCAGCCTTCAGAGTGTCACCGGTCAGAACGGGCTGCGTGCGACGCGTTTTGCAAAATATCCGTCAATCGACCCCACCACGCCATCGGCGATGCGATCGCGCCAAGCGTCGGAGGTCAGCCGCTTTTCGTCATCGGGATTGCTCAGGAAGCCGAGCTCGAGCAGCACTGAGGGGACATCGGGGGCCTTGAGCACGCGGAAACCGGCCGAGCGCAGCCGCCTCGTGTGCAGCGCAGATCTCGACGCGAGCTCGCCGACGATCGAGCGTGCAAACAGCGTCGAGCGATTCTGTGTCTCGCGCTGGGCAAGGTCGATGAGGATGTTCGCTACCACCTCGTCTGAATCGTTTGGCAGCTCGATGCCGGCTAGCGCATCGGAGAAATTCTCCTTGGCGGCGAGCTCCTTCGCCTCCTCATCGGATGCCTGCTCGGACAAGGTGTAGACGGTGGCACCAGTCGTCTTCTCGGTCTGGTTCGGGAAATAATCGGCGTGTATCGAGAGGAACAGCCCCGCCCCTTTCTTTTGCGCAAACTCCACGCGTTCGCGCAACGGCACGAAGGTATCGTCTTCGCGCGTGAGATAGACTTCGTAACGCCCGGTGGCGGCGAGCTTCGCCTTAAGCACCTTGGCAAACGCCAAGACCACTTCCTTCTCCGGGACACCGTTCGGATTGGTTCCCGGATCAATGCCGCCATGGCCGGGATCGAGCACGACTACGGGCTTTGCATCTGGCGCGCGAGGCAGGGCTTGCGGAATGACGGCAGGTCCTTCGCTTGCCGGCTGAGGCGGCTTGGTCTCCTTCAGCTTGGCTTGAAACGTTTTTTCGTCGGTGGGCACGAGATCGATGACGAGGCGCGCCGGCTGGTCGTCGCGGGGCTCGAGCACGAACGCCTTATCGATGAGGAACGGCCCGCTCACATCGATGACGATGCGCGATTTCCCAGGGGCGAACAGGCCGTAACGATAGGCCGTGACAAGGCCCCGCTTTTCCTTGCCGATGCCGTCCGGCATCTGGAAATTCACGTCCGGCGCGTCGACGATGACCCGATAGGGATTGCCCAGGGCAAAGACATGAACATCGACCTTCTTCGATAGATCGGCGATGAAACGGGTGCGCTCGCGGTCTCCGGCCACCCGGGCGTTATTTGCAACCGTAGCGTTGGATCCGGCCTTGGCGTCGACACTCAAACCTCCGTTCAACGCAATGACGAGAGCGGCAGCGGCTAACGCTCCCACCCGGACAGAGGCTGGCAAGGCGCGCCTAACTCGCATTGTCCCCCACATGCTCGAAGCTTAAAGCGGTTCTTGGTTACGCCGGAGGCCGGGCGGGCCGCATCTGGAGGCCGCGATGCCCCAAAATGGGAGTGGAACGAGCGCAAATCTTAACCACGTACCCGTTAAGCGACCGTTGTGACCCTTTTTGGGGCATGCCTAGCCGAGAGGCTTGCCAAATCTCCCGCCAAGCCCGTAATAAGGGTCAGGCTCGATTTCGAGCCGGAGCCCTTGGACGCCAAACGGCGATGGGGCGAAATTTGTTTCGCGCGTCGGGGCTTATTCGAACGGCTTAGACGCAGGAAGGAGCGGCGGTTCAGGTGACAGACAACCGCCGGTTGGAAACTTCTCAAGCCGCGTCTAATGCGCGGCTGCGAGGGCTGCGATGCAGTATCAGGATATCCGGCTAAGTCTCGGGAAAGAGAAGGCTTTGCCTGAAGCGCTGATCAGGTGCCGGCCGGTTTCGGCCGCGGCTCGCAGCGAATCATGGTCTATTGGTCATTGGCGCGCGCGGGCCTTGGGCGCGAACCCGGAATGGCGGACTTCTTCCCCGCCTTCTAAGGCCTCAGCGGCGGAGAACAATCAACATGGCAAGCAAAATGCTGATCGATGCAGCGCATCCGGAGGAAACCCGGGTGGTCGCGGTAAGGGGCAATCGGGTTGAGGAATTTGATTACGAATCTGCGAGTAAGAAGCAACTTCGGGGAAATATCTATCTCGCCAAGGTCACGCGCGTAGAGCCGTCGCTTCAGGCCGCTTTTGTCGATTACGGCGGAAACCGCCACGGCTTTTTGGCCTTCACTGAAATTCATCCCGATTATTACCAGATCCCGGTCGCTGACCGGCAGGCTCTGCTCGAGGAGGAGGCCGCTGAGCAAAGCCGTGCCTCTGCCGAGGAAGCCGCCGAGGACGATGCCGCGGCCGGACGGCGCCGCCGGCGTGGCCGACGCGGTCGAGGACGTTATGAGGGACGGAGGGACGCAGAGCGCGCAAACGCTCCTGCCTCCGAAGCCCTACCGATCGCGCGGCTTGAGACCGATCCCGAGGACGAGATCGACACGACCCCTCGCGAAGAGAGTTCGAGCGTTGTCATGGAAGCAAGCGAGCTCGTCCATGAGGTGTCGGAGCCGGCCCTCCCCGCAGAGGAGCAGGATACGGCCGGGCTAACCGAGGTGCGCACCGTAACCGAGGTCGAGGATGACGAGGACGATGCCGAGCCTGCTGAGATCATCGGCCAGCCGGTTGCTCCGAAAGAAGGCGCTGCCGAGGTCGCAGCCGAGACCGTCGAGTCGGTCGGCTCCGAGGATGCACTGGAGGAGGTGCCGGAGCGCGTACGCCGCCGACGCGGCAGACCCTACAAGATCCAGGAGGTGATCAGGCGGCGCCAGATCATCCTCGTTCAAGTGGTGAAGGAGGAGCGCGGTAACAAAGGCGCGGCGCTCACGACCTATCTTTCACTTGCCGGCCGCTATACCGTGCTCATGCCAAATACGGCGCGAGGCGGCGGCATCTCGCGCAAGATCACCAATCCCACCGACCGAAAGCGCCTGCGCGAGATCGCGGGCGAGCTCGAAGTGCCGGAGGGCATGGGGCTCATCATTCGCACAGCCGGTGCGCAACGCACCAAGACCGAGATCAAACGCGATTACGACTATCTGCTCAGGCTATGGGAGAACGTGCGCGATCTCACGCTGAAATCGACGGCGCCCGCCCTCGTCTACGAGGAAGGCAGCCTGATCAAGCGCTCGATCCGCGACCTCTATAACAAGGACATCGATGAGGTGCTGGTCGCCGGCGACGACGCCTATCGCGAAGCCAAGGACTTCATGCGCATGCTCATGCCGAGCCATGCCAAGAACGTGAAGCCCTACAAGGAGCCCGAGCCCGTCTTCATCCGCTACCAGGTCGAGCGGCAGCTCGCGGCGATGTTCTCGCCGCAGGTAGTGCTGAAATCCGGCGGCTACATCGTCATCAACCAGACGGAGGCGCTCGTTTCGATCGATGTTAACTCAGGCAAGGCGACGCGCGAGCACAACATCGAGGACACGGCGCTCAAAACCAATCTCGAAGCCGCCGAAGAGATCGCGCGCCAGCTCAGGCTGCGCGACCTCGCCGGCCTGATTGTCATCGACTTCATCGACATGGACGAGCGGCGCAACAACCGGCTTGTCGAGCGGCGACTTAAAGAGGCACTCCGCAACGACCGTGCGCGCATCCAGGTCGGGCGTATCAGCCATTTCGGTTTGCTCGAGATGTCACGTCAGCGTTTGCGGACGGGCATGCTGGAAGGCTCGACCAAGCCATGTCCGATGTGCCAGGGCACGGGCATGGTGCGCTCGGTCGAATCGGTCGCGCTCGACATTCTCCGCTCCATCGAGGATAGGCTCATCACCGATGGCGTGGCGCCGCTCGTCGCCACCACGGCGGTCGATGTTGCGCTCTATATTCTCAATCAAAAGCGCTCGCATCTGAACGACATCCAACAGCGCTATCAAGTCCCCATCATGGTCAATGCCGATGAGGACATGCATATCTCGCAATTCGTGATCGAGCGCGTTGCCGAAGGCGAGATCACCAATGGCGGAGGCGCGGTGGTGCATATGGATTGGGCACATCATCAGGAAGAGCCGGCCCAAGCGGCCGTTCCCGCTCGCGCGCCAGCGCAAGCGGCCGAAGCCGAAGGCGAGCAAGGCCACCGCCGGTCAAGGCGTAGGAGGCGGAGAGGCGGCGGACGCCTTCATGAAGGTGGCGCCGAGCACGCGCACCGTGCGCACGCTCCCGAGACGCGGCAGTCAGAAGAAGAAGCCGTCGCGGCTGAAGGGGAAGTCGAGGAAGCGGCAAGCTCCGAGGCCCGTGCCGAGCCGCAAGTTCGCAAAGGTTCGCGCCGCAGAGGCCGCCGTGGGGGTCGCCGGGGAAGGTCACGCGAACGGCAGCTTGGCGGTCAAGAAAGCGCCGAAGCCCCGCGCGAGAGTCATGGCGAGGTTCAAGAGAGGAAGCCGGCTTTCACCCAAGCGCATGTCGGCGAGACCGACTTTGAAGCCAGACTCCGGCAGAACGGCTCAGAGCATTCTGTGCACGAACACGCAGAGGACACTCCGGCACGAGAAGCTCCCGAGCGGCGCCATCGCGAGCCAGAGCGCGTCTTCGAGACGGTAACCACGTCGAGCGAGTCGCCGGCTCCGCCCAGTGAGCCTATCAGCAAAGATCAAGATCAGGTTGAACGGTTGCCCCGCCGAGGGTGGTGGCGGCGTTAGAGGTCAGGGAAGCGCGCCGAGTGCGCTTCCTATTTCCCTTTAAGCCAGCCGGTGATGCGGCGCGCTGCCTCCCGCATCTGCGCCTCGGCTCCCGCATAACAGAAGCGGATATAGTTCCGGCCGCGATCCGGATCGAAATCGATGCCCGGCGTGACCGCGACGCCGATGTCCTTGAGCATGGTCTTGGCGAAGGCTTCGCTGTCGCCAGTGAAGCGGCTGATATCGGCATAGAGATAGAAGGCTCCATCGGCTGGCAGGATGGATGAGAGCCCGGCACGCGGCAGCTCTTCGAGCAACATGGCGCGGTTTCGTGCGTAGCTCGCCTTAATCACCTCGAGCTCGTCGATCCCATCGAAGGCACCCAGCGCCGCCACCTGCGAGATGGCAGGCGGCGAGATGTAGAGGTTCTGAGTGAGCCGCTCGATGGGCCGGACGAGCGGCTCGGGGACGACGAGCCAGCCAATGCGCCAGCCTGTCATGCTGAAATATTTCGAGAAGCTGTTGACGACGATCGCCTCGTCGGAATGGGCCAGCGCCGTCTCGGCCGGAGCCTCGTATTCGAGCCCGTGATAGATCTCGTCGGAGATAAGCCAGAGGCGATGCCGCCGGCAGGTCTCGGCGATCTCGGCAAGGCGGCGGCTGGGTGCCATGGTACCGGTCGGGTTATTCGGGCTTGCGAGCAGAAGGCCTGCGGCTCCCTCCCCGGCGAGCCGTTCGACATCGGCGACAGTCGGCATCCAGCGCCCTTGGCCTGATGTCTCGATCAGCGTTGGGCGAACGTTCAGAGCCTTCAGGATCTGGCGATAGCAGGGATAGCCGGGCGACGGCAGACCCAGGCTGTAGCCTTGATCGAGAAGGGCGAGGAAGGCGAGCACGAATCCTGCGGAAGACCCTGCCGTCACCACCACGCGCTCAGGCCTGACGCCCACGCCATAGCGTTCTGACATGTGGCGGGCAATGCGCTCTCTGAGCTTCGGCAGGCCGAGCGCCTCGGTATAGCCGAGTCGCTGATTTTCCAACGCTTGCCGCGCGCGCTCTCGTGCGGCTTTCGGCGCGGGTGACGCGGGCTGACCGACCTCCATATGAATAATGTCATCGCCTGAGAGTTCGCGCGCATTGGCCTCGCCCATCACGTCCATGACAATGAAGGGATCAATGGCGCTACGCTCGGCGAGAGGCCGCGGCAGCCCTTTGGCACTCTGTGCGGTCACTGGCAACTCGTTCATATAGCTGGGACTGGCGGTATTTCGAGCTGTTGGCAAGCGACACCCGTCACGCTGTCGCCGTATTCAAACGCCAATCAAAAGCCAAGTTTGGCAAAGACGTGGCTCGATGGGTTAGCTCGGCATTCGCCCCCGGCCGGGAGAAGCCGGCATCTTTGCCCGTCTTCGCGAAGCTACTCGGTCAAGCTGACCATGCCCGCTCTGGCTCAATCCAGCTCCCGGCCTGCCCTGCGGCGTCTCCGCACCGGGCTCGTGACGGGGCTTGCCGCCGCGCTGATCACCTCGACCTCGGCCGAGGCAGCGGGACTGATCCGCGACGCCGAGACGGAATCGCTTGTCCGCATCTACGCCAAGCCGATCTTCGCCGCCGCCGGTCTCGGCTCACAAGGCATCGATATTCACATTGTCAACGACCGCAGTTTCAACGCCTTCGTGGTCGACGGCCACAACATGTTCATGCATGCCGGCACACTCATGGAAGCGAAGACGCCGAACCAGGTGATCGGCGTCATTGCGCATGAGAGCGGGCACATCACCGGCGGCCATCTTGCGCGGCTCCGCACGCAGATGTCGAAGGCGAAGTCTGCCGCCCTTATGCTGCAGCTCCTGGGGCTTGCTGCCATGGCCGCAGGCGCGATCGGCGGCGCTCCCGGTCTTGGACAGGCGGGGATGGGTGCGGCCTATGGCGGCACCGATGCGGCCATGCGCAGCATTCTCGCCTACCGCCAGGACGAGGAGTCCTCGGCAGACCAGGCCGGCATGACCTTCCTCAACGCCACGCACCAATCCGGGCGCGGCATGCTCGAGACTTTCGAGAACATGGGACAAAAGTTGATTGGCATGCAGGGCATCAATCCCTACTTGCAATCGCATCCGCTTCCGCAACAACGCCTGGTTCAACTCCGCGAGCTCGTTATGTCGAGCCCCTATTACAACAATGTCGATCCACCCGAGCTCCAGTTCCGTCATGACCTGATGCGGGCGAAGCTCTATGGATTCCTCGATCAGCCCGAGATCGTATTCAACCGCTATCCTCAGACCGATCAGACGCTGCCGGCGATGTACGCGCGGGCGATCGCTACGTACCGTCAATCGGGCGTCGAAGTCGCCATGCCGCAAATCGACGCGCTGATCGCCGCAAAGCCCGACTGGCCCTATTTCTACGAGATCAAGGGGCAGTTCCTGTTCGAAAGCGGCAAACCGGCCGCCGCCCTTCCCCCTCTCCGCCAATCGGTGGCGCTAAACGGCAACGAGCCGCTGATCCGCGTGATGCTTGGCCAAGCGCTGCTCGGCACCAACGATCCGAAACTCGTCGACGAGGCGATTTCCAATCTGAAGACCGCGCTGACGAGAGAGGATAGCTCGGCCATGGGTTATCGCCAGCTCGCCGCGGCCTACGCCCGCAAAGCCGACGCGGCGCAATCTGCCGGCGCCAAACAGCAATACATGGCCCAAGCCGAGCTTGCATCGGCCGAAGCCTATTTCTATGAAGGGCAGCTCAGGCTTGCCAAGCAGCAGGCCAAGCGCGCCAAAGCCGGGTTCGTCGACGGCACGCCCAACTGGATCAAGGCCGACGATATCCTCGCTTTCGAAGTGCCAAAAAGCAACTGACTTAGCCCCCGGGAGAACCCCTAGCATGAACTTCAAGACAGGCCTTGCCACCGCCTTGGTGGCTGCCGTTGTAGCTGCACTTGTCACGGCGGCAACCATCGCTCTCATCTGGAAGCTCGCACCAGGGGTTGTGAACGTATCCTCCCTCGATGAGAAGAGAGTCGCCAACGTCGTCCGCGACTACCTCATCAAGAATCCCGAGATCCTGGTCGAGATGACGACCGAGCTTGATAAACGTCAGGCGTTGGATCAGGTCGAAAAGCAACAAAAGGTCATAGGCGATAACGCAGAGGCGATCTTCCGCTCGCCTCTCGCCCACACGGCAGGCAATCCGAACGGCGACGTGAGCGTGGTCGAGTTCTTCGACTACAATTGCGGTTTTTGCCGCCGCGCCCTGCCCGACTTGGTCAAGCTCGTCCACAATGACGACAAGGTACGCGTCGTGTTCAAAGAACTGCCGATCTTCGGTGAGGAGTCCGAGGCTGCGGCGAAGATAGCGCTCGCCTCAGCCAAACAGGGCAAATATTTCGAGATGCATCAGAAGCTGTTTACCGAGCCCGGCAAAGCCGACAAGGACAAAGCCATGCGCATCGCGACCGAGCTCGGTCTCGATACGGCGAAGCTCGAAAAGGACATGCAGGACCCGGAGATCCAGAAGTCGCTCGATCAGGCCAAGGAGCTTGCCAACAAGCTCGGGCTGCAAGGCACGCCGCTTTACCTCGTCGGCGACCACGTCATCCCTGGCGCGCCTGATGATCTTTACGATCAATTGACCAAGAACGTCACCGAGATCCGCGAGAAGGGCTGCAAGGTCACCTGCTGAGGCGGGACTGCGAGAGCATCACGGCAACGGTCTTCCCAGCTCGTTTTGCCGAACGGCGGAAAAGCTGATAAAGGGGCGCGTTTCGTCTGCCGGGACCAGGGCGGGAGCCCGCCGGTTCGGCATCACAGCCCGCCTGAAGCTCCGCCATGGCCAAACCGCTCTACATCCTGAATGGCCCCAATCTCAATCTGCTTGGGTCCCGGGAGCCGGAGATCTACGGCAAGGAGACGCTCGACGACGTGCGCGCAAGATGCGAGCGTAAAGCGGCTGAGCTTGGACTTTCGATAGAATTTCGCCAGAGCAATCATGAGGGCGAGTTGGTGGCGTGGATTCAAGAGGCAAGAACGAGCGCCAGCGGCCTAATCGTCAATGCCGGCGCTTTCACCCACACCTCGATCGCCATGCTTGACGCTCTGCTCGCCTGTTCCATTCCCTCGGTCGAAGTGCATCTTTCGAACATCTTCACCCGCGAGCCGTTTCGTCAAAACTCCTATATCTCCAAGGCTGTGAAGGGCGTGATCTGCGGCTTCGGGGCCCAGAGCTATGAACTTGCCATCGAGGCGCTCGCCGCCAGGATCGCCGCCAAGCCCAATCGATGAGGAAAGGGAGAGGACGCCGCCGATGACGAAGAAAGAGGCCACCTTTGACAAGGACCTCGTTCGCGAGCTCGCGGCGCTGCTTGAGGAGACTGGCCTCACCGAGATCGAGATCGAGCACGAAGGCAAGCGGGTCAGAGTCGCGCGCGGGGTGAACCTCACGACCACGCTTACTACCGACGGCGGCCAGTCGGAGGCGCGCGAAACCGCGGCGCGGCCTGCCACCGAAGCGCGGCCTCCCCAGCCTCGTCCGGATATCGTCATCCATCCCGGCACCGTGACCTCGCCGATGGTCGGGACCGCCTATCGCTCGCCTGAGCCTGGTGCGCCGCCTTTCGTCGAAGTCGGCACGCGTGTCGCCGCGGGGCAGACGCTGCTCATCATCGAAGCCATGAAGACAATGAACCAGATTCCCTCCCCCCGCGCCGGCACGGTCATCGCGATCCTCGTCGAGGACGGCCAGCCGGTTGAATATGGCGAGCCGCTTGCGGTGATCGAGCAACGCTGACCGGGGCGCGATGTTCGACAAGATCCTGATCGCCAACCGGGGAGAGATCGCCCTCCGCGTCGAACGCGCTTGCAAGGAGCTTGGCGTCGCCACCGTGGCGGTGCACTCGACGGCCGACGCCGACGCCATGCATGTTCGGCTCGCCGATGAGAGCGTGTGCATCGGCGCGCCACCGGCCAAGGACAGCTATCTCAATATTCCGGCGATTGTCGCCGCCTGCGAAATCACCGGTGCCGACGCCGTGCATCCTGGCTATGGCTTCCTGGCCGAGAATGCCCGCTTCGCTGAGATTCTCGAAGAGCACGACATCACCTTCATCGGACCTTCGGCCGAGCATGTCAGGCTGATGGGAGACAAGATTCAGGCCAAGGTTGCGGCTCGCGTTTTAGGAATCCCCGTTGTGCCGGGCTCAGGCCCCGTCAACAGCCTCGACGAGGCAAGATCTTTCGCTCGCGAAATCGGTTATCCCGTTCTGGTCAAGGCTGCTGCCGGTGGCGGCGGCAGAGGGATGAAGCTCGCGCTCGAAGAGAGCCAACTCGAGCCGGCGCTTGCCGCCGCGCGTAACGAAGCGCGCGCCGCGTTCGGCGATCCTACCGTTTATCTCGAGAAATATCTCGTGCACCCGCGGCACATCGAAGTCCAGGTCCTGGCAGACGGCCAGGGCAACGCCATCCATCTCGGCGAGCGCGACTGCTCGTTGCAGCGTCGCCATCAGAAGCTCTGGGAGGAAGCTCCCTCGCCCGCGCTCAATAACAGCGAACGGGCGCGCATCGGCGAGATCGTGGCCAACGCGATGCACGAGCTCAACTACCGCGGCGTCGGTACCGTCGAGTTCCTCTATGAAGGTGGCGAGTTCTACTTCATCGAGATGAACACGCGTCTCCAGGTCGAGCACACCATCACCGAGATGATCACCGGGCTCGACCTCGTCATCGAGCAGATCAGGATCGCGGCCGGCGCGCCGTTATCGCTCCGCCAGGAGGATATGCGGTTCGATGGGCATGCCATTGAATGCCGCATCAATGCCGAGAATCCACACACTTTCAGGCCATCGCCTGGCACCATCACCCATTTTCATCCGCCCGGCGGTCTCGGCGTCAGGGTCGATTCGGGCGCATATGCCGGCTACACCATCCCTCCTTATTATGACAGTCTGATCGGTAAGCTCATCGTGCATGCGCGGACCCGCAACGAGTGTCTGATGCGGCTGAAGCGCGCCCTCGGAGAGTTCGTCGTCGATGGCATCGAGACTACGATCCCGCTCTTCAATGCGCTCATCGCGGAGCCTGACATCGTCGACGGCAATTACGATATTCATTGGCTCGAGACATATCTCAGCAGGCTAGGGAACCGCTGATAGACCATGACCTCTATCGACGACGTCATGATCGAGATCACGCCGCAAGTGCTGCTCAAGGCCTATGCTTGCGGCATCTTCCCCATGGCCGAGAGCGCCGAGGACAACGCGCTTTATTGGATCGAGCCCGAGCGGCGCGGCATCTTGCCGCTCGACCGCGTGCATGTACCGAAGCGGCTGGCCCGCACCATCCGCAAAGGCGGCTTCGAGGTGCGCATCGATCGGAATTTCGAGGAAGTCATCGAGGGCTGTGCTGCGCCCCGCTCGGGCAGGCGATCGACTTGGATCAATGCGCGCATCAGGAATCTTTATCGCGAGCTGTTCGTGCTGCGCCATTGCCACACAGTGGAGGTCTGGCAGGATGGGCAGCTCACCGGAGGACTCTATGGCGTGCATCTCGGTCACGCCTTCTTCGGCGAGAGCATGTTCTCGAGAGCTCGGGATGCGAGCAAGATCGCTCTCGTCTATCTCATCGCCAGGCTGAAATATGGCGGCTTCACCCTGCTCGACACGCAGTTCGTCACGGGCCACTTGGCGCGCTTTGGTGCGATCGAGGTCAGCCGCGAAGAGTTTCAGCGATTTCTCGAAGCGGCGTTGGCCGGCGGTTTCGCCCAGGGGAGCGGTTCCGGGGCTTCGGCGGCAGGCGGACCGGCCGGGGGCTTTAGCGCAGGCGGCGCTTCGGCCGCGGCCGGCGGCATTTCGGCAGGCGGGGCCTCGGCAGCATCGGCAGGAGGCGCCGGGGCCGCGGCATTCGCGCTGTTGCCAGAGGGCGTGGCCCCGGAAGGCGTCTTGCAGCTCGTGAGCCAGACGTCGAAGACCGGGTGCTCCACGGCGTGAAGTCCAGGGCTTTCCGCGAACATCCAGCCGGTGAAAATCCGCTGCACCTCGCCCGTAAGCTTAACCTCATCCACTTCTACGAAAGACGCGGTGTGCGGTGCTTCGGTAGGCGGGCGCGTGTCGCAAACCCGGGGCGTCACCTTTAGCGCGCCAAACTCCACCGTCTTGTTCATAGGGATCTCGAGGTGCGAGATGCGTCCCGTCACCTTGTCGAGGGCAGCGAAAACCGCGATCGGATTCTTGACCGTGTCGGCGTGGACAATGGAAGAGTCCAATGCCGCAGCCGAGGATATTGCAAAGAGGAGGCAGCCCACAGCGATGAGACCGTCGGCGGGCCGCTCACGCCGTTCGGTCATGCCGCATACTTTCTGAACCGGCTCCCCAACTCTCGCTCCGGCGGGCTCGTTCTCTTGAGCGTGATGGCCTTGAAAAACCGGTGCCCACAGTTCCGGACCACGCTCGAACATCAAACGCCTCTTCCATGAATTGGGCATTGGTGTGGCGGCTTAGGTCAGGCGTTTCGTTCGGCGAAAAAGCGAAGCCTGATATGGTCTGCGGTCCAGATGCCTCTCGCGTCGCAAAGGCAAGGCCGTAGCAGCTCGACAACCTGGCCGACCACTTCTGTCCTGTGCGGCTCTGGGAACTGGTCGAAGAACGACCTGCCGAAAGTCCGGAGCCAGCCTTCCATGCCGGTCTTGAGCGGTGTCGGGCGCGGCACGAGCGCGATCTCCTTCACGCCGAAACCGCCATTCGTCAGAAGGCGGCTGTATTCCTCAACGGTGGGAAAGAACCAGGGCGCGACGAGCGCCGGATCGCCATTGTGGGCGCGACCCACCGCGCGCATCGCGGTCCCTATCGCCGCGACATTGCCATGACCGCCGAGCTCGCCCACAAAGCGGCCGCGCGAACGGAGTGCACGGTGAACTCCAGCAATCACAAGTTCCGGCTTGCGCATCCAATGCAGCGCGGCATTGGAGAAGACCGCGTCGAACTCGGAGACGAAGTCCAACGCGTGTCCATCCACTTTGCGGACTCTGAGCCCCTTCATGCGCGCGACCGCAAGCAGCTCGTCGCTCAAATCGACGCCAAGCACGTCGGCGCCGGAAGCCTTGATCTCAGCGGTCAACGCGCCGTCGCCGCAGCCGAGGTCGAGGATGCGCTCGCCGGGCTTCGGCGCGAGCATGGCGAACACCGGCCCGGCAAGCTCCTGAACGAAGCGCCCGTTCCTTGCATAGTCGGAGGCAGACCAACACTGCACCGTCTTGGGCGGCGTGGCATCCAGCGTGGTCGCCTTGCTCATTGCGGCTGCCACGGCTCGTAGTCCAACGGAGGTTTGCGCACATCGGGACGAAGCGTCGAACCTGGCGGCCGGTAGGCTTCGTATGTTCCCGTGAGATTGGGCCTGTGAGGTTTCTCCCAATTGTGTGGACTGTAGCTTTCGCTCGTGGGGGGCACGTCGACCGTGTGGTGAAGCCACGCATGCCAAGCCGGAGGCACCTGCGACGGCTCCGACAAATTGCGGTAGATGACCCAGCGCCGTGGGCCGTTGCGCTCCTGGTAATAGACGTTGCCCAATCCGTCCTCTCCCACGCGCTCGCCTTTGCGCCAGGTAAAGACGCGCGTGCCGATGGTGTTGCCTGTCCACCAGGCAAAGAGCTCCGTGAAAATTCCCATGGATTGCTTCGGCGCTTCTTGAGCTTCGCGCCGGGACTATGGCCTTAAGGCCGGTCCCATGTCCAGCAAAGGGTAAGTGCTAGTTTCGCGCCGCCCTGGCTTTCACGGCGAAGTCGATGGCGGGCGGCTCCTCGCCTCCGGGCATGCTCTTCAGGAACGGGTAGCTTGCTTCGGCCGGAGTATAGGCCGGCCGATGAAGATTAAGCGATAGACGTCCTCGATGCCTGCAACGACGTAATGCTCGCCGCTCGAATGGACGATCGTCGTTGAGCAGCCAGGGGAGCCTCCGGGCGAGCGTGATCGCCGCAGTCGGAAGAACAAGAACCTATGGGCCCCTGCCCTCAGAGCGTCAGCGACAAGACCGGGCCTGCCATGGGCAAGGGGGCCGGAGCGCTCTCGGCGCACGGCCTGACAAAGGCCGGGCCAGTCAGAGGCTGCATGAGGTCCGCGGCCATCAGGAAATCGGGGGTCGTCCTAGCCAGCGCGTCGATGGCTTCGGCCGGGCTTTCGTATGTGTCAATCCGACCCGCTCCGATGGCCGCGAGCATCGCCCGCATGACCGAGAGCATCGACCGCCGGTTGTCGACGACCGCCACGGCAAGCGTGGCGAGATCGCGGCCAAGAGCGCGATGGTGGAACGCAACCCACCCGCCTTATCGGCTTTCCCGTGCCGACCAAGCTACTGGGAGGCTGGCAAATAGAGCCTCAATTGTCCTGCTGAAAGGCGGTGAAATAGCCTCAAAGAATGGCGTTTCATTGCAATCTCCGCACAGGCTTTCCACATTACTTCCCCAGGACGGCCCACAGCCTTTAGTGGTATGGTAAGAACCGGCGCATAGATGTTGATGGCCGACACGAATCGCCCCAGCTTCAGCGGTTGCGCGACCAAGCGGCTTAAGCCGATTTTCCAAGGGGGTGGGAGCAAAGATGCGGATCGAACGGAAATTTACCGAGGCTGGCAAGTCGCCCTATGACGCCATCCCCTTCCGGGAGGGCATGAGCGAGATCCGCAATCCTGACGGCTCGGTGGTGTTTTCGCTCGAGCGCTTCCAGGTTCCGAGCCATTGGAGCCAGGTCGCGGCCGACATCCTTGCCCAGAAATACTTCCGCAAAGCCGGGGTGCCGGCTAAAGCCAAGCGCATCGAGGAAAGCACCGTACCTTCCTGGCTGTGGCGGTCAGTCCCCGACGAGGAAGGCCTTGCCGCGCTCCCCGAGAGCGCGCGTTACGGCAGCGAGACCGACGCGCGCCAGGTGTTCGATCGGCTGGCCGGCACTTGGACCTATTGGGGCTGGAAGGGCGGCTATTTCTCGACCGAGGAGGACGCGCGCACCTTCTTCGACGAGCTCCGCTACATGCTCGCCATGCAGATGGGGGCGCCAAACAGCCCCCAATGGTTCAACACTGGGCTCCATTGGGCCTATGGCATCGATGGCCCGAGCCAGGGACATTATTATGTCGACTTCACCGGCGAGGTGAAGGCTTCGACCTCGGCCTACGAGCATCCCCAGCCACATGCCTGCTTCATCCAGTCGATCGAGGACGACCTCGTCAACGAGGGCGGGATCATGGATTTGTGGGTGCGAGAGGCTCGCCTCTTCAAATACGGGTCGGGTACCGGCACCAACTTCTCGCGCCTTCGGGGCGAGAACGAGCCGCTTTCTGGCGGAGGCAAATCCTCAGGCCTGATGAGCTTTCTCAAGATTGGCGACCGGGCGGCGGGCGCCATCAAGTCGGGCGGCACGACACGCCGGGCGGCCAAGATGGTCGTGGTGGATATCGATCACCCCGACATCGAGGAGTATATAAACTGGAAGGTCACCGAAGAGCAGAAGGTGGCGGCGCTCGTCACCGGCTCGAAGATCCTATCCGAGCGGCTCAACGCCATCCTCAAGGCTAGCGTCAATTGCGAAGGCGATGGCGACGATTGCTTCGATCCCAAGCGCAATCCGGCGCTGAAGCGCGAGGTGAAGGCCGCGCGCAAGGCCCGCGTGCCCGACAATTATATCCGGCGTGTGATCCAATTCGCCCGCCAGGGCTACACGGCGATCGAGTTCCCGATGTACGACACGGACTGGGACTCGGAAGCCTATCGCACCGTCTCGGGCCAGAACTCGAATAACTCGGTGCGCGTCACCGACGAATTCCTGCGCGCGGTCGAAGCCGATAGCGATTGGAATTTGACCCTCCGCAAAAATGGCGCCGTCGCCAAAACGGTGAAGGCGCGGGTGCTGTGGGATCAGGTCGGCCACGCCGCCTGGGCGTGCGCCGATCCCGGCATCCAGTTCCACACCACCATCAACGACTGGCACACCTGCCCGGCAGCGGGTCCGATCAGGGCATCGAACCCCTGCTCCGAGTACATGTTCCTGGACGATACAGCCTGCAATCTCGCCTCGCTCAACCTGATGGCCTTCCGCAAGGAGGACGGAAGCTTCGATATCGAGGCCTACGAGCACGCAATCAGGCTGTGGACCATCGTGCTCGAGATCGCCGTCACCATGGCGCAGTTCCCCTCGCGCCGGATCGCCCAGCTCTCATACGAGTATCGGACGCTCGGGCTTGGCTACGCCAATATCGGCGGCCTGCTCATGGCCTCAGGCATTCCCTACGACTCAGCCGAGGGACGCGCGCTCTGCGGTGTGTTGACCGCCATCATGACCGGCGTCGCCTATGCGACAAGCGCCGAAATGGCGCGCGAGCTCCGCCCCTTCCCCGGCTACGCGGCAAATCGCGAGGCCATGCTCAAGGTAATGCGCAATCACGCGCGCGCGGCGGCCGGCGAGACGAAGGGCTATGAGGACCTTGCCACCGCGCCGGTACCACTCGATCATGCCTCCTGCCCCAACCCGCGGCTCTTAGCGCGCGCCATGCACGCCTGGGAGAAGGCGATCGAGCTTGGACGCAAACACGGCTTCCGCAATGCCCAGGCGACGGTGATTGCTCCGACCGGAACGATCGGCCTCGTCATGGACTGCGACACCACCGGCATCGAGCCCGACTTCGCCCTGGTGAAGTTCAAGAAGCTCGCTGGCGGCGGGTATTTCAAGATCATCAATCGCATGGTGCCGGCGGCTCTGCGCAAGCTCGGCTACGCCAAGGACGCCATCGCCCGCATCGTCGAATATGCGGTGGGCCACGGCACGCTCGCCGGCGCTCCGGGCGTCAACCACGAGACTCTCGCTGCCAAAGGTTTCACGCCCGAGAAAATCGCAGCGGTCGAGAAGGCGGTGGCGTCTGCCTTCGACATCAAGTTCGTCTTCAACAAATGGACGCTTGGAGAGGACTTTCTCAGTGGCCCGCTTGGTCTCAAGGCTGAGCGTATCGACCAACCCGATTTCGATCTTCTGGCGGAGATCGGCTTCAGCAAGCGCGAGATCGAGGCGGCCAATGAATATGCCAGCGGGGCCATGACGCTCGAAGGCGCGCCTGGGCTGAACCCCGAGCATCTGCCCGTGTTCGACTGCGCAAGTCCTTGCGGCCGCAAGGGAAAGCGCTTCCTCTCGGTCGAGAGCCATATCCGCATAATGGCGGCAGCGCAGCCTTTCATCTCGGGCGCGATCTCCAAGACCATCAACATGCCGAACGATGCCTCCGTCGAGGACTGCAAGGAGGCCTATCTCCTCTCCTGGCGGCTCGCACTCAAGGCCAATGCGCTTTATCGCGACGGCTCGAAACTGTCGCAGCCGCTCAACGCGCAGCTCCTTGCCGAGGAGGAGGAGGAGCAGGAGGAAGTGCTCGCCGCCATCGCCTCGGACCAGCCGCAGTCGCAGCGTGTGGCCGTTGTGGCGGAGCGTCTGCTTGAGCGGGTGGCGGCGCTCGAAGAAGAGAAGGCGAGGCTGGAGCGCCAGCTGCGCGAGGGCGAGCGCGCCAAGCGCGAGCGCCTGCCGGACCGCCGCACGGGCTATATCCAAAAGGCGGTGGTGGGCGGCCACAAGGTCTACCTTCACACCGGCGAGTACAAGGACGGCCGGCTCGGCGAGATCTTCATCGACATGCACAAGGAGGGGGCGGCCTTCCGGTCGCTCATGAACAACTTTGCCATCGCCGTGTCGGTAGGTCTGCAATATGGCGTACCACTCGAGGAGTTCGTCGACGCCTTCACCTTCACGCGGTTCGAGCCCGCCGGCTTGGTGCGCGGCAATGCCGCTATCAAGAACGCGACCTCGATTCTCGACTACATCTTCAGGGAGCTCGCCATCTCCTATCTGGACCGGTTCGAGCTCGCCCATGTGAACCCGAGCCAGAACGGCCATACCGAGGTCGGGCCGGGCGAGGCCAGCAAGGTGCCTCCCGCGGCACAGATCGAAGGCGAGAGCCGCGCCTCCCGCGGCTTCGTGCGAAAGCGGGCTGCGCAGCAGGACAAGCTGCAATTGGCGAGTCGCACCCGCATGCCGGCTGCCCGTGCAGCAGGCGTCGGCAATATCGTGGAGGCGCAGACGGGGACGGCCGAGCCTATCGCATCGTCGACTCTCTCGGAGACGGTCTCCCGCGCCGTGGAAGCGCTGGCTGAACGAAGCGAATCCGAGCTGATCAGCGAAGCTCGCGTCAAAGGCTATGAAGGTGAGGCCTGCCAGGAGTGCGGAAACTTCACCTTGGTGCGAAACGGCACATGCCTCAAGTGCGACACTTGCGGCGCGACCAGCGGATGCAGCTAAGAGGAGCCCGGACCCTGGTCCACTCATCAACACGTTTCGCCACGCAGCAGAATTTCGCGGAGACGTTGCGGCCCGTCCTTGCAAAGCAGACACGCACATCGTTTCGGGCGGCGCGAAGCATCCACCGATTTCTGCCGTCCGACTTCTCGACCGATGCTGGACATCATCGCCGCGCGGTCACTCCGCATGGTTACTCACATCGCAGAAATTGTTGTGAAGAACCTCACAATATCGTATGCGAGTAGAAAGCCGCGTGTGACCTACGGACGATTCGCAGGTGACTTCGAATAAGCGAGTGCGGCAGAGCTATTCGAGTCGAACGTTAACACCTGTGAAGGGAAGTGCGTTGAGAATGCCGTGGCCTTACCCTCGTTGCGACGCCACGTGTCTCAGATCCGATACGTGTAGGAAGCGACGAGTGGGAGTAGCAGAGTGAATTGACAGCCAGCCAGCCCGATAGGAGGGACATCATGGCAGTAGCGAAGAAGAAGAGACCATCAAAAACGGCGGCAGCGGCGCGGAAGACCGCACGCAAGACCGCGCGTAAGACGGCACGCAAGACGTCACGCAAGGTCGCCCGCAAGAAATAGACTTGCAGAGGCGCGGGGCCCAGTCCCCGCGCCTTCTTTATTCCCCCTTCAAAAACAGCTACTTGCGAGCTGCCCGCGGCGCTGCCTATGGCATGCGTTCACGCGTCCTCCCCGGCAACGGCGGGAAACTGTTCCTTGGCAATGAGCGCCCAGAGCGCGTCAAGAGCAGCGGCGAGTTTCTCTCGATCGACACAGCGCAGCACGACGTAAGTGCCGAGACGCTTCTTCTCGAAGAATGGATAGCTGCCGATCTGCACCTCCGGATGCACCGCCTGTAGCTCTGACAGGCCGGTCGCCACGTCGCCTTCCGGCGCATCGATTCGCACCGAGCGCGAAAGCATCGGCCGGCCTTTGGCAAGCCGCGGCACGACCGCGTCGAGCATGACCTGCATGATGCGGGGCACACCGGCCATGACAATGACGTTCCCAATCATGAAGCCGGGGGCCCGGGAGATGGCGTTGTCGATCAGCTTGGCGCCCTCCGGAATGCGGGCCATGCGAAGTCGCGCGGGGGTCAACTCCTTATCGCTGAAACGCTGGCGCATGGCGGCGACCGCCTCTGGGTCCACCACGACAGGGACGCCGAAGGCCTTGGCGATTGCGTCGGTGGTGACGTCGTCATGGGTCGGCCCGATACCACCCGTCGTGAAGACATAAGTGAAGCGCGGACAGAGTTCATTTACCGCGGCCACGATCTCGGACTCCAAATCGGGCACGACCCGCGCCTCCCGCAAGGAGATGCCAATCCGCGTGAGATAGCTGGCGATGTAGAAAATATTTTCGTCCTTGGTGCGTCCGGACAGGATCTCTTCGCCAATGACGAGGAGCGCGGCAGTGACGGTATTCTGAAACGATTCTGGCATTTGAGGCCCTGGCAATCCGACTTTAGGTCTGGCGATCATTATCGGCCGTCGATGCCCGGCTTGTCCTCCCGTCCAATGCGTGAGACCGGAAAGCGCGCCGGCCGCCGTTGCAGAACGCCGGATTTCGCCTTAAGTGATCCCAAGTTCACCTATAATTGCTCACCAATGTCCAATCTCGAATTTGCCCGCGCCCAAGCGCGCGACACCAAGATCAAGCTGCACGGACCGGAGGCTTTCGCCGGCATGGCGAAGGCCGGCCGGCTCGCTGCCGAGGTCCTCGATCTCCTCGTGGAGGAGGTGAAGCCCGGCACCACTACCGAGGCGCTCGACGATTTTGTGTTCACCTTTGCCATGGACCACGGCGCCGTCCCAGCGCCTCTCAATTATCGCGGCTTCCCGAAATCGATCTGCACTTCGCTCAATCATGTGGTCTGCCACGGCATTCCGGGCCCGCGCGCGCTGAAAGAGGGCGACATTCTCAATATCGACGTCACGCTCATCGTCGACGGCTGGCATGGCGATTCGAGCCGCATGTATAGTGTGGGCAAGATCCCGCGTGCACCCGAACGCCTGCTCGAAGTCACCTATAACGCTCTGATGCGAGGCGTCGCTGCCGTCAAGCCCGGCGCAACCACCGGGGATATCGGTGCGGCGATCCAGATCTACGCCGAAGGCGAGCGCTGCAGCGTAGTGCGTGACTTCTGTGGCCATGGCCTCGGTCGCGCGTTCCACGACCGGCCGAACATTTTGCATTACGGCGAGCCTGGCGAAGGACTGCCGCTCAAGCCCGGTATGCTGTTCACCATTGAGCCGATGATCAACCTCGGCAAGCCGCATGTGAAGATACTGTCGGACGGCTGGACGGCGGTCACGCGCGACCGGTCGCTGTCTGCGCAGTTCGAGCACACCGTGGGCGTAACGGAGACAGGCTGCGAGGTGTTCACCGTATCGCCGCGTGGGCTGCACCGACCGCCTTACAAAGGTCAATCGAGCGACGGCTGAATAGGCTTCAAGGACGTGGGCAAGCCGCATTATCTCGGTCATTGCGAGAGGCTGAGGCGACGCTTCTGCGAGTCTGGCTCCGAAGCCATTCCCGACTACTAACTGCTCGAGTTGATCCTGTTTCGCGCCGCCCAGCGTCGCGACACCAAGCCGCTAGCCAAGGCGCTGCTCGCGCGTGCGGTTCGGCTCTTTCGCCGAGGTCATGAACGCCCCCGAGGCGCTGTTGGCCGAACTGCCGGGCATCGGCGAGGCGGCCATTACCGAGCTCAAGCTCGTGCGCGCTGCGGCCGTCAGGCTGATGCGTGGCGAGGTATTTGAACGTCCGGTGCTGTCGTCATGGACGCAAGTGCTCGATTACTGCCGCGCGTCAATGGGCTTCGAAAGCAAGGAGCAGTTCCGCATCCTGTTCCTCGACAAGCGCAACCAGATCATAGCCGACGAGGTGCAGCAGAAGGGCACCGTGGACCACACACCGGTCTATGTGCGCGAGGTGGTGAAACGGGCGCTCGATCTGTCGGCGACAGCCATTGTGCTGGTACACAATCACCCTTCCGGTGATCCTACCCCGTCTCGCGCCGATATCGAGATGACCAAGCCGATCGTGGCCGCTGCGAAACCTCTCGGCGTCGTCGTTCACGACCACAACATCGTCGGCAAACAAGGCCACGCCAGCTTTCGCGGGCTCGGCCGCGGTTTGCCGATTGCTAGCTTGGCTTAAGCCGGCGACGGTCCGAACACGAGCACGGCGTTTAAGCCGCCGAAGGCGAAGGAGTTCGACATCGCGTAGTTGACTTCGCGCTTTTTCCCGACATTCGGGGTGTAGTCGAGATCGCATTCGGGATCGGGCTCGTCGAGGCCGACCGTAGGCGGCACGAAGCCTTCGCCGATCGCCTTGACCGCAGCAACGGCTTCGATGCCGCCGCCTGCTCCAAGACAATGTCCATGCATTGACTTTGTCGATGAGATGGAGAGCTTGTTCGCGGCGTTGCCAAATACGCGCTTGATGGCGCGGGTCTCGTTTACGTCATTCACCGCGGTCGCCGTGCCATGGGCGTTCACGTAGTCGATATCGGAGGGAGCAAGAGCGGCATCGTCGAGCGCCTGCTGCATGGCCATCGAGGCGCCATCGATCGATGGGTTAACCATGTCGGCCGCGTCCGCAGTCATGCCATAGCCCAACACCTCGGCAAGGATCGGTGCGCCGCGCGCTTTGGCGTGCTCGAACTCCTCGAGCATGAGGACGCCCGCGCCTTCCGCTAGCACGGTGCCATTGCGGCGCTTGGCGAAAGGCCACAAACCGTCGGGGCTCAGTACGCGCATGGCCTGCCAAGCGCGCGTCGCCCCCCAGTTGAGCGAGGCCTCAGCCGCCCCCGCGATGCCGAGATCAACCAGACCCTCGCGGATCATGCGGTAGGTCAGGCCGATCGCGTGCGTCGCTGTCGAGCAGGCGCTGACCACGCCGAAGGTCGGACCCTTTATCGAATATTCGATGCTGACATGGGCCGAAGCAGAGCTGCCGATCGCCTTGAGCAGAGTCAGGGGATGAGTCGCGCGCTTGTTCTCCTTGAACAGCATCTTGTAGGAGAACTCGAGTGTGGTGAGGCCGCCTACGCCGGAGCCGATGATGCAGGCGGCCCGATACGCCGCGTTGTCCTTGAGCGGGACTTCGAGCTTCGACATGGCAACGGCTTCCTGTGCCGCGCAGCCGGCATATTGTGAGTATTTGTCGGCGAGAAGGAGCGGCTTGCTCTGCAGGCGTTCCTTGGGATCAAAGTCAGGAACCTCGCCCGCGATGGTGATGTAGAGATCCTCGGTGGAGAAACTCTGCACCTGACGTATGCCGCATTCGCCCTTTTTGAGCGCAGCCCAAAACTTGTCTACCCCAGTGCCCAAAGGAGTGACGACGCCCTGGCCAGTGACCACGACGCGCCTGCGCCCGTTAGTGTGTGTCATGTAGTGCTAAGCCGTAACTCCAAGCTTGGTCGAGGTCCCAGGAAAGCGTCCGTACGGAAAATGGCCGGTTCAAGCCGCTGCGCCGGATGCCTTCGTCTCCGCGATGATGCCCTTCACGCGATCCACGACGGAGCCAACGGTCGCGAACGCTTCTACTTCTTCATTCGCATTATATGGGATTTCGATGCCGAAGGTATCCTCAATATCGAACACGATCACGGCAAGGTCGAGCGACTCAATCTCAAGTTCGCTGAGGGGCGTTTCGAGCGTGACGGTTTTCGACGGGTCCTTCATGTTCTTACGCAGAATCTCAATGATCTTCGTCGCCACCTCATCCATATCGCTCTCCCTGCCCCGTTAAGGGGTCCGTGTCTAATGGTCCCTGGCTAAGTCATAGCTAACCCGAGGGCAAGTCGGGCATTGGAATAGACTTAAAAACTTGTCGAGTCCACCCGGGTTCTTGCCCAATTCATCGGTCCGCCGTCGGCCCTAATCGCCAAGAAAATTGGCGTTTTTGCGCCTTCATGCGCCATTGTTTCAGCAAATTCACCGCGAGGATTGAAGGCGGCTTGCCCCCCGCTCCTTAACCCACTCGTGCTATTATATAAGCGTCGACGAGCCTGCGGCCAATTGCCTCCTAAAGGCGGATTCGCGAATTGTTAAGCATCGGTAAAGCAAAGAAAAACACCATGTGAGGAAGGCCGACGTTGGCATCGCAGCAGAACTTTTCGCCGGTGAGCGCAAAGCCCCGCGAGGACTCGCTTTCCGAACGTCTCTGGCTCAAGTCTTATCCTCCAGGGGTCGTATGGGATGCGGAATTTCCCGCGCGGCTCATGGGGACCCTCCTCGACGATGCCGTTGCGGCCTACGGCCGGCGCCCGTGCACCTACTTCATGGGCAAACGCCTGAGTTTTACCGAGATCGGCAAGCTTTCCGAACGCGCCGCCAAGGGTCTGCAAAAGATCGGCGTCGGCGAAGGGGTCAAAGTCGGCCTCTTGCTGCCGAATACGCCGACCTTCGTGGTCTTTTACTATGGCGTGCTGAAAGCCGGCGCGACTGTGGTCAACTTCAACCCGCTCTACAGCGTCGAAGAAATCGAGTGCCAGGCCCGCGACAGCGGGACCAAGATCATGGTGACCCTCGATCTCGCCCTCACCTTCGACAAGGTCGAGGCGCTCATCGAGCGCGGCGTCCTCGACAAGGCGGTAGTCGCGAGCTTCCCGGCGCTCCTTCCCCCGCTGAAATCGGTTGGTTTCAAGATCGCGCAACGGGCCAAGCTTGCCGATGTGAGCGGCTCTCCGGTGAAGGAGAAAATCGTGCATGAGCGCGATGTCCTTGCCAATGATGGGATCTTCGAAAGGCCGGACATCGGCACCGATGCGATCGCCGTGTTGCAATATACCGGCGGCACTACCGGGACGCCCAAGGGCGCCATGCTCACTCACGCCAATCTCTCGGCCAATGTCGGCCAGGTGAAGGCGTGGCGTACTCAGTTGGGGCGAGCAGAAGGCAGCGTGCTCGGCGTCCTGCCATTGTTTCACGTCTTTGCCATGACTGCGGTCATGAATCTCGCCATTAGCGAGGGGCTGGAGATGATTCTCCTGCCGAAATTCGAGCTGATCCAGACGCTGAAGCTCATCAGCAAATTGCGCCCGAGGATGATGCCCGGCGTACCAACTCTGTTCAACGCGATCGCCCGCTACCCTCATGTGAAAAATTTCGACCTCTCCTCGCTCGAATTCTGCATCTCCGGAGGCGCCGCTCTGCCCCTCGACGTGAGGCGCAGCTTCGAGGCGCTATGCAGATGCCATCTCGTCGAGGGTTACGGCTTGAGCGAGACCTCCCCTGTTGCCACCTGCAATCCCATCCATTGTCCGAAAGACGGTTCGATCGGTATCCCCCTTCCCGCCACAGACATCTCTATCCGCTCGCTCGACGATCCGCACATGGTCGTGCCCCGTGGCGAGGCTGGAGAGATCTGCGTCGCAGGTCCTCAGGTGACGCCCGGCTATTGGAAAAAACCGCAAGACACAGAAGCGAGCTTCGTCGGGCAATTCTTCCGAACCGGCGATGTCGGCAATATGGATGAGGATGGCTTTGTCTTCATCGTCGATCGCATCAAGGACATGATCAACGCCTCGGGTTTCAAGGTCTATCCGCGACGCATCGAGGATGCGCTCTATGAGCACAGTGCCGTTGACGAAGTCACCGTGGTCGGCATTCCCGACGAATACCGGGGAGAGGCGCCCAAGGCTTTCGTCAAGCTTAAGGAAGGGAAGCAGGCGACAGCACAGGAGCTGCTTCAGTTCCTGCGGGGAAAGCTTTCGAAGATCGAGCTGCCGGCAGAGATCGAGTTCCGCGATCAGCTGCCGAAGACGATGGTCGGCAAGCTCTCAAAGAAAGAGCTGCGCGCCGAAGCATGCGCCCGGCAAGACTAGGACGGGTTAGCACTACGCTTTCGGAAATCGACAGTCTAATTGGCCGAGCGTAACCAGGGCAGGAACGGCTCTTCCTGCATTTGCTGACGCCGGAGCTTCCGCAGTTGCCGCCGCGTCAATGGAGGCGCTTCGGCCATGCTCGCCTCGGCCGCCGCAGGTTGCTCAGCGTCGGCTGCTTGCGTATCGGGATCAGCTTGCGCCGTTGCGGTGTCTTGCGGGACCTGCGGAACCGGGGCCGCTTGCGCAGGAGCCGTCGCTTGAACCTCAGGCTTCGGTACGGCCTTGGCTGCTGATGCAGTAGCTATCGGCTTTGGCTTCAATTTGATCTTGGGCTTTTGCGCTGGAAGGGGAACTGAATCGTCTGACTGGCTCGCAGTTTCAACGTCGCTCTGGGCGGATGTGGCGTTGGCCGCGGGGTTTGCGGCAGCAGTTGCTACGGCACCCGCCTGAGCGGCAGGCGCCGCGGGAGCGATCGGCTTCGTCATATCAATCATGCTCGACACGTTCTCACCGGAGACCCGCGCGGCAGCATCAGGGCTCGTCGAGACGGTGAGAAAGCCATACCCAGGCTGCGCGTTCTGCTCGGCCGGAGGCGCAACTGGCTTGGCAACCTCTGCCTTCGATACAATTGCGGTGGCTTCCGCCGCCGGCGCCGAGGCTGGCTCCGCCATGGCTTGAGCTTTGCCGGTGACGACGGTGCTCGGTGCCGCGACTGCTGCAGCTTCCACGTTGCCGGCTTCAGCGGCAGCAGATTGTAGTTCCCCTGGGGCAGCGGGGGCCGCCGCCAGGGCACTTGCCCGGGCGTTAGATGGTTCGGCCGATGCCTCGATTTGCTCGGTGCCCTCGGCAGGCGCAGCCGGCGCCACGACTTCAGGCGCGGAGGTCCTCAGCCATTGCTTCTCGCCGCACAGTAGCCAAGCCTTGCAGCCTCTAAGCTTGATCTCGCTCCGGGATATCAGCATAAGCGTGGCGGAATAGGTATGCCCGTCCTCGGGATTGTAGATCTGGCCGCTCCAGATCGCCGGAGCGCTTTGCGTCATTCCGCTGAAGAGCGGGAGCCCTACGATTGACCTGCCACGCAGCGAGGGATTCTCGTTACGCACATCATGCAGCGGACTCCCCCGGCTGTCGTTGGGGTTTTTGAGCCAAATGATCTTGGCGCAAAGCTTGTCCTTGCCGCACTTGAAAACCTGGATCTTGGACTCGCGCTCGGCGTCCGGCTTGTACCAAAAACCGCTGGGATCGCCGCTTGCCGCTTGGGACTGGCTGCAGAGAACGAGGAAAGCAGCCGTCAGGACCCCCAGCGCCGCAGCCAACGCATGATTCCTCATAAGGACCTCCGTAAAGGGTCACGCCTAAAGCGCCGGAGCGCCTCGGCAATTGCTCTTCTTGCCCCTGTCCCTGATGGGCCGCTTTTGCGGCCTTTTTTTGCCCGGCGGAGGAACATCACTCTGCCCCCGCCGCTATTTCTGCCGGTTTTCCAGCCTTTGGCAAGAGATGCGTTGCCACCCCTTCCAGAATGGCCGCAACACCCATGCCGCCTGCTGTACAGATCGAGATCAAACCCCGTTTACCGCCATTTTGATGAAGAAGTTTGGCCATAACTGCCAGGATTCGAGCGCCGGTCGCAGCAAAAGGATGCCCGAAAGCAATTGACGAGCCCTTGACGTTGAGTTTCCCCCGGTCGATCGACCCGAGCGCCTCGCTTCGTCCCAAACGGCGACGGCAATAATCCTCCGATTCCCAGGCCTTCAAAGTGGCTAGCACCTGCGCAGCAAAGGCTTCGTGAATCTCGTAATAGTCAAAATCCTGAAGGGCAAGGCCGGTCCCCCTGAGAAGTTCGCTCACAGCGACTGTCGGCGCCATCAGGAGACCTTCTCCTTGCACAAAATCTACGGCCGAAGTGCGGCCTAGGCTCAAATAGGCCTGGACCGGAATCCCCTGCTTTCTTGCCCACTCCTCCGATGCGAGCAGAATCGTCGCCGCCCCGTCGGTCAGCGGCGTGGAGTTTGCGGCGGTGATCGTGCCGTGGCCGGAGCGGTCGAAAACCGGCTTCAGCTCGGCCATTTTCTCGAGCGAAATGTCCTCGCGGATGTTGTTGTCGCGGAAAACGCCCGCGCAAGGCACAACGAGATCATCCATGAAGCCCTCGTCATAGGCCGCGGCTGCCTTCTTATGGCTTTCATAGGCCAGGAGGTCCTGGGCTTCGCGGGTGATTCCCCACTCCTTGGCCATCAGCTCGCAATGCTCGCCCATACTGAGGCCAGTGCGTGGCTCGGAGGTCGAGGGCGGCTGCGGAGCAAGTTCCGCCGGAGTGAAGCCTTTGAACACTGCAGCCCTGTCGCCAAGGCTCTTCGCGCGTGAGAGCTGCACGAGGCGCTGGGCGAATTTGCGCTGGAAGACAATCGGCGCATCGCTGGTCGTGTCGGAGCCGAGGGCAATTCCGCATTCGATCTGGCCGGTGGCGATCTTGGCGGCGAGGCCTAGCGCGCCGGCGAGACTCGTGCCGCAGGCCTGCATCATGGTGATGGCGGGTGTCGTGGGAGCAAGTTTGCTGCCGATCACCGCCTCGCGGGCGAGATTCCAGTCCTTGGCGTGCGTCACGACGGCACCCCCGACCACCTCGTCGATATGCACGCCGTGAAGCGCGAAGCGATCGACGAGACCGCCAAGGGCCGCGGTCAGCATGTCAAGATTGGAGAGCTCGGCATAGGCCGTGTGCGAGCGGCAGAATGGGATGCGCACGCCGCCAAGGACCACAGCGCGCCGCATCGGAATGTCAGCCATGATGTTCACTGCGGGCCCTCCATTCACGCGGCCGCAGCGGTCGCTTCCGCTGCCTGTCCGTGTGTGCGCCGATAATGCAGCGGGCCGCCGCGGAAGGGCGCAAAGCCCGTGCCGAAGATCACACCGGCGTCGACGTGGTCGGCATTCGCTACGATGTTGTCTTCAAGCGCGCGCTCGGCCTCGTCGAGCATAGGCTTCATCAGTTCGCGGCCAAGACGCTCGAGTTCAGCCGGGTCATAGCTGACCTCCTCGCGCTTAGGCTTGCCCTTATCCCACATGTAAAATCCTTTGCCGGTTTTCTTGCCAAGCTTGCCTTGCCGCACGAGACTCGACAGCACATTGTCGGTGTCGGGAGCGAGACGAAGCTCTTCTCCCACGTGATTCGCGATGTCGAGGCCGACCAGGTCCATCAGCTCGAGCGGCCCCATCGGCATGCCGAATTTCAGTGCGGCCTGATCGATCTTCTCGCGCGGCTCGCCGAGCTGATAGCGGCGCACGGCTTCCATCAGGTAGGGCGCGAGCACGCGGTTGACGAGGAATCCAGGGCAGCTCTTTACCACGAGTGGCAATTTGTTGATCGCGGCGACGAAGGTGCACGCCTTGCGCACTTCCTCGTCGCGAGTCCCCTCGCCGTGCACTACCTCGACCAGAGGAAGCTGCGCCACGGGGTTGAAAAAGTGCACCCCAACCAACCTGCCGGGATCGGCAAGGGGCTTAGCAATATACTCGAGCCTAAGCGATGAGGTGTTGGTGGCAAGCACCGCGCCAGGCCTTATCCGCTTCTCCAGCTCCTGGAACAGCTTCTGCTTGATCTCGAGCTTCTCGACGATCGCCTCGATCACCACGTCGGCATGTTTGATGTGCTTGCCCTTCGGGTCGGCGATGAGACGCGCCACTGCCGCATTAATGGCTGTTGGCGTGCGCAGATGCCGCTTGAACAGGCGCTTGGCGCGCGACAGCGCTTTCGCGATCTGGCCCTCATCGACATCCTGAAGGCTCGCCTGCATGCCTGAGACCACGCACCAGGCAGCAATGTCTCCGCCCATCGTCCCGGCGCCGATGACGTGGACTTTACGCGGCTTAAAGCTGTCCTTGGGCGCCTCGTCCTTGAGCATCTCCGAAAGCTTGAACACGCGGCGCAAGTTTCGTGAGGTTTCGCTCGCCATAAGCGGCGCGAATGCCTCGGTCTCGGCGATGCGCATGCTGATGGGGTCGTCGCCGAACTGCTCGAAGAGATCGATGAGGCGGAATGGCGCCGGGTAATGCTCCTCGCGCACCTTCTCCGCCGTCTTGGCGCGCATCTGCTTCGCCAATAGCGAGCGGAGAGGCTGCTTCAGCATTAGCCGCTTCCACCAGGGCGCGCCCTTCGAGTGCCGCTTCTGCAACACGGCTTTGCGTGCTGCCCAGCGGAGATTGTGCTGTGTCGGGACGAGCTGATCGACGAGGCCAATCGCCTTGGCGGCAGTTGGGCGCAGCATCCGCCCGGTGAGCATGGCAGTCATCGCGTCGGTTGGTCCCGCGACCTCGATCGATCGCACCGTGCCGTTGAGCCCGGGGAACATGCCGAGCTTCACTTCGGGAAATCCGAGCCTCGTGCTCTCCTCGCGGTCGGCGATGCGCCAGTCGCAAGCGAGTGCAAGCTCAAGGCCCCCGCCGAGGCAATAGCCGTGAATGGCAGCGACCACAGTGACGGGAAGCCGGTCGATGCGGTCGAATAGCTCAAGCGTCTGCCGCACCACGTCTTTGATCTTTTCTTCTGTGTCGAAGTTTTGGAACTCGCGGATGTCGGCACCGGCGATGAAGCTTGTCTCCTTGGCGCTCATGATAACGAGGCCTTTGGCCTCGCCGCTCGCCGCAGCCTTCTCGACCGCCTTGACGATCTCGCCAAGCTCTTCGGTGGGCCGACGGCCGAGCGAGTTCATGCTCTCGCCCTTGCGATCGATGATCGCCCAGGCGATCCCCTCGAAATCGATCGAGAAGCGCCAGTCCTGCAGGTTCGGAAGCGTTATCGCCATGATCAGCCTTATTCAGCGGCAATATGCTCTGGCCGGTCAGGCCTTGCACCAACGGCGTCTGCGACCTTTGGCGCGCCCGCCGCGCCTCGCGCCTCACGCGCTAGCGCCCCAGCGTCGAAATCGTCCACTGCGATGACCAGCGCCACGAGATCGCGAAGCTCGGCAAGATCGTGGGCTTCCTCGTGGGTCAGCACGCCCTTCTCTTCGGCCTCGGCGATCCAGTCATTGTTATGATAACGCCGCACCTCGTCCTTGCGGATGGCGCGCTCGAGTTTCTTATCGGCCTCCTCGCAGGCAACAGCCCTGAGCAGCGTGTATTCGAGCAAGCCCAGGCGGTCGGCGGGATCGTTAGAGATGAAGATGTCTCTGGTGAGACGGTCGCGGAACTCGCCGGGCTCAAGCGCCGCACGCACGATCTCTTTGCCAGCATAATCACTCGCCGGACGCCGCGGACCAAAGGGCAGAACCAGCGGCTGCATCAGCCACGCAGCCCAGCGCACGGGGAAATTGCGCAGTGTGCCGACCAAAGCCTGGTCGAACCGGTAGAGGCAGTTCTTAGCGCAATAATTCACAAGCTTGAGGTCGGCCGGCGGGCGTCCGTCATCGTCATAGCGCTTGAGAACCGCCGACAGCAGATAAAGTTCAGTGAGCGCATCGGCCATGCGGCCGGTGATCTTCTGCTTGGTTTTGAGCCCGCCGCCGAGCAGCGCCACGCTCATATCGGCGACGAGCGCGAACGAGCGCGAGGCGCGCGCGAGCTGCCGCCACCAACGGGCGGTCGCTCCGGCATGAGGAGGCGCGGAGGCCAACAGCCCGAAGGTCAGATTATGAAACAGCGCGCCCGCGGCGTTCGAGACCGTAAAGGCGACGTGATTGTCGAACATCTCGGCAAAGATTTCGAACCCACGTTGCTTATCCGTGTCTTGCAGCGCCTCGATCTCCGTGAAGAGGTAAGGGTGACTGCGCAGCGCCCCTTGGGCAAAAGTGATCAAAGTGCGAGTGAGGATATTGGCGCCTTCGACAGTGATGCCGACCGGCACCATCTGGTAGGCGCCCTGAATGTAGTTCGAGGGGCCGTCGCAGATGCCCCTTCCTCCGTGGATGTCAAGCGCGTCGTTCACGCAAGCGCGCATGCGCTCGGTTGAGACATATTTGAGCAGCGCCGAGATCACGGCGGGCTTCTCGCCGGCCGAAACCATGGAGGCGGTCACGGCGCGAGCGGCCTCGAGCTCGTAGGCCGACTCGGCTAAGCGAGCCAGTGGCTCCTCGATGCCTTCCATGAAGCCGATGGGGAGATTGAACTGCCTCCTGATGCGGGCATAGGCCGTGCTCGTGCGGAGCATCGACTTGGCGCCCGCGGCGCTCGTTGCTGGAAGGGAGATGGAACGGCCGGCGGCAAGGCAATTCATCAGCATGGTCCAGCCCTGCCCTGCCCTCTCAGCTCCGCCAATGATCCAGTCGACCGGAACGAACACATCGCGCCCGCGGGTCGGCCCGTTCGGAAATGCGGCGCCGGCTGGAAGATGCCGCCTGCCAATCTCGACGCCTGGGTGGTCGGTCGGCACGAGCGCCAGAGTGATGCCCACGTCCTCCCCTTGGCCGAGATGGTTCTCGGGATCGAACAGGCGGAAGGCGAGGCCAAGCAGCGTCGCGTTCGGCGCAAGCGTGATATAGCGCTTGTCCCAGGTGAGCTTGATGCCGAGCGTCCCCTTACCGTTGTGAACGCCACGCGTGACAACCCCAACGTCCCGCATCGATGCTGCATCGGAGCCGGAGAACGGACCAGTGAGCGCGAAGCAGGGAATCTCCTCGCCACGCGCAAGGCGCGGCAGGAAGTGCTCCTTCTGCGCCTCGGTGCCGTATTTCTCGATCAGCTCGCCGGGCCCTAGCGAGTTCGGCACCATGACTATGGTGACGCCATCGGGGCTGCGCGAGGAGATCTTGCCGAGGATGAGCGATTGCGCCTGGGCCGAGAAGCCCAAGCCCCCATGCTCCTTGGAGATGAGCATGCCGAGGAAGCCGTTGTCGCACACGAACCGCCAGATATCCTCGGGGATATCGTGCAGCTCGTGACGGATGCGCCAATCGTTCAGCCGCTTGCAAAGCTCGGTCGTCGGCCCGTCGAGAAAGGCGCGCTCCTCGGCGCTCAGAGTGATGGGACCGACGCGGCGAAGCCTCGACCAGTTGGGCTTGCCGCTGAACAGTTCGGCATCCCAACCGACGGTGCCTGCCTGCAGTGCTTCTCGCTCCGTCTCGGAGATGGTCGGCATCGCGCCTTTGAGCGCGCGATACGCAGGGAGCACGATGAACCTTCTGCGCTGCTCCTTGAAGGAGAGGTCGAGCAGTGCAAGCGCAGCCAGCCAGCCCAAAAGCGCCCACCAGGCGAACACCGGCCAATTCAGATGGCCGTGAAGGAGCCCCATCTGCGCACTCAAGGTGAGAAGGGCGATGCCGCTCGCCCACAGCCTGAGCGACGCCCGGTTCATGGCGAGGGCAAAAAGGACGAGCAGCGCAACGAATGCGAAAATGAACTCAGCCATTGTTGGCCTCCAAACGCGCCTCGGCCCGCGCGCCACCCCATGCCAGCCCCGCTAGGGCGCCATCTCTCGCCGACGCAATGATCGTCGGCTCGGAATTTCGCCCTCTATGGTCCGTATGGGCCATCGACTCAAGGTCTTTCCCTGGAGTTGCGCCCTGCCCGCGCGCAATTTGCGCGAATCGTTGCAGCGCCTGATCTTAGGCTCAAGTGTTACCGAGCAGATTAACATGCAAGCCCTGAGCTCCTTGTGCCGCAAGGTTGAATTGGCTAAGCAAAGCCGCGTTTGAAAGATCGCAAACGGCGGGAAAGCAAAGAGGACGCTTGATGGCAGAGCCAGAGCGACCGCAGCTCAGCCCATACCAAGTCGAGCTCGAGGCCGGCAAGCGATACGCTTGGTGCCGCTGCGGACGAAGCAAAAAACAGCCGTTTTGCGACGGTTCGCATGCCGGCACGGGGATCGAACCCCTGATGTTCACCGCCGAACGCAACGAGCTTGCGCTCCTATGCGGCTGCAAGGATACCGGCGATCCGCCCTATTGCGACGGATCCCACATGCTGCTCTGAGTGACATTGTGCGCTGCAAGCCCTTCTTGCTAAGAAGGTCCGCTTAGGGTCGTAAGGCTCGGGGGCATCAACAACAAACGGCCTGTGCTAGGGGGATCGCGGAGGCGTATGGCCTATTTTCTGCAGCAGTTGATCAACGGGATCGCGCTTGGCTCGATCTACGGCCTGATCGCCATCGGCTATACCATGGTCTATGGCATCATAGGCATGATCAATTTCGCCCACGGCGACATCTTCATGGTGGGCTCCTTCATCGCGCTGATCGCGTTTCTTGCCCTAGTCTCGCTCGGGCTTACTTTCGTTCCCCTCGCTCTCATCATTGTGCTCGTCATCGCCATGGCACTTACTGCCGTATGGGGGTGGACGGTCGAGCGGATCGCCTACCGGCCGTTGCGCGAGTCCTTCCGGCTCGCTCCGCTCATCACCGCCATTGGCATGTCGATCGTGCTACAGAATTTCATCCAGGTATCGCAGGGTGCGCGCGTGAAGCCGCTGCAACCCGTCGTCACCGGAGGCTACGAGCTGTTCGTGGAGAACGGTTTTGAGGTGAATCTCTCCAATATTCAGATCCTCCTGGTGGTGACGACTTTCGTCTTGATGACGGTGTTCTGGCTGATCATTACCCGGACTGCTCTTGGGCGCGCGCAGCGTGCTTGCGAGCAGGACCGGCTCATGGCTTCTCTGTCAGGTGTAAACGTCGATCGCACGATCTCGCTCACCTTCGTGCTCGGTGCAGCGCTCGCCGCCGTGGCCGGGCTTCTCTACCTTCTCTATTACGGGGTGATTGACTTCTATATCGGCTTCGTCGCTGGGATTAAGGCCTTCACCGCTGCGGTGTTCGGCGGCATCGGCTCGCTACCGGGCGCCATGCTCGGCGGGTTGATCATCGGCCTGATCGAGACCTTCTGGTCGGCCTATGCGCCGAGCGGCCCCGAGTACAAGGACGTTGCCGCCTTCTCCATGCTCGCCATCGTCCTCATCTTTTTCCCGACCGGTTTGCTTGGCCGTCCCGAGGTGGAGAAGGTTTGATCCCCTTGTCAGAGCCCGGCAAATCGTTCGGCCAGCGGCTCAAATCCGCTCTCGCAGACGCCATCATCGCGGGATGGATTGCTTTCTTTTTATTCTCTCTCCTCCTTGGCGTGAGGACGGTCGACAAAGTCACGGGTCTGACGCTTGCACCCCGCCCCGGCTTGCTCGCCATCGCCGTCGGGATCGTGGTGTTCGGCCGTCTCCTGCTCAATCTCTTCGTCTGGCAGGCCGAGCACCCAATCACCACGCCTTTCGCCAAGCTCTTCACCTCTAAGCAATTTGAGCGCCGTGATCTGATCGTGCTCGGCAGCGTGGCGTTCGTCTCGACGCTGGTTTTCATTATTGCGAGCATCGTCCACGCGGCCGGTTTCCAGCTCGTCGCAGCGTGCCTGCTCGCCTTCCTCGGCATCGGAACTATTCGGCGCGTGATCGTCTATTTCTTCCCGAATCTCCCTTACGCGCGAATCTTCACTATCGGCGGCATCGCTTTTGCGATCCTATTCCCACTCGTCTCCTATCTTCTAGAGAAGGCGTTCCACCTCGGTCTCCCGCTCCGCTACCTGTTCGATCTCTCGATCCTCGTGCTCACCTACGTCATGCTCGGCTGGGGATTGAACATCGTGGTGGGGCTCGCTGGCCTGCTCGACCTCGGTTATGTCGCCTTCTACGCGGTCGGCGCCTATGTCTTCGCGCTGCTCGCCACCCATTTCGGCTTGGGATTCTGGATGTGCCTTCCGGTCGCAGGCATTGCCGCCGCGCTGTGGGGGGTCATTCTCGGCTTCCCCGTCTTGAGGCTCAGGGGCGACTATCTTGCCATCGTGACGCTCGCCTTCGGCGAGATCGTACGCATCATCCTGATCAACTGGACACCTGTGACGAACGGCCCTAACGGCATCTCGGATATCCCGAAGCCGACCTTCTTCGGTCTTCCCTTTTCGGCTCAGGCAAGCCCGAACTTCGCGAGCTTCTTCGGCCTCAAATACGATCCCCTCCAAGGCATCATCTTCCTCTATTACGTCATTCTCGGCCTCGCTCTCGTCACGAACTTGGTGACAATCAGGCTGCGACGGCTTCCCATTGGTCGGGCCTGGGAGGCCATGCGCGAGGACGAGATCGCCTGTCGCTCGCTCGGCATCAACACCACAATCACCAAGCTCACCGCCTTCGCGACCGGCGCGCTGTTCGGCGGGCTCGCCGGCAGCTTCTTTGCCACCCGGCAGGGCTTCATCAGTCCCGAAAGCTTCACCTTCATCGAGTCGGCGATCATTCTCGCCATCGTGGTGCTTGGCGGCATGGGCAGCCAGCTCGGTGTGGCAATTGCGGCCATCGTCATGGTCGGCGGCTTCGAGGCTCTTCGTCACACCGCGGGCCTGCAGAGCGTCTTCGGCGAGGGTTTCGATCCCGCGCTCTACCGCATGCTCCTGTTCGGTGTCGCCATGGTGGGGATCATGGTCTGGCGCCCTCGCGGCATCGTCGGGTCGCGCTCGCCAACCATCGTGGTGCACGATGTAAAACCGATACCCAAGAACCTCGTGGAGGAAGCCCGCGCATGAGGCCTTGGGAGACAGACCTCCTGCTCAGGGTCCAGCACCTCACGATGCGCTTCGGTGGGGTCGTCGCCGTCGACGATGTCTCCTTCGAAGTTGGCCGGCAAGACATCACTGCCCTGATCGGGCCAAACGGCGCGGGCAAGACCACGGTCTTCAACTGCATCACCGGCTTCTACAAGCCGAGCGAAGGGATGATGAAGCTCACCCATCCCGACGGCCAGAGCTTCAACCTCGAACAGCTTGACGATCACGACATCAATAGCCACGCCCGCGTCGCCCGCACCTTCCAGAACATTCGCCTATTCCCCGGCATGACGGTACTGGAGAACTTGATGGTGGCGCAGCACAACGTGCTGACTCGCGCCTCCGGATTGCCAACTGGCGCTGTTCTTGGATTCGGCATCTTTGCGACTGTTGGCGCCCTTCTTCATATCGGCGGCTTTGCCAGAGCCGAGCGAGAGGCAGTCGATTATGCGCGCTATTGGCTCGACCGCGTCGATCTTCTGAGGCGGGCCGATGTGCCTGCAGGCGAGCTTCCCTATGGCGAGCAGCGCAAGCTCGAGATTGCGCGGGCGATGTGCACGCGGCCTTTGCTGCTCTGCCTCGACGAGCCTGCCGCCGGACTGAACGCACGCGAGAGCGACGGCCTGAACGAGCTCTTGCTCTCCATTCGCGCCGAAGAAGGCATCGCGCTCCTCCTTATCGAACACGACATGAGCGTGGTGATGCGTATCTCCGACCACATCGTCGTCCTTGATTACGGCAAGCAGATCGCTGATGGGCCGAGGGAAGAAGTGCGCAACGACCCCCGCGTCATTGCCGCCTATCTCGGCGTCTCAGACGAAGAGGTCGCCGAGGTCGAGCGCGAGGTGCGGCCATGAGCGCACCGCTGCTCCACGTCAAAAAGGTCACCTGCTGCTATGGCAGAATCCCAGTGCTGCATAGCGTGAGCCTTGACATTCGGCTCGGGGAGATCGTGGCGCTGATCGGAGCCAACGGCGCCGGCAAAAGCACACTGATGATGTCGATCTTCGGGCGTCCGCGCCCCTCGGAAGGACGAATCCTGTTCGACGGGGAGGACATCACCGACCTTCCCACCCACAAGATCGCGCTACTTCGGATCGCGCAGTCGCCGGAGGGCCGCCGGATTTTCCCACGCATGACAGTGCTGGAAAATCTCCAAATGGGCGCCATCATCGCCTCCGATCCAGCCCACTTCGCCAATGACCTGGAACATGTGTTCGAACTCTTTCCCTTGCTTAAGAGGCGTCAGCATCAGCGCGGCGGGACCTTGTCCGGCGGCGAGCAGCAGATGCTCGCGATTGCCCGTGCGCTGATGGGACGACCCAAGCTGCTGCTGCTCGACGAACCGTCGCTCGGCCTTGCTCCATTGATCGTCAAGCAGATCTTCGGTGCGATCCGCGCACTCAATGCCGACTATGGCTTGACCGTCTTTCTCGTCGAGCAGAGCGCCTATCATGCGCTCCGCCTCGCCCATCGCGGCTATGTCCTCGTCAATGGCAGGATCGTCATGACCGGCTCCGGCGCCGAGCTGCTGGGAAGCCCAGAGGTCCAGGCGGCCTATCTCGAAGGTGGCGGCAAGGGCGCGCCGCGGGAGGGCATCAGAAAATGACCTGGCTCGCCGACGACGGACCTTGGATCTTTCTCGTGCTCACCGTCATCTTGGGCGGTGGCGCGGCCTTTCTGGCCGGACGCGGGCTCGCGCGGTCATGGAAGCCTTTGCGGCGAATTTTCTTCTATATGGCTCTGCTCGCGGCCGCCGTGCGGTTTTTTCATTACGCTCTCGGAGAAGGGAATCTCCGGTCGCTCTACTACTATCTCGTCACCTACGTGCTGCTCGTTGGGGCGGCCTGGCTTGGGTTCCGCATGATGCGCACGACGCAAATGATCACTCAATATCGCTGGCTATATGAGCGCACGAGCCCGCTCTCCTGGAAGGCGCGCTAAAGCCAAGGAATAGGGTTTCCGCCGGCCAAATCATGTAAACTGACAAGATCATTGGAGTGGGAGGTGATGATGAAGCGTTTTGCCAGATTGATGGCGGTCTTAGGTGTAGCCGCGATTGCCGCGAGCTGCGGAGGAGGTAAGGAAGACAAGTCGACACCGGTCGCCGTAGTCGGCCCAATTACCGGTCAGTATGCATCGTTCGGCGCTCAGATGAAGAATGGCGGTGAACTGGCCATCGAGGACATCAACGCCGCAGGCGGCGTGCTCGGCAAGAAGCTCGATCTCGAGTTCGGCGACGACGCCTGCGATCCGAAACAGGCGGTAGCCGTCGCCAACCAGATGACCGGCAACAACGTGGCGCTGGTCGCCGGCCATTATTGCTCCGGCTCGTCAATTCCGGCCTCGAAGGTCTATGCCGAGGCCAATATGGTGCAGATCTCTCCCGCCTCCACCAATCCTGCTTTCACCGACAACCGGGCCGGCCCCAATATCTACCGGGTTTGCGGCCGCGACGATCAGCAAGGCGGCGTAGCCGGGAAATATATCGCCTCGCATTTCTCCGATAAGAAGGTGGCCTTCGTCCATGACAAGACGGCCTACGGCAAAGGCCTGGCCGACGAGACCAAGAAGGCGATGAACGAAGCGGGCAAGCAGGAGGCGATGTATGAGGCGATCACCGCCGGCGAGAAGGATTATTCGGCTCTCGTCTCCAAGCTCAAGCAGGCCAATATCGATCTCGTCTACTTCGGCGGCTATCACACCGAGGCCGGACTGATCATCCGGCAAATGCGCGACCAGGGCATGAACACGATCCTGATGGGTGGGGATGCGCTCATCACTCAGGAGTTCTGGTCGATCACCGGGCCCGCAGGCGAAGGCACGCTCATGACCTTCTCGCCAGACCCGCGCAAGAATCCGGCAGCCGCCGAGGTGGTCAAGCGCTTCAAGGACAAGGGCATCGAGCCCGAGGGCTACGTGCTCTACACCTATGCCGCGCTGCAAGCCTGGAAGCAGGCAGCCGAGAAAGCGAAATCGATCGAGTCGGCCGATGTGGTGAAGGCGATGAACGACACCGAGTTCGACACTGTGATCGGCAGGTTCAAGTTCAACGAGAAGGGCGATCCGAACTTGCCGCCTTATGCGGTCTATCGCTGGTCCAACGGAACTTATGATGAGATTAGCGATCAGGCCTCCGCGGGGCCGGCAGGCTAGCGCTTCTTGGCGCGGGCTTCCTGGGACGCAAAATACGTCTCGAGCTCTTTCTCGACCCGCACCAGGTCGTCGGGGAGCGGAAGCCCGAGTACCTTGAACTCGTTCAGCTTCTCAAAGATGCGGAGGTAAAGCTCGTGCGGATCCTCGGGCGGGGTATCCATCTGGTTGATGAGGAGAGCGAGCTCAGCCTCAAGGTTTTCGAATGCCATGCTCTTGTATCTCCTTGCCTCACCTCGTCGGAGCGTCGATCCGAGCATAATTGGTTTGCGCCTTCAAGCGCTGCTCGGGGTGCTGCGACGATTGCGGGCGCGGCTTTTCCCTTGCATAGTCGCTCGGGGCGCGGGCGCGCGAACGGGCGGGGAATGCGGCAATGGAAAAAGTGACTTCTGGTAAGGTTGTCGGCTTCATTCTTGCCGTTCTTTTTGCGGTGGTGATCGGCGCCTCGATGTGGGCGCTGCTTAACGGCGAGTACATGTCGACTCCACCCGATATGAAGAAGCAAGCCGAACAGACCTTGCAGATCGTGGGCTTCGCCGGCGCATTCGCCGCGCTCGCCACGTGGTGGGTGCAAGGGTTCGCTGCAAAGCGTGGCTTCGTCGTGCGCTTCCTATTTGCGCTGTTTATCTTCGTGGTAGCGTTTTGCAGCTTCGGCGGGCTGCTCAGGGTGGTCTATAGCCACGTCACCTATCCGAGCCAGCAGGACTGGTCGCTTTCGGGCCTTTATTGGGCCTCCCAAAGCGACCTCATCTCATTCGTGATCTTCATGCTGGTGCCGCCGCGGCCAGCCTACGCCGCACTCATCGCGGCCGCTGCCTTCTACATCGCCCTGTTCGGGCCGCGCGAGCCGAAGACCGTCGAGATCTGAGCTTGCTCGGAATTTGAGCCCGCGCGCACGCTCTGCTAGAGCTTAGCGCCTCTCCCGCATCCTTCCTCGCGGAAAGGCGCCTACGCTCGTATGATCCCTCGCTATAGCCGCCCCGAAATGGCTCGCATTTGGGAGCCCGAGGCGAAGTTCAGCATCTGGCTCAAGATCGAGACCTATGCCGCACAGGCCATGGCCGAGCTCGGGCTTATCCCGAAACATGCGGCCGACGCGGTGAGGAAGCGCGGCGGCTTCGATGCGGCCCGTATCGATCAGATCGAGCGCGAGGTGAAGCACGACGTGATCGCCTTCCTCACCTCGGTCTCTGAGCATGTCGGACCCGAGGCGCGCTTCCTGCATGCAGGCCTCACCTCCTCTGACGTGCTCGACACCTGCTTCAACGTGCAGCTAGTTCAGGCGGCTCATCTCTTGATTGCCGATGTCGACGCGCTGCTTGCCGCGCTGAAAGCGCGCGCATTTGAGTTCAAGGACACACTGACGGTCGGGCGAAGCCATGGGGTCCATGCCGAGCCCACAACCTTCGGGCTCAAGCTCGCGACCGCCTATGCCGAGTTTGCACGAGCCCGTGAGCGGCTCGTGCGCGCCCGCGAGGAGGTGGCAACTTGCGCCATCTCCGGCGCGGTCGGGACCTTTGCTCATGTCGACCCACGCGTCGAAGCCTACGTTGCCAAAAAGCTTGGACTCACGCCGGAGCCAATCTCGACCCAAGTCATCCCGCGCGATCGGCACGCTGCCTATTTCGCCACCCTCGCCGTGGTGGCCAGCTCGATCGAGCGGCTAGCGACTGAGATCAGGCACTTGCAGCGGACTGAAGTGCTTGAAGCAGAGGAATATTTCAGCGAGGGCCAGAAGGGCTCCTCGGCGATGCCGCATAAACGAAACCCGGTGCTGTCCGAAAATCTGACCGGTCTTGCGCGGGTTGTGCGTGCCTACGCGCAGCCGGCGCTAGAGGATGTGGCGCTGTGGCACGAGCGCGACATCTCCCACTCGTCGGTCGAGCGGCTCATTGGGCCAGATGCCACCATCGCACTCGACTTCGCGCTGGTCCGGCTAACCGGAATCATCAAAGGCCTCGTGGTTTACCCGGAGCGCATGCGGGCAAATCTCAAGCGATTGGGCGGACTGATACATTCCCAACGTGTGCTGCTTGCACTGACGGAAGCAGGCGTGCCGCGCGAGGAAGCCTACCGCATGGTGCAGCGGAATGCCATGAAAGTGTGGGATACGGGCGCCGACTTCCAAGCTGCGCTGCTCGCCGACAAGGACGTGACCAAGGCGCTTTCGCCCGACGAGATCAAGGCGCAATTCGATCTCGGCTATCACACGAAGCACGTGAACACGATCTTCGCCCGCGTGTTCGGGACAGGCTAAGCCGGCTAGCCCCCGAAGCGATAGTTGAGGCGAGCGGTCAGCGATTGCACCTTGATGTCGCCGTCAACGACCGGCACGCCGCCGCCCACGCCTGAGGGGCACGTCGGACAACTGATCCTCCAACGGTCCTGATCGAGATCGGAATAGTCATACTCGACGCCGAGCGAAACGTTCCTGCCGATCGCGTATTCGCCGCCGCCGACCGTCCAGCCATTGGCGAAGTCGCTCGAGTTGGCGCGCACCGGGGTCCCATGGTCGAACAGAGTTAGCTAGACATCGGCTCCAGCCCAGCCGCCTTTGGCATAAGCCAGCCACTTGCCTTGCGCGTAGCCAATGCGACCAGTAACGGTGGTCAGGAAATCGACGTCGGCGCTGTAGGAGTCGGACGTCGGGAAGAAGGGACTTCTGATAGTGCCATCGAGATCGGATCCCGCCACAGAGCCTTCGACACCGATCACCCAGGGGCCAGTCTGATAATTAAATCCCGCCTGACCTTCGCCGATGATTCCGCTCGCGTCGATGTCGAAATTCGTCCCCACCAACGCAGGGCCGATCGTATTGAACCAGTGTGGTTGTCATAGCGCCAATCGCTGTCGCTCCATGCGCCACCAAGCACGGCCCCCACATAAAAGCCGTCCCACCTTGTTTCAGAGGTCGGAATGAGATCGGTCGCCAGAGCCGGCGCCATCAGCGCCAATAGGCAGGCGCTCGCCCCGCAAATCGCAATTCCGCAACGTAGCCCCGCGCGCGCCATGGCCAAGCTCACCATCTGCACGGCAGCGGCCATAAATCCAGGCGATCTTTGAAGGCCGGATTCCCAACGCTGACCGAGAAGGCTCGCTGACCGCAGTGCTGGCGGCCATCATCGCGAGTTGTCTGCGCGACACGGGATGCGTCGCCATCGGCCTTAGACAAATACTGTCTCTGCGCTGGTCGAGCGGACGCGGATTGCGCCAATGCTGCAATCAGGATCGCCGCCAAGACAAACCTTCCGACTTTCATCTCATTCTTCTGCCGTAACTCCGTGGAAGATAGGTAGAACCAACGCAAGCAAAGATGCTCATTGCCCGGGGGGGACGCTGGGGCTCGGCGTCATGGTGGCGGGGGGAGTGGTGACCGCTGGAGGAGTCGTGAGCGGGGGAATCGTGACGGCGGGAGGTGTGTAAGGGGCAGTCGGCCTAGTGGTCGTGGCCTCGTCGCTCTTCAGGCTGGCGCTTACCTTCTGCATATCGATATCCGTGATGGGTCCTCCCTCGCCATAGCCATAGCCGTGGAAGATATGGGGCACAAAGCGATACCGATTGCGCTCCTGCGCCATCATGAAGTAGCGCCGTCGATAGAACGACGGCTCGATCGCTGTGTAGGGCGGAATATCGAAGTACCAGTCCGCCTTAGGATAGTAGCCTGAGCGATAGGGATAAGGCGGATAGATTGGGACGATGTCGCCGGGCGGCGGGTAGAGCGCGCGGACCGCAACGCGCGGGCCAGACGCCGTGCTGATCACGAGCCCGCTTCTGACGGCATAGCCGGAATAGCCGCTAAAACTAACTCTGCACCAGCTGCCCGAGCAGGAGCCGACATTCACCTTGGCTCCCCCAGGAATGGTGAGAAGCAGCTCGGTGTTCGAGCTTGGACCTGCGCGCAACCCGAGATCGGTGGTGGTCGTACCGATGCGCGCCAGTGCGCCACCCGCGCTAAGCACGAGCGCCACAAACGCGAGTGCAATGCTGATTGATGATCGCATGCCCGCCCCCTGTTGGTCCCCTTGAGGACCATTCTGGCACACAGAGCGGCAGGCGTCGATTGGACTCGTTCTACGATCCCACGCCAAACTCGCGCCGCGTTGCCGCAGCGGCCTTGCCGAACCAACCGGCGTCGGTACCAGGCGCCACGACGTCCCAGCCAGCCGCCACCAGAGGCTTCGCGTATTCGCTATCATTGGCAAAAATCAGCCCCATCACCGACATTTCGCGGCATTTGCTCAAGACGAGGTTCATCGCGTCCTTCACTTCGGGAGCATGGATATCGAGGCGTCCGGTAAGCGCCACCGAAAGGTCGTTCGGCCCGAAGCAGACCATGTCGACGCCATCGAGCGCGAGGATTTCTTCAAGCTGGTCTAGCGCGCCCCTGGTCTCGATCTGCGGGCAGGCGATGGTCCAACTGTTGGCGGTGGTGAAGTAGTCGCCCTCATGGTCGAGCCGCGCGCGGTAAGGACCCCAGCTGCGCAAACCCCGCGGGGGATATTTCACAGCTTTTACGAAGATTTCGGCGTCTTCGACCGTCTCGATCATCGGGCACATGATTGCTTGCGCGCCGGCGTCGAGAGCGCGTCCGATCAAGCCAAAGTCGTTCTCCGCGACGCGCACGATGGCCGGCAGGCCAGCCGCGCGTGCCGCGATAAGGCAGGAGAGGAGAGCCTCGTTGCCGCCAAGCCCGTGCTGCTGATCGATGGTGATGCAGTCGAAGCCCGCCTCCCCGATCAGTTCGATAACGAAGGGATTATTCAGGGTGAGCCAGGCGTTGAACAGGGTGCGGCGCTCCTTGGCCGCTTTGCGGAAGCGATCCTCGCGCATGTGAGATCGCTCAGCTCTTAGCTTCGGCTTCGATCTGACTGATCGCGACGCCCATCAGGTCAACTATTTTGCTACGAATCTGATGGTCGGATTTCTGGACGCCCTTGGCATCGAAATCCCGCCTGATCTTGCGGAAAACGTCGTCATCGCCGGGAATCTCGAGGTCCGCCTTGATCACCTCTTTCGCATAGGCCTGGGCTTCCTCGCCGCTTAATCCGAGTTGTTCCGCAGCCCATAGACCAAGCATCTTATTCCGCCGGGCCGTCGCCCTGAACTTCAGCTCCTGGTCATGGGCGAATTTCCGCTCATAGCCCTTCTCACGATCCTCGAAAGTTGTCATCTGCCCTCCTCAAGGGACCCCTCTTCGATTCAAGGGAAAAACCCGCAGAAATTATGGGGAAACCAATCCTCTGAGCCGAGGCATAGCGCCCAGGCCCCTCAAAATCAACAAATCCACGGGAGAAATGGCCTGCGCCCTAGCGGCCGTTGTATGCCCCTTGTCCTTACGCTAAGGTCGAGCCACGACCCCTTGATCGATTCCGACGATGGCGATCTGCAAGTTGCGCGCGGTCTGGGTGACCCTCTCTCCGCGCGCTAGGCGTTTCTCGGCAGTGTGAGCCATCCGTGAGCGAGGAACCAACCATGAACCGCCGGCGGCGCATTTACGAAGGCAAGGCCAAGATTCTCTATGAGGGCCCCGAACCCGGTACGCTCGTCCAGCACTTCAAGGACGACGCCACGGCCTTCAACAACAAGAAGCACGACAAGATCGAGGGCAAAGGCGTCCTCAACAACCGCATCTCCGAATATGTCTTTCAGAAGCTGGGCGAGGTCGGCGTTCCGACCCACTTCATCAAGCGTCTCAACATGCGCGAGCAGTTGATCCGCGAAGTTGAAATTATTCCGCTCGAGGTCGTGGTCCGTAACGTAGCCGCGGGCTCGCTTTCGACCCGCCTCGGCCTGGACGAAGGGAATGCCCTGCCCCGCTCGATCGTCGAGTTCTATTACAAGAACGATAAGCTCGGAGACCCCATGGTCACCGAGGAGCACATCACCGCCTTCGGCTGGGCTACGCCGCAAGAGATCGATGACATCATGTCGCTCGCGCTCAGGATCAACGACTTCCTATCAGGCCTGTTTCTCGGCGTCGGCATCAAGCTGGTCGACTTCAAATGCGAGTTCGGGAGGCTGTGGGAGAACGAGACCATGCGCATCGTGCTCGCCGACGAGATCTCGCCCGATTGCTCGCGGCTGTGGGACATCGAGACGCAGAACAAGCTCGACAAGGACCGCTTCCGCCGCGACATGGGTGGCCTGGTCGAGGCCTACCAGGAGGTGGCGCGGCGGCTTGGGCTGCATGTCGACAGTGCGGTCAGGACACGCACGGGCCCCGTGCTGGTGCGCTCGAAATAGAGCTCGGGGCGATGAAGGCGCGCATCACCATCACGCTGAAGCAGGGCGTGCTTGACCCACAGGGCAAGGCCATCGCCGGAGCGCTACATGCGCTCGGCTTCGGCTCGGTTGGCAATGTGCGGCAGGGTAAATATATCGAGGTCGAGGTGGCGGAAAGCGATCCGGAGCGGGCCCGCGCGGAGGTCGAGCGCATGTGCGAGCAGCTCCTCGCCAATACCATCATCGAGAACTACGCCTATGAGCTCGAGGCGGCTTAGGCCAGGGTCGGTATCCTTTCGTTATTGAACACGGGTCACGTCCGCGTAGACGGGCATCTGGTAATCCAAGTCGGTGGTGCTGGATGGCCCGGTCACGGGCGATGACGAGTCGGAAATTGGAAGCATGAAAGCGAGCGTCATCGTTTTTCCCGGATCGAATTGCGACCGCGACGCTGCCGTCGCGCTAGAAGCGGCGACGGGCGCTTCACCGGCGATGGTCTGGCACGGCGACAGTGAGCTTCCAGAAAGCGACCTGATCGTGCTGCCGGGCGGCTTCTCTTATGGCGACTACCTCCGCTCCGGCGCCGTGGCCGCGCATTCGCCAATGATGCGCGAGGTCATTGCCCGCGCCCGCGCGGGAACGCCTGTGCTCGGCATCTGCAACGGCTTTCAGGTGTTGACGGAGGCGGGGCTGTTGCCCGGTATGCTGATGCGCAATTCGACGCTCAAATTCATCTGCAAGGACGTGCATCTCCGCGTGGAGCGGAATGACTCGATCTATACGCACCGCTACCAGCGCGGCGAGGTGGTGCGGTTCCCGATCGCGCATAAGGACGGCAGCTATTTCGCCGACGACCAGACACTGCAAAGGCTGGAAGGCGAAGGGCTCGTGGCCTTCCGCTACTCAGATCCGTCTGGCGCGATCACGCCTGACGCCAATCCCAACGGCTCGCGCAACAATATTGCCGGCATTTACAATCCATCCGGGACAGTGCTCGGGCTGATGCCCCACCCTGAGCGCCTCGCCGATGCCCCTCTCGGCGGCACCGACGGCGCCAAGATGTTTCTCTCGCTCGTGGAGACGCTGCATTGAACCTCGTGGCGCTCGCGATGCGAAAGCAGGAGGGGCTCACGCCCGATATCATTGCCGAGCACGGGCTATCGCCCGACGAATATCAGCGCCTTGTCGCGGCGCTGGGGCGCGAGCCGCGGCTGACCGAGCTTGGCATCTTCTCCGTAATGTGGTCGGAGCACTGCTCCTACAAATCCTCCAAGGTGTGGCTCAAGAAGCTTCCCACGGAAGGCGCTCAGGTCATCCAGGGGCCAGGGGAGAACGCCGGCGTGGTCGACCTCGGGGACGGTCAGGCTGCCGTGTTCAAGATGGAAAGCCACAACCACCCCTCCTACATCGAGCCTTATCAAGGCGCGGCGACGGGCGTCGGCGGCATCATGCGCGACGTGTTCACCATGGGCGCGCGGCCCATCGCCAATATGAACGCGCTCAGGTTCGGCGCCCCTAACCACCCCAAGACCCGCCATCTCGTTGCTGGCGTGGTGTCCGGCATTGGCGACTACGGCAACTGCATGGGCGTGCCGACGGTCGGCGGCGAGACCAATTTCGATCCCCGCTACAACGACAACATCCTCGTCAACGCTATGACCGTGGGGCTGGTCGACGCAAACCGCATCTTCAAGTCCGCGGCCAAGGGCATCGGCCATTCCGTCGTCTATGTCGGCTCAAAGACCGGGCGCGACGGGATTCATGGCGCCACGATGGCTTCGGCAGAGTTCGACGAAGCCTCGCAGGAGAAGCGCCCGACCGTGCAGGTCGGCGATCCCTTCACCGAGAAGCTCCTGCTCGAAGCCTGCCTTGAATTGATGTCCGAGGACGCGATCGTCGCCATCCAGGACATGGGCGCGGCAGGGCTCACCTCCTCTTCGGCCGAGATGGCCGACAAAGGTGGCGTCGGCATCGAGCTCGAGCTCGACCGCGTCCCGACCCGCGAAGAAGGCATGACGGCCTACGAGATGATGCTGTCCGAGAGCCAGGAGCGCATGCTCATGGTGCTGAAGCCAGGCGCCGAGCCCCTCGCTGAGCGCGTGTTCCGGAAATGGGGGCTCGACTTTGCCGTGATCGGCTACACCACCGACACTGGGCGGCTCGTGGTGCGCCATCGGGGCGCGCTGGAGGCCGATATTGCGCTCGCGGCGCTCGCGCACGAGGCGCCCGTCTACGAGCGTCCCGGGACCAAGCCGGCGGGGCCCGCGCTTATCGCGCCGCAGGAGGTGCCAGCGCCGAGTAGCATTCTCGACACGCTCGAATCCATGATGGGCTCCCCTCACCTATCCTCGCGGCGGTGGATTTGGGAGCAGTACGACCACATGGTCATGGCCGACACGATGCAGCGGCCGGGCGGCGATGCGGCCGTGGTGCGCGTCCATGGCACGAACAAGGGCCTTGCCATCTCCTGCGACGTGACGCCCCGCTATTGCGCGGCAGACCCTTATGAAGGTGCCAAGCAGGCCGTGGCCGAATGCTGGCGTAATCTCTCTGCGGTAGGCGCAGACCCCCTCGCCATCACCGACTGCATGAATTTCGGCAATCCCGAGCGGCCTGAGATCATGGGCGAGTTCGCAGCTGCCGTTGAGGGCATGGCCGAAGCTTGCGCCGCGCTCGCCTTCCCCGTCGTTTCGGGAAATGTCTCGCTTTATAACGAGACGAATGGCGTGGCCATTCCGCCGACGCCCGCGATCGGCGGCATCGGGCTCATCCCCAATATCGATGCCATGGCCACCATCGCCTTGAAACGCTCTGGCGATATCTTGATGCTGCTCGGCGCGGAGACTGGCCATCTCGGCCAGTCGCTTTACATGCAAATCATGCTGAACCGCAGCGATGGCGCGCCTCCGCCCGTCGACCTCGACGCCGAGAAGCTCGCCGGAGATTGCGTCAGAGGCCTGATCAGAAGCGGTGACGTTTCGGCCGTGCATGACGTCTCTGACGGCGGGCTACTCGTCGCCATCGCCGAGATGGCGCTTGCCGGCAACCTTGGTGTCGAGCTCGACGATCTGCCGGCTCCCTTGCCCGCTCATGGCTTGTGGTTTGGCGAAGACCAGGCCCGCTTCGTGGTCGCAGCCTCTCCGGAGAAGGCCGACGCGATCCATAAGGCCGCTGCAATGGCAAAGGTGCCTGTCAGGCTACTCGGCAAGGTCGGAAGCGACTCAATCAAGCTTCAAAGCGAAGCGCCTCTGCCGATTGCCTCGCTTAGAGCTGCGCATGAGAGCTGGATGCCGCGGTTCATGGCGCATAACTAGATCGCGGCAGGTGAGTGAACGATGGGCATGGCGGCTGAGGATATCGCGCGGATGATCAAGGAGAGCTTTCCCGATGCCGAGGTCCGCATTGAGGACCTTACCGGCGATGGTAATCACTATGCCGCGACCGTGATCTCCGAAGCCTTCCGCGGCAAGTCGCGAGTTCAGCAGCACCAGATGGTCTATGACGCGCTTAAGGGCAACATGGGCGGCGTTCTGCACGCGCTTGCGCTTAAGACCGCGACACCATAACTACGCATGAGCGTAGGAAAGGATCGAACGATGAGCGCACAGGACGTTCAGGACTGGATCGGCAAACAGGTCGCCGGCAACGACGTGGTGCTGTTTATGAAAGGCACCAAAGCCATGCCGCAATGCGGCTTCTCCATGCAGGTGGCACAGATCCTCCAGCATCTTGGCGTCGACTTCAAAGACATCAACGTGCTCGAGGACATAAGCGTACGCGAGGGCGTTAAGGCTTACTCGAAGTGGCCCACCATTCCGCAGCTCTACGTCAAGGGCGAGTTCATCGGCGGGTGCGATATCGTGCGCGAGATGTTTCAGGCGGGAGAGCTGGAGGAGCTCCTGACTGCCAAAGGCGTCGCCCATAACAAGCAGGCGCTGACAGCATAAGCTCCCGCCGAGTTCCCCGCTTCGGAATGACGCGCGGAGAACCGCCCTAAACCGGCCGCGAGCCCTATACACTTCACTACCCGAATGCGGTGTGGAGGAGGGCATGCCATGATCAAGTGGGAGATCAAGGGGCGCGAGTCCGGCAACTGCAATTGCGATTATGGCTGCCCTTGCCAGTTCAACGCTTTGCCAACTCACGGCCACTGCGGGGGTTTGGCTGTCTTCGACATTGAGCAGGGCTTTCGCGGCTCGACGGGCTGAGATGCGCAGGCATCTTCCGCTGGGCGGATCCTATCCATGAGGGTAAGGGGGAAGGCCTCCATATCATCGACCGGCGCGCCACGCCCGAGCAGCGCGAGGCTCTGCTACGCATCTTGCGCGGCGAGGACACCGAGCCTGG